>Ga0208118_100004_pt1 | contig 505941 bp, 427 predicted proteins | sample LakWasMet34_HOW6_2_FD_183876 | JGI IMG/M metagenome (GOLD analysis project Ga0208118, IMG submission 183876) | Freshwater sediment methanotrophic microbial communities from Lake Washington under simulated oxygen tension - Sediment Metagenome... | ecosystem: Environmental > Aquatic > Freshwater... | reverse complement strand
AAAATATCTATTCTGATTCAACTCAATAATCTGTTCTCTACAGTCGACTGTACTTGCTTTGGCCAAGAGCCAATCGGGTTTGCTGGATCGGTTTGGCGTATTTTTACGTTTTGACACGGCCTGGGCCGATTCCAGATGCCCCGCGCACAGTAAATGTATTCATGGCTATTGGCTGTTTTCATTATTTTTGAGGGCAGCATCGTAGCGGTTTATGGCGATGGCGGTTGTCCTGATGCTAAGCGGTTGCGGGCTAATTGGGCAAAACGACCGGTTGGGTATTGGTTTAAATAATCTTGAAATTCGGCGGGGTTATTGTTGTTTTTGATGCTATCCCAAAACCCTCATTTGCTGAATTCGCGGATGCGGCCTCCGTTGAGGCTTACTTGTCTTGGGCATTGGCGTTTAAGCGATCTAACTCCTGCTGCTGATTGCCCCGCTCCAATTCTTCTGACATTTGTTGGTATTCGGCATCGCGTTGTTTTTGTTCTGCCTCGGCTCGAGTTATGTATTGGGTGTTTTCTGTGCCTAGCGCTTGAGCGTCGGCATTAACCTGTTGTTTACTGATCACCTGGCAAAATTCACGCCCCCCTTGTTCAACTAAGCATTCTTCAATAATTTCAGTGGCTTTTTTGGGTTCGCGCTGGGCTTGTGCTGGATGGGTGGTAAATAATCCCTGGCAGATCAGCAGCAAGAGCAGGCATAGAAGGTCGGGCGATTTTTTGAAGGTCATGCGGAGATTCTCGATTTTTAGGGGAATTTGGTTCTATGCAACAGTTATAAATGTCAGGTAAATCATCAGGGAGCGTATGTTTACATCCCAATTATTCAACTGAAGTGATACCTTATCAAATGCAGGCAAGCAAACTCAATCCAAACGAACTGCCACATCGGCAGCGCGCGGCATAAGGGAATGATTCCTCTGATTACGTAATATCAGTTACCAATTTTAGTTAATACCAAACCCGCATCCCGACCACAAAGCGTACGCTGTGGTGATGTTCGAGTAAGGATTCTTCTTCGACATAATCAAAGCCCAAGTAGGGTGCAAATTCCCGTTCGATCTCGTAGCGTAAACGCACGCCGGTTTCAAATTCGGTGATCCCGGCTTTAACGCCACGGTTGCCAATGTCCGAGGCGGCGACATTGACTTCAATGCGCGGCTGTAAAATCAGCCGTTGTGTAAGTAGCAGTTCATAACCTAAGCCCAACCGACCCAGGACGTTGCCATTATCGGTGATAAACATGGCGCTTTCGACTTCGATGAAATACGGCGCTAAGCCCTGAAAGCCTATGACGGCATCATAGGTGCGTTCGGGCTCAAACGCTCGCCGCGCGCCGATTTGAAAATCCCAAAAGGTGCTGATGTTACGGCTGTACAGCAGCTGCAAATCGGCGCGGCCAAAGATGTTTTGCTCGCTGACATAATCGCCTTCGGTTTTAAGCCATAACTTGTGTTTGTCGTTACCGATCCAATTCTGCACATCCCATTTGAATAAGCTCAGGTTTTCGTTGCCTTCATATTCCAGGCGCTCAGCTTTGAAATGGTTGAAAATCATTTGGTCTTCTTGCGCCTCTGCAACGCTAACAGTCATTGCCAACAGCAGTAATATCAAGCGGCTAGTCATGATGATGCTCTGCTTTTTCCACAATCAACTTGCGGAACATGCCGGTATCCATGTGGTACAGCAAATGGCAATGAAACGCCCATTCGCCCTCGGCATCTGCAAGCACATCGACGGTTGCAGTTTGGCCGGGTTTAACGCTGATGACGTGCTTTTTCGGGTTGTACATGCCGTAGCCGTTATCCAGGTACTGCCACAGGCCGTGGATATGAATCGGATGATTCATCATGGTTTCGTTGACGTAATGAAAGCGAATACGCTCGCCAAATTTGACCCTGATCGGCTCGGATTCGGAATATTTAACATCGTCGAACGACCAGATATAACGATTCATATTGCCGGTGAGCCGTAAGGTGATTTCACGATCCGGCTGCCCCATTAAATGGTGCTCCGGTTCGACTGATTTTAGAGCTTGATAACTTAGCTCGGGGGAAGACGCTATCTTCTGGGACATCGGCATTTGATGCCCGGCATGAGGATCATTTTCCGAAGGTGTATGTCTTGCGTGACTGGTGGCCGGTTCAGCGGCTGGACTATTATGTCCGACATGCTGTTCTGAAGCGTCGGCAGCGGTGTGCTGATCATGTTGCTGATGCTCAGTATGACCGCTATGCGTGCCGCCCATGTCTGCCATCGTTAATAAAGTCCGGGGTCGCATTGGCGGCGGTGTTGCCTGCAGCTCATTGCGTGGCGTCAATGATGCGTGGGCAAAACCGCTACGATCCATAGCTTCGGCAAAAATGCTGTAAGCCTGTTCAGTTTGCGGCTCGACTAACACGTCATAGGTTTCAGCCACTGCAATGCGAAATTCCTCGACATCGACTGGCGCCACTTGCTGACCGTCGGCGGCGATTACCTGCATTTTTAAGCCGGGGATACGAATATCGAAATAACTCATCGCCGAGGCATTGATAAAACGTAAACGCAGTTTTTCACCGGGCTTAAACAAGTAGGTTTTATGCATTTCCGGCGTTTGGCCGTTGATCAAAAAATGATACGTTGCGCCGGTGACATCGGCCAGATCGGTCGGCTCCATGCGCATTTCACCCCAGGCCAAGCGGTCTGCGACGGTTTTCCAAAAGCCGAGATTTTGAATATCGGTAAATAAATCGCCAACGGTGCGTTTCTGGAAGTTGTAATAATCGCTCTGCTTTTTTAAACGTGCCAGGGTGCGATGCGGGTCTGCTTCCGGCCAGTCGGACAGCATCACTACATAATCGCGGTCGACCGGTTGCTGCTCATGTTTCGGAGCTATCACCAGCGCGCCGAACAAGCCTTCTTGCTCCTGCATGCCGGAATGGCCGTGATACCAGTAAGTACCGCTTTGTTTGACTGGAAATTGATAGGTAAAGGTTTGGCCGGGTTCAATACCGTTAAAACTGATGCCGGGCACGCCATCCATTTGATAAGGCAGTACGATACCGTGCCAGTGAATTGAGGTCGGCACTTTTAAGTGATTGGTAACATTTAATGTGACCAGTTCACCTTCTTGCCAATGCAAGGTTGGCGCAGGCAAGCCGTCATTACCGACGATGGCATGTTGTTCTTCACCAATTAGATTGATGGATTTTTCAGTCACCGCCAGCTGATAACTGGCCGCAAAAACCGGTTGCCGGCTAAGAAATAAACTAAAGCCAACGATTACAAAACATGACATACGCCACTGCCGATGATTTGCCATTTATCTCCTAAAAACTGGGGGTTACTGTTTTAAATTGACTGCAGTGTTCAGAGAATATCAAAAAGCCTTCTGCAAATATTTAAGTTTTTTGATCTAAGAAGGTTAATCTTATCGTCTACATTAGTAATCAATTACTGTGGGCAACCCAGCAAGTTGACTTTTTTGATGTGCGGGCATTAAATCAAATTGCCGCAAATTGAAACTGATTGTTAATCATAAGCAATGAATTTCTAAACGCTAATAACTTAATCAGTTTTCTTTAAGATTAGTTTTAACACAGCCGATGATTTTTAACGGCAAACGTTTATTTCGCAAATAAGGTTGTTCCATGAAAAATCAGCAAACTATCACTATCGACGGCAACCAGGCCGCTGCCGGCATTGCCCACAAATTGAACGAAGTTATCGCCATTTACCCGATTACGCCATCGTCGGCGATGGGCGAATGGGCCGATGAGTGGTCTTCGCGTGGTCAAGTCAATTTATGGGGCACAGTGCCTAAGGTTGTCGAGATGCAGAGTGAGGCCGGCGCCGCGGGTGCGATTCACGGCGCTTTGCAGGCCGGGACCTTGGCGACAACCTTTACCGCTTCGCAAGGTTTGCTGTTAATGCTGCCGAATATGTACAAAATCGCCGGTGAACTTAGCCCGACCGTATTTCATATTGCCGCGCGCTCGTTGGCTTGCCAGGGCTTGTCGATTTTCGGCGATCACAGCGACGTGATGGCGGCGCGGATGACCGGCTTTGCGATGCTGTGTGCCAACTCGCCTCAGGAAGTGCAGGACTTTGCGCTGATTGCCCATGCGGTAGCGTTGCAAAGCCGGATACCGTTTATGCACTTTTTCGACGGTTTCCGCACCTCGCATGAAGTGGCGAAAATCGTTAGTCTGGACGATTCGGTGATTCGCGACATGATTGATGATGTCTGGGTGAGCGAGCATCGCGGCCGAGCTTTGACGCCAGACCACCCGGTACTGCGCGGCACCGCGCAAAATCCTGACGTTTATTTTCAAGGACGGGAGTCGGTTAATCCTTATTACGCCGCATTACCCGAAATCGCCCAGCAAGCCATGGATAGATTTGCTTCTTTGACTGGTCGGCAATATCGGCTGTTTGAGTACGTCGGCTCGCCGCAAGCTGAACGGGTGATCGTGCTGATGGGGTCTGGCGCAGAGGCAGTGGAAGAAACGCTGGGTTACCTGACTCGACAAGGCGAAGCGGTCGGTTTGCTGAAAGTACGCCTGTTCAGGCCGTTTGCTCCGGAACGATTGATAGCAGCATTGCCCGTCAGTTGCCGAAAAATCGCCGTATTGGATCGCACCAAGGAGCCGGGTGCAGACGGCGAACCTTTGTATAAAGACGTGCTGACGGCTTTGGCGCAAGATTTTAGCAACGGCGGCAAGTTTGTCGGTTTGCCGAAAGTGGTGGGTGGCCGTTACAGCTTGTCATCCAAAGAATTTACCCCCGGCATGATCAAGGCGGTTTACGACGAGTTAAAACGTGAGCAGCCGAAAAATCAATTTACCATCGGCATCCACGACGACGTCAGTCATACCAGCCTGGACTGGGATGCCGGCTATCGTACCGATGCTCATGATCAGACCTTTCAAGCGATGTTTTACGGCTTAGGCAGTGATGGTACGGTTGGCGCTAATAAAAACACCATTAAGATCATCGGCGAAGAAACCGATTGGTTTGCGCAGGGCTACTTTGTCTATGACTCGAAAAAATCCGGGGCGATTACTGTCTCGCATTTGCGTTTTGGTCCCAAACCCATCCAAGCCACCTATTTGATCGCCGAAAATGACGCTAAATTCATCGGTTGTCATCAAACCGTGTTCCTGGAACGCTATGACATGCTGGTCAATGCCGCTGACAATGCGGTGTTTTTGTTGAATAGTCCGGTGCCGGTCGATCAGGTCTGGGATACCTTGCCACATAAAATGCAAGAGCAAATGCTGGCGAAGAAAATTCGCTTTTATCTGATTGACGGCAACGCGGTTGCTGAAAAATCCGGCATGGGCAAGCGTATCAACACCATCATGCAGACCTGCTTTTTTGCGATTTCCGGCGTGTTACCACAAGATCAAGCGATAGCCGCGATCAAGCATGCAGTGCAAAAAACCTACGGCAAAAAAGGCCAGCGCATTGTCGATTTAAACTTTAAGGCTATCGACGAAACCTTGGCTGGCTTGCAGCAAGTGCCGCTGCCTAATCAGGCTGACAGCCGCTTCGACATCGTTTCGCATATTGCAGACAGCGCGCCGGACTTTATCAAGCGCGTCACCGGTGAAATCATTGCCGGCCGCGGCGATGCGTTACCGGTCAGCGCTATGCCTGTCGACGGTACCTATCCAACCGGTAGCGCCGCCTACGAGAAACGCAATCTGGCTTTAGAAATTCCGGTTTGGGAAACCGATCTGTGTACCCAGTGCGGCAAATGCCCGATGGTATGCCCGCATGCAGCGATCCGCAGCAAAATATATTCAACCGAATCTGTGGATGACGCGCCGTCTACCTTCAAACATGCGGCGATGCTAGGTAAGGACTTTCCGGCCGGCTTGTCTATCAGTTATCAAATAGCCCCGGAAGATTGCACCGGCTGTGGCTTGTGTGTGGACATCTGCCCGATTCGCGACAAGTCCAATGCCAGCCGTAAAGCTTTGAACATGCAGCCGCAAGCGCCGTTACGCGAACCGGAAAGCAAAAATTGGGATTACTTCTTGTCCTTGCCGGAATACGATCGCAGGCAGTTAAAAACCAACACCATCAAAGGCGCGATGGTATTGCAGCCGCTGTTTGAGTTTTCCGGCGCTTGTGTCGGTTGCGGCGAAACGCCGTATGTAAAATTGGCTTCGCAATTATTCGGCGACCGAATGATCGTTGCCAACGCCACCGGTTGTTCGTCGATTTACGGCGCCAATTTACCCACTACGCCGTGGACCAAAAACGCCGAGGGCCGCGGCCCGGCCTGGAATAATTCCTTATTCGAAGATAACGCCGAGTTTGGCTTAGGGATGCGGGTGGCGATAGATAAGCAAGCCGAACATGCCGCTGAATTATTAGTGTCGTTACGCGAGACTTTGGGTGGCGAACTGGTCGATGCAATCTTGCAAGCCGATCAATCCGACGAAGCCGGTATCTACGAACAACGCCAGCGCGTCGTTGAATTAAAACAGTGCTTGGAGTCTTTGAGCCAGCCGGCCGCGCAAGCCTTGCGGCCGCTTGCCGATTACCTGTGCAAGAAAAGCGTTTGGATCATCGGCGGTGACGGCTGGGCTTACGACATCGGTTATGGTGGTTTGGATCATGTGCTGGCCAGCGGTCGCAACGTCAATATCTTGGTATTGGATACTGAAGTGTATTCCAACACCGGTGGACAGACGTCCAAGTCCACGCCGTTGGGTGCTGTCGCTAAGTTCTCGGCTGGCGGCAAGGCGACCGTCAAAAAGGATTTGGCGCTGCTGGCGATGGATTACAACAATGTTTATGTTGCTCATGTCGCCTATGCCGGTAAGGATACGCAAACGCTTAGCGCCTTTTTGGAAGCCGAAGCTCACGATGGCCCGTCCATTATCATCGCTTATGCGCCGTGTATCGCCCATGGTGTGGATTTGTCCAACAACCATCGCCAGCAAAATCTGGCGGTGAAAAGCGGGCATTGGCCACTGTTTCGCTTTGATCCGGGCAAGATCAAGCAGGGCAAAAATCCAATGCATCTGGATTCTGCTGAACCATCAATTCCTTTACGCGATTTCGTGATGAGCGAAACTCGTTTCAGCATGCTCTGGCAAAGTCATCCGGAACAGGCGGAGGCTTTCTTAAAGCAGGCTCAGCAGGATGTAAAAAACCGTTACCGGTACTATCAACAATTGGCGGCGCTGGAATGGAGCGATGCCACTAGCGTGGCGGCGACCAAAGCCCAACTAAAAACCGATCTTGCTCAGGAGAGCCAACATGGTTGATTTAACAACAAATTATTTGGGGCTGAAACTGGCAAATCCCTTAGTGCCGTCGTCATCGCCTTTAAGTAAAGATTTGGATAGCGCCCGCCGACTTGAAGATGCCGGGGCTTCGGCCATTGTCATGTCTTCGTTGTTTGAAGAAAAAATCGAGGCTGAACAACAGCAGATGGAACGGTTTTTTTACGGGCAGGGCATCGGTTATGGTGAGGCTGATTCTTTTCATCCGGTGCCGGAGCATATTTTGACTTATCAGGAACAATATTTGGAGCATTTGCAGCAACTGAAAAGTAGTCTGAATATTCCAATTATTGCCAGTTTGAACGGAATTTCCCGAGGCGGTTGGATTGAATACGGGGAAGCTCTGCAGCAAGCTGGGGCCGATGCGCTGGAACTGAATATTTATCATCTAGCAGCCAATATCGAGGACAGCAGTGAAACCGTGGAAAACCGTTATCTGGATATTCTGGGGGAGTTGAAAAGTCGGGTCAGTTTGCCGCTGACTTTAAAATTATCGCCACAGTTCAGTTCGCCGATAAATTTTGCCCAACGCCTGGAAGCGGCCGGTGCGGATGGAATCGCGCTGTTCAATCGCTTTTATCAGCCGGATATTGATCTGGAAACGCTTGAAGTACTGCCAAAATTACATTTGTCGACACCGGAGGAAGCTTTGTTGCGCATCCGCTGGACGGCGCTGATGTATGGCCGAGTCAAATTGTCATTGGCGGTGACTGGCGGTTTTCACCAAAGCGCTGATGTGATTAAGGCCCTGCTGGCGGGTGCTGACGTGGTGCATTTATGTAGCGTGTTGCTGGCGCATGGCGTGGGCAAGCTTGGCGAGATTCGCGCGGAACTGGAGCAATGGCTGGTCGAGCATGAATACGAATCCATTAGTCAGTTAAAAGGCAGTGTCAGTCAGCAGCATGCGATTGATCCCAGCGCCTATGAGCGGGCCAACTATGTGCAGGTGCTGGATAGCTATACCCCGGCCAGCGGCGTGTTGAGGTAATTATAATCATGCGGGATTTGGACGAACTATTTACCGGACTGGCCAAATCGGCATTCCGCGCCAAGTTTCATTTACAGAGTAAGGATCTGGAATATTTACACCAAAAAGGCATGGATACCGTGCTTAGCCATGCAGCAGACTTCATAGCCAAACGACTGGCGGTCGCCCAACCTTTAAACGACGGCAAACAAACCCCGTTTCGAGGTCATCCTGTTTTTGTTGCGCAGCATGCCACGGCCTGCTGCTGTCGAGGTTGCTTAGAAAAATGGCACCGTATTCCGCAAGGCAGAGAGCTTAGCAGCGAAGAGCAGATGTATATTCGTTCGGTGCTTGAGCGCTGGCTAAATTTGGAGGGTGGCTGTTCATCCAGTTAATTAAGGATTTTGGTAAACATGGAATTGTTGGTTAAGTTGAGAGGCGTTTAGTTTTGTTTCGCCCCTAATGATTATTTGTTTGGCTCCTGGAAAGGCATGAATAAGTAAACTGACCAGTAATGTTGTAGGAGTTTTTGAACTCTTACTGAAGTCTTAAAATGAAAGCAATTGATTACATATAGCGTGGGACGATGAATTGATGTTATCCATAAGTTATTATTGATGATAAATGATTAATAATTAAGATTTGGTTATCTTTAGTTTGTCTGCTATTGGTTTTTTATGGATAATGCCTCGACTATTTCGCAAGTTTTAATGCAGCAGGTTTGATGAAATGACAGAATTAATGAGCAGTGGTCTCGAATTATTAGTGGCAGGTATGGGCATCGTGTTTTTGTTCTTAACCATGTTAGTGGTCGCTATCAATCTCATGTCTGCAATGGTGCTACGTTTTTTTCCAGATGAACCGAAGATGTCATCTTCATCATCTGTTGTAAGCACTAACGACAAGCGCATTGTGGCGGCGATTACAGCAGCCGTTCACCAATATCGTCACGATCATAAATAACCCCTAAGTTCATCCCCAAAAATTCTATTAATCCGACCCATAAGGTCAAAGTTTTAAAACCCACAAAGGTTCTAGGAGATACACAGAATGGTCACCGACAATAAAAAGAAAAAGAAGCCTTTGGGCATTACTGAAGTAGTTCTGCGTGATGCGCATCAATCTATATTAGCGACACGCTTACGTATAGAAGACATGTTGCCTATCTGCGACAAAATCGATCAAATTGGTTATTGGTCAGTTGAATCTTGGGGTGGCGCTACATTTGATGCATGTATTCGCTATCTGGGTGAAGATCCGTGGGAAAGATTGCGTTTATTGAAGGCAGCTATGCCCAATACACCACAACAAATGTTGTTGCGTGGTCAAAATCTATTGGGTTACCGGCATTATGCTGATGATGTTGTAGATAAATTTGTTGAGCGCGCAGCTATAAACGGTGTCGATGTGTTTCGCGTATTTGATGCGATGAACGACATGCGCAATATCGAGCATTCAATCAAAGCGGTGCTGCGTACCGATGCCCATGCACAAGGCACAATTTCGTATACAACCAGCCCTGTGCATACTATCGATGTATGGGTTGCATTGGGTAAGCAAATTGAAGATATGGGCGCGCATTCGATCTGTATTAAGGATATGGCTGGTTTGCTAAAACCTTATGATGCATTTGAATTGGTGTCGCGCTTGAAGAAAAGCACCAAGATTCCTATACATATGCAATGCCATGCCACTACTGGCCTGAGTGTACCCAGTATTATTAAGGCTGCCGAAGCCGGCATCGATAATGTCGACACCGCTATTTCATCATTGAGCATGACTTATGGTCATAGCCCCACCGAATCGATTGTTGCTAGTCTTGAGGGTACCGAACGCGATACTGGTTTGGACTTGATTAAATTAGAAGAAATTGCTCATTATTTTAGAGACATCCGTAAAAAATATGCGCAGTTTGAAGGCAGTTTAAAGGGCGTTGATGGACGAATTTTGGTATCTCAAGTGCCTGGCGGTATGCTGACCAATATGGAAAGCCAGCTTAGAGAGCAGGGTGCGGCAGATAAATTTGATGAAGTAATGGCCGAAATTCCGCGCGTGCGTGAGGATTTGGGATTTATCCCGTTGGTGACACCTACTTCACAAATTGTTGGCACCCAAGCAGTGCTCAATGTCATTAATGGTGAACGTTATAAAACCATTACCAAAGAAACTGCTGGTGTCTTAAAAGGTGAATATGGTGCTACTCCAGCGCCGGTTAACAAGGAATTACAAGCCAAAGTGCTTAATGGCGCTGAGCCGATTACTTGTCGCCCAGCCGACTTAATCGAGCCGGAAATGGACAAGCTGATTGCAGATGTCCAACAAAAAGCATTAGCAGAAGGCATTACGCTGGTTGACCGTATCGAAGAAGATGCATTGATTAACGGTCTTTTTGCTCAAATCGGCTGGAAGTTTTTAGTTAACCGTGGCAATCCTGCGGCTTTTGAACCTGCACCGGATGCACAAGCATTTGCAGCAAGTCAGAAACCGGAGTTGAGTAAATCAACTACCAGTCAGGTTGTAGAGAGCTATACCGTCAATGTTGATGGTAAAAATTATCACGTTGCGGTGGGACCAGGCGGTAGCGCTTTAAATATTCAACCTTCAGCGGCTTCTCCTGTCATTTTTTCTGAACAAGTGGCTGGAAACGGTGAAGTTATTGAGTCACCTATGGCAGGAACTATTTTAAAAGTGTTGGTCGATATCGGTAGTCAGGTTGCTGCAGGTGATGTGGTCGTGGTTATGGAAGCCATGAAAATGGAAACTGAGGTGCGCTCTAAAGTTGCAGGCACGGTCAGCGCTATCCACGTCAAAGAAGGTAATGCCATTGGTGGTGGCGATGTTTTGATCAGTTTGTGAAGGATAAACTTATGGAAAATTTGCTTTCACTTTGGCATAGCACCGGCTTGTATAACTTTACAGCCGGCCAGGCATTTATGATGTTGGTGGGTTTTTTGTTGCTGTTTTTAGCAATAAAAAAAGGTTTTGAACCTTTATTGCTGTTGCCTATAGGCTTTGGTGCCATCCTCAGCAATATTCCGGTGGCAGGGATTGCTGAAGAAGGTGGTTTGTTACACTTTCTGTATTACGGTATCAAACTGGGCATTTTTCCATTGCTTATTTTTATGGGCGTGGGCGCAATGACCGATTTTGGCCCCATGCTGGCTAATCCCAAAACACTGCTTCTCGGTGCGGCTGCGCAATTTGGTATTTTTGCATCATTAATAGGTGCTCTGGCACTAAATATGGTTCCCGGTTTGGAATTTACGCTTAAAGATGCGGCCGCTATTGGCATTATCGGTGGAGCCGATGGTCCAACAGCCATTTATGTTGCCTCAAAACTCGCGCCTGATTTGCTCGGAGCGATCGCGGTTGCCGCGTATTCATACATGGCTTTGGTGCCCTTGATTCAACCGCCAATCATGCGCGCATTAACCACAGAAGCTGAGCGGAAAATCGAAATGCAGCAATTGCGGGTAGTGAGCAAAACTGAAAAAATCGTTTTCCCGTTGATGTTATTAATTTTGTCTATTTTGTTGTTGCCTTCTGCTACGCCTTTAGTGGGTATGTTTGCACTGGGTAATTTGATGAATGCCAGTGGTGTTGTTGATAGGCTGAGTCAAACTGCGCAAAATGAATTGATCAATGTTGTTACTATTTTCTTAGGATTAGCTGTTGGATCCAAACTTAGTGCGGAGGCGTTTTTGCAGCTGGAAACACTCGGAATTTTGGCGTTGGGTGCAGTAGCTTTTGCTATTGGTACCGCAGCCGGGGTGATCATGGCAAAGATAATGAACAAATTCAGTGATACTCCTATCAATCCGTTGATTGGTGCAGCTGGGGTTTCAGCAGTGCCTATGGCCGCAAGGGTAGCTAATAAATTAGGTCTGGAAAGCAATCCTCATAATTTTTTGCTAATGCACGCTATGGGGCCGAATGTAGCTGGAGTCATAGGTTCTGCAGTGGCCGCCGGGGTATTGTTAAGCTTAGTTAAATAGTTATTTCAATAGCTTTTAACGGACAAAAAAACCCGCCTGGAATTTTTTTCTTGGCGGGTTTTTTTATGCGTTGAAATAATTATTTACGAGTATTGGATTTATCTAAATGAGCGCTTTAAGTAAGTTTTTCTAAAATTATTTTTCTTTTAACTATAATTTCGAAGCTGTATTAATTAATAATTTTAATAGATACATTAAGTCAAATCTGAACAATAAAATAATGAGGTAATATTAGTGAACCAAGATAATACTAGCACTGAGGAGCGACGCCGGTTCTTTAGAATTGATGACGAAGTTAATCTTTTTTATCAAAAAGTTGATGAGAAAATGGTGGTGGAGCCTAGTCATCTTTCCGATAACATTTTAAGCAATTGCTCATTATCATCAGCGTTAGAACTAATTTCTCAAGATTCGGCTCAGTTGCTGTATCGTTTGGAACGTAACCAGCCAGATGTAGCAGAATATTTGAGACTAATAGACTCTAAAATTGATTTATTGTCACAAGCAATTATGTTGCAAGGTGGCCAGTTTAAAGAAAACAGTACGCGCAACGCCAATTTAAGCGCGGCTGGTATTGCGTTTGAAGTTGAGCAGCAATTGGAGCAAGGCGATTTTTTGGAAATCAAAATGCTCTTGGTGCACTGCATGGCGGTGATTGTTGCCTATGGAAAAGTTGTATATTGTAAAAAAAGTCAGTCGGGCGATGATCAATATCCTTATCTTGTTGGGGTTGATTATGTCAACTTGAAAGACCAAGACCGCGAATTACTAATCAAGCATGTAGTTAAAAAACAACTTCAGCAACTTCGGGACAAAAAAGAATCTGATAATGCTGCGCGTATCTGAGATTTTCATAAATTTAATCTGCCAATGTTAGCCGTATTGTTGCGCTGGGTGTCGTGAGTGTCTATTTCAGATAAACAAAAACAAATTCTTGATTTGTTGGCCGACGGTCAATTTCATTCCGGTACTGAATTATCAGACATTTTAGGCGTGAGTCGTTCAGCTATCTGGAAACATATGCAATTCCTAGCTTCTGTTGGCTTGCCATATTCGGCGGTGAGCGGTAAAGGTTACCGGCTGGAAAAACCTCTTGAATTATTGGCGGCACATAAGATTGGTCAGGTACTCAATAATCAGGCTAAAAGTTTAATTTCATCACTAGAAATTCATCAGCAAATTGACTCGACCAACAGATATTTGTCTGAGCGCGCTCAAAATCATGCGCCTTCAGGATCTATTTGTTTAGCCGAACATCAAACCGCCGGTAAAGGCAGGCGAGGGCGGCAATGGGTTTCACCTTTCGGCAGCAATATTTACCTTTCAATACTTTGGCGTTTTCAGCAAGGTCCTGCTGGTATTTCCGGTTTAAGCCTTGCTATTGGCGTAGCAGTTATCCGGGCATTGAAAATTTACGGCATTGATGAGTTAGGTCTTAAGTGGCCCAATGATATTTATAGCCAAGGTAAGAAGTTTGGCGGTATTTTGGTTGAAGTTTCTGGGGAAGCAGGAGGGCCATGCGTTGCCGTAATTGGCTTGGGGTTAAATATGTTTTTACCTGAATCTGAAGCGGAGGGCATTGCTCAGCTCTGGACTGATTTAAATAAAATTACCGGACGCAATGATCTAGTAAGAAATGAATTGGCTGGTTTGTTGTTAAATGAGCTAATGCCAGTTATTGCTGAGTTTGAGACATTAGGCATTAAAGCTTATCTTGATGAATGGCGTGACTACGATTGCCTTAAACAAAAAGCGGCTACATTGTATATCGCAAATCAACCCTTTGATGGCATTGTGCAAGGCATTGATGATAATGGCATGCTTTTGATTAAACGCCCCGATGGAAGTGTGCAAACATTTGCATCCGGTGAAGTCAGTTTCAATGATTCTTTGTCATGAATTTATTGGTTGATATTGGCAATAGCCGATTAAAGTGGGGTTGGGCCAAAGATAGGCAAATAATTTCAGGTTCCCCTTTAATCAATCAACAAGTTAATCAAGCAACCCTACATGATCTATGGCGACAAATACCCGCGCCTGACAGGCTGGTTGTTGCTTGTGTTGGCGCGAGGGATCAACTTGAGCAGGTAAGAAAAATAGCAACCCTGCTTTGGCCTGCGATTAAAGTTACTGTCGTTATCTCACAGGCTAATGCATTTGGAGTAATTAACTCTTATCTACAGCCAGAAAAGCTGGGAGTAGACCGTTGGTTAAGTTTAATAGCAGCCCGTAAACAATATCAAAATGCTATCTGTGTAGTTGATTGCGGCACGGCAATAACTATCGACTTATTAGCTGCAGATGGCCATCACCAAGGTGGATTTATAGCGCCAGGCCTAACTCTGATGAAAAAATCCTTGGCTGAAGGAACGTGTCAGTTGAGTTTCGATAATACTCAGCATGACTTTGAACCTGCTAATAATACTGAGGCGGCAATTTACAACGGAACATTAGCCGCCTGTTGCGGTTTGATTGAACATGTTTTATCAGCACAAGCTGAAAATATTCGTTTGATACTGACCGGTGGAGATGCGCTTACTATTGCGGGTCAGCTTGATGTTGTGTCAGTAATTGATCAAGATTTAGTGCTGCGCGGTTTGTTACGTGTTGCAGAAGAAGGGGCTGAATGAAAGCACTGTTTTTTCTGATCATTACTGCGAATGTCGGCTTATTTATGTGGGAGTACCACCAGGGGGCTTTTGAGCCTGTTATAGAGGCAGCGCTTGTCAATAAAGAGTCTATGTTGTTGCTCAGTGAGGTTGAAAAAAATCTTCCACTTAGTGAGGATCTTGCTAAGAAAGAATCGTTAGGCGATGCAAACGGTATAGTTCTTGATCAAGACATTCCACTTGAACAAGCAAAGTTGCCGGAACCTAATACTGAGCAGCAAGTGGTTCTCGAACAAGAAAAGCAGAATCCCAACGAAATAAAATCATCAGCTGAAGTGGCTTGCTATGAGGCAGGTCCTTTAGATGCAAAAACGTATAAAACTTGGCGCAACCTTTTAAACGATACAACAGCAAATATCAAAATATTTGATCGAGATGTCCCCGTAATAAGTTCCTATATGGTTTATTACCCGGCTGAAAAAAGCCTGGAGCAAGCAGAAGCCGTATTAAAAATGCTTAAAGATCATGGGATAAAAGATTTATTGTTGCAACGGGGTGGGGAAGATCAGGGGGAAATTTCTTTAGGCGTATTTAGTAGCAGAGAACGCGCTTTAGTTTTAAAAGACCAGCTGCAAATTAAAGGTATTTTTGTTGAGATCAAGCCACGGTATAAACCGGCGGCAAGAAAATACGTCAATGTTATTGGTCATGCGACGATGTTGGAAAGTCTACAAAAGATTCAAAAAATCGATCCGGAATTTACTATAAAGCCAGTAGAATCATGTCCTTAAGTAATGCAGACTTTTCCAACATAAACAGTGGGCGGGTGTTGCTGTAAATGAAGATTTTATCAATCAGTTTCCGCAAGTTGACGATAAGCGCCGCGGTAATATAAAAGCGGCTCTCCACAGCCTAAAATGCTCGCTTGAACTTCACCAATAACAATCCAGTGTGTACCCGCGCGTATTCTTTCAACCACTTTGCACTCTAGCGACATTAAGCTATCACTCAAGACTGGGGCACCGGTAATGCCTGGTTGCCAAGATGTATTTTCAAATCGTTGTTGTTGACTGCTGCCACCTGCAAATTCGTTGGAACTATCCTGCTGATTAGTGGTTAATAAGTTAACCGCGAAATATTGGCTTTCTTGAATACCTTCGCCAGTTTCTGCAGAGTCATTAAGACACACTAAAATTTGTGGCGGTTCAACTGAAACGCTGGTAAACGCAGTTACAGTCATCCCTTGAATACCCATTCGATCAGATTGCGTGGTAACCACACATACGCCACTCGCCCACAATTGCATAGCCTTTTTAAACTCGTCCGCAGCAACAGTCATTCAGTTCTCCAGTTAATTAAAAGAATCGTTTTAATCATTGAAAATGATAAATACGATGTTGATATAAAATGTAAGCAATATATTACATTGCCAATGATAGCTTGTTAAATATTACCGGTTGAAATCTAATATTCACTACTTTTAATAAAACGCAAATTCAATTTGAAGGGGCTGATTTAAAAATGAAGTGCAACACCGCGATATTAATGAATGAGAGTTGATTTTTACTTAGGATTCAAAAAATCGACATCCTCTAACGATTCTGCGAGGCCTCTTGATTGAGCGTTGATCCACAGTTCTGACAATAATGTTGTCCCTCTGAAACCTTTGTCCCACATTCAGAGCAACAAACATAGTCCTGCGTTTTATGACCGCACTTGTTACAAAAATGGGCATTAGTGGAAATTTCTGCACCACACTGAGAACAGGCAGTTTTCTGCTGGGGTATTAAACGAGATAAATATCCGCCTATTTGTTCTACGGCATCTACTAAATAAAATGCATGTCGATAAGCTCTTAAAACAAACCATATACTGACGCATACAATTACAATAATGGCGGCACTATAGTAAATGGCCCTACCTTGTGAACCGACAAACGGAGCCAATACTTGCCAAAATAACGCTTGGCCCATAATAACAAGTAATAGCGCAGTTAAGGGTTCAGCTACCCCTTTCACAAAAGACAAAGCACCGTCATGATTCGGGATGGCTGCTATTAAAAAGCGTGCAAAATAATAAAATACAATTAATGCCGCTGACTTGGCGAGAAACCAGATTATTTCAGCGGCACTGAAGGTATCAGCCACTTGTAACTCATGCATCACTGGCACCAGCGTTATTAATTTACCTAATAACAGTATTGTCAGCATAGTGATCAATAACTGCGATGCACGGCGACCGGCATTGTTTGATAAGGACATTAAAGAAAACATAATAAAAACTCCAACTGCTATTGACCGGGACGGTACTGATTTTAAAAATACTCTCTAAGCGCTTAGTGAGCAATAAGAACGGCATCTTAATTTTAACCCCTTGATGGCTTGAGCTTTTAACGCGCTGCTTTAAGAAGATAAGATACCTTTTTCTGTAATCTCCCGGAGTTCAAGTTGAATAAAATTGAATCGTTTTGCGTGTTACACTCAAATTTGATTAGTTTGCAAAAATAAAAATTGCATCGATTTACATCTCACCATTCACTGGAATAATTTTTATGTCATTAACCATGTATCAAGCTTCAATCCCCGTTTTTGTGCGTATGTTAGGGAATTTATCCGCGATTCTCGATAAAGCTGCCGCGCATGCGGAAACGAAAAAAATCGATCCGGCCATTTTTGTAAACGCGCGTCTAGCGCCTGATATGTTCCCACTTAGTCGCCAGGTACAAATTGCGACAGATATGGTTAAAGGCTGCGCTGCACGCCTGGCAGGGATTGAAGTTCCCAGTTATGAAGATAACGAAACCACTTTTGCTGATTTACAAGAGCGTATTACCAAGACGGTAGCGTTTTTACAAAGCGTAAGTGCTTCGCAAATTGACGGCAGTGAGGATCGTAAAATCACCCTTAAATTTGGCAGCAAAGAACTCAATTTTTTAGGGCAAGCTTACTTGCTTGATTTTGTGCTGCCCAATTTCCATTTTCACCTTACCACCACCTACGCGATCCTGCGCCACAATGGTGTGGAGATTGGTAAAAAAGATTATGTTGGGAATTACTAATCTGCGCTATTTCAAAACGATGCAACACCATATTTTCTAGGTTTTACGGATGATAGATGCACATTTAGATCTTACTCAATTGTTACTGATCGCTCTTGCCGGGCTTTATGCAGGCACCCAAAATACGCTTGCAGGTGGCGGCTCTTTTATTACCTTTCCGGCGTTGCTGTTAGCAGGTCTTAATCCTTTAGCCGCAAATATCACCTCGACGATTGCTTTGTTTCCCAACCAGATTACTTCATCACTTGGTGGACGTAAGCTTGCAGGGGGCTTAGGCACGTTGAGTTTAGCCAATCTATTTGGTCTTAGCATTGCAGGGGGGCTTGTTGGCGCATTGTTGCTGTTAAATACCCCGGTAACTATATTCGCCCGGTTGGTTCCCTGGCTGGTGCTCTTTGCCACGTGTGTTTTTACTTGGGGCAGCTTTCGCAAAAAAGCGCCTCATTTAGAGAGTGTGACGCCAGATCCAATTTTGGCTATAGCGCAATTTTTGATCGGTATCTATGGGGGCTATTTTGGTGGCGGTATTGGCTTTTTGATGCTGGCAACCCTAACTATTGCCGGTCAGCAAGTGCGCATGGCGACCGCCACCAAAAATGTACTGGCCATGGCCATGAATGCGTCGGCGGTGGGTCTGTTTGTTTTTTCTAATCAAGTTGACTGGCTGGCCGCGTTGGCCCTGTCTATTGGCGGTATTGGCGGTGGCTTCGCGGGCAATTGGCTGGTTCATCGATTGCCCGAAAAAATTATGCGCGGCTTTGTTGTGTTGGTGGGAATCGCACTGACAATTTGGCTGTTTGTGCGTTAGTCGTAATCCCTCAACCTAACTTTCTGCCGCTGGAGTAGGGATTGCGATAACTGTCGGTAACTTATTAAATTCATCAACAGGCACTGGTCTCGAAAACAAATAGCCCTGTGCATAATCGCAACCGGCGGCAATTAATAGATCACGTTGCTCTATAGTTTCCACACCTTCAGCGATAACCTTAATGTCCAGTTTATGGGCCATCACAATGATAGCCTCGCACAGCACCATGTCACTGGAATGTGGAGTCATATTTCTTACAAACGACTGATCGATCTTGATGTAATCAATGTCGAATTTTTTAATGTAGGACAGTGATGAATAGCCAGTGCCAAAATCGTCTAATGCTACCTGGATACCGGCATCACGAAAATTCAGCAGTTTATTGTCAGTAAAGTTGCTGGCATCCAGCAGCAGGCCTTCGGTAATTTCCGCAACAATACTCTGTCCAGGAACGCCTAGTTTATTCAGTAACGTCGGCCAAGAATCGTAACTCATGCTTTGATGGCTAAACTGCACTGGCGACTTATTGACGCTGATCTGGAATTGAGGATGAAGCGTCGACCGCCAACATTTCGATTGCTGAGCAGCTTCATATAACACCCAGTTACCGATGTCGATGATCATGCCGGTTTCCTCGGCAACTGGGATAAACTCACCTGGACTGACCAGGCCGCGCGTGGGATGTTGCCATCGTATCAGGGCTTCGGCTTTATGAATGGCCCCGGTCGACAGCTCTACGATAGGTTGGTAAAAAACGCGGAATTGATTGTCGGCAAGTGCGCCGCGTAAATCATTGACCAGCTTCATGCGCGTTTGAGCAACTTCCTGCATGGAGGAGGTAAAGTATTGGTATCGGTTGCGGCCAAGGTTTTTGGCGGCATACATCGCTTGATCGGCATTTTTGAATAATTCGTCAATATTAGCGGCATCATCAGGATACAGTGTGATACCGATGCTAATCGAAACATATACCACTTCTTCGCCTAAATGATACGGTTCGGAAATGTGCTGCAGTATGCGTTGGGCATGGCTTTCCACATTGTTGCAAATATCCGAGCCAGTCAAAATGATGGTGAATTCATCGCCGCCTAAACGCGCAACTGTATCGGTGTGCCTGACAGACGTCTGTAGCCTTTTTGCTACATCCTTAAGCATCTGATCACCAATACCGTGCCCCAGCGTATCGTTAATTTCCTTGAAATGGTCTAAATCTAACAGCAGTAATGCCAGAGACTGTTGGTTTGAATGTGCTTCCTTGATCTCTTGATTCAAGCAATTACGAAACATGTGCCGGTTAGGTAATTCGGTGATGTGGTCAAAATTGGTTTGGCGCCAGATCAGTTCTTCGGATTGTTTTCTCTGGGTAATATCGGTAAATAGGGCCACTCGACGATGCACCGAGCCATCTTCGTTGTAAACGCTATTGATACTAAGCCATTCGGCATAGATTTCGCCGTTTTTACGCCGATCCCATATTTCGCCTTTCCAGCAGCCGGTGGTGTTGATTTGGTTCCACATCTCCGCATAGAACGTCCGATCGTGATGTCCTGAGCTGAGAATATTGGCATTTTTGCCTAGAACCTCATCGATGCTGTATCCCGTCATCTTGGTGAAGGCCGGGTTGACGGCAATAATTTCACCATTAGCGTTGGACACCATAATGGCTTCGCCGCTGCTTCGATATACCAGCTCGGCTAGTTGCATCGACTCCTCGGTTTTTTTGCGCTCGGAAATATCTTCTATTATCGACCAAATGCATTTTTCACCGTCGCTGCCGGTAATTCGTATACCACTGAGTCGTACCGGAATACGGTGCCCCGAGCGATGTATATACTCTTTTTCGTAGGGGCCGTAACGCCCGGTATCTTTCAAGAGTTGTAGTTGATTGGCTTCCTGTTGATTGTATTCTTGGGGAGTAAGATCCCAATACGTCAGGGTGTTGAGTTCTTCGAGTGTATAACCAACCATGCCGAGCAATGCGACATTTGCTTCAATGTAATGGCCATCCATTGAATTACGCGCCATGCCCAGCGGTGACATTTCGAACATGGTGCGAAGTTTTTCTTCGCTCAGTTCCAGTGATTTTTCCGCGCGGTTGCGCTCATAAACAAATAAAGCCAGCGACATGCCGACAGCCGATAACACGAGGATATAAAACCAGAAATTAAGCAGTTCGGACTGAATGTAGTTATTTGCGCCGAAAAACCCCTTGTGTTTAACCAGTCCATACAGACCTTGAATCATGGTCATGACCATGATTAACATGGCGCCATGGCGTCCAAAACGCACCGCCGCCCAGACGAAAAACAAAAACATCCAAAATCCCAGCATGTGACCGAGTTGGTCGCTGAACCATTCCAGAAAAATGGCTTGGCCAAATAAAAACGCCAGCCCGAAGCAAGCCAATGTTTCCAGAATGCGATCACGGCTTAACCAGTCGCGAGGGTTTTGCCGCCATACCAGTACAAACGGCGTAATCAATATGATGCCGAGTACATCGCCTTGCCACCAGTGCAACAAGTTCAAGGCAATTGCTTGTTGAGGTAATAAGCCTGAGACAAATAAGCTGGATACGCCGATGATGGCGCTAACGCCAGCGCAAACAGCACCGGCTAGCGCTAGCCATAAATAATGTCGAGGATGGGTTAGCGCAGGATTAAATCGCCCAAATCTGTTGAGTAACCAAACGCCGGTAAGCGCTTCCAGCGTGTTGCCGATTGCAATAAAAAAGGATATGGCAACTGAACTACCGGCAAGCATATTACCGGCAAGTGCCCCTATAAACACACCAGGCCAATATTTTTTGCCACCCAGCAGCAAGGCCGCCATCGCTAAACCACTAGGTGGCCATACGATTGAAACAACTGCGTTGTCAGAGAAAAAATCAAGTACGCATTTAGCAAGCAGAGCGTAAACCAATGCCAAACTAATCAGCCAAAATACATTCGGCCAGTGATAATTGCGGAAGCGTTGGAGCATGGGCGTGAGTAATAACTTACAAATAAAAGGTGTTTATCTTACCACCTGGAACTCTTGTGGCGATTCGTAAAATTTTATAGCTTAACAAATTAGCATTTGATTTATGGGGAGTAACTGTGGAAATTACGCTTAAGCAGAGTGTCCGACCGGTAAAAGAGCGTTGTTGAGATGATTCCACCATTGAACACTGGCCCAATGATGGATACCTCTCAGGTGTCTTTAATCTGCGTGCTTTAACACTAATTTACTCAGTGCCGGCAAGATAATGAAGGTGCTGGTCATAATCCAGAAAATACCCATGGTAATAATCAGGCCCATGCTGGCGATGCCTTGGTGTGGCGAAAAGGCTAGCCCAAGAAAGCTCGATGCAGTGGTCAGTGCGCCGTAAAACATCGCTCTGGCGGTGCTCGATTGATAAATGTTTTGCTCTTCAGACATTGAATGATGCAGTTTTTCCACCATGTGTATACCGTTGTCGACGCCTAAACCCAATAGCAAGGGCAGGGCGATGATGTTGGCAAAGTTGATAGGTGTGCCGGTAATAACGGCGCTGGCCATGGTGAACAAACCGGCCAAGATTAGCGGCGCCATGACCAATAAGGTATCCGTTACATTGCGACGAATAGCGTAAAGCAACAGGGCAATAGTGATCAGCGCGATGATGATGGCTTGCTGGAAGGCGGCGATGACTTCTTTCATCGATTCCCAGTACATGACCGGCAGGTCGGTAGTTTCCGGGGCAACGGATTGCACCTCGGTAATAAAGGTTTGCAAGTCGGTTAGGTCATCCAGATTATGCTTTGGGAATATCTGAATACGGTAAATGCCTTCCTTACTTAACCATCTTTCCCGGAGCTCTGATGGTAACCCGGTCAGAGTGATTTCCTGAGCGTTTAGACTATCCAGTAGTTCGTTGATGGCATTGGGCAGCGTGCCTAGCAGTGCGGTTTGTATGTTTTCAATAAACAGGCGCCGATTGGGTTGTAAACGGGTATCAAGTTCAGTCAATACGTCTTGCAATTCATTTTTAAAGTGGGTTAGCGACGATATTTCGTGAGCATCGGTTTTAGTCGGCAGCACTTTATCGATAGTATTGATAACGCGCTTAATGGCAGCGGTCGGGTCAACATCGTATCTAAGTGGCGGAAATCCTTGTGCCTGCGAACCCAGCAATAAAGCCATTTCTTCGATGATGGCTAATTTATCTTCTTGATGCGACGGGATGAAATCAAACAGGCTGATGGTTTTATCAACAGACGGCAATTGTTCAATTTTTTGTTGCAGATCTTTAGCTTTTTGCTCATTTTCGGCCAACACCGTTAAAGTCATAGGTGAGGTGTCCGGATCTTTAAGCAGGTTTTTAAAGGCGATGACCGATTCGGTATTCGGGTCGCGCAGGTTGATCGGGTTAAAGTCGGTTTTTACCTGCAAGACCAGTATGATCGAAACTACAGCAAGCACAGCAGTGCCGATAGTAATCGGTTTAGCGTAATGCAAAGTAAGTGCCGCTAGTTTTTCGGACAGCGTTTGCAGAAAAGGGTGGTGGGATTTAGCTTCTGCTTGGCTCATTGCCGGTAATAGTGTTAACAGCACCGGTAATAACGCTAAGGTAACTAGAAGGCAGATAAATAAGCTGGTTCCAGCCAACAAGCCGAGTTCAGAAACGCCTTTGTAATCAGTTGGAATAAAGGCATACAGACCAATTGCAGTCGTGCCGGCGCACAAGAGTAGGGATGGTGCGGTGGAAACTAAAGTACTGCGTATGGCTCTTTCTTTATTGACATGAAGTGTCAGATTATCACGGTAGCGCAAGCAAAAATGAATGGCATATTCAACGCCAAGTCCCATGTTGGATACGGCAAAAGCGACAGAAATAAGATTAAGTTCTTTTACCGAAAAGGCTGCAAATGCGCCGCAAAATATCATGCCCATTGCCAGTGTGATAAACGTGGCGACAGTGAGTAACACTGATTGATAGGCGACCAGTAAAATGGCTACCACCAACACAATCGAAAAGAGACTTGCGGTAAACGTGCCGGCACTCATTCCCGCCAGTTCGTCATCTTCAAGGCCGACTTCGCCGGTAATCCAGACTTTAACTTCAGGCAGATTAGGTTCTTGAATGCTGGCTATAGCCTCGCGTATCCCGAGAATGGCCTTTTCTGCGGGACGTATTTGGGTGAAATCAAGTACCGGTGTGACCAAAATAAAACCATTGTCGGAATGTTTCCCGGTCATTTTTTTTTCAGCAATTAATGTTTCCCAGGACATTAATCCTGCGCCGGCATTGATGCTTTTATGCAGAGTGTCTGACACTTTGTCGATTAACGACGATATGTCAGTCGGTAATTCTTGGGTTTTGTCAGTCGAACCTAAGGCATCTTCAAACACCGAGAAAAAGCCATTTAGATCAGGTTCTTGAGAAATTCGGCCAATAAACGGCTGAGCTTGAGATAGGCTGTTGGAAACGGTTTGTAGATCATTATTATCTAAATAAAGTAAACCGTTACGGTGAAAAAACTCGGTGTCGTTGGGGGCGTAAACGGATTTTATTAGGTCTTTATTGGCGCTAAGTAGTCGCTCAAGTCGGCTGGTGGCTGCTTTGGTTAATTCAGGCGTTTCAGATTCCAATACCAGTAGTAGCGTGTGCGTATCTTGGGCAAACAGCTTTTCGACTTTGCGGCGATTTTGTTGAAACGGTGCGTCGGGGGCAATCAGTTCAGTAGTATCGGTGTTGACGCTCAAGTTGTCAGCGGTGTACTGCAAGGCGCCGCCGGCAAGCATTACAATGAGTACGACAATTGTAAAAGGATGACCAAGAGCCCAGTTGCCCCAGTGAGACAACAGATTTTTTGACTTGAGTTTTAACGACATATCTTAAATTCGCTTGGTGTTAAGCATTAGTGGAAAGTGACGGTATTCAAAGCGTTGAGAGCGTCGCTTTGAGATTCGTTGAGATTATCGCCTTGCTGTTCAATGAACAAAGCGGCGATGTTTGCAGTATTTGCGGCTTTTAACCCGTCTTGTTGGCCCAAGCAAAGCAGCGCGGTTGACCAGGCATCGGCAAGCGTTGGATTGCTGTTTAACACAGTCACAGAGACTAAATTGTGAATGACAGGACGACCGTTACGAGCGTCAAGAATATGGCTGTAGCGTTTGCCATGATCATCAAAATAATGGCGATAGGTGCCGGAAGTCATCACCGCAAGTGGCTGTTCTTTGGGCATGGTGATGATTTTATGCATCACTTTTTGACCTGGCAGCGGCCTTTCCAGGGCAATGCGCCACGCGGTACCATCCGGTTTTACGCCTTGGGTTTTTAATTCGCCGCCAATTTCTACCATGTATTGTTGAACGCCTTTTTGCTCCAATAACTTGCTGATTCTTTCCACGCTATAGCCTTGCGCTATGGAACCTAAATCTACTTTAATCATCGGCAGTTTTTTTCTCAGGTGGTTGTCGTCGAAAATTTCCAGCTTATCCATACCAACATTACTTAGGTTCTCGTGGATAGCAACATCGCTGGGAATAGTGAGGGTATCTCCTTTAAACCCCCATAAATCAAACAACGGTTTAATGGTTAGGTCGTAACAACCCTGGCTGGCCTCATAAACTGTTTTGGCGATGCGCACCAGCGAGACAATTTCGGCGTCTACTGGGTGGCTATCAGTGTTTTCAGCTTGATTAAATATTTCTATGTCCGAATCGTTACGATAATTGGACAATGCCTTATCGATGGCGGTAAATTCATTTTCGATGCTAGATTTAATCTCAGCGGTATTTGTCAGGTTGGGGGACCAATAACTAATGTGGTAGGTCGTGCCTTGGGCGGCACCTTCCAGTTTTTCAATAGGCTGTTCAGAACAACCAGTAAGCAACGCAACAACCAGCGCCAGGCTAAAATAGTCGGGTAATTTCATGATTGAGTCAGTGGATTAATCTGCCACATCGTCGAGCCGGTTAGAGATAATCTAACGACAAGAATGGGCAAGAGAATAAGTAAATTTGCGAATAGTTATCTTGGCAACGCGCCCTCTGAGGCATTGCCGCAGCTATTATAATCGTATTGAAGGGATGGTTTTTAAAAAATAACCCAGATTTAGGTTAACTCCGCCGCATTACCCAGCCGCGTAATAACAAGGCCGCGAGCAAGGCGCAGCAAGTCGCAAAGCCAAATGCGGTCAGTGGATTGGTCATTTGCCATAACCAGCCAAAGATGATGGAAGCCGGCAGTAACATGATGCCGGCAGTCAGATTAAACCAGCCGTAAGCAGTGCCCAATACTTCGCGTGGCACGATGTCCGCAACCAAGGCTTTTTCCGCACCTTCTGTTGCCGCCATAAACAAACCGTAAAAGGTAAATAACGGCCACAGTAGTAAAGGCTGGCTGTTGAAACCCAGCAGCAAATAGAAGACTCCATAAACACTCCAGCCGCCAACGATCAGGTGGATACGGCCGACTTTATCGGAAAGTGCTGATAACGGTGTCGAGAATACTGCCGCAGTCAATGATGTCAGTGCCCACAGCAATGGGATTTGATACTCAGGAAGACCTAAATCTTTCGCTCGCAGCAGTAAAAACATATTCGACGCATTGCCCAACGTGAACAACGCCAACACCAATAAATAGCGCTTAAAAGCTAAGGGGAGGGAAGTCACTCGCCAGCTAAAATGCTGAACCGGCAGCTCAAGGTTGCGACTGGGCTCTTTTATCCATAGCGCTAAACTGACGGCTAATACGCCACCTAATGCGGACCACAAAAACACCTCTTTTAATGGCATTTGCTCAGCCAATAACCAAGCTGCCAGCAGCGGACCTACTACTGCACCGGCATTGTCCATCATGCGATGTACACCAAATGCCATACCACGATTACCTTCATCAACCGTCAACGCTAATAGCGCATCCCTGGGCGCAGTGCGTAAACCTTTACCAATCCTATCGGCAAATCGCAACGCTAATACCATTGGCCAAATACTGGTAAACGCCAATAACGGCCGTGCAATGGCGGCTATCGTGTAACCGCCCACCACCCAACGCTTGGTTGAGCCCAAGCGATCCGACATCACCCCGGCAAACAACTTCAACAGACTGCCGGTCGCCTCGGCCAGCCCTTCAATCAACCCCAATGCTTTCGGGCCAGCCATCAGCACTGATGCCAGATAAATCGGCACCAGCGGATACACCAACTCACTGGCCGCATCGTTAAAAAAGCTGACTAGGCCGAGTAACCAGACGGTGCGAGGGAGAGCTAGCAGGGGGCGCAGCATAGGGAATCGTTAAGCTTGCACAACCACCGGAATCTTAGCAATTTTCGATTGCCATAATTTGGGTGCGGTGTCGTGGATGGAGACGCCTTGAGTATCTACAGCGACGGTGACTGGCATATCCTCAACCACAAATTCATGAATGGCTTCCATGCCTAAATCTTCGAAGGCAACGATACGGGCTTTACGAATGGCTTTTGAGACGAGATAGGCCGCTCCGCCTACGGCGATTAGATAGACTGCTTGATGTTTTTTTATAGCGGCAACGCCGGTGGGGCCGCGTTCGGCTTTGCCGATCATGCCCAGCAAGCCGGTTTTATCAAGCATGGTTTCGGTAAATTTGTCCATGCGTGTGGCGGTGGTGGGGCCAGCGGGGCCGACAACTTCGTCGCGTACAGGATCAACTGGGCCGACGTAGTAGATAAACTTGTTGGTAAAGTCGACGCTGTCCGGTAAGGCTTCGCCGCTATTGAATAAATCTACCAAGCGTTTATGCGCGGCATCGCGGCCGGTGAGCAGAGTGCCGTTCAATAACAAGGTTTCACCAGGTTTCCAGCCGGTTATGTCTTGTTGGGTGAGTGTGTCCAGATTGACGCGGCGTGCGGTGGCGGCTGCATCCCAGTTAATTTGCGGCCAATCTTCCAGTTTGGGTGGATTAAATTCCGCCGGGCCGCTGCCGTCGAGTACAAAATGCACATGGCGGGTCGCTGCGCAATTAGGAATTAGCGCGACAGGGAGGTTGGCGGCATGAGTAGGGTAATCCAAGATTTTAATATCCAGAACAGTTGTTAATCCGCCTAGGCCTTGAGCCCCGATGCCTAGTGCGTTGACTTTTTCGTATAGCTCCAAGCGGAGTTCTTCCAGCGCATTGGTTGGGCCGCGGGCGATGAGTTCTTGAATATCGATACTGCCCATGCAAGCTTGTTTGGCCAGCAGCATGGCTTTTTCGGCAGTGCCGCCAATGCCTATGCCTAATATGCCGGGAGGACACCAGCCCGCACCCAAAGTAGGGACGGTTTTTAATACCCAGTCGACAATACTATCGGATGGGTTAAGCATGATGAACTTGGCTTTGGCTTCCGAGCCGCCGCCTTTGGCGGCAATTTCGACATCAATGGTATTGCCGGGGACAACTTCCATGTGGATCACAGCCGGCGTGTTGTCTTTGGTATTAATGCGCTTACCGGCCGGGTCTGCGAGGATAGAAGCGCGCAGGACATTATCCGGATGCAAATAAGCACGTCTAACGCCTTCATTAACCATGTCGGCAACACTCATCGTGCTATGCCATTGCACATCCATGCCGATTTTTAAGAACACGGTGACAATGCCGGTATCCTGACAAATCGGTCTACGGCCTTCCGCACAAAGTCTTGAATTGATCAAGATTTGCGCCATTGCATCTTTAGCGGCCGGGCTTTGTTCCTTTAAATAAGCCTGGTGCAGGGCATCGATGAAATCTTTCGGGTGGTAGTAAGAAATGAATTGCAACGAGTCGGCAATGCTCTGGATAAAGTCGTCCTGGCGAATAATGCTCATGCGCTAATTCCTTAAACGCGTCCGTAGGAATCATCAATACGAACGATGTCATCTTCTCCTAAGTAGCTGCCTGATTGCACTTCGACAATTTCCAGGGGGATTACACCGGGATTTTCCAGGCAATGGATGATCCCCAGCGGAATGTAGATAGATTCATTTTCGGAAATCAGTAGTTTATCTTCGCCCTTAGTGACCAGCGCTGTGCCTTTGACTACTACCCAATGTTCTGCACGGTGATGATGTTTTTGCAGCGATAACCGTGCACCGGGTTTGACTACGATGCGTTTGGTTTGGTGGCGTTCGCCGTTGTCTACTGAATCGTAATGTCCCCAAGGTCGGTAGGCTTTACGATGAATATTGGCTTCTTTCCGTCCCAGGTTTTTAAGTTGTGCGACGATGTCTTTAACTTCTTGCACCCTGTCTTTAGGGGCAACCATGACCGCATCGGCGGTTTCAATAATGACTAGGTCTCGTACTCCAATGGCAGCAACTAATCTGCTTCCAGCGTGAATGTATGAGTTTTTAGTGTCAACGGTTAACACATCACCGTTGATGGCATTGCCGGAACCGTCTTTGTCGGTGACATCCCATAAGGCTGACCAAGAGCCAACGTCATTCCAATCAGCATCAAGGGGTATGACGACGGCTTTGTCGGTTTTTTCCATGACCGCATAGTCAATGGAATCAGACGGACAGGTAGAGAAAATTTCTTTGTTTAAGCGCACAAAATCCAGGTCAATTTTTGCAGTAGACAGTGCTTGCTTGCAGGTTGCCAACATCGTTGGGTGAAACTTTTCCAACTCTGCTAAGTACACACCGGCTTTGAAAGCAAACATACCGCTGTTCCAAAAATAGTCGCCGGTTTGTAGATAATGTTTGGCAGTTTCTAAATCTGGTTTTTCAACGAATGCTTCAACATTAAAAGCAGCTCCTTGTGGTGAGGAAGCACGTTTAATGTAACCGTAGCCGGTTTCAGGTTCTGTGGGCACAATGCCAAATGTTACTAGGTAGCCTTGCTCAGCCAGATCTCGAGCTTGATTGACAGCGGTATGAAAGGCTTCAAGATTATTGATGACGTGGTCAGCAGGTAGTACCAAGAGTATGTCATCTGGGGATTGCGCCGATAATGCCGCGAGTGCCACGGCAGGGGCGGTGTTTTTACCGATGGGTTCCAGAATAATCGCGGCAGGTTTGGCATGTATTTCCCATAATTGCTCCGCCAGCATAAATCGATGATCTTCATTGCATACGGCAATTGGCGGTTGTAATTGCTCAAGGCCTGATAATCTGAGCAGGGTTTCCTGCAACATGGTGTTTTCAGAAACTAATGGCAAAAATTGCTTGGGATATTGACCGCGAGATAAGGGCCAAAGCCGGGTGCCTGAGCCGCCAGATAAAATAACAGGGATCATGAATTTGCTTCCTTATATTGGTTGTTAGTTATTTGGGTATTGATTAATTGCTGGCTTGGGGCTGCAATGATTCCGTGAAATCTTAGCCTATATTTTGCATTGTTTGATGTTACAAAACGCCTGCTAAATATCTAATTGGTGCATTTTTTCTATTGCGTAACTGTCGAGGGCATCAATAATCGATAGGTTGGTATTTTGGTCTGCACGTAATTCTTTTAAGCGGGCTAAGTAACTATCAAGAGTAAGACTTGCTCCTGACTGGCTTCCTGTTAATCGGGTAATGCAGAACTGCTTCCAACGCTGCTGTTCGTCAGCACTGAGGGATTCTGGAAAATTACGCGCTCGGTATCTAAAGAGCATTTCCGGTAAGCGTGTGTCTTGAAAATGAATGCTATTAGTTAATTGTTCTGGGGACATGACTCTGATTTTTGCCATTTTTTGCTTATCGGTATCAGAAAAAAAGCCGCCGCTATATATTGCAAGATCAGGGTCTAAATCAGAAGATCCTAAATGGGTATCACTAAAAACAGCTGCTAACTTTTCAGGTAGACCGCTTGCTGCTTTGATTTGTTCAATGTTTTTATTGCATACGTCTATGTCGATGTTAAGACGTTGTGCATCTTCGGGTTTAATTACAGAAATTGGTGCTAATACCGGGCATTTATTAATGTGTACGGTTTTTAGCGGGATTCTTTCAACACCGTCAGGTAAATCAGCAGTGGCAGTAAAAATACGTTGTTGGATTTCTTGTACTGATAAAGAAAGCAGTGGGGTAGGGTCGACAGATAGGTCGTAAACAATTACACCATTGTTATTGGTGGGGTGCTTGCAAATAGGCAGAACGATAGCCAAACAATTTTTTGCCGCGGGATACTTGCCTGAAATGTGTACAACTGGGTTAAAACTATCCAGTTTTAATAACTCTAACGCTTTGGCTTTTACGCGGTGTTGAAACAGAAATTGATAAAGTTTTGGTTGAACATTTTTAATTAACTTGGCGCAGGCAATGGTTGCATATACGTCGGATAATGCATCATGTGCAGACTCATGCGCAATGCCATTGGCTTGGGTTAATCGTTCAAGTCTGAAACTGGGTTTGCCGTCTTCATCATCAGGCCATTGAATGCCGGAAGGGCGTAGTGCTCTGGCGGCTCTGGCTACGTCGATAATATCCCAGCGTGAATTGCCATTTTGCCATTCACGAGCATAGGGATCATAGAAGTTTCTATACAACGCATTGCGGGTGATTTCATCGTCAAAGCGAATACTGTTGTAGCCTAGAGTACAGGTATTGGGTTGCGCCAGTTGTTCATGAATCAGCTGAACAAAATGTGACTCAGAGACGCCCTTTTGTTCGGCAGTTTGCGGCGTAATGCCGGTAATCAGGCAAGCATCTGGATGGGGTAGGACATCAATGCTGGGTTTGCAATAGACTATTAACGGGTCGTCTACGATATTAAAATCATGGTCAGTCCGAATGCCGGCAAACTGTGCCGGTTTATCCATTCTAGGATCTGCGCCCCAAGTTTCATAGTCGTGCCAATAAAGGGTATGGTTTGTCACTCACTACATCTCATCTGACTATCAGTGTATAGACGCCAATGCCCTCAACACATCTGTGCGACTGACAATACCAACCAATTTGTTATCACTAAAGACAGGAAAGCTTCGAATCGAAGATTTTTGGAATTTTTCTGCCAAATCGACAATGCTGTCATCGGTATTAACGCTGCTAATTTCTGTTGACATGTATTCTGCAACTTTTCCGCTTTGGCTCTGGTTGTAAACGGTTTCCAATACCACACGCATGACATCCTTTTCAGAAAACATACCTAATAATTGGCCTTGCGGATCGACCACTGGAGCGCTGGTGATTTTGTGGTCTAGTAGAGTTTTTATTGCGTCAACAACATTGGTATCTTTGCTGAGTTTGACCAGATTTTTTGACATGTAATCTGCAACAGTAATTTTTGCTAGCATGACCAACTCCAGATTTACGGTTGAGGATAATTTAAAAATATCGACTAATGATTTAAACCTTCAGCTTCAAATTTTTTGCGTTTATCGCATTTTTCTACACAAACACAGTTGCTGTTGTTTACTCCACCACAAGATCCTTTGATGGCTTTTCTACCGAATATTACGCCTATTGCCATAATGGCGATAATTATTAGCATAAATATAAACGTCACTACAAAATAAGTCATTGGGACTCCCTTGTGAATAAAATGATTATCATGCCTGTCACTATATCAATTTAATAACAATAACGCACATAAACTCTAATCCAGCTGTGGCAAGTGTGGTGTATCAAATTTTGATATTTCAGAGTGAATATTATGGGGATTTGAACATAAAAAAACGGGGAGCAAAATCGATTTGCTCCCCGCTTATTTTTTACGTGCCAAACTTTTAAGACTAAAAAGTCATTTAGATTGCAAGTAATTAGCCGCCAAAGTCATCAAGGGCAATGTTTTCAGATTCAACGCCATTATCCAAAAGCATTTTGATTACTGAGGTGTTCATGATTGGAGGTCCGCACATGTAAAACTCACAATCTTCAGGGGCAGGGTGCTTTTTAATGAACTCTTCATAAAGAACATTATGAATAAAGCCGGTATAACCTTCCCAATTATCTTCAGGTAATGGGTCTGACAAGGCAACATGCCACTCAAAGTTGTCGTTTTCTCTTGCAAGCATATCGAAATCTTCGACATAAAACATTTCGCGCTTACTGCGAGCTCCGTACCAGAAGGTGATCTTACGTTTAGATTTTAGTCTGCGGAGTAGATCGAAGATATGTGAACGCATAGGCGCCATACCTGCGCCGCCGCCGACGAAGACCATTTCTGCATCGGTATCTTTGGCATAAAATTCGCCATAAGGACCAGAAACAATACATTTATCACCTGGTTTTAAGCCAAATATAAAAGACGACATAATGCCTGGTGGAACGCTTTCGGGAGCACCAGGAGGTGGTGTCGCAATACGCACGTTCAGCATTATTTCTTTTTCTTCTGGATAGCTTGCCATTGAGTAAGCACGCAAAGCAGGTTCTTTCACATCAGAGACATAACGCCACAAGTTGTATTTGTCCCAGTCTTCGTGGAATCTTTCTTCAATCGCAAAGTCGCTGTATTTGACAACATGCGGAGGACATTCGATTTGAATGTAGCCGCCCGCACGGTAATGAATTTCTTCACCAGCTGGCAAATCGAGAACCAACTCTTTAATGAAGGTGGCAACGTTGTTATTGGATTTAACAGTACATTCCCATTTCTTTACGCCAAAAACAGAGTCTTCAACTTCGATATCCATGTTATGTTTAACAGAGACTTGACAAGCAAGACGCTCACCTTCTGCTGCTTCACGTTTGGTGATATGGCTCAATTCAGTTGGGAGGATTTCACCACCACCTGAATGTACCTTAACCTTACATTGAGCACAGGTACCGCCGCCACCGCAAGCTGATGACACAAATAAACCATTGTCTGCTAGTGCAGTTAATAGCTTTGAACCTACAGGTACATGGATTTTCTTTTCATGATTTATCAGGATTTCGACATCCCCTTCAGCAACCAATTTCTTTTTGGCGCCGATAATCACAAACACAAGCGCTAATACAAAGGCCGTGAAAATAATAATCCCTAATAAAATTTCCAGCATTACGTTACCTTCTTAAAGTTGGATTCCAGAGAAAGCCATGAAGCCAAGAGACATCAAGCCTGCGGTAATAAAGGTAATACCCAAACCTTGTAATCCGGCCGGTATATCACTGTATTTAAGTTTTTCTCGTACACCAGCCATAACGGTTATAGCTAATGCCCAACCTAAACCACTACCTACACCATAGGTAACGCTTTCACCGAAGTTATAATCACGTTCGATCATGAACAAACTACCACCGAGGATGGCGCAGTTTACCGTGATCAAAGGCAGAAACACTCCTAATGCGTGGTAAAGAGCTGGAAAAAACTTATCTAAAATCATCTCCAGAATTTGTACTAAAGCGGCAATCATGCCAATACAACTTAATAACGCCAAAAAGCTCAAGTCAACGCCGGTAATTCCCAGCCAGGACAAAGCATCTTCTTTTAGTAAGGTGTGATAAACAAGGTTGTTAGCAGGCACAGTAATGGTTTGCACCACCATGACCGCAATGCCCAATCCCATCGCGGTGGAAATCTTTTTTGAAACAGCAATAAACGTACACATTCCCAAAAAGAAGGAAAGTGCCAAGTTTTCAATAAAGACTGCCTTAACAAATAAACTGATATACGCTTCCATTAGTGATGTCCTCCTTCACCATGAGTAATCGACATGATTTTGAAGTCGGCTTTTTCGACCTGATTAGGTTTCCATTGACGAACGCCCCAAATAATCAAACCAATGATAAAAAATGCACTAGGTGGAAGTAACATCAAGCCATTTGGGTCATACCAACCGCCGTCTTTTGTTAATTTGAAGACTTCGATCCCCAACAGTTTGCCAGATCCCAGCGTTTCTCTGAAAAAAGCCACTATGATCAAAATTAAACTGTAACCCAAGCCGTTACCGATACCATCAATGAAACTTTCCAATGGCGGGTTTTTCATCGCATAGCCTTCAGCGCGACCCATCACGATACAGTTGGTAATGATCAAACCAACAAATACTGATAGCTGTTTACTGACATCATAAGCAAACGCTTTCAAAATTTGATCAACCACGATTACCAATGACGCGATAATAGTCATTTGAACAATAATCCGGATGCTGCTTGGGATATGGTTACGAATAGCACTAATCGCGGCACTTGAAAAAGCAGTAACCAACGTTAATGCCAACGCCATAATTAGCGATGTAGACATTTGTGAGGTAACTGCTAAGGCCGAACAAATTCCCAATACTTGCAATGTAATTGGGTTGTTTGTGACTAAAGGCTCTACTAATACTTTTTTTGTTTCATCATTAATAATTGAACTATCAACTACTGCACTCATGATTTAGCTCCTTTAACCGTTCTTACTTTGCTCAAATACGGGGCAAAACCTTCTTTGCTTGTCCAATATCTGATTAGATTGGTTACGCCTGTACTAGTTAATGTTGCACCTGCTAGGCCATCAACCTGATATTGCGAACCTGGTTTACTGTTATCAACAACACCCTTGATCAAACTTAATGCAGGTTCGCCGATGTCAGCTTCAGTAATTAAGCCTTTTTCCAGGGAAGGTTGGTCACTTTCGGCATAAATTTTCTTGCCTTTCCATAAGGCACGCCAATTTGGATTAACAACTTCGCCACCAAGTCCCGGTGTTTCAGCTTGGTCATAAAAGTTAATACTTTGTACGGTCTGTCCATCGGCATCAACCGATAAAAAGCCATATAAAGTTGACCACAAACCATAGCCGTTGATTGGCAAAATAATTGATTTAATTGCTCCAGCTTCTTTAACCAAAAACACCTTGGCGTATTTAGCTTTGATTCTGATGTGAGCAATATCTTTATCTTTAGGAATGGCGACACTTTGCGCAGGATCTTTTGCGGCTTTTCGTTGGTCATAGTCGGCAGCGTTGATACTCTCAACATAATCACCGGTTTCTAAATCAACGATTTTAGCTTCAATTTTTTCTGCAAAAGCCGCATCAATATCTCTGCCTTCTTCAAGTAAGCCTGCTACATCAAGGATATTTTTTTTCATATCCAGTTCTTTGTTATTGATCTGCAATGGTTTTAATGCAACTGCAGCCAATGAAACCAATACTGCGCAGACCAAACAAAGCGCAACAGCAATAGCGATAGTTTTTTCTAAACTATTGTTGCTCAGGGCAAGAATATGCTCGGCATACACTTTGAATTTTTGATAATTTTCGTTTTTTTCGAGGACAGCACAAAGTTTTTGGTAATGCCCACATTGCTTGTTTTCATTAGGCATGACGTTTTATCCTTCTTCTAATGTTGGCCTGAATGACAAAATAATCGATAGTCGGTGCGAACATGTTGGAAAAGAGAATTGCCAACATAATGCCTTCGGGGAAAGCTGGGTTCACAACTCTTATTAATACCGTCATCGCACCTACCAAGCCACCAAATACCCAGCGTCCGGTATTGGTCATTGCAGCACTTACTGGGTCGGTTGCCATATAAACCATACCAAAAGCAAAGCCGCCGACAGTTAGATGCCAGTACCAAGGAAAGGCAAACATTGGGTTGGTATCACTGCCGATTGTGTTAAATAACAATGATGTTGCGAGCATTCCTAAAAATACCCCACCCATGATTCTGTAAGAAGCAACTCGGGTGTACAACAAAAATGCTGCACCAATCAAAATAGCCAATGTTGAAGTTTCACCCAAGCAGCCTGGCTCAAATCCAAAAAAAGTTTGAATCCAGCTGTAGTTAGCTGCGTAAACCGCTTCAAGACCACCATTAGCAGCAAGGCCTAAAGGTGTCGCTGCGGTATAGCCGTCAACGGCTACCCAAACTGCGTCGCCAGAAATAGAAGCTGGATAAGCGAAATATAAGAATGCTCTTCCAGTCAAGGCAGGATTCAGGAAGTTTTTGCCGGTACCGCCAAATACTTCTTTGCCGATAACGATTCCGAATGAAATACCTAATGCAACCTGCCATAAAGGCATGTCAGGCGGCATGATCAAGGTGTAAAGCATGGAGGAAACCAGGAAACCCTCGTTTACTTCATGTCCACGAACCGTTGCGAATATGACTTCCCATATGCCGCCAATGGCTAGAGTCGTAATGTATATGGGCAGAAAATATAACGCGCCATGAACAATACAAGACAATGGATTGTATGGGCTATACCCGAATATCATCATGGGTATGCTGCGCCAATTGTCGACTTTCTCTAGTCCTAAGGCTTCGAGAGCGACATTTGCTTGGTAGCCTGTGTTATATAAGGCCATCAATATGCAGAAAAACGTGGCTATTACCACAAACGTCATTGTCCGTTTGAGGTCGTTACCATCGCGAACATGAGTGGTTCCGCGTGTTACATCAGCGGGGGTGTAAATAAAAGTATCAACCATCTCATAGAGACCGTAATACTTTTCTAACCGGCCGCCTTTTGTAAAATGTGGCTCAATGCTATCTAAAAAATCTCTAGCCGACATTATCCTTCCTTCTCAATTTTAGTTAAATTCGCTCTCAGGACAGGACCGAAGTCATGTTTGCCTGGATCTACAAACGTAAATAAGGCCAGATCTTCTTCATCAAGTTCCAAGCAGCCCAGTAATTGAGCTTGATCAGAGTCACCAACCACTAATGCTTTAAGTAGAGGCGTTGACAAGATATCTAACGGCATTACTGTTTCGTAAACACCCACTGGAACAATGGCTCTATTGCTGCCATTTTTAGTGGTTGTTAATGGAAACTTGCGATCAAATTTACGATCAACACTGGAGGTGTAAACATTTAATGCAGAGTATTTATTTTTGCCCGGCACAATCCAGCCAAATAACTCGCGTTCGCGACCTTCTTTTAAGGCTGTAATTTGGTTGCTATAGTGGCCCAAAAAGGCGGCCCAATCTGATGCCTGGCGGCCATATAAAGCTGAGCCTGAAATAACCCGGCTTTCAACATCATCTTGCAGTTCGCCGCTCACAAGATCATCAGTGTTGGCACCAACACGAGTGCGAATAAGACGTGGGTTCTTTACTGTGGGACCAGATAATGACACCACTCGTTCCACGTTCAATTTACCTGTGGTAAACAGGGCGCCAATAGCAATAACTGCTTGGTAATTAATATGCCAAACGAATTTATCAATGTTAACCGGATCAATAAAGTGAATGTGCGTACTTGGTAAGCCGGCAGGATGGGGGCCAGAAAAATCAGCTACTTGCAAAGAATTTGTATTGCCAACGGCAATGTCGGTTCCAGTCGCTTTGCAAACGTAAGTTTTGCCTTGTGTAAGCTTAGATACAACTGTTAAACCGTTAATAAAATCATCAGCCCGATCTTTGATGACGATAGCAGGGTCAGCGGCTAAAGGACTAGTATCAATTGCAGTAACAAAAATAGAATTTGCGTTGCTATCAATAGCTGGAATTTTGCCGTAGGGTCGAGTGCGTAAGTTTGTCCAAAGTCCAGATGCAAGTAAATTTTCTTTGACTTGTTCTGTTGTCAGGTTGTTCAGTTCTGAAGCATCGTATCTTGAGAAAAACTCTTCTTCAGTACCTTTAAGATCGATAACTATTGATTGTAGAATTCGTTTCTCACCGCGATTTATTGATTTTACGACACCGGCACCTGGTGACGTAAAGTTGACACCCGGATTTTTCTTGTCACTGAAAAGTACTTGGCCAAGTTTGACACTGTCCCCTTCATTGACCGCCATGGTAGGCTTCATGCCCACATAATCCAGCCCAAGAATTGCAACCGAATTAACGGAATTGCCATTCTCAATAACTTGTTTAGGCTCGCCCGTTATAGGTAAGTCCAAACCTTCTTTAATAGTAAATTGCATAGTTAATAGCCTGCTCTCCAAACAAGTTGTGGCGAAACCATCCCCTTATCTAAAACCGTAGAAATAAGAGGTACATTAAGACGTAAAGCCTCGGTATTACATCACAAAAACCTCGTCTTCTCAACACCGAGGCTGCCCTTGTAGTGGATATGTATTTGTATCTGTAAATATATAAAAATTATATCTATCAGAAAGTTAGGTAAATATTCGCTGTCGACTTTAGAAAAGGTGATCACTGCGATTCTTTTTAAAGAATCGCTTAGTATTTCTCTTTAAAATTAGAGATGCTGATGTATTTAATTTGTGAAAGATTATCTTGAGCGATAAAGCCAATGATCATTTTCAGATGTATTTTAAAAATGGCAACAGTAATATTCATTTTAAAGATATGGAAAATGCTTTTAAAACTGATAATAAATGCCCCATTAATCACTTTAGACTCTGATCTGCAAATTAAAATGTATGGTAAATTGCAAGTAAATTTGAATAACTTACTTATAGGTTGGTGAAAATGCAGGAGAATGAAGCTTTTGATCTTCAAAAGACAGATCTTTACATCAATCGTGAATTCAGTTTGTTGGAATTCAATAAACGAGTTTTGGCACAAGCAAAAAATGAAGAGGTACCTCTGCTTGAGAGGCTTAACTATCTGTGTATTTCTTGTTCCAACTTAGATGAGTTTTACGAGGTTCGAGTAGCTAGTGTTATTCAGATGGCAAGTATTGATCCAAAAGCTGTTGGTCCAGACGGTTTAACGCCGAATGAGCAGTTAGAGCTAATTGCTATCAAAGCTCATCAATTGGTTGAAGACCAGTACAAGGTTCTTAACGAGATTTTGATTCCAAAATTAAGTGAACAAAATATTCGTTTTTTGCGGCGTAAAGAATGGACAGAGGCTCAGCATAAATGGCTTGAGGCTTATTTTAATAATGAATTAATGCCGATTTTAACACCAGTTGGTCTTGATTCAGCACATCCTTTTCCTCGTATTCTTAATAAAAGTTTAAATTTTATAATTTCGCTGACTGGCAAGGATGCCTTTGGTAGGAATAGCGGTAGGGCAATTTTGCAGGCCCCTCGAGCGTTGCCGCGCATTATTCAATTACCTAGGTCTGATACCAATAGTGGTCCGGCGGACTTTGTTTTTTTATCGTCCATTATCCATGCATTTGTGGAGCAGCTATTTAACGGCATGACTGTCAAAGGCTGTTATCAATTTAGGGTAACCAGAAATAGCGATTTTTTCGTCGATGACGATGCCATCGACGATTTACTACTGGCTGTTGAAGGTGAGTTGGCTATGCGCAATTATGGCGATGAAGTCAGGCTTGAGATTGATGCGAAATGCCCACAGGAAACAGTGGATTTTTTACTGGGCCGCTTTGACATGACGAGGGATCGCTTGTTTTTGGTGGATGGGCCAGTCAATCTAAATAGAATGCAAGAGATCAATAATCTGCTAGATCGCCCTGATCTTAAATTTGTTGCTTTTAAGCCGTCGGTTCCAACTGTGTTGGGTCGCAACAAAGATATTTTTGCAGCGATTAAGCGCAATGATATTTTGCTTCAACATCCTTACGAGTCGTTTTCGCCTGTTGTTGAATTCTTGCGTCAGGCGGCAGTTGCACCTGATGTTTTAGCTATCAAGCAAACATTATATAGAACAGGCGCGGATTCGCCGATTGTTGCAGCTTTAATAAAAGCGGCAAGAGCCGGTAAAGAAGTGACGGTGGTTATCGAATTAAGAGCTCGTTTTGATGAAAAAGCCAATATTGATTTGGCGGCAAAATTGCAAGAAGCCGCAGTCCATGTTGTTTACGGTGTGGTTGGATATAAAACACATGCCAAGATGTGTTTGGTGTTAAAACGCGAGGGTAAGGACTTGCGTAACTATGTGCATCTTGGAACAGGTAATTATCACCCCAAAACGGCACAGTTTTATACCGATTATGGTCTGTTTTCATGTGATAAAGAGCTCGGTGAAGACGTTAGGCGAGTGTTTGCTCAGTTGACTAGCCTTGGCAAGGTTACTCGACTAAATAAGTTACTGCAGGCACCATTTACCTTACATAGCGGATTAATGGAGAAAATTGAGCGAGAAATCCACAATGCAAGGGCCGGAAAGCCCGCAAAAATTATTATTAAAGTTAATGCTGTAGTTGAAGAGCTGGCTATTCAAAGCTTGTATCGTGCATCACAAGCTGGCGTTGAGATTAAGCTGATTGTCAGAGGAATTTGTTGTTTGCGCCCAGGAATTCCAGGGGTATCTGAAAATATAGAGGTTCGTTCAATTATTGGGCGGTTTTTGGAGCATGCGCGGGTTTATGCGTTTGCTAATGGCGGGAACTGGGAGGTGTTTGCTTCTAGCGCCGATTTGATGAATCGCAATATGTTCCGGCGTGTTGAGATTTGTTTTCCTATCGAAAACAAAAAATTGCACAATCGGCTTCTACAAGATTTGGAGTTGTATTTAAAAGATAATTCACAGTCGTGGTTATTACAATCGGATGGTAGTTATCATCCAGCTGTAAGAGCTGAAGGTGAAGAGATTGTTCAAGCTCAGGGTTTACTGTTACAGGAATTGCAGGGGTAGTCGTGAAACGTGATATTGCCCAATTGGGCGCTAAGGTGCTTAGGCAGACAGCCACGAGCGTTGATGATGTTGACTCGATTGACACAAGTCAATTAATTGAAGACTTACGGTCTACACTCGCGTCTACCCAGGGTGTTGGTCTTGCTGCACCTCAAATTGGCATTTCAAAACAGTTGATTGTTGTGGCTTCAAGGCCTACTTCGCGCTACCCGAAGGCTCCTTTTATGGAGCCTACAATCATGATCAATCCTCGATTTATAAATAGGTCAGATGCTAAGGAAAAAGACTGGGAAGGGTGTTTGAGTATTCCTGGAATACGCGCATTAGTGCCGCGCTATAAAAATATCTCAGTTCAATATACTAACGAACAAGGGCTTCACGTTGAACTGGAATTGGATGGGTTCATCGCACGAGTATTTCAGCATGAATATGATCACCTGATTGGTAAAGTTTTTCTGGATCGAGTTGAAAGCAACATTGATGTGTTTTCAGAGACTGAATATTTAAAATTGATCGAAGTGGCTGTTTGATTGCGATTCTAAATAGATTTTTTGCTTTGTCTTTTCCACTTCTGTTGTTAAAAATCAGGCTATGGTATTATTCACGGCTTTAATACTACAGGTGATTATAAATGGCTAAAGAAGATCAAATTGAAATGGAAGGTAAGGTGATTGATACACTTCCTAATACTATGTTCAGAGTGCAACTTGAGAACGGACATATCGTTACTGCGCATATTTCTGGAAAAATGCGCAAACATTATATTCGTATCTTAACAGGGGATAGCGTTAAGGTTGAAATGACGCCCTACGATTTAACTAAGGGTCGAATTACCTTCCGTATGCGCTAATCGTCTTATTCGATATAGCGCATCGTTTTAGTTAAGCTAGCTGTTTTCCGTAACACTCATTTCATTGCGTTTTATTGCAAACGCAAGTTCATTATCTTGTACATAAATTCGTACGCTACCACCCTGAGCTAATTCGCCAAATAATAAGTCATTTGCTAATGGCTTTTTAATTTTTTCTTGTATTAATCTTGCCATCGGTCTTGCCCCCATTTTGGGGTCGCAGCCGTTTTCAGCAAGCCAGAGTCTGGCATCTGGCTCCAGCATTAATGTTACGTGTTTTTCTGCGAGTAGCGCTTCAAGCTCAAAAATAAATTTATCAACAACATGACCAACGATTGAAATATCGAGCGGTTTAAACTGAATTATCGCATCTAAACGATTGCGGAACTCCGGCGAAAAACCTTTTTCTATTACTTTCATACTGTCAGTAGCGTGGTCTTGATGTGTGAACCCTATTGATGCACGACTGCCTTCTTCAGCGCCGGCATTAGTAGTCATGACCAAAATGATGTTACGAAAATCGGCTTTGCGCCCATTATTGTCAGTTAATGAACCATGATCCATAACTTGCAACAATAAATTAAATACGTCAGGGTGAGCTTTTTCCAGTTCGTCCAATAGTAAAACTGCATGGGGGTGTTTGTTTACTTGCTCAGTCAATAATCCGCCTTGATCAAAGCCGACATAGCCAGGAGGGGCTCCTATTAATCGCGATACGGTGTGTCGTTCCATGTATTCAGACATATCAAAGCGAATCAGTTCAACACCCAGCACTTTGGCGAGCTGTCTTGTCACTTCTGTTTTACCTACGCCTGTTGGGCCGGCGAACAGAAATGAACCGATAGTTTTTTGGGATTCGCGTAGTCCGGCTCGTGATAGTTTTATTGCTGAAGCTAATGCTGTAATAGCCTCATCTTGACCAAAAACAAGCATCTTTAAGTTTTTTTCCAGATTAGCAAGTTTGTCAATATCATTGGATGAAACCGACTTTGCGGGCACTCTGGCTATTTTTGAAACAATGTCTTCAATTTCGGCTACATCAATAAGTTTTTTACGATCGGCTTCCGCTGTCATACGTTGCTTTGCGCCTGCTTCGTCAATTACATCTATTGCTTTGTCTGGTAAATGACGATCGGTAATGTATCGATCTGATAGCTCAGCCGCCAGGCGTAACGCTTCTGCTGAATACTTAACATCGTGATGATCTTCAAAACGAGATTTCAATCCTTTAAGTATTAAAATTGTGTCCTCAACGGAAGGTTCAAGTACGTCGATTTTCTGGAAGCGTCTTGCCAAAGCGTGGTCTTTTTCAAAAATACCTCGATATTCTTGATAAGTGGTGGAGCCAATACAGCGTAATTGTCCAGAGGCGAGAACCGGTTTGATTAGATTAGATGCATCCATTACGCCACCTGATGCCGAACCAGCACCAATAAGGGTATGAATCTCATCGATAAACAAAATTGAGTCGGGCTCTTTTTTTAGTTGATTAACTAATGCTTTAAGGCGTTTTTCAAAATCACCTCTATATTTTGTGCCTGCAACCAATGCGCCTAAGTCAAGCGAGTAAATAACGCTATTTTTAAGAATTTCGGGTACGTTTTCTTCTACGATGCGTTTTGCTAAGCCTTCGGCAATGGCGGTTTTACCAACGCCAGCTTCACCAACCAATAATGGGTTGTTTTTTCGGCGACGGCAGAGTGTTTGAATAGTCCGTTCAAGCTCTAGTTCTCTACCAATTAGTGGGTCGATTCTACCCTTCAATGCTTCTTCGTTAAGATTGCTTGCATATTTATCTAATGCAGAACCAGCAGCTTCGGTGTCGGTGTTATTTTGATCGGTATTGCGATATTCAAGTGGATCGGGATTAATTTTTGAGATGCCATGCGCCAAGTAATTGACAACATCCAGTCTTGAAATGTCTTGTTTGTTAAGTAAATAAACTGCGTGTGAGTCTTGCTCGCTGAATAAGGCGACAAATAAATTTGCGCCAGTAACCTCTTTTTTATCGGAAGCTTGTACATGAAATACCGCGCGTTGCAGTACTCTTTGAAATCCCAGTGTCGGCTGGGTTTCACGATGCACTCCTTCGGGAAGCAGTGAAATAGTTTCATCGATGAATTGCGTTAACTGTCCGCGCAAACCACTAATGTCGCAGCCACATGCCGTCATAATGGCTTCAGCTGAAGCGTTATCAAGTAATGCCAGCAGTAAATGTTCAACTGTTATAAATTCATGCCTTTTGTCGTGCGCGTTTTTAAAGGCAGTGTTTAAGGTGATTTCAAGTTCTTTGCTTAACATAGATGCTCCAAGCTAGTCTGCTTCCATTGTACACAGCAATGGATGGTGGTTTTCTCGTGAATATTCGTTGACCAGGTAAACTTTAGTTTCAGCGACGTCTTTAGAATAAGTTCCGCAAACACCAATGCCTTCAGTATGAACTTGCAGCATAACCTGGGTTGCTTTTTCTTCAGTCATGGCAAAAAAGTCCATCAATACTTCTATCACAAAATCCATGGGCGTAAAGTCATCATTTAAAAGAATAACTTTATATAATGGAGGTCGTTGCAACTTCGGCCTGGCTTCTTGAACAGCTAAGTCGTTATCATTATTTTTTGTTGGGTCTAGCTCGGACATAGTCGTTGTATAAAAAACACATTGGTTGCTTAACATGGTGCCAATATTAGTAGATTTCAACATTATTGACACAACAAATTATAAGTACTGTTTTCTTGTCAATTTATTCAATTAAATCATTCGATTGAGTTGTAGATTTGATCATTGCCAACATGGCATCCATATAATCTTGTAAAATATCAAATTTTTGAGATTCGGAATTTCGCAATGGTTTGGAAACCACACGTTACAGTAGCAGCAGTGGTCGAACGAGATGGTCGTTTTTTACTTGTTGAAGAGCATACTCCTCATGGATTGCAGTTCAATCAACCCGCCGGACATTTGGAAAAAAACGAGGATTTGATTGCCGCTGTTAAAAGGGAAGTGCAAGAAGAAACTGCCTGGCAGTTTGAGCCGGAATCGCTTGTGTCGGTGCAACTATGGCGCAAAAACTCAGACTATCCGAGCTTTATGAGATTCTGCTTTGCTGGACATTGCCACTCTCATGCACCTGAACAAAAGCTAGATGAAGGGATCGTTGCTACACATTGGCTTAGTTACGATGAGATTGTCGCCGAACGACACCGTCTTCGTAGTCCACTTGTGTTGTTTAGCGTTGATGAGTTTTTGAGTGGGCAGCGTTTTCCGTTGTCATTATTAAAATCCTTCCTTGATGTCGACTATGCGTAAAAACATAATTGTCGGCATGTCCGGAGGTGTTGATTCATCTGTAACTGCCTTGATTCTCCAGGAACAAGGTCATCAAGTGACCGGCTTGTTTATGAAAAATTGGGAGGAGGATGATGGCACCGAATTCTGTACTGCCATGCAAGACCTTGCTGACGCTCAGCAAGTTTGCGATACATTGGGTATAGAACTTAAAACAGTCAACTTTGCCGCAGAATATTGGGATGAAGTTTTTGAAGTATTTTTGTCTGAGTTCAAGGCTGGCCGGACGCCAAATCCGGACATTCTCTGTAACAAGCATGTTAAGTTCAAAGCTTTTTTGAATTATGCAACCGAAGATTTGGGTGCTGAATACATTGCTACCGGTCATTATGCCCGCGTTGCTGAAAAGAACGGCGAATTCCAGTTATTAAAGGGTCTGGATCCCAACAAGGAACAAAGTTATTTCCTTTACACGCTTGGCCAAAAAGCCTTATCGAAAACCTTGTTCCCGATCGGTCATCTGCACAAGCCGGAAATTAGAGCAATGGCAGATAAAGCTGGCTTTGCCAATAGTCGAAAAAAAGACAGCACAGGTATTTGTTTCATCGGCGAGCGTAAATTTACCGAATTTCTACAGCGTTATCTTCCTACCCAGCCTGGTGAAATGCGGACTCCCGAAGGCCAATATATCGGCAAACACCATGGTTTGATGTATTACACCTTTGGTCAGCGTCAGGGATTGGGTATCGGTGGTGTAAAAAATGCACCTGATGAACCATGGTACGTTCTGGAAAAAGATCTGGAAAATAATGTTCTTATCGTAGGGCAGGGGCATGACCATCCTTTAATGCTCCACAACATCCTAGAAGCTTGCCAATTAGATTGGTGTAGCGATAAACCCTTAACACAGCCGCTACGTTGCGCCGCCAAAACCCGTTACCGCCAGGCTGATCAGGCTTGTTTTCTGGAACCATTGGGTGATGACCGTTGTCGAGCCGTGTTTGATGAACCGCAACGAGCAATCACACCCGGCCAGTCAGTCGTCTTTTATGACGGCGATATTTGTTTGGGTGGTGGGATTATTGAATCCAGATCAAATGCAAGCTAAACAATTTTTTAAAAGTGTATAACTCGGACTAATCATGACCAATTTTTCATTAACCGCTATATCCCCAATCGATGGCCGCTACGCCGATAAAGTTACTGCTTTACGTCCTATTTTTAGCGAGTACGGTTTAATTCGTTTTCGTGTGCAAGTTGAAGTGCGCTGGTTGCAAGCGTTATCTAAACATCCAAAAATCATTGAAATCAGTTCTTTTAGTGATGCAGCAAATCAACTTTTAAATACTATCGTCAGTGATTTTTCAGAAGCTGATGCGCAGCGTGTTAAAGATATTGAAAAAACCACTAATCATGATGTCAAAGCTGTTGAATATTTATTAAAAGAAAAAATTGCCGGCAATGCTGAACTGGAAAAAGTCAGCGAATTTATTCATTTTGCCTGTACCTCGGAAGACATTAATAACCTGTCATACGCATTGATGCTTAAAGAGGGGCGTGAAGTAATTACTGCACAAATTGATGACTGCATCAGTGCAATCAAAAAAATTGCCATTGATACTGCCGACCAACCTATGCTGTCTCGCACACACGGACAATCAGCGACGCCAACCACTACCGGTAAAGAGTTTGCCAATGTCGCTGCGCGGCTATTGCGTCAACAAGCGCAATTACAATCGGTAGTGTTGCTGGGTAAAATCAACGGCGCGGTCGGCAATTACAATGCACACGCGGTAGCTTATCCTGACGTGGATTGGGCAGAGTTTGCCAAGGACTTTGTCGAATCGCTGGGCTTACAATGGAATCCTTATACTATTCAAATTGAGCCTCACGATTATATCGCCGAGTTTTTCCATGCTTTATCGCGTTTCAACACGATTCTGTTGGATTTTAACCGCGATATTTGGGGTTACATTTCCCTGGGTTATTTCAAACAAAAAACCATTGCTGGAGAAGTCGGTTCATCGACTATGCCGCATAAAGTCAATCCGATTGATTTTGAAAACTCAGAAGGTAATTTAGGGCTTGCCAATGCGATATTTTCACATTTAGCCGAAAAACTACCGGTATCTCGCTGGCAGCGCGATCTGACTGATTCCACTGTGTTAAGAAACATTGGTGTCGGTATTGCTCATACCAGTATCGCCATTCAGGCCAGCCTAAAAGGCATTTCCAAGTTACAAATCAATGTCGAAGCCATTGAAGCGGATCTTAATGCAAATTGGGAAGTGTTGGCAGAGCCTATTCAGACCGTGATGCGTCGTTATGGCGTTGAAAAACCCTATGAAAAACTAAAAGAACTCACTAGAGGTCACCGGATTACACCTGAACAATTGCGTGTTTTTATAGAAAACCTGGATATTCCTGCTGATGCAAAGAGCGCTCTTTTAGATCTAAAACCACGAACTTATATTGGATATGCCGAACAATTAGCGAAAAATATCTGAGATTAAGCGGAATTAAAACTTGTAAGTTTATGTTCAAGTTTTAAACAGAATTAAGTTGCTTAAGTGTCGATTATTTATCTCTTAAGTAACTTAAATAAATGCTTACCCGCTTTGCTAGCTGTGTAAAATATGCCCCAGGTATTTCCTATCTTTTTCAACATAATCATCGCGTAAATTAAAGGTTTCCGAGCCATAAAATGAAAACCAAAATAGTCACAGTTATCGCCATTGCTCTATTGGTTGTTATTAACTTCAGTATCTGGAGTTATGTTAACAACCCCTTACAACTCCAACCATGGACGAAAACTACCATGGGGGTTACTTTTGACCCCAAGCGTAAAGACGATTCGCCTACCAGCGGTACTTTCCCGAGTGCGGCGGATATTGATAGCGATCTGGCATTGCTCGCCAATAAGGCTTATGCGGTTCGGACCTATAGCGTGCTTAAAGGCTTAGACAAAATTCCTGAATTAGCCGCCAAATATAATCTGAATGTCACAGTCGGGGCTTGGATCGACGGCAATTTGGAACAAAATCGCCAAGAAATCGAAACATTGATTAACGTCAGCCGAGAAAATAATCCGAAGATTATTCGCTTAATGGTGGGTAACGAGGTGTTACTTCGTGATGACATTCCAGTGCAGCAATTGATCGACTATATCCGTGAAGTTAAGCAGCGCACTTGGCGACCTGTAAGTACTTCTGAAACATGGGATGTATGGATTAAACATCCCGAACTGGTAAATGAAGTTGATTTTATTGCGGTACATATCTTGCCGTATTGGGAAGGCATAGCTGCGGAAGACGCAGTCGATTATGTATTTGACCGCTATCATGACGTGCAAAAAGCCTATCCCAACAAACCTGTCATTATTACCGAAGTAGGTTGGCCGTCAGATGGTCAACCATTCGAGCATGCAACAGCCTCAATTCCTAATCAGGCAAAATTCCTGCGAGATTTCCTCAATCGCGCCGACAAAGAAAAAATAACCTATTACGTGGTTGAGGCTTTTGATCAACCCTGGAAAAAATCACTTGAAGGCTCTGCTGGTGCATACTGGGGCATTTTTAACGCCGATAGACAGCCTAAATATCCGATGGACGGCGACGTTATTGCTTTGCCTGGTTGGCAACATTGGGCGACAGGTGCAGCTATTTTCAGTTTTGTGTTGATGATATTGTTTCTGTTTACTAGAAAAAGCTTGAAACTGCCCGGCCTACTATTTTTCGGCTTGGTAGCTAACCTTGCCGTTTCGGTCATTTTTTGGTCTGCTTCTATCGGGGCTCAGCAATACCAGACACCTATTACAGCCGTATTCTGGGGGATTTTAATCTTGATGCAGGTGATGGCCGCTGCCATTTTGCTGATAGAAAGCTTAGAAATAGCCGAAGTTATTTGGCATCACAAAACCGCAAGAACCTTCCAGCCGTTGACGCCTTCTGAAACCTTTAAATACCCCAAGGTCTCATTGCATTTGCCGATTCATAACGAGCCACCGATGATGGTGCGCAAGACCTTGGAAGCGCTTGCCAAAGTCGATTATCCCAACCTGGAAGTGTTGGTAATGGATAACAACACCTATGACCCGACAATATGGGAACCAGTGCGGGATGATTGCGAACGCTTAGGACCAATGTTTCGTTTTTTTCATTTGGAAAACTGGCCGGGCTTCAAAGCTGGCGCGCTCAACCACGCGCTTGAGCAAACCGCACCGGATGCAGAAATAATTGCCGTTATCGATAGTGATTATATTTTGTCGCCTGATTGGCTTAAGTCTATGGTGCCGTATTTCGATAACGAAAACGTCGGTTTCGTGCAATCGCCGCAGGATTATCGTGACCGCGATTTAAGCTCTTTCAAATCGTTTTGTTATTGGGAATATGCCGGCTTTTTTAACATCGGCATGGTGCAACGAAACGAATACAACGCCATTATTCAACATGGCACCATGACTATGGTCAGAAAGTCCGCCATGTTGGAAGTAGGTAATTGGGCGCAATGGTGTATTTGTGAAGACTCTGAATTGGGTTTGCGCTTGTATGAAGCAGGTTACGATTCGGTCTATGTTAAAGACTCCTTTGGCCAAGGCTTGATGCCGGACACCATGTCTGGCTATATGACTCAGCGTTTTCGCTGGGTTTACGGGGCCATGCAAATTATCAAGGGGCATTGGCGCAGCTTTTTGCCATCTAATAAATCGCCACTTACACCTGCTCAAAAATATTATTTTGTGGCTGGTTGGTTGCCGTGGTTTTCTGATGCATTAGCCTTGCTGTTTACCGGCACCAGCTTATTGTTGACGGCTGTTATTTTGTACGACCCAATTCATAGCGAATTACCATCCAATGTATTCTTATTACCTACCATTGGTTTATTCAGCTTTAAAATACTCCGAGGCTTATGGCTTTATCAGGCCCGGGTTCCGTGTTCTTTTTGGCAGTCATTAGGTGCTGCATTGACGGGGTTATCTTTAACTCATACGGTGGCGAAAGGTACTTTGCAAGGCTTGTTTACCTCGGGCAAACCATTTATGCGTACACCTAAGTACGAAAAACAAGGGCCATTAATTGCTGGTCTTCTGGTTATCCGTCAGGAATTACTGCTACTTATCTTAATAGGCTCAGCTATTGCCGCAATGGCATCTATTGAGCATTTTGATAACTTTAGTGGTCGCTTGTGGATTGCTATTTTATCCGTGCAGGTAGTGCCTTACGCCGCGGCTTTGCTTACATTGCTGATAAGCATCGCGCCAAACTATCGACTTAACAAATCTGGCTTGGATGCTGAAGATCTGGATAATGAAATTACCTCATCTACTGAGTCGAAAGAAAAATAATCCCTGATTTATAGTTGCGATACAGGCAATAATGATTCGTTATTGCCTGTATTCATAACACCTTTCATTAATTGTTATGTTTGTCCCACGTTGTTTCATCAGACAAACAACATACCGACAAATATTATCGTGAAAAACTCCATTCCTCATTATCTGGTCGGCATTGATCTGGGTACAACACACACTGTTGTTGCCTATATAAACGCAGAGCAGAACAATCAAGATATTCAATTATTTCAAATAGAGCAATTGATTGCCCCAGGACAGGTAGCGGCAAGACCTTTGCTGCCATCAGTGCGTTACCACTCTGCTGAGGGTGAGTTATCTGATGCTGATGCAAGCTTTCCAAATGGGCAGCGTAATTCAAAGCAGACTTCTGTCATCGGTGAAGCTGCACGACTTTTAGGAGCCAAAAGTAAAGGTCGATTAGTGACTAGCGCCAAGAGCTGGCTTTCACATCCTTCAGTTGATCATGCGGCAGATATTTTGCCGTGGGGAGCGGGTGATGATGTCGACAAGGTTTCACCTATTGATGCCAGTGCCAGTTACCTTGCGCATATCCGCACAGTTTGGGGGCATAAGTTTCCAGATGCGCCGTTAGAGCAACAAGATATTGTGTTGACCGTACCGGCTTCATTTGATGAGGCGGCACGTTCTTTGACTTTAGAAGCTGCACGAATTGCCGGTCTTAATAATGTCAGGCTGCTGGAAGAGCCTCAGGCTGTTTGCTACGACTGGTTACGACGACATGTGGGTAACATCAAGCAGGCTCTAGCTGATGTGCATCTATTGTTGGTCTGTGATGTCGGTGGCGGCACTACCGATTTAACACTGATTAAGGTCGAGCAGGGTGATTCAGAGCCCAAGCTAACCCGTATTGGTGTTGGCGATCATCTTATGTTGGGTGGCGATAATATCGATTTGGCACTGGCTCATGCTGCAGAAAATCGCTTAACAAATGACGAAAAACGCTTATCAGCTGCCGAGTTTGCGCAGCTTATTGAACAATGCCGAACGGCTAAAGAGCGGCTGCTAGCTGACGATGCGCCCGAACAGCACACTGTTACCTTATTAGGTGGTGGTGCAAAATTGATTGGCGGTTCGCGTACTGTTGTATTGACGAAAGATGAAGTCAGAGCGATTGCACTGGATGGGTTTTTTCCATTGTCGGGACTGAATGAGATACCAGATAGAAAGCGCAGTGGTGTGGTCGAATTTGGTTTGCCCTATACCGCCGAACCGGCTGTCAGTAAACATATTGCCGCATTTTTGCAGTTACATACTGGCGCTTGTCGTGAAGCGCTGGATGGTAAATCTGAAGTACCTGATGCCTTATTGCTTAACGGTGGCGTATTTCGTAGTCAATCGATTACCAAGCGAGTAGTTGACCTGATTAGCGCTTGGCGCTCCAGTCCGCCGGTGTTACTAGAGAACAATCATCCCGAATTGGCCGTTGCGTTTGGTGCGGTGAGCTATGCCGTGGCCAGGCGCGACAAAAAGTTAAAGATTGGTGGTGGCTCTGCACGCAGTTATTTTTTGCTGATTGATACCAGTGATGCAAGTGGGCAACAGGGTGTTTGTTTATTACCCAAAGGTAGCGATGAAGGCGCAGAAATCATCTTGAAGGATCGCCGTTTTGCGTTGCGCCTTGGGGTGCCGGTGCGCTTTCACTTGGCTTCATTGTCCGGCGATAGCCCTTTTAAGCCTGGCGATGTGACCGAAATTACTGATGTATTTCATTCCTTGCCACCATTAGCGGTTGCCTTTGAAGGAGACGATAGCAATCATAAAGAAGAAATAGTTGTTGAACTTGCTGTCACCCAAACAGAGATCGGTACGCTTAAAATCCAATGTGTTTCCGTCAGCGATAACACTCAGCGTTGGGACGTAGAATTCCAAATCAGAAAAAAATCGGCAAGCGCCGCTCAATTTGATGCCACGCTACCGGCTCAGTTCGATAAAGTTATCGACCAAATACAAACAGTTTTTGGCTCGAAATCGAAATTAGTTGACCCCAAAGCCGTTAAAAATCTCCGTACTAATCTGGAAAAAATCCTCGGAACTGACCGGAATCAATGGCCTACAGCCTTACTAAGAGCGATGTTTGCGGCTCTCTTAGAGGGCGTAAAATACCGTCGTCGTTCAGAACATCATGAGCGCTTGTGGTTGAGCCTTATTGGCTTCTGTTTACGTCCAGGGTTTGGTTATCCACTAGACGATTGGCGCGTCGAACAACTTTGGAAGCTTTATCCACAAGGCATTCAGTTTGTTACTGAAGCACAGCATTGGGCGGAGTGGTGGATACTGTGGCGGCGGGTTGCCGGCGGTTTAAACGAACAAGCTCAGCAACAAATTTTTGAAGATATTGCCAAATACATCAATCCAGAGTCAGCCAGGCAGCCTGGCGTAGCTAAGCAAATCAAGATACGCGGTTATGATGACATGGTGAGGCTGGCGGCCGTATTGGAACGCTTGCCGGTCGATAAAAAAAGTCAGTTGGGTGAATGGCTGTTAAAACGTCTGCAAAAGTCTTCTGAACCTAGCCAAACTTGGTGGGCAATAGGCCGAATCGGTGCGCGGGTTCCGTTTCATGGCAGTAGCCATAATGTGATAGCCGCTGCCATAGCAGAAAAATGGTTGCAGCAAATCATGCTTGAAGACTGGAAAAAAACACCACAAGCCGCTTTTGCAGCCACCCTCATTGCCAGAATGAGTGGCGATAGAGTAAGAGATATTGCTCCTCATACTCGGCAACAGATCATTGAAAAAATGAAACTCAGTAAAGTCCCTCAATCTTGGATCGATATGGTTGAACACTTTAAAGAATTGAATTCGGCTGAAGAAAAACAAATGTTTGGCGAAACGTTACCGCCAGGCCTGAAATTAATTAACGAATAACGTCGAGGTAATCATGAAGCAATTAAAAATTGTCATCGTGTTCGTATTAGGCTTGATCATGCTTTATTTTGTTGTTGAGGCATTTAAATTGAGTTTTAGTGGTGAATTATTTATACATAGTGCGATTAGATTTATTGCCGGTTTTGTCATTCTTGGCATCGGTGTTTTTTATGCGCATGTTATTCGCTTGAAGGTTTCAATTTATATTTTGCTGACTTTAGTACTGATAGATGATGTTTGGGACTACTCCAGAGATGTTGATAGCTTTGTGCCTGAGATGATGCTCTACAGTCTTTTTATGATGTTATGGGGGGCTATCTAAGGCTATGTAGTAATGCGTCAATTTAAAGCAAACGCCTCTGAGCAGTAAGCACTTCTGGCACGAGAACTTTTTGCTGACAATGCATAGATATTATTAAATCCCCATTTAGTTGCCTTGCTTACTGCCTTAGCTAGTATAATTCCGCGATTGTTTCAGCTGGATTTTCTTTGCCGAACAAACCTTTTATCAAAAACTCTTAAGAGAACTTTATGGCGTTGTACTGTGGAATTGTTGGTTTGCCGAATGTCGGTAAATCGACCCTATTTAATGCATTAACCCGTGCCAAAATTGCGGCTGAAAACTACCCATTTTGCACTATTGATCCCAATGTAGGCGTTGTGCCTGTGCCTGATCCGCGTATGGATAAACTGGCAGAAATCGTTAAACCTGAACGCATGCTGCCCACCACAATTGAATTTGTAGATATTGCCGGTTTAGTCGCGGGTGCTTCCAAAGGTGAAGGTCTTGGTAACCAGTTTTTGGGCAATATTCGCGAAACCGATGCAATTGCCCACGTCGTGCGCTGTTTCCAGGACGATAATGTAATTCACGTCGCCGGCAAGATTGATCCTATTAATGATATTGAAGTTATCAATACCGAATTGGCTTTAGCCGACATGGCTTCAGTCGAACGAGCGCTACAAAAAACCAGTAAAGGTGCTAAATCCGGCAATAAAGACGACGTAGCTAAAAAGCTAGTGCTCGAAAAAATACTGGTACAACTTGATACTGGGGCGCCGGCACGAACTTTAGGGTTGACCGATGATGAAAAAGCCCTGATTAAAGACCTGTGTTTGCTAACCATTAAGCCGACCATGTACATTGCCAATGTTCAAGATGATGGCTTTGATAACAATCCTTTACTTGATCGCGTAAGAGCCTTTGCCGACCAAGAAGGCGCTATGGTGGTGCCTATCTGCGCGGCTATTGAAGCGGAAATTTCTCAATTGGATGACGACGAAAAACAAGAATTTCTGGATGATTTAGGGTTGGAAGAACCCGGTCTAAATCGTGTTGTCAGGGCTGGCTACAGTTTGTTAAATCTAGCGACGTATTTTACCGCCGGCGTTAAAGAAGTTAGAGCTTGGACCATTTCCATTGGCGCCACGGCACCGCAAGCTGCGGGCGTGATCCACACTGATTTCGAAAAAGGCTTCATTCGTGCCGAAGTAATCGCTTATCAGGATTTTATTGCTTACAAAGGCGAACAAGGCGCGAAAGATGCTGGTAAGTGGCGATTGGAAGGAAAAGATTACATCGTTAAAGATGGCGATGTGATGCATTTCAGATTCAACGTTTGACAAAAGCAGGGCGCATAACTAAAATGCGCCCTCTTTGATGTAGACAGATTAAGGCGATATAGCTCAGTTGGTTAGAGCACGGGATTCATAACCCCGGGGTCGGTGGTTCAAATCCACCTATCGCCACCATAAAAATCAAGCCCTTAGGTGAATGCCAAGGGCTTTTTTATTGCCTGATTAATGTTTGCGTTGCACTCACGTTGCACTTCAAAATAAAAAACCACAACAAACTGCAACGTTTGCCGGAATTTTGCCCAAACCCCGTCATACAAAATTGACTAAGCTGCTAACGCTTCAACATAATTATCGTCCGATGTATGCGTATAACTCAGCCATCTAGTTTGATAACCCCAAATCCGACATCCTTAAGTTTTTTTGTCGGGGACAAGCGAAGGCGCTAACGATTGAGTGGATCAATCATATTGAAGTCTGGCAGCGGAGCGGATTAAAACAATCGGAGTATTGTCGGCAACAGGGTCTAAATGAGAATACCTTTGGAGCCCGTTAAGCGATTATCGAAAAGAGCAAAAGGCGCATTTCCAGCACTTATTCCGGTTCAGGTGAAGGTAGCGGCTAAGCGGGGGGTATCGGGTTCGTCATGGCTAAGTGCTGAAAGGTTATCCAGAAGATAGGCCACATAAACCTTGATAAGAAGCGGATAGGAAAGCGTAGTGCGGGAAACTCGCAAGCTGCGTTTGACGTGGCGGGAGCTGGAAACGTGAGGATGGTAGCCGGATTGAGGCCTATGGCGAAAGCCATGGAATAGCCCCGGAACCTAAAAGTGCACTCGCCAGTTCTCGACCCTACCGATGAGTGGGGCGTGTAAACGGGGTTAAGGAGATGCTACTAGGGCACTGTCAAACGAAAGGGATGGAAACAGACAAGCCAAACCTAATGCTGCCGCGCCACATCTCGACGCTACCATTTTGGTTTCGCACCAATGGGTATTGACTTATGACTCTGCCGATCAGTGACAACTTATGACGCATTTTTTAATGAAAGCAGGCAATGGATATTGACTTATGACCCGCCAACTTCGTTTGTCGGCTTCAAAGTAACAACTTATCAAGCGAGTCGCTAAGTTTTGAAGGGTAATTTCCTTGCTCCTGCGTGAAATCATCAAAACTTAGCGACGGTTAGATTGCTACGCAAGCCCCGGCTGTCCTGCTCCAATATCGTTTATCCACGACAAGGTGGCTAAACATCGCAGCAATGACGTTACGCTATCGACATCGACCGATTGCATTTTTCCATCGCAAACAGCATGCTCGAAAAAACGCCGGAACGATATAGCTACCGGGGACTAAGATTCACGCACCTTCCGACTCCGGTTCGGTGCATTCCATGAATCTCAGCGGACGCATTTTTTAATGAAAGTAGGTAATGGATATTGACTTATGACTCGCCAACTTCGTTTTGCTGGCTTCAAAGTAACAGCTTATGATGCATAATTTAATAAATAAATACTAAGAAAAAACGTTAGGAACAAATAGTCATATTTTTTCTTAAAAATACCTTAAATTCTAAAATAAGGCAAAATGTGCGAAGTTTCGCTAAAGCACCAACTGCAAAAAGAATATAGTGGATGTCTATTCAGTATTTTAGGTTCTGTTGAAAAACACATTGATTGAACTTTTTTAGCAACGAGATAACTCAAAATCTCAATTGATTTATTTTACAAATGTGAAAATATTTTCTCTGACAAATTTGTTATCATCGATGACAAAATGAACGCTGTAAGAATGGCTGTAAATGTTTTTTTAAAACTATGGTCTGATAGTTTAGGCAAATGGATAAGACACTAGTTTTTGCTTGGCTAAGCACTCTTCGATGTTTAATATTTCTTTGGGAGTTTTTTATGAAAACGCAACAACTTTTATTCTGTCTGTTGGGGATTATGGTAGTAACTAAAATCGCTTATTCTGATGAGACTAACTTTGGCAAAAAAAAACCCTCAACTAATCAAGTGATTGAAGCTCTAAGTCCCGCTACAACAATCCCAGACAATGCTGACCAAGAAGATGGTCCAAATCAAATCGGCAAATCACGTTCCATAGATATGAAAAGTCTTGATGCAACTCCTGATACCAACCGAAAAAAATTGAAGAAAACAATTCATCAAGCACTACAAAAAGCTAATACCGAGGCTGCGTTGTCTATGGAAATCTTCTTTGGCTATAACTCGGCAGATTTGACTGACGTAGCAAAGGATTATCTCAAACCCGTAGGTGAAGCCATGGCTTCAGAAAAATTGCAAAGCCTGGATTTTGTTGTGGAAGGTCATACCGACGCCGTTGGAGGTGATGCTTACAACAAAATTCTTTCTGAAGAACGTGCAGCATCAGTAAAACGTTTTTTGGTTGATACTTTTAAAATCGAACCTGATCGCATCCGGATCAGCGGAAAAGGCAAGGCTGAGTTGCTTGATCCTAAAAATCCAGGAAGCGAAGTCAATCGTCGGGTACGGATTGTGGCTCAAAAATAGACAGATAGATAAATTAGCGATGTTAAAAAAAGAGGGCTGAGTGATGTGTTTTGTCAGAATTAGGTTTACACAAATCACTCAATGCAGTGTGGTGCTTTCATGATCGAAAAATCTACGATCATGAATGACGATGAGGCCACTATTGTCAATCCAGCAGATTCTAATAGTGAGTTAGCACTAAATCCGAAGTCGCCTGCGGCATCGTCACAAATGCAGCCTATTTACGAAGCTGCGACGCTTATAACAAATAACGCCCCTGATGCTGGCTCTCTCGCTTATATTCAGTTAGAGATTGGTAGCGTTATAAAAGATACGTTTGAACTGATTGCCGTATTGGGACAAGGGGGTATGGGAACGGTTTATAAAGCGCTGAATAAAGTTTGGGCAGAAGTAGAAGCACGCGATCCCTATGTGGCGATAAAGGTACTGAAACCTGATTTGTCTGCTAACAAACAACTCGTCAGGTCCTTATACAGCGACTTTGACAGGACAAAAATGCTGGCGAATTGTCCAAATATTATTAAAGTTCACGGCTTTGATAGAGATGGTCCGCTTGTTTATATGACCATGGAGTATCTTAACGGACAAACGCTTGGTGAGTACCTCAATCATGAGCCAATGAATTTAACTAAAGCCTGGTTCATTATTGAAGGCATTGGTAATGCCCTTGCTTACGCCCATCAAAATAATATCGTACACCGTGACATCAAACCTGGAAATATCATCATTACTAATGAAGGTACCGTCAAAGTGCTTGATTTTGGCATCGCTTCAAAAATCAATGAACATGAGGGGGATGAAACTAAATTTGGCGGGCATGAACTAGGCGCATTAACCGTTGCGTATGCCTCTCCCGAAATGCAAAGAGATTACCCACCTGATGCCCGTGACGATATTTATGAGTTTGCTTGTGTTATTTACGAAATACTTACTGGAAAACAATTTTACAAACAAAAAATCCACAAGGCTGCACCCGTAAAGGGCTTAAACAGTCGCCAAATGGACGCCCTAAATAAAGCTTTAGCCTTTGAAAGGGATCAACGTACAGCTAGTGTACAAGAGTTGCTAGACAAATTACGGCCTGTCAAAATCCCATGGGTAAAATACTTGGGTATCGGAAGTGGCTTATTTATTGTCATAGGGCTAGCGTTATGGAAAATGCTGCCAGAAGTTAATCAACAATTTGACTCTCAACCAGAACAAAGTCCCGCTACTACTGTGCCACGCTCTCAGACTTCAATTCCTGCTCCAGTTTCGACGCCAACCCAATCCGTTCCATCATCTGATTCATTAGTTGCACCAGTAGTGCCGACCCAAGAACCCACAAATATCAGCAGTGAGCCTAGTTATACTTCCACAAGTAACGATGGCATCATTCATATAGAAACATCGAAACCTGAATATAAAAATGGTGAGCCCTTTCAATTGAGTTTTAGGCTGACAAAGCCAATGTATGTTCGAGTGATTGATCGTGATGCTCAGGGCCAAGTGACGACGTTACGCCCAAATTCCCGTCAGCCAGATAAATTGCTACCTGCTAACAAAGAACATTTATTTCCACCCGCAGGCTTTAAAGTTCCTGTGAAAGGGCCTTCTGGTAATTGCACTGTCACCATCATAGCTAGCACTCAACCTTTTCCAGAAGGTATCCAATTGCTGAATGGCGATGGCAGTGTTACACAACAAGTGGAAAGTGATTCATATTCATGGACACAAATTCGTTATGTCTTGCATCGGTAGCCTGATTGGCTATTTTATAAAACTCTCAAAACTGCTTGCTCAATTGAAAATAACCCAAAGGGCTCGATGCGTTAGGGTTTGCTAGCAGGCGATCAGCAAGACCTGGATCCGCTTTTTCATTCACGCCTCAACTGCGGTTTTTAGGTTCACATAAACGATGAGTTATATGCGTCCCCCAGTTTTCTCATCCACCACAAATCCTGTGGAGCTTGCAGTTGCCGCTGTCCTGCAGGAGTGGTTTTAAACCCACCGTAGTTATATTCATAAAGTGTATTTATGTCGGAGTTATAAAGCATAACGTGACCTGCGCTGAAAAGAATATATTTACCTCCGGGAATAGAGTTGTCCTTAAATCGTTTTGCTAAATCCGCACTCTTTACTTGCTCGATATCGCACTGAGTTGCCCCAATTGCATCACAAAGTTGTTTGCCATAACCGGGCATGGGGAGTTTTGGGATCGACAAGAAAGACATGGGGAAGCTCGTGCAATCAAATCCTCTCATTTGATCGTTGGTTTCGAGAAACCCATTGTAAATAAAGTAGTATCGATTATTGATCAACTTCGAAAGCAGGCGCCCCTTACCATTTCCTGGGTAGGTACATTTAAGCGCTTGATCTGTTTGTATATCGCTGATCCTTAACTTTCCATAATAAGGCTTGACATGCGTCAAGTAATTTACTGGTGGTGTTCGGGCTGTAGGGTACCGTTTTTTTCCGAAACCATCCAAAGCTGGATGGTTTGGCCCCACTTGCCGAACTGATCAATTGCGCTCAACACTGCTGCCTGCCTTGATAACGGTGTCGTTCCGGTCACGAGGACTCGGTTGTCTTCTTGCCCCACGCAGAGGTATAGTTTCAAGGACTTATCAACTAGACTGTATTGCAAATCAAAACCACGGGAAATACCCAAATCGGTCATTTTAGTAAAGTTCAACCCGGTTCCCATCGCTGAATTAGAAAGAAGTGCCATCTTTTCCTCCAAGAAATAATATTGCTATTTGTTCGACTTAAGTCGAAGCCGGTTTTATCTATATATTTAACTCTCCGAGTGGTCAATAAAGAGCGAACTAAAACTCCCGATTGTTATTAGGAGTGCTCGATATGATGGTTGAGCATGGTGCGGCATTGCTTCATCAAGCCATGCTTAGATATTTTTTTATCCAAAGAGGATTCTTCACGGGAAAAAAAACTTGACGAACTTTTCCTACCAACATTCGATTACCTTCGGCAGTGAATGGCAGATTCGCGAAAAGCTTTTGAGGATTCCCCGGTCCCGAAAATCCCCTAATGCTCTGACCAGGCGGAAGCTCCAAGACCCATATTTCAGTAATTCTATTCCATTCATTAGATATGGCGAGGAGTTCGCGTAACATGTCTCGCAGAGCACGTTTCTTGTCTGGTGTAGAGAAATAGATTCTGGAATATGCCGCGTGTAGAGTATCAAGTAGTCCCGCATCAAACCAGCATTCTCCCGAATACACTCTATTCGCGGGGCCGACTACCCTCAGAAATAATCTTGGCCCTGAGAAATCCTCTCGGGTAACGGATGCAAGTCCAGACTTGATCTCATCGACCTTTTTCTTTGCTTCGGTCTGCGCCGTAAGGTTGTTGCTTTGGAGATGAATCCGGTTGTGAGGAAGGCTATAAAGATCAACCAAGATTTGCTCAATCTCATCCCATGCTGATTTCATAAGTTTGTACTCCGCGTGAGGCCTAACAAATTATCATCTGCTTATACATTATTTTCATTCAAAACTGCTTGCTCAATTGAAAATAACCCATAGGGCTCGATGCGTTGGGGTCTGCAGAAGGTTGTTTGCTGGAATCTCGCCAGGCAAGACTGGTACGCAAATTAAAACCTGCAGCTTCCAGCCAGTTAATGCCAAAACCGTAACCAGTTAAATGTTGCGAGTTGTGGGCATCTCCAGGTAGTGGTTGAGCATTTACACGAGAAAAACCAGTATCAATAAATCCAATCAGTTGTAAATAGCCTGGCAGATTAGGAATCGTGGGGAGTCGGTAACGCGTCTCCGCATTAAATAGCCAGCCTTCATCGGCACTGCCTTCCCCAACCGGGTAGGCGCGAATGTTATACGGCCCTCCTAGGGAAATTTGCTCAGAGCTGTCGAGATTTTTACTGGCAACCTGACCTTGAAAGTTGGCATACACGCTCACTGGTCCCCACACGGTTTGCGTGCGATTGAGTAACCAGTTAAATTTGTGATAGCCGCCGCTGGTGTCTAAATGAGTGGTTTGATCGAGTAAATAAGCTCGATGATTGGTGAAGTCTACTTGTCCCGCTGATACATTGATAAAGGCTTGAGTCACTGCCGGTTCTGTCAGCCATGAATCGGTAGAAGTACCAGCAAAGGAAAAACTCATCACATTGAGTTCGCGATCGTTATGGCTACCCACCAAATCAATATTATCTTGCATCCAGCGGTGTTCGTAATGGGCGAAGCCAGTCAGTTGTGCGCTGCGTTGGAGTAGCAATGGCTGCGTGAGGGTCGTGCCGACAGTGCGGGCGATACCGTTGGCTTCTAAAGGTGTGAAACTGCGTCCCAAGGTATAATGCAATTCTGCAAAATTAACACCAAGACGAGTGCCGTAACCATTAATTGCTAAGTTGTAGTCGGCCCAGCCAGCGACGGTATTTCCAGTTTCTGTGGTTTGGGCACGCAAATTAAGCTGATCGCCCAAGCCAAAGGGATCGTTAATACTTACTCCACCATCAAATCGGTAATAGCCAGTCGCATACAAGCCATAATTGTCAGTGGAGGCGTAACCGGTTATTAATGGGGCTTCCTTGATTTTGACAGCCAAGGATGAACTACCCGTTTCCTTGCCGGGGGCTAACACCACTTTGGCATTGATGCCTGGCAGTTGGTTGAGCTTCAAGCTCAGATTATTCATGTTACTTTCAGTAATCATGCTGCCTTTAGGCAATGTATCCAAAAAATTTTGTACAACACTTTTGTTAATGCGGGTGTCATTGAGTAGAGTGATACCCTGTCCATTCAAGTGTTGGTCATCCAGCCTTCCTTCAAAAATAGCCAATTCAACTTGCCCGTTTTCCAGGGTTTGTTCCGGTAAATAGGCATAGGCCACCAAAAAACCCTCGTTTCTATAAAACTCGGTGATAACGGTAGTGGCCTGTTGTAAATCGGCAAAGCTAAGCTCCCGATTGATGTAGCTGCTAAGCAAGGACTGAAGAGTGCTACTTGGAAATTGGCTATTGCCGCTGAAATTAAAGCTTCGCACTGGGACATGCAGATTGCTTTGCACTGCCATGGGTTTTTTAAGGGCTGGCTGCTCTATCTCGGTGTCGATGGATTTCTTCGGCATCGTGGGTGTTTTGCTACTTTCACGCATGATTAAACCCGAATTGGGAATGACGGGTGCTGCATTAATGGCTGTTGACACAGGGCTTAGCAGCAGGGGCATAACAAAATAACAGTAGATTTTGTTCATAAAGATGATTTAGTTGGGTAGCTGTAAAGTCATGAAAAATTCTTTAAAGGGAAGAAATGTATTTTTTTTCCGATACACACTGTAGGAAACCTCGAAAACCTTGCACTTCGATAAACTCAGTGCGAACGGCATCATTTAAATCAATTAGTTCCATTCGTGGTGAGCTTGTCGAACCATGAACGGAATTGGTTTTTCGAGGTTCCCTGTATTCGAATCTATTTTTCAAAGTGCTGGTCATCGCGCTGTCCTTCAAAAATAACCAGTTCAACTTGCCCGAGTTCCAAAGTTTGTTCCGGTAAATAGGCATAGGCGTGTAAAAAACCTTCCTGTCGATAATATTCGGTTACAACGTCAGTGGCCTGTTGTAAATCGTTAAAGCTAAGATCGCGGTTAAGGTAATGGTTAAGCAGTGTCTGCAAAGTACTAGCTGGAACTTGACTATTGCCGCTAAAACGAAAACTTCGCACAGTTATATGCAGATTGCTTTGCGCTGCCATGGGTTTTTTGAGAGATGACTGGTCTATCTGGGTGTCGATGGGTTTTTGTGGCGGCGGGGGCAGTTTACTGATTTCACGCATGATTAACCCCGAATCGGGCATGACGGGCTTAGCGTTAATGACTGCTGAGAAGGTACTCAGCAGAAAGGGAATAACAACAGAGCAATAGATGTTCATAATCTGATCTATTGGCATGCTGTGTTATTGAGCCGATTTAGGCGGCACAATAGCAGGTATCTTGCTATCTGATGCATTGTCCTTGTTCGGTTCTTTCAATAAGTTAGTCAACATGAAGTTATTGCCCTTGGTATAGACAGCAGGCTCTTGACTGGTCCCCAGCATTTTTTTAGAAAAAACAGGTAAGGTTTTCGCAATATTATCCGCGATTCCGTGAGCAGTAACTGGCTGGGTAGCATCCTTACCTTGTAGTTCCTGCGTTACCAGATAAGTAAATAATCCATGACCGAGACTTTTTAATTCAAAAGATTTCTGATCTTTTGCTGCCGCGGTCATCACGGTAATTCCTAACGAACGACTCAATTGGCGCGTGAAATAACGTTGCCCGTTTTGTAACTTACTAAATGCATCCAGCCCCGCACCTGAATAACACGAGTCAACCATTAACAAAATGTGTTGTATTTTCGAGTTTTTGAAAATATCACTTAACTCAGTCGCGGTAATGCCGGTAGCGGCAATTTTTTCAAGTGAAGGCTGCATTTGGGTTTCGTAAGGTAAAAAGTACCATTCTTTACCCAATGCCAGTCCATGTCCCGCAAAGTAAATAACCAACACATCCTGTTGCACGCCTTGGCTTAATTCTTTCAGTTCCGCCAGAATTTTGGGTTTGGTCGCATTTTCGTTATAGAGGTTTTTACTGGCAACAATTTTTGAGCTGCTTTTTATCGCCTCTCCAATCGCGTCCGCATCTTTAACGCTGTAATCCAGATTTAATTTAGCGTCGCTGTAATTGTCAATGCCAATCGTCAGCAGTCTTACAGAAGAAGCATAAGCTTTGGTTTTGCCATCGAAGCTTAATTCGCCGCTGCTGCTTTCAATGCCCATGCCATTGCTGGCGATGACTTTAACGGTATTTTTACCGGCACTGGGGGTAATATTCAGCGTTAACTCGCGATGCTCGCTACCATTATCTTGTAGTGTTTGCTGGGCGACAACGGCATTGTCGCTGTTGAGAATTTTGCCGTTTTGGTAGACATTAATTTTGTTAATGCCGCCGCCGCGATCAAAGACATCCAACTGTAATGTGATGCTATCGACTTTGGCTTGTTGCTCGGCAATCTGTAAAGACACTTTCGGGGGCAGGGTAATGCCACTTTTTACCATGTTTGGATTGCTATTTAACAAGTCCTGATTTTGTAGAACACTGCTCAACAAGCCTGGCTCATAGTAGTTTTCAGAGAAACTATCCAAAGGAATATCCTCTTCGCTCGCCAACCAGCTGAAATTTTCCATCGCATCCTCAGAGCCATCAAAACGCCCGTAAGGATCCATGACCGTCCAGCCTTGTTGTGTGGAAAATAAACGCAACAGCTTTTTACTGGTGGCGACATCCCAGAGTGACAACTCGCCATTGTCCATCACGGTCAGCAATTTTTTATCGCCATCTAAAAGAATGGCATTCTTAAATGGATTATCTTTATTTTTAATACTTAGTAACACATCGCCTTGGTCGTTGCGAATACGTACCGTGCCATCTTCAAGAACGTAGGCATAACTCTTACTTTCGGTATCTACAGCAGTCACATTTTCAGCAAAATTTGCGGCTGTTTTGGGGCTGTTGCTTGCAATCGACCAGTTCAACATCTCACCGCTGGACAACTTTAATTGGAGGGTATCGTTGTCTATAAACTGCATCGATAAAATCTGCTCACCCACGTTAGGTAAGGATTTAATAATTTTGCCTGTACCCAAATCAATGATGTTTACTGCATCGATGAGGCTTTTTAATTTTAAATCGGTAGGCAGCAGCACATAAGACCCAGGCTGGCGGCTAAGGACCGCACCATATTGTTTGTTGTCCGACAGCGCTAGACCATTTACCACACCACGATCATAAGGTAATTGCCAAAGTTTTTCGTGTTGTTTGCTATTCCATAAACTTAATTGATCGGTACCCGCGCTCACCAATAGCAGGCTGCCATCGTTAGACGTCATAAATTGACGAATATCAGGCTCATTAATAGTCAACTTGTTATCGGGGGTCGGAATAATAATATCCTGAGTATCAATGCCTGCTTTGCTGGCAATCGAAACTAGTTCGCCAGTGTTATCTACGGGACTGATGTCAGTGAAAGCCTGGGTTTTATCCGAAGTCACGATTTGGTGTTGATCACCTTGTTGAAAATCCCAGATGCGAACCGAACCATCTTCCAGCAGTAACGATAAAAATTGGTGATTTGCACTCATCTGCAACCGCTTCACACGTCCGGCACTGTTTTTTACCGTGAGTGTCGGCAAAATAACATGCTCACTTTCCAGCGGGTTTAGACAGTTTGCCATTTGAGCGGCTGAGCCTGAGCTGCCGCAATACTGAGAGCTACTGCCCGGCAAAACACCCGTAAACACTTCGGTATTATCTTTCACGGCTGAAACAGCGACTACCGAACTGCTTGGTGGTTCATACTGAGTCGCAATCATTGGCGGTTGATAAGTTACCGATTTCACCTGCGATACTGTGTTATCAACGTAACCACGAGGAACACCAGGATTAATTGTTACAGGGGGAATGATTGAGAGTTGACCGTTTATATAAGTAATGGCGTAGTTGCCAGCAGATAATCCGCCTGGGGTAATGTCATAAGTACCGGCATTTATCGTGCCTTGACTGTTGCCGCCGTAGCTCAAACTGCCCGAGAGCACGCTGCTGGTTTCATTGTTGACAAAGCCCGTGTAGGTAACACCATTACCGCCGGTATAAGCTTTACCATCGTTAAATTTGCTGTCGGCGTTGGCGATGATGGTAAGTGTGGCTGGCGTAATTGCTCCAGCCCCCGAGGCGGTGACCGGTAAGGTATAGTTGCTAAGTTTGGTGCCGCCATTTGCCGAAAAGTCAGCCGGAGCCAAAGTTGCTATTACGGTGTTTGCCAACTTTACATCAGCGCTGTTGTAGGTGCCGATGGTTTGGGTAATGCTGGCCCCATCCGAACCATTAAAGCCGGTCAGTTTGTAATCAGTCGGTGTAAGCCTTGCTGTTTTGGTGCCGTCATAGGTTTTGGTGGGATTGCCAGTAATCGTTGCGGTCAGATTCAGAATTACTGGAGTAATGTGACCAGCTCCTGAGGCGCTGATTGGCAAGGTGTAGTTGCTGAGAAGGGTGCCAGCATTTGCAGTAAAGTCAGTTGCTGCCAAGTTTGCTGTCACGGTGTTTGCCAACCCGACATCAGCGCTGTTATAGGTGCCGACAGTTTTGGTAACGTTGGCGCCTTGCGAACCAAAAAAGCCGGATAGGTTATAGTTAGCTGCCGTCAGTGTTGCCGCTGTATTGCCGTCATAAATCTTGGTGGGATTGCCTATGATGCTGGCGGTCAGGGTGGCAGGGTTAATGGTTAAATTGCCATTCACCAGGGAAATATCATAACCTTGCTGGTCAGAATACAACCCCGTTGGTGCATAGGCAGTGATGCCGGCATTGATAGCGCCGTTATAGGGATTAGCAGTGTTGAACAAATGTCCGCTGGTGGCTGCGCCAGCAATAGAATAGCTAGCATTACTGAGTGTACTGTCGCTAACACCGTTGTAAGTTTTACTGATGTTATCGGCGGTAACGGTCAACGGGCTAAGAAAACTAAGTAATAAAGGTGTGGTGTTACCTTCATAAATACGCCAAACGGCTTCGCTGCCGCCTGACCCATTAATACTCCAGTCAGCACCAATAAATGTGGTTAGTTGTTTCATTTCGGCTGAGGTTTTGCCCGTTGCGCCGGTGATAGGGCCCGAACCTACCCCATTATTTTGTCCCGTGCTTTGCGTATCCCAAAACGCGTTGCTGATGTTGCTACTTTGGACTACCAAATTTGCAATACCAGTGTCGTTGCGACCCACCAAGCCACCGACATTGTTAGTACCAGTCACATTGCCAGTAGCATAAGAATTACTGATGCTGCTGTTTTGTGTGTTTCCATTAATGATGAGGCTGTTGTTGACAAGTAATTCCAAACCCACCAAGCCGCCAACATCGATATTACCATTCACATTTCCTGTAGCATAAGTATTGTTGATAATGCCGCTGTTTTGTCCTACCAGACCTCCTACACCCAAATCGCCAGTTACATTTCCTGTTGCATAAGCGTTGCTGATAGCGCCATAACCACCACCACCAACATAACCGTTTGAATTCAGACCTACCACTTGGTAGTTGCGACCCACCAAGCCGCCAACATCGATATTACCATTCACATTTCCTGTAGCAAAAACGTTGCTGATAATGCCGTTGGGGCCGTTAGTTCCCAGCAAGCCGCCGACACTACCAATACCAGTCACATTACCCATTGCGTAGGCGTTGTTGATAGTGCCAGAGTTACCTCCCACCAAGCCGCCGATATTTGTAACTTCCTCCCCCGGTATATGGAAATCCAGGCCCGTTACAATGCCTATAGCATATGAATTGTCGCCGATGAGACCAATATTTTCACCCGCAAGCCCACCGACGTTGACGTATCCTGTTGTACTGCCTGATGCGTAAGAATTGCCTATGCTGCCGTTGTTTAATCCCACCAGCCCACCGACACTCCTGGGCAAAACGAGATCAAAACTATTAACAACAATACTAGTCACACTTCCTGTGGCGTGTGAGTTGTTGATGGTGCCGTCATTTCGCCCTACCAGACCACCGACACTATTTAGCCCACTAACGTTGCCAACAGCGTAGGAGTTGCTAATGTTGCCGCTTTGGTTGAATCCCACCAATCCGCCGACATCGATAGTGCCGGTCGCAGGCCCCTGAGCGTGTGAGTCGCTGATATTGCCATTATTCAATCCCACCAATCCGCCGACACTGTCAAGACCCTCGCCAGCGTCCGTGCCTGTAACGCTTCCCGTAGTGTAAGCGTTGACAATAGTGCCGGCATTCTGCCCAATCAGCCCACCAACATGGTCAAAACCCACGATGTTGCCCAAAGCATATACATTAGTGGCATTGCCATTATTTCCACCTACCAGTCCGCCCACACCGGTACCCGTACCCGTCACATTGCCTGTCGCATAGGAATCGGTAATGGTGTTATTGCTTTGACCTACCAGTCCACCGACCAAAGTATTACCACTCACATTGCCCGTAGCGTAGGAGTTGCTGACAGTGGTGTTGTTCCATCCAACTAACCCTCCGATTTGGGCATTACCGGAAAGAATACCAGCCACATTGCCAGTGGCATATGCATTACTGACGGTGCCGATAAAGTTGAATCCCACTAGGCCACCAACAGCTATGTTACCGTTAACATTGCCTGTGCTATAGGAATTGCTTATAGGCCCATGGCTTCTTCCCACTAATCCGCCGATTTCGCCATCAATACCTAGGATTGGACTACTACCATTAGTACCCAGACCAGTTACATTTCCTGTATTGTAGACGTTGTTGATTATGCTTCCGATACCATTGGTGTCAATCTTGCCGCTAACTCCCACCAGCCCACCAACCCAGTTTCGACCCACCACAGTGCCACCTATTAAGCCAAGGTTACTGATAGTCGTATTTGGGACGATTGTTTGACCAAATAGTCCTACAGCATCAGTAGTTGGAAGGTTAATGGTGAGTCCGGTAATAGCATGTCCTAAACCATCAAAATTGCCTGAAAAACCAGTGGCTAAGCTACCCACTGGGGCAAAACCTGCCCCACTATTCCACGTGTTTGTTGCACTGGCATCAATATCAGCACCGAGTACGTAATTTTTGTTCAGATTGCCATTCATTCCCTGCAAGTCAGCTGCGGTGATACTACCTTCTGCACCCAGGCTGGTAATCACTGTCCAGGGTGTCACCGCACCCGTTGAGCCTTTCTGTGTAGTGAAGTTGGCACCTGCGGGTAGGAATACTTGAGCGTTATTATTAATAAAATAGTTATCGTTAGTTCCGCCGCCAGCACTGGCTTGCCCGTAGGCAAGCGCCAGTTGCGCCGTGCCTGAGCCATTCAAATTAGCATTGATGTTGATATTGCGCTGGGCATTAAGAGTCAATTTGTTTACCGACCAACTGACCACATCATTAACGTTAACATCTCCATCAACACCGCTATTGCCTGCTGTGCTGGCAATAGCCACATTAGCGCTGCTTAAACTGGTGCTTAATGCTGCTCCAGTTATATTTCCGCCACTGGCTGCAATATTGAAGTCCGTGGGATCAATAAGCCAGGTTCCTGTTTTGCCATTGCCTGCTTTAGTAGTAATTTTTGCGGTGTCGGCGATTTGCACATGGGCGGCTGAGGTATCAATAAAGCCGCCGTCACCCAGTTTGGGTGCGGACGCATCCAGTTTGCCGTCGACTTTAACTGTACCGTTGTTCATGTTGGCTAACACCTCAATAGTGCCGGCCTTGCCGTGGTCCAATGCCTGATTAGTGATAACCGCACCGGAGTTAATCGTGGTTTGGCTAGTAGTTTGTTTGTCGCCAATGACGATAGTACCGCCACCGGCATTGCCTGAGGCGTTCAGATTAGCGCTGTCATTGATGTGTATTTGTTCCCCGCTGACGCTGATGTTGCCGCCTTGGGTATTGCTGCTTGCAGATTGGGCTGTGTTGTTACTATCCACCCCGCTGGCATCGAGAGTGCCACTGACTTGCACCAGGCCACTGTCTCCGCCCGACAACACAATTTTGCCGTTTTTTTCGATCAGTCCGCGCGCTTCGACGATGCCAGCATTGTTAATGACGGTGTTTAACAGTTGGCCTGCGGCTTTTGCGGTCATGATCACTTGGCCGCCATCGGCTTGAATGATGCCGCTGTTGTTAATCTGGGCTTTGAGCGCAGCCTCGGTGATTTTAACTTCCACTAGTCCATTGCCTTGCATATCCAGATCAATGGTTTTACCGGCCGCCAGGGCCGTAGTGCCTTGGGGAGTGCTGATACTGCCGGTGTTCTCGACTTGTTCACCAATCAAGGCTACCACGCCGCCTTCGGGCGTTTTAATGTGCCCCTGGTTAATGACGCTGCCGGTGGCATTGTTTTGAGTGAAATGCTGTTTGCCGTCTAAAAAGTCCTGATTGGTAATGGCATGGGTGCCGGCAACCAGACCGCCGACATCGACTTGCGCGGTTTTGCTAAACAGCACGCCATTGGGGTTGACCAGATACACTTGGCCGTTGGCGTTGAGCTTGCCTTGAATACTACTGGCATCTTGCCCGACAACGCGATTGAGCAGCGCGGCGCTGGCATTGGGTTGTTGAATATTGACGCTTTCGCTACTGCCAATCGAAAAGCCTTGCCAGTTAACAATGGCCTTTTGGCTGCTTTGGTTGATGTGCATTTGCCCGGCTGAGGGCGTGCTGACGTTTACCGAGCCTGCAACCAGTTCATTACCGGTGGGTAAGGCGAAGCCCATCGATGCGTGAAGTAATAAAGGGAGAATTAAGGCGTTGCGCCGACTTGAGCCAAGTTTTTTGCCTCGCTTGGCAAGTTCTGATGCCACAATCCATACGCCCAGGTTTTTATTCCAGATGATTTGATGAATGCGATTCATACACTGTTTACTCAGGTTATTACTTCGTTATTATTATTGGGAGCATTGAAAAACTCCGTAGCTCGATCACTTAATGCGCGTGGAGCTCTACAAATCAGGATATTCTGCCCATGTTGAGTCCGTAAAAGCCATCAGCAGAAAGGATTTTAAAAGCCTGCCTAATGATAAGGTTATAGACATTAAATCATCCTTACAATACGTGGAACTACGTATATGTTCGTCTTACCCTCATCCTAATTTGTTACTTTGGTTCATTAAAATTTGATGGATAAACCAAAGCAGGACAGGGCTATGAATTCTTTGATTTTTTAACAGTTTTTAGTGTTGTTTCTATTATTCGAGCCCCACGCCAGTTTGTCTAGTGTGCCTTGTCCCCTGTTTAGGGGACAAATTGGATATTTTTTCGGATTTCTTGGGGCAACATAAGTCGTATACTTCGTGCCATGGCACATTCAGTTCTTATCATTGAAGATGATCCGCAATTCCGCGCGGCGTTTGCCGAGGCGGTGGGCAGTGCCGGTGATTTATATTTGGCTGGAACAGCGGATGATCTACCGGATGGACTCCGCCTGCTGGAGCAAACCCAGCCCGATGTATTGTTGGTGGACATTGGTTTGCCCAGTGGCAGCGGCATCGATTTAATTCACTGGGCTCATGAGCATTTGCCAAACTGCGATGTCATGGTGGTCACTGTCTTTGGCGATGAGCAGCATGTGCTCGAATGTATCGAGGCAGGGGCCACTGGTTATTTACTCAAAGACACTAAAGCTATCGACATTGTCGAGCAGATTCACACTCTGCGTGAGGGCGGCAGCCCGATCAGTCCGGCAATTGCGCGACAGCTGATGAAGCGCTTCCTGTCTAAACCGTATGTGGCGGCTGATGCACAGTGTTGTGTATTATCAGCTCAGGAGAGTAACGTATTGGAAATGAGTAGCAAAGGCTATAGCTATGAAGAGATTGCCCAGTTGTTGGGCTTATCGCGTCACACCATTGGCACCTACGTAAAACGCATGTACCGCAAGCTGCATGTACATAACAAGAACGAAGCGATTTATGAAGCGCGCAAGCAAGGATTACTGCGTGACTGAGGCAGATGATCATATTCATCCGCTAACTCCCCAAGAGCGGACGCGTGTTGATGCTTTACTACTTGCCCTAGCGCATTGGCGCAGTTCGGTGTTAGCAGTCATTTTTCTCACGTTGGCGGTAGTGTTCTTATGGCACGACTATGTGCCACTGCAGGCCAGATGGATTTGGTCTTCAGTCATTTTCGGTAACTATTTTGTCCAAGCCCTTGTGTTTTGGAAGTTAGAACGTGAAGCATCCCTGGTCAAGGCGATGCCAAGTTATATGATCTGGCTGCAGGCTTCGTTAACGATCAGTGGGTTGGCTTGGGGATCGCTGCCCTGGCTGATATTTCCGGCGCCAACACCGGTATTAGTGGTCATCAGTCTGTTTAATCTCATGTTGATTTTTTGTCTTGCCAATGCCCCGAGTACGCCGTCCATGCTGATCTGTGGCATTGTGCCGTTGATGTTATTGAATGCTTCAGCGCTGGCACTCCATTACGATTGGATCTACGCCGGGGCTGACGTAGCCTTGAGCGGTATGATTCTGCTGTATGGTTTACGGGTGCAAGCGGCTATTCACAACACCATGACAGAACGCCATGTTGCTAAAGATCTGGCTGAAGAGCTGGAGCGGCATCAACAGCAATTGGTCAAAGTCGAACGTGAAAACGCCTTGCTGTTGGAACGTCAGCGATTAATGTATGACATGCATGATGGTCTGGGGGCCACCTTGCTTTCGGCCTTGGCTGCCATCGAACAACGGCAGTTGCCGCAAGAGGCGATAGTCGAAGCTTTGCGCGGTTGTGTGGAAGACTTGCGTTTAGTGATCGATTCGTTAGAGCCGATGGAACACAACCTCGTCACCTTGCTGGCGACAATCCGCTATCGGCTTGGACAGCGTCTGGATGCTGCCGGTCTGACATTGGAGTGGGATATTCAAGACTTGCCGGAATTGCCTTGGCTGGAGCCGCCGGATGCACTGCATGTGCTGCGACTGGTGCAGGAAGCATTGGTCAACGTCCTCAAACACGCTCATGCCAGCTGCGTGCGGGTGGCTACACGCGATTTAGGTGATCAGGTGGAAATCCATGTACAAGACAATGGTTGCGGATTCGATCATGACAGCATCACGCCAGGACGAGGTCTTCGTAGTCAGACTCGCCGTGCAGAACGCTTGGGTGGTGAGTTGACGATAGACAGCGCACCGGGCAGCGGTACTTTATTAAGGTTACGCTTGCCAGTAATTCGAGAGTCGCTAGCCTGAATACATCAACCTCTTCAGTGGCGGAAATCCCTCACGGGCTTCTCATTAACTGGGCACTTTTTTTAAAAAAACTTGCAACTTGTCCCCTAAACAGGGGACAAGGCGCTATCGACAAAATATATAGCTGCTCCAATAATACCCACGCATTGTCGAAATGCCTGCATTTTCTCACTGCGAATTGCACTGTTTCCATGGCAGACAGCGATGGATTCATTTACCACTTCTTTATATTTGGTGACAAGTATGAACACATTAAGAGTATTACTACCCGTTGCAGCCGTTCTTCTGGCATCCACAGCCACTGAAGCGGCAACCTATGCTTTCACAACCGTCGATGTGCCTACCGCAATTGGTAGTACCACGGTACGCGACATCAATAATGGCGAGTTAGTGGTAGGACAGTTTACTGACGGCACAGGTGAGCATGGCTACCTGTATAGCGGCAGCACGTTTACTACGCTGGACGATCCCATTGCAGCGATCGGCAAAACGCGCGCTACCGGCATCAATGATAGCGGTTTGGTGACGGGCAACTACACCGACAGCAATGGCATTCAACACGGTTATCTGTATAACGGCAGTACTTACACTACTCTGGACGATCCCAATGCAATCAACTTAAGCAGCGGCCAAGGCACTTTTACTATTGCCATCAATAATAACAACAATGTAGCTGGGCGTTATGTGGATAGCAGCGGCAAAAATTATGGTTTTATATATAACGGTAATAGTTTTTCTAAGCTAGAAAATCCGAACTCAAGTTACGATGCCAGCAAAAAAACTCTTGGTTATTTTGGTACCACAGCGCGCGGAATTAACGATAATGGGGTAGTGGTTGGAGGCTATAGCAATCTTCTCCATTTTGCCAGTGGTGAGGAAATTAATTCCCTCTTTGGTTACGTATACAACGGCAACACCTTCAAAACCATCGCTGTGCCCGGATCAATCTACACCGAAGCCTTAGCCATCAACAACATCGGTCTGATAGTGGGTGATTTCATCAACACAACCGGTCGCCATGCTTTTGTCTATGATGGCATTAGCTACACTACGCTTGATGCTCCCGATGCGGTTATTGCTCTTCAAGCAACTGGTGCTGGTACGACAGCATGGGGAATCGGCAATGACGGTCGGATTGTCGGTTCTTATAACAATGCCAGCGGTACTCATGGATTTATTGCTACTCCGACATCCGTTCCGTTGCCTGCAGCTGTTTGGTTTTATATTAGTGGCTTGAGTTTGATTAGTTTTGCGAGACGTAAGACGTTAAATTGATGCTTAAAAGTCAATATTTACAAGTGAAATGTAAGCATCATAAAAACTATTGAAGGCATTCAGAACGATTTATAGTTAATGTTCGTAATCTCCCGGCTTCTGACAGCAAGAATTTCAGAGGGAGCATGACGACCTTTTTGAGTTTGATAGGCCAAGTCATATTCTGAGTAACCATGTCGGGATTACTACAGTCTCAGTGTTGGGTATGAATGAGTAATTATTGAATTGCTTTGTGAAGTATTCATCATCTCTGGGATCATCATTTGCTTGATTGATTTAGATGAGATTACTTCGGTTTTCAATAATAATTTTATTAACGCTATTGCCGTGAAATTCTGGTAGTTTAAATATAGTCAACAGTTCGTTGGAAGGCGATATGAAGGGTAATTTATGACAGATTTACTTGATCTATTGGAAGATGTATCTGCGGAAACACCTTGCGGTATTTGCTTAGAGTACGATCCAGCCTATCTTGAGCTGGCTAAAAACATACAAGGCAAACCTGAGGATTCATTTACAGGAGAAAAAGCCCAACAACCTAATTGGCGAGACATCCAAACTCAAGCATTGTCTTTGTTGAAGCGTAGCAAGGACTTGCAGGTGGTTTTATATCTGTTGCGGGCATTAATTCATCTTGAAGGAGTGACGGGATTTCGAGACGGATTAAAGTTGCTGGTAGGGTTGGTAGAAAAATACTGGGGGGAAATTCATCCGGTATTAGATCCCGAGGAGGGCCTGGATTCCACCGCACGAGTTAACATAATTGAGGAATTGAGTCATTTTGATACTGTATTAATGCCTCTAAACTTGGTGTCATTGGTCGATTCGAAAACACTGGGCCGTTTTTGCTTACGTGATGTAAATATCGCAACCGATAAAATCGAAGCGCCTCTGGGAGTTTCAAAAACTGATGTTAATACAATAAAAGCCGCATTCCAGGATGCTGCGCCGGAAACATTGGCAGTAAATTATCAGTCGTTATCGGAAGCTATCACTTTGCTTCAGCAATTAGATAATACTGTTACGGATAAGGTTGGTGTTGGTAATGGACCTGACCTTTCTGCTACCGAGATCTTACTAAAAGAGATGTGCCACGTTTTTGATCAATACGCTCCAGCCAGAATCATGGGAGACGTAGATATTCTGGAGAATGGGGATATTAACGGCCAGCAGATCTCAACAACTCCCACAGACTTACGGCAGCAAGTTTCATTAGGTGTGATAACTTCCCGTCAAGATGTCTTAAATGCTTTGGATTTAATTTGTAAATATTACGTGAACCATGAGCCATCGAGTCCTGTACCTATATTTTTACAACGTGCCAAACATTTAGTATCATCCGACTTTATGCAAATTGTAGAGAATTTGCTGCCCGATGCGGTTTCTCAACTAAAAATCATAAAAGGGCCTGATCCTGATTCAAATTAGTCTTTTTTTTATCAACCTAAGTGGAGTAGAAGATGGCGGAAAGTAGTCAAAAGTTCATCCAAAGAAACCGCGCGCCACGTGTTCAAATTGAATACGATGTCGAAGTCTACGGTTCTGAGAAAAAAGTGCAGCTCCCTTTTGTGATGGGTGTGCTTTCAGATCTTTCAGGCAAACCTACAGAAGCGCTACCTGATATCAAGGACCGGAAATTATTAGAGATTGATGTTGATAATTTTAATGAGCGATTGAAAGCAATGAAACCAAGAGTAGCCTTCCAGGTTGCTAACACGCTGACCGGCGAAGGGAATCTGAATGTCGATATCACCTTTGAAAGCATGGATGATTTTTCCCCAGCAGCGGTTGCCAAAAAAGTTGCTGGTTTAGACAAGCTTTTAGAGGCTAGAACTCAGTTATCAAATTTGATTACATACATGGACGGTAAATCCGGCGCAGAAGAACTGATTGCTAAGCTGATTAATGACCCTGCTTTATTACAGTCACTGGCCGCAACGGCAAAACCAGCTGAAGTCCCTACAGGTGAAACAATTGAAGGAAAAGGGGAGTAAACGATGGCTGAATTAGATACACAAACCCAGCAGGCTCCAACAGAAACCCTTGAACCTGACGTTTTTTCTGAACTACTCTCGAAAGAATTCAAGCCTGGAACCGAAGCCGCCAGTCAAGTTAACACTGCAGTATCTACCTTGGCACAATATGCACTCAAAGACGTTTCTAAAATTTCCGACGATGCGATCAAGAGTATTCAATCAATTATCGCCAGTCTGGATGAAAGAATAACTCAACAATTAAACCTAGTTCTGCACAATCCTGATTTCCAAAAATTGGAAGGTGCATGGCGAGGTCTTCATTATTTGGTAAATAACACTGAAACTGATGAAATGCTCAAAATCCGGGTTTTGAATATTTCTAAGAAAGAGTTGGGTAAGACCCTTAAAAAATTCAAAGGGACTGCTTGGGATCAAAGTCCACTGTTCAAAAAACTATACGAAGAGGAATTCGGCACATTTGGCGGTGAGCCTTTTGGTTGTTTAGTTGGCGATTTTCATTTCGACCACAGCCCGCCTGATGTTGAATTACTAGGTGAAATTTCAAAGATAAGTGCTGCTTCACATACACCTTTTATTGCCGGAGTTGCACCTTCGGTTTTGCAAATGGACAGCTGGTCGGAACTGGCTAATCCGCGCGATATTACCAAAATATTTCAGAATGCTGAATACGCTGCTTGGCGTTCGTTACGCGATTCGGATGATTCCCGTTATATCGGTCTCGCGATGCCGCGTTTTCTTAGCCGTCTACCTTATGGCGCCAAGACTGATCCGGTAGATGAATTTTCTTTCGAAGAAGATACTTCCGGGGCCAACAGTAGCAAATACACTTGGTCGAATGCTGCCTATGCCATGGCGGTAAATATCAATCGCTCGTTCAAATTATATGGATGGTGCTCGCGTATCCGTGGTATCGAATCTGGCGGTGCAGTAGAAGGTTTACCTGTGCATACTTTTCCGACCGATGATGGCGGTGTGGATATGAAATGTCCAACCGAGATTGCCATTACCGATAGGCGGGAAGCAGAGCTGGCTAAAAGCGGTTTTATGCCATTGATACACAAGAAAAATACTGACTTTGCGGCGTTTATCGGTGCGCAATCTTTGCAAAAACCGGCGGAATATCAAGATTCTGACGCCACGGCTAATGCCAATCTCGCGGCTAGATTACCTTATCTATTTGCGACCTGCCGTTTTGCGCATTACCTTAAATGCATAGTTCGTGACAAAGTCGGCTCGTTTAAGGAAAGAGAAGACATGCAGCGCTGGCTTAACAATTGGATTATGCAATATGTCGATGGCAATCCCGCCACATCGAGTGAGACTACTAAGGCCATGAAGCCATTGGCCGCTGCCGAAGTTCTGGTTGAAGAAGTAGAGGGAAATCCGGGTTACTATCGATCTAAATTCTTTTTACGTCCGCATTATCAACTTGAAGGGCTGACCGTTTCTTTACGTCTAGTCTCCAAATTACCTTCAGCGAAAGGAGGTTAAATTATTTTGTCCCTTGAATTGTCCGGGTTCAAGTGTGTTATTGCATTATATATAACCGGACAAGAACTGAAATTAACGTAACTTAAATTTTGAGGAGTATAGCTATGGCTGTTGACATTTTTTTGAAGGTCGAAGGTCCGCCGATTAAAGGTGAGGCTTTAGACGACAAACATAAGGAAGAAATTGATGTGTTGGCTTGGAGTTGGGGCTTATCCAATTCAGGAAATGCTCAAACCGGAGGTGGTGCGGGTGCTGGCAAAGTCAATGTTGGTGACATATCTGTTACTAAGTATATTGATAAGGCTACGACTGATCTATTTTTGTCTACCTGCAATGGGCAGCATCATGAGACAGTAACCTTAGTGGTTAGAAAAGCAGGTACTAATCCTGTTGAGTACGTAAAAATTACAATGACGCAAGTGCTGGTCACTTCTTTAAGCACCGGTGGTTCTGGTGGCGAGGATAGGCTAACTGAAAACATCTCATTAAACTTCGCCAAGGTCAAAGTGGAATACACTCCGCAGAAAAAAGACGGGGCGGCGGATGCGACTCAGACCGTCATATGGGACATCGCCGCGAACATCAAAGGATAATTTATTGCCTGACTGCGGTTTTGATACGCCCGTGTTTTCGCGGGCGTATTTTTCCGCGAAGTATGTTTCCCACTTTCAAGGAGTGTCGAGATGTTGTTGCAAGCGGAAAAAAGTTTACACCAGGGCAATTTGACGGAAGCTCTGGCGAATTTGCAGGATCAGATTAGAAAAGATCCTTCGAATCCGAAATTAAGAATTTTCCTTTTTCAATTATTGTCGGTGACCGGGCAATGGGAACGTGCTCTAGTTCAGCTCAAAGTGTTAGGGGATTTAGATGCCTCATCCTTGCTGATGGTGCAGACCTATCGGGCTGCTATTCAATGTGAATCATTACGCGCCGAAGTTTTTACCGGTAAATACACACCGTTAATATTTGGCGAACCTCAGCGATGGCTCGCGTTGTTGATTCAGGCATTGCGGTTAGATGCTACCGGGCATTTCAAAGAAGCACAGGCATTACGTAGCCAATCTTTCGAATTGGCGCCTGCAATATCTGGGGCTATAAACGGCACGGACTTTGATTGGATTGCCGATGCAGATAGTCGATTGGGACCGGCATTGGAAGCTATCGTTAATGGACGTTACTATTGGATAACTTTTCAACAGATCCTCCAAATCGAACTCGAAGAACCTAGCGATTTACGGGATGTGGTTTGGATGCCTGCTCAGTTCACTTGGGTCAATGGCGGCATTGCCAGTGGCCTGATTCCTAGCCGTTATCCAGGAGCCGAGAGTTCCGAAGATCCGGCTATACGGTTAGCCCGCAAGACTGAGTGGGAAGAGTTTTCCGAAGGAGCCTATCGAGGAGCAGGGCAGCGTTTATTGGCGACGAATATCGAAGATTATGCTTTGATGGATGTCCGTCACATTGAACTGAATTCTGTCGCCGGACCAAAATAATGGCTGAATTGTTTCATTCTGAGCGGTTGCAGCCTTCGTTACTTGACCGCCTAACCGATAATGATCCGGATAGCTCTACCGAATCTCGGGAACAGCGGGTGCTGTCTTTTCGTCAATTAAAGCAAAGCGTATTACGAGATATGAGCTGGTTGCTCAATACTTCTTCTTTAGATTCCATGGTTGATTTATCAGATGTTCCTTATGCAGCTCATTCCGTCATCAATTACGGAACACCTGCTTTATCTGGTACCCATGTAACCAGTGCGGATTTGCCTGTAATTGAGAGCAAAATAAAACAAGCCATTATCGATTTTGAGCCCAGAATATTACCCGGATCACTTAAATTAGAACTCATTACCACCGATCAGCAGATGAATCAGAAAGCCATGTGTTTCAAAATTGAGGGTGATTTATGGGCGCAGCCTTTGCCTATCCATCTATACATCCGCAGTGATCTGGATTTGGAAACCGGTGAAGTGACCGTCAAAGATTTGGGCGGGTGAGATGGATCCTCGGTTGCTTAAATATTACAACCGTGAGCTTCAACATGTGCGTGAAGTGGGTGCTGAGTTTGCTGCCGAATTTCCCAAGATAGCTGCTAGATTAGGGCTAGACACTTTTGAATGTTCCGATCCTTATGTCGAGCGTCTATTCGAAGGCTTCGCCTTTATGGCTGCTCGTGTTCAACTTAAAGTAGATTCCGAATTCCCTAATTTTACCCAGCACCTTCTGGAGATTGTTTATCCACACTATCTCTCGGCTACCCCGTCCATGGCTGTGGTTAAAATTGAACCAGACTTGACAGAAGAAGCCTTAGCCAATGGTTTTCTGATACCCAAAGGGAGTTCATTACGTAGTCAAATTGCTAAAGGCGAACAAACAGCATGTGAATATCAAACTTCTCAGCCATTACAACTTTGGCCTATTGAAATCAATCAAGTCGAATATCTGCCGACCCTGGCGGCCGTATCTAGTCATGGGGTGTCAACGCCTAAACATTTTTTAAATGTTAAAGCCGCAATTCGTATTGTTTTACGCTGCGCTGAGGGCGTTCGTTTTAGCCAGATGCCGCTAGATAAGCTCCCGGTATTTTTACGTGGTTCTGGAGGAATACCTTATCGTCTATATGAACAATTTCTAGCCAACGCCAAAGTTATTGCGTGTAAATCCAACAAGGGGTCTTTCTCTCAAGTGCATTATGCTGATGGTCGTATCGTGCGCGGTATGGGCTTTGAGAAAGAAGAAGCAATGCTTAAACAAACGCCGCGTTCATTCGATGGCTACCGCATCTTGCAAGAATATTTTGCTTTTCCTGAACGTTATTTGTTTGTCGAGCTTGATGGCCTATCTCAGTTAATTTCCCAGTGTGACGGCAACGAACTTGAGCTTTTCATACTTTTGGATCGAAGTGATTCGCAACTTGTTAATGCATTGAATAAGTCCAATTTGGAATTGTTTTGTGTACCCGCTATTAATTTGTTTAACAAACGTGCAGACAGAATTCATATCGATCATCGCCAGTCCGAATATCATGTTGTTGTTGATCGTACACGGCCAATGGATTATGAAGTGTTCAGTGTCGGCGATGCTGCTGGCTATGGAAACGATCAACACAACGAACAAGCTTTTTTACCGTTCTATGGCTCGAAAACCGCATTTCAGAATCAATCGGAAACTGCTTTTTATATGTTGCGACGCCAAAAGCGCGTGCTGTCTACCAAACAAAGGCGGGAAGGTGTGCGTTCCAGTTATATTGGTAGCGAACTGTTTATTTCCCTGGTCGACGCTGAGCAAGCTCCGTATTCAACAGAAATCAGACAATTAGGTCTTGAAACACTGTGCACTAATCGCGATTTACCTTTAGTTATGCCGGTTGGTTTGGGAGATACCGACTTTACCTTACAAATCAGCGCACCTGTGAAATCTATTCGCTGTCTTGCTGGGCCTACCCGGCCTCTGCCAGCAGCATACGAAGGCGATAGTGTCTGGCGATTGATAAATCATCTATCACTCAATTACTTGTCGTTGATTGATAATGACGCCAAGCAGGGTGCTGTGGCATTGCGGGAATTATTGAGCCTGTATGTCGATAGTCGCGAGACGTCGATAAAAAAGCAAATAGAAGGTGTGGTCTCGGTAAGTGCAAAAAATGTTGTTAGGCGGATAAACTCTAAAGGACCTATGGTGTTCGGACGCGGTCTGGAAATCTCTGTATTGCTTGATGAATCAGCGTTTGAGGGCGGTGGTTATTTTCTATTGAGTACGGTATTGGAACAATTCTTTGCGCGCTATGTTTCGATTAATTCATTTATTGAGACTGTAGTTCTTACAACCGATCGTGGAGAGGTGGCCCGATGGCCAGTGAGAATAGGACAACGTCACACGTTATGATCTCTGAGCTTGAAAAGGATCCGTATAGTTTCGATTTTTTCGAAGCGATGCGTTTGATTGAAACACTGAATCCAGATAAACCTAGATTGGGATCTGGAATCAAGGCCAGCGATGATGCAATAAGGCTTTCCCAGGAGCCAGAACTGCAGTTTCCAGCCTCAGCATTGTCTTCATTTACTATCGGTGGTCACGGCGTACCGCGATTAGCCGTTAATTTTTTTGGTTTGTTCGGTCCCAACGGAGCATTGCCGTTACACCTTACCGAATACGCCAGGGAGCGTTTAAGACATCATCACGATGCTACGTTTGCACGGTTTGCGGACATTTTTCATCATCGTATGATCAGTCTGTTTTACCGTGCCTGGGCAAATGCCAGGCCAACGGTTGCTTATGACCGGCCAGATTCTGATCGCTTTGCGTTTTATGTGGGCTCTTTACTGGGCATCAGCGGTAAGTCTTACTGCAACCGGGATAAGTTTTTAGATCGGGCAAAGCTTTTTTATTCGGGACATTTATCCTCGCAAACAAAGAGCCCGGACGGATTGCTGGCGATCATTGCCGATGTCTTATCAATCAAGTTGCAAATCGAAGAATTCGTTGGTGAATGGATGGAAATTCAGCAAATCGATCATAGTCGATTGGGCTATTCAGCTGAAGTTGCGACTTTAGGACAATCGGTTTTATTGGGTGCGGCTGTTTGGGGATGCCAGCATAAATTTAGAATTGTATTGGGACCGTTAAAGCTTGAGCAGTATCTCTCGTTATTACCTGGGGCTGATGCATTGGCTCAGTTAATAGCTATTGTCCGAAATTATCTGGGCGACGAATTTATTTGGGATGCCAAGCTGATTCTCAAAAACGAGGAAGTGCCCGCAGAGTTGGCATTGGGTAAACCAAGTGTTTCCAACACAGCTAGTATGAACGGCACGGCTCGACTTGGCTGGAGCATGTGGTTGGGACCTAGACCTTGTAAACATGATGCCGATGATTTGACGCTTAATCCGTTTTTTAAAACCGGCATTGCCTAACAATAAATTTATTTCACGATCACAGATAAGGAAAAATCATGGCAGAAATTAGTCGAGTCAAGCTGTTTGGGAAATTAAACCGGGTCTGTTATAAAGCCGTCGAGGGTGCAACAGTTTTCTGTAAGCTTAGAGGCAATCCCTATGTTGAATTGGTGCATTGGCTAAATCAATTGCTCCAGTTGCAGGATTCCGATTTGCATCGGGTGATCAAGCATTACAGTCTCGACCCTTCGTTTATTGCCAAGGACGTTACCGAGTCTTTGGATCGATTGCCCCGCGGTTCCACCGCTATTTCAGATTTTTCACCGCATATTGAAGATACTGTCGAACGCGGTTGGGTTTATGCCACCTTGTTATTTGGCGAAAGTCAGGTGCGTAGCGGACACTTACTTGTTGGTTTGTTGAAAACCAAATCCCTTCGCAATGAATTGCTGGGCATTTCCAAGGAATTCGAGAAAATTAAACCGGATTTGCTGACGGATGAATTGGCTAAAATTACAACTGGATCGCCGGAAGACGGGCTGGCCGCAACTGACGGTTTTCAGGCCGGAGCGGCACCTGGCGAAGCAAGCGGTGCGATTGCACCTGCTGCAATGGGCAAACAAGAAGCTCTCAAACAATTTACCGTTGATTTAACCGAGCAGGCACGTAACGGTAAAATCGATCCCATCGTCGGCCGTGATGAAGAGATACGTCAGGTGATAGACATTCTGATGCGCCGTCGCCAGAACAATCCAATTTTGACTGGCGAAGCCGGGGTTGGCAAAACCGCTGTCGTAGAAGGTTTTGCGCTGAAGATAATCGCTGGTGACGTGCCGCCGTCCCTACAAGATGTTACCTTGCGCACCTTGGATGTTGGACTGCTCCAGGCAGGTGCCAGCATGAAAGGCGAATTTGAAAACCGCTTGCGGCAAGTCATCGAAGAAGTTCAATCCTCACCTAAACCAATTATCTTGTTTATCGACGAAGCGCATACCCTGGTGGGAGCCGGTGGCGCGGCCGGAACTGGCGATGCCGCCAACCTATTGAAGCCTGCTTTGGCGCGTGGTTCTTTGCGCACAGTAGCGGCAACTACCTGGGCTGAATACAAAAAACATATCGAAAAAGATCCGGCGTTAACACGGCGCTTTCAGGTGGTGCAGATTCAAGAACCAAGTGAGGAAAAGGCCATTCGCATGTTGCGTGGCGTAGTGACCGTGCAGGAAAAACATCACCATGTGCTGATTCTTGATGAAGCATTGGAAGCTGCTGTAAAGCTCTCACATCGCTATATTCCGGCCAGGCAATTACCCGACAAAGCCGTCAGTTTATTAGATACTGCATGCGCCCGTGTCGGGATTAGCCAACACGCCGTCCCTGCAGAAGTAGACGATAGCCGCAAACGTATTGAAGCATTGGACACCGAGTTACAAATTATCGGTCGAGAAAAAGCGGTAGGCGTGGAGGTGACGTCAAGAGAGCAACTAGCCACCGAAAAACTGGATGCCGAAAAGCAACGTTTAGCCGAGTTGGATGTACGCTGGAATGCCGAGAAAGAATTAGTTGAGAAAATCCTGGAGTTGAGAGCCAAACTCAGAGCCGGTGGTAATCCAGTAGACACCTCTGCCGAAGAAGCTCCGGTAGCAGCTGCAGAAGTTACCCTTGATAACGCAATAGAAGACCGTGAAGCTCTGCTGAACGAACTTAAATCCTTACAAGCCCAACTTCATGAACAACAAGGCGAATCACCACTGATTCTACCCACGGTCGACCATCAGGCGGTGGCGGCAGTCGTTCAGGATTGGACCGGCATTCCGGTCGGTCGTATGGTCAAAAACGAAATAGAAACTGTCTTGAAACTGGCCGATTTGCTGGAACAACGCATTATCGGTCAGCGTCACGCCTTGGAAATGATTGCCAAACGTATCCAGACTTCCAGGGCAGGGCTGGATAATCCCAACAAGCCGATTGGCGTATTCATGCTTGCCGGGACTTCCGGGGTCGGCAAGACCGAAACTGCGCTGGCCTTGGCTGAAGCTCTCTATGGTGGGGAGCAAAACGTCATCACCATCAACATGAGCGAATACCAGGAGGCGCATACTGTTTCTACATTAAAAGGCGCTCCTCCCGGTTATGTCGGTTACGGCGAGGGCGGAGTGTTGACAGAAGCAGTGCGCCGTCGTCCATATAGCGTTGTGTTGCTGGATGAAGTCGAAAAAGCACATCCTGATGTCCATGAAATTTTCTTCCAGGTGTTTGATAAAGGCTGGATGGAAGATGGGGAAGGCAGGGTAATCGATTTTAAAAATACGCTTATTCTACTGACTACTAATGTCGGTACTGATTTGATCAATGGCCTCTGTAACGACCCGGAACTGATGCCAGAGCCGGACGGCATCGCCAAGGCGTTGCGCGAGCCTCTACTGAAAGTGTTCCCACCGGCACTGTTAGGCCGCTTGGTCGTGATTCCTTACTATCCGCTAAACGACGAAATGATCGGAGCGATCGCCAGACTGCAATTAGGCAGGATTAAGAAGCGTATCGCCGAAAGCCACAACGTGCCTTTTACCTATGACGATGAAGTGGTCAAGCTTATTGCCAGCCGCTGCACCGAACTGGAAAGCGGCGGTCGCATGATAGATGCCATTTTAACCAACACCGTTCTGCCTAAAATTAGCGAGGAGTTTTTGATTCGTATGGTCGAAGGTAAGCCGATTGAACGAGTGCATGTCCAAGTGGTGGATGGAGAGTTTGGGTATGGGTTTGAGTAAAATAAATTGAGCCGATAGCTGAAATCCATCGTTATCCTAATCAGCTTTTGAGTTAAAGATGATTATTTTGATGATTCGCAAGGCTTATTTAAATCTAAATTTATTGGAGTTCTTATGAAAGATTCAATTACCTGGCCTTTGGCAATTAATGTTATTCGACATAATTCCAAAAATAATACTTTTGGAATGGTAAGAAAACGTGCTGATGGAACCGCGAAACCACATCAAGGTTGGGACTTTTCTGCCGAAGTTGGCACGCCAATTTATGCAATAAACAAAGGAACTATTCGCTTTATACGTGATCGTGGAGATTATGGATTACAACTTTGCTTAGAATTTGAGCATGAAAATGTTATTTATTTTGCATTTTATGCTCATCTTCAAAAGTGTTATTACGAGCCAGGTGAAAGCCTTACAATTGAAGTTGAAAAAAATACACTGCTAGGTAAAACAGGTGAGTCAGGTAATGCAAAAGGAATGTCAAAAGATGATCAACATTTACATTTTGAAATTCGAACAACTCTAAATCCCCGTCTTGGTTTACAGGATCGCATTAGTCCATTGATTGTCTTTGGTAAATGTCCACTTTATCAGGCAATTCCTGGATGAACATAATGTATTTAAAACTCCGTAATAAGAAAAAAAAGAATATTTTAATAAATATTTTTGCCTTTTTTTGCATTGTAAATTTAAACTATGTATTTGCAATAGATAAAAAGGAAGTCGCTCCTGTTAGCCTTTCAAGTTTTAAGATAAATAATTTTCTTTGTAGTGAAAAATATATTCTTAATCCAGGAAAAACTTTATTTAATTGTAATGGTGTTGTTTTTTTTCAGTTTATTAAAAATAATAATGAAATATTAAACTCTACTATATTAAAACTAGGTGATGACTCTATTTCATCTATAAAAGAGTTTTCACTAATTGAAGAGAATTTAATTGTTGACCAAGAGGTCTTAGAGTCAATACTATTAATTGATACAGGTTCCGATTTATGCTTCGGAACTGTTGTGTTGGGGATTACAAAAAATGGATTTTTCTATAACTGGGGTATATTAGATGAGGTCATTGAAGAGGATGGAGATGTTCATTGCTCTTCAAAAAATACAGTATTGAAATTATCACGAAAGGAAGTTTATATCGTAGTTATGGCCCCATTACTTATTCCAAAAAAAGATGGTAGTTATTTGAAGGTTAATTCAGATCGTAAATATATTTTTATTGAGAATGGAAAATTTGTTAAAAAAGATGGTTTCTTAAATAGGAAGCGTAAAATTGAGAATGAATAATGTTATAGGCTTAGAGTTGTAATAGCATGGCAGCATCTATCAGTGATGATAATTTGGACGAAATCATGACCCAACCAACCGACAATCCGGATTTTTCTGAAGAAATACCTCAGCAAATCAGTCTGGAAAATGCCCTGCAACTGGCCATTCGCTTCCACCAAGCTAATCAGTTCGAATATGCAGAAGATATTTACCGTAAGCTGCTGGAAGTTGCGCCGGAGAATCCGAATATACTGCATTTCTTTGGGCTTCTAAGACATCAGCGCGGGTATGCCGAGGAAGGCGCAGAATGGATCAGCAAAGCTTTGGCGATAGAGCCTGACTATGTCGATGCATTAAATAATCTTGGCAATATTTATTTACAGATTGGGCAGCCGGACTTAGCGGAGCCCTGTTTTCAACGGGTGATTGAACTCAATTCCAATTTTTCCTCGGCTTATGGCAATTTGGGTATTGCGCTTAAAGAAAAATCCCGTTTCCATGAAGCAGTTAAGTATTTGCTCAAGGCTATCGATTTGGAACCCGATGCTTCTCATCACTACCAAAATCTCGGAAATGTCTACCGGCATCTAAAAAATTACGAAGCAGCTATAGGCTTATATCGCAAAACACTGGAAATGAATCCCTTTGATAGTGATGCCTACAGAAAGCTTTGTGTCACTTTTTATGTAATGGGTGAAAAAGAACAGTGTATCGATGTGCTGAAACAATGGCTTGAGCATGATCCCGAAAATCCAACAGCTCTTCATCTATATTCTTCATATACTCATACCAATATTCCACCTCGTGCAAGTGATGCCTATGTGCGGCAAACTTTCGATTGCTTTGCGGCGTCTTTCGACGGCGTTTTAAAACGCCTTGAATATCAAGCGCCTTTCTTAGTACAGCATGCATTGGAGCAAGTAGAGCCTGATCCCGAGACATGGATTCTTTTGGATGCGGGTTGTGGCACCGGTTTATGCGGAGCGCTGGTGAGGCCTAAGGTTAAACATCTGGTTGGTGTGGATTTATCGCCTAAGATGCTGGACCGAGCTAAAGTCCGTGAGGTTTACGATGAATTGATCGAAGCGGAATTAACAGAGTTTTTTGCAAATGCCAACGCATCTTATGACGGCATAACCTGTGTAGATACATTTTGTTATTTCGGCGATTTGACTGATGCGGCCCAAGCCGCTGTCAATGCGCTAAAACCAAATGGCTGGTTTATCTTTACCCTGGAAAAACTGGCGGAAAGCGATACTGCAGAAAATTTTCATTTACATCCGCATGGCCGATACAGTCACACTGAAGGTTATGTTAGAAAGACTTTAACTGACGCCGGGTTTCGTATTCATGGTATCGAGACTGCCGTGCTACGTATGGAGTCTCGAGAACCAGTGGCGGGTATGGTTGTTACAGCGCAATTGCCTTAAGCCATTACACAGCAGCGATACCGATTAGGCCAATGCGGGTTGCTAACAAAGTCGGCCCACGTGAGGTTAGTAAAGTGCTAACCATTCCCTTTTTCGGGCACCGACAATAAAGGCGGATTAAATTTAAACCCGAAATGTTGAGGGTCTTCCCCTATCACGGCAGCTGAGAAAATATAGAAAACGTAATCGCGGGTTTCTTTGGGCAATTCATATTGTTGAAGAAACTTCCAGAAGTTTTTATCCCGCGGATTATCAGGCATTCGGCTAATCATTCTTTTGACACGATTATCACCATAATTGTAACTTGCCATCACCAATAATCCCGATGCCTGTGCTTCGGTACTGTATATCTGTTTTATGTATTTTATGCCGGCCTGAGTTGCCTGATTAAAATCAAACCGCTGATCCTGTTCATCATATTCCCTGGCATCAGCCAAAGGCCCTGTCTTAAGTCCATATTGCTGGGCGGTTGTTGACAATAATTGCCATGCTCCCTTGGCAATGCCGTAATTGGTTTCTGGACCTATTGCTTGAGGATCATAATTACTCTCTTGCAATGGTAAATATACAAAATAAAGCGGCAAACCCTGTTGTTTTAATGTTGAAATAACGTGTGGTAAATAATTATTTTTTTCTATATTTGCAATCGCATTTGGCATTCTTGATGACGATTGCCAAAGCTGAATATATTTTCTAACCTCGGACACAAAGTCTTCGGGCAATTCCAATTCACTTTCGCCTAATTCCCTGGCGACTTTAGCTATCAATTCCTCTTCATATTCTGCAGCTGTCGGAAAACGCAGCCGTAAGGCATTGGCTTCTTCAACATATTGTCTGTATTTGGCCTTCATTGTTGCCAAACGCTCGCGCTCTTGACGCATCCGTTGTTTTTCTTGGGAAAGTTTCTCCCGTTGCAAAATGAGTTGATCTTGGGCAATGCGTAAATGCTCCTTGCTAATCGCTTGGATCGTGTTTTCCAGTACTAATGCATTCTCTTCCAGCCTGATGTCAGCTTGGGATAAGCTCACTTCCAAGGTCTTAATATCGTAAAACATGCCGATAGCCAGTTCACGGGTGTTTGCCAGCGCGATATGCTGGTAAGTGCCCAGGCTGGCTGCAACTACAAACAAAGCGCCTAAAATCCAGATGACTTTCTTATAACTTTTAACGTGTTTGATGCGATCTTGATGAATAACGCGACGTACAAGCAGCGTGTAATCGCTCATATCTTCTTCATCTTCACCAGCGAGCAAACGGTCTTCAATCTCGGCTTGTGAACGCGATGGGGCAGATTTGATGTGCGAGGGTTTAGATTCATTTGGCATGGAAGCGCTGGACGAAGCCAACGACGGAGCTTCAACCTTAGGCTTAGCGTAAGACTTATCCTGCACATTAAGACAAAAGCCGGAAAGCCCCAAGCCGATTACCGCTGGAAAATTTAATTTTTCCTTATGCTGCACCAACTGGCCGTTCAAATAAACGCCATTGGTGCTTTTTAAGTTATAGACCCACCACTCGCCATATTCCGGCTTTATCTCCAAGTGGTAACGGCTGACGACATCGCTGTTGATAACGACACTGTTATCAGCCGCGCGCCCAACTGTAAACCGACTGGAAAAAGAATAACTCGCAAGGATTTCGCCATTGGCATGGACTAATTGGACGTCCAAAGTAATCGGCTGGCGCAGAATGGTTTTGTCGTCGTCAAACAAAGCGCTATCGATTTTGGATCTGATTATGGTTTTATCGTCATCCATTTTTATGCTTGTAGATAAAGACCTAAAACACGAAGTAATTAACGGCTGTTATTTGCCGAACAGACGCGTGTTTTTTCGTTGTGCTTTTAGAGTAACAACAGCATTTTATCAAACGACACAAACTCCGCTGCACCAAGACTGTGCCCCGAAAAAGCAATAACCCCGTCGACAAAATCGCCGTCTTGCTTGATTATCGCCAGACCAACTACGGATTAGCAATCCCACTCAGCTCAATAAAACTGCGCCCTCTATTTTTGCTGCCTTACTGTCAAATGTAACCATATAATCACACGTAAGGTGTTGGTATTTCGCAACCATCAAGCAATCAGAAAAGTCTACGTTACTGTTTTCAAAATGAAATAATGCCTCCTCCAGTATATCTTCCGTTTCAATTACAACATCGGCAGATTCAAGCAAGGCTTTAAATAGGGCGATAATAGAAGTTTTGTCTATTTTGGCGCAAGCACGTAACACCCATTCTGTTTCTTGAAGGGTCAATAAACTAATCACTATCAAGACATGTTCAGCAATGCATTTTTCAATAAGTTTATCGACCACTTCGGCTTGCTGCACATCGTCCCGTAATACATATCGCACTAGTACATTGGTATCTAAACCAATCATGTATGCCGCATCTCTTCGATGCTAATCACAGGTCTGTCCGCTTGGTGCAACATCCCGTAAACCGATTTAATAGTCCGCTTTTTTGCCCGCATAATTACGGTGCCATCGCTGAGCAAAGAGAAACTCAATTTATCTTGTGGCTGTAATCCTAAGCTATCCCTAATTTCTTTAGGGATAGTGGTTTGACCTTTGCTGGTCATGGTGGTTTGAGATGACATGAAATAATCCTTACATAACTTAATTATGTAAGGATTATCGCTTGTTCTCATGGTTTTGCAATAGACTTATGAATAACTTGGAATAGCCGTCACTCGATCAATGTATCCGACGTACAGCTGTGTTTTAGCTGAGCAAGCCATTTAAACAATCAGTACAAGCAACACAGCCACAGCTGCGAAAATAAAAGCAATACGAAGCCAAACTCTGCCAGAGATTGATAATTTACCGCCTTGGCGTAAGTAATCGCGAGCCGAGAAAAAAGCGAATACCACAGATAATATGGCAAAGATGTATGAGGTTTGTATCGTCATTGTTGTTAAGTAATGCTCTGAAGTAAACGCTGCTGACGCCAGCCGGGTGCACGAACTTCAAATAACACTTCATCTTTGTTCATCAAAGCCAACTCCAGTGCGGCAGCGGCACGCTGGCGCTGAAAGCCTTCCCTTAGCACCTTTTGGCACTGCGCTTCAGTAATGGGTGCGCCCAGCAAATAGCGGGTGCCGGTCTGGAAGTTATGTTCCTTGGTAGTCCACCACGCCTGGATTTTCTTGGGATCAGGCCAAGGCAAATCTTCGTCTGTGTCCAAAACGACATTTTCATCTTCCGGATTTTCGGTTGGCCCAGCTTCGAAACCTTCGGGTTTATCACGATCCAAATCTTCATAAGCAATGTCGGCACCGGTGATCAAACTGAACGATTCACCAGCCAGGCGTGACAATTCCGGGATTGCCATTTGTTTGATTAACCAGGGCACATAGAGTGGGTCACCGATCATTCCTGCGCCTGCGACCAAATCCCGCTGGCGCTCAGGATATTGCGCCAAACCCTGCAATAAGGTTTTTGAGTCCGACACCGGCAACACACGCAACAAGACAGGCAGGGCAGGGAAGTGTCCTGGCCCTAATACGACAAAGGTTTTAAGGGCTTCCAACGCGTCTGATCGATTACCTAAAAGCACTGACGACCAGGCCGCCCAGAAACGAATGGATGCTTCGGGATCCTGGAAATAATCACGCAGTTGATGAAGCAAGTCACGACGTTTCAGTTCGCCAACTGCCCGCAAGGCTCTTATCTTTAAAGACAAAGCTGTATTTTTGTCTTGTATCAGTGTCTCCAATATTTTTCCTGGATTGACCCGATGCACTGCGCAGGCGGAAATGCCGATAAGCTGATGAAAGCTGGAGTTGGATTCCAGCAGATGCTTTACCGTTCCGGACAATTTCGACGGATCAGTCCAACCCAGTGCTGACACCAGCCCTTTGGTAGCTTCGGCTGAATTCTCGGCTATGCCGATGATCATTGCCAACTTTTGTGGGTCTTTGCTTTCCAGCGCCAACAGGCCCGCCGCGAATACTTCGCCAGATTCGCCGATTGCAAGTGCTTGTTCGCACAACTCCCAGCCTAAAGATCCGGCAACCCGAAGCCCGTCCAAATGCGCTTCCACACGATTGTCGAGTTTGGCCAGGTCTTTTAAGCGGTAATGCGGAGCATGCACGGCATGACTGCGGAGTATCCACAAAAAGGCCGCTTCTTCGGCGTGTTGTTCGATGATGTGGGGAATGACGGTAGCGGACATGATCTATGGCCTTTACATATTTATTCGTATAAAACTGGGCTTTTTATAATTAGTCCAGCGTGGTGAGTTGGGTATAAGCCAGAGAAATTAATAGTCTTATGCACATTCATTATTTTGGGAGCCGAGCGCTATTTTATTAATCATGATTGACTACTGCCCTCAAGCAATTTACTAAATTAGTTGCTTCTATTCGCATAGTACAGATTTTTAATATGCGGAAGAGTCCAGACTACAAACAGGACTCTGTAGTATGGTCGGTACCGTAGAAAAATTCGAATACCCGATGGATGCTGGGCGAATGCGATATTGTGAAGGCAAAAAATGGAGAATAATTACACTACTACAGACAGTATTCAATTGAATTGGATTTGCGTCCATGTCACTCCATCACTGGTATACACCAGATCATTCTCCCCGACGGACCATAAAACGCCATCGTTTGCGTCAAGATAAGCAGTTGTGATTGGAGCATTTATGCCCATATCAACCTTTATAATTGTGTCGACATCCAACTTAAAGACTCCTTCATAGTTGGAGAAATATATGTTGTCATCAAAAATTGCTATGCCCCAAAAATCCTTAGTTGATATGTCCTGATCTATAACTTCCCAGGCTTCATTGCGACGCCTAATTATAGTGCCAGCCATTCCCGCTACGTATACATCTTTATTCCTCGCAATTCGCACTGCATTCAACGCCAAGTTTGTTGGGGTTTCCTCCTCTGTCCAATCAGCACCATTGAAATGCCAAATCTCACCGCTATAACCAACGGCATAAATATCGTCGATATCGGTTCCGTCGATTGCATTAAATCCAACAGATTTCTTCCTATCGGCTCTTTTTACGAAAACCCCAGTGTCAATTGCTGTCCATTGGTTCGCTGCATCTCTGCGGTATACTCTTCTCCCCATTCCCGCGACAAATATATGTGAACCAATCTGTCTTATCGCCCGCAAATGAAGTAAGTCATTTGGACCATTGGAAGACTGATCAACATATTCCACTCGCTCTCCTGGGAAGGTAAATTCAATAATTTTTCCATTAATGCCCATGTTTATGAGACTTACTTTATCGGTTTCGAGGGCAATCATGCCTCGAACTGCTACATCGGTAGTTTTCTGTGCCCATTGCCCATCTAGCCATCTGAAAATCGCCGCATGGTCGATATTTTTATCGGCGAGTTCATCACTCACCGCAGAAATGAACACATGATTTTTTTTATAAATTAAAACATCTGTAAATGAGACCGTCGGAAATTTTGCCATTTTTTTATACCAATATACTTAGGATTACATCGAATCGTCACCGAAAACGCGGTGAATAGCTTCTTGTCTTTGATCTGCCGTCATGGGTTGTTGATGTGTCGGTGTGCTCAGTTCTTTCTTTCCATCCTTGCCATAAAAATCGTCCAACTGACTCTCGATACATTTTTCTTCACATCCACTATCAGGATAAGCATCTTTATGGGCTTGCAGGGCTATAGCCTTCCCATCTTTATAAGTAAAATTCTTTCCGATAAAAGCATCCTCTAGTACGCCTCCAGTACCATGAGCAATACCATGTTTACCATGATATCTAGATCGATTGGCGCACATCGTCGGAGCACCATCGTATGGCCCACCTGGTTTTTTATATTGTCCATTGGTATTTTTGTCTCCAAGGAAGGCAAAATCCTTTACGAGTTCTCCACCGGGTCTAATCCAATGGTCTTCAATAAGGTGATGGCCAGTGTTATTGGGGCTGCAGCACATCTCCTTATCCTTGCCCTTAGGTACCAAGATACATCCCATGGCTTTTTCACATTTACCTTCTTCATCACAAAACCGGTGCTCTCTATTGCCAACTTGCTTTTTTTGTGAGTCTTTACAAGCACCCTGAGCCTTCGTTATTTCTTTTTCACATGGATGATCAGGTGGTGGGGTAGCCATACTATCAGTAAATGCCCATGGAGGAGCATTTCCCGGCTCAGATGCGTGGTTGTTAGTCGTCATATCCATGTGTCTAACAACATTTTCATCCTCAAATTTGACATCCATTGACCAGCTAGTGAAGTACACTTTTCCCTGAATAACGCTAGTAATTACCCCCTTCTTTGCTGTTTGCCCTGCATCATCTCCAGAACTTCGTTTGAAATACGACTGATTTTTTAGCATGATTTCCTTACCTGAGATTTTTACATGCTTAGTACCTTCTGTGGTATCCGAATCCATACCGGTATTTGGATAGGGGATAGGAACACCAGGTGGAGTTGCTGGGTTTTCTGGAGGGGTAAAACAGGTATCAGGGAAGGCGCAAATAGTTTTACCTTCGCCTGATTTACAGGAAATTTCCCGGTTATTGGCGTAGACGTTATTGGCCATCAGCTCCTCGCAGTGTGATAGGACATGATTAATGCTGCGCGTTTGCCGTTATCACTACCTATGTGATTGAGAATATTTTGTCCAGGCGCGTAATCCTTGTTTATGGCATCTTGGAGAACGATTAGAATGGCTGGACCAATAGTTGCTCCGGTTTCACCGAAACAGTCCGCTGGGTGCCAGATGTCATAAAATGCCTTGCGCTCCCGTAGCGTTCTTGAAAGTGCCAATGCCGCCTCCTTGAAGTAATACTGCTCGCCGGACAAATCGGTAATGCGGAAATCGGTAGCACCTAGAGTACAGCCAGCTTCAGCTACAGCAGATTTAATAGCGGCACTTAGGCCATCAGCACGTAAGGGTAATTCGGATTCGACGGTGGCTTTTTCGATGCTGAAGCCCATTCCCAGGCAATGCAGCCTGGGTTTGTCGGCAATTGGTGCACCCACGAGTATCGCGGCGGCGGCTTCACCGGGTAGAAATCCGTTGGAGTTTTTACTGGTTAGCAAGCGCTCTCTCTCTTGGTAAGCCATTAGAGTTGGGGCGATTAACATGCTATCGGTGCTGACTATTAGTACGCGTTTGAATCCTTGCTCATGAATCAATTTGCGGGCTTGGTATAACGCGACAGCTCCAGACACACGACCTTGGGGAATAATGCTAGACATTTCGTGAAAGCTTATCCCTAATTCCGCCTGAATTTCATGAAATAATTCATCGTCCAGGCCTGTCAATCGGCCGGGTCGCTCTGATTCGGCTACGCAAAGCAGCAAGGGAGTTTCTGCAGGAATGGCTTGCCCATCTGGACTAGCTAAGCATTCACTGATAGCCATTACCGCCATCTTTACCAGCTTGGTTTGCCCCCGCCAGGGTTGTTCTAAAGGCACTTCGCAGCCCATGATCCACTCACCGCCGTTATCCATGAAGCGGGTTTCTTGGAAATTGTTGATGCCTGCACGGATGGCTGCACAGGCGGCAGCGGCATTCAGGCCGACACCGCACACCATGCCGGTGCCATAGATGGTGACGGCTGGTGTCGTCATTCGTTTTTCTCCATCGCGGCCTTTCGCTTGCCTTTGCTGAGCTCAGCGAGTGATGGATAATAAGTTTTACCCAGCTCACGGGCCCGCCACCAACCGCGGGACATTTTGCCAGTCAGTACCTGGGTGATTTCAAACATATTCTTTTTAAGCGGCAAACTGGCGCGCCAGCAGATTGTAAATACGCCTTCATCCGGCTCTATTACCAAGGTGTCGATAACGCCGGAGGTTTCATGTCTGCCGCCCTTTTTATAGAAAAACACGATGGGGACATCGACCTTTGGCAAGCGGAAGAAGATGCGCTCCTGTGGAGCGAGATTGCCAAGTACGACTTCTTCACCGCCCAATAAATAGGGGATTTGTTGGTCGGGAGGGGAGGCCTGGAAATAGGCATTATCGAAATCAGCAGGTAGAAACGGGAAAATATTGTCTATCCAGTGTTGGTCGTAGGTGCCTGCAAATGGTGCGCGCGGTTGCCAGTGACGGCCAATCACCCCCAAGGACATGGGACGGTATTCGCCTTTCGGTGAGGTGATGGGTCTATCCATTTCTTCGGTGTTGGGGACGGATGTCCCGGCAATATCGATGAGATGCCGTCGATAGCCCTTGCCAATCGGGTTGGCCATGAAGGCGCTGTGTTCGTTAGGGTCGAAATGGAAATTGTCATTGCCGCCGTATGCCCGGTCATAGGTAATAGGCATTTTGAGAAAAGGCCGGGGTCTGCCGGGAGTGACCAGCAAGCCGTTGACTTCCCATTCGCGATCACCGAGTACATTGAAGCTTTTAATTAGGGAACCGACCTTCAAGCCAACAGGTAGTTTAGTGACCGGTTCGCCTTTGGGCGCATGGGCACTGCCAATCAGCAACACGTCACAGCGGGGTTTGATGGGGGAGAAATCAGCTTCGTAAACGGGGGCAGAATAACCCGGTTCGCCAGTGAAGGTGTCGGCCATGATGAGCGGTTTTTGTACGTCGGCCAGTCTGGCATCGCTACCATCGAGCGGAATGCGGAAGGTGCCTTTGACTACGACTACCAGACTTTCTCGGCCATCTTTGTCTACACCTTGAGTGTAGGCGGCCTGCATCCCTGTGGAATTCAATAAGTCCATAAATGCTCAGTTGATTTGCACCGAACCGCCCTTGATGCGGTTGACGCCGGAAGAACGAGTCAAAACATAGGCGCCACGAATAATTACCTTGCCCGCCTTGGTGAGCGTGATACTGGCTTTGCCGCATTTCAACACGATCTCTTGTTTGGCTTCGATCAGCATGCGTTCGCCATCCACTTCCACACTTTGGGGTAGTATTTTAGGCTCGAGTTCAATCTCTTTGGTGTGTCTTACACGACCGATGATCATTGGGGAAGAAGGGTCGCCATTTTCGAATAATAAGGCGATTTCATGGCCGATGTCTTCATTGGATAAAGGTGTTGTGGCCCGTGCGGGCAGGGAGGTTTCGTTTGGGTTGCCGGGGAAGATAACTAGCGGTCGCTGTTCATTATCGAAGCCTGCCAGAATGCCGATTACAACACCATCTACACGCTGTTGAACTGAAATGTCGATCGGTTTGTTCAGTAAAGTCTCGTTCATCGCTTACTCCAAGCTAGGCGTTTGTCAGTTTTGTAGTACATTCTTACCTTTGATCACTACATCCTTGTCAGCCTTGACATTGACTTCTCCCGAGCCTTTGATGGTAATGTTCTTGCCGGTAATGGTGATGGTGCCGTCTTTCTTCATGCTGATACTGGCTTTACCCGTTGTAATGGTAATTGAGTCGCCCGCATTTATTGTCAGGTTTTTGCCGACGGTAAGGCTGTCGTCCTTGTCGATTGAAGCACTACGATTTTCGCCAACGGTCAAACTCTGATTTTTTCCCACCTGGGTCGACTGATCGTTGCCGACATCGACGGAGTGAGAGTTACCGATGGAGGTAGACTGATTAGCGCCTACATTGAGCGATCTGGCCGCACCAACGACAATTTCCTGCGCGGCACCTATCGCGATGGCTTCATTGACTCCTACGGCGCGGGTGCGGGTTAAAGTTACTGAGATGGTCTCATTTGACCCGACGGTTTCGGTACGGTTTGCACCGATTGCTATGGTCTCGTTGGAGCCTACCGATTCCACGCGATTGACACCGATGGTGATAGTCTCGTTGTTGTCGACGGTTTCGGTGCGGTCATGTTTCACGTGGGTAATTTCGTCGTGATCGATAGTTTTGGTACGATCATGTCCCACCCAATGGGTTTCATCGTTCTCGACCTCGATATCCTGATTTTTTTCGGCGTGCAGAAAAACTTGTTCTGATCCCTTCTTGTCTTCGAAGCGAAGCTCGTTGAAATTATCCGCGCCACCGCCTTTGCTGGAGCGGCTTTTGATTCCGGTCTGGGTGGCGTTGGCTGGCAAATCATAGGGTGGCATTTGATCAGCGTTGTAGACACGCCCAGTGATGATAGGCTGGTCTGCGTCGCCTTCAAGAAAATCGACAATCACTTCCTGGCCAATACGCGGAATGGCTATCATGCCCCATTTTTTACCCGCCCAGGGATGGGAAACCCGTACCCAACAGGAACTGTTTTCGTTATTAGTGCCGTATCTATCCCAATGGAACTGTACTTTTACCCGGCCATATTTGTCGACGTAAATTTCCTCTCCGCCCGGCCCAACCACAACAGCTGTTTGCGATCCTTGTACAGTTGGTCTATGAGTAATACGTGGTGGGCGATAGGGTACTGTTCTATCTATCGCCTTAAAACTACATTCAAAAGTTTTTTCGGAACTAGATGGATTGGTTGAGGTTATATATTCATCAAGCTTAAGAAGATAGGACGAGGAAACAACCAAGTGTTCTCTGTTCAGGATTTGATTGGGGTGTTCGGTGAGTTTAAACAACGTGCCTACGGCAAGCCCCCGAGGATTACCCTTGCCTTCGCAACATTCATATTGGGCATGGAGTTCTTCGATGCGGGAGCGGACTAAATTTTCACCATTACTTCGTTCGACATATTCGCCCGGGTAGTCGAAGCATTCGTATTTTGAATGAGCGTGTTGTTTTGTCACAGATGACTTAACTAGTAGACCGGATTTAGGCTTCTTGAAATCGTAATCAGTCAGTGCATAAAAACCAGACTGAACTTCGCTGGAGACTTCCCATTCATGAATATGGTCAGCACGGGTGCGATCGGTCGCCCCTTCTTCTTGGTGGTAGGGGATTTTTTCATAGCCGGACACTTTGTCATGTGCGCTGATAGAATCAGACAGCACCAGATCGTGCTTACTATTTGTATGGCTGAAATAGTAGTAAATACCTTCTTCTTCCATAAGTCGGCTGACAAAATTGAAATCGGATTCCCGATATTGCACACAATATTCGCGAGGGCTGTAACTGCCGCTCAGCTTGTCTGTAAAATCGCTGAAGCCTTGGTCTCTAAAAACTTTTTTTATGATTTCCGGAACGCTTTTATGCTGGAATATACGGCAGTTAGAGGCTCTAGTTAGAAACCAAAGCCATGGTCTGATCGTGGCACGGTAGTGGTTAAAGTTGCTTAAGTTGCCATATTGACCGAAGCGGGTGACGTGGCCATTGAAGTATCGCCAGCTGCCATCTTCTAATTGGACCTTAATGGTGATGCTCTCGCCTAGTAACTTGTCCGCAGATATGCCGGATTTTGAGCTCAGTAATTCAAGATTATATTCAAAGGGCCTGCTAAGGCTGTCTTCTCCAGACATTTTATAAAACAATAAAACATCTTCACCTAGCGGCGTAGTTACCTGAATAGGACGATCTTTTTGTGTGACCACCATGGATTGTTATTCCTTGGATAGAGTTTATTTAGTGCTGGTCGTCAGCAGGTAGGGTTTCATTTTAACTCTCGCGGCATTTATACCACTTTCTCTCCATCCGGCAATGGTTTTTGTGGCTTTGAAATTCTAAATACATCAATTGAGGTTCCAGCATGGCTAGAATGTGATTGTTATCGTGATAATAGTCAGAGTGAGACAGGGTTTTCGCACGCTTTGTTTTGCGTTGCAATAACAGTTGGCAGTCTTGTCACATCTTCGTGCAAATCTTTAGACGACTAATCTCTGTATCTTGACCCTGGTTAAAAATCCGCGTTTTATTATTCAAAGCAGGTAATATTACAAAGTAGGCATCAGTATGCAGTTTACCGGCTTGATATTAACGATACAGGAATAGAATTGTTACATTAACAATATTATTTTTGGCATCTGAGCCGGTCTGATTGGAGACTACTAATAATTTGGCCAAATTTATATGCGATAGCTGGAAGGCTTTTAATTCGGTATCAAATGATGACATGATGAAGCCGGAGGTTGTCTTGGGCGGAGAATATTTATGCAGTTGGGTATGCCATTCATTTGGTAAACAGTTTTGTCAGTTTGGGAGAAAATAAAAATGATGATACGGAGTTTTGTATTTATTCTGATTAATTTTTTATTGCAAGGGTGTGCCAGTACACCGCCTCCTGAACCGCCGCCACCGCCTACTATTATCAATCTTGAAATTGACAGTGGGGCCAGTTTGAATCCAGATGGCAATGGTCAGGCATCTCCGGTCATGCTGCGTATTTATGAGTTGCGCGAAACCAGCGCTTTTAAGTCAGCCGATTTTTTCGCTCTGTTTGATAAAGAGCAAGCCACACTGGCAGCAGATTTGGTGCATAAACAAGAATTGTTACTCAAACCAGGTGAAAATAAAACCCTGACTATAGAGCCAGAAGATGATGTGCGTTCGTTGGGGTTTTTTGCTGCCTTCCGGCAACTCGATACCGCACAATGGCGAGCTGTTGTACCTGTTAAAGCACATCAAACCCTTATGTATAAAGTAAAGGTAAATGCCAGTGAACTTGATGTTCATCCGGTTGAGCCGCCACCTAAATGACACTTTGATCTGACTGTGATGTTATCCAAACTAGGCTTAATTTGTGTGCTGTAGATTTATTCTCTACAGTCCCAGCTGTTATTAGTGTATGAAAAGAGCCGTTGTAATCACTGGTTTGTGTTTGCTATTCAATTTGGTTGGTTGCAGTTCACCAGCAGCCAGATTAAAGAGTCAAGCTAAATCTTTCGGCTTTGAATCGATTGAACTAAGTGCCAGTGGATTCGTGCTCAGTTCCTTTTATCACCCCCCTGAGCAGAATTACACCAAGCGCTTGCATGTATACCTGGAGGGTGATGGAAACCCATGGGAGCAGGGTGTGATACCTACTGTCGATCCTACTACCAGAACTTCATTGATGCTGCAGTTAATGTCCATGGACAAAGCCCCGGCATTGTATTTGGGCAGGCCTTGTTACAACGGTCATGCTAATGATTCAGGTTGCCATGCCGGGCTTTGGACAGGTGCCCGTTACAGCAAACTGGTACTCGAAACAATGGCTGTTGCATTACAGGATTTCAGTCAACGTTACGCTTATACGGAATTGATGTTGATCGGTCATAGTGGCGGTGGCAGTCTGGCTATTTTGATGGTCGATCGTGTACTACAAGCGCGAGCGGTGGTGACTCTGGCAGTCAATTACGATATAGATGCTTGGGCGGATTATCACGGCTATAACAGATTGACTGAATCGATCAATCCTGCTGCAACAGCTAATATAGGCATTCCCGAGTGGCATTTTTTGGCTGAACAGGATCGAAACATTCCACCAGTATTAAATTTTCAAGCCCTCAGTCGTCGTGATAACAGCAGTGTCGAGATCGTTCCAGCCATAGAGCATAATAAAGGCTGGCAACAGGTTTGGGCGGAAATTCTGTTGCGGCTGGCTGAAAGCCATTAGGCAATTGTCGCTACTTGGGTTTTCTGTTATGTTTTATCTGGTCCTAATCTACTGTTAAGGCGACTACTTATGTCTGTATTGGGTTTTCAAGTTCATACTCTAGCTGTTTCAGTAATGATGTATTTACTTTACGCTTATGCTCATGACTCCAGTAAGAAAGGGAAGAACCTTTTTCAGCTGCGCGAAGAAATCGCGCAATCCCCTCAAGAAGCTGAACAACTGCATGGACAACTCAAAAGTAATCGGAAGCAGTCACCGGAAAAGCTGGAAAACCAGCGCAGTGCACATGACAAGCTCGAAGCCTTGAGCAACAAACTGCAAAAGGAAAAATCCAATGCACCCAGCGTTTCGAGTGAAATTCATATTCATTTGTTTGAGAATTACTATTTCTTCCGTAATGCATCTAATCAGGTACGTCTTTCAGCAGCTCTCGCCGGGTTCGCGCAAACCCAACAATATTTGCCCGTACAGCATGCCGGCTAAGAAGGTAGTCCGTTTTTTTTTCGTTCCTGAGGTTTGAGAGTGAAATATTTGAATTTGCAGACCGGATATAGCTCATGGCGTTAATTTTGAAAGCAATAAGCTATAAAGGATTGCCCCTGGCGCAAGAGATCAGTGTGCAGTTCGACGAGCAGGGTGGCACTATCGGACGAGCACCGGACAATCATCTCGTATTGCCTGATCCTGAGAAGTCCATTTCTCGCCATCATGCACATATCAATTTTCAGGGAGGTCAATATTTTATTCGGGACAGCAGTGCTGGTGGCACTTATTTGGGGCTGAAAGACACGTTATTAAAGCAAAATCAGGCACCTTTAGAGAATGGAGAACGATTGCAGATAGGCGAATATGAGCTATTGGTCAGTCTCACTACCAATGTTCAAGCTGTTTTTTCGCCAATTGTTGAACCGGTGCGACAATTGGAACTGGCTGAAAGCAATATATTAGAAGATCCCTTTGCGGCGCCTCAAAAACCTGCAGTGGCCCCAGGCTTTGATAGCAGTTTTATTAATCAACCTGAGTCATCGGTTTTTCGTCAGAGCTTTACGCCACCACAAGTTGTCAGTAAACCCCCAACGGATAATGACAGCGATCTGAATCCTGATGATTTATTATCCAGTCTTGATACGCTATTTGGTGCAAGGGGTTTTCAAAAGCCTGAATTGCCACCTTTACCAGACGATTTTTTTGCTGAAGAATTTAAAAATACTGACAGCCCTGAGCCACCAGAAACTCTGCCTGATTTTAGTGCTTTATTTAACGAGTCTGATTCAGACGTACCGGCTGATGCCATTGCAACACCATTAGTTGCAGCTAGCCCTTCTGCAGGCTCTGCTTCTATTGAATTCAATCCTAAAGATCAGGCTATCTTTTCTTTAACATCAAGCACATCCAACTTGTCACACGCAAGCGTGAATCAATTGGGGTCACCCGAGGTGGCTGACACTTTGACGGCTAATGGAGCGCCTGTTCAACCGGAGTCCGACAAGTCAACGGCTAATAATGACAAATCCCAGCCGGGGCAACATGCTGCTGTCGCAGATAGTGAATTATTACGGCAGTTTTTAACCGGATTAGGGATTGCTGATACTCATTTTTTGCCTGCTGAACAATGGCCGCAGCTGATGCGAACCTCTGGTGAACTGTTGCGCAGCATGGTGGCCGGACTCATGCTGGTGCTGCGCGCTCGTGCGGAGTTAAAAAGTCAGTTCCGTGTATCTGTTACCACCATGCGTTCAATTGATAATAATCCTTTGAAATTTACGCCCAATGCCGAAGATGCCATCAAGTTGATGTTGGCACCAACTAATCCGGGATTTCTTCCTCCTAAGGAAGCTGTGCATGAAGGCTTCAGCGATATCATGAATCATCAAATGGCTATGACTGCTGGCATTCAGGCGGCATTGGCTGAGATCTTGGGCAGTTTTGATCCGTCGCTGATCGAAAAAAATCAAGGTGAAGGACTGTTGTTCCAGAAAAAAGCTAAGTACTGGGAATATTACACACAGAAATATCCAGAGTTAAAAGCAGTCGCTCAGGAACAATTTTTCGGTGACACTTTCGCCGAAGCTTATGAAAAACAGATGCGACTTTTAAGTCGTTCAACTAAAACCCAATAATCGTTCGTCGGTTTAAAGAGCCATCAAAAATGTCTGAAAACAATCGGGTAATCTGGTCTGAAGGAATGTTTTTGCGTCCTCAGCATTTTCAACAGCATGACCGCTATTTCGAAAGTTTGGCACATGGATTGACGCTGGGCATTCGGGCATATGCCTGGGGCTTTTCGCGTTTAAAAATTGATCAAAGCTGCCTTGCCATCGGTAAGCTTGGATTGAGTGAATGTAGCGGGGTGTTTCCTGACGGGACACCATTTTATTTACCGCAGGATGATAATTTACCTTTACCGCTGGATGTGCCGGAAAATGAAAAAGTTAGTGTTATCTATTTGGCCTTACCATTACGGCGTCCTGATGCGATCGAAGTAGACAGTGAAATTTATAACGACAATATGGCGCGTTTTCGTCTTAATGAACGACAAGTTCGTGATCACAACAGTGGTGCTGATGGCCGCTATGATGTGGAAATCGGCACTTTAAAACCACGATTGATGTATGAAAGTCAGGAACGCTCGGGATTCGTTTGCCTTGGTGTTGCCAGGATTATCGAAGTACGGGCCGATAAAACCGTGATTCTTGATGAGCATTACATTCCACCGGCAGTGCATTGCTCCAGTGCTGGTATTTTGGCTAGCTTTGCCCGTGAATTGCAAGGCTTACTGCATACTCGCGGTGAGGCTCTGGCGGGCAGGGTTGCTGGCAGTGGTCAAGGTGGCGGCGTTGCGGAAGTTGCTGATTTCATGTTGTTACAGATGATTAATCGATATCAGCCATTGCTGGCGCATCTCGCCAATGCCTCAACCATGCATCCGGAAGATTTTTTTCAACTCTGTCTGCAGCTGGCAGGTGAGTTAGCGACCTTTTATAAGTCGGGTAAACGGCCAATTGCGTTTCCCGATTATAAGCACGACAATTTGAAATTCAGCTTCATTCCGTTGATTGATGAATTACGCAGTTTGCTGAGTATGGTACTTGAGCAAAATGCGATGCAGTTGCCACTTGCAGAACCCAAACCAGGTGTGTACGTGGCTAAACGCCCGGAGTTGCAGCTGCTGGAAGGCGCTATTTTTGTGCTGGCAGCCAAGGCCCAAGTCTCTTCTGAGCTTATTCGTTCGCATTTTCCGCCGCAGGTCAAAATCGGCCCGGTCGAAGAAATTCAACAATTGGTCAGGGCGGCATTGCCAGGAATAGCCATTCAAGCTTTACCGGTCGCACCGCGACAAATTCCATTTCATGTCGGTTATTCCTATTTTGAGTTGAATAAACAAAGCGAATTATGGGCAAAAATGTCTACTTCCGGCGGTTTTGCGATTCATGTCGGTGGCAGTTTTCCTGAGCTGGAGTTGGAGTTTTGGGCAATTAGAAAAGGTTGAACGGTATGAATCAAAACGATCCTTTTGGACCCTTCGACGATAACGACCGTACCGTGATTCGGCCTATGCCGGGCGGACAGAGGAGAACTCCGTCGGTCGGTCAAGAGACGCCTGTTCTCAATATGCCGCAGTTTTCACCTAATCAAAGTGCCGCCGCTAACGTAGTATTGCCTGCCACTGAGTTTCAGCAAAATCAGGTAGTGGCAGCAGCGCTTTTATTAATTTCGTTAGCCAGCCGTTTGCGGCAGACTGCCGTTTATCCTGCAATTGATGAGTTACGGCAACGGCTGGTTAACGAAATCAGCAGTTTTGAGAACCGGTTATTGCAGTCCAGGATAACTCCGGAGCAAACCCGCATGGCCAGTTATACACTGTGCGCATTTCTTGATGAAACCATCCTCAATACGCCATGGGGCGCACAAAGTACTTGGGGCCAACAAAGTTTACTGATCTCTTTCCACAAAGAAGCCTGGGGTGGCGAAAAATTTTTCGACATTGTTGCATTATTAGTTAAACAACCGGCACAAAATCTAGCGCTTATTGAATTAACTTACCTGTTTATGAGTATGGGGTTTGAAGGTAAATTCCGCGTCTTGAATAACAGCAGCAATGCACTGGAAAAATACCGAACCGAGTTATATCAACTGATTCAACGGGTTAAAGGCGATTACGAGCGTGAATTGTCGCCACGTTGGCAAGGCTTAAAAGATGTGCGTAATGCTCTGGTGCGTTATGTGCCGTTGTGGGTTGTCGCTGCGGTACTTGGGGTGGGGCTGATTTTAGCGTATACAGGTTTTATTTTAGTGCTCAATTCCCGCTCCGACCAAGTTTATAAAGAGTTATTTGGACTTGCCAAACAGCCTATAGAAATCGCCAATGCGATACCTGTACCCGCAAAACCTATAAGTATGGAAAGGCGTGGGCGCTTTAAACAATTATTAAACAATGAGATTGCCGCGGATATGGTCGAAGTGGTTGACGACAAATTACTGCGGATACGCAATGCCTTTCCTTCCGGTAGCGACCAGTTGAAAGCTGAATATTCGCCAATGCTGAAAAAAATCGCTGACGAATTGGCTGCCGGTAAAGACAGCTTGGTAGTGACCGGTCATACCGACGATAGACCGATAGTTTCTGCGCGTTTTCCATCCAATTGGCATCTATCCGCATCCAGAGCCAAAAAGGTTGGGGACATGCTGGCTAAATTGGCGACGATTAGTGGCAAGATTCGTGTTGAAGGACGCGCCGACGGTGAACCTTTGGTGGCAAACGATACCCCAGAACACCGTGCGATCAATCGCCGTGTCGATTTACTGATTCAGTGAGAGCGTAAATGGGCAAGCTCAAAGCATTTTTTACCAATAAATGGGTTATCCAGTTTCTAGGTTTGTTGGCACTCAGCTGCCTAATTTGGTTGGCTGGACCCTTAATAGCCATTGCTGGCATGGTACCTCTGGAATCAGGCCAAATACGAGCTTTGGTAATCGTAGGTTTGTTTGTGATTTGGCTGATTTATCGGCTTTTGATGCAAATTCGTGCCAGCAGCACTGAAAAAAAATTAGTCGAGCAGCTGGTCTCCGGAAGTGTTGATTATACCGCAGTCGCGTCCGCCGACGAAGTTGACATGTTGAGCCGCAGTTTTGAAGAAGCGGTGACCATGCTAAAACAATCTCGGGCAGCATCGAAAACCGATAATCAATTCATTTACCAGTTGCCCTGGTATGCGATTATTGGTGCGCCGGGTTCCGGAAAAACTACGGCTTTGATTAACTCGGGGCTGACTTTTCCGCTGGCTGAAAAACTCGGCAAATACTCGATAAAGGGTGTTAGTGGCACCCGCAACTGTGATTGGTGGTTTGCAGATAGTGCGGTTTTTCTCGATACCGCCGGTCGTTATACCACTCAAGAAAGTCATCAAGCGGTCGATGCCGCCGGATGGGCCAGTTTTCTTGCCCTAGTTAAGAAATTCAGACCGCGCCGGCCCTTGAACGGTGTTATTGTGGCAACGAGTTTGTCGGATTTGTTGCAGCAATCTGAGCAGGAGCGTGGGCAACACGCCAAAGCCGTCCGTGCCCGGATTCAAGAACTTTATCAACATTTAGGCGTGCGCTTGCCGGTTTATATGTTGTTCACCAAGGCTGATTTGGTGGCTGGATTTAACGATTTCTTCGCCGATTTAAGTCCAGAACAGCGCGCTCAGGTCTGGGGCGAAACATTTTCTATTGACAGCCTGAGTGGAGAACAAGATGTTCTTACGCAGTTTGCAAATGCCTATGAAGAGTTGCTGGAACGTTTGCAAGCACAGACTTTCAGAAGGATTCAGGACGAACGAGATATACAACGCCGGGCGGCAATATTAGATTTTCCTCGACAAATGGCGCTACTAAAACTGGCCATGCTGGATTATCTGCAAGCGACATTTGCGGTGAATCGCTATGAACAGTCGACTTTATTACGCGGTGTCTATTTTACCAGTGGCACCCAGGAAGGTACCCCGATCGACCGCGTCCTGGGTATTTTAGCTAGTGCTTTCCGCTTGGACCGGCTGGTCTTGCCGATGTATAGCGGGCAAGGTAAAAGTTTCTTTCTGACGCGTTTATTAAAAGACGTGCTGTTTCCTGAAGCAGACCTGGCCGGGCAGGATACTAAGCTGGAAAAGCGTTCACGGTTACTGCAAATAGCTGCTTATGTTGGCGCTGGCTTGCTGTTTATCTCGGTGATTGCGTTGTGGACGCTTAGCTATGTCAATAATCAGTCCGAGTTGGACAACGTGGAAGCACAAATCACGATTTATAGGTCCATAAATCTTAGCTCTAACGACACCCAAGGCAATTTCAAAGCGCTGCTGCCGCGTCTGAACACGTTACAATCAATAGCGGCTCTATATCAAGAAAATGGCATCTTATCCGGTTTGGGCTTATCGCAAGGAGGCAAGATTCAGGCCGCAGCCAATTACAGCTATGAGCATATGCTGCGTGAGTATTTTTTGCCGTCAATACAGATGCGGCTGAAAGAGCGCATGCAGGGTCAGGAAGGTAATAAACTGGATGTGTTATATCAGCTGTTGAAAGTTTATCTGATGTTCAATCAGAAAGATAAAATGGACCCAACGACAGCAGCTGCATGGATTAGGGGCGACTGGGACCGGCAGTTCGCCGGCGAGCCGGAAACCTTGGGGCAGTTGCTAGTGCATTTGGATAATCTGCTTAAGCTGCAGCTTGATCCGGTACAGATTGACGATGGGTTTGTGGCAACGGTACGTGCCAAGCTAAGCCAAGTACCGTTGATTGGTCAAATCTACTCTCGTTTTAAAACTGAAGCGCTAATCAACCAAAATCATGATTTTCGGCTTGGCAATGTATTAGGCGCTGATGGTGCCCGCGTGTTCGCCTTAGCGGACGGCAAGGATTTTTCCTCATATACGATTCCGGGGTTATTTACGGCTTACGGTTATAAAGAACTGTTCTTGAAAAAAAGCCGTGATTTTGTTAAAGATGCTGTCGAACAAAATTGGGTGCTTGGCAATCAGGCAAAATTTGAAATCGCTGAAATCGAGCGGCTGCATGCTGAATTAAAGAAACTGTTTTTGAATGAATATAAGACTGTCTGGTCTGAATTACTGGCAAAATTGAGACTGCAATCGGCATTGTCTTCTAATCAGACAGCGCAAATTCTTGATATTTTATCCCGGCCTGACGGCCCACTGCGCACCTTGTTGAGTAGTATTGATGAACATACCTCACTTAGTCGATTAAATAAACAGCTTAGCGATGGCTTGGCTCAAGCTGCCGGCAAGGCGCTGAACGCAAATGATGATAAAACCAAGCAATTGCTAGCAATGGCCGGTAGCGCAGCAGGTATTGATGCCGGACCTGATCCTGCCTTGGCTGTCGAAACACAATTCGAACCGTTAGCTAACTTGGTGCGTGGCGGCCCCGACAAACCTATCGCATTGGAACCGGTGCTACTTCAGCTGAAAAATTTGCGCGACTACTTTTTACAGCTGAGCAGCGCCAATACAGGCGGGCAAGCGTTGCAAAATCAAGCCAAATTGTTTAGCGGCGGGGGAATAGACGTTTTAAAACAGGCGCAAATCGAATTTGCCCGGCTACCGGATCCTCTGAAAAGCTGGTTTCAAATCATCGTCAGTAGCGGTGGTCAAAAGCTGTCTTCGGCAGCTAAAGGTCAATTGAGCGATTTAGCGAAAACCGGGGTGGCTTCGCCTTGTAAAACGGCATTGAACGGACGCTATCCTTTTACCAAAGCCGCTCAGCAGGATGTGTTGCTGGCAGATTTTGCCAAGATTTTTGCTCCGTCCGGTTTAATCGATCAGTTTTTCCAAACTAATTTGAAAGCCTTTGTCGACACCAGCAAACCGGTATGGACTGAAATAGCTTCGGATAAACCCTTAGGCTTATCGCAAACTGCGATTCGCCAGTTTCAGCTGGCAGCACATATCCGCGAAGCATTTTTTGCCGCAGGAACTACACCGCAAGTACAGTTTGAACTTAAACCGCATTCGCTGGATGCCAGTGTCGGCACGTTTCGTTTATTGATCGAAGGCCAGGAGGCAATTTATCAGCATGGGCCGGAACAGGTAGTTAGTCTGAAATGGCCGGGACCAAATCCCAGCCAAGGAGTACGTATGGTATTTGAAACTCTGGAAGGTAAACAAAGCAGTCGCAGTAAGGAAGGCACTTGGGCGCTTTTTCGCTTGCTTGATGAAGCGTCGATTATCCCAACCAGCACTCCGGAAAAATTCAATCTGACGTTTAAACTGGATGGTATGAGCGCCCGCTATGAATTGCGCGCCGCCAGCGTCAACAATCCGTTCAATTTGCAGGAACTTCAAAGTTTCCGCTGTCCGGAAACGCTGTGATTAATCTCGACTACCCGACCGGATTTTATGGCAAGTTACCCAGTCATGGCGACTTCTTATCGCGCCGCTTGCCCAGACAATTTATTGAACCTTGGGATCACTGGCTACAAGCCGGCTTGGCAGCTAGTCGCGAACAGCTTGGCGTAGATTGGCTGAACACTTTTCTTGTTAGTCCGATTTGGCATTTTGCCTTGACACAGGGCTTGTGCGGCGAAAATGCCTGGAGCGGGGTAATGATGCCAAGTGTCGATAGAGTAGGGCGCTATTTTCCTTTAACCTTAGCCGCTAAAGTCGATGATTGCCTATTAGCTGAATTGTTCGCCCCGGAGTGTGGCTGGTTTGAAGCTTTATCGCAATTAGCATTGTTCTCACTCGAATACGAATTCGAATTGCAGGCGTTTGATGAGCAACTGGAAAGTTTGCGATTAAGCGATTTTCTATCATTGCCGCCCGATACATCTCAGCAAGTTATGTTAAAGGCCAGTTCATCTCGTTTGGCATTTCAGTTTCAGCTCGATAGCAATATAGAAACACCTCAAGCATTTGCCGATCTTAGGAAAAAACTCAATAATCGCTTTTTGCCTAATTGCAGCTATTGGCGTTCAAGGGAAACGGAGAATTCGAAGCCGGCATTGTTGTTGTGCGAAGGACTACCACCCACCGATGCTTATGTTGGTTTTTTGAACGGAGAATGGCCGCAGCGCGGCTGGCATTATTCCAGTAGTCGTGCGTCTCGGGTAACTACAGTGACCAGCGAAAGTATACCAAAAGCGGTTGATATAGACCCTTTGCAAACGCTTTTAGTTAATCAATTTGAAAACAAGGACGCTACAACCAACAGTAGTGATCCTCAATCTGTACAAATACCCACAAAATTGCAAAGCTGCGCGCTTAGCGTGATCGGTTTACGCCGCAAGATTAATGAAGATGCCATATTGGAACGTACCGATGTAGGAATGTGGGCAGTTGCCGATGGTATGGGTGGCCATAGTGCTGGCGATGTTGCTAGCCAGGCATTAATTGCAGCGTTGGCGAAAATTCCATGTGTCGACGATCTTGAGCACTACAGCGAACAAGTGGCGTCTACCTTGCAAACGGTCAATCGGGAGTTGTTGGAATTGGCCCAGAGTAGGGGGAGAGATCAAGTCATTGGCAGCACCATCGTCGTACTGTTGATTTCTGGCAAACAGTTCCGCTATCTCTGGGCAGGTGATAGTCGTTTATATCGCTATCGACATGGAGAATTAGAACAGTTGACAAAAGATCACTCTCTTTATAATGAATCCATCAGTCTGGGACTGAAATCTAATGAAGGCAGTTCTGAGCAAGGGCGCGGCAATATAATTACCCGTGCGGTGGGAGCGGATTTGCTATTGCAACTCGATTATGGACAAGGGGATATTGCATCTGATGATATGTTTCTATTATGTAGCGATGGTTTAGATAAAGAACTCAATCATGCCGATATTGAAACTTTTTGTAGTGCTGGTTCCGTTAGTGATATTGCCTATTGCCTGGTTCGTGAAGCGGAAAATCGAGGTGGTCGGGACAATATTTCGGTGATTGTTGTCAGCGCTTAGATTAGCGTTAATAGTTAGTATTATTCAAAATACAAACGACTCAGAACAAAAGAGTGTTTTTTCAAAGTGATAAAGTAAAATTTTAATAAATCGCCAGTAATAATTACTTCCGCCAAATAACAATTCTTATATGTTTAGTTCTAAATTCAATTGACGTTTCATAAATCGAGAAAAATATACCTTTTTGGCTGAGATGAATCGGATAGAATTACTGATTATGAGTGGGAGCGGTTATAGGTCTATTAAATGATATTACCCGAAATTCATGTTGGATTGCCTGACTCCTGCAGGCAATTTATTTCGGCCGTTTTGTGCATATTACGATCAGAATCACAGGGGCGTGTATTACCGCCAACTTAAGGCAAGTGGAATTGAGTCTTAAAGCGATTTTCTGCTGGTGCAGCAATGGAGTGTTGGAAATACTACATAGTCATTTTTCTGAAGAGGCTGAATTACAAGATATTTCTATGGATGGCTCGGTTTTTAGGGCGCATACCTGCACTGCCGTTACGATGAACAGTAGTGCCGAGAATGAAGTTCTTGGTCGTTCTAAAGTGGCTTTAACTGTAAGATTCATGCATTGTACGATGTTCTAGGCTTGCTGTGTAAATTCATCCTGACCGGCGCGATTAAGAGGCATAGGCGATACCTTTTTTGGTAAACATTAATTTATCAGTAGTTTTGGCGGAAAAGGGCTAAGACCTAAGACATAAACCAGTTGCTCGAGTAGTTAAAAGAACATGTTTTATAGACAGTCATTCCGCTAAAATCAAATCGAGAAGAAAAAATTGACTGCGATTATTGGCTTTATAATGAGCGACAAACGGCCAAATACTTTCTTGGCAAGCTAAAACCCTCTCGTAGAATAGCTACCTGTTATGAGAATAAAACTATAAATTACATGGGGATGTTGGTGCTTTTATGGTTAAGGTGAAACGTCAAATGAACCTAGTGCGTTTATTCGTAACATAAGGTACCGCATATATGTTTGAAGATTTTTATGATCAAAGATAATGTTCTTCAAATATTTTATAAAATTTTATTTCGATCGTATTACGTTTATTATTTGTCTACATTTTCTCGATTGTATTCTTGTCAAGGGATAAAATACATGTGGCAATAAGTCTTCTTTAGTCTAGAAAATCAAAAAGAATGATCTCAATTCGAAAATATTTTGGATGATGTTCTGTTTACTATGCCGGATAATCCAAAGGTTGTTTGAAACTATTAGGAAAATGCCATGATGAGAACAACAAAATCATTGATTCAGATGGTAAGTTTGGTTTTACTGGCTGGATGTTCGGCGGTTCCTGAGTCAGAGGAGCGTAAGAATGATAATGTGAGAGTCGAGCAACTGGGTGATGCTGATAAACTATATATTGTTGACTGTTTACTGCCAGGACAAATAAGAAAACTTGGCAGTAACATGTCCTTTCTAACGGCACGATTACCAATTAAAACAACTGGAGTAGACTGCGAAATTCGAGGCGGTGAATATGTCGCTTATGATCGAGCTAATTATGCGACTTCCTTGAATATATGGCTCCCCAAAGCACAAGCCGGAGACCCAGAAGCGCAAACTTATACAGGTGAAATCTACGAAAAAGGGCTTGGAATTCAGTCAGACTATAAGACGGCGGCAGATTGGTATCGTAAGGCCTCAGCGCAAGGCAACAGCCGCGCGCAAATCAATTTGGGGAATCTTTATGAAAAAGGTCTGGGTGTAGAAAAGAATGTATCTACTGCGATGGAGTGGTATCGAAAAGCGTCTGGTTTGGAAAAAATGGGCTTGCCTTATACCGCACCCATCACTACTTCTTCCGATAATAAGCTTGTTGCAGAGAACCAGGCGCTTAAACAGGAACTGGACACTAGCCGCAACCAGTCCAAAGCACTGGCCGAACAGTTATCTAACACGCAGCGGCTTCTTAAGGAAACTCAAGAAAAGCAGCACCTGTTTCAAAATGAGCGCGATAAAACAAAATCAAGTCTGGAAGATGCGCAGACCAAGGGCAATGCAACAGAAAGCATCAGGCTGGAAAAAATTCTAGCTAAAAAAGATAATGAGCTGGCCGTTTTACAGCAGCAAGTTTCTGATTTAAATAGCCAGTATCAGCTTAAGGTAAATAACTTAACACTGAATCTTGAAGAAACGGAAAAGCGAGCCAAGCAAATTACCGATCAGCTGAAAAGCCAGCTGACTGCTACCAGTGATATACAATTAAAATTGGTAAATGCAGAAATGAAGTTGGCCGGTACCGAGAAAAAATTGCTGGAAGCCCAACAGATCTATAGTAAAGTCGATGCCGAAAGGTTTTCTCAAACTAGCTCTACAAATACGAGCCAGGAAATGCAAAGTAAATTGGAGCAATCTCAGGCCCTGATTAGTCAATTGCAAGGCGAAAAACAAAAATTACAGCAAGAAATAGATAAGATACACAGTATATCGGCAAGATCCATTTCTCAACCTCTTGGGGAAGTTAACTCCTCAATTGATGGGCTGAATATCGACTTTGGAAAATATTATGCATTGATCATCGGTAATCAGAAATATGAGAAAATTCCATCATTGGATACACCTAGCGCCGATGCTCACGATGTAAATAAAATATTGCGGGAGAAATATGATTTTAATACCACATTGCTAATCAATGCCAATCGTTATCAAATACTCACTGCGTTGAACAAACTGCGGGAGGCGTTGACAGAAAATGACAATTTGTTGATTTATTATGCTGGTCATGGCGTGCTGGATAAAGTAAATAAGCGTGGTCATTGGCTGCCCGTCGATGCTGAACTTAATAGTGACGCGAACTGGATTTCAACAGTCTCAATTACAGATATTTTGAATGCGATGTCGCCCAAGCATATTATGGTAGTTTCCGATTCCTGCTATTCTGCAGCATTGACACGTGCTGCAATTCCTCGCCTTGATGCGGGCATGAGTCAAGAGAAAAAGACAGAATGGGTGAAGACTCTGTTAAAGACCAAATCCAGGACCGCTCTTACTTCGGGCGGATTAAAGCCGGTGTTGGACGGAGGCGGTGATGGAAATCACTCGGTTTTTGCTAATGCCTTTATCAAAGAGTTACAAAAAAACAATAATTTCATGGAGGGGCAGGGATTATATCGCAATGTATCAGCGGATGTTGTAGTTGCGACACAACATATAAATAATGAACAGGTTCAGGTGCCTGAATATGCGCCCATTGATCACGCAGGTCACGAAGGAGGTGAGTTTTTCTTTAGGCCAAAATAGAGGCTATATAACTTAATATTCTTAATTTAATCAATAAATTATAGATTCTGTTACTATTGGGGGTTATTTTGGATTAAGGGGGCCGGAATTGGATATCAGGTTGATTTTTCATTGGACATGATATTATTCTTCAAATTTCTTAATTAAAACGAGCTATTCCTATGAACCTATTAAATAACCTACTAAGACTAAGACACTACGATATTACTATAGTTTATATTTTTGCAGTATCGAGTGCGAATGCAGCGCAACTTGCAGCTACGCCAGGACTTACAAATCTCCAATCTGTAACAGGTGCGGCGGTTCAAAGGGTCTGCTCTGGTTTGGCGCCCACAAATACAATAGCTTTAAACTCCAAAACCGCACAACAAGATCTGTTTAATCAGTGTAATGCAATGGTTCAAAATGGCAATCAAATTCAAAACAATGGCCCGAAAACTAACAGTCTTGGGCTTGACAATGAAGAGCTTGGCTCTGCATTGCAAAATGTAGCTACGGAAGAAATGGCTACTCCTTCAAAAATATCGACTAACACATTATCTGGTCAAGTTTCAGCTATCAATTCTCATTTGCTCGGCTTACATAAGCTTAATCTTAATCTCGGTGGTGGCAGTGGAGATGACCAGGGCTCTCTGTTATCAAAGAGATTGAGTACATTCCTGAATGGCGTTGGTGGTTTTGGTGATATTAATGGTACCACTCAGGAAAATGCTGCAAATTTTAATAATGCAGGTGTGATTTTGGGAGCAGACTATCGAATTACTGATCATTTTTTGACTGGTTTGGCATTCGGTTATTCCCACATCAGCGCCGATTATCAAACCAATATTGATGTTGCCGGCGGCAGCACAGATGCCGATGTTTATAATCTTTCGTTGTTTTCAACGTATGATATTAATGATTTTTACGTAGATGGATCATTCACTTATGGCTGGAGTAACTACGATGTTTCACGGCGCGTTGTTGTCCTATCCAACAATTCAAGTTCGACAGGAGGCGCTGATCGGACTGCAACATCAAAACCAAATGGAGATCAATATTCTACAGCGTTTGGATTAGGCTATAATTTTCATCAAGAAGCCCTACAGATGAGTCCTTTTGCACGCATAAATTATTTTCATGGACAAATAGATCGTTATAGTGAGCAGGGAGCATTTGGATTAAATTTAGATGTTAATAAACAAAATTTCGAATCTCTTCAATCCAGTGCAGGGGGGCAAATTTCCTACCCCTTTAGTCAATCTTTTGGCGTTATTATCCCCCAAGCATCTTTTTCCTGGAATCACGAATTTTTGAATGACAGTCGCAATATAACAGCAAGATATAGCGCTGATCCAAATGGCTTCACATTGAACGCTATAACTAACAGCCCTGACCGAGATTTTTTTATTTTAGCACCTGGCGTGTCCAGTGTGCTCCAGGGAGGCGTTCAGCTGTTTTTTAATTACCAGGCGTTATTAGGGTATAGCCGCGTGACCAGCCATGGATTTACCGCTGGGGCACGTCTTGAATTTTAAAGTATCTTCAAACCATTAGCTGATATTGCCGTGCATTCTCAACATGTTATTTTTTAACATCTTCTCCCAAATAGCAAGCGAGCTTTTAAAGTGGTAATTTTTGTCGCACGTTGCACATCCTGGCGGTCACCGATTAACAAGTTCTACTTATTCAACCACAAAGCCTTGGCGAAAGTGTATCGCGCTAAATTACTGACAGCCATTCGGGAAGCAGGTCTTTATCTGCCGGCCTGCTACCAGAAAACCTGGGTGGTGGATGTCAAGTCCGTCGGTAGTGGCGACAAAGTGCTGGTTTATCTTGGTCGCTATCTTAACAAAGGCGTGGTTCCAGGAAACGGCTATTATTGTGCTTTTACGGACGACCAGGTCACCTTCCGCTACCAAGATAGCAAAACTAAACAGCTGCAAACCCGAACGATGCCCGGGCTCAATTCTTGTGGCTGATTCTGCAGGATGTGTTGCCAAAAGACTTCTGGCGCAGCCGTAACTTCGGTTTTTTGCATACTAACAATAAGCGGTAGCTGGCGCTGCTTCAGGAAATACTTGGTTTGAATCTGCTTAAAACCCTAATAGGACTAGTGAAGCGACCCCAGATCAAGTGTCCTTGCTGCGGTAGCGCTTTGCAGGTTGTCCCAACGCGGATCCCATCCCCGTTGGCATTCGGGCTGCAGGCGCTATCAGGCTAACAGAGTGGAGGCAGAACCGATAATGTAACTGCATCCGTCATTCTGGAATGGCTCGAAATCGGCAGGGTTACTGAGTTGAGCTTGCCCGAAAAAAGCAAGTGTTCACCTCTAAATCATTAATTTACGGCTAATGGCGTTGCTAACTCAACGCTTAGGCTTATTCTTGCGAAGTGCGACGTTAAAACTCACGCAGCAACCCACGAAATCCGAAAAGCTATTTTCTTATATTAAAGTCTGCCTTCCGACTATCACCGGACTTGTCCAACAACTGATTCGGATTGTGGCTCGCTCAGCTCTCACAATTTAACCTTATTCGTTAGGCTTTTTCCTCACGGTAAAGAAGGCCAATGGATCTTCCGCGTAAACGGTGAGATGCTTGGGCTACACAAGCTTCTCCGTAGTAAGGATTACAAATTACTGCCTCTTGATTCCAAGTTGAAGAGTCTGCTGGGTTAGTGGCGCTGATCCGGCCTAATATAACGAATCCATGGCTGAATGAGCCAATTTGCATCTAGTCAATTGGGAATACTTTATATTTTTCTCTTACAAGCGAGTCGCTAATTTTTTGAAGGGTAATTTCCTTGCTCCTGCGTGAAATCATCAACACTTAGCGACGGTTAGATTGCTACGCAAGCCCCGGCTGTCCTGCTCCAATATCGTTTAGCCACGACAAGGTGGCTAAACATCGCAGCAATGACGTTATGCTATCGACATCGACCGATTGCATTTTTCCATCGCAAACAGCATGCTCGAAAAAACGCCGGAACGATATAGCTACCGGCGACTAAGATTCACGCACCTTCCGACTCTGGTTCGGTGCATTCCATGAATCTCAGCGGATGAACAAAAGCAATTGCACTTTGCTCGCCGCAATTGCCACATCCATTCGATGCAGCCCAGTAGGCCCAAGTTTCAACCATAATCTTTGCGGGGTCTGCGCCCGCGAGTGCGACTTCGGGTTGTCTATCTTTTAGTTCTTTAATTTTGTGATTTAGTTGGGCTTTCTCATTCTCTGTATATCATCCAAAATAAGCAGGGCAATCGCGCTTAAATTGCCCCTAGGATGCGAAATAAATAATCATTATCCCATCCGGCCTTTAATCGCTTAATCTTGAAGCCAACCTTAGATGTTTTTTTCAGCCTTTATCAGATTCAGGGCGATATGCCGGATAACAGCCAGATTCGCAGCACTATGCCCTTTGCGAGCTCGATTGGTATCTTCATCTAAAGCCATATCAAGAACCCAATGAAGATTATTTTCAATCGCCCAATGCGCTCGCACCACACGCTCTAATCGCTTTGGGTCTTTCGCATCAAGGCTAATGATGAAATAGCGTGTTTCTTCAGTCACCTTGTCGCCGATTTCTCTTTTGGCAGTGACGGCGATAATACTTTGTAGGCTGTTCCAGTCATGCCGTTCTCGCAACCAAGCTATGGCTGTTGTCGCAAGAAGAGGGCGGGTTTCAATTCGACCATAACAACCTCATAACTAACACAGGCAACGGCCGACGATATCGAGGAAGTGAACAATGTTTTAACATCCTCATGCAGATTGCCCTGATTGCCTTTCAGACTAAACACATAATCACCGCCTTGCTGTTTAATCTGTTTAGCTATTTTCTTTTGGCAGCCCATCGCATCGATAGTCACCACCGCTCCTGCTATTTCGAGCCGTGACAGCAACTTGGGAATGGCGGTAATTTCATTCGATTTATCATCGACTTTAACCTGGCCTAAGACCAGATTATTTTGTTGCGCCCACGCGCTGACCCTATAAATGGCGGCTTTTTTTGAGGCTTTGTCTAGGCTGCGTCTTAAGCATTTGCCATCAATAGCAATGACTTCTCCTTCGGTTATGTTTGCTAAATCAGCAACCCAGCGAGAAAAACAGACGCTAAAGTGGTCGGTATCAAGGGCCTCATAAACTGCACCAAAGGTGTCGTGCGAGGGTATACCATGCTATAAACCGAGCAATTCAGTGAACCACTCTTCTTCTGCCAGACCAAATTCTTCAATACCCACCCTGTTATCAGCGCCACAAATAATCGCGCAAATGCTGATAAAGAAAATATCTTGTAGTTGATGCTTCTTTTGCCTGTTTACTCGGGGGTCTTCAATGCTTGAAAAGTGTTGAATAATAGAAGGCGTCGGTTTTGTTATCATTTTAAATCAAAATGATAGGCTTCATAACTAATCTAATTTCTATTATCAAGTCCTTTTAAGTGAGATTGCCCTGCTTAAAGGCCGGATGGGATAATGATTATTTACTTCGCATCCTCGGTATAATTTAAGCGCGCTTGCCCTGCCTATAACCTTATTCGTTAGGCCACTATACAATACAAACAGTAATAGAATTCAGGCATCACCTACATTTTAAGTGATGGCAACGCGATATCAAATTGCGCGTTAGATCCAATCGCCTGTGCATGTTTGCTAATGACCCCAGTACTCTTGTCCGTACTTGCTCCTGTTTGTGGCTGACTAGCGGGTTGTCCAGTGTTCAGAGTGGAGTCGTGTTCAGACATTGCTATCTGAGCTTGAATTTGGGTAGCAACTTGCTTTCCATTGAAATACCAAGCGTGGGAAGGGAATGTTGAACCGTTGCAAAGGAGTCGATAACCAGATTTGTTAGAGATCAATGCGAACTCAGACCACACCCATGGTACATGTACTGGCGAATTTGCCTTTTCAATCCCAATGTCGTCTGTATGTTTTCCTGCTCGAAATTTAATCAATGCGCTTACAATAACCGTATCCCCCTTATTGATAGTGAGTGATGAGCACGGATGCAGACGTGAAGCCAAAATACTGGAAAGCGGACTCTTTTCTCCAGGATAGAATGCTACGTCGTCTGGTATTGGTGCTACGGATCGTAGAATCGTATCAATCTTTGTCTTATCAAATGGCGGCGTGTAACCTGGATTAAGTGTTTCGTCTGATATTTTAACATTAGGGTTTAGTTCGACGGTGCAGGCTAGTAGAGCGCGATACTGCCTTTCCTTAGTGAATGTTTCTATTTTATCTATTTTTAATGGAGGTGTTGGATTGGATGTACCAACCAGCCCCATTAGTATTCGCTTTGGCCAACTTGTTGCGGCACCTGCCACTACCCAAAAGCCAACTTTGGGTAGGCTCGCCTGATCGATCCAACTGACGCACGACACCGTGATTTTGGAAGCCATAGTCATTCTCCGTAATAAGTAAAGGTGGCAATGTGGGCGGGCAAGGAGTTACTTGGCGACCTAACGTTGGCCATCACCCGCCCGCGAAGCGGGTCGGTTGGATGGCTGGGTTACGGTCTCCTCCATGCGCGCAATCAGTTCGTCTTCGCTCGCTAATAGCTTCACTGGAATGCACCCATGCCGTCGCGCGTTCATTGAGATCATGTAGCTCCGTCACCCCCGGAATTCTCGGCTCTCTTTTCACATAGGCATCGTGATCCTCTCGCTTTCTCACGAAACCGACATGCGTCACTCCAGTGTGCACTATATACACTGAATTTGGATCAACGCCCAGAGCTGTCAGCGCAAAGTAAGCGAATCGTCCTCCGGCAGCGAATGCCAGCGGACCTCCATGGTGAGAAAAGGAGTTGCGGTGAAAGTACTGATCCTCGATGAGGTTTACGGTATATATCGCGACAACTCCTTTATCTGACATCCTCACTCGAGGATCCGACACCTCCCGTTTCTGCAATTCAGCACCGGGGATGCTTAATTGCTGATTTACTCGCTGGACCGCCGGAGCTTCTTCCTCTGCGATCAATCTGGCGACCTCGAGATAGTGCTCGTCGGTCAATATTCCCTCGTACTTCGCCTTGGTACTCATGAAAACGAATACCACCAATCCGAGGACCAATGCTGCGACTACGGCCACGCCAGTCCAGATAGTTGTCATCGAGTTGCCCTAATAAGGAATTAGATAGTTAGCTGTATATCTACTAAAAATGATCTACGACACGATAATTTATTGATCTGCATTTAATTTCCCTTTCTGCATATCATCAACGACAGGCATCAATGACTGTTACGGTGAAATAACATCCTGTAATGATCAGCAACAAAAAAGCCTAATGCCCCTATATGACTTATTCCAAGTCATATAGGGGCATTAGGCTTTCCATTTGAATGGATCCGCGACTTTCCGCCCCCAACTCTCGATGGGTTTAGCTTTCCATTTATATGAAGTAAAGCACAAAAAAGTTAGCGCTTCAACTGAATGTTTTATCAACTTTTGCAAGCAGTAGTGTTTTGAGGCCAACTAATTTCTGAAATGCGACCGGCCGTTATTTAGCGGATAGTTGTCATAGTTGATCGGTGGCGATTTGGCGGCTAAGGGTTATTAATTACCGCCTTAAAACTGGCAAGACATTTATCGCCATCACGTAATAAATAGCGTGTTAAAGCATGGGCAAACTTAACGTTAGCTTCAGGGTACCAATCAGGTTTATCAGCATCATTGATTGCCAGCCAGGCATCTTCCAAGGTTTCACTGTCGGCATTATTTGTTAGCAGCTTGGTCAACACCCGTTCTAGTTTTTCAAAGGGCGTTTGTTTACATTTTGCTGCAAGGGTCGCCTTTGTTACCCAGCGCTATTTTTAAGCCTTCTAAAACATCCTGACTGGTTTCGGCGTCACGAATACATTGATCTTTGTTGATACGCAAAGTACCAAAAAGGTCTTTGGCTAGATCCTCAGGATTGGTCTGGTTATGCAGCAATACCGGTATCAGGATAAAGTCTATATCTAATTCCCGTCGCCAGCTAAGAATTGTGGCTTCTTTTTTTACCCAGTTGGAATTGTCTAACGCTCGCTTAGAAAACAAAATAACTGCGGCATGGCATTCGGCCAGCCATTCATTCAATCGTTTTTCCCAGTCATGACCAACAGGAAAACCGTGTTGGTCTTTATCAACCAAAACTTCGATTGCATCACCGTATTCTTGTTTGATGTCTTTAATAACATCAAGCAGCAGCTCGAGATTTTTGTTTTTCTCAGGGTCATTGATTCCTTCAGACTCATCAAGTCTGGAACTATGGCTGATAAAGAGTTTTTTTATAGCAGTCATCGATAATAGGTTTAGAGTGGTTTCAGAGTTAGTTGATTCGCTTAACTATTGGTATAAATTAAAGCCCCTGAATTTATATCACTTCTTAAGAACGATGTCAGTTAGACCATAAATGTAATTGTTTAATTAAGTATGTCTGCAAAATGGTTAAACAGTTTTGCCACTATTAAATCCATAGGTTAATCATAGAAACATCAGACAGGCTTTTTGATTAAAGCGATCGGAGTGCTAAATCCCTCTTCCCCGATTGTTAAAAACGTGTCGAACAGGACAAAACTCATTATACTCCGGGGGCAATTAACATTTCGTTGAAAAGTGCGAATATTCCAGTTATTAATTCGGGCGTCGTTAGCCAATCTTTGACAGGTACTCAGCATATAATTCGCAGCATTTAATCGGCTACAAGCAGTTCTTACAAAATAATCGGATGCAAACCTGGCTCCTGAATAAATCACACTGCAGCAGTCCCCAACCGAAAAATCGTCGAGAAGATTTTTTATCATGCCAGTTTTGCTTTTTTCATTAACATCAGGGAAGAGCCGTTCATTTGTGCACCAAGCGTAAAATTCCAGACATTCAGCCAACGCTAAATCAAACAAAAAATCTTCGAGTTGCTCATACCAATGTTGAGGCCAATTGCCGCTCTTTGATACTTGCGCCAGATCCTCTATCAATAATGTTAAATAAGTTTCTGATAGTCGCCATTGCAAAAAGACTTTAGAACGGTTGGTTGTTAGATTGCTTGCTAATGACTCGCCCCTGATAGCCGATTGACTCACAACCACCAGTAATCCAGCATCAATCAATCGGTTGAGGAGCTCATCACTAAAATCAGCAGTGGGTGCAAAAGGGACTTTGTCCAGCTTTGCCGTGAACAGTAGCATGCCTTTTGAGGTTTTGGTTGAATAGCAGTACTTGGTTAACGCTAACAGGGTGACTGCTTGGTCAACGGTTAGGTCATCAGGTTTTATGGGATAATTGCCAGAATGAATATCACTGTTCGGTATTGCAATTGGCCTATTAGCCGAGTGAGTGTCCGTGTTAACTTTTTTACCAGCTTTACAAAATTTGCAACGGCAAAATCTTTTCCACCCATGTTGGCATTTTGAGCAACGAATAGTGGGAGGGTTAAATTTACGATGACTGGAACTTCTACACAATCTTGGCATTTCCATGTGTCCACTGCAGTTAGGGCATAATTTATTGCAGAGTTCTGCGGGTAGATATCTGTGAAAGTTTGACGTCGCACAATCGATTTTAAAATGTTCAATCAAGCCGCTTATCTTCTCCCCAGCATAATAGCGTCGGATTAATTCCTCAATTTGGCTTTCCGAAAGATGGGCTAGTTTTGGGTGATTCGTTGAATTTGGCATGATTTGGCACAAACGGAAATTAAAAGCCAGAATAATAGGTTGTTATCCGGCAATTGTCACTCATAGAGCGTGGCCTTATAAGAATCTAGTCAGTAGCATAAATCTATGGCTGACATTTCTTCAAACACTGCTGATCCACTTATCCTATTTGGCGAAAGGCTTATTGAGCTTCGAAAAGCTAAGGGCTGGTCACAAGAAAGGCTTTCATTGGAAAGCGGAGTCGCGCGTAGCTATTTGGGAGGTGTTGAGAGAGGTCAGCGCAATATCGCATTAATAAATATTTGCCGATTAGCAAAAGCTCTATCGGTATCCCCTTCTGAATTGTTTCTGTTTGAAAGCAAAAGTCTGATTAATTAGTTCAAAAAGTAGCTACAGATTGACCTTGAAACCTATCAACTCTAAACTTTAATAAGTTAGATATTCAGTCTAAAACAAGTATTACGTTTTTTGAAACAGCTGAGATTTATCTTGTTCTTCGTGCTTTCTGATTAACTGTTTATTTTTACCAAAACTCACCCCATAACATGCTGTGTTTACATAATTCATGTAAACCGCATAATCCGTAACTTACTACGGAATTTTCTCGCACCCCATCCGAGATGGAAAAAATACTCCCTGCGATCAGAAGCAAATCATCATATTTCAGCTACTACTGAAATTCAGGTAAGCTGCGACCGACTTCCCTCGTCGTCGCATAAACCGACTATTTTTGGTGGGTGGTAAGATCGATATTGGTGCCCATGTTAATTTTACCAATCAAAAGTCAACAAAATGTATACATTTAAGACTCAAAAAACCTGCAAAAATGTTGCAATTTTTACAAGAAAAAGTCATCAATTTGTCGTCAATCTAATTAGCTATAAACCTTAAGCTTTAAGCAAAATTCACCCATTAACCATACTCAAAAATTAATTATTTAGAAGTATATTGGTGACTTTTCACCAAAGCCCCAACTCCTGATATCGCTGCCTTTTCACCTCTAACTCTGGAGCATCTCTTACTATTCGTAAAGCATGCTTCAGATACCCTGCTGCAGCGGCGTAGTCTCTCATTTGTTCACAGACCTGCACAAGCCGAGACAAAACTTGTGGTTTTGCCGGTGATTTTCTATTTATCTTTTCCAGGGCTTCACGGGCCGCAGAAAAATTCGCTTCTAATCCAAATACTGTCGCCATTAGGAACTCAAGCTCTAGCGAGTCGGCTTCAAAACTTATAGCTTTCTCCAGAATTTCTTTTGCACGTTCAATCTTACGGAGAGCTAAAAACGTTTTGATACCAAGCAAAAGAATTGATCTTGCATTTTCATCGTAAGAGATTCCTTGTTTTATTTCACGTTCAAAAACCGCCTCAAACTCAAATAGCCTATTCGCTCGATAAAGTCCATTTAACTGCTGGAGTAAAGCGGTAACTTCGCTAGTTTGGGAATACTCAACTTCGGCGATTCTTGCGGCTTTTAAATACTCCTGCTTATCCAGTGCGTCGACTACCAAAGTTGACCAATCCACGGCTGTTTGTTTAACTGACAATGATATTGAGTAGCTAGGTGTTTTCAGCTGTTTATGTTGAGCGGATTTAAAAGCAATTCGTAACGATGGAATATCCTTAAATCTGTCGGCGGGTACCTTTTCCAAGCAGCGGGCAATGAAAGTATCTAAATCTGAATGGATATTTGAATTAATCTCGCTCGGTTTTTTAATGGGCGCATGGCGTCTAACCTGGGCAGGCGTATCGTGAGGAAGTTGACCTGTAAGCAACTGATAAAGCAGCACGCCCAAACTATAAATGTCGCCACGAAGTAAATCTTCAAACGAACCTTTACGTGAAATACTGTCCGAGAATTCGGGAGCGGCATACAAAACAGTTCCACCGTTTTCCCGTGTTCGAACATAGATTTCTTCAGGTAAGGCAGAGCTTCCAAAATCTGTCAGCTTCACTAAATCGCCTGCACCAACGAGTATATTATGCGGCTTGATATCCCCGTGAGAAATTGGAGGTGATTGGCATGCCAAAAAATCAACGGCCTCAAGAACCTGATCATAAATGTTAAATAATCTCTCGAAAGTATTCCCAAAATGCTGGCTCCGCTGTTCCAGTTTCTGCGCCAAGCTTTGGCTGGGAAAATACTCCATTTCAATAAAAAACCACTCATTTTCCGGCGGAATTCGTCCCATATCGATTATTTTTACGATATTAGGATGCTGCTCAATGTTCAGCAACTCCTTACCTTCGGCTAGATGACGATCTTCCTTAGTTAAATCTTTGGGAATTTTAACCGCGACAATCTCACCATCTCTTAACCGTTCGGCACGCCATACCCAACCATGACTCCCGTCTCCCAAGCACTCCAATAATACATATTTATCTCCCAAACGCTTATTGGTACCTGGCAGAAAATGTGCCGACTTAATATTCACGCTAACCTCACAGAACGTGTTTGTTTCAGCAACAGGAAGCCGTTGTTTTCAACATCAAAAATAAAACGGTTAAACAAAACCGTTACGTTACGAATAGGGGGCACTTGAGCGCCTACTGATGATTTGAATCCATCACGACATCTGCTTAACAACTTTTCTGTGTCAGGAGCAGAGACTACCCCCTTGTTCCAGGCGGAAAGAATCAGAACAGATGGGCTATTGTTCCATCGCATCGATGCCTCTAAAAGATTACGGATTTTTTCATCTAATTTATTTTGACCGCGAGGCGTGCCATCAAAACGCTCAAATTCTATCAAGACCGTCGGATTACGTTGCTCACGATGAAACCATGTCGAATCAGCACGAATATCCGCTCCATGAGTCATCGGTGCTGGACACTCATTTAGCGCCATAAAACCAAGATCTTGCCCAAGTGTGTTCCATGCGCTGCATCCCAAGCTATGCACAAGCACATCTTCATCTCGAACACCCCATTCAGTTAACATTGGATAGGTCTTTGAAATGAAGTCGAGAGATGACATCACAGTAATGATGCGGTTTGTTAGATCAATCACCAAACTCGCCCCAAACGCGCAAAACCTCGGGCGACTCGCCCCCATGAATCAAAGCTTTGCCACCGATTTTTACCAGAAGTGGAGCCGGAATGGATCGACCGCATACTAAAGCCTCTCCTGTTGATAAACTAGGAAGTTCATCCAGATCAGCCTTACTTACCATATCTGAGGCCTTGGCAATAAATCGCTGATCATCAGGATTTTTAAGGCGCATAGTAATCAAGGTGTTGCACTGGGAAGTAACGTCAGCATCCAACTTAGAAGGACGCTGACTGACAATCGCAAATCCAACTCCAAACTTTCGACCTTCACCGGCAATTTTCTTGATAATGCGGTGACTAACTGCATTGCCGCCTGCAGGCGCAAAATTATGACCTTCTTCATAAACTAGAAAACATGGCCGTAAGGGATCGGTCTTGCTAGAAGCGGCCCTCAAAATTTCACTAGAAATTAACGCGCAAATCACCTGCTTAGCGGTGTCACTAAGACCTTGTAGATCGACCACCACGAGTCGTCCTTGTCGGTTAGACGGGCGGCCAACCATTTTATAGATGTCTGTTGGTGCAGCCATTGCTGCCGAGTAGAAACTTTGTGCTTCATTGAGTACACGAGATAATTTCATTGATGCTACTGCAGCACTCCTGCCATTTAAAGCCTTGGCCTCTGCATCGGAAAGATCATCCCAGCCGCGTAACTCTTCGATACCATCACCTAACAAATAACGAAGACGGTTAATATCTCTGGGTTCGGTCTTATCAGCCGTTCGCCAATAACGAATAGCCACATCAAGAACGCGTTGTTGGGGTTCAGTCAGGCCAGGTAAGATTTCCGAAATATCATCCATTTCAAAGTGATCAAACTGCAGTGCAAGTTGTGTGTTCTTGCCAGCGTATTTGTGTTTGAAAGATTCATTCTGAGGTGTATAGACATGAATTCCTGCACCGGCCTGTTGAAGACGTTCTAACGTATTGCGGATTTTTGGTAAGACATCGCGGTCCCGAGCATCCTCCACATCATCCAATCCTTCTGAAAAGTTTAATTGGCCTTTTGCTAATGCTTTACCGTATTCACCGTGCGGATCAAATACCACTACCGATCCATTATTCAGCGCTACAAGTCGCTCAATGATTCGACCGACAGTATAGGATTTTCCAGACCCGGTCATCGCCAAAACGGCCATGTGTTCAGTTACTAGTTTATTAACATCAAGGAAAACCGGAACTGTATTATCTCCACGCTCATAGCCGACCAGATTGCCTAGATGTAGACTAGTGTGCTCATTGAATTCGTAGAAATCGCTAAGGAACTGAAAGTCCACTGTTTCGACCGCTGCACCGGGATCAAGCGGTCGACGAGGAATTTTAATCTGTCTTGAAGTCGGATCGCGATAACCCACCAATTCCAGATTAGCAAACAGGTTTTCGCCGGTGACATTGGCACCGGGTAACAACTCAAGTTCAGTTACTCCATCACCGAAACCCGCATTGAAGAGCATATTGGAACGATTAATCTTTGTAACCCGTCCCAATACAGGGACAACGGTTTCATCAGATCGCTCTTGATGCATGATTCGGACAAACTCGCCCCTACGCACCGAAAATGAATCAAGTACAACCATCGTAAGTTGCGAGGCATCGCCAGTATTACCAACCAGTTTGCCAAGTACTTTGTGTTTCATTATTCAAACCCCTCGTCCAGATCAGATAACCACGTACTCTCAACGTCGTTATTCCTAAGTGCTTCATTTAAACCCTGCCGGTAGAAGGCCGAGAATTTTTCTAAAATATTAAGCTGTTGCCTACTCAATAACTGCGGCAAAGGCATTGCCTTTTTTCGGTTCTGCATATCAAGAACCATAAGACGTGAGGCCACTGTGTCTAATAACTCAGTATTCCAATCTGACTCTTCACCCGCCAATTGCGCCATTTGTATCTGACCAGAGCGAGCGCTACGGAAATGAAATCCAATAACACCATTCTCTACCGCTTTGGCTGGTTCCAATCGAGTGTTATTTCCTGTCATTCGGAAAGCAATAGTTCGCGTGAAGTTACCTAAAATTCCATTAATAAACCGGGTATCACCGATGCCAACAAGTCGCTCTTCAAGGCCTTCAAGCTTACTTATTGAGCTAGCGTCGAAACCATCTGAAAGTAGAATTTGTCTACGCCCTTCTTCGGTACGTAGGTCCTGCCTAGCAATACTGACAATTGCACTAAATCGCTCTGCGAGAATACTGGCCAAGACTGGCCCGCCAGGATTCCACGGAAATAAATCCTGCCTGTACTTTTGCCAAAACTGGTCGATGGCATCTCGTGTTTTATCATATTCAGCACAATGACGAACATTCCGCTGTAAAGGGGCCATATCCCTATCAATAAATAATGGGGTATCAATTAATATCAAATTCGTGGAAGTGCCCTGAATTAACAACTTTTCAACTAGGGCATAACAATGCCGCATCTCCACCAAATCAAGGCGTTTGCGCTGCGCTTCAAAATCGATGTCATCCAGCTCGGAAATGGAATCATTGCCAGTGGTGCTGACCCTGTTTTCTTGGATAATCAGATCAGTTCTCACCGCCGCAGAGGCATAAATAAAGCCACCCAATGCTTTTTTGATGCAAGAGTGGCTTGCAATACCTGATACCCCCAAGGTAACCATAGCAGGTCTCTTTACAGATTTAATCAACCCTGCATCCCGAAATAACGGAGCCACTTGCTCAATATCACGAATCTGCTTTAACAGACGTCCAGCGCTACCCGGCAGGCATAGTTGGCTGTCAATCGCCAAGGCTTGTGCGAGATTAGTTGGTTTCATTGTTCGCGCACTCCCTTTAGATGCTCTGCAAATACCCAATACGGTGAAGATTTCAAATGCACTAAACCATTAACGGAGAGTGTATTTTTGTCTAAAAAACCGAGTGTTCTGAGACGATCAAAACTCTCAGCCAAGTCAAATCCCCCAAAATCAAGAAAAGGTACTGCGTATTCTTTTAAAGCTTCTGTGAGTTGGGAGGCAGAAGAAATATTCATTCCATAACAACAAACTAGAACCGTATTATCTTTAGGCATCAATACTGGCTTCACCTCCTCAGCAACTTTTGACGAGGAAACTTTACCTATTTGTTTTGAAAACCACGACAGAAAAGACAAAACTTGATCGGCATGTTCCATCAAACTGATCGACCACAACGGTAATACAGTTACCGCAATTAATCCGCTGTTTGCAAAGGCTTTCCGGTAACGCGTGTGAGGGGAATGATCATTCCAGTAGTGGCCGGCACCAGAGTCACTACTCCCATCATTGCCATCCAGTTGATACATGACTTCTTGGGAAATTAACTGGACCAATGGATTATTGTCCGGTGCAATTTGGGGGCCCGAAGTAAAGCCAATTGTCCAATCCAAACCATCAGTCAATCGACCTACTTTAAATGGCGGAAGCAATAACAAACAGCGACCAGGTTGACGGGTCCAGGATAAGCACGTCTCTTGCATATTGATCGACTCCTGAAACGCTTCTCCCGCCATAAGCACAAAGCCAAAATCCGGGAGCGAATTTGCAGGCAATGGCTGAATATCGAGGATACTCGCCAAAAAGCGACCTCGTCGATGATCATAAAGATCGGGTGATAAGAAGAATTTCACTCCGCACTGCCTCCAAAACTGAGCTGTACCTTCAAGATGCCTTTACTAACAAGATTATCCTGGATAGACACGTCAATTAACGGATTAACCCCATTAGCAATAGAGGCCGCCAGTTCCCGCCACCCGTTGACATCTAAACCAGTACCAGCAAGTAGAGAACTAGCTTGCTTTTCCCATTTTTGGACTTGAGCATCCAGATGGGTTTGAGTGTCGTGAAGGCTGAGATGCTTGATTAAATCAAGCTGTACGAGCTCCGGAGTTATCTGTTTGCAGGCTTGGAACAATGGTATCAATGGCTGACAAAAATGTTCGTTGAACGTTATCAGCTTTGCTGCCCGATAAGCTTGAATCGTGTTTTCAATTTTCAGCAGCTCCCCTCCTATTGGAGCTAACTGTGCTTGAATAGGGTTAAACAAACGGTCTGGCACCTCTAAAATAGCTGAAAAATGTCCTTTGCGTGCTTGCTCGCGGAATTTCTCCCGCTCATTCTTGGCGTTGTCAGCTAAGTCTTCAAAAGCATCGCTAATTAATACCAATTTTTGTTGGAGTGTGACTAAGTCTTGCGGATGATTTGATTCCACATAATCCTCCGGCAAAGGATCTAATAGCCGCCCCCCCTCAACACAACGACTATTCAACTCCGATAAATAGCTTGTAACCTTGTCAAATTTCTCTTTCCCAGAACGGTAAGCACTCAAGATATTGCCGGTGATCTCTACAAAGGCGAGTTGGGAGCCTGAATCGATATTGACGCCTGCTTCATCTGCTAAAAGACGTAACCGTTCTGCTGCTTTATCAAGTTGAAGTGATCGTAAATAATGCATCAGCGTGTCGGAACTTGCGGCTCCTTCAATATGCGTGGTGGCAGAGTCGTTTTGAAGCTGCAAGGCACCATCAAGAATATTCGATACCGTTTGCAAAGACAGGGTGAACAGACTTTTTGGAAAATCCTTCAGACCTTCACTATCAACTTCAATGTCACCGATCAACGCAGCAATTCGCTGTTTTATTTGATTAGCCGCCTCCTCGACGTATTCGGCAAACAACCGTGCCTGCTCAATACGTTGATAAAGCGATTGTGCCTTGTCATCTAATCTCAAGGTATTGATATTGCCCAAACTAATAACAGGCAACATTAACGGTTTAACTCGACCGACCCGAGCTAGTACTTCAGCACGACCCTGTAAAAGCGCCGGTAATTTATCTGAAATCGTCTGCAATTCGTCTTCATCAAGCAACGTCAAGGCTTCTTCATCAATCTTAAGTCTTTCAAAACGAAGACGGGCAGCCTTAAGTTGATCGATCCCTTCAACAGTCTCGGTTCCAATAGGGGATTTACCCTGCGGCGCAAATAAAACAGGGATACGGTCATAGCCGAAAACCCGTTCAAGCTTAGCAACTGTTACCTTATATCCATCCTCGTTACTATCTTCAAACCAGTTTTTGGCTTCGGTGATAGCATTGTCCAACTTCGATCTTGGGTAAGAAAGCCATTTAGCATGGGTAGCAGTTGCCTCTTCCAACTGCAGTAAATGCAGTTCCCCACACCACCACATCCAGTCATCGAAGACATTTCTTGCGGTAATGCCTGAGTTTGGTTGCGACAAATACCCCCAATACCATTCGCGCTTGGCCTTCTCCATAGTCCATTCCTGAAACTTCGCAGGGTTGGCAATCCGGGCTAAAAACAACGGCACACGTACTTGCGCCTGTTGAGGATTGGCAATATCCGAGAACAAACCAGCGTGTTCGTTAGCTAAGAATCCTAGGGTCAAAAATCTATTTGGCAAAGCCAGACGCTGCAACAACGTGGCCAGGTCCTCGGCGTTTAGGCCATGTTTCACTTCAATGTCATTCAGTCCCAATAGCGTGGGTTCGTCAATAGCAAACAGCTTCCAGGCATGTAGCAATAAGTCACGATCCTGGGCATTAATCTTACCCATAGGTCGCAAGGGCCAAGCAATCAAACCACGCTCATTCAGACGTTGTCGCCATTGATGGATAGCCTGATAAGCAAAGTCTCGTAACGCATTGAGCTTATTTTTAAACTTGCTGGTCAGTGCAGTATCAATCAGCTCAAAACCACTGCAATATTCTGGTATCAGACCAATACGTTCCAGTTGATCAACCTCACTGGCATTCAAGTAGTAAAGCAGTAGGTCATCCTGCAACTTTGCACTCACACCGCCGCGATTATATTGCTCCATCAGATGGGTCGAGGCAGTAAAGGCCATCACCGGAAACCGTCCGTCATCATTACGGCGAAGTACTGCGAGTTGATGCAGAGCTTCTAATTCTTCGCGATTGTTCACCCAAGCAAACCACGCCAGATTATCTGGATGCAGCTTCAAGGCATCGCAAAACAGCAAACCACCCCGCTGCCCAGCACCTTGACCACGGGCGCTGGCTTGAATTGATACCCCTCGATTGTTTGGATAAGGTGTTTGCGCGTATTGCCAGTTCTTGTCCAGCAAACGGAACAATCCGGTCAGTCGCACTTGAAAACGCAGTGCTGTATTTTTATTGCTGTCCTGCACAAATTTCTTGATCGCCAATTCGAAGGCATCAGCCTGAGCAGGATCGCGAAAGATCATCGAATTTTGTTGCTGATTTCGGTAGCGCAGATCAAGACGCAGCAACATCGCCACACTTGGGCCAATGTGTGTAGCATCAGACTCGGGAAGTTGCTGCTCATTGCCGATCAACTTCTGCCAGAGTGCATCAGCCGCAAATTCCACCGCTGGATGGTCGTAGAGCAAGGACAGCAGATGCTTAAACTCAGCGCGTGATAATGGTACTAACAAAACATCCGCTTGGCCTTCATTGATAGCAAACGTGCGCAAATTCTGGAGCATCGCAGTCAAACTTAATGCCTGCTCAACAGCAGGGTACAACCACTCGTCCTTTTCACGTTTAAACTTGGCTTCCTCCAATGCTTGACGACACTTCAGTACATCAAATGGAATGCTTCGGTAGAGACTAGCCACCGGCTCGCCATCTTCGTTGTGTAGGTTCAATAACTCACGGGAACGTGGCAGACAATGAGTCAAAGCGATAGGCAACTGGCCGTACAGCAAGGCACGCGCAACTGTCTTCAAATCGTGGTCACCGGTCTTTATCCCATCAATGGCATGCGCATCAAGCACATGATCGGCCACCCGACCGGAACTCTCTACCACAGCATCGAACAGCTCACCGATAGCCGGAATCGGTTTACCGGCGGCGTCATATTGCGACAACACCGCATCGACATTGGCCATGATCACGTTAAACCAGCCAAAGTTGGCGCCACTCATGGCATAAGCGGCTTCAACCAGGCCAGTCGGATAATCAAATGCCAGTTTACGCTCGACTTTAAGTTGAGCCACATAATCGGATACATCCGCAAAGGCGTTGTGTTCCAGTTCAACCAATTCGAAACGTCGTGCCACTGACTGAATTTCGCGTAACTGCTGGCCTAACAAAGGTGAGCACAGCGCGACATAGCGTAACCACGGCAATTTGCGACGAGGATCTTCTTCTTTAATGGCTTTGCCAATCAGACGAATGGCTTGCCCATCCAGGCGCTTGGTATCATCTTGCTCAAGCCCAAAGGTCGCAGCTTCCGCCACGGTTTCCAGTTCATCCAACACAACCAACATGTATTGAATGCCGAACTTCTTAAGATAGTCATAGGCAGTCTGCACCAAACGGACTACCAGACCTTCTTCTTCATACAACGCTTCATCGCTATGGTGGTTGGCAATTTCCAATTTGTCGGCCAATTGGCTAGCCTCAAAACCTGCAGGTACAAGTCGATGAAGCGCTTGCTCGGCAATTTTGCTTTGGATTGAGCCGTCAAATTTGCCCGTGGCCAACGGCAACAAGGCTTTGTATAAACCAAAGCCAAACCAATTATCAGAATTCTGATAGTCGGAGGCCACCTGCGAATAGCGGATGTAAAGCGCTAAGTATTTTTGCTGGGTGGCTTCGTCAAATAACTTTTTATCTTCCAAATGCAAGCCGTCTTCACGGACGAACCAGCCCTTGGAGCAATCATTAATCTGCGCAATCAGCTCGTGACCTAAACGTGATTTGCCTCGCCCCCATTCAGCTTCTACCGCAAACACATGTGCAAAATTGTCAGCATCCTGATCGACGGTATGAATAAAGGTCCGATAGCGTTTGAAGAAGCGGCTCTGTCCCACCAACGGGTCTCGCGGAGGATAGTCAGAGACACCGGTTGCAGCCCAAGTGTGGCGCTTAGTCAAATTGGCCACTACGTCCGCTGTCAGATTTTCTTGCTTTGAACTCACTGTAATTTTTCCTTATGCGATGTGTGGCGCATTTCACTACGCCATTGTTCAGCAACTATTCTAAATACCTGCCAAAGATGACGACCGGTGCGATTAAACACCTTGCTACCCGGCAGCCGAAAACAAGCGTCCGCAAAATGGGGATGAATAAGGTACTGGCCGTTCTGGCCACTGACACCATCTTGATACCGCCAAACTGATTGAGTCAGCAATTGACCAATAATGCCGGCGAGCAAGGCATCCAAAGCAACAACATCAGGCTGCGCCGGAAAACAATGTACACCCAACTGCGCCAAGGTACGCAAGACCAATTGAGCTAAGGTTCCGCAAAGCGTTTCATCGCCTTCCGGTCCTTGAACCAACACAGCAATTTGACTCGGTTGAAAGGCATTTTGTCCGGCCGACAACTCCAACAACAAACCGCCGCGTGCCTCTGCCGCCCAATTATATTGAGCATAAACGACCATTGTAAGCAACAGCGCCCAAGGACTGCTCAATACCCAGCTCATGGCAGAGGCATGGCTTTCACTTTCACTTCCACTCGAACTGACCAGTACATGACTGGTCTCAACGGTGACTCCAGGCAACGCCAGCAAACGGCCGCTGATCCAATTTCGGTCGGCTTGTGTGCCGCTGGCATCAATCATCGGCATCATGGGTAATGTTTCGGCTCGTCCTGACTGCAGCGCAAAGCTTGCCGCCAGTATCCGCGCTAATTTGGGTGTTGCTGCCGTCTGTTCCAGACTGACGCCCAACAACTCCCGCTCGATGGCTGCATTCGGGTTAGTCGCCAGTTGTGCCTCTGACAATGCCGATTCCACCCAGGCGGCAGCGCCTTGCAACTGCGTAATCAACTGCACCAAAACACCGCTATCAGGCATTTGCCCGGCTTCTTGGCAACGTGCCGCCATCAACGACAACCACGGTTTGCGTACAGCCGGTAAAAGCCCTAACAACGCTAATACCAATTCGTTATCATCACTCAACAACTGGCGTTGCTGGAGTAATGGTTGACTCAGCACCCAACCGCTCGCCGCCGGATGTGCGATGCCCGACAGTATTTCGGTTAACATCTGCTCACCATCCGCCACGTATCCACGAGCCACCAGACGCGATAAAGCAGCGACTAACTGACTATTCATCCCATAACTCGTCTGTTGGCAAATCATGATCGAGCCGGGGCTGAAAGCCGAATTTAGAATAGTTGCGCGATGAAAGACTGTCCATGTTGTCCGGGTCCAAAATCAGGATTGGCTTGCTTGTTCAAGCAAACTGTACAGTTGATCGAGATCGCTAAATAACGGTTGGCCTTGACCATCGACGCCGTCGGTTCTCAGGCGATTCAGGATGCGGCGGTCGGGCTGATCGTTACCGGCTTGCAGAGCTTGTTCGGCGACAATCAGGTCGGCTTCGGTGAGTTGGCCTTCAATGAGGGCTTCGACGAGGAACATGGCGCAAGTTGTTAGAAAGCGTGAATAACGATAAGCCTGTCGGGCACTAAGCAGCTTTTCCGCCAAGCCATCTTCAGCGTTTCTGCCTAATCTCGGAATAAGGACGCGCCCTATATCCGAAAGCGAAGTGTGCTCAACGGTAGTTTTTACTGCCCATTGGTTCAACTGCATCTGTCCTTCAGGCCTATTCAACCAATGGGTCAGAAGTTCAGCGCGAATGTCATTCGCGGTCAACATGGCTACCCGCTGATTGACAAGCATTGGAAGCTCATCATTCAAGAAGAACTGGGTACGAAAAATACCATCCATACCGATAACAATCATGTTCTCTTTGGCTTGATACTTCGCCTCATCAGCATGGAGCGATTTGGTTACACCTGTGTCCAAATCAATAAATTCGTCAAAACCAATGTTACGAATTCTTACTAATGGAACTTCACCTGCTTCAATAAAATCATTGCTCGAAACTGGACAACCAGACGCTAGATCGGCAACTGCATTAACACTGCTGTTTTCAATTTCTTTAATTCGATCAACTAAGGTGATGTAGTGGGTGCGATATGGCCTAGGATCGAGTCTCGCATCCAGTCGTGTTGTCGAAACACGATTCACCATTGCAGGAGATTCGGAAGTCGGTAAATTGAACTGATCAAGAACTACATCGACATCCGCGCGCAGTTCTTTCGCCCAAGCCTGCAGCCGCTCAGCTTGGCGGACTTTGTCGCCAATGTATTGCTGAACTCTTCGCTCAGGTACTGGAATTTCTGTTCCGCCAATTTCTGAAGTACCAATTGTTGGTTGAGCAGTTACCTTTTGTGCTGCTAACAGTAATTGGAAACCGTGCGATGACTTAAAAAAAGCACATATGTAATGGGTATCCACGTCATTCTTTGGCAGACCAGCGATCATTGAAGAACTGATTGTTGCCAAACCCGATTCAATGGGTAAGATCCCTGTATGTGGGTATACGCCAACACGAGCAAATAATAACGTCCCCGGCGGGTACAACTTTAACCCTTTGGCAATCTGATCCTTTTTTGTGATTCGCCAACTACTGTCTTCAGAGAAAGTATCTCCACTTATATTTGTCGGCTGAATGAGAAGCACCTCGCCGTTTTCAACATGCTCATCAGCTGTTAGTGTTGAGCCAAACGGACCGCAAATAAGATCAAAGACATCAGTAATCTTTTTTGTTGAAAGACCTGATGCTTTGATCTTTTTACGAACACTGACAGCTAATGGCGAGTTATATCGACCATCCAAACGGTCCAAAAGGAACTCTGGAGATATTCGGGTAATCGCAACCATCACTCCCCCCGCTTATAAGCGCCAACAATCTTGTCAAGGTCATTGGGCACACCCGCCGAATAATCCTCGATATTATTTTTCACCACATAGCCCAGTGTTTCGGCGACCGCCATAAACACATCACCTTGCGGTTCGGGCAGAAATTGTTCGGGGTGGTCTTTGCTGGCGTGGCGCTTTTGCAAGAACAATATCGATGTTTTGGCGCCGGTGCCGGACAGCTTAAATGTGTCGGAAGGTAGCGAGATAACGGCTTTGACAATGGCTTTGCCGCCGACAAACTGACCGGTTTTTTCGTCCTTTTTTCCCATGATGTATTCGCGCACGTAGCGATCGCCGGAGTTACATAACACGCCATCGGGCAACACGATAAGTAACAGCCCGCCGGGACGCAAGAGTTGCAAGTTGCGATCGATAAACAATACCGCGGGATCTATGGTGGCGCCGACCGGCTTCCAGATGCCTTTGCCATCCGGCTTACTGCCTAAAGCCAGACCGGAGGTGCTGGGATAAAAATGGTATTGCGGCTTGTTGCCAGTGGAGACATTGCGTAAATCGGTACGATAGCCGGGCCATTTGGGGGTGCCTTCGTCGTCCAAATGCAAATCGCCGGTATCTTGCCATTTCATTTTTAGGTGGTCGTAGTAAGCGTTGTAGCTATCGACCACCTTTTCCGTGGGGCGAAAACCACCGAGCACTTGCTCCATCTGCGCTTCGTAGCGTTCTTTGGATTCCTTGCCCTTTTTGTCGTTGCTGAACTTGGGCGTACCGAACGGCGGATTGGTACAAATCAAATCAAAACTGTTGGGTTTAAAGGCTTGGCTGGTCAGCGAGTTGTCGGTATAGAAAATCTTCGCTTTGGGCGCGCCTTGCAAGGCCATGTTAACCCGCGCCAACATCACCATACGCGGTGCCGCATCGGCGCCGGTAAAGGCGTTATCGCGTAGGGTTTGCTTCAGTTTGGCTTTTTGCGCATCGCTGATGCCACCCAGGTGATCAACCACTCGTTCAATATGGCTGAGCGCGACTGAACCAAAACCAAAGGAGCCGCAGGTGGCATCACAAAAACGAAAAGCTCCAGACGTCAGCCGCTCCATCATCTCGTTGTCTTGCTGGATATCATGCATGGCGATTTCCAGCATCGCTTGCTTGACGGGGTTGGGCGTGAGGTAAACACCCAGGCCACCCTTTGACTCAAAATTCGCCCGCAGAAACACGTCAAACACGCGACCTAACAAATCGCCAGCAACATCGGCCAAGGTACCCACTTCCTTACCGGCAATCATACGACCTTGGTTGTCGGTGACTGGCCCCAGGTTTTGCATGGCTTCCAGCAAGGTACGGTAATTTTCAGGCTTGCTTAGACGCAGATGGGAAACACTTGGAAAAATTGGGTTTCGGGTACCATCGTCACTGACGACAATATAGTCTTCATGCGTTTTAAGCGCTTCGAAGGCGGCCTTGATCTGTTCTACCGCATAAGCACCGTGTTTAGCGACGTAGCGGTAATCAAACACTTCGCGAAAGCGCTGAGTTTTGCCTTCGTGGTCGGTGAAAGTTAATTCTTCGCCATGATGGACCCGGAAAGTTTCAAGAAACAGCAGCTTGGCCACTTCTTCGATGATATCGTTCTTGTCGTTAACCTGATCTTTAACGGTTTGGTAGACTTGCTCATGGAAGTAATTGAAATCATCCATGAGCTTGGTATAGATCCGCATCGACCAGCGGAAAGTCGGGTCTTTTTCCAACTTTTCGTAGTTGCGGATCAGTTGGATAGACGGTACTTCGTCCACCGAGTGCGTGCCGTTGCTGCCATCGACGCCAAACAGACTGTAGCAGCGGGTATTTTTGTCGTCTTGTAGGTGGGCAAACACCGGCCAGTCGCCACTGATGCTGGCCAGTAGTTCGTAAGCAAGCTTATCTAATTGGTCTTCACGCGAGTATTCCCAGTGGCTTGGTTCCAGGGCAATCAGCAGCACGGAAGGCGTTTGGTTGCCTTGATCCTCACCCCAGATAAGACCGGCTTTAACAAAGTCATGCTCAGTGGTGAGCGGCGTGTGTTCGGTAAAAGCTGAGTAGTGCTTTCTGATGTGTTGATAGCGTTGATCCAGCGTTTGTTCTGTTGCCATTGTCCTTCCAGCGTTAGGGTTAAGCCAGCTTAAGTAGCGGGCCTTTTATTTCAAGTCGTGTATCTTTTATCGCCGCTGCCCGCAACATGGGTTCAGTCACTACCAGACCGGCAGGCAGTTTAGCGAGCAATTGTGTCAGCGGCAGGGGGCGACCGGCTTTTTCCAGCAATGCCACCAGTTCGTCGGCAAGGTTTGTGTCGCTATTATGATTAACGGCCTCTAGTTGATAGGCTTGTTCGCTGTTTGAACCCTCCCTCATTTGAAGGTTTGGCAGACAGCCCAGCCAAAGTTTGACTTGTGACTGGCTCCAGCCAAGTTGCTGCCAAATCTGCGCATGATCAGACCAGATCTGATCTAAGGTAAATGCGCTGTTTTTTAAGCTGCGTTGAACGGCATCAAGGGTTGCGTATTGGCTCATAATCATGGATGCCTAATTAACTACGAAGTATTAAACTTCTGGGGGCTGATACCCAGGTGCTAACACGGCATTTGAAACACCATACAGTGCCAAAGGATTTCTAAGCCACAATCGATACTCTTTACCTTGTTGGGTATGTCCCGAAGAACAATCGACAATCCATTGACGCAACACATAACCAGCTATGGATGCTCTAAGTTTTAGATGTAATACACCGTTGGTCATGCCGTAATCATTTTCAATGATGTCGGGATACTCCTGATTCGGATGGGGTACTAAATCTAGTTCAACAATTCGATTCCATTGAATATCGGCAGAAGATTGTTCCAGAGGCTGAACCTTACTATCTTCAATAAGTTGAGCATTACCCACCCGAGTAAACACAAAATCACGAAACTCTTTTGACTTACGGTCAAACGCACGCACGTGCCAACGCAAGCCGTCATTTACTAGGACAAACGGTGCAATCTCTCGCGTGGATTGTCCACTCGAATGTGACCTGTAATCAATACTGACAATTTTTTGTTGATGTATGGCCCGAGTTATTGGCGCAAGTACCGCCATAGTCGGTTGGCTTAACATTCTTGGTAATTCGCATGTCAGCAAGGCACCAGTATCGCCAGTAATGCCATCACCGAATCCCTGAGACAGCGCCGTCAAGACACGTTCTGGGTTGTGGTTGAAGGCTGGAGAGAAGGCATCACCAATCACATAGCATTTGGCTTTGTTATCAAAGTTAATGTTATGAGGAAAGATGTCCCGGTATTGCGCAAAATCTCTTGTCGCGACGGCCGGAGCCACGCTGAATCGTTGAATCAAATCCTGGCGACGGGCATCTCCGAGAAAATATAAACGAAATTCAATAAACATAAGCCGCTCACGTTGAGCATGGCTCAGGGCTTCAATGGCTGTTGGGTAAGGTGCAATAGTGTTCATGGCGAAGCATTCTAATGATCTTGAAAGATAAAGCAACTTTTTGAACATTTGACATAATCAATTTGATTATGTAATGTAAGCACTCCGATCAATTTAATGTTTAAAGGAGACTTTATGGCTACAAATCCACCCAAAGGCGATGGTCATCGCAACGGCGCAGTTCGGGATCGTTCGCAAACTCAAACTCCATCTGGACACTGGGTCAAACGCGATACTGATACTGGACGATTTATGGATGTTAAATCCGACGGCAAGCCCTTTAAAGGCGTGACGAAGGAAAAGTAATTTACCAGCGGCTTTTGTTGTTTTAATTAATTAGACAAACAAAAGCCGCTTTCTAAAAAAATTTGAAAATAAAGGGCAATTTATATGAGTCGCAGAAGAAAACAGAGACAATCCACAGCAGAGGATTTGTTAGATTTAATATTTGAGTTGACTGGCATGTTTTGGCAAATCGGTGCCGTTGTAAGCGCTGTGTTGATACTTACTTCGTTAACAGCTTTCGACTGGGCGAATGACCAGTATGCAAAAGCACTATCATCAACCAATTTGGGCCAGTTGGTTCAAAGCTATGGCTGGATGATTTATCTAATACCTCTGATGATTGCAGGCATAGGTATAATGTTCGGGTTGAAGTCATTCGATTCGTACCGAAAAAGTTATTATTGATCGTTAACTTTCCGACCAATGCTGGCCTATTGGTAAATACTTTTCACTTTCTAAATTTCTAACTGAAAGCGCAGATTCATGTTTACACTTATTTTCATTATCAGTTTCAAACAACATATTTAATTATGGCTGTCAGTAACGAATTAGCTAAACCAGATACTGATAATGAATTCGAGGCGATGTGCCATCAGCTATATCGTAAGTTATGGAATGACACGTCATGCACCAGAGTTGGTGGTCCAGGACAAATTCAATTTGGCATCGATATTATTGGCCACGATGGTAAAAAAAACGTGGGAATCCAGTGCAAACATTACAACAGTAAATCTTTCTGTTTATCAATCATCAAGCATGACATTGCATTGGCAGATAAGGCGAACGAACTTAATATTGAACACATTTTGTTTGCAACTACGGCCGCAAACAAGACCAATTTAGTATCAGACGTTAGAAAACTGAGTGATCAACGTCGTAGCGATGGAAAATTCACTGTTTCCATTGACTTCTGGGATGAAATTTCGGGGCATTTACGTATTCATCCTGAAGTTGGAAGAGTGTTTATCAAAAACTTTCCTGGCGCTACTATTCTGAAAATTCAGGATACAGTCGATGAACATTTCCACTTATATCAAGATGATCGAGATACAAATAAGCTAGTTAATCTCGAATTGCTTTCCAACCAAACGCACATAGGATCTCAGTTAGAAAAAATCATTGATATTGTAGGCACCAAAATGACTAGTGATGCAATTCCCGCTTCATTCGGAAATGAAGTTGATCAAATAGTCGTTAATAGTCTTGACATGATCCGTAACAACATTCGAGCAGGTAGATGCAATGACGCAAGGCAATTATTACAGTTACTTGGAGATCCAAACCAATTTCGAGATACATTTTCGCGTTTTCGCTGGCATACAAATCAAGCAGCTATCCATTTACTTGAGAATCAAACTGAAGCGGCTGCAAACGGTTTTCTGGATGCTTTTGAACTTGCGCCAAATCATGAAAAAGCCCACATCAATAAGGTTCACGCGTATCTTCTACTCAAAAATAACCAAATGGCCGAATCTGTTTGCGAATCGAGTCTCGTTAAATTCCCGAATTGCGCAACGCTTTGGGCGTTGTTGCTGAATGTTCGACTTATCAAAGGTGACATGGATCCGGAACATGGCCTGCCAGAAAGTTTATATTCAACAAATGATCTTTTGTTCACCAGAGCGCATATTGCTGAAAAACGCGGTGATTTTGAAGTGGCTGTCGATCTTTTTAAACAGTGTGTGGACATAGATCCTGAATCTTATGAATCGAAACGTGCATATTTAGTCGCCGCGCTTTCATGGGCGGATAGTGATCCAGTGCTCGCACACTATGGCCAACTTACAACCAATCAACGGATGTGCTTGGAAGACGCAGTAGCGCGCATGGAACCGTTAGAACAAACGCTGCCCGGAATTCAGTCAGAACATATTTCTATCGAAGTCACTAACAATATTGTTGGCGCCTTAATGCTGCTAGGACATAGCGAACGAGGCCACTCAATTGCAACATTTTCTTTGCATAGGCATCCTCAAGCTGATGGTTTGTTAAGAATATGCTTACAAGAGCTGGCTAAGTCAGAAAACTTAACAAAAATTCATGTGCTAACCGATGACCGGCTATTTGAACTTTCGCCAGTTGTACTGGGAACCTTGGCAGAGATCGCAGCAAATCATGGACAAGTCGATTGGTTTGAAAAGGTTATGGCTGCCGCAGAACTGTCGTCTATGGAGCCGGAAAAACTAGAGCTTTTACGTGTCTTGGTATTTCATGCTCAGTGGTGTTCCGGTGCCAAAAAACAAGCCGTCAAATCTGCAGAAACTTTTATAGATGCTAATCCAACTTTGATTCTACCCAGAGTCATTTTAGCGAGCATGTTATTGAAGTTGGGGCAAGAGGATAATGCCATTCGACTAGCTCGCTCATGTCTTTCTTTACTTGACGAGGATTCAAATTCATTTCATGTCATGAATGTTGCGGAGATTCATTTTCAGTTATCCCAGTTTTATGACGCTGCGACCTTGTATAGGCGCTTGGTGAAAACACCTGGCAACGATGAATTTACTCAAAAATGCTTGATTAGCATGATTGAAAGTGACCAGCGTTGGCAGGCTCAACAGATTTTTGATCAATTAGAGTTATCCATCAGGTCCTTACCTCAATTCATACGTATTGAAGCAAATCTTGCCAGAAAAGTTGGAGATTGGCGTCGAATGCGCGATCTACTTGTTAAGGAAATAATTCGTGATCCGCAGGATTCCAGAGCTGCCGTTGGATATGCCGGTGCAGCTCATAGGCAGGGATACAAAGACGCGCTTTTAGTTTACTTAGAAAGCGACCCAAAATTCAAAAATGCCACCCCTGAAGAAGAATTTGAGTTTGCCAAATACCAAGAGTCCTATGGATTTACTCAACTCGCTATACACCGGTTGTACCGGGCATATCGCGCTCAGCCAAATAATATACAACTGGCCGGTTTTTATCTGTGTCAGATGCTGATTGGCAAGAATATTCACGAGTTGGACATCCCATCGAGTGTTCAGCTTGGTTCGGCAATTCAACTTCGTACAGCCACAGAAACTAAGTTTATAGCCATTGATTTTGAAAACACGAACAGCGGAACAGGTTGGTCTGAGTTGATTGCCCCTGATGAAGATTTGGCCAAAGTCCTGATTGGAAAACAAGTCGGTGATAGCGTCAATTTCTCAAATATATTCACCGATCAATTGGCAGAAATTGTAACCATAGAAAGTATTTATCACTTCGCTGCCAAAAAAGCCCATGATCAAATTGCTGCAAGTCCCATTCAAACAGGGCCATTGTGGAGTGTAAAGATCATAAAGGATGATGGTGAACTGGATATTGAGTCATTATTAGAGGCCACGAAAAAGCGCAACAAGCGAGTTCATCAAGCTTTTGATAATTATCAAAAACAGTTTTTCCCATTATCTTTACTTGCTAAAGCCATAGGCTCTGACCCAATAACTTTAATTACCGAATGGCCGTTCAAGCAAGTCACACTTTTCATAGGTATCGGCACCCATGAAGAACGCGAAGCAGCCTCTGAACTATTAAGATCAAAAACTAAACGATATGTGTTAGATCTTTTAACCATTGCTGAACTTGTTCAGCGAAAGGCATTTGCAACGGCTATCAAGGTTATTGGAACCCCTTTGGTTTCGCAAACCTTGAGAGAGCACGTTTTGATTTTGCTTCAATTAGACGCTGGCCCACAGGCGACCGGATCATTGAGTGAAGAAGGCGGTAACCTTAAGTTAAATGAAACGTCGGAAGATTACTTTATTAATCGGAGAAAATTGTTAACCGAGATATTGGTTTGTATTGATCAATACTGTGAAGTAGTGCCAACATATGGCCCCCAACAAATCACAAGCATTCACGAAACAATTGCTCATGCTCTTGACGCAGACACGCTTGATGCTCTTTATCTTGCGGCAGAACACAGCGCGGTCCTAGTCTCAGAAGATGGTTCCTTACGGCTACTCGCGGCAGAGGTTGGTGTTACCTATTCAATGGGTATCCAGCCCATATTGATGGAGGCGCAACACAATGGATTTATAGAACAGGGTGCCTATTCTGGAATAGTTATGGCCAAGCTAATGCAAAATCATAGTTTCGTCAGTATTCGAGCTGAAGATCTTGTTGTTTTCGCAGAAAAGACGCCAACCAAAGTTGTAGACGAAGTCAAAATTGTCCTGGAAAGCTTTCGGGAACCAACTCTCGATATCGTCTCTGGTGTTCGTGTCGTCAGCGAATTTCTAAGACATATCGCAAAAAAACTACCTCCGACCACAGTAGCTTCTTATGCACAATTAGGATTAGCATCACTACAACACGATAGACAAGACTTATCTAAAATTATCGGGCGAGTAGTTGCGTTTGGGCTCAAAGACTTGCCTCAAAATCAAAAGCGTAAATTAACAGAATTGGATCGTCAGTTTCTTGAATCACTTTCAGAATCACTTGAGGTACCTCAAGTGCTACCTCGGCTGTCGCCAATAGCCCAAGCGATCCAATCGCTTTGCCATAATCTTAGATATTGAATGTTTAGGTCAGGCAAACTTGCATTTAAGCGATTTTCGGACAATTCTATTTAACTTTTCAATCAACATTTAGGAGCACCACATGAACAAATCCGAACTCATCGATGCCATCGCTAGCAATGCCAATTTAACCAAAGCTGATGCTGGCCGTGCCTTAGAAGGCCTGACCAAAACCATTGAAGCCACTTTAAAAGCCGGCGATTCGGTTGCACTGGTCGGCTTTGGCTCATTTGAAGTCAAAGCAAGAGCAGAACGCACCGGGCGTAATCCGCAAACCGGAGAGCCCCTTACGATTGCCGCTTCAAAAACACCTGCCTTTAAAGCGGGTAAAACCTTAAAAGACGCGGTTAACGTTTGAAGGTGGTGGGGTGAATCCGGCTCCATACCTCAGCCCAGTCCGCCCACAAGGCGACTTTGGCAAACGTCAGCTTTCGGAAAGCTATTTGGCAGGGTCGATTTCAGGTGTACAGAGATTCAAAGACGTGAGGTTTTCGAGAGGCTTCAGCATTACAAGCCCCGTTTCACAACTGCCATGTTTAATAATGGTTGTCCCAGCAATATAATATCGCCAACCTTGGCCTTTGCTAACACTATTCTGCTTACCCATATATACTGATGTTGGTACCTAGTGTATTTTCTAATTTTAGAGGCTGCTGGACAACATTAAGTATGATGACCTTATGGATATGCCCCTGAAAATTAGCGAAAAAACCTACCAAGTGACCATCGACTCCATGTTGGACGAGATTGTAGTGATCGACAGAGATGGCAAGATCATGATGGTCAATGAAGCATGGCGTCAATTTTCCAAAAAGAATGCCCCCGAACCCGGCAAGCCGCCCCCTGGCACGGAAGTTGGAGATAATTACTTGGAAGCATGCCAATCCAACACGGCGATTACAGCAGACAATGATAGTAATGCCCGCGATGGCATTCAGGCAGTACTGGATGGTCGGTTACCTGCCTTTAGCATGGAATATCCCTGTCACACACCCAATCAGCGGCGCTGGTTCAAAATGCTGGTCTTGCCCTTGGGTAGCGATCAGCAGGGGGTAGTCATTGCGCACAACAATATCACTGAATTCAAACTGACTGAAGAGGCGCTACGTTTGAGTGAGGAGCGCTGGAAATTTGCCTTGGAGGGTTCAGGAGATGGCGTTTGGGATTGGAACATCCAGACTGCGGAAGCACTATATTCCAAGCGATGGAAGGAAATGCTTGGCTTTACCGAAAGTGAAATTGGTAATCACTCACTGGAATGGTCGAACCGCGTCCATCCAGACGATATTGCTGGTGTAATGGCAGCGATCCAGGCACATATCGACGGCAAGACGCCATCCGTTACCCACGAATTTCGCATGCGCTGCAAGGATCAGAATTACAAATGGACTCTTGGACGCGGCATGGTAGTTAGCCGCGATGACAACGATCAACCGTTGCGTTTGGTTGGCACTAATACCGACATCACAGAACAAAAGAGAATGACGGCAGCGCTGCAAGAAAGCGAAGACCGCTTCCGAGGTCTTGCCAATGCGGCGCCAACTCTAATTTGGGTGGCAGGCACCGACAAGCTTTGCAACTGGTTCAACGATACTTGGCTTGCATACACCGGTCGAAGCATGGAGCAGGAATTTGGCAATGGCTGGACAGAAGGTCTCCACCCCGATGACTTTGATCGCTGTATTGAAATCTATGTTTCTCATTTTAATGCACGCCAATCGTTTCAGATGGAATACCGTCTGCGCGGACATGATGGCGAGTATCGCTGGTTCATTGATGTTGGACGCCCACGTTTTGATGGCCAAGGTGAATTCGGTGGCTACATTGGGATGTTGACTGATATTTCGCAAAGAAAGGCGATTGAAGTTGAGTTGATTGAAAACAAGCAAAGACTTACAGAGGCTCAGCAGATTGCTCATCTTGGCAGTTGGGACTGGAATGTTGTCGATGACCACGTAATTTGGTCAGATGAAGCGGCGGAAATTTATGTTCCTGACAATAAGTCTGTCACCCCGAGTTTTGAAGGATTCAAAAGCTCTCTTCACCCGGATGACTTTGATATGGTGATGGGGGCAATAAAAGCGACCTTTGATCAGGATGCCGCCTACGATATTCAGCACCGCGTAGTCTCAAAGTTGAAAGGCGTGAGATATGTTCATGCGCGGGGCAAAGTCTTCAGGAATGCAGATGGAAAAGCAATACGACTAGTCGGCACTGCGCAGGACATTACCGAACGCAAAACTCTTGAAAACCTGCTGATGCGTCAGGCCCATCATGACTATCTAACTGGATTAAGTAATCGTGGATATTTCATGGAACAAGGCGAACTGGAATTGAGTCGTGCAATCCGCTATGAAAATCCGCTTTCTATTTTCATGATAGATATTGACTTCTTTAAGCAAGTCAATGACAGTCACGGCCATAAAGTGGGGGATATTGTGCTGAAAAATCTGGCGGAGGTGTGCCGTCAAACCCTGCGTGATGTTGATATTGTCGGGCGTCTTGGTGGTGAAGAATTCGCCATTTTGCTGCCGGAAACGGACAAGGATGAAGCGGCAGAGGTTGCTGAACGGTTGAGAGAGGCCATTGCAACTTCAAAGGTGCCTTTGTCTACTGGGGGTCTGCCGCTGCACTTTACTGTTTCGATTGGTGTGGCTTCACTTGCGTCCAAAGGTGACAACTTGGATGTGTTGCTTAATATGGCAGACAAGGCTCTATATGAGGCCAAGAACTCAGGACGAAATAGAGTCTGTGTTTCGCAATAATGTTGGAACAGCCCTTGCGATGCCTGCTTTTCTGTCTCCTACGAATGGCAGGTTTAGGGCATCGAATTCCTAAACTCAATGTCGTTTAGTGGTCGTTCTTACAAAGTTGGTTGATATGAGCCACAACCTCCTTTGGAGAAACCTGTATGAATGATATGAATATTAGAAAGATTAAAACTTATCACTTTCAACTGGATTCAGCCAAAATTGACCGGACAGTTTCTATCGTCATCATAAGCGTCATCGGCTGTAAAGGTGATTCCACGAAGCCACGGGACAAATAGAATTGCTTGGCCTGGTCATTAAGAGCGTGAACCAGTATCGCGAATATGCCAGCATCGCCAGAGACATTGACAGCCCGAATCATCGCATCGCGCAACAAGGCCTGGCCAATACCTTTATTGTGGTAACGCTTATCGACGGCGAGACGGCCGAGCAGAAGCACTGGCAGCGGGTCGGGCATGTTGCGCCGCATGGCTTTTGGGGCGGCCTCATGGCTTATCGCTCCGGCTGATAGGCTGTAGTATCCGATGACTGTGTTGCCATTACAAAGCACGAAGCAGCGCGAAGCACCCGCGGTATTGTTTTTTAAGGCTCGTTTCTTAAGCCATTCATTGAGGGACAATTCACCGCTGTCGAAATCTGCCAGTTTAATATCCGCCGTTATCGGTGATGGCGGCCTGAGATTTAATGTTGTCATTTCTCCCAGGGCGCTTTGGTGTTGAGTAAGCGACGTAATTTATCAGTCGGTGGTAATGGTTGATCCAGCAACGCCTGAAATTTAGCAAATGTACTTGTATCGACAGAGAAAAAAGCCTGATCGAGCAGAACGTCTTCCGCTTCACGACAGGCGGCTTCTAGCATAAAATCAGACCGGCTACGGCCTAACCGGGTCGCCGCTTGGTCGATGAGATCACGCTGCTTGGCTTTCGCACGGATATTGATGGAAACGGCTTCTTTGGATTGAATTTGTGGCATGGCTATACTCCAATGTATATCAATCGATAGTACGTATTTGTATAGAACATTGCAATACAAAATATTGCAAAATCGCTCAGGTAAATACCTTACGGATTAACAGCACCTATTGCTGTTTGGAAGGAATAAAGGGGATATAGCCTTGCTCAAAGGCCAACTCTTGAAGCTCAATGGGTGCTTGGCGAATATCAATAACGATCCCATCGACTTGTAACATCCAAACCATCGGATTGTCGATGAGCCGGCTGGGCAACGACCATTCGGGCGACATCGGCGCCATGCCAAGAATACCCCTTATTTCCCTGGACTTATTTTGGCCTGTGCTCATAGCAATGCCAAAATACTCATAGATCGTTTTTGATTTGCAATGCGGCGATTGGCTTGGATCATCCAGAAAATTAACATGGCCAACGGCATGAATGACTGCAGCTGCCCAAACATTTTCTTTACCTTTTAACAATGGAGAAGGCCGTTTTCTTGCCAAGGCACCAAGCGCATGATGGATCAACTGAAGGTATTCGTCATTGAGATGTTTATTACTGAAAGGATCGGTCAGCGCTGTAATTGCTGCAAACTTTTCTGCCATGGTTTTAGGTACTTTTACTGAACCAAGCGTCATATTATGCCAATGATTTTGAGGTTAATAGAAAGTGTCATGGAAAATATTCCCAGACCGTAATCTTATACAAAGAAAGATACTGGCGGAAGAAACGAATTTCGTCTGTGGAAAGCCTTGCTGCCAATGACCACATTGAAACCATCGCCTGCCACCCAATCATACGCCTTGGTTTAGCTACTCCGGCGTTAAGCCTAGCGACTGCCAGAGAAAGTCATAAGACACCTGGCCACGCTGTTGATCAGTGGCCTGTTGGGCTTCAGCGTGTGCATAGGTATGCAGCAAGAATTTCACCTGTGCCAGTCCTTCGGGTGTGGTTATGGCTTCACGCGGGGTGTTTTCGTTCAATACCGGTAAGGGCTCATCCGCCCAGTTAGCATAGAGCTGGTGAATTTTCTTTTCGATGAGCTCCGTGAGCATTTCAGGCGGCAACGGTGACGGCGCCGATGCTTTTGGGGTCGCATTGGCCGGTGAGTTAGCGAGCAACCCTTTGGGATCAGTAATTTCCCTACTTATAAAAGCCACAGCGGTACCAGCAACGGCTTCGAACCAAGGGCGACCTATGTCCGCATACTGTTGGGTATGGTAAATCACTTTGAGCCGATCCGGGCGTTTGACAAGATCAATTCGGAGGCTTTCGCGTGTCTGACCATCGGGCCCTTCAAACTGGCGGCCCCAACCCTGCTCGAGACTGCCGACGACATCGGCTTCGCCGGACAATGCTTGTTCCAGTGCCGACCATTGGTTAACTCGATAATGATCGGACACGTATAGCACCGAGTCTCCGGTGACCTTATCAACCAGTTCGGGGATAGCCAGATCACTGACAAACAACTGGAGCCAGTGATACGGAATAATGACACAACTGATTTCTTTGGCGAGCGGCGAATCCGGTTCGACCTCTGCCAGTTCGTCCCGGAGTTCTTCTAATAAGGCCCAGCTACTATTACGTGGAAAGACGTATACGGCACCGGACAATTCCAAATGATCATCCACCGGCACGATGCGCGCGGCGATGAGATCGTAGCGGTTGGCTTGCTGAGAACCGGACTTCTCCCTGACCAGGACTGGTTGACGCTCAGGCAGTATCACATCCCTTAGCGACAGGCTTTCGCCAGGGGCCACGGCGTCGATTTCATAGAGTCTGAGCGGCATGGCGGTCAGCTGTTCCAGCCATTGCCGATCTTCTACTGAGAACAGCGGGCCGCCCCGATTAAGTAACAAGTCTGCAACCCTATGCTCCTGGTCGCCAATGGTTATGAGCCCATCGGCGACCAGCCATTCCATGGCGTTGAGCATAATGCCGGCATAGTCATCCTCAGGCAAGGTCTGGAGTCTGGCGTATTCCTCGTCATCAAGTCCGCCGAAAAAGCCCTCGTCAAGCGCGTCACGAAGCCGTTGACCATACTTCGTAACCAGCCACTGGATGGCTTTGGGAACCACATCGGCACGGTTGCTTACTACCGTTGCATTGTTGTCCCGTAAACAATACTGTTTATATTTTTTGCCGCTGCCACAGGGGCAGGGGTCATTACGCCCGATCTTGGTCATTGCCTTATTACCGTCATGAGGTTGATGGAAATGTCATGTGTTGTTAGCCAGTCAGTCAGATTACTACGACGTGCATTTTGACATTATTGGGGCGGTTTTATCTCGCCCAATAACACCGCGAGTCTGTCTAACAGAGGAGGGGTCGGTTGTGTTAACCATTTATCCGCCCTGTATAAAGTAATGAACATTATTACATGAGTGTATAAATGACGGGTGATGGGGAGCTATTTCCGGTTACGACCCCAAGGAGACATTGACTATCTTACTTTTTGACAGTCGGGTTATATTCGCAAAGCCGACGCTCAACACAATATTGATGTCTTGGGTTAAAGTGACTTTTGATTGCACATATGTACTCTAAAATAACTGTTCTTAACAGATTCGAGGTAAAGGATCATCTTCTAACTCTGCCAAAATACGCTCTCCGCCCAACTCAGTCTCAAGTACAACTCGCGACTGACCACTATTTATTGTTCCAATGATAGCTGCATCCGAGTAACCCAAACTGTGGAGTCTTTCCAGGGCAAGTTCGGCAGTAAAGGGATCGAAAACTGCAACGACGCGCCCTTCTGAAGCGAGATACAAAGGATCATAACCTAACATATCGCAGACTGCGCGCACCGGATCAAGTATTGGAATGCATGTTTCCCTTAAATGCACAGTAGTACCCGTCGCGTGGGCAATTTCGTGTGCAACGGTTGCAATACCTCCACGAGTAGGATCGCGCATGAAGCGTAATCCTGGAATATTGCTGAGCGCCTGAGTAATCGGCAGAACGCTTATTGAATCTGATTTAAGCTCACCAGACAAGCCAAACTGTTCACGCGCAAGCAATACAGCTGTTCCATGGTCACCAACTGAGCCACTCAGTAAAATCGAATCGCCTGGTCGAATTTGGTCTAAGCCTAATCGCAGATGTAATGGGCGCAAGCCAATTCCTGTCATCGCGAAATAAATACCCCCTCCCTGGCCACGACGTAATACCTTCGTGTCACCAGCCACTACATAAACGTTACTATCACGACAAGCCTGTGCCATGCTCTCAAGCACACGATCTAACAGCGCCACCTCTAATCCTTCTTCAATAAATGCGCTAAGTGTCAAATAAAGCGGTGTTGCACCTGATACCGCCAAATCGTTTACAGTGCCATGCACCGCCAGGCTGCCAATATTGCCACCGGGAAATTCCAACGGTTCCACCGTAAAACCATCAGTGGTTACCATAATTTCCCCAGCCCCTGACTGAATTGGTATCTTTGCCGCATCAACCTGAGTGTCCAGAAGCTCATTTTTAAGATGATGCGCGAATAATGTTTCGATTAATTCGCGCATTAAACGACCGCCATTACCATGTGCAAGAGCAATATGAGAGTCTGGATAGTAACGTGGTGAATTCATGTTTTTAAAAATATAAACGATGTTAAGGGGGCTACTTATTAGATTCTGGAATGCTCATAAATGAAAAAATCATGAAGTAACGCAAAAGGCTATTCGACTATCTTCGTTGAGCAAATAAATGTGCGCTCCGTTTTTTTAAGTTTTAAGCGGACTCTCTTGTGTTCCAAGTAAATTCGGAGTTTTTGAAGTTACCGTGACTAACGAATCTCAGCTTTCAGAAATAGATCCGGCTAAGTTTTAGTGAGCGCGTAGGATTTTTATACAATTGTTTGATCAACATCAAAGAAAATTTCTACACAGTAGTTATTATCATCAAAAAGTTGGTCAATAAATTTTTATAGTCTTTTCTAATTGCCTCCAAGTTATTACATATAAAAATTGATGAGATGGATGCTTGATAAAGGATAAGTGAATGTTTTCCAACATTCATGTTCAATTATATTAGAGGCGCGTTAATTTTGAACAAAATATTAGTTCTCGGCATTGGGAACCCCCTTATGCAAGACGATGGGGTTGGTATTCATGTCATACAACAGTTGAAAGCTATGTCGCTCCCGTTTCCACAAGTTGAGTTCATAGACGGCGGTACGCTAAGTTTTTCATTGATAGGTGAAATCGAGAGCGCCTCTGACCTAATTGTGATTGATGCAGCCCAATTACATGAAGAACCAGGTACAGTAAAAGTTTTTTTCGACGAAGAAATGGATCGTTTACTTGGTCAACAAAAAAATTCAAGCGTTCATGATGTTACGCTGATTGATTTGATGTCGATCGCCCTTCTATCTGATTTATTACCTCTTAGGCGAGCGTTGATTGGTATTCAACCTGAGCGTATTGATTGGTGTTTAGAGCCTACCCAAACTATCACGAAAGCAATTCCGTATGCTTGCAATATAACGATGGAGCTTATAGAAAAATGGCGCACTTAAATACGTTTGCTAACATTCCTATTAATATTATCAGCACTTCTGAAACTGAAGGCTTGACTATAGCAAAAGCCCTATTGCATGAAGTTGACTGTATGCTCCAAACGCTCCTCAAAACCGGTCAAAACGGAACCCTGGATTTGCGTGCATTACCTGCATTAGGCGAAATCGGTTATCAGTTCCTTAAAGAGCAACTGAGCTTGGGAGAAGTGACGGCCTGTATACAAAGTTTTGGTCGCTCTGAGATACAGGAAACTGCTTATTCTGGTATCTGGTGGGTAACTCATTACAACCAGGACGATGATCTATTAACCGAACTTATAGAGGTCAATTTTTTACCTGAAATACTAAAAAGCCCACGAGATGACGTTGCATTAAGCCAAATAAAGCTAAGCAACCTATTAGGTGAGTTAGCAGAAAATACATAGCTTTGTAAGAATGTTGCGGCTCTGTTGTGAATTAGTCAGCCGCTTAAGCAAAACGTTGGTAACGCAACTTATGTGAGCGGCTACCTGCAAACATTAATCCTAAAACGGTAGGTGTGTTATGTCGAACTTGTCCAAGAAAGAACTAAGAAACACTATTGCAAATTGTTTGTCGGATCAGATGGAGCCAAATGCTCTGGATGAAAACACGATCAGTGAAACTTTAGGTGAACGCATAGCAAACGCTGGTGTCAGTCGCCGAAGTTTTATGAGGTACTGCATGGGATTGTCGGCCATCATGGCGATACCAACCTCGCTTATGCCTAAATTGGTTGAGGCGGCGTTATTAAGTCCAGTCACCTCAGTCGTCTATCTTTCCTTTCAGGAATGCACAGGCTGCCTGGAGTCGCTTATTAATGTATTCCCAAGTACCAAATACAAAACCGATTCTATTGAGAACATTCTTTTGACGGCGCTCTCGTTAGATTATTCTGAAACCCTAATGGCTCCTTCAGGTGATAAAGCTGAAAAATCCCGTGCGGATGCAATCGCCAAGAAGAACTATATCTTGGTGGTGGATGGTTCTATTCCTGATGATAAGGCTGGAGCGGGCTTTTTTATTCAATCCGGCAAAACCGGGTTACAACTCCTAAAAGCGGCTGCCACCAACGCCGCCGTAGTCGTATCAGTGGGAACCTGCGCTAGCTTTGGCGGACTACCCGCAGCCAAGGGTCCAACCGGCATTAGTCCGACAGGAGCTATCTCAATCAAAGCTGCGCTAAAGAGCTTCGGCGGTACCTACGCAACTAAAAAAGTGATTAACGTGTCGGGTTGCCCACCTATTGCTGAGGTGATTGCGGGTACCTTGATTTACTGGATACTTAACAAAAAAGCTCCAGCTCTCGATTCCAACTTACGTCCGAAGATGTTCTATGGAGAAACTGTTCATGATGAATGCTACCGTAAAGAATTTTTCGAGGACGGACTGTTCGTCAACAGCTTTGACGATGCAGGCGCACGTAAAGGCTATTGTCTGTTTAACATGGGTTGCAAAGGACCGATTACCCATAACGCTTGTACCACGTTGAAGTGGAATCAAGGCACTGGCTTTCCCATGGAAGCCGGACACGGTTGTCTTGGTTGCTCTGAGCCGGGATTCTGGGACAAAGAAGCAATTGCTGGTCAAGGGGTTGGTTTTTACAAACCCTTGGACATAAATACTGTTGACGATTAACTATTTTTTGGTCGCGCCTTTGTGGTGCGGTGATTAGGAGAATTCTTATGACAAATATCGTAATTGATCCGGTTACCCGGATTGAGGGACACTTGCGTATCGAAGCTGAACTCGGTGCTGATGGAAAAACCATCACCAAGGCGTATAGCTCCAGCACGATGGCGCGAGGTATTGAAGTTATTATGCAGGGCCGAGATCCACGCGACGCGGCTCATATCTCACAGCGTATCTGCGGAGTATGTACGGTAGTTCATGGACTGACCTCGGTTAGGGCAGTGGAGGACGCTCTAGGCGTTAAGGTTCCAGAGAATGCTGAGCTTATACGTAATCTAATGATTGGCGCACAGTACGTTCACGATCATGTGATGCATTTTTATCACCTGCATGCTCTTGATTGGGTTGATGTAGTTTCGGCCTTGAGTGCTGATTCGGCGGCAACAGCTGCTTTGGCGAAGGCAAATAACCCAGACTATTATGCGAATCAGAGTTTGGCAGCGTTAACCACTACTTTCAACGGAGTAAAAACCAAGCTGAAAAACCTCGTGGATAGAGGTCAGCTAGGCTTGTTTGCTAATGGCTATTGGGGGCACCCCGAGTACAAGCTCCCACCCGCGGGAAACCTGCTTGCTGTCGCCCACTACTTGGATGCGCTGGGCTGGGCCCGTGAAGTAGTCAAGCTACACACAATCTTCGGAGGTAAGGATCCTCATCCAAACCTGGTAGTCGGCGGCGTGCCCTGCGCTGTCAGTAGTAATTACAACAACCAAGCCAGCGAAGACTTGGGGGGCACATCTTTAAACAAAGTCAATATGGCAAAGGTCACCGCACTAATTGCTAAAATGAAAGCCTTTGTAGACCAGGTCTACGTCCCCGACACCATATTGATCGCTGGCTTCTATAAATCTGATCGGGCAACAGGCTACAAGGGTTGGGAGAAACGCGGCGGTACTGGCTGGAATTACCTCTGCTATGGTGAATTTCCAGAGAATGGTATTCGAGATCCACTTAATTTCTTGATACCGCAAGGGGTTCTGGAAAAAGGTAGTCTGGCGATAAGGCCTTTAGACATGGAAAATCCGAGTGAAATTCAGGAGTATGTTGCCCACTCATGGTACAAATATCTTCGCGTTGGCAACAATGTTGGGCTTCATCCCAGTGAGGGTCAAACTAACCTGGATTATGCTGGCAGAGGTGGGCCCGCTCCGGGAGCAAATTACACTCTTAATAAAGGTACCGGTTACTCGTGGATCAAATCGCCACGTTGGTTCGACAAGCCGATGGAGGTTGGTCCGCTGGCCCATGTCGTCATGATGTACGCAAAGGCAAAAAATAACCCGGTAACGGATGCCGAAAAGGCTCACAAAAGGGCGAAAGACTTGGTGGATACCATCTGGGTGGGCCGCCTTAAACTCCCTATTACACCAGACGCAGAAGGAGCATCTATTGATTCCACGCTCGGTAGAATAGCAGCGCGGACCATTGAAACAAGTGTCATTGCCGATGCAATGTCGCGCTGGCATGTTAAATTATTGAGCAATATTAACGCTGGTAATTTAGCTACATTTGTTACGGATGCCAGTGTTGTTGCGCAAAATCCGAGTTTAAAAGGCTTTAAATGGACCGATACATCAACATGGAACAACGGAAACCCTTTGCTTGTCGGTGTCGGCTTCACCGAAGCGCCTCGCGGAGCTCTAGGACACTGGTTGTCGATATTCGGCGGTAAAATCCAAAACTACCAGTGTATCGTTGCTAGTCAATGGAACGCTGGGCCTAGGGACGGCGCCGGCATTCCAGGTCCTTATGAAAAATCCCTGGAAGGTCATACTTTGGCCATACCAACGCAGCCCTTAGAGATATTGCGCACTATTCACAGCTTCGATCCCTGCATTGGCTGTGCGGTGCATGTTACCGACCCGAATGGCGAAGAGCTGATCAAGGTCAATGTTTCAACTACTTTAAGGTGATCATAATGAAAAGCAAATATTGTCTCTCTCTTTTAGGATTATTGGCCTACGCCTTGATTTTACCTGTTGCTGAGGCTCATACCTTCGGTGCATATGATGCGGGTCTAGTGGCTGGTTTGACTCATCCATTTATTGGGTTAGATCACTTTCTTGCCATGATAGCCGTCGGTATTTGGGCCGGGCAGCTTGGGGGCCGGGCGGTTTGGCTCGTCCCGCTAAGCTTCGTGAGCGTCATGTCTGCGTCGGCTGCATTGGGTTCATTCGGATTCACGCTACCTATGTTGGAACCGGCAATTGTTTGTTCAGTGTTAGTCATGGGCTTACTCATTGCTGGTTCGGTGCGTTTGCCGACTTTCGCAAGTGTTGCCCTTGTAGCACTATTTGCAGTGTTTCATGGCTACGCGCATGGATTGGAATTACCTCAGACAGCCTCACCGGTCCTCTATGGCGCCGGGTTTGTTCTTACTACTACCTTACTACATGGACTTGGCATCGGCTTTGCGAGAAGCTCAAACCAATACAAAATGCTTCAACGCATTGCGGGGTATGTGCTAATTGCCACTAGCGGTTTGCTACTGGTATCCGCTTAGTTTAATAGGGAGCCATTCATGTGCCTTGCAATTCCAATGCAAATCACCCGCATTGATGGATTTAGTGCTCGCTGTGCCGCCAAGGGTGTGGAGCGGGATGTCAGTCTGTTTTTACTGCAAGCCGAGACGCTAAGCGAAGGGGATTATGTCCTTATTCACGTTGGCTATGCGATCCAGAAAATTTCCGAACAGGAAGCCCAATCATCTTGGGAATTACTAGATCAAATGTTGGCTATGGAAGCAGACGCCAGTGCATGAGCTTTCTCTATGTGCAGACTTGATGGATCAAGTCATGGCCATTGCAAAGGCTCATAACGCAGTAAAAGTCGTTCGCATTATTGTCAGAATTGGCCCCTTGTCGGGAACCGAACCGAAGTTGTTGGAAAATGCGTTTAGCATCAGTTGTGCAGGCACCCTGGCCGAAGAGGCTGAATTTTTAACCGAGGCTATGCCTGTCCGTGTTTTCTGCAATGGCTGTGGAAGCGAATCTGAAACTGCCATTAATCAGCTTATTTGCAAAAGCTGTGGAGGTCATGAGACGAAGCTCCTTAGTGGTGACGAGTTAATCCTGGCACGCGTCGAATTAGAGAATGCAGACTGAATTAATCCTTACGTGTCAATTGATTGGAGTTTAATCATGTGTAATACCTGTGGTTGTAACATTACACCGGGCAACCGTCCGTTGGTTTTAGCAGAAAAACCTAAAAATGGCGTGACTACCGTTTCAGTCCTGCAAAATTTGTTGTCGCAAAATAATCAGCAAGCTGACCATAACCGCTCACATTTTGACGCTCAAAAAGTGCTGGTGATTAATCTGATGTCTTCGCCGGGCTCTGGAAAGACCGCACTCCTTGAGGCGACTATAAAACGTCTGCGCGAATCGTTAAAAATCGCCGTTATCGAAGGCGATCTGGAAACCGAAAACGACACTAAGCGGATTCAGGCGCAAGGCGTACCGGCTTATCAGATTACTACCGGTACGGCTTGTCATCTGGATGCACATTTGGTGCATAATGCCTTGCATCACATGCCTCTTGATGACCTGGACCTGTTGTTCATTGAAAATGTTGGTAATCTGGTCTGTCCCGCTAGCTTTGATCTGGGGCACCATCGTAATGTCGTTTTGCTATCAGTGACCGAAGGCGACGATAAACCGGCTAAATATCCCGTTATGTTCCGAGCAGCTGACTTAATGTTGATCAGCAAAACAGATTTGTTGCCGCATCTGGATGATTTTTCACCACTCAATGCCGAACAGAATCTACATAATCTTGCCAATGACGCGCCTGTGATTGAATTTAGCTCAAAAGACGGCAATGGCTTGGAGGCCTGGATAACCTGGCTGCATGTTGAGATAGAGCAACATCGGTCACTATTGCTGAACAATCAAACACAGCGACCTAAAGTCCAGCAGGATGGGCAGTTACTTCATGCCCACCCCGGTAAAACAAAGTTTCATCCGTTAAATAATAAAGTTGTCCATAACTAGTTATTCCGCTCCCTTTTTAAAAGGGGATGGGGGTTAAATAAATACCCTCGGCAACTGCGCCAGACCAGGCTCTACCCTGCATACCGGATAAAGCAAAGCAGGCTCTCTATGCAATCATCTTTTTCAATGCGTAAAACTGAACAGTTACATTAACTCTTAAGAAAAATGCCATCGACCGCAAAACAATTACTGGAAAAAATTCGTGAACTTCCACTACCGGAAAAAGTCCGGATAATGAATGTTTGCGGTGGGCATGAGCGCTCTATTTCCATGGCGGGATTACGAACAGCACTTCCTCAAAATATTGAGTTGATTCCGGGGCCGGGATGTCCAGTGTGTATTTGCCCTGAAGAGGATATTTATCAAGCCATACAAATTGCTATAAACGAAGAAGTGGTATTGCTGGCATTCGGAGATATGTTGCGGGTTCCGATTAATGTTCCCAAATCAGCAATTCGTACCTTGGAACAGGCCAAAGCCGCAGGTGCAGACATCCGCCCGATCGCTTCGCCAACCGAAGCCGTTAAAATCGCTATTGCCAACCCTGAAAAAACCATAGTGTTTTTTGTCGCGGGCTTTGAAACAACCTGTGCACCCGTCGCCGCCATGCTCGCCCAAGGTATTCCTGAAAACTTATTACTCTTAATGAGTGGCCGATTGACCTGGCCCGCCGTGGCCATGTTACTGGACTCCGACACACCGCCATTTGATGCGCTCATCGCGCCCGGCCATGTCGCTACGATTATGGGTGCGGACGAATGGCGATTTGTTGTTGAGCAACATCATATTCCATCAGCAATTGCCGGATTTACCCCCGAGAGCCTGCTTGCCGCCACCTATTCGGTACTGCGGCAGATTATTGAACACAAGGTGTTCCTTGATAATTGCTACACCCAGGTTGTTAAATCCGACGGCAACCGCCTGGCGCAGCAACTGTTAACCTCAACGCTTGATGTCGTCGATGCACCATGGCGGGGAATCGGGTTTATTCCAAAATCCGGTCTTGAGCTCACCAATAAACTAGCGGCTAATAATGCTCGTTTGCGTTTTCCTAAATACACTGCCGAAGCTCGTAAAAACGCCGGTGCCATGCCGCCCGGCTGTGATTGCGCAAAAGTGGTGTTAGGCAAAATAAAGCCTAGCGAATGCCGCTTATATGGCGAATCCTGCACGCCTCGAAATCCAATTGGGCCCTGCATGGTTTCTGATGAAGGCGCTTGCCGTATCTGGTGGGCAACCGGGGTACGCAAAGAGCCTACCGAACCCTCAAACGTTAGCTAAGTCCAGCGGTTACCGGTGAGCGAGGTACGAGGTCTACATATCGTCATTTCCGGCCGAGTTCAAGGCGTAGGCTTTCGCCCCTTCGTCAGTCGTCTCGCCGATGAATTTGGATTAGTAGGCTGGGTCCGCAATCGCAGCGGCCAGGTGGAAATTCAGATCGAAGGTTTAGCCGACGCACTAACCGCTTTCCAACGAGCGCTAATCAACCGCCTCCCTCCTCTTGCTCAACCGGACTTTCCACAGATTTACTCTGTTGATCCTTGGGGATTTTCTGACTTTACCATTCTGGCTAGCGAGTCAGGCGGAACTTCAGATGCCCATATTCCGCCAGATTACTTCGTCTGTGACGATTGTCTGTCCGAAATGCATAACCCTGCAGAAAGGCGCTACCGCTACCCGTTTATTAATTGTACTCAGTGCGGTCCTCGGTACACCCTCATCGACCGCTTGCCCTATGACCGACCCAATACAGCGATGGCAGGCTTTGTTCTATGCCCCGACTGCCGCATCGAATACGAAAATCCAGTGGACCGGCGTTACCACGCGCAACCTCTGGCTTGTTCCGCCTGTGGTCCCAGTCTTAAGTTCCATTGGCCTGGCTATCCAGATGTATGTGTTAACGAAACGGCATTAGCATCATGTTTAGCGGCTTTAAAAATGGGCTTGATCGTGGCTGTTAAAGGCGTGGGCGGCTACCACTTACTGTGCGATGCCACGAACGCAAATGCTGTCCGTCAACTTCGGGAACGAAAACATCGACCTCATAAGCCATTGGCCTTGCTAGTACCTTGGTGCGGCGAAGATGGGCTGGAACTGGTAAACCAGCTAGCCGATCTGGACGAAGCCGAAAAAAAATTATTATGCTCTCCGCTCCGCCCTATAGTACTAGTTCGAAAGCGCAATCATTCGATAGTAAACAAAGCCATCGCGCCAGACTTAGGCGAAGTGGGGGTAATGTTGCCTTACAGTCCACTGCATCATCTTCTGGCAGATGGCTTTGGCGTTCCTCTGGTCGCAACTTCTGCAAACTTAAGTGGTGAGCCCGTTGTGACCGATGAAGTTGAAGTGGAAACTCGGCTTAGCAAGGTTGCCGATGCATTTCTACACCATAATCGTCCCATCCGCCGTCCGGCAGATGATTCGGTGTTTCGCATGGTCGCCGATAAAATTCGCCCCATCCGAATGGGACGAGGATATGCGCCGCTTGAACGAAAACTTCCGTTTTGGCTTAATGAGCCAATCTTGGCAGTGGGCGCTGATCTCAAAAACACCATAGCCCTGGCCTTCCGTGACCGCGTGGCGATATCACCTTATATTGGCGATATGGGCTCACTTAGAACCGCCCAAGTATTCGAGCAGGTAATCGCCGACTTTGTTCGACTCTATGACATCACCCCAAAAACCATTATTTACGATGCGCATCCCGGCTACCATTCCAGTCGTTGGGCCAAGAGTCAAGGAATACCCAGCATTCCGGTGTTTCATCACCACGCTCACGCCTCGGCGCTGGTTGGGGAATATGACCTGAAGGGGCAAATGCTGATTTTTACATGGGACGGAACCGGCTATGGAGAAGATGGCACCAACTGGGGCGGCGAGGCATTACTCGGCTCACCCGGTCATTGGCATCGCGTGGGCTCTCTAAGGTCATTTAATCTGCCTGGTGGGGACAGAGCCAGTCGTGAGCCTTGGCGTTGTGCGTTGTCAGTCTGTTGGGAGAGCGGTATAGATTGGCCGGATAGTCCTCAAGACGTCGATTTATTAAGGCAGGCTTGGCAACAACGTATCAACTGCCCTGTTACCAGCTCAGTCGGGCGCCTATTTGACGCCGTTGCCGCGCTAATTGGCGTCGCCCGATACTCAACCTATGAAGGCCATACCGCGATGCGACTGGAAGCTATAAGCTCTCCCAATGCCGAGGCCATACCTTTACCACTTGCTGAGAACTCGTCTGGCATACTCATCAGTGACTGGAGTCCGATGCTACCCTTTTTGATGAAGGAAGACATAAGCCCAGCTGAGCGAGGCTCAATTTTTCATGCCAGCCTGGCCAGAATCATTGTCGACCAGGCACTGGCAATTCGGGTGAAGTACGGCATCACTCGAGTCGGACTCACCGGTGGTGTTTTCCAGAACCGACTGCTGACCGAACGAGCACTTTGTGAATTGGCAAAACTAGATTTTGAAGTTTATCTTCACGAAGCTTTACCTTCTGGCGACGGGGGGATTAGCTTTGGCCAAATCATAGAAGCAGGAAATAAAATTCAGTTTGAATAACAAAATACAGATGCTGAATGGACTGAAAGAAAACTTAGCAATATAAAATAAAGGCAAATGAATAAAGGCTTTCAAGATGTTTGATCAGCGAATCTCATGGCTAAACCGACACGGCAACTTTTAGCCGAAATTTGTTTTTCGCTAGCAACAACGCTGATAATCAATCGCTAATATTTATTATTCAATACTCAATTATTGTTCGGCGACAATTACCCGTTCAGTTTTAAAGTAACTATTATCAATGTACGCTATCGCACTGATCATGTGGAATTTTGCAGGTATGCTTCCGATCAGAGCCAAATGCTTGGCTGTTAAACAATCAATTGTAATGTGCATTCCTTGCACACAAGGACGAGAACCTACATGCTTCTTCAAAAGAGGTTCGGCCCAGTCATAGCAACTGCCAAACTACTAATAGCATGCTGTCTACTACGGACATAGATTCATGACATCTCTTACTTTGTTGCTCTGGATTACATCCGGAATTTTATTGCAACTGGCTATTTACCTGAGCATTGTCTACTGGCGTCATTGGAAAAACTATCAAGCCATGCCAACCCATGGAGATTTACTGAACCCAAACATTGCAGAGGATATAGTCAACAGCATTGAGAAGGCTAACTTATCTGATCGTTTGGAGTTCCAGTCATTCAAGGTTGACCGCAAAGTCGCCGAAAATACTGGTGGGTCTATTTGCTCGTTTTACCTAAAGCCTGAGAATGGAAAACCGCTTCCGACTTTTCTACCTGGACAATTTCTAACGTTCCGTCTTGATATACCTACTTCGCCCGGCAGTATCCAGCAAGTGATTCGTTGCTACTCCTTATCGGATGCGCCGCGCGCTGATTATTACCGTATAACAATCAAACGGGCTCCAGCTCCCAGTCATGATGTTCGCCAAGGACTTTCATCCCAATACTTTCACGATCACGTGAACGTCGGCAGTATCCTGCAAGTGAGAGCACCATGCGGACATTTTTATGCGGATAATAGTGATAACCCCATAGTGTTGATTGGCGGGGGCATCGGCATCACGCCCCTGCTCAGCATGCTGAATCAGAGCTTACAACAACAGCCCTCCCGCGAAATATGGCTGTTCTATGGCCTGCGAGACGGGCGTGAAACAGTGATGAAATCGCATTTTGAAGGTTTGGCATCATCCAATCCGAACTTTCATTTGCATATCTGCATGAGCCATCCTCTTCCAGAAGATGAACTTGGCCGAGATTATCACCATCAGGGCCGAATCGATATCAACCTGTTGCGCACACAATTACCAAACAACCCTTATCACTTCTATATTTGCGGCCCCACTTCGATGTTAGAAAGTCTGGTACCGGCTCTGGAAGATTGGGGCATACCGGATACACACATCCATTTTGAAGCGTTTGGTCCGGCATCGATCAAACGTCGTAACACCAAGGCCACCGTTAACGAGGCGCAGGACCCAGCAGTGAAAGCCAGCATTGTTGTTAATTTCGCCCAGTCGGGCCAACAATTTCAATGGCAACCGTCTACCAGTAATTTGCTGGAATTTGCCGAAGCAAACGGTGTGAGTGTCAATGCGAGCTGTCGTGCGGGTAGCTGTGGCAGTTGTCAGACTAAGCTTATAACAGGTGAGGTCGAATACCCTCAGCCACCGGATTATGATCCCGAGCCGGGCACTTGCCTGCTCTGCGTCTGTATACCCAAAACCAGTATCACCTTGCAGGCATAATTGATGACTTCACTCTGGCGCCAACATATTCTTCCTTTCAGTCTGCTGCTTGGCCTGCTGGCGGTCGGCACCCTGGCTGGGGATTATGTTCTGCATCGATTGAATCTGGTATGGGTCGGCCGCTATCTGGGCATTCCTGGCACCATCTTAATCATCGTTTCACTGATTTATTCCCTTCGTAAGCGCAAATACATCAGCTTAGGACAACCCAAATCGCTGCTGATTTTTCATGAATTCAGCGCCTGGTTGGGTTCATTGTTGGTGTTAATCCATGCGGGCATCCATTTCAACGTTATCTTACCCTGGCTTGCAACCGCAACAATGGGAGTGAATGTGGTGAGTGGATTGGTCGGCAAAGTATTGTTGGATCGTGCCCGTCGTCATGTACAAGGTGAACGTGAGCAATTCCAGCTTAATGGGTTGTCCCGAACAGCAGTAGAGCATGCCGTATTTTGGGATGCAGTCACCCTTGATGCGATGACCCAATGGCGAAAAGTGCATATCCCGATATTTATCGTGTTTGTGGTACTAGCACTGGGCCATATCATCAGCATTTTCCTGTTTTGGGGCTGGTCATGAGTCCAATACTGAAGATCATTATTGCCGCCAATCTAATCGTGCTGACGATATTAGTTTTTGTCTACCCGCACCTGATGGTCAGCCCCGGAAAACTAATTCCCGGTCACATTCAATTAGAGACAGATTGTTTTGCTTGCCACGCCTCCTTCCGTGGTGTTGATTCAGAGCGTTGTATTAGTTGTCACAAACCGGCAGAAATCGGTCGTCTGACGACCGCAGGCCAACCCATCACCCAATTAAAACCTTCAATTCCATTCCATCAGCAGTTAATTAAGCAAGACTGTGTAGCCTGCCACAGCGATCATGCCGGTGTGAAGCGTAACTCAATGCAAGGGCATTTCAAGCATGCCTTATTAAAAACGCAAACGCGTGGTCAGTGCCAGAATTGCCACAAGCCACCTACCGACTCGTTACACCAAAAAATTGACGGCAATTGCAGCCAATGTCACACCCAGGAACACTGGCTGCCGACTAGCTTTGATCACAAGCACTTTTTTGTGTTGGAGGGTGATCATAATACCCGCTGTGTCACCTGCCATGTCAGGAATGACTACAGTCGCTACACTTGCTATGGCTGTCACGAACATACCCAGGACAATATTCGCCGTGAGCATATTGAAGAAGGCATCCGAAATTTCGACAATTGTATTGAGTGCCACCGAAGTGGTAATGAACATGACATTCGCGATGGGGATGGAAAACGCAACGGTGAAGAAGACGATGACTAAGCTTGGCAAATTGCTGCTTGGCAGCATGGTATTCATCGGATTTCAAAGTCCGTTACCGGTGTTATCACCTTATATACTTTTAAAACCATGACCAATACACCATCTTCAGAAACTAACAGCGCACGTTTCGAAAACACTATTGCTGGATTGAGTCTGCTCGGCATTGGTGTTTATCTGTTACTTCACTATGCGCTTGATGTCGGCCATCAAGTCTATAGCCTGTCGGTCAATACCGCTCTCACTTCGACGGACATCTTACTTTATCAAGGTCACCAGGTGCTTTCAGTTGAACTGGTGCAACTGCCTCTGCTTGTCGTTTTAGCGTTGGGCGGTATTCCGCTGGTTTATCAACTTTGTGTAAAGGTCATTCAGGGTGAGTTTGGTGCTGATTTGCTGGCAGGTATCTCGATTGTCACGGCGGTATTATTGAACGAATACTTGGCTGGTAGCTTGGTGGTATTGATGCTATCCGGTGGCGTAGCGTTAGAAACTTATGCAGTACGCAAAGCCTCTTCAGTGCTTGAGGCCTTGGCTAAGCGTATGCCCTCAGTTGCCCATAGAAAGTCCGGCGACGCACTGATGGATATTACCACTGAGCAGGTGATTATCGGCGACACCTTATTGATCCTGCCACATGAAATCTGCCCGGTTGACGGCTCAGTGCTGGAAGGCTCCGGTACCATGGATGAATCCTACCTGACGGGCGAGCCTTACATGATGTCAAAAACGACGGGGTCGCCGGTCATGTCGGGGGCGATTAATGGCGATACCGCCTTAACCATTCGTGCTGACAAACTATCGGTTGATTCACGCTATGCCAAAATCATGGAAGTCATGCGTTCTTCCGAGCAGTATCGGCCAAACATCAGACGACTAGGTGATCAGTTGGGCGCACTTTATACGCCGATAGCGGTCCTCATTGCTGGAATTGCCTGGGCATTAAGTGGCGAAGTGGTGCGGTTTCTGGCGGTGTTGGTGGTTGCGACGCCATGCCCTCTATTGATTGGGATTCCAGTCACTATTATCAGTTCGATTTCATTGGCGGCACGGCGCAATATTATTATCAAAAATCCAGCTATTCTGGAAACCATCGGCAGGTGCCGGACCGCCATTTTTGATAAAACCGGTACCTTGACGTATGGTCGCCCATCGCTCACGGCCATCATTCTAGGCGCAGGTCAACAAGAGCAAGAGGTGTTAACTTTAATTGCCAGCCTAGAGCGTTACTCAAAACATCCCTTATCGAGTGCGATACTTAAATCGGCTGAAAAATCCGCATTGTCCCTATTAGGGGTCACCAATATCTCTGAGTTGCCAGGTGAAGGTCTGAAAGGCGATGTGAAGGGCAAACAGGTTCAGATTACTAGTCGTAAACAATTCATTGAACAACAACCCGAGGCTATCGCGGTATTACCACCTATCAGCGGTGGTCTTGAATGTGTGGTGCTAATTGATGATGTTTATGCAGCAACCCTACAATTCCGTGATGAAGTACCTTCAGATAGCTCATCCTTTATTGATCATTTACAGCCAAAGCATAGTGTTGATCGGGTCATGCTGGTGTCCGGTGATAGGGAGTCCGAAGTCCGTTATCTGGCGGAGCTTGTCGGTATAGAGCATGTATATTTCAGCCAAAGCCCTGAACAAAAACTGGCCTTAGTCCGAGCAGAAACCCAAGCGGCTAAAACCCTATTTTTAGGAGACGGCATTAACGATGCTCCCTCGCTTACGGCGGCGACTATCGGCATCGCCTTTGGTCAAAACAGCGATATTACCGGTGAAGCGGCGGATGCCGTCATCATGGACAGTTCCTTATTAAAAGTCGACGAACTGTTTCATATCGGTGACAGGATGCGCAAGATTGCCCTGCAGAGTGCGGTAGGCGGCATGGTGCTAAGTGTGATCGGTATGGTGTTTGCCGGCTTGGGTTATTTGACGCCGGTCGCGGGTGCGGTCACCCAGGAAGTAATTGATGTCTTTGCCGTGTTAAACGCCTTGAGAGCGGCAATCCCACCCAAATCACTTTCGGATTTTTCAAACAAGGTAATCGATAAAACCACGTTTCGTCCTAATGTGGTAGTGTCTTAAGCTTTAGCGATAACAGTATACGGTAAAAACTATTTGTTTCGCTGGAGTAGCTTGTAGTGACAGAATAAATTCATAAGCTAAGTATAAATAAGGCGTGGCGTTACATATCCGCCTGCTATGGTCCTAAATCGTAAAGTTGGTTAATTCAAGGTGACGGATAAGATTGTTTTCCGTCAGATTTGAAAAACGTCAATATTGCGTCTGAAACGCTGTAAATACCGTAGAAAGAATGCCTTTTTTCTACGGTAGCCTCTGCAAAATACCCCCTGATGCAAATTTTGAAATGTAATTTCGCATCAATAACTCATGGGGGTTAAACAGCCCGTTTAATCGTGTTGTTTTTTCTAAAACCAAATACAGCCAACAACCCTGGCGCGAACAACAATGCGGAGGCGGGGAGAGGTACCGGGGCTGCGGTTATGTGAACAGTGCCGCCCGTTATTCCAGTGGCAGGCCCGCTACCATCGGAGAGAAACAACAGCTGTGAAGGTGATACAGGATCAGCAGTTATGCTCAAGAAATTCCCTTGGCTGATGTTAAGCGCTTTGAACTTGACAGTACCCAACAAGGTGGGCGATGTGATGTTTAAACCAGTCGTTGATAAAGTGCTTTCGGCAAAGTGGATCCGTCCCAAGGTCGTGCCCACACCAGGAGTAATAGTACTTGCGAAACTTACAGTGTCTAATCCAAAAATATTGCCACTGGTCAGCAACTGCGCGGAAAGATTGGTGCTGTTGTAAGTTAGATCGAAATCAAAGCCCGCTAAATCGTTAACGTCATTGACATAGATGTTGGCATCAAATATCGAGTTCTTGGCGGCCGAATAGATGTTTTGGCCATTAGGAAATTGAAGATTTATCGTGGCCGCTTCGGTTGTTTGGATTAAGCCGACGAATGTCAAGGCCATCAGTTTGGTCAGTAAATGTTTGTTCATAAAAGATTCCGTAGAAGTAAGTAAAAGCCGAGGCAAATTGCCCCGGTTAGGCTAAGCAAAATAAGAAGAGGATTATGGTGTAGGGGTAACGACTGCGCATTTTGTCATCGTACAAAGTGAAACCGCTTTTCTGTAATCGATGATATTGACTCTCAAATCACCATTCAGATCGCGTGGATCATTGGCTGCTACTATTTGGCCGTATTTGGCTTTGATGGCATTCAAATCGTTCATGTCGATGTCGCTATCGCCATCCGTATCGCCAGGGCCGGTTACCTTGACGGTAAAGGCTTTTGACGTAGTCTTGTTATCAGCATCGTTTGCCGAGACGGTAAAGTTAAACACGCCGACTTTGGATGGCACGCCGGATAATAGGCCAGTAGTTGAGGCGAGTGTCAAACCATTGGGTAGCGCGCCTGCGCTGATGTCGGTCACGTAAGGGGTGTTGCCGCCGCTAACGGTAGGTCGTTGTGGAAACACTTCATTGACCTTGCCGTTTTGCAGCGCATCGACTGTACTAAAGGGCGTAATAGCCAGAAATTCCGTCATTTGCGAGCCCTGATAAGCGCCGACGATTTCCGCGGTTGAACAATCAAAGTCATACGAGTCGCCGTTGGCATCGGTTACGCCCACGACACCATCGCCGTGCAGATTATCCGGTCCGACCTTGTCGCACATGGCTTCGCCTTTTTCGCCATCAATGGATCCAGCCGGGCCGCCGTAGGCATAAAACTCATAACGGCGAGTGACGGCTTCTTCAGCGTTGTTACCCATACTGTCGGCACCGCCGCGCAACTCGGATTTGGCAGTGCTGCCACCGTTTTGTGATTGCAACAGATACCACTCGGATTCCACTTCGTCCGGTTCACCGTTGGTCCAGTCTGCAAGGCCGTCACCGTCATGGTCGTCACTGATTAGATCACCCAAGGCCAAAACACGTGCTCTATGTGTGGTGGTCTTGATGACCTTGACCCAACTGGGTTCGCCAAATTCTTTAACAATGGCTTGCGGAACAATCGGAGCGGGTATCGTTGCCACGACTTGTGCCGGAAAGTTGGCTGTTGGCGGGGTATAATCGAAGACCGGGATGTTCAACTGTAGTGCAGGGCCAACGATCAGTTTGCCGCTAGCATCTTTGACCAGCCAGTTGTACTTGGCTGCGCTGTATGGTGCGGTGCTTCCATAGGCAAAATGCACCCCAAAATGTTCGCACCCTACGTTTTTGCTTAAGTCGTAGCAATAAAGTGTGCTGTTTGCCGGATAGGGATTGGTGAAAGCGCCCCCTTGTTCATAACGCACAAACACTTTGGGATGCAAAGGATCGCTAAGGTCTTCACGTACTTTTCCATAACCATAATGATTGCCGGGGTAGGTACTGACAACATCCCGGCTCCGTGCGTCGTCGAGTTCGATTTCTATGCCGTAGACGATGCCACCTGTGTGATTCAGCGCATCGAAATTGCCCAATCCCCCCCTGATGTCGCTCGCCTCAGCGGCAGAGCCAAGCGCCAACAAGGGCAATAAAATGGTGATTTTTTTCATAGGATCTTCCTGTCTTAAGTAGGTGAATATAAAAAGGGGGTCTTCAGTGGCATATGCCAGTGAAAATTGGCTTATGCTGCCAAACATATAAGTTATGGTGCGAATTTTAAATATAACAGCACTTTTTGTTCCAATTTCGCAATAACGTTAGCAGCTTGATTATCCTAACCACACTCATACCTAGAGCGGGTCATTGTTCAGCATATTCTTTGATGAGTTTCTTAGCGTGCTGTTTTCGCGAGAGAGTAACACAACTAACTTTGCTTATTTATGAATGTTATGTGAAATACCTTACATTTCTAATGTTATCCTGAGTTGGAAAATTAAGATTGGTCTATGCATGTAAGCTATTGATTACAAATAGTTAAAAATAAACCTTACCAAGAAAACGGATAGTTTTTTATCTGTCTACTTTTATTAAAGCATGTTGCTTTAAAAAGCATAGTTCGTGCCTAAAAATAACCACGATATGTTTTTACGATATTCAAAATTTGAACGGAGTTTACTGGTGTATTTTTTGGATCGTAATATTCCTCCAAATTAGTTGGGCGATATTGCGTGTATTGAGGACGACATGTAACGACAATCTGTCGCGTTTACAAAATAACGATGGCATTATTCTTTTGTGATTTGTTTATTCCTGAATATTTAAATCTAAGTACTGCTTTGCAGAAATTTTTATTATATGGCACTGGCACTGATAAGTTTGTCAATCACCGCCAGATTTGACAGTTCAAGCTGTCAATTTTGACGGTCACTGTCAAAATTGACATGAAATAATTCAATATCAATTGGCGGATAAATTGAAATAGATTGGCTATAGATCTTAAAGTTCGGGATACAACAACCGAGAGCTTCGTGTCGGTACTGATTTACCTGATGAATTTTAATTAACCGGAGAAACTTATGTCGTCCAAATCTGGATAGCCGGTTTCGTTTCAATCCTCAAGTGCCAACAACTTAAATCACCAGTAGTAAAACCAGATCCTGCAATTCCAATCGTTCCCCCAGTTTCCAAAGATTTTGATGGCGATAATAATGGCGGTAAAGGTGGGAAAATTGACATCCTCGCTTGATAGCTAGTGGTTCAAACGAATCTTACAGTTACTGATAATTAGTGACTGTCAGGTAAAATTTATCACAACAATTCTCAACGATAAATTATGCGAACTCTCTGCCTATTAGTTCTGATACTTATTTCAATAGTTGAGATTGGCCCCATTCCTATTACTCCCATTGTGTTAATTTGGATTGTAGTATTTCGGCCTATTTGGTTTTATGAACTGGTGGTCAAGATTTATGGCAAATTTAACCATAGATAACCCAGCGGGCTTATTTTTATCGTGAAATGTCGGGGGTAAAATAAACTTGCCAATCTGTGTAGCGAATCACTAAGAAAATGTCGCAAATGTAACTGAAACCTGCCGCTCATTGCCTCATGTTTTCAGCTAGTTGAATGTCGCATAGTGGCCGACTGCCGCTAGTCGCGAAAGTCTGTCACCATTACAAAGCTGACAGACCAGCAAATACTTTGTTTATTCGATATAGGGTCTATACCTCTTCGGCGTTTGAGTCTGTGTTTTATTTCATGAAAAATTGGTACAAAGACGCGACTAACGTAGAATCGCGTCAAAAACCACTCAGTTGGGATGATTGAGTCTAATTTATTACAGTTACCTACCATGATGGAATCACTCCAGATATACCTAATGATCGGCGGATTGCTTCTATTCGCCGTCTTGATAACACTGACAATTGTATTGTTAAAAGTAAATAAACTTCTAAATGGAAATACTGATGCCACCTATAAGGAATTGACTCGATTATTACTAAACAATGAAGCCAGCCTAATCAATGGCTTTTCGGAATCGAGAAAAGAACTCAGGGAAGTGAGTACCGAAAATCGGCGTGAAATCCAAGACGTTTTTAAAAATCTGCAAGACACGCTACTCAAACGTATTTCTGAAAACAGCGCGATACAAATTCAGCAACTCAGCTCGTTTAAGGCCGCATTGAACGAACTTTCCGAAAAACTAATCAACAATTCCAACGAGTTTAAGCAAAGTGTTTCGCAATCATTTCATACAACCAGCGAAGCACTTAACAATAAACAGGACGAGTTTCGGGATAAAATACTGGAAAGACTCAATGCTTTTGAAGGCGTCATAAAAAATGATGCCAAGGAAAATCGCGATGAATTAACCGCCAGCCTGAAATCATTTGAAGGCAAATTTTCTGAAGGGATTAAAGAATTTAACGAACAATTGCGCATTCGCTTTTCAGATCTAAACAAACAACAGTCTGAAGCTAATGAGCAAGCAAAAAACAGTATTCTGGACATCCGTCAAACCATAGAAAATCAATTAAAAGCCATACGCGAAGACAATACCCAACAGCTTAACGAAATGCGTAAAACAGTTGATGAGAAATTGCACGACACCTTGGAAAAGCGGTTGGGAGAATCATTTAAACAAGTCAGTGACCGCCTGGAGCAAGTTCATAAAGGCTTGGGTGAGATGCAAACCTTGGCCATTGGCGTTGGTGATCTTAAAAAGGTATTGTCCAACGTCAAAACACGCGGGATATTGGGTGAGTATCAATTGGGTAATATCCTTGAACAAATCCTGTCGCCTGATCAATACGCCGTCAATGTCGCCACCAAACAAGGCAGTCGCGGCAACGTCGAATTTGCGATTAAATTACCGGGGCATGCGGACGAAAAAACCGTCTGGTTGCCGGTTGATTCAAAATTCCCGTTGGAAAGCTATCAAACCTTACTTGCCGCCTGGGAAGACGGCAACATCGTCACCATTGATGCCGCACAAAAATTACTGTTAAAAGCGGTAGAAAGTTTTGCCAAAGACATTAGCAGCAAATACATCGACCCACCGCATACCACCGATTTTGCCATCATGTTTTTGCCGATTGAAAGCTTGTACGCAGAAATATTGCGCCATCCCGAACTGTTTGAACGTCTGCAACGCACCCATCGCATCACCATTACCGGCCCGACCACCTTGTCTGCCTTGTTAAATAGCCTAAGCATGGGTTTTAGAACTCTGGCCGTGCAAAAACGTAGCAGCGAAGTCTGGAAGGTGCTTGCAGAAGTCAAAACTGAATTCGTCAAATACTCTGAGCAATTGGCCACCGTTCACAAACACATAAATTCAGCGTCCACTACCTTGGAAACCCTACAAACGACCCGTACCAAGGTCATGGAGCGTAAGCTTCGCGGAGTTGAAACGTTAGATACTGATACGCCTTTGCTACTGATTGATGAATAACCACTTTGGATGATTCAGGTAGATATCAAATAAAAATCACGCTGAATTGTGATCATATTTCTTGATCGCGATAGGCAATATTGGCAATAACTGGAGCTGTAATGGATTTTATCAATTTAGAAAACCTGAAAACCTATCCGCATTTATGGGTTTTGGGTTCGTTCATTGCTATTTTATTCTTGTTTTTTCTTGTCAAATTCTGCGGATCTTGGTATTTCATAAACAAAGATTTGCGGCAGGCGATAAAAAGGCTTCAAAATCTGAACGGCGACGGTCAAGCAACCAATGTAGAGTTGATCGGCAAACAAATCATGACCTCGCCAAAACTCAGTCATTGCTGGTCGGAATTCGCAGAATCCTTACACCCGCAAAGCGCACCAGATGAAATGGGCCAGGAGCGAGTGGTTCGCTGGCGATCTACCGTTCCAGCTGAAGTCTTTTTTAATGTCGAAACACTGGTTGCTGTAGAGCTTAAAACTGAATATTTCAAGCATCAACCCGGCATTCTGACCGGTATTGGCATACTGGGTACTTTTATTGGCTTATTGAGCGGTCTATCAAGTTTCTCTGTCAGCAGTGACCCTGAAAAAGTGCGTATCAGCCTTGATGCACTCGTTTTGGGCGTTCGTGAGGCTTTTTACATGTCTGCCACTGCTATTGGTTTGGCGATGTTCACTACCTTAATCGAAAAATTATGTGTAAGTGGACTAATTAAACAAGTTGAAGAGTTATGCCAATTGCTCGATAGTTTATTTGAAGGTGGCGCGGGTGAAGAATATCTGGCTAGATTGGTTAAAGCCGGAGAAAGTAGCGCCACTCAAACTGCACAGCTTAAAGACGCGTTGGTCTCCGATTTAAAAGAAATGTTGGCTGAAATGATCCGCCAGCAAACCGAAGCTATTGCTGGCAGTTTTTCAGAAAGTTCTAAAGCTCAGATAGTAACCACTGAACAAAGTGGCGACCGCATTGCTCAAGCTATTTCAGATAGTTTGAGTGAACCACTTCAAAGAATTGCCTCAGCTGTCAATACCACCACCGATACTAATGGTGAAGTAGTTACCCGTGCCCTCAATGAAGCTTTGATTACGTTTTCTCAGCAAATGAAAGATATGTTCGGTGGTCAAATGGGCGACATCAATCAGTTGTTACAGCAGACCACTTCAGCTATGCAATCTACTGTTTCTCGGTTTGACCAGCTTGCCAGTAATCTTGGGGATGCCGGTAAAAACGCGGCTGATGTGATGAGTGAGCGATTAAGCACCGCACTTGAATCAATGGAGGCTAGGCAGCTCACTTTGAATAACACTATGACAGAGTTTGTTAGCCAGTTACGGGATATGGTGCAATCCTCTCAATCAGAAACCAACAGTCAGCTACAGCAAACTTTAGCTTTATTAGGCGACAAAGTGGCAGGTATGACTGATCAACTTCAACAACAAGCTCAAGCCGCTGCGGATACCCATCAAAATCAGCAAGATAAGCTACAACAAAATGCTTCTGTGTTAGCTCAAGAACTGGCGACTCAAGTTCAAAGCAGCATGTCATCAATGCAGCAACAACTTAGCAGCATGATTGATGTAATGAAGGAACAGTCATTTCAATCCACAGCTTCCAATGCTGAGCAGCAGAAAAATATCTCACAGCATACCCAAAATATAGTGAGCGTTCTTTCTGACCGCGTTGAAAGTACATTTGTAAATTTGAATCAAAACCTCACTGGTATGATTGATCTTATGAGCAAACAGGCAGAACAAACGGCTCATTCACACCAAACCACTCAGCAACATCTGGCTGAACAAGCCAACCGATTGACTGAACAGTTAAGTCAGCAAGTGCAGGCTATGATTGCTCAAACAAACAACGCAGTATCATCCATGCAAGCTTCAGTAACTTCCATGCGTGATGCTACTAAAGAAAATACTCAGCGTATGGAAAACAGTGCAGGAACACTAACCCTAGCTGCCGATAACTTTGCCCAAGCGGGAAACAGCGTAGCAAGTGTGATGCAACAGACCGGCACGGTGAGCGATAAAATGGCTACCACCTCAATTGCATTAAACAACGTCGCCAGTACCGTGCAAACAGCGCTTAATGATTACAACAATGCCGGTAAAGTGATGGCGCAAATGGTTGAAGAATTAAAAGCCACCGTTGAAACGGCAAAAAATGAGGCTTCCGTATCGCAATCGTTGGTCAACCAGATCAAACAATCCGCCGACCATCTGTTGCAGGCGCAATCGGCTGTTGACGGCATATTTAAAGAAGTCTGTGATGAACTTGCCAACGCACATGAAGAATTTGCCAGCAACGTAGTTAAGGGGCTTAAATCGAGTAATACTGCCTACCAAAAGGAACTCAAGGATGCGGTTGATTATTTAAAAACCGCCATTGAAGAATTGGGTGAAGTGGCCGAAAAAATTCCGGTACGAGGATAGACTATGCTCGGTACCCGCATCACCATCGGCAAAAAACTCAAAGACGAAGCCGAAAAACCTTTCTGGATTTCCTTTGCAGATTTAATGACCGCACTAATGGTTATGTTTTTACTGGTAATGAGCGTTGCCTTGTTAGCAGTTACCAAAATCGTTTCCGAAGAACAGCGTGCTGCTGATGCCCGCAAGGATGCCATTGAAAAACTTCTTGATAAAGTAGAACAAGCCGCACAAGAAGATCCAAAGTTTTCAGGCATTCACGTTAACCGTGATCGTCAGACAGTTGATTTTGGTGACCGCGCCCGCTTTGATACCGGCAGTCACCAGCTTAATAAAGATCAGGCACGCTTGTTACGCGCCTTTATTCCGCATGTACTTGAAATTGCCAATAGCGAGTTGGGCAACGATTGGTTAAAACGAATTGTCGTAGAAGGCTTTGCCGATAAACGCGGCAGTTATTTGCTCAATCTTAACTTAAGTATGCAACGCAGTCAGCGTGTGCTTTGCGTATTGTTATCCAAACCCGATACGGGGGAAACAGAACTGTCTGCCCAACAACGTGAAGATATTCGCCAGCTATTTTTGGTCGGAGGCTATTCTTCCAATTCACAAAAAGACACCCTTGAAGAAAGTCGTCGTATTGAATTAAGGCTGGAATTTAGAGGGATTAAAGAACCATCCCGTTTAACACCGCCCATCAGCGAAGACAATTTCGGCACTTGTGCGCTATAGAATAAAAATATGGCAAAGTATGTGTGCATCGCGATGCTGGAAGACCCGCCATATAATCTTATCGTAGCGGTAACTGCTTATGATCCAAAAGACTGGTGCGCCGAACTGCCCTTGCCCAGCCATTTACTGTGTTTTGAGAGGATTAAAAATGCTGACATCATGTTTAATCAATTCATTCATCGTCTGCAGGCTAGCGGGATTAACGTTAAAACCGATAAGGCGTTTCGTGCCCAGCCGCATGAGGTCATTCGGGTGTTTAACCAGGTCAGGGATGAAGCGTTTAACAGTCAACAGGTAACCAAAGAACCAAATGATGAAGAAAATAGAAATCAGCTGCATGAGCTTAATAAAGATGGAATCCTTGTATTTAAAGAAGCAGCACACCAGGTATTCACAGCTGAAGCATCGGTATCCACGCTGTTATTAGCGACACAGCAACGTGTTGGTAAATTAACATTGCAAGACGGCATTGCCGAAGACACTGAGACTGGTTTGATGTGGTTACGGTTCGCGTACGGGCAAACTTGGTACAACAAAAAGGCGATAGGTGATGTAAAAAAAGTTAACTGGAATGAAGCTTTTGAAATGGTTAAACAGTTCAATCAACAAGGTGGTCATACTGGTAAGAATGACTGGCGATTGCCGACGATTGATGAATTAAAATCATTAATTGAACATGTGAAAGACAAATCTGGCAATACTATTGATACCGATATTTTCCCAGAAAATTCACAACGGTTTTGGTCGTCTTCACCCCTTGCTTATGGTAGATACAAGGCGTGGTCCGTAACTTTTGTTTCTGGCACTGAAAATATAGAGAATAAGAATCAAAGTAATGCTATTCGGTTCGTGCGTGGAAATACAATTGACAAGACAGCGGGTAATCAAATGCATTCGGTTGAAAAAGCGCCATAATATTTACAGTGTACAATCTATTTATTTGCGAGAAGAACCATATGTCCACCTTATCCATCCACGGTGATGTCCACATTCCAGATAATCTTATTCATGCATTGGGCTTAAAACCAGGCACTGAACTGGCTTTTGAGCGCCAAGGTGACGCTATTGTTATGCGGCCGGTTAAAAAAACTATCAAACAATCACTCGTTGAAGAAGGCCCAAAAATACTGGGTTATACAGGGCCGACAGTTACGCTGGAAGAAATGGACGCAGCCATTGCCAAAGGCGCGGCGCAATCGTTGTGAAGTCGGTCGATACCAATATTCTGGTGCGTTATTATGCCCAAGATGATGCCCTCCAATCTCCTCTTGCCTTGCGCATTTTCAGTGACGAAGCTGAGCTGTTTGTGACGAAAACGGTGTTGCTTGAGTTTTTCTGGGTATTGACCCAGGCCGACAAATTTCGCTTTCCGGCTGAGCAAGTCATGACTGTGTTTGAACATCTGCAAGACTTACCGAATATCGTGATTGAAGATGAGCTTTCGCTCAGAACAGCCATCACCTGTTGCCGTGCCGGTCTTGAGTTTCCAGATGCTCTGCATTTGGCCGCATCTGGGGCTTGCAGTGCATTTTTGACCTTCGATGATCGTAAATTCGCGCGTCGGGCACAACGCCTTAAGCTGACGCCTGTTTGTGAAATACCCGCCTAATCTTGCTGATACAACAATCAGCAATGATTTTATGAGCAAATGTTCCTACCAGCAACGAAGCGAAAGCAATAGTTTGGAAATGCCTGCATGAATTCAATTGCCACCTTTCGTCACCGTTTGCTGCAAATCAATGCCGAAGCGCTGGCTTCTCCTATCCCAGATTTATCTGCAGAAATGGCCCGAACTACGCAACGCTTAAAGGCTGAGTATGGCGACATTTCAAGAGGTGCGGGTGATCAGCAAGGCATTGCGACAGCGGTGATTGGATATCTGAAAAACCATCATTTACTCACTTATCGCGACATTAAACACATTTGCTTTGGCGTGTCGTCACCTTACGGTGCGCCGTTAACTCGAGTTATTGAACATAAAACTTTGTTCGCTAAGCTACTTAAAGAAGTCGAACTTTTACAACCAGAACCGCGCAAGTTTCGGCGCTGTTATCAGGGTTTGCTGAAAGGATATTTCCGTTATCGGGGTCTGCAGACTGACGATATTAACGGCCGTAAAAACTGGTTGGCGTTACGGGAGTTTTTGGCCCAACACTGCAAGGCTTTAAATAAACAAAAGCCGGTAATGGAATGGTCACAAGCTCTTTACGAACACAGGAACCTGCTTGCTGATAACCCTTGCAAGCCTTATGGCAAGGCCATGCTGGCAGGTGATATGTCGGTTATTGAGGAGCTTAAGAACCGATTGGGAGTTGATGACGATACTTGGGTGATGAATGAGTTGATATTGGCTCAGATTCAAGCGGCAACGGCATTAAAAGATCACGAGTTTGTGTTGCAAGTGCTGCCCTTGGTAAAACTTCTGGAACAGCACTCATTGTTAATCACTAAGGGGCTTTCCCTCTTACTTAGGCGCTATGTGGCCTGTAAAGTTCATACTGAACACCATACACTTCGAGAAGCTGCATTAAGGGAATGGAAAAGCCCTTGGTTGGAAGCTAATAAACCAATGTGGCATGGCCAGATTGGTGAGGCAGCCACTGATATGGTGAGTTTGTGGCTGAAACGGCGCACTATCCAAGATTTTTTTGAGTTATTGCAGGCTGATGGCCAAGCCGATCGGCAGCGAATGGAGTTTTGGCTTAAATACGCCGAGGCGATTGATGACATTTGGCTGGCTTTGGGGCAGCACAGCCTTTACAACAGTAAACCGGATTACAAGCGTATTCGTCAGAATATGGCTGGACGCTATATGGCTTTAGAAGGAGGGTCATACAATCAAGATAATGCTTTTTTAATGCGAATTGGTGGCTATGTTTTCATCGAGTTTGGTAAGCAGAACAACGCTTGTCATGTATTTTTGGCAGATAATCTTCCATTCAAGTTTGGACAAAAATCGGTGTTAGGTACACAGGATGGGCTCAAAAACAAGGAACATCCAGGTCATCGTAGAACATTGTCACATCGAGAAGGTTGGCAAGGGGAGTTCACCGATTTTTTGCGTTATCACGCCAATGCAACGCCTGGCGAAAACAAACCTAAACCGGTTTCATCAATCGTAGCTTCTCATATTTCGAAATCGACAGTGCCGTCTGTAAATCCTAGAGTTCGTTCAATATCTACCCAGAATCAGCAGACTAAGACCTTTGACATTAAGCAGTTACAAGAGTTCTGCATTTCACAAAACTTGCATTTTGATGATCATAGAGACAAAGGCGGAGCATTTTGGGTACGTGCTTCTGAAACTCACGAATCGGCAGCCTCGTTGCTAAAAAGTGTAGGTTTTCGATATAAAGAAGGCCGGGGTTGGTGGCTGGAATAATGGAATTTAACAAGTTATGGTCATTCAAGGCACGTCATCAACAGATTGTTACAGAACCATCCCATTATCTGACTATCCGGTTTAAAAACGACGGTATTTATTATGGTGTTGAGCCTGAATTGGCCGATTGGCCTAACCAATGGCAGTGTTTTGGTCAAGACTCAGCCAGCATTAGCTTACTCAATCAGATTGAGGAATTGGGCCATTTAGACCCCCTCGAAAACCAGCTATTTTTAAGTTGGGATTCCCTTTATCAACTTTTGGGGGATCAAGCGGATAGTTCAAATGAATTGCTCAAGCTACTGAAGTTGCCTGAGTTTTCAGATTTACGTCCCAGTCTTGCCAGTCAAGGATCGTTGGAGGATTTAGATTTTCGCATTACATTGAGTGACTGGATCAGTCCGCTGGGGAACAAGCTTCAAATAGCACCTGAGGTTACAGGTGCGGTTATCCAGTACCAAGACCATCAATCCCTCTTACCAGAAGCAGTTTGGCGTTTGGTTAGTGAAGTGCGTACTTTTTATTCCCTACCTCAAGAAAGCCGAACTCCACAGGTTAATCGTCAATCTTGGAGTTTAATACGCCGTTATGCTTGCTCTGCAAAGGTGCCAATGGTGGATTTTTTACAGCGCACGGTAGTTTTGTCGCCAGAAAAATTGCTGTTGCATTTACATAAATCAGCCGGTGTAGGCAACAAAACCGTCCAAGTAGAACCCGATTTTGATGGGGCTCCGCCGCAATGGCTGGATACGTTTGATAAATACACCACTGTACCTGAACGGTACGACATTCCAGATGGCCAAGGCATTATTCAAGTCCTGGTTTCGCCTCAAGTACGCTCAGTGTTGCAGGAGTTGCGGCGCTGGCCGGGGCGTTATGTGGCAGGGCAACGTGCAGAAGTTTTCATTAGAAATCCCTATGCCGCGTTGGGGGATGATGCTGTCTCCGTTATTGATGAAGCTCAATTTGAAGAAGCTAGGGAAGCTGCCGGCATTGAGTTTGAACAGTTTTTTATTGATGTTGAGAATGACGAAAACGGTAAGATTATTGGTGTAGGCTTACTGATCGAATCTACATCATCTGCAAGTCAACAAACCAATCGCTATGCGTTTGCAGATACCAAGGAGCTGGAAAATTTTATCAAACGCTTTGATCGACATATTCAAGCGGGCTTTCAATGCTTGGCCTGGGAAGGCTATGAACTTGAAATTTTAGGCGATGCTGAATATCAATTAGCAAACCTGAAACTGCTTCTTTTGGAATGGATGCCAACACCGCTTATTAGTATTGCCTATGCTGATATTTTTAATTTGGGCCGTTACTCTGAGCGCATAGAAGGCATTGGCGTTGAAAAAAACTATGTTTCACCGTTTATTGCCAGAAAGTCTGACGAAGACGGTTGGGTGCCATCCAATATCGAATTTGGCCTGGCTTTTATGCCAGAAAATTCGGCAACCCCTGTAAATATTCAATTAAGTATTAGCGATAGAGAATCTATTCAAGAGGCGATTGATCAAGCAGAACAAAAGCAATTAGATGTGATTTCTATTCCAGGTGTTGATAAGCCTGTGTCGGTTGCCGAAGCTAAACAAATTCTGGAAGTCATTCAAACCACTGAAGAACAAATACAAAAAGGCGAGTTTTCCACTAAACAACAAAAAGCGCCATCTCAATCATTATTACTAAAGAGCAATATTTATACGGTTGACTATCAAGAGAATAGAAAGCAAGCATTGGAGTTGCCTAGCGATAGTCAGGCTAGATTACCAAGTGTTTTACGTGAATCTGTCAGCCTTAAATACCATCAACTACAAGGCGTCGCATGGCTCCAACATCTTTGGCGTCATGCGCCACAACATTGCCGAGGCGCATTATTAGCTGATGACATGGGCTTGGGGAAAACGCTGCAAATCCTTACATTTATTGCACGTTGCATTGAAGAAGAACCCAATATTGATCCTATCCTGATTGTGGCTCCAGTATCGTTGCTGGAAAACTGGCAAGAAGAGATTGACAAGTTTTTTAAGCCTCAGGCCATGTCTGTCTTGATGTTATATGGCAATCAGTTAAAGGATCAAAAGCTTGACCGGTCAGAAATTGACCCTCAATTAGTACGCGAGGGATTGGTTAAATTCTTAGTTCCAAATTGGTTAGGAAACGCCAAGGTGGTCTTAACCACCTATGAAACCTTGCGAGATTTAGAGCTTTCTTTAGCCTCTCAGCATTGGTCAATTATGGTTTGTGATGAAGCCCAGAAAATTAAAAACCCCAACGCGCTGGTGACCCGCTCAGCTAAAAAGCAAAATGTTCGGCTGAAAATTGCATGCACAGGAACCCCTGTAGAAAATTCACTGGCTGATTTATGGTGCCTGTTTGACTTTATTCAGCCTGGACTGTTGCGGGCTTTAAATGATTTTGGCTCACGCTATCGCCGACCTATTGAAGCTAAAACAGAAGAGGAAAATGCCCGTGTTAATGAGTTAAGGGCATTGATTGAGCCGCAAACGCTTAGGCGCACTAAAGCACAAGTGGCTAAAGATCTTCCCAGTAAAATCGAAGTTGAGAGTTGTCGCTTGTTACCGCTGTCAACTTATCAGCGCGATTTATATCGGCAGGTTATCCAAGCCTATCATTCAAAACAAAGCGACAGTGTCTTAAAAAATCACTTAGGGTTGATTCAGTATTTACGACAACTTTGCACAAGTCCCTATCCCGTTGGCTCTAAAGCCACACTTGATGAGCCTTTGTCAGAAAGAGAAATTAAATCCCCGAAGTTAAAATGGCTTTTAGAATTATTAGTCGATATTCGGCAGCGAAACGATAAAGTGATCATATTCGTAGAGTTCCTTGATCTACAACGACAACTTCAGCGTTATATTGCTGAACGTTTTAAAGTATTTCCCGACATTATAAATGGCTCTACATCGGCGGCTGCATCGGCAACTAATAGTAGGCAAAAACGAATTAGGACTTTTCAGGAGAAGCCAGGATTTGGCGTTATTATTCTTTCCCCGCTGGCCGTTGGCTTTGGCGTCAACATCCAGGCAGCCAATCATGTCATTCACTACACCCGCACCTGGAACCCGGCTAAGGAAGATCAAGCAACTGATAGGGCTTATCGCATTGGTCAAACAAAAGATGTTTATGTCTATTACCCTGTAATAACTGCCGAATTCGTTACCTTCGATATGAAACTCGATAAATTGATAAGCTGGAAAAGAGGCCTTTCCGATGACATGTTAAATGGCTGCGGTGACTTATCATCTAATGAATTTAGTGATCTTGTTGCTCCTGAAGGTGGTGCACCATTTATTCAATAATTCTTTATAGGTAAGGATTTTAAATTTAGCCAACTTCCGGTTATGTTGTTTTCTCAAAATTAATCTAATCGAGATTCGCTCCGGGAATAATCCAATTCAGCTACTGGAGAAATAACAATATTTTTTGTTTCAGAAAATTCTTTAATTTTTTGCAGAACATTGTTCCAGTCATCCCTATCAATGGCCGGTCGATGACGCTCAATACCCGGCAAGGCAGCCATAAGGTGAAGAGAGGCTTCATCACCAGCCTCGTCGGCATTAAATGCCGCATATATTTTTAAGTTTTTTGATTTCAGGTCGCGAAGCGTTTCTATTAATTTTTTACCTCCCATTCCAGAGCATGAAATCACACTGGCACGTGGGTTTAATTCTGTGTAGCTGATTGCGTCAATAGCCGACTCACAGACAGCGACAGATCGTGTCTTTTGTCCACGTGAAATAGTGAAAAACCCCGATTCTTTGCCACGAAACCCACGCCAAATGTGTTCTGTTGTGCTGCAAATCTCAACGCCCTCTTGTCCATATCTGAAACAAATATTCCCGCGAAAATCTGAGAAAATCTGGCCTTTCTCGTAGAGCTTATCGACGGTAGTTACGGCTAATTTTCTCACAGAGACCAAATATTCTCTGACTTTGAGCCAAGTAGATTCATCTGGTGCTGGTAATGGAGCAGTAGATTTTATAGCTTCCCTCGCGTCTTGCATCCCTTTGTAAGCTGCAGCTTTCGAAATGCTATCAGCATCAAAATTGCCTGCTAAAAAAGCACATGCACCAGCAAAATCTATTCCTTCAAGGTGCATCGCTAGGTCTATTGCGCCGCCGCTTTTTTGCCTATCATGATTGAAAAATTTAGTTTTACCATTTTTAGTTTCAGTGCTGATTCTTCCGAATGGGCCCCGATATTGATGTTTATTATCGGGGTCAATTTCGTAGCCGCACATCGCAAAAACAGCTGGTAATGGAATATCATGAATACGCTCACGCTCAAGAAGACAACTAAGTCTGGACGTTTCTAATTCAGCCTTTTGCCGTCGCTCTTTTTCACGTTTTTGTTCTGCTGCAGCATCTACCAGAGGTTTTAGAATTGGCGTTTGAATCATACCTAAACGATGAGATTCGGTTTTTGCCCATTCTGTCCTTGATGTATCACGGATCATTGCTGGCGGTGGCTCAACCAGTATTTGAGGGACCTCTGGTGCCATAGCAGAATTTACATGGTTATAATATTCGCTAATCCTGGTATGTGTCGCAGTGGATTTCTCCGTCCCCCTTTTCAAACCTAAATGTGCTACCGAATTGGCAAAACTTGTTTGCAGTTCAGCTAAGGCTTTTTTGCCATCAAGCCATCTTGAGGCATTTAGCCTATCAGTCGTTGGGTCAATTGGAACAAAAATCGCATGCAAATGGGGTGTTTGCTCATCCAGGTGAGTTACCACTGATACAATATTTTTATTGCCGAATGTGTTAGTAAGCCAATCAAGTGCGGCTTTTTCAAAACTTTCGACACGATCTTGCTGGAACACACCACCGTTTTCTGGGTGACCGGGCCGGAAATATTCAGGCGATGCCGATAATAAAAACTCAATGGCTAAGACTGCATTTTTGCGAATTTTCCGGTTGCCGACCCTTTTCTTCACTGAGGACGAAATGCTTCCATAGCCAACAATGCACCTGTTCAATTTGGACGAGGTCGAATCCGCATTTGAGGTTTCTCGTAATCGTAAACAATGATTTTCGACCCCGACAATATTTCCAAAAGTTTTTAATTTTTCAAAACGCATGACGGCAAACATGGATTTTCTCCTAAAAATATTTTATTTCTCAATTAGAAAAATGTGGGGGGCATCTGGTGCTTAGCCCCTGAGCGCATGAAAGAAATTTTCACCATCCCGTCGGTGAAAATTTCCAAAGCAAAAGCCACAGTTTATGGAAGCCCAATAATCTTCCGCTACTAACTACTGGTAATTTTTTGGTAAACATAAAATATGTGTCTCACCCCCCATTTTTTTCTTCGAGCCAAAAAAAATATTTCGATTCTCGAATCAAAACTCGTCTTCCATTGCGAACAATCGCGCCGGATTCTTTTAAGCCATTTGTTTTTTCATGAAAAATTTGATGACGCAATCCCCCCACTGTGAATGCAGGGTGTCGGGTAACGAATTGCTGTATCGTCGAAAATATCCAGGCCGGTTGTATTGTTTCAGTTTGTGTTGTTGTCATAATTCCACCATAGTGAGTTAATCAAAAATTTATCGCTAGCGGTTGTCGCTGTTGATGGTTTTATTATATCCAATTGTTTTTTAATGCCTTATTAGGTGGCCTTGTTTCCATAAGTGCCGTTTTTGGCAAAAAAAAACCGGCTAAGCGCCGGTTTTGTGTTAGTTAATTATTTGTACTTAAATCTTTTTCGATATTTTTCTAAAAAATCGTTCTTTGGTAACTTATCGCCGTCAGATAATGTGATAGATTTTTTTGTTTCACAAATACCTAATATAAGATCGCTGGAAAATTCACCTGATATTATTTTCCCCCAAGATTTTTGCGCTGATAGCTCATCCAAATAACTAACGTTGTACTGCGTGAATATTTCATATAGCAATTCAAGAGAGGTATTGGTTTCCCTCTGAAGGGGGATCAGATATTTCCGTTTTTTGGTCGGCATTTTTTTATTTGAATGCTTTTCAGTACCAAACCATTGAATAAGCTCACAACCGTCAGCAAGGGGCCACTGTCCCGTTTTTTCGAGCCATTCGCTGAAGTCGTCTTTATAAATATAAAAGAGCACAGACTCTTTATCTAACTGCCAAGAAATGGATGCTTCATTAAGAACTGTTGGTGAATTTGGTTCTGTATCAAGACTGCCAGTGTGTTTATTTTTAATTGATATCTTACTTACTTGCAGTTGTTCATTAATAACTGCCAATGCTATTTGTTCCCTATAGTGACCAATAGCATCATTATCTTCAACCTTTCCATTTATGTGAGCCCAAATCATACCTATAAAACCATGATCTAAGATGTGAGGCTTTACAAAGTCTTTTATCGTACCGGAACTCATTCAGCCCCTCCAAAGATTTTAGCATTCATACTGGCAACCACGTTGCTGACATGGCTGTCTGAAAGATGGGAGTAGCGCTTAACCATCTGCAGGGTTTTATGTCCTAGCACTTCAGCTATTTCGGCCAATGAAGCCCCATTCATCAACAAGTAACTGGCTGTGCAGTGTCTTAGATCATGCCAGGTAAAATCTGTTATTCCAGCGTGTTTTCTTGCGGTTTCCCATGGCGTTTGTAAATCAATAGGTTTTAGTGGATTTTTAATGCCTGGGAATAATAGCGCGGTATCAAGCCGCCTAACCTTGGCATGTTCCCGCAATAGCTCCAAGGCATGCCCGGCAATAGGTACGCGCCGTCGCTCGCCGTTTTTGGTTTTGTGTAGAATTAAAAAACCCTCAGTCAAATTTAACTCTGACCATTTGAGGTTAAAAAGCTCGGCTTTCCTCATGCCAGTACTAATTGCTAGAATCACGCATAAATAGAGTTTCTTATTCCTCGATTGCTTACAAGCTGTTAGAAGGCGCGCTCTTTCGTCATCATCCAAGAATCGAACACGCCCACGCGCTGCTTTTGGTTTTGTAATATTTTTTATCGGAGAATCTTCAATCCATGCCCAATCACGAACAGCAGTTGTAAAAACCGTACTTAGCGAAGCCATATACCGAAGTACCGTTGTTGGACTGCGTGTCTTACCTCTAAACTCCTCATTTAGAAGTTTTTCCTTAACCAAGCTAATACTATCTGCGGTTATATCCGCAAGAAGCATATAGCCGATTTCGTCATTCCATCGTCTTAGATGTAGGCCGATATGGTCATTCTGAACTTGTGTTAGTTTTGCCCCAGATAGGTAGCGATCAATCATTTCACCTACCGTATGTTTTTTCGCCTCGGCTGTTTTGAAGTGCCTACCTTCCCTTATTGCTGACTCAGTGTCTTGTGCCCATTTCTTGGCATCAGTGATCCTATTAAAAGTTGCTGTTTGTGCAGGATAACCTTTCAGTCGTACTTGTACCGTGTAATATGGTTTGCCTTCTACGGTTTGTCGCTTGTTGATCGTAGCCATGATTGCTTTTCCTATATGGGTAACAAATAGCTTTGTTATGAAATGGTAGCTATTTTCATAATGGCTATTCGCTTAATTGATTTTGTAACGGCTTGTTGGCGCTGAAATGCCTTCAGAACCCCGTTTTTTCTAGGATTTTATTATACTCTTACGTTGCACTCACGTTGCAATTGAGTATAAATATAAGCAATTAATAGCAATACCTGGCAACAGATAAAGTCAATTAAGTTATTGATTTATAAGTTATCTATTATTGTGAATTGTTGTGGATGTTTGCGTTTCTGGGATTCATAACCCCGGGGTCGGTGGTTCAAATCCACCTATCGCCACCATGTAAAACAAGGGCTTAGGTTAATACCAAGCCCTTTTTTATTGCCCGAATTTTATCCTGATGCACTTTGAAAAAAACGCCACCAACACTTGCCACCATTTCAGGCATAAAAAAGCCGCTGTTACGCGGCAATAAATCAGCGTGGCACTTACGCTAACCCCACGTCAGTGAAAGACAAGATAGGTTTGCATAATATTGGTTTTTATTTTGCAGGAAGGTTTTTAGCGGCAAAAATGGGCGTTGAAGGTTGGTACTTGAAGATTAGAACGACTCGTGGAAACGTCAGTTTAAAAATGAAACTGCTTGTAGCCTGCCTTTCAAACAGTTCAACAATTTCCTCCTGCCACCCCAATCACTGAGCGACAGTCTCGTTTGTCATAACCTTTAACGTTCAATCATTTTTGCTGTACGGCGAGTCTTGGACTCTACTCTTTCCCGAAAAGTTGTGCCTGACCATCTGGTTTCCAAATGGGGTACTTGGTCATGACTTTGTCGAAGAGATGACTGGATAGAAATCGATTCAGCCATTGTTGAAGCGCTGGATAAGGCGACTCCTCAAACCACACACTATCCACAGCCGCAAACTGGCGAATAAACGGTAGTATGGCGGCATCAGCCAATGCAAAATGATTACCGCACAGAAATGGCTGTTTATTCAATCGTCGCTCCAGCTCTGTTAGAAACAGCTCCCCTTGCTGCCGGTATTCCAATTCAGAACGTTCCGGATAACGGTCCGCATATTTATAGCGATCCAGATAATATTTAAACTCCCCATCATTCCAGACAATCAGTTCCTTAGCCTGTTGAATTTCGCCGTTTTCTAACCAGTGTTCGGGATCGTGTTGCTGCAAAGCCCAGAACATAATGTCTAGGCTCTCATCTATAACGACACCGTTCTGAAGTTGCAACACCGGCACAGTTCCCTTGGGTGATGCCAATAACAGGGCTTCAGGTTTATTGCTTAATTCGATTTCCCGCAATTCCACCGTTATTTGCGCGGTCGCTATCGCCAATCGTGCTCGCATGGCGTAAGGACAGCGGCGAAAGCTGTATAAAACAGGATAAGAGTTATCTTTAATCAAAGCGGGTGAGGGCATTTGTAATCGGGCTTGTAAGATTTGGACATTGTTGGTTTTTTGGCTGTACTTGAAGGAAGGGGCCTGTGCCGTTAGTATGGTCTAATAGTTTTGTAAAATTTGCCAGTTGGGTAGTTTATCAACACTAACTATTTGCCAAAAATAATAAGGACATACCCACCCAATGGTTGACAAGAAAAGTCTCTCCGAACGTGACATTTGTACCAAATTCATCACCCCGGCTCTCACTGCTGCTGGATGGGATTTACATAGCCAGATCCGTGAAGAAGTTAGTTTTACCAAAGGCCGTATCATCGTGCGCGGCAAACTGCATACCCGCGGCGAACAAAAGCGCGCTGATTACATCCTGTATTACAAGTCGAACATCCCGCTGGCAGTCATTGAAGCTAAGACCAATGGTTATAGTCTCGGCGCTGGTATGCAGCAAGCATTAAATTATGCCGAAACGCTCGGTGTGCCGTTTGTATTTAGCTCCAATGGCGATGCCTTCCTGATGCATGACCGTACCGGACTAGCTGACAAGATTGAGCAGGAACTGGCGCTGAATGTTTTCCCGTCCCCCGCACAGCTTTGGCAGGCCTATTGCCAATGGAAAGGATTGGAAACAGTAGCAGCACGCCACACCGTAGAAATGCCTTATTACGATGATGGCACCGGTCGTGCTCCACGTTACTACCAAGCCAATGCTATCAACAACACCATTGAGGCCGTGGCCTTAGGCCAGCAACATATTTTGCTGGTGATGGCAACTGGCACCGGTAAAACCTACACTGCGTTTCAGATCATCTGGCGGTTGTGGAAGTCAGGCACTAAAAAACGCATCCTGTTTCTGGCCGACCGCAACATCTTGGTTGATCAAACTAAAAACAACGATTTCAAGCCGTTCGGAGCGGCGATGACCAAAATCAGCAAACGCCAGATCGACAAAAGTTACGAAATTTACCTGTCCTTATATCAGGCCGTCACCGGCAGCGAAGAAGAGCAAAACATCTACAAACAATTCTCGCCGGATTTTTTTGATCTGATTGTGATCGACGAATGCCACCGCGGCAGTGCCGCCGAAGATTCTGCATGGCGGGAGATACTGGCTTACTTTGCTTCGGCCACCCATGTCGGCTTAACCGCCACGCCCAAAGAAACCAAAGACGTCTCCAGCATTTATTACTTTGGTGAACCCATTTACAGCTACACCCTCAAGCAAGGCATTGAAGACGGCTTTCTGGCTCCTTATAAAGTGGTGCGTATCGACATCGATAAAGACCTCCAAGGCTGGCGGCCCAGCAAGGGCCAGACCGATAAAAACGGCCAGTTGATTGAAGACCGCATTTATAACCAGATTGATATGGACCGCACCTTGGTATTGGAAAAACGCACCGAACTGGTCGCCAAGAAAATCACCGAGTTCTTGCAAGCGACCGATCCTTACGCCAAAACCATTGTCTTTTGTGATGACATCGACCATGCCGAACGCATGCGTCAAGCCTTGGTCAACCTCAATCCTGAGCGGGTCAAAGAAAGCCGTAAATACATCATGCGCATTACCGGCGATGAAATCGAAGGCAAGGCCGAGCTGGATAACTTTATTAACCCCGAAGAGCGCTACCCGGTTATCGCCACCACCTCCAAACTGATGACCACCGGCGTCGATGCACAAACCTGCAAACTGGTGGTGCTGGATCAGCACATCAAATCCATGACCGAGTTTAAACAAATCATCGGCCGCGGCACCCGTATCAATGAAGATTACGGCAAGTTTTGGTTCACCATCATGGATTTCAAAAAGGCCACCGAATTGTTTGCCGACAAAGATTTTGATGGCGAGCCGGTGATGATTTACGAACCTAAAGGCGATCAATCCCCAGTGCCGCCTGATGATCAATCAGAAACCAATATTGATGAAATCGACGGAAACCTTCCCCCCTTTGAAGAAGGCGGGATCGAGGGCGGATTTGACGATGAACCCGGCACCAAGCGCGTCAAATACATCCTGGGCGATGTCACCGTCTACGTCGTTGCCGAACGTGTGCAATATTACGGCCCGGAAGGCAAACTGATTACCGAATCCCTCAAGGATTACACCCGCTCAACCGTGCGTAAAGATTACGCCTCGCTCGATCAATTCTTGCTGCGCTGGAGCAAAGCCGATCGCAAGGCCGCTATCCTGCGAGAACTGGAAGAACATGGCGTGTTGCTGGAGCCGCTGGCTGATGAAGTCGGTAAAGACTTTGATGTTTTCGACCTGATTTGCCATGTCGCCTTTGACCAACCACCGCTTACCCGCCGCGAACGTGCCGAGCAAGTAAAAAAGCGCAACTACTTTGCCAAATACGGCGAACAAGCCCGCAAGGTGCTGGAAATCCTGCTGGATAAATACGCCGACACTGGCATAGAAAACATCGAAGACATTAAAATCCTCACCCTGGACCCATTTAAAACCATGGGCACCGCCAGCGAATTGGTATCAGCATTTGGCGGCAAGCCCGCTTATATGGCAGCCCTGCAAGAATTAGAAGCACATCTTTATGCGTAAATCCCGGTTTTAATAATTTTTGCAGGGTGGGCAAACAGCTTTATCGTTTGCCCACCCTGTATTCGCGTGGGCAGAAAAACTTGCCCACCCTTCATTTGAATATTCCCCTTAACATAAATAATAAGCCCCAAATTATGAGCATTTCCTCCACCATCAAATCCATTCAAGACATCATGCGCAAAGACGTGGGTGTCGATGGCGACGCCCAGCGGCTCAGTCAATTGGTGTGGATGTTGTTTTTAAAAATATTTGATGATCGCGAAAGCGAGTGGGAGCTGCTGCAGGATGATTACCACTCACCATTGCCGGAAGCCTACCGCTGGCGCAACTGGGCGGCGAATGCCGAAGGCATGACCGGCGAGGCGCTCAAACAGTTTTTGGATAACGACATGTTCCCGGCCTTACAGCAGCTGGAAGCCAAAGGCGGCGACCAGCGCGCGTATGTGATTCGCTCAGTGTTTGAAGATGCCTACAACTACATGAAATCCGGCCAGTTGATTCGGCAGGTGATCAACAAAATTGAAGAAGGCGTCGATTTCAACAAAGCCCAGGAACGTCATTTGTTTGGTGATATGTACGAACAATTGCTGCGCGACTTGCAGGCCGCCGGTAATGCCGGTGAGTTTTACACCCCGCGCGCCGTCACCGAATTCATGGTGCGCATGGTCAACCCGCGTCTGGGTGAAAAAATCATGGACCCGGCTTGCGGCACCGGCGGCTTTTTATCCTGCTCGATAGAACACATCCGCAAACAGGACGTAAAAACCGTCGATGATGAAGCCCAATTGCAGGCCAGTATTTTCGGCATTGAAAAGAAGCCGATGCCGCATTTACTCTGCACCACCAATATGATCCTGCACGGCATCGATGTGCCCAGCAACATCCGCCACGACAACACCCTGGCGAGACCGCTCATCAGCTGGGGGCCGAAAGAGCGAGTCGATGTCGTGGTTACCAATCCGCCCTTCGGCGGCATGGAAGAAGACGGCATTGAAACCAACTTTCCCGCCGCCTTCCGTACCCGCGAAACCGCCGATTTGTTTCTGGTGCTGATCATGCAAATGCTCAAACCCGGTGGCCGCGCCGCGCTGGTGTTACCCGATGGCTTTCTGTTCGGTGAAGGCATTAAAACCCGCATCAAAGAAAAACTACTGGAAGAATGCAACCTGCACACCATCGTGCGCCTGCCCAATGGCGTGTTTGCACCTTACACCGGCATCAAAACCAACCTGCTGTTTTTCAGCAAAGGCACGCCGACCCAGCACATCTGGTTTTACGAACACCCGTACCCGCCCGGCGTAAAAAGCTACAACAAAACCAAACCGATGAAGATCGAAGAATTTGTTGCCGAAACCGACTGGTGGGGCAGCCGGGAAGAAAACCAATACGCCTGGAAGATCAGCATTGATGACATCAAAGCCCGCAACTACAACCTCGATTGTAAAAACCCGCATATCGGCGAGCAGGAAATCCACGATCCGGAAGTGCTGCTGATGCAATATCAGTCCATACAGAATGACATCGCCGCGCTACGCGGGCAACTCAAAGACATACTTGCTAACGCATTGGAGGGAAAGGCATGAACAAGCCAGTCCTATTTGATGGACTTTACGCGCAGATACGGGAAATACTTCAGGCTGCACGTCAGCATAGTTATCGTGCGGTTAATATCGCCATGGTGGAAGCCTATTGGCAAGTCGGTCGGCAGATTGTTGAACATGAACAAGCCGGTGAAAACCGCGCAGCCTATGGCCAACGGGTACTCGTCGAACTGGCTAAACAACTGAGCGAGGAGTTTGGTAAAGGCTTTACTGCCGGTAACTTGCGTAATTTTCGCCAGTTTTACCAGACCTTCAGCCAGGAAGAGATTTGCGACGCACTGCGTAGCAATTTGACCTGGACGCACTATCGCCAGTTAATGCGTATTGAAAACCCGGTTGCACGGTTGTGGTATCAAAATGAAGCCGCTAGCCAAGGCTGGAGTGCTCGCGCTTTAGATCGCCAAATTAGCACCTTATTCTACGAACGCCTGCTCTCCAGCCAAGATCAAAACGCACTGAGAGCCGAAGCCACAACGCTCATCCAACAACAGGCCCCCAATGATCCGCGCGACTTTATTCGCGACCCATACATACTTGAATTTATCGGTGCCCAACCCAGCGCCACGCTATATGAAAAAAAACTGGAATCCAACCTGATTCAGCAATTGCAAACCTTCCTGCTAGAGCTGGGCAAAGGCTTTGCTTTTGTCGCTCGGCAAAAACAATTGCGTGTCGAAGGCGATGATTTTTTTGTGGATCTGGTGTTTTACAACTACCTGCTCAAATGCTTTTTACTGGTTGATTTAAAAGTCGGCAAACTAACCCACCAAGATGTCGGTCAAATGGATATGTATGTACGGGTATTTGAAGAGCAATATCGTGGCGAAGGTGACAGCCCCACACTGGGTTTGATTTTATGCTCGGAACGTAACGAAGCCGTCGCCAAATATTCGCTATTAGCCGAAAGCCAGCAACTGTTCGCCAGCCGCTACCGTGCCTTTTTGCCCACCGAAGCCGAATTGCAGGCCGAATTACAACGTGACCGCGCCGTGCTCGAAAGCGCCATTAAAACTGGCGAAGCATGATGAAGACTATTAACAACTTAATCACTGATCACATCGACATCTGGACAGCCGCCGAAACGGAAAAGAAATCCGGTCGTGGTCGCAGCTCTGGTAATGCAGGCAGTGTCTATGGCATCAAGAAACTGCGTGAGCTGATACTGGAACTGGCGGTACGCGGCAAGCTGGTGCCGCAAGATGCGAATGATGAACCGGCCAGTGAGTTGCTTAAACGTATTCAGGCTGAAAAGGCCAAGTTCGTTGTTGAGGGCAAAATCAAGAAATCCAAGCCCCTGCCAGCGATAGCAGATGATGAAAAGTTGTTGGATTTACCTCGAGGATGGGAATGGGTAAGGCTTAATGATTTCGTTTTGAGTATTCTTAGCGGAGGAACCCCAAGTAAAAATAATCTGGAATTCTGGAATGGGGATATTCCTTGGGCGAGTGTTAAGGACTTAAATGTTGAGAAATTCCTTGAGACAACGCAAGACTCGATCACACAAGAAGGCTTTGAAGCAGGAAGCAAACTTGCTAATAAAGGGGACTTGTTAATTTGCACTCGGATGGGTTTGGGCAAGATAGCTATTGCTGCAATTGATGTAGCTATTAACCAAGACCTGAAAGCTTTAAAAATTACGTCGTTACTTGATATTGATTACTTCATTAATTTTTACAGCACGCTGAAAATTATTGGTAGTGGCATGACCGTCGCTGGTATCAGGCAAGATGAGTTATTAGGGTATTGCGTTCCAACTCCACCTTTAGCGGAACAACACCGCATCGTCGCCAAAGTCGATGAGCTGATGGCGCTGTGCGACCAACTGGAAACCCAGCACAGCAATGCCGCCGAGGCCCACGAAAAACTCGTTAGCCATCTGCTCGGCACACTCACGCAATCACCCGTTCGCCCTGAGCCTGTCGAACCACACCCTTCGACAAGCTCAGGGCGAACGGAATTTGAAGATAATTGGCAACGCATCGCCGCGCATTTCGACACCCTGTTTACCACCGAAGCCAGCATCGACGCCCTCAAGCAAATCCTGCTGCAACTGGCAGTCATGGGCAAACTCGTTCCGCAAGACCCCAACGACGAACCCGCCAGCGAATTACTCAAGCGCATACAGGCTGAAAAAGCTAAGTTGGTTGTTGAAGGCAAGATTAAGAAAGACAAGCCGCTTGCCGCGATAACAGAAAAAGAAAAACCATTTGTACTACCAGAGAGTTGGGAGTGGGTCCAACTGGGAACAATTTCTGAATTTATAAATGGAGATAGAGGTAAAAATTACCCCAATAGAAGTGAATACGTTAGCAATGGCATACCGTGGATAAATACTGGGCATATTGAGCCGGATGGAAAACTAACAACATTAGAAATGAATTATATCTCCAGAGAAAAATTTAACATTTTAAACGGAGGAAAAATTCAACTAGGAGATTTGGTTTATTGTTTGAGAGGTGCAACATTTGGTAAAACTGCAATTGTAGATCCTTACTTTGAAGGGGCAATCGCATCATCATTAATGATAATTCGACCTAGCCGTCAATTGTCAAAAGAATTCATGTTTCGGTATTTGGTAAGCCAAACAGGGAAGAGTCAAGTATTCAGGTTTGATAATGGCTCTGCGCAGCCTAATTTATCGGCAAATAATGTAAAACTCTACGTCTTTCCATTACCGCCCGTCAAAGAACAAATCCGAATCGTCACCAAAGTCGACGAACTCATGTCACTCTGCGACCAACTAAAAGCCCGCATCACTCAAGCCAAGCTGTTGCAGCAAAAACTGGCGGATGTGCTGGTCGAGCAAGCAGTAACCCAATAAACATGTTCATTTATTGGCACCGATAAATGCTGGTTAATGAAATAAATCAAGGAATTTAACAAGATGAGATTAAAAGAAAAAGAGGTTGAAGTCGGCTATTTGTATTTGACCACTGCCAATCAATACCGGGCTGTGCTGGCGATGAAAGGTGAATTTTTAATTTATGCGCCCAGTTCGGAAGGGGCTACACCCTTAAATCTGAATGCTGCAAAAATGCCCTTTGAAAATCAGCCCTTTAAGAAATGCCAAATCGTTACCTTTGCCAAGAAGGATTATCAGGTGTTTGAGTTCAATGGTACTGAAGCCATTAAACATAAATTGGACGAATCGCAGTTAGCAGAGGCAATAGCACAATGTAATGCTAAGTCAGGTATTGCGGCTTTGTTACAAGAATAAAGCCGTTGCTTGCGCCGCTTATCGAGTTTCGCCCAATGGGCTAACCTGGCACATTAATGAATTCACCATGTTTAACGTCGGCGCCAGGTCTTGAGTAGAACAATATTTGTTGAATTGTTTGGCATGTTGTTTCAGTGCTTGTTTGGTTACCGTGGCAGGTGTCTTTTCCGTTATAATTCCCGGCAGTTTTAACTTACGTTATTGAAAGGTCTATGTCAGAAATTAACAAAGTGGTGCTTGCTTATTCTGGAGGTTTGGATACTTCCGTTATTCTTAAATGGTTGCAGGATGTTTACGACTGTGAAGTGGTGACATTTACTGCCGATTTGGGTCAAGGCGAGGAAGTTGAGCCGGCTCGGGCAAAAGCCCAAAGTTTGGGTATTAAGGACATTTTTATCGAAGATTTGCGGGAAGAGTTTGCCCGTGATTTCGTGTTTCCAATGTTCCGCGCCAATACGATTTATGAAGGCGAGTATTTGCTGGGTACGTCAATCGCCCGGCCGTTAATTGCCAAGCGTTTGATTGAAATTGCTAATGAAACCGGCGCCACGGCGATTTCTCATGGCGCAACCGGTAAGGGTAATGATCAAGTACGTTTTGAGTTGGGCGCCTATGCACTGCGGCCTGATATTAAGGTGATCGCACCTTGGCGGGAATGGGATTTAACGTCGCGCCAAACTTTACTGGATTATGCTGAAAAGCACGGCATTCCTGTGGAAATGAAAAAAGGTAAAACATCGCCTTATTCTATGGACGCCAATCTGCTGCATATTTCTTATGAAGGTCGCGTTCTGGAAGATCCTTGGGCAGAACCTGAGGAAGATATGTGGCGTTGGACAGTTTCACCTGAGAACGCACCTGATCAAGCTACTTATATTGAACTGACCTATCAACGAGGCGACATTGTCGCGATTGACGGTGTGGCGCACAGTCCGGCGGAAGTGCTGGAAAAGTTGAATAAATTGGGTGGCGAAAACGGTATTGGTCGTCTGGATATTGTTGAAAACCGTTATGTGGGTATGAAATCTCGCGGCTGCTATGAAACTCCGGCCGGTACGATAATGTTAAAAGCACATCGTGCGATTGAGTCCTTAACATTGGATCGAGAAGTTGCGCATCTGAAAGATGAATTGATGCCGCGCTATGCGTCATTGATCTACAACGGCTATTGGTGGAGTCCTGAACGTAAATTGTTGCAGACCATGATTGACGAGTCGCAAGTTAATGTTAACGGCAAAGTTAGAATCAAACTTTATAAAGGCAATGTGATTGTTGTTGGTCGGGCGTCTGAGACTGACAGTCTGTTCGACGAAAGTATCGCTACTTTTGAAGATGATCGGGGCGCTTATAATCAAAAAGACGCAGAAGGCTTTATCAAGCTTAATGCGTTACGGTTGCGTATAGCCGCCAAACGACTGAAATAATCCTAACGGCATGAAGCTTGTAACTTCATGCCGTTTTTGTTTGTGCTATTGGTTGCACCAAAACAAGGAAAATTTCAATCAAGCTTGTATAATCGCCTACTAACTGACGGTTATCACTATTATAAAAATGAATGTTAGTACGCCTGCCTGTTTCTGGCTTGAGAGGAAGTAAATAATGAGCGATATGCGAGAAACTAAATCAGCGCTAGTTAAAATTGATAGCGGGCTAATACCTGCACATCAGCGACTGGTGAAGGTTAACCGATTGCTGCTGGCAGTCATTGCGTTCTTGATGACTGTAATTATGGTTATTGGCGCTTGGTTACTGCCAAGCGATGATTTTATTGCCGATTATAAAAGTTCAATGTCATCAGCTTATGCTAAAGGAATGAACCCGGTGTTGTCTGCCGAGGTAAATACTTTAAAAGGGCAAGTCGTGGGATTGGTTAGTGGGTCAATCGAAAGCAAGCTGAAAACATTAGAAAGCAGTATTAAGGGCGGCTCTTTTGCAAACTCATTGGGCACTATCGAAGATTTGAAAAACGACGTTAAAATTCTTCGTACTTATGAGCCCGAAACCAACCAGCCAACTGCAATTTCTAATGAGCAAGTGCTGCAGGAAATGTCTCAGCTAAAGCGGCTTATTTATACGACTGTCGGCTCGTGTGGCTTGATGTTGGCAGCTGTCGCAGGCATCTGGATAAAAAATCGCAGACGACTTCCTCATATCAAACCAAGTTTTTTAGGCAAACGACATTAGTAATTGATAGGCACAAAAAAACCGCCCCAACTTTCAAAGCTTGGGGCGGTTTTTTTGTGTCTTACGTTAGGTGTTATTTGCTGCCTAAGTAAGCGTAAAGTGCATCTACTGCTTGGTCTTCGCCGTAGCCTGCAGTTGTAACAGCTTTTACTTTCAGAACTTCTTCAATAGCTTTTGGCATGCCGCCTTTACCTTCTTTTAGAACTTTTTCAAATTTAGCTCTATCCAATGTGCCTGCTTTTACCAAAGCAAACAATTGTGGGTTTGATGAGATGTCATGGCAAGTGCCGCAACCGCGACCGAAAGAACGCTCATAAATTTTTTGACCGATTTCCAACTTTTCATCAGCGACTGCTTGCCCACTTAAAGCAATTAAAGCAACTGCTGCGATAGTACCTATTGTTGTTATTTTCATGTTGACCTCTCTTGGTGGAAAAAAAAGAACCATCCTCCCGAACAGTTCGCTTAAAGTTAAACGGCGCAAAGGATAGGCAGTTTAACGGTAAATTTCAATTGTTTTATGCAAAAAGTGATTAAATCCCGACATCGATTATCAAAGTTTGCAATGAACAACAGATGAATTAAAGCTTATTGGTTTTGTGCATTGATCAGTGCATATTTTATGACGTCTGTTATGTTAAGTCGCCCTATAAATTGATATGCGTTAGTAAAGAATATCAACTGTCGCCATGAAACCAAGCCAATTTGTCGTGTAATGTGACTACAGTGCCGATGATTATCAGTGTCGGTGGCTTAATGTCTTTGTCAATAACCAAACTTGGCAGAGTTTCTAGTGTGCCCGTGATGACTCGTTGATTAATGGTTGTACCTTGTTGTACCAAGGCAATGGGTAGGTATTTTGGACTGCCATGAGCTATCAATGCCTCGCATATTTTTTCTAGTCCCACCAGACCCATATAAATAACTATTGTCTGATTTGGTGCAGCCAATTGCGTCCAATTTAAGTTGATAGAGTTATCTTTTAAATGTCCGGTGACAAAGGTGCAGGATTGCGCATGATCTCGGTGTGTGAGTGGAATGCCTGCATAACTTGCACAGCCTGAAGCGGCTGTAATACCAGGAACCACCTGAAAATTAATGCCTTGTTGCATTAGGGTTTCAATTTCTTCGCCGCCACGGCCAAAAATAAAAGGATCGCCACCTTTAAGGCGCACAACACGCTTTCCTGCTTTGGCTAAGTCTGCCAGTAAAATATTAATGTCTTCTTGGGGGACGGCATGATTTTGCCGTTGCTTGCCGACATAAATCTTTTCTGAATCACGTCTAGCCAATTCAAGAATTTCTGGCGAGACTAAGCGGTCATAAACGATTACATCGGCTTGCTGCATTAATCGTAAGGCACGAAACGTAAGTAAATCAGGTGCCCCAGGCCCAGCGCCGATTAAATAAACCTCGCCGAAGTTGGTGCCTTGTTCATGTTTGGCAAGATTTTCTGTCAATTGCCGTGCAGCTTCTTGTTCTTTGCCGGCAAAAACCAATTCAGCAACAGAGCCTTGAAAGTTGTTTTCCCAAAAAATTCGCCGCTGTGCGGGCACTTTAATGGTGTGCTTAACCGCCGATCTAAATTTTTCTGCAAGCGCAGCCAGCTTGCCGTAAGCGGGGGGGATTACTGTCTCAATCTTAGCCCTAAGTAATCTTGCTAAAACCGGTGCAGAGCCCCCTGAGCTAACTGCAGCAATAATTGGCGAACGATCAATGATTGCTGGAAAAATAAAACTGCATAGAGCAGGGCTATCAACCACGTTAACGAGGATGTTTTGCTGTGTAGCCGTGTGTGCGACCAGTTCGTTGGTTTGTTGATTATCGGTTGCCGAAATAACCAGTCTAAAACCAATTAAGTCTTCTGTAGAAAATGATTTTTGCAGTACATTTAAGTCATGTGCGGCCTGCAATTCAGACACATGTGTGCTTATTTTACGGGCTATTACTGTGATCTTTGCGTCGGCTTTGAGCAGTAACTCGATCTTTCTGGCGGCTATTTCACCAGCACCTACTACCAAGCAAGGTTGGCCTTGGAGTTTCATAAAAACGGGAAAGTAATCCATTTTAAGGGCTATGATTTTTGGATTAAAAAGGGGTGGTATTATAAGCACTCTTAAAGAATGCAAGAAAACTTAAAACCAGCATGAATATTGAATGTCATTTTGAAGTGGATGCCAGTGGCCTGCAGTGCCCGTTACCGTTGCTTAGGTTAAAAAAAGCCTTAGTAACAATGGCTAGTAATGAAATTGTTAAAGTTATCACCACAGATCCTGCTGCGCATTTGGATTTTGGCGTTTATACCAATCAAACCGGCCATCAAATTCTTGCCTGTATACAAGAATCGGACAGCCGAATTTTTTTCATCAAGAAAAAATGACAGCTCAGCGATTATTTGAAATGATGGCCGGGGCAAATTCCGTCTCTTAGGGTTATTACCGGCCAATTTGATGATTTAGCAAACTGTTCCAACTTTTCATCAGGGTCTACTGCTACTGGGTTATCTACTCGTTGTAAAAGCGGTAAATCATTATGAGAATCGCTGTAAAACCAGCTGCCTTCTAAAGTATTGTTTGATTGTTGTAGCCAGGCTTCCAATGTCTTTACTTTGCCCTCGCGAAAACAAGGAATGCCGCTAAAACCACCGGTATATCTGCCATCGACAAATTCAGGTGTGGTCGCCAGCAAATGCTCAATACCATATAGATTAACGATCGGTTCAGTAACAAAGCGATTGGTTGCGGTAATCACCATTAAAGTGTCGCCTTGCGCTTTATGTTTAGCGATTAATTCTTTAGCAGACGACAACATTAAAGGTTTGATAATGTCTTGTATAAATTGCTCGCGCCAGCTGTAAAGTTGTTCCACAGGATTATCGGCTAACGGTTGCAGCGAAAACTTAAGAAATTCAACCATGTCCAGGTTGCCTTGCTTGTAATCATCGTAAAATTTAGTATTGGCGCTTTCGTAGTAGTCTTTATCAACAATGCCATTATCAACAAGAAATTGTCCCCACAAATAGTCACTGTCATCGGCAATTAGGGTGTTGTCCAAATCGAAAATCGCTAAGCTCACGGTTAAACCTGTCTGAAATAATAAAAAAATTAAGCCCTATGGCGTCTGTAGTTTATTTATGGAACAATGGTTGCATTATAAAACTAGCTTGCCTGCTGGGCGATTCTAACACAGTCGAATTAAAGTCACGGGTAAGGTAATAACACAGGTTTTTTGACATGATAGACTCTAAAGGATACCGACCAAATGTCGGAATCATCCTTTGCAATGACGAGGGTCGCGTGTTTTGGGCAAAGCGGATGGGCATGAACTCCTGGCAGTTCCCGCAAGGTGGTATCAATGACAACGAAGACCCGGAAACAGCGATGTATCGAGAATTGTGGGAGGAGACAGGGCTGCAAAAGCAGCATGTTGAAGTGCTGGGGCGTACTCGCTATTGGCTGAGATACCAATTGCCTGAACGCTACATCCGCAAAAACTCATTGCCATTATGCATTGGTCAGAAGCAGATTTGGTTCATGTTGCGCCTCGTTAGTCACGAATCTAATGTGCGATTTGATCTTAGCCCTAAACCGGAGTTTGATAGTTGGCGCTGGGTAGATTATTGGGAGCCATTAAAGGATGTGGTGTACTTTAAGCGTAAAGTGTATCAAAAGGCTATGAGCGAACTGGGTTGTATTCTTACCATTGATTCTGTTCCAGTAAAAGCTGAAGGATTCTTAGCCATCGACAAAATACCTGTGGGTCAGGATGGTAAACGTTAATAGCCGTGGTCAGTCACTTTCAGTTCAGTTAACCGTCCCGGTAATCTGATCACTTCCGAATTGACGTTCCCATTATTACCCAGATGTATTAAGCGATAGCCTGGGGGCGTGTCATCGACGCTAAATTGTGTACTGCCGGGACTAAACTGAAAGCATGTTGATGGTGTCCCAAATATCCGGGTCGCCCCATTCGTGGACTCTAATTCCTGATGAATATGCCCAGTGATTAGCACTTTAATCTGCGGAAATCGCCTCACGATTGTCAGCAATTCTTCACTGTTCTCTATCATCATAGTATCCATCCATTTGCTGTTGGATTTTATACAATGGTGATGCACTGCGATGATGGCGTTAAGGGCAGGATAATCTTCTAAACACTGTTCAAGAAACAGCAGTTCTTCTTCAGCTAGACGACCTCCCGGCTTTCCCGGAATCTGGCTATTTAAATTAATCACCTGCCAGTTATTTAGTAATAGTTGTTTGTTGCAACTTACCTTGTAGGTATTAAAAACCTGCAGCATCAAGTCATAATCATCGTGATTGCCGGGCAAACAAAGACAGGGCGGGGCAGGATAATGCTCCAGGCATTTTAATATTTGCTGATAACTTGCTATGCAAGGTTCTTGTGCCAAATCCCCGGTCAATAACAGCAAATCAAAATGCTGCCCAGAAGTGAGAGCTTGCTTTAAGCAAGCCTGAAAATAATGCAGCGTATCTACGCCTAATAATGTTGCACCGGGTTGCGACAAAATGTGCATATCGGATAATTGCAGTATCGATAAGACATTTTCGTCGGAAGTATTCATGTGCCAGTCTTAATCGGTAGTCTTGTAAAGAATCTTCGAATTTCGCGCGGGGTTATATAACAACCTAAGCGCCTCAGGGAGATGCTGCAAGTCAGTAGGTAAAAATCCCTGTTCAATAAACCAGTGCATAGTTTGTGTCGATAACACGAACAAGGTATTAAGCTGCAGCTGTTTGGCTTTGTCATAGACAAACTCCAACATGCGCTTAGCACGCGCGCCGCCCTGGTAATCAGGGTGTACGGCCAAACAGGCAATAGCGCCGAACTGCCCTGGCAAATCAGCGTGCAAAGCGATGCAGCCGATAATTAAACCGTCGCGTTCAATGACCACATAATCGCTGATTTCCATTTCAATTTTCTCTCTGGAGCGCTTAGCCAGCTTGCCTTGCTGCTCTAATGGCTTAATGAGTTCCAGAATGCCGCCGATGTCGTCGAGTGTGGCTGTGCGGATAGTTTCAAATGCTGTTGAACTGATTAAGGTACCAATGCCGTCGCGGGTAAACAGTTCCAGCAGCAATGCACCGTCGACATGGCGATTGATTAAATGCGCGCGCTGCACGCCTTTCTGGCAGCTTTGTATCGCGGCTTGCAATGAACGAGCAATAATCTCCGATAACGTTGGGTTTTGCTGTAACAGCTCATTAGCCTGCACGGTAGTGAGTTGCTGAATCGGTTGTTGATCTTGTGGCGAAACACACGCTTGTTCAGTCAATAAAATCAGCTTTTCCGCTTGTAGAGAAATTGCCACTTCGGTTGCCACTTCTTCGGCCGACAGATTAAACACCTCGCCGCTGGGCGAATAGCCGATCGGTGAAATAAGCACTACGTTGTTTTGATCCAGCTGCTGGTGAATACCCTGGCTATCGATACGCCGTACCTTGCCGGTATAGCAATAATCGATACCATCCAACACGCCCAACGGTTTAGCGGTGACGAAATTACCGGATGCCACCCGAATCTTGGCACCCGCCATCGGCGAGCCCGACACGCCCATCGACAGTAAGGCTTCGACCTCAATGCGTACCAGCCCAGCCGCCTGCTTAACATATTGCAGTGTCGTGGCATCGGTAATCCGCAAATGGTGATGAAACTTTGGCGTATCGCCTTGCTCCAACACGCGTTCGTCAATTTGTGTACGAATGCCATGCACCAGCACCAATCTGACGCCCAAACTTTTCAGCAAGGCAAAATCGTGAATCAGATTATCAAAATCCGGCTCAGTTACCGCCACGCCGCTGAAAAAAATCACAAACGTGCGATTGCGGTGGGCGTGAATATAGGGTGACGAATTTCTAAACCAACTTACGAATGTGGATTGTTGCTGCATTAGCGTGTTGGATTCTTAGTAGATAGCTATAGGGGATTAAATCTTTTTCACAAACTCTGATTTCAGTTTCATCGCGCCAATGCCATCGATTTTGCAATCAATGTCATGATCGCCATCAACCAGGCGAATATTTTTAACTTTTGTGCCGACTTTAACAACGAGGGATGATCCCTTAACCTTCAGATCTTTAATGACAGTAATGGAATCGCCGTCTTGCAACACATTGCCGTTGGCATCCTTAATCACGCGCGCATCATCGCCGCTTTCAACTGCCGAACCTTGTGGCCATTCGTGCGAGCATTCTGGGCAAATATACGACTCTCCGTCCACGTATGTGTATTCTGAGCCGCACTTTGGGCAATTGGGTAAATTACTCATTTAATATCCTTGTATTCGGTTAACTAACTTAGGGGGTACAAGCCTTGGGGCATGTATTGAAAGTAAAAAAGTTTGGTAGGGTACGCATTTCGTACCTTTTATATAACGTTTTGAAAATGGTACACGATACGTACCCTGCTTGGCTCAATGCGAAAATACAGGGTGTTTCGAAAATTTGTTAAGGATGATATTAATGTAGAGAATAGAATGGGTAGAGTGATAACGAAACCCATCATCAATGTAATCGATGGGTTCGACTTTGTTCTCGGCAACTGCTCCATGCGTCGCTTAAAGCGCCTACTTTTGGTGCTCCTGCATGCCCGATACAGCGGGGCAGGCTCTCCATGCAGTCGTTCCCATCTACACAATCAACAATCAATCCAAATTATCCGTCACCGCACCCTTCGACGCCGAGCTTACCAATTTGGCATATTTTGCCAATACGCCGCGGGTATAACGCGGGGCGGGTTGTTGCCATTTTTCAAAGCGTCGAGCGATTTCTTGCTCATCGACATGCAGGGTCAATTGTTTGGTTTCAGCGTCAATGGTGATTTGGTCACCATCTTGAACGATGGCCAGTGCTCCGCCGACATGGGCTTCAGGAGTGATGTGACCGACTACGAAACCGTGGGTGCCACCGGAAAAACGACCATCTGTAATAAGTGCAACCTCTTTGCCCAAGCCTTTACCCATTACTGCTGAAGTGGGGGTGAGCATTTCACGCATGCCGGGACCGCCTTTAGGGCCTTCATAACGAATAACAATAACATCGCCTTTTACAATGCTACCGTCCAAAATACTTTTCAGCGCCTGCTCTTCGGCCTCAAATACTTTAGCTTTACCAGTAAAGACTAAACCTTCTTTGCCGGTGATTTTGGCAACTGCACCTTCGGTAGCCAAATTGCCATAAAGAATGGATAAGTGGCTGTCTTTTTTGATTGGGTTGTTCAATGGCCGAATGATGTCTTGGCCTTCCAGATAAGGTTTAACATCAGCAAGATTTTCGGCCAAGGTTTTACCCGTAACGGTCAAGCAATCACCGTGTAACAAGCCAACATTTAATAATTCTTTCATTAACGGCTGAATGCCGCCGATTTCCACCAATTCCGCCATTGAATACTGACCGCTGGGTTTTAAATCGGCCAGCATTGGAACGTGTTCGCCGATGCGAGTGAAATCGTCCAAGGTTAAATCCACATAGGTGGCGTTAGCCATTGCTAACAAATGCAGCACAGCATTGGTCGAACCGCCTAGAGCGATGACGACTGTGATGGCATTTTCAAACGCCGCTTTGGTCATGATGTCGCGCGGCTTGATGTCTTTTTTCAATAGTTCTAATACCGCTGCACCGGCGCGTTCGCAGTCCAGGCGTTTATCATCGGAAATTGCGGTTTGCGCGGAGCTGTTCGGCAAGCTCATGCCCAACGCTTCAATGGCTGATGCCATGGTGTTAGCGGTGTACATGCCGCCGCAGGAACCGGCGCCGGGAATGGCTTTTTCTTCAATAGCCGCCAATTCGGCATCATCGATTTTGTTGTTGGCGCGGGCGCCGACGGCTTCAAATACGGAAACAACGTCGAGTTTTTTGTTGTTATGGCAGCCGGATAAAATAGTGCCGCCGTAGACAAAAATCGCAGGGCGATTAAGGCGCGACAAAGCGATCATACAGCCAGGCATGTTTTTATCGCAGCCGCCTATGGCAACCACTCCGTCGAAGCCCTGGCAGCCGACTACCGTTTCAATCGAATCGGCAATCACTTCCCGAGATACCAATGAGTATTTCATACCCTCGGTACCCATGGAGATACCGTCGGAAATGGTAATGGTATTAAAGATAACAGCCTTGCCGTCGGCATTATTGACACCGCGTGCAGCATCGTCAGCCAGACGATTAATGTGCATATTGCAGGGTGTGACCATACTCCAGGTCGAAGCGATACCGATTTGCGGCTTTTTGAAATCCTCGTTTTTAAAGCCGACTGCGTGCAGCATAGCGCGGCTTGGCGCACGCTCCATACCGTCAACTACCAAAGAAGAAAAATGCCGGATATTTTTGTCGTCTGTTGTGGCCATTTATGAGATTCCTGAATAATTCTGTTTGAGAAGGCAGAGGAGAGTCTGCCTAATGTTTTGCGAGAAGGGGCTTAAATAAACCGGGCTTAATAAGAATCCCAGCTATTTTTACGGCGCCAGCTGAGCTTAGGTAGGATAAATCCCAACAACACACCGACTAAAGCAAGTGTGCCACCATAAATAAACCAGTCTTGGTTGGTGCTGTCTTGTAGTGCTTTATTTTCAAGTTTGATTTGCTCCAGTTCGCGTTCTACATTGACGACACGTTCTTGAAGTTCATCACGTTGCTCTTTTATTTGTATCGCGTTGGCGGATGCTTTTTTAATATCAGCCAGATCTCGAGTCAATTGATCACGCTCATTAGCCAGCGATTGTTCCAAAGACGTTCCCGGTGTAATTGATTCTTTTACCGTTGCCAATTCAGCTTTAAGAGTGGCATTTTCAGATTGTAAAGCCGCGAGATTTTTGGTGGCTGATTCCAGCTGTTGCTTGCTCGGCGGTTGATCAATAGTGCTGCGAATAGGAAAGTAACCTTCCGTACCATCATTGGTACGTACACGCAGAAATCCGCTGGCTTTGTTTTCTTCTAATACCGTCAAAGGCGTGCCGGTAGGTACAAGTTTTATACTTTTACTTTGATTGTCTGCTTCGCTACGCAGAGACAGGCTTAGATTATCTGTCACGTAAACCGTTTTTGCCTGTGCAGTACTGATGGCTGCCAAGCAAATAAAAAGCGAACTGAGGATTTTTTTCACGAGAGTCCCTGAGGATAGTGTTGAATTAAATGGAATTTTAACTTTATTTGCCACCGAGAAGAAATTCCAACAGTGCTTTTTGCGCGTGCAAGCGATTTTCTGCTTCAGGGAAAATAACGCTTTGAGGCCCATCAATCACTTCTGCTGTCACTTCTTCACCTCGATGCGCCGGTAGGCAGTGCATAAATAAAGCATCGGATTTAGCCATTTTCATTACCGCCACATTGACTTGGTAATCGGCAAAAGCAATTTCACGAAGTTTTTGTTCTTCTTCTTGGCCCATGCTGGCCCACACGTCAGTCACTATAAGATCAGAGTTTTCGGCAGCAGCCAATGCGGTATCGAAGAACTTAACTTTATCGCCAGCGGCATCAACAATCGCTTGCTCTGGTAAATAACCCGCCGGGCAGGCAATGTTAAGAGTGAAATCAAGCACCATTGCTGCATGAATGTAGGAATGGCACATATTATTGCCATCGCCAATCCAGGTAACTGTTTTGCCTTTAATTTCGCCACGAAACTCAAAGTAAGTCTGCATATCGGCCAATAATTGACACGGGTGTTGTTGATCAGTCAAGCCATTGATGACCGGCACACGGGAATGTTCTGCGAAGGTAGTGACGGTTTCGTGTTTGTTGGTTCTGAGCATGATGCAGTCAACCATGCTTGAAATCACTTTCGCACTATCTTGGAGAGGTTCACCGCGCCCCAGTTGGGTGTCACGAGGCGATAAAAACAATGCGCTGCCACCAAAATGACTCATACCCGCCTCAAATGAGATGCGGGTACGCGTTGAAGATTTTTCAAAAATCATCGCCAGCACTTGGCCTTTTAGTGGCTGATAGTTGGGGTCGCGATGGTTTTTAAGAGCCGCGGCTCGATTGATCAAGCCACGAAATTCGTCGCCGGTCAGATCAAGCAGGCTGATGAAATGTCTAGGTTTCATAGTTAGTAAATTATGCAAAGCGCGCGTTGATAAGCGCCGATAAGGTTTCTACAAGTTGAGCGATTTGTTGATCGTCGATAATCAACGGCGGCAATAACCGAATGACGCGCTCGTTAGTCACATTAATCAACAGGCCATGTTGCAGGGCTGCAGCAACTAGGTCAGGGCAGGGCGCGTCCAGCTCAATACCAATCATCAAGCCTTTATGACGAATGTCCAGAACATGCGCATTGTCTTTTAGCTGCTGGCTAAATCCGGCACAAATAGCATCGCCTTTTACTGTTGCTTGTTTGATAAGATCGTCGTGGTCAAGTGTTGCCAGTACCGCCAGTGCGGCGCTACAAGCCAATGGATTGCCGCCAAAAGTGGAGCCATGCATGCCGGCCGTCAGCAATTGCGCCGCTTTCCCTTTTGCTAAACAAGCGCCGATAGGCACGCCGTTTCCTAAAGCTTTTGCCAAAGTACATACATCAGGAATGATGTTGTTATGTTGAAAAGCCAGGAATTTTCCAGTGCGGCCGACGCCGGTTTGAATCTCATCAAGCATCATCAGCAAATTATGCTGGTCACACAAAGTGCGTATTTGATTAAGATAATCATCGGCCGGAATGTTGACACCGCCCTCACCTTGTATGGGCTCAACCAAAATCGCAACGATATTATCGTTTTCAGCTAGCGCTTTTTTAATAGCGGGGATGTCGTTGTATGGCACGCGCACAAAGCCTTCGACCAAGGGTTCAAAGCCCTGTTGTACCTTTGCGTTGCCGGTCGCACTCAAAGTTGCCAGCGTGCGACCATGAAAACTTTTTTCTGTGACGATAATGCCAGGCTTGGCAACACCAAGTTCATGGCCATATTTACGCGCTAATTTGATTGCCGCTTCATTGGCCTCGGCGCCAGAATTGCCGAAAAATACATTATCCATGCCGCTTTTTTCAGCAAGCTTGGCAGCCAAATTTACCTGCACAGCAATATTGTATAAATTGGATGTGTGTAACAGTTTGGCGCTTTGCTCGCATATAGCTTGATGAACGGCCGGATGAGCGTGTCCCAAACTACACACGGCAATGCCGGAGATAGCATCCAAATAGCGATTATTGTTGACATCCCAGAGCCACGCGCCTTCGCCCCGTTCAAAGGTTATCGGTAAGCGTGCGTAAGTTGGCATGATGTGACTGGTCATAACTCACTGTCCGTAAACATAGAACCGGCTGCAAACCGCAGCCTGGTAAAAAAGCGCTCGATTATAGGATTCAAGCCAACCTCAAGCAAGTTTTGTCGATAGGCTCAGATGCGCTTGATCTAGCAAAATCGAGCCTATCGAAAGTATTTTCATATTAGGCAATGTAAAACCTTAATTAAGTCTTTCCTTAAAAAGGTAAGACTATGAATGGAAGTTACCTTTATCAAAGCTAATAAAAGTTGATAGAATAACTTGGTTTTTATTTAAATAGAGTATTAATAGCCATGAGTGTTACAGAAAGAATTAAACAGCAACTTGAGACTAACCCAGTGATCTTGTACATGAAGGGCACGCCTGATTTTCCTCAGTGTGGCTTTTCCGGGCAAACTGTACAAATTCTTGATGCTTGCCAAGCTAAGTACGCGCACGTCAACATTTTTGAGGATCCGGAATTAAGGGAAGCCTTAAAAGAGTATTCAAACTGGCCGACTTACCCGCAGCTATACATTAATGGCGAATTAGTCGGGGGCTGCGATATTGTTATCGACCTTTACAAGAAAGGTGAATTACAAAAATTACTCGCTGCTGTCGGAGCAACTGAATAACACTAAATAGCATCGAGACGGCAAACTATGCCGTCTCGATGCTTTCAACCAGCCAGAGCATCAAGCCGCTTCCAGCGGTTAACTATCTTGCAAAATATCTCCGCTGTTTTTTCCGCATCATACAAAGCCGAATGCGCTTTTTCATTGTCCCAGTCTATTCCTGCAGCCTGCGCAATCTTAGCTAACACGGTTTGCTGATACATCAAACCACCTAAAGTAGCAGTGTCAAACGTACTAAAAGGATGAAATGGACTGCGTTTTGTTTGTGTACGACTAATGGCTGCATTTAAAAAGCCAATATCAAAAGCCGGATTGTGACCAACCAAAATGGCGCGAGTACATTCGTTGCGTTTTACCGCCTCTTTGATAGGTTTAAACAGCAAGTGCAATGCGTCTTTTTCCTCAATGGCCATACGAAATGGATGGTGTGGATCAATGCCATTAAATTTCAGCGCGGCATCATCCAACTCAGAGTTTTTGAAAGGAACTACATGCGTTGAATAGCGTTCGGTAATGGCCAAGTCACCTTGATCATCTAGCTCTACAATGACTGCAGCAATTTCCAGTAACGCATTTTTTTTAGGATTAAATCCTGCAGTTTCAATATCAATAACTACCGGGAGATAGCCTCTAAAGCGCTTATCTAAAGGATTTTGTGCAAGTATGTCCATGTATAAGACTGTCCGACCCGGAATAAAATGAAAGAAAAATAGGCCTTGCTTGCTCGAAGACTTTGACCACCTGTGCTATGTTAAGCGATGCAACCTGGAATGAAAACAATAACAAAAGAAGAGGACATCTACATGCATAAGAAAAAATTACTCACCCAATTGGTTTGCCTGACCTTAGCAGGCACTTTGGGGGGATGCGCAACTAGCGCCAGAGACACCAGAGATCCATTGGAAAACTGGAATCGAGGTGTGCAGACATTCAACGATAATCTTGATGACTATGCCATGAAGCCGATAGCTAAAGGCTATCAATGGATAACCCCGTCATTTGTAGATATTGGTGTAAGCAATTTTTTCAGCAACATTAACGACATTGGCGTCACTATAAATGACTTATTACAATTCAAACTGACCCAAACTGGTTTGGATGGCTCTCGATTTATAGTCAATACCGTTGCCGGTGTGGGTGGCTTGGTCGATGTTGCAAGCATGATCGATTTACCTAAACACGATGAAGACTTCGATCAAACGTTAGGTTTTTGGGGCGTTCCGGCCGGCCCTTATTTGGTATTGCCGTTATTGGGGCCTAGTTCACCCCGTGGTGTGAGTGGTTTAGTGGGGGATGCAGCAATGAATCCGTTCACATATTTAAGTTTTGGAGTTATCCCAGGCATTGAAAGTGGCGTAGGTAGCGCTATTAGCGGGGGAGCATTTGCACTTAATGCGATAGACCTAAGAGCTGATAACTTAGGTACTGAAAAAATAGCCTCTGAGGCGGCAATAGATAGGTACGAATTTTTTAAGAATGCCTATTTTCAGCGACGTGAGCATCTAATTCATGATGGCAAAGTGCCACTTGATCACGAGGCTTTCGATATTGATAAAGAGTTCGATCAAAATATCGGCGCACCAATAAGAACCCATTAAAAAAGCTCGTTAGATAAGCAAAACAGACCGGAGGCTACTTTTGTAGCCTCCGGTTTTTTAATCTCTAAAACTATTGCAATTGCCAGTTCAGCTCTTCGCCCGCCAACAATGGCGTTATGCTTACGCCACCTGTTCCATAATTTTCAGGTACTTTCCATGTGTTTTTCAGCAACGTAACAGTTTCTGAGTTTTTGGGTAGTCGATAAAAATCTGCACCATAAAAACTTGCAAAGCCTTCTAATTTGTCCAGGGCGCCTGCCGCTTCAAACGCTTGCGCATACAGTTCCAACGCCGCATGGGCGCTGTAACAACCTGCGCATCCACAAGCATTTTCTTTTAATGTTGTCAGATGCGGCGCACTGTCCGTACCTAAAAAAAACTTACTACTACCGCTAGTCGCAGCTTTAACCAATGCCAAGCGGTGTTGTTCTCGTTTTAAAATCGGCAAACAGTAAAAATGCGGGCGTATGCCACCTGCCAACATAGCATTACGATTAAATAGCAAATGTTGCGGCGTAATTGTTGCGGCAATATTAGCGCCTGCAGATTCTACAAATTGCACCGCTTCTGAGGTAGTCACATGCTCCAAAACAACCCGTAAAGCCGGAAAGTCGCGAGTGATAGCGATAAGATGGGTATCAACAAACTCCCGTTCCCGGTCAAAAATATCGCAATGTTCATCAACTACTTCACCATGAATAAGCAACGGAAGATCGTATTTTTCCATGGCAGCCAGTTGCGGATAAATAGTCTTAATATCGGCGACACCCGCATCGGAGTTAGTGGTCGCACCGGCCGGATATAATTTGAACGCATGAATATAAGATGATTCGGCGGCTAACTTGATCTCTTCAATTGTCGTTGATGCCGTCATATACAGCGTCATTAGCGGCGTAAAGTTAAACCCATCAGGTACGGCTTGTAAGATTTCCTCACGATATGCCAAGGCTTGCAGCATCGTAGTTACCGGCGGCTTAAGATTAGGCATGATGATGGCTCGGGCAAACTGCTTGGCAGTGTGAGCAATAACGGTTTTTAAAACAGCGCCGTTTCTAACGTGTAAGTGCCAATCATCCGGTCTGGTAAGGGTTAATGTTTTCATTGTTGACGGTGAGCCTGTAAAATGGCTGGCTATTTTATAGTAAGTGCCTTGAAAAACTAACGCAGCACACTATTAAGTGGTTGAAAAAATTTTGAACCTTTTTCAACTCGGCCATCTTTGGCTTGCCTTGACAGGGGTAACACCTTGCTAACGTAGCTATTATTTTTCTAAAGGAATTAAGACAATGCCAATTTACGAATATCAATGCCAGTCCTGCGGCCATGAGCACGAAGCACTGCAGAAACTAAGCGATCAGCCATTAATAGTCTGCCCGGCTTGTAGTAAGCCTGAACTTATGAAAAAAATATCGGCAGCAGGCTTTAGATTAAAGGGCACTGGCTGGTACGAAACTGACTTTAAAACGGGCAACAGCAAGAAAAATGTTGCCAGTGAATCGCCCAAAGCCACCGATACCTCTTCTAGCACCCCCAAACCTGCCAGCACGCCTAGCAGTGCTGCTAAAAGCGATTAAAACTCTTCTAAACCGATTCAATAACTTTTTTAACACAGGGACAAACTATGCGTACTCACAAGTGCGGAGAATTAAATAAGCAACACACAGATCAAGCGGTTCAATTATGCGGCTGGGTTCATAGGCGCCGCGATCATGGCGGGGTTATTTTTATCGACCTACGAGACCGCGAAGGTTTAGTGCAAGTGGTATTTGATCCTGACGCGCCCGATACCTTTGCCATTGCAGAGCATGTACGCAGCGAATATGTGTTACGCATTGAAGGCGTGGTTCGCGGTCGTCCGGAAGGCACGCATAATCCCAATATGCGTACCGGCGAAATTGAAGTGCTGGCCACCCAAATTGAAGTCTTAAACGAATCGGAAACACCACCATTCCCGATCGAAAGCGACATCGAAGTCAATGAAGAATTACGCTTACGCTACCGTTACATCGACCTGCGCCGTACAGCGATGCAGGAAAAAATGAAAGTGCGCCGGGATGTTACTCGCGTATTAAGAAACTTCTTGGATGACAACGAGTTTTTTGAAATTGAAACGCCTTACCTGACTAAAGCCACACCGGAAGGCGCACGCGATTACATCGTCCCCAGTCGCACCCACGAAAATTCATTTTTCGCGTTGCCACAATCGCCACAGCTGTACAAACAAATGCTGATGATTGCCGGCATGGACCGCTATTATCAAGTCGTGCGCTGTTTCCGGGACGAAGATTTACGAGCCGATCGCCAGCCTGAATTCACCCAGTTGGATATCGAGACCTCGTTCATGACTGAAGACGAGATCATGAACATCATGGAAGAAATGATTCGGCAACTGTTTGCCAAAGTCATTGACGTCAAGCTGGATGCCGTTTTCCCACGCATGACGTACCAAGAATCGATGTCCCGCTTTGGTGTTGATCGCCCGGATTTACGTATTCCGCTGGAACTGGTCGATATTGCCGACGAAATGAAAGACGTCGACTTTAAAGTCTTCTCCGGCCCTGCTAACGATCCTAAAGGTCGCGTAGTCGCTTTACGCTTGCCTAACGGCGGCGATTTAAGCCGTAAAGACATCGAAGATCTGACCAAATTCGTCAGCATCTACGGTGCCAAAGGCTTGGCTTACATCAAAGTTAACGATTTAAGTGCCGGTATTGAAGGTTTGCAATCACCTATCGTCAAATTCGCGCCAGCCGATGTTTGGGCCAAAGTCCTTGCCAAAACCGGCGCACAAACCGGCGATTTGATTTTCTTTGGCGCTGATAAAACCAGCATCGTCAACGAAGCCATGGGCGCACTACGCGTTAAACTAGGCCATGACCTTAACTTAATTCAAGGCGATTGGAAACCGGTTTGGGTCGTCGACTTTCCAATGTTCGACTGGGATGAAAAAGCGGGCCGCTACAACGCGATCCATCATCCATTCACCGCGCCAAGTTGTTCAGTTGAAGAATTGGTCGCTAATCCCGGTGCAGCCCTGTCACGCGCTTATGATTTAGTGCTTAACGGTACTGAAGTTGGTGGTGGCTCGATTCGTATCAATCGCAGTGCGATGCAGCAAACCGTGCTGGAAATTTTAGGTATCGGCGAGGACGAAGCCAGAGAAAAATTCGGCTTCCTGCTGGATGCTCTGAAATACGGCGCGCCTCCTCATGGTGGCTTGGCGTTCGGTTTGGACAGATTGGTCATGTTAATGACTGGCTCACACTCCATACGCGACGTTATTGCCTTCCCCAAAACGCAATCAGCAGCGTGTCCATTGGTAAGCGCGCCAGCTGTGGTGAGCGATGAGCAATTGAAAGAATTAGGTATTCGCTTAATTAAAACAGCAGGGAAAGATAAGGCTTAAAACCCTTTAGTAAATTCCGTTCGTAGTTTAATTTTACAACTACGAACGGAACGACTACCTAGTCGTTAAATCCGCTCAAATCAAATTCAACATTGCTAACAGATGGCTAATCTAAAGCATGCCTAACTCTGACAATTACTACAGTAGACGGTTGAGCGATTGGCTAGTCTAATTTCAGTTAATGGCCGTTGGCAGTTAATACAAGGCTGTCCAGCCCGGCCGTAAACACGCAGCTGCTGTTTAAAATACCCTGGCTTACCGGCCTCGTTAACAAAATCTCTTAATGTTGTACCTCCTTGATCAATAGAATGTTGCAGCACTACGCGGATGCATTCTGCTAATTGCTGATAACGTGCCAACGATACTAAGCCAGCTTGGCGAGCTGGAGATATACCCGCCATAAACAGCGCTTCATTGGCATAGATATTACCAACGCCAACCACGATGTGACTGTCCATAATGAATGTTTTAACCGGTACTTTTCGCGTTCTGGATAAGCTGTAAAGCAAGTCGCCGCTAAAGTCCGCTAATAATGGTTCCGGGCCTAACTCTTTAAGTAATGGGTGCGTTTCGGCTGGGGCGGTCGTCCATAATACCGAGCCGAAACGGCGCGGATCGTTGTATCTAAGAACCGTGTCTGCTGAAAAAATAAAATCAATATGGTCGTGTTTGCCTGGTGCCTGTGTAGTGGGCACAATCCTTAAACTGCCTGACATACCTAGATGTATTATCAACGTTCCTTTAAGCGTGCTTAATAGCAGGTATTTGGCGCGTCTTATAACGGATTCTATAGTCACTCCGGATAAGGTTTGACTGAGATTATCAGGTACCGGCCAGCGTAGTTGAGGGTGTCGAACAACCACTTGCTGGATCGCTTGGCCGGTAATGTGCGGTGCAATGCCTCGGCAGGTGGTTTCAACTTCTGGTAATTCAGGCATGATGGGATAAGACGTTGTGGCAGGGTAAAAAAAATCCGGGGTCTAACCGCTCCCCGGATTTTTGTTGTGTTTGGTATTAAGCGTTAGCCAAGTTATTCCAAATCGCTTAAGTACAAGTCTTCAATCAACTTTCTTTCTTCGGCAGTCAACAAGACTCTGGCGTATTTCTTTAATGAGCGGCTTTGCTCGGTGAGCTGTTGCTCACGGCGATCTGGTGAGCGTCTTTCGTTGCTGCGTCTGTTATCTACACGGCGATTAGTTTTAGGCCAAGCCAGGTAGTTTCGTTTGATATGCTCCTCCCACTCAGGCGTACCGAACGGGTAGGGGACTTTACGTCTGTCTTCAACTCGACGAGTTTCTTGCGATCTGCGTAGTTCTTTGCGCAAATTAATTATATTCACTGCTATCACCTTCTACTAATGATTGTCGGTACATTCTTACATACACGGGGCAGGGTTAGAAACAATTTGTTAGTTTTTTACAGGTTTTGATACCTGCTAATGTCAAATAGACCGGCACTTTCAGGGTTTTGTTGCCGATATTTCTTGTTAAACCAATCGTAAGTTTGCCAGATATTAGGATTGGTCCGGCGAATCGCATATTGGCCGAAGAACAAGTTTAGTTCAGCATCGGTTTGTGTGTGCTGTAAATGCTCAATAAATGTTGCTAACTGTTGTTTGGGTACGGCAAAAAATTGATTCGGGTAGCTGCCGATAAATCCAGGCACTACGGTAAGTGTGTCTTTTTCTGGCTCACGCCTTAAATTTTCCGCAAAAATAAACGATACATTCAGCAATTTTCGATTACGAATTAATGTATAGACCAAGTCGTTTTCAGGGTTACTGGTCAGTACACGAAGGAAAGAGACTTCAGGTAAAGCGGCAATTTGATCGCCGGTAAGATTAGCCAGTTGACGCATCATCTCATCGGTTTGTTGTTGCTCGGGCGAGGTGTTTGGGCGGTTGCAACCGGCTTGTCGGCAATGATTGATTAAGTCCGCGTTACCACCGGCATTAGCTATTTTTTGCTGCAGCTGGCTAAAAAATTCTTGTTTGTAATCGCTTGACTGATAGGTAATAGCGGGTTCTGTCTCGCTGCTGAAAGTGGGCGTTTCGAAAAAATTGTAAATTTTTAAGTCGATACCTTCATACCAGCTATCGTGCAGAATTTTTCGCTGTTTGATCGGGATAAATCTTAGGAAGTTGTTTTCTGCTTCCATGCGCAAAAAGTCCATATACAAGCGCGTGGTGACTTGATGGCCGGCACTGCCATAAACGTTGTAACCGGCAACCAGCAGGTAATGAATACGTTCAAAGAGTGGATAATCAACGACCCAAGCGGTTAGCGGCGGCTTACCTAATAGACCTTTGACGACGGTGGCATTATCGTCATGGCGGAATACGGTTAACAAGGCATTTTCGTTTTGGCCATCACCATCCCAGAGAGAATCTAGATTAACGGATCCTGGCAGTTGATTACGGGTAAAAGTCTCTTTGTTTTTTAGGTAGGTTTGTTGCAGGCCATTAAATTCACGCCACTCTAAAAAACCAATGTTTTCGCCGTCGGATGCCGGCATACGGAGCGTATGGTGGTTATCTGCCAGAAAGCGTGTGGCTTGCTGATTAAGCTCGGGATGAGGTTTTAAGAAAGCCACCCAGAATTGATCTCTAATTACATTGAGAGCCGCTTGTCCACGGCATACCGGGCCTTTGATAAAACCGGAGAAGAAGTATTGCGCATCATCCAGTAAAAATTGGTAGCGGGACGTTGCGGGTAGCTGAGCAAAGGTTTTAAAAGGATTGGCCGCCGCCTCTTGTAGGTAACTAGGCAGTTCGGTAACTTTGTAATCAGCTTGTAAAAACAATTGCCGTAGGCGCTGCATTTTGCTGTTGCTGAGCTGATAAACGAAATGATCTTTGTCGACAATGGTCGACGTAATCGGGCGCAAGCGATAATAAAATGTTGCACCAGGATCGTCGAAAGGCCGTACACTTTTTAACTCATCAATCGGCTGACCAGAAGGTGTTTTTGATCGCACCAGCTTGTAAAACTCATTATTTGGGTGGCCGGTAAAATGCAGGTCGCCGATGAATAAATGCTCGTAAATATAACGGGCAGTGAGCTGTTGTTTTAACGACTTGCGTTCAGGGTATTTGCCGTTAAAGAAATCTTCCCATTTTTTGATTTCAACTGTTGCCGCCAGCGATAGCGCAAATTGAGTATCGTTTTTTGCACCCTGTTTGAGCCAGGTTATTAACGTAGCTTCTTGTTCTTGAGAAAGTGTTGGTAAACCATAGGGCATGCCCCATAGCGGGTGCTTTTTTTGATAGCCGTCAAATTCATCCAGGTTGGGACACTGTAGCGTGCGATCCAGATCCAACTTTATATCGGCAGGTAATTTGCCAGATACCGGCAACGGATGGCTGCGTTTTAATTGCAGCAATCTGGCAATCAGGGAATTGTTGATATTGTTTTCGGGCGTGCGATTTTGTTCGTTGATGACCGGGAAAAACTCTTTGTTTCGCCAGCCTGTCGTTGTGGTTTCATCAATGAACAGCCGAGTGGGCTCGACTGCTTTTAGTCTTTCGTAGTCATAGATGGGGTGCTTGGTTGCACCGCGTTCTAAGCCTTCAAAAGCCGTGAGTTTAAGTTGGCAGGGCGAGTCATAGCAGCCATGACAGGCAACACAGCGGTTATCGAGAATGGGTTTTATGTCTTTAACATAAGATTGTTGTTTTTGTTCGATAGCAGCTGGCGATATGTCATCCGCAAAGCCTACATTTGCCATCAGTAACAGGCTAAGCAATGGGATGAAAAATAAAAACCGGTAAAAACTAATCATGTCGGAAAAACCTCAATTTGGCTGGCTAGGGGTGGCCCGCCTGATTGATCGCCCTTCAAAGAGAGTCGCGGTAAGTAAATAAAGTAATAACAAAGTCGATGATAACAGCCCGGGCGGCCAGTCGTTAATAAACTGCAAATACCGATAGGTAAAAAATATTGCCACGCCCAAACCAATATAAGCCAGCAAGCGCTTTACTTCATAATTTACCGGGTAAAATATTTGTCCCAGCAGATAAGAAACCACCGCCATGCTGCTGTAACACGCCAGCGTTGCCCACGCCGAACCAACATAACCAAATTGCGGTATCCAGACGATATTGAGGGCAATGGTCAGCAACGCACCGGCGATCGATACGAAGGCGCCCAGCAGCGTTCGGTCAGTCAATTTGTACCAAATAGAAAGATTGACGTAAATGCCCAGACATAAATTTGCCATGAGTAAGATAGGTACCACATCAAGGCCGGCACGGAACTCTTCGCCGACAAAATACTTAAAGAAATCGATATAAAGCGTTACCAGTAAAAAGATGAATACGCAGAAAATGACGAAAAACTTGAGCACAACGGCGTAAATCTTACGTGCATCATTTTTGTCGGCATAAGCAAAGAAAAACGGCTCGGCAGCATAGCGGAAAGCCTGAATAAACAGCGACATCAGGATAGATAATTTGTAACAGGCGCTATAAATGCCCAATAATTTCATATTGGTTTGCCAGTCATAAGGCAGTAAATGCTTAAGTAGAACCCGGTCGAGCATTTCATTGATGATGCCGGCAAAACCAATGACGACCATTGGCAATGAATATCTCGCCATACGCTTGAATAGCGCCCAATCAAATCCCCAGGTGATGCCTTGTAATTGCGGACTGAGCTGTAAAAACTTAACTACGCTGGCCAGCAAATTGGCGATAAAAATATAACCGATGCCGATAGCCGGGTAATACACATGGGCAATCCAGGATTGCGGGTTTTCTGCGTAAACCTTTGGGCAGTAGGCAATAAAAAACAGGCTGAGTAGTACGGTTATCAGGATTTCCGTAATTTTGATACTGGCAAAGCGCATGGCTCTATCTTCTGCGCGCAACCGAGCAAAGGGCAGGGCGGCAACCGCATCGAAAATCAGGATGGCGGCAAAACACAACAAATATTCAGGATGATCTGCATAATGCAGCGTCGCGGAAAGTGGTTGGTTAATCAGCAAAATGACCAGCAAAAAAAACACATTGATCAGCACAATAAATAGCAGCGCAGTTGAATAAGCAACATCACGTTCGGGCTGTTCTTTGTCGCGAAAGCGGAAGTAGCCGGTTTCAAAGCCGAATAATAACAATACGGAAAAAAACCCCGCGTAGGCATAAAACTCCGACACTACCCCGTATTCCGCGGCCGAAAAGTAATAGGTATACAGCGGTACCAACAAATAATTAAGGAAGCGGCCAAAAATGCTGCTAAGTCCGTAGATGGCTGTTTGTGAGGCTAGTTTTTTTAAGATGCCCATGGCTATTTGGATGAGATGACTGGAGGCGCTTTAGGATTATCAATAACTTAAAGAACTGCGTTAGTTAATAATTTTATCAGTACATTGCGTGGAATTAGCAGTTAGCCAGGCGGACACGGTTTCTACCTTCGGATTTAGCTTGATATAGTGCTTGGTTGGCAGCATCAATCAGTGTAGGCATATCTTGAAATCTAGGGAATTCAGCAATGCCTGCGCTAAAAGTGACAGAAAATTGTCGATTATTTACGCTGAACTTAAGGGTGCTGAATTTTCGCAATAATTCGGCAACCAATAGTTTGGCCTGGTCGGCGCTGGTGTTGGGCAGAATTAACACAACCTCTTCTCCGCCAAACCGTGCTGCCGTATCTACCGCACGCAGTCGCCGATTGAATAATGCCCCCAACGCTTTCAAAACTTCATCGCCGACTTGATAACCAAATTCCTCATTTACAAAACTAAAGTGATCTAAATTCAGCATCACGTAGGAAAAGGGCTTAGGTTGGTGCTTGTTTTTGCTGATTTCTAATTGTAAATGCTCATCCAGCGTACTTCGATTAAGCAAGCCTGTCAGTCCGTCGCGTACCATCATTTCCTGAATAATTCTGGAGCGTTTAACTTTGACCTCAATCGCGGCGATAAACTGCTTAAGCTCCATAGACTTGATGAAAAACTCCTCGTCTGCAGCAGTCAAAGCATTTCGATGATGATCAATAACGCTATCATCCGCCCAAAATACGATTGCGGTACTGCTGTAAGCGTAGTGATGTCGAATATTGGCCGCCAATTCCAGGCCATTGGTTTCGCGCATATGCAGATCGATCAAAATCAATTCCGGTTGAAATTCAATCAATGTCGCCAGCACGTTGGCGGGGTTGGTCAATAAGCGGGTTTTAATGCCGTTTTTTTGCATGATCGACAGCGATTGTTTGGCCGACATTGCATCATCGTTAATAATCAGCACACGATATGCTGAGCGTTGGGCCGCATGTTGCTGGGAACGGATAAACTCCACCATTTGGTTTATCGGTAATGGGTGAGCGAAATAAGCCGCTGCACCGGCGCGTGCGGCATTTAAACGGCTGAATATGTCGTCTTGTTCGGCAATCACTACAATCGAAGGTAACTCAAGCGCATGCTGTTTGAGTTGCTCAATCTGGCTTAAGCCTAAGCCAAGCGTGGTTGAAGAAAGTTGTATTAATATAACCGCTGGTTTAAGCGCTGAGCTTATGGATAGAAACTGTTCAATACTGCTGACTTGTCGAGTGCGTATTCCCTCATTACTCAGTTGATTGCTGATGTCATCAAAAATAGCGTCGGTATCACCCATAACAATAACTAGCGGTTCGTCACTGGCGCGTCTATAAGGCGGAATATTGGTGTTTTGCTTGTTGATGATGTTGTGAGCCGCTGTTTCCAGAGCTAAAAACAACACATCCAGGGTTTGTTCGGAATGGATTTGTAATAGCGGTAGCTCGGTGTTTGTTTTTGACAGAGTCTCTGTTGAGGCTTCGGCAATTTCGGCAATATCCAGAAAACCAGCGGCTGCGCTTGCATGTGCAAGCTGATGTAATTCATCAAGCAGTGTCGTGATAGCCGGAGCATCAAGTTGAGATTTACAATGTTGCCAAGCTTTGCTGATTGCGGCAATTGCGCTCGGCACCGTCTGGGTAAAAATCATTTCCTTGGTATCAAGCTGTTGCTTTAGTCGGTTTTGGTTGGCGTTGTCTACCATGACTGTCTTGAAGAGTTTGTTGTCGTGTATGAGTCGCGATGTGTGATCCTGGTTGATCAGGGCGAATCAGTTTGTGGTTGTTATCATAGCATGATGCATCAGGCGAAAAATGCGTTCTGCCAAGTCTGTGTTTTCTTTGCTAAAATCAGCCATCTTTGTAAATTTCATTGTGTAAGCACATAGAAAATCCTCTTAATATAGGGAAATATGTCTGAATACTTATCGTTATCCCCATCCCAAAAATTACTGAGGATTGGTCGAATTTTTAGGGTAGTCCTCAGTAATGCCAAAAAGTAATCAACTTATTTCTCGATTGCTATTGCTCTACATTTTGTTGGGCTGGCTGCTTATCGGCTTGGTTATTTATAAATTAGTTATTGATGAGGTAGAAACCTCAAAATATCAGGCACGTTTTTTATCTGATATTAGCAAACAACTTTCATTTAAGTTACAGACTGGTCCTAGTAGCTCAATTCGTTACCCTGAACATGGTCCTTATGATCAGCGCCTGGGCTATACGCTGTTAGCGGACGAGATTGAACGCTTACAAAAATCGGGTTTTAAAATTACTGCTCAAGCCAGTATCTCGCCAATGATGGCCAGATTAGTCGATGACTACGGACTATTTTCCATTTACCACGAGAAAAACCAAGCCGGGTTAAAAATTGTTGATCGGTCCGAGCAAGTAATCTTTAACGCTTCCTATCCTGCGCATGGCTATGCCAGTTTTCAGGCAATTCCGCCATTGGTATTGAATACCTTGTTGTTTATTGAAAATCGGGAATTGCTGAACTCGAAAAACAAGCAAGTTAATCCCGCGGTAGAGTGGGATAGATTTGGCTTTGCAACCGTGCAAATGATGGCTAAAAAACTAGGTGCTGACATTAATGTGCCAGGCGGCAGTACCCTGGCAACACAGCTGGAAAAATACCGACATTCACCGGACGGCTATACCAAATCAATTTCAGAAAAATTTCGGCAGATGGCCACCGCTTCAATTCGGGCTTATTTGTTGGGCGCCAATACACTGACTATGCGTCAGCAAATAGCGCTGGCCTACTTAAATTCAATGCCCTTAGCGGCAACTGCTAGTAAAGGCGAAATACACGGCTTAGGAGATGGCTTGGTGGCTTGGTTTGGCGCCGATTTTAACGAAATTAATAAGCTGCTTAGCCCGCAGGACATCAACACAAGTAAACGCATTACGCCCAAACAGGCACAAGCTTATCGGCAAGTGCTGAGCATTTTATTATCGCAACGAAGACCATCCTATTTACTCGGCCGCGGCCGGGAAGCTTTGCAAAAACTCACTGACAGTCATTTGCGGATATTAGCCGCACAAGGCGTAATACCTGAATCATTAAGAGATGCCGCATTAAAAGTCGACACTCGGCAATTACTTAAAGCGGAGCCGGCAAGTAAGTTTCAAGTGCGACAAAAAACCCAAAATGTGTTGCGTAGCCGTCTTGCCACTACCTTGGGCGTGCCATCAATTTATGATTTAGACAGGCTGGATTTAACCGTAAAAACCACCATCGATTATGACGCTCAACAAGCGGTAACCGCTGCATTGCGAAGCTTAAGCGAGCAGAGCAACGCCACTGCAGCCGGGCTGTTGGGCGTCAGAATGCTCAATCAAACCAACGATCTGTCGCCAATCGTGTACAGCTTGATGTTGTTTGAACGCGGTACCAAAGGCAATTTGTTACGTGTACAAACCGATAATTATGACCAGCCTCTGGATATTAACGAGGGTATTCGCCTGGATCTTGGCTCAACCGCCAAATTACGTACCATGGTGCATTATCTGGAGTTGGTGGCTGACTTGTACCAACAATATCATGGCCGATCGGCCCAGCTATTAAACCGGATTGAAGTACATCCTAGAGATTACTTGTCAGCTTGGGTCATCGAACAATTACGCGCTACCCCCCGCATTAAACTTGAAGATTTGCTCAATCAGGCCTTGGATAGGCGGTACTCAGCCAGTCCAGGTGAAAATTTTTACACTGGCGGCGGCGTACATCATTTCAATAATTTTACCCGCGATGAAGATTACAAAATCATGTCGGTGCGGGAAGCCTTACGCGATTCCGTCAACTTGGTGTTTATTCGCTTGATGCGCGATTTAACGTATCACCATCTCTACAAGCCGGAAGGTATTGCCCGATGGTTGGAAATTCCTGATGACCCGCGCCGCCTGGAATACCTGCAACGCTTTGCTGATAAGGAAGGTGTTGTTTACATGCGGCGCTTTTATGACCGCTATCAAGGTAAGTCTCCTAAAGAGATCATGGAGTTGATCACCCAGCGCGTGTTTGCCAAGCCTTCACGCTTAACCATGCTGTATACGTCTGTGAATCCTGAGCATAATGTTACCGCACTGACACGCTATCTTAAGACACGCATTCCGGCATCGGTATTGGTTACAGAAGATATAGATAAGCTGTATTACAAATATTCCCCTGAGAATTTTAATCTCCAGGATCAAGGCTACATTATCAAAATTCATCCGCTGGAATTGTGGCTGGTGGGTTATTTGACCAAACATCCTAAAGCGACCAAAGACGAAGTTATTGCCGCCAGCGCTGAACAACGCCAAGAAGTGTATAGCTGGTTATTTAAAAGTAACCGACAAAATGCCCAGCAGCGGCGAATCATGACCTTGCTGGAAGATGAAGCATTCAAACAAATTCATGCGGCGTGGGAAAAAGTCGGCTATCCGTTTGGCGCGTTGACGGCTTCTTACGCGACCTCCATCGGTGCATCTGGCGACAGACCGGCCGCATTAGCCGAGCTTGTGGGAATTTTGCGTAACGATGGCATCAAGCTGCCCATCGTGCGGTTTGAGAACTTGCATTACGCCAAAGATACACCTTACGAAACCGTGCTGGATAAAGCGGTTGAAACCGGCCAACAAGTGTTGCCGCCGGAAGTCGCAAGAGTTGCACGAGGCGCTATGATAGGCGTTGTAGAAGGTGGCACGGCTTCACGGCTGCGAGGTGTTTATACCAATATTGACGGCTCACCATTATCAGTAGGTGGAAAAACCGGCACCGGTGACCATCGAAAAGAAATTTGGGGGCCGGGCGGACGGTTGATTGAATCAAAATTTATCAGTCGTGCCGCAGTATTCACATTTTTCTTGGGTGAGCGTTTTTTTGGTGTAATTACCGCTTATGTAGCCGGGTCGAATGCCGGGAATTATCACTTTACCAGCTCGTTACCCGTGCAAATTGTGAAGTTTTTACAACCCACGTTGACACCGCTTCTGAATAGAACGGCAAGCCAGGCATCAAGCTTAAGAACGGCTACAACTAGCGAAGATATTGTTTCAGTGCATCAACCACAATAGCTATAAACACTTGGCGATACAAAATAGGCAGGAATAAATTGCCGAAATTCTATAAAATCGCCGTTTCGTAAAAATTCTGCAGACATCCCCATCATGGACTTAAATTTTCTCGATTTCGAACAACCCATCGCTGAATTAGAAGCAAAAATCCAGGAACTCCGCAACGTAGAGTTTGATAACAACATTGATATTTCTGATGCACTCAAGCAATTAGAAGATAGAAGCCTTGCGCTGACAGAGTCGATTTTTACCAACCTGTCTGATTGGCAAATTTCGCAGTTATCACGTCATCCAGGACGCCCTTACACACTGGATTATCTTGACAGCATATTCACTGATTTTCATGAATTACATGGTGATAGAGCCTATGCCGATGATCCGGCCATTGTCTGCGGCTTGGCGCGTCTTGATGATCAGCCGGTGATGGTGATCGGCCATCAAAAAGGTCGCGATACCAAAGAAAAGATTTATCGCAACTTTGGCATGCCACGCCCTGAAGGCTACCGTAAAGCCTTACGCGTAATGAAAATGGCGGAACGCTTCAAGCTACCGATTATTTGCTTAATCGACACCCCAGGGGCCTATCCCGGTATCGGTGCCGAAGAACGCGGCCAAAGTGAAGCTATCGCCAGAAACTTGTTTGAAATGGCCAAATTAAAAACCCCCATTATTTGCACCATCATCGGTGAAGGCGGTTCCGGCGGCGCCTTAGCCATTGGTGTGGGTGATCGTTTACTGATGCTTGAATACAGCACGTATTCAGTGATTTCCCCAGAAGGTTGTGCGTCTATTCTGTGGAAAAGTGCCGATAAATCCCAGCTGGCGGCTGAAGCAATGGGCATTACCTCTGATCGAATTCGCGAGCAAGGTTTTCTCGATGAAGTTGTCAGAGAGCCATTAGGCGGTGCGCACAGAAACTTCCACGCAGTGGCGTTAAATTTAAAAGACGCGTTGGGACGGCATGTACGTGACTTAGCTCGTCAACCGCTCGATGAGTTATTAGAAAGGCGCTACCAACGCATCATGTCGTTTGGTGTGTTTGCCGAAGAAGCAAAATAGCTATCTGTTTGCTTCACCTTAAAAGCCGGCATGGCGAAGCCCGAATGCTTCACCATGCCGGCTTTTATGTTGACAGCATTCAGGTAATCAGCCTCTACGCCAAGCATGAAATTTCCCCACCAAACTCAATAATCCTTGCGGCGCATGCTTGCGTTTCCAGACACCAGCCACGTATTTATTAGCTTCAGCCAGAGTCGGATAAATATGGATGGTGCCCAAGATTTTGTTCAGGCCGATGCCGTGTTTCATTGCCAGGACAAATTCAGCAAGTAAATCTCCGGCATGTTCACCGACGATAGTCACACCAAGGATCTTGTCTTTACTCGGTTGTGTTAACACTTTTACAAAACCATGCGCCTCGCCGTCGGTAATGGCGCGATCAAGTTCGTCGATGCCGTAAGTCGATACCTCATAGGCAATGCCCTGAGCCTTTGCATCCAATTCATTTAAACCTACCCGAGCCACTTCCGGGTCAGTAAAAGTCGCCCACGGAATCACCGAATAATCGGTACGGAACTTTTTAAACTGACCGAATAAGCCGTTAACAGCCGCATACCAAGCTTGATGAGCCGCGACATGGGTGAACTGATAAGGCCCGGCAACATCGCCGCAGGCGTAAATATTCGGGTAATTGGTTTCCTGAAAGACATTGGTATCGATAGTTTTACTTGGCGATAAGGTAATGCCTAATTCTTCTACACCATAACCTTTGACATTGGCAACGCGGCCAAGTGCGATCAGCACTTGATCGAACGGCAGTTTGACTGTCGCACCCTGATGCTCGGCAATTAAAATGTTCTCGCCGTTCTCGATAATGAACTCCTTAGCGGTATGTTCAAGGCGTAAATCGATACCTTCTTGCCTGAATTTTGCCGCTACTGCTTCCGATACTTCGAGATCTTCGCGAACCAATAAACGAGGCGCCATTTCTACAACCGTCACTTGGCTGCCAAGGCGGGCAAAACTTTGCGCAAGTTCGCTGCCGATCGGCCCGCCGCCGAGTACCAGCAAGCGTTTAGGCAATTCCCGGAGATCCCAGATATTGTCCGAGGTTAGTAGATTGATGTTATCGATGCCCGGAATCGGTGGCAACAGCGGGCGGGCACCGGCAGCGATCACGATTGAACGTGTCGTTAAGGTTTTAATGCCGTCATTGGTGTTAACCTGGACTTCCCACGGTGAGATAATCTTGGCTTCGCCGTTGATAACTTCGACACCCAGTTCGGTATAACGCGCTATCGAGTCATGCGGCTCGACGGTTTTAACCACATTCTGCACACGTTCCATGATATCGGCAAAATCAAATTCCGCACTGGCTTTTTTGATGCCGAATTCTTGGAATCGGTTTAGCTGCGATAGCCATTTCGCGGAACGAATCAGCGCTTTTGATGGCACGCAGCCGGTATTTAAGCAGTCGCCGCCCATTTTGTGTTTTTCAATCAAGGTCACTTTGGCTTTGACGGCAGCGGCAATGTAAGCAGTGACCAAGCCGCCGGAACCAGCGCCGATCACGATGATGTTATTGTCAAAGCGCGTGGGTTTGGTCCAGGTTGCATAGATTTTGTTGGCTTTTATAGCGTCGACAATTTTATTAGCAAGCAACGGAAAAACGCCCAGTAAGGCAAACGAGCCCAGCAATCCGGGTGACAAAATGCCCGCTAACGAATCCAGTTGCGCCAGTTGAGTCCCCGCGTTTACATACACCAAGGTACCGGCCAGCATGCCGACTTGGCTGACCCAATAAAACGTCTTGGTATTTATTGACGTCAGCCCCATCGCCAGATTGATTACAAAAAACGGAAACACCGGCACCAGCCGGAGCGTAAATAAATATAACCAGCCATCCCGGTGAACGCCTGCATCGATGGCCTGCAAACGTGCGCCGAAACGGGCCTTAACGGCATCCCGAAACAAAAATCGCGCGGCTAAAAACGCCAGTGTTGCGCCGATGGTCGAGGCAAAAGATACAATCAATGTACCCCAAAACAACCCGAACACCGCGCCGCCTGCTAAGGTCAGCACCGTTGCACCCGGTAGAGATAAGCCGGTCACCGCTATATAAATCAACCCATAGATAAGCACAGCCATGCCGGGATGCGCGCTTCGATAAGATTCAATTCCGGCCTGTTGCAACTTCAAGGCATCTAACGTCAGATATTGCTGAAGATCGAAAATGAAAAAGGCCGCGATTAATACCGCGATGATGACGAACAAAAAATTTTTCGATGCTTTCATGATGCACTCCCTCTATAGATTGAGTAACAGAACTGGCGATACTAGCGCTACTAAAGCCAAGTTTGCCACGAGTTTAAACAGGCATTGATTGCTTTCACAATTAGTAACTATTCAGAGAAAATTTAATGAGTAGGATGTGCTGAGGCACGAAGCGCATTGGTCGCGAATCGATGCGCTTCGTGCCTCAGCACATCCTACACTCCTTTATTTTCGTAACAAAAGCATTACGATGAACAGTTACGTTTTCTTTTACATTAAGAAATAACAATGGATACTGTAGGTAGTCGTTTGATTGAGTATTTGCTTACAAAATTCAGGAGACAGTAACATGAAAAATGTTGTTATCGCAGGTTACGCAAGGTCGCCGTTTACTCCTGCTATCAAAGGTCAATTGGCAGGCGTCAGGCCTGATGATTTAGTTGCGCAAGTGATTACAGCACTGGTGCATGAAAGCGGCATTGATCCCAATGACATCGAAGATTTGATTCTGGGCTGCGCATTTCCTGAAGGCGAACAGGGGCTTAATTTGGCCCGGCTGGTGGTGCATTTGACCCAACTTCCGGTCAGCATTGCCGGGGTTACCGTCAACCGTTTCTGCGGCTCGTCAATGCAGGCGATACACATCGCCGCCGGGGCCATTCAAATGAACGCCGGTGATGCATTTATTTGCGCCGGTGTCGAGTCGATGAGTCGGGTGCCGATGGGCGGCTTCAATATGCTGCCGAATCCGGAACTGTACCGAAGTTACCCACAGGCCTATATCGGCATGGGCGAAACAGCGGAAAACCTGGCCCTTGAATATCACATTTCCCGCCTTGATCAGGAAGCCTTTGCATTAGCCAGCCAACACAAAACCTATGCTGCCCAACAGCAAGGCTTATTGGTCGATGAAATTATCCCAATCGTAAACGGCAAAGGCGAGACTGTTAGACAGGATGGTTGTTTGCGTCCAGATTCTACGGCCGACGGCTTGGCAGAACTTAAATCCGCCTTTTTGCTAAACGGCAGCGTGACGGCCGGGACTTCTTCACCGTTAACCGACGGCGCCGCTGCAGTGTTGGTTTGTAGCGAAGATTATGCCGATGAGTATGGCCTTAATAAACTGGCACGCATCAAGTCCATTGCTGTCTCCGGTTGTCTGCCGGAAATCATGGGTATCGGGCCGGTTGCAGCAACACAAAAAGCCTTGCAGCGAGCCGGTTTGTCGTTAGCAGACATTGACATCGTCGAACTGAACGAAGCTTTTGCTGCCCAGGCGCTGGCTGTCTTGAAGGATTTACCTATTGATCCCGAAAAACTCAATCTCGATGGCGGCGCGATAGCCTTGGGCCATCCATTAGGTGCAACCGGTGCCCGTATCACCGGCAAAGCGGCCAGCCTGCTACAACGAGAAAACAAGCAATATGCGCTCGCGACGCAATGCATCGGCGGCGGGCAGGGCATCGCTACCATTCTGGAGGCCATTTCATGAATATTGAAAGAGTTGCTGTCATCGGGGCAGGTGTTATGGGTGCCGGCATCGCCGCTCATCTTGCTAATGCCGGTATTCCGGTCGATTTGCTGGACGTGGTTCCCAAACAAGGCAATAACCGCAACGCAATCGCAGAAGGCGCTATCGCCAAATTGTTGAAAACCGAACCGCAACCCCTCATGCATCCCAAAAATGCCCAATTGCTGACGCCCGGCAATATTGAAGATGATCTAACACGGCTCGCAAAAGCGGACTGGGTGATTGAAGCGGTGATTGAAGACTTGGTAATCAAGCAGGCGCTTTATAAAAAAATCGAAGCGGTTTGCCGACCCAGCACGCTGATTTCCTCGAATACTTCCACTTTGCCATTGACCTTGTTGATCCGCAATCAGCCGGACAGTTTCAAGCGACGTTTTATGATTACGCATTTTTTTAATCCGCCGCGTTACATGCGGCTGTTAGAGCTGGTCGTATCGCCCGAATTGGACGAAGGACTGCTGAAAACTGTCAGCACCTTTGCCGATGTCCAACTGGGCAAAGGTTGCGTACTTTGTAACGACACGCCGGGTTTTATCGCCAACCGCATCGGCACGTTCTGGATACAAACGGCTTTGCACGAAGCCATCTCGATGAAACTGACTGTGGAACAATGCGATGCCGCGATGACCTTGTTCGGCATTCCGAAAACCGGCGTGTTCGGTTTATTGGATTTGGTCGGCCTGGATTTAATGCCGCACATTTTGGACAGCTTTAAACACACATTGCCGCCAACCGATCGGTTAAATAAAATCGCTGAAGTCCCATCTTTGCTGCAAACCATGATTGGTAAAGGCCTGACCGGTAGAAAAGGGCAGGGCGGTTTCTATCGGTTGCAACCGGGCGCCGGTCATAAAGTTAAACAAGCTATTGATCTACAAAGTGGTGAATATCGGCCTAGCGAGAAATTTGCCATCAAAGGCGTATCGCATCAGCCCGATGCTTTGCGGGCGTTTTTAACCGGCGACGAAGCGCTAAGTCGTTATGTTTGGCGAGTGGTGTCCGCTACTTTGAGCTACACGGCCGGGCTAATTCCCGAAATTGCCGCCGACATCGTTGCCATCGATACTGCAATGCGTCTGGGTTACAACTGGCGCTACGGCCCGTTTGAACTGCTGGATGGTTTCGGCGTCGACTGGTTTGCCGAACAATTGGCGCAGGCACAACGCCCAATTCCCGAACTATTGGCGGCCCGGCAAAGCTTATATCGAGTGGCAAACGCAAAGTTGCAGTTTAGAGGTAAGTCCGGCGGTTATCTTCCAGTGCAACGCCCGGAAGGCGTATTGCTGCTGAGCGATATTAAACGGCACGGTCCACCGTTGCTGACCAACGCTTCAGCCAGCCTTTGGGACATTGGCGACGGCATCGCCTGCCTGGAGTTTCACAGCAAAATGAATACGCTGGATACCGACAGTTTGGGGCTGATCCAGGAAAGCATTGATCTGATAAAGCAAGGCTTCAAAGGGCTGGTGATTTACAACGAAGCCGAGCATTTTTCCGCCGGAGCCAACTTGACTTTGTTGGTGCCCGCCATCATTCAACAAGACTGGGAGACGGTTAAAGCCATCGTCAAACTCGGTCAGCAAAGCTACCAATTACTCAAATATGCGCCCTTTCCGGTAGTCGGTGCGCCTTCCGGTTTGGCGTTGGGTGGCGGCTGTGAAATCTTGCTGCATTGCGACGTGATACAAGCGCATGCTGAACTCTACATGGGTTTAGTGGAAGTAGGCGTCGGTTTGGTGCCGGGTTGGGGCGGTTGTAAAGAATTGCTGCGACGCTGGCAGGCCTTCCCGAAACGTCCTGGCGGTCCGATGCCGTTTATTGCCCAAACCTTTGAAACCATTGGCCTCGCCAAAGTCTCTAAGTCGGCGCAGGAAGCCCGGGAATTGTTGTTCCTGTCCAAGAACGACGGTATCACCATGAATAAAAACCGCCTATTGGCCGACGCTAAAGCCCGCACGTTGGCATTGGTTAGCAGTTACAAGCCGCCTGAGCCTGCCATGTATGTACTACCCGGTGCATCGGCACGAGCGGCGTTGGATATTGCTGCGCGCAATTTGTTATTAGCGGGCAAAGCCAGTGCCTACGATGTGGAAATTTCTCAGCAGCTGGCTTACGTTTTAACCGGCGGCGATACCGATATTTCACAGACTTTGACTGAACAAGATTTGCTGGATTTGGAATTGAAAGCCTTTTTAACCCTGGTACAACAACCCGGAACCTTGGCAAGACTGGAGCACATGCTGAAGACAGGCAAGCCATTAAGGAATTAAATAAAAATTGTAGGAGCGGGCCATGCCCGCGTTTATTTTAATTCGCGGGCATGGCCCGCTCCTACGCGATCTCTTAGGAGAACCCAATGTTTGAAGCCATTCTGATCACCGCTGTACTCGGAATCATCGCCTTCAGCGTGCCGTCAATCCGGCGCAATGTATTGACTCGTCCGCTGTTCAACAAGATGCGCCACGCGTTGCCGCTGATGTCGCAAACCGAACGTGAGGCTCTGGAGGCTGGCAAACCTTGGTGGGATGCGGAACTGTTCACCGGGAAACCCGATTGGCGCAAACTCAACAATCTGCCCGCTGCTTGTTTAAGCGAGCAAGAACAAGCCTATATCGATGGTCCGGTCGAGATTTTGTGCAGCATGTTGAACGACTGGGACATCACCCATAATCGCCGGGATTTGCCGCCGGAAGTTTGGACGTATATCAAGCAGCACAAGTTTTGCGGCATTATCATCCCCAAACATTACGGCGGCCTGGAGTTTTCCGAATTCGCCCATTCTCAAGTGGTGATGAAAATCGCCAGCCGCAGCACTACCGCTGCGGTGACGGTGATGGTGCCCAATTCCTTGGGGCCGGCCAAACTGCTGTTGGCTTACGGTACCGAACAGCAAAAAGACCACTACCTGCCACGTCTGGCTGAGGGTTTGGAAATACCGGCGTTCGCGCTGACCGGCCCGCATGCAGGCAGCGATGCCGGGGCCATGCCTGATACCGGCGTGGTGTGCTACGGCACATTTGCAGGCAAGGAGTTGCTGGGCATTCGCCTCAATTGGGAAAAACGTTACATCACGCTAGGGCCGGTGGCTACTGTGCTGGGCTTGGCGTTTAAATTGTATGACCCCGAGCATTTGCTCGGCGAACAGGAAGACATCGGCATTACATTGGCGTTAATTCCCACCAACACGCCGGGTATCGCCATCGGCAAACGGCATTTTCCTTTGGATTCAGGCTTTCAGAATGGTCCAAACTGGGGCAAAGATGTATTTATTCCTATCGACTGGATCATCGGCGGCGCGGCGCAGGTTGGTAAAGGCTGGACCATGTTGATGCAGAGTCTTGCGACCGGCCGGGCGATTTCATTGCCTGCGCTCAGTGTCGGTGCGGCTAAATTTGTCTGTCGCAACAGCGGTGCTTATGCCCGCATTCGCACTCAATTCAATTTGCCGATTGGTGCTTTTGAAGGCATTGAAGAAGTGCTGGCGCGCATGGCTGGGACAACTTATCTAATGGATGCGGCGCGCCAAGTCACTTGCGCGGCGCTGGATGACGGTGAGAAACCCGCAGTGATTTCAGCGATTTTGAAATACCAATTGACCGAAGGCATGCGCCGGATCGTTAACGACGGCATGGATATACAAGCCGGCTCCGGGATTTGTCTGGGGCCATCCAATTATATCGGTCGACTGTATCAAGTGATTCCGGTCGGGATTACCGTGGAAGGCGCGAATATACTGACGCGCACCATGATGATTTTCGGCCAGGGCGCGATACGTTGTCATCCTTTCATTCAAAGTGAAATGGCCGCTTTGAATGAAGCAGACTTGGCGCAATTTGATGCAATTCTTTGGCGGCATATCAGATTTTTCTTGAACAACCTGCTGCGTGGCCTGTGGTTCGGTTTCGGTGGCGCGGCGCTGGCACAAACGCCGGGCGATAAACATACCCGGCGTTATTATCGACAATTAACTCGGCTTAGTACTGGTTTTGCGCTAGTTGCCGATTTTGCGTTGCTGACACTGGGCGGAAATCTCAAACGTAAGGAACGCATTTCCGGGCGTTTTGCTGATGTACTGAGTTATTTGTATTTATGTTCTTGCGCACTCAAACACTTTGAAAACCAAGGCGCGCAAGTCGATGATTTACCTTTGCTACATTGGGCCTGCCAACATAGCCTACATCGCGCACAACAATCGTTATTGGCGGTGCTTTGGTTATTGCCATCCAGAATTCCGGCAGTGTTGTTACGTGCCGTGCTGTTTCCGCTTGGCAAACCCTATGCACCGCCGCAAGACCGGCTGGTAGGGCAATTAGCGCACTTATTGCTCACCGACAATCCAGCCCGCGATCGTTTGACTGCCGGTATCTACATTAATAACGACCCCAATGACTCCACCGGCCGTATTGAAACTGCCTTCAACGCGGTATTGCAGGCTGCGCCGATCGAAGCAAAACTTCGGCTTGCTCAAAAGCAAGGTTTGCTTAGTAAAGGGATAGTAGAAATCGTCTTAAAAGAGGCATTATCAAAAGACATCATCACAGCGGCTGAAGCCGAGCTAATCAAGCAGGCCGAACAAGCCCGATTGATTGCCATAAGCGTCGATGATTTTGCGCCGGAACAATTAACCGGCGGCTTTAATACTAAAGGATGAATTCACCCGAATTCATGCGTATTCAAAGTTATCATCTCAATACCATCTAAAGCCACCCGCGTTGATTCAGTATAATGATCAACACATTCATTCACTAACAGCATTACTTATGTACAAATACGATGGTCGCGTGGTTTATCAAAGCCACGATGATGAAGGCATTTTAGAGGTTGTCGAAGTCGATGGCCTTCGTTCGCTGCATTTTGGGTCGTTGCCTCGGCAAAGCACCATAAAGTTGGCTGATCCAGATCAACTGCAACTACCTTATGTGCGCGCTATGGCCAGCTGGCTTTTATTTAAAGAGTCGTTTGATGATGAGGCGTTGGTGGTTGGCTTAGGAGGCGGCTCGTTAACTCGACATTTGTTACAGAATTTTCCTGATTGCAAGTTAAAAGTCGTCGAATATCGGCGCGATGTCGTCAAAGTCGCGCGCAGTCACTTTGATTTACCGTTGGATCCTCGTCTAAAAATCATTGTCGATGATGGCGCGCGCTTTATCCGGCAACGCAGCGATAGCCATGCGGAACGCTTTAGCTTGTTATTTATTGATGCCTTCGACGATGTCGGCATGGCTGAATCAATCCGCAATGAAGCTTTTTTCGATGCTTGCAAGGCGATAATGAAAACCGATGGTATGATGGTCATTAACTTGTGGGGCGGCACGAATAACCCTGAATTTCAACAGGTTGCATTATGGTTAGGGCGGATTTTCGATTGGAAGATTTTGTTTCTTCCGGTATTGGACCGAGGCAACATTATTGGCTTGGCATTTAATTCCAAAACCCCGGTTTATTCCTTAAAAGCATTGCGACTTCGCGCCGCCGCCCTTGAACAACAGTATCGGATTGAGTTTCCCCTCTTTTTAAGAGACTTGGTAAAACACAATACCAGCATCATCAACAATACAATTAAATCCTAATGTCTTTAGCTTCCACCACGCCCCCCAACCTTTTCAGTTACCGTAAATACTGGGCGCAGCGCTTTGGCGTCGCCCCCGCTTTGCCGATGACCCGTGCCGAAATGGACGCGCTGGGTTGGGACAGTTGCGATGTCATATTAGTCACCGGCGATGCCTATATCGATCACCCGAGTTTTGGTATGGCCTTGATCGGCCGGGTGTTGGAAGCGCAAGGCTTTCGGGTCGGCATCATCTCGCAACCCGATTGGACCAGCGCCGGCGATTTTAAAAAACTGGGCCGTCCGAACCTGTTTTTCGGCGTCACCGGCGGCAACATGGATTCGATGGTCAACCGCTACACGTCCGATAAAAAAATCCGATCCAATGACGCTTACACCCCGAACGGCGAAGCGGGCAAACGTCCTGATCGCGCCGTTAATGTCTATTCGCACCGCTGCCGTGAAGCCTATAAAGATGTGCCGATCATCATCGGCGGCATTGAAGCCAGCCTGCGACGCATTGCTCATTACGATTATTGGTCCGACCAAGTGCGTAAATCGGTACTGCTGGATTCCAAAGCCGATTTGTTGGTTTACGGCAATGCCGAGCGGCAAGTGGTGGAAATTGCCCATCGTTTAGCTAATGGAGAAGCGATTTCCGAATTAAAAGGCATACGCGGCACCGTACATTTTGTTAAACAAATCCCGGAAGGCTGGCTGGTTAAAGACTCCACCGACATTGATATTCCCGGCACGCCGATGCCGCCGCAAGACCCATATCAAATGGAACCGGCTTGCGATACAAAACCGGACGACAGCAACCCTAATGAAAAAGTCATCCGTTTTGATAAACAGATAATCCGCGATCAACGCGCGCAAACCGTGATTCGCCTGCCTGCGTTTGAAGCCGTCAAAGACGACTCCATACTCTATGCCCACGCTTCGCGAGTCATGCATGGCGAAACCAATCCAGGCAATGCGCGCCCACTGATTCAGCAACACGGCAACCGGCAACTGTGGGTGAATCCGCCGCCGATTCCGCTGACCATGAAAGAAATGGACGGCGTTTTCGATTTGCCTTACTCGCGCGTGCCGCACAAAACTTACGGCGATGCCAACGTGCCGGCGTTTGAGATGATTCAGCATTCGGTCAACATCATGCGCGGCTGTTTCGGCGGCTGTAGCTTTTGCTCGATCACCGAACACGAAGGCCGCATCATTCAAAGCCGTTCGGAAGATTCCATCATCAAAGAAATCGAAGCCATCCGCGATACGTCGCCCGCTTTTACCGGCCACATTTCCGACTTGGGCGGCCCAACCGCAAACATGTATCGTCTGGCCTGCAAAGACAAAGCCATCGAAACCGCCTGCCGTAAACCGTCCTGCGTATTTCCCGGCATTTGCCCCAATTTGGATACCGACCACAGCTCGCTGATAAAACTCTACCGCCGCGCCCGCGCATTGCCCGGCATCAAAAAGATTTTTATCGCCTCAGGCCTGCGTTACGACTTAGCCGTCGAATCGCCCGAATACGTCAAAGAACTGGTAACACACCATGTCGGCGGCTACCTTAAAATTGCCCCGGAACATACCGAACAAGGCCCATTATCGAAAATGATGAAGCCGGGCATCGGTACTTACGATCGCTTTAAGGAGATGTTTGATAAATACTCCAAAGAAGCCGGCAAGGAACAATACCTGATCCCCTACTTTATCGCCGCCCACCCCGGCACCAAAGATGAAGACATGCTCAACCTAGCCTTATGGTTGAAACGCAACGGCTTCCGGGCCGACCAGGTGCAGGCATTCCTGCCCTCGCCAATGTCCATCGCCACAGCGATGTACCACTCCGGCAAAGACACCCTGCACAAAGTCAGCCGCACCGCCGAAGACATCAGTATCCCCAAAAGCTTTAAACAACGCCGCCTGCACAAAGCCTTCTTGCGTTATCACGACCCCAAAAACTGGCCGTTGTTACGTGAAGCCCTTAAAGACATGGGCCGCAGCGATTTAATCGGCAACGGCAAACAGCATTTGATACCGACTTTTCAGCCCAAAGGTACGCTTGATCCGAGCGAAAAGACCCAGGCTTTTAAGACCAAATACACTGGGTTTGCTAAAAACAAAACGGTTGGTGGACAGCAGAATAAACATGGGTATCGGAAAAAGCCAAGGTAGCTGACGTTTGCTGGGCAACTCTTTTCTGCCTTTATGCCCACGGGTACAACGATTAGTATGATTAATTTGAATTCCCGGGTGGACACAAAAAACGTGCCCACCCTACCTGATTTACTGCTTTGATACCCGACAAACCTCATTCAAACTAATTATGCCAATCAAATGGAAGCCAAATAAAAAATTAAAACCAGACGTTATCTTGAAAAAGATAAGCGAATCTTCTGATTTTTTTCAAAAGCATGAGGCTGAAACTGCATTATTTACGATGCTTGATTTTGGGTCTGAGCTAAGCCCAACAACAAAAAAAAGTTTTTTTAACAGAGCGTTATCTAAAGCAACAGAATCAAATTGTTATTCTCAGAAAGAAGTATTAGATGGATTGAATAATGAGTTAAAAAATTATAATAAAAATGCTGAGAAAGAATTTACTCTACTAACATCATTATCGTTAACTGGAATATGCCCGATTAAAAAAATAAATTTGAATGGATGTGAAATTCGGTTTGTTATAGGTGATTTTCCAAAAAAATATAATTCTAGGCAATCATTACAAAATGATTGGAATAGGATTTTCGGAGGTTTGTCAGATTATGATTGTAAAGTGCTGGTTAAGACAAAAGCTAAATTGCCAGAAGAGGCTGTTCATAAAGCATTAGAAGCAGTGGATATATTTCGAGCATTTATGTGTATTTATTCAAGTCCGATGCTACAAATTAAATTGGGTAGTAGTTCAAAGCTAATACCTATAAATAAAATTTTATTTGGCGGTCTACATAGTTTGCATGGGCCTAATGGAAAATTAGAAGTCAATTATTTTTGGTATACGAAAAATTTTTATAGAATAACTGAATATTCAACAACTGAAGAGAAGTATTCCAGATTTAAATCCAACTGTATAAAAAGCTTAAAAAGTTTGTCAGAATCAAAATATGATTCAAAAATAAAAGATGCACTTATCCGATATGTTCGAGCATTTGATGACTCTGATAGAAATAGTGTCATTATTAAAGGCTGGGGGGCAATAGAAACTTTAGTTGCACCTGGAGAAAACAACTGCGATGCAATTTCTAAAAGGCTATCGTATTTTTTTCTTGAACGTGAATATCATAAACAGATAATTGAACATCTAAGAGAATATAGAAATACTACTGTGCATGCGGGAGAGGCATTAGACGATGCCGACACGCATTGCTATCAGCTTCAATTTTACTTTAATCGTTTAATTCAATTTCACATCGGAACCGCAAGATTTTTCGAAAGCCTAGATGAAGCAAATCAGTATCTTGATCTTCCGTTAGATTTAAACGTATTAAAACGAAAAAAGCAGCTAATTGATAAAGCAATTAAATTTATTGCGCCTAAAAGAATAGATACATAGGTCAACGGTGTAGGTTAGGTTACATGCCGTTCGTAACCCACCATTTAATCGGTTCATATCAAAATATTGGGTTGTCTATTGCCAATCCAACCAACAAATTTTCATGCTGAACAATTTCAAGTTTCCTTACTCGTTTTATTACCCGCAGGAGCTACCCATGAATGACAAACAACTTGTTGCCGAGCATGCTGCACGGCTGGTGGATGATGGCATGGTCGTTGGTTTAGGGACTGGGTCTACCGCTAATTATTTCATCGAAGCTATCGCCAGACGGCGAGTTGATGAGGGTTTAACTGTGCAGGTGGTTGCCAGTTCGGTGGTCAGTACGATTAAGGCTCAGCAGTTAGGCTTGCCGTTGTTGGCGTTGGAGCATATCGATCATCTGGATCTTTATGTTGATGGTGCCGACGAGGTGACTACTGATCTGACCTTATTAAAAGGGCGGGGCGCAGATTTGGTGCGGGAGAAATTGCTAGCCAATGCCAGTGATAAATTTCTGGTGCTCATCGACGCCAGCAAGCGCGTTAGCCGCATTGGCGAAAATTTTCCAATCCCCGTAGAAGTGATGCCGTTTGCCTGGCAACTGGTACAACGCAGTATTACCAAGCTTGGTGGACAGGCTAATTTGCGCACCAATGCCAGTAAAGATGGGCTCGCGGTTACTTCGCATGGCAGCTTGGTGCTGGATGTGGTTTTTGATGCAAATTTGGATCATCAATCATTAAATGACCGCCTGAACGCAATTCCAGGTATTGTCGAACACGGCATATTTTACGGGCTGACCAGTGCGGTATTTTGTGCGGAACAGGGGTTGGTGCAGGAGCAGTGGCGTAGCTAGAACGCCATTTTATGGTATCAGTTTGCAGAGGTCGTTAGAGGTGTTCACCGGTGCGGTAGAAACCATCGTCGCCTCAATTATCAAAGAATCTGCGCAATGCTGGCGATCAATGTCGCTCTGGAAGTGGTTGCGCTGGATTAAAGTGTCGCAAATTATCTGACACGGGTCAGGTTGCCTACTAATGCCCCTACTGTTGGTAGGCAACCCGGTCTTGCAATTGTTAACCGACAAATTCACCTAATACAAAGTTGTCATCGCTAACTTTTAGTGTGGTCAGCAAGGTTTTATTCTCAACCGATTCGGTATCAGGGATGATGTTAGCAACGCGCAGGTAATTGGGGGTGTAACCGAATACCCGGTGCTGATTGTTGGGTAAAGGTTCGCTGTAGCCTTCCCAAAGTACAGGAAAAGTCTGGCCTAGGTTAGCTTGGTTAAACTGCCGCTTCATCTCGTTGGCTAGTTCATGCAGTTGTTGGCTGCGTTGTTTTTTAATCGCTTCCGGAATTTGGTCGGGCAAACCGGCGGCTTTGGTGCCTTCACGGCGCGAGTAGGTAAAGATATGAATGTGACCAAAGCCGGTTTGTTTGATGAAGTCAAAGCTGTCTTGCCATTCTTGCTCGGTTTCGCCGGGAAAGCCGACAATAATATCGGTGGTGATATTAAAGTGTGGAATCTGCTGTCTTAATTGATTGACGATAGCGGCAAATTCTTCGGTTTTGCAACGCCGGGCCATGCGCCTCAACACAGTATCCGAGCCACTTTGCAACGGTAGATGTAAATGCGGCATCAAGCGCGGGTTGTCGAATAATTCAAAAAAGTCGGCAGGTAGTTCCCAAGGTTCAAGCGAGCCCAGTCTCAGTCTTGGAATATCGGTGTGAGCCAGTATGGCTTTGATTAAATCTGACAGTGTGTTGTCCAAGTCACTGCCATAGCCGCCCAAATGCACACCGGTCAGGATGACTTCGTTAATGCCTTGGTTGTGCAGTTCGTTTATTTCATCGATTACAGCTTGCACCGGACGGCTGGATTCTTCGCCGCGCGCGACGGTAACGATGCAAAACGTGCAACGATAGCGGCAACCGTCCTGGACTTTTACAAACGCGCGTTGCCTGCCGCGGGTGAATAAGGAAATTTCCGCCGGTTCGGTCGACATAGCGGGCATGGTCGACATGTTTAATTGGCTTAAGGTGGTTTCGACCAATTGGTCTTTGTTTTTGTTGCTGACCACTAAATCCACACCCAGTAAAGACGCGGCTTCGTCTTGGTTGAGGGTGGCATAACAGCCGCTGACGACCAGTTTGGCTTGGGGATTGTCACGGTGTATGCGCCTGATCATCTGGCGGGATTTTCTGGCCGCATCCTGGGTGACGGCACAGGAGTTGATGACGACTACATGGGCATTTTCGGCTTGCCGGGTAATTTGGTGTCCATGTTTTTGAAAGGCTTGTGCCCAGGTTTCCAGTTCCGCTTCATTCAGGCGGCAGCCCAGTGTTTTAAGGTGTATTTGCATTTATCCAAAGAAGGCGTAAGTAATAAAAACGGCAGCGATCATGCCGCCTAGGTCGGCTATTATCCCACACGTCGCCGCATGACGAATACGCTTGATGCCGACGGCACCGAAGTAAACTGCCAATACGTAAAAGGTGGTTTCAGTGCTGCCTTGGATAATACAGACCAGACGACCGGCAAATGAATCAGCACCGTGTGTGGTCATGGTATCTATCATCATGGCTCGGGCACCGCTGCCGCTAAAGGGTTTGATTAAGGCCGTGGGTAGCGCATCGATAAAGCGGTCGTCAAAGCCTAAACGTTGCACAACATGACGAGCACCTTCAGCCAACATTTCCAACGCACCGCTGGCTCGGAATACCGCGATGGCTACCAGCATGGCGACCAGATAAGGGATTAGTTTGACGGCAGTCTGAAAGCCTTCTTTGGCACCTTCAATAAATACTTCGTAGGCATTAATGCCTTTGTTGATGGCGCCCATAAGAAAAGCAATGATCAACGAAAACAGGATGATATTACTGGCGGCGGCGGATTGTTCGAGCATTTGTTGTTGCGGCAAGCCGGAAAAGTACATCAATAAGCCGCCAACCACGAGGGTGATTCCGCTTATATAAGCCAAGACAACTTTATCCAAAAGATTGATTTTTTGGACCGCAGCAACAGCAAGCAAACCCGCCAGCGTCGAGCAGTAGGTGGCAATCAGGATCGGGATAAAGACATCGGTAGGATTGGCTGCACCCAGTTGGGCGCGGTAAGTAAAAATGGTCACCGGAAACAGGGTGACGCTGGAGGTGTTGATCACCAAAAACAAAATTTGTGCATTACTGGCTGTTTCCGGCGTGGGATTAAGGGTCTGCAACTCCTGCATCGCCTTAATGCCCATCGGCGTTGCGGCATTGTCCAGGCCCAGCGCATTGGCGGAGATATTCATCATCATGGCGCCCAAGGCCGGATGATCTTTAGGCACTTCCGGCATCAAACGGCTAAATAACGGGGTGAGGGCGCGAGTCAGTAAGCGGATAAAGCCGCTTTGTTCGCCGATGCGCATGATACCCAGCCATAATGATAATACGCCGGTTAGCCCCAGCGCAATTTCAAATGCCGCTTTGGACTGGCTGAACAAAGCCGCCATGATGTCGGCGAATACATGGCTGTCACCCAGTACCAAGAGCTTGAACAAGGCGATAACGAAGGCAGTAAGAAAAAAACCAATCCAGATGATATTGAGCACGATAAGCGAAAGAGGAATTATGAGAGCCAGGAAATGCGAAGTATTGTCGAACTATCTGTCGTTAAATGTAAACGCTGTATTTACCTTTGACGGTACAGGCAATCACGTTAAGTTGATGTGGTTTGATGGTAAACTGCCCGCCTAGGCTTAGACAATAAGCCATTTTCTTATATCCAATCACCCTGAGTGAACGCTATGACCTCAAAATACACTCCGTTAAAAGATCACGATACTCCGGTTAAAGTATTGTTTACCGGCTACCTTTGCACCGTGGGCGTAGGTTATTTGTTTGCATTGATTCAAATTCTATTTACTCACGGTATGGCCGACGGCAAATTCGGTCTATCAGTTGATGATATTGTGTATAGCTATTACGGCAACCGTTCAGGTACGGTGTTGGAGCAAAAATTAAACGGTTCCATGAAAGAAAATGCCCCTGAACAAGAGGGTTTTGCGATTATGCAATGGGCTAGAGATGGTGCAGACCTAGACGCCTATAAAGATGACGGTATTGATAAAATCATCGAAACACGTTGTGTTATGTGCCATAACGCCAGTGCTTCCGGCATACCTGATTTATCAAATTTTGAAAAATTAAAAGAGTACGCCAAGCAAGATGAAGGCGCGACTTTTGCGTCACTGACTCGCGTTTCTCATATCCATTTATTCGGCATCAGTTTTATCTTTATGTTTGTCGGCGTTATTTTTAGTTTTGCCGAGACGACGACTACCAAAATTAAATGTATTGCTGTCGGTATGCCTTATGCTTTTTTGATGGCTGATATTTTGTCGTGGTGGTTAACCAAAATTCACCCAATGTTTGCCTGGCTGGTGATTCTTGCCGGTATGGGCATGGCCGCTTCTTTTATATACATGTGGGTAATTTCTCTTCTGGAAATGTGGCTGTATAAACCTGTGTTTGTCAGTGGCTTGGGGATGCATTATTTGCAATGGCGAGACAATCTTAAGTCTGATGAAAACAAGGCGCGGCTGGATAAAGCCTCGTTATTAATTAACAGTACGGCTACGCAGTTGGAACGCTTGGCTAAATTGGGATTGGAAAAATGGTCGTCAACAGTGTGGCCATTTCTAAAGAGCTTGATTAAGAAATAAAGTTTGGCCGGCACACACTTTAAGCCAGGCGTTGCAACACCCCTTCAAAGAGGGCGGTTGCAACGCCTGCGTGCATTTTATTTTCCTTTGTTACTGCTGGTGCTTGGCGGTTGCGTGCCCAAAGAATATGGGCCCGGAGCGCCAATCACTCCAGCTCATCTTGTCGATAATATTTTGGTAACTGAAGATGGTGCACAGCTACCGCTGCGGCATTGGTTACCCAAAACCGCCCCCCATGCCGTTATTGTGGCATTGCATGGTTTTAATGATTACAGCCGCTTTTTTGAACAACCGGGCCAGTTTTTTAGTAGCCAAGGCATAGCCTGCTTTGCTTACGATCAACGCGGATTTGGCGCGGCACCCAAGCGTGGCTTGTGGGCAGGCACCGATGCTTATACCGATGATTTACACTCACTGGTACGCTTACTTAAACAACGCTATCCGCAACAACCTATTTATTTACTGGGTGAAAGTATGGGCGGCGCCGTCATCATGGCTGCACTTAGCAAGCATCCAATACCTGAGTTATCCGGCATTATTCTCGCTGCTCCTGCATTGTGGGCACGATCTACCATGCCTTGGTATCAAATTGGATTGTTGTGGACACTAGCGCATAGTGCGCCTTGGTTAAGGCTGACCGGCGAAGGTGTTGTTAAGGTTACTCCTTCTGATAATATCGATATGCTGCGGGCGTTAAGTCGAGATCCTTGGGTGATCAAAGCAACGCGCGTCGATGCCTTGTATGGCTTAGCGGATTTAATGGATCAGGCTTTTGCCAGTGCGTCCTCATTGCAGGGCAATGTGTTGATGCTTTATGGCGAAAAAGACGACATCATCCCCAAACAACCGACCTACACCTTTCTGCAGCAACTTTCCGCAGTCAAAAGCACTAATAAAACCGTAGCGTTTTATCCGCAGGGCTATCACATGCTGTTGCGTGATCTTCAGGCAAAAACTGTCTGGCAAGACATTAAGGCGTGGATTGATAGCCATCAAGCGCAATTGCCGTCGGGCGCTGAATTACGTGCAAAACAGGTGCTGGCAAAAGCAGCTTCTGACATTAGCGTGGAATAAAACAACAGTCTTAAGCAAGCTAAGCAATGACTAATAACCTAGTAATATAGTAAACTATAAAACATCAAATAAAGGCACAGTACGATGACAGCAAAAGAAAACGTAAATCTGCATGAAATTCATAAATTCGGCTCAATGGCTGAGCGCTGGTGGGATCCGCAAGGCGAGTTTAAAACGCTGCATGACATCAATCCGCTACGTATCGAATTTATCCAGCGTTACGCCGACATCGCCGGAAAACGAATTGTGGATGTTGGCTGCGGCGGCGGTATTTTGACCGAAGGCTTAGCCAGGCAAGGCGCAGATGCGTTGGGTATCGATTTAAGTGAAGAACTAATCGACATCGCAGATTTACATGGACTGGAATCGGGCGTTAACGCGCATTATCAAAAAATCAGTGCTGAGGCATTGGCCGATCAACAAGCTGAAAGTTTTGATCATGTTACTTGTATGGAAATGTTGGAACATGTGCCGGATCCAGGCTCGATTATCTCTGCCTGCGCAAAGATGGTTAAACCCGGCGGCATGGTGTTTTTTTCTACACTGAATCGCAAACCTAAAGCCTATCTGTTGGCGATTGTCGCTGCCGAACATGTGTTGAAAATGTTGCCCAAAGGCACGCATGATTTTAAAACATTTATCAAACCATCCGAACTTAGTCAGTCTGCTCGTGCATCCGGACTAGAGCTGCAAGGCATGGTTGGTATTGAATATAACCCGTTCAACAAGCGTTTTAGTTTGGGCAAAGATGTTGATGTTAATTACATCGCCGCGTTTAAGCGCCCTGCATAATTCTAATGACCGCTGAATTTAAATTATCTTGCGTGTTATTTGACCTTGACGGCACATTGGTCGATACCGCGCCTGATTTAATTTCCTGCCTTAATCATGCTTTGACTCAGCATGGCTATGCCGATGTAGCACCGGAAACCGTTAAGCCGTTTATTTCTTATGGGGCGGCAGCAATGATTCGGGCCAGCGTACCCGAGCATGACGCCAGACTAATGACCGATATTTTGGCAACCATGTTGGATCACTATCAAGACAATATTGCTGAGCACACAGTGTTTTTTCCCGGCATGCAAAATACTTTAGCGGCCATTGAAGAACGCGGGCTCAAGTGGGGCGTGGTGACCAATAAACGCGAGCGATTTACTAATCCGTTAATGGATGCACTTAAGCTGACTCATCGTGCCGCCTGTATTATTAGCGGCGATACCACAGCAAATCCCAAACCACATCCCGAACCCATGCTGACAGCTTGCAGGCAGGCTGGTGTTAACCCGCAACAATGCGTTTACATTGGCGATGCTGAACACGACATTATCGCCGGCATAAGTGCCCAGATGAAAACCCTGGCTGCTTTGTATGGCTATATCAAACCTGGCGATACTCCGCAAAACTGGGGTGCCGACGCCTTAATTACTTCTCCCGATCACCTGACTAACTGGATAGCCTCATGCCTTTAACTGATCAAGTCATTCTGATAACTGGCGCCGGTGGCGGTTTGGGTGGTACTGCTGCGCTGACATTAGCCGGGCAGGGTGCGCACATCATCTTATTGGACAAAAGCATTGCCAAATTGGAAGCGATTTACGATGTTATAACCACTACTAAAGCGCCTGAACCGATTATGTATCCATTTGATTTAGCGGGTGCAACCGAACAGGACTATCAGGAATTGGCCGATAAAATCGATCAAACCTACGGCTCATTACAAGGGCTGCTGCATTCGGCGGTTGAGTTTAGCTCCTTTGCGCCAATGTCGATGACCAGCACTAAAGATTGGGGGCATAGTCTTAACGTCAATCTTAATGCACCGTTTTTGCTGACACGGGTGCTATTGCCTGTGCTGCAAAAAAGCGCTCACGCCAGTATCGTGTTTACTTCCGATTCTTCAGCGCGGACGGCTAAAGCATTTTCCGGTGTTTATGGCGTTGCCAAAATTGCTCTGGAAGGCTATGCAAAAATACTGGCGGACGAATTGGAAGCTAGCGGAAAAATCAGAGTGAACACCTTGATTCCGGGACCAGTCGATTCGCCGTTAAGAAAACGCGCTTATCCTGCGGAAGACAAAAATAAGCTGCCGAATATGAGTTCATTGGCACCTGTATATAGTTATTTATTTGGCTCAGAGAGCATCGGCATAACCGGCCAGGCTTTCGATGCCCGTTCCTTTCATTTATAAAAAAGAACTGTCATGGCGGAAAGAGAAACTGTTGTATTAACCCGGAATGTCAATATCATCACTATCCCTGATGGTGCGGCTGGCGCTTTGAGTAAAGGTGAAATAGTCACTATTCATCAAGCGCTTGGCACCAACTATACCGTGGTAACAGATCACGGCCACATGGTGCGGATTGCCGGTGCCGATGCCGATGCGCTAGGTAAAGAACCGCATGAGTTATATACCTTAGTATCTGAAACCAGCCCGGAAATGGTAGAAAAAAATTGCTGGGAAGTGATGAAAACAGTCTATGACCCAGAAATTCCTGTCAATATTGTTGACCTTGGCTTGGTTTATCAATGCAAGGTGACCCAGGTTGATGAAGACAAAAATGATGTTCATGTCAAAATGACGCTGACCGCGCCGGGTTGTGGCATGGGGCCGGTGATTCAAGGGGATGTCGAAAAAAGTATTCGCGCCTTGCCCGGTGTAGATCATGTTAACGTTGAAGTCGTTTTGGATCCGCCCTGGTCCAGGGAAATGATGTCCGAAGTCGCCCAAGTACAATTGGGTTTATATTGATTTAGTTCGCGATAACAACTGACAAGTCCAACTGGACCGTTGAGCGGTTATGGGGAGCTATCGTCGAACCATAAATCGCTTAAGGTCAGCCCATGAATGATGATTCCAACCAGCAATACTCCCACTTCCTAATACCCGGCATACTGCTGGCAGCACTGATTCTGCTTGGCTTTATGGTATTGCGGGAATTTTTGTTTACTTTGACCTGGGCTTTTATTTTAGCCTACGTTATGTGGCCGCCCTATCAATGGTTAAAAGACCAACTTAAGGGTAAAGCAACGCTCAGCGCCGCCATCATGACGGCATTTATCACGACAACAGCATTACTGACAGTCTTTGGGCTTGCATCAATATTGCAAGATGAAAGTCAAATTGCCTACCAAGTCCTTATTGACAATTTCACCCAAGGATCACTGCGCCTGCCTGACTTTGTTCGTCGAATCCCCGGTTTAGGTGATTATTTACAAAACGGCTTAGATAGATTAACTAATAATCGCAGTGATGCCACCGCCCAGGTCTTGGGTTGGGCAAAACAATGGTTAGGCGAATTTGCTAATTTTGTCGGTGGCATTGGTCGTAACGTCGTTAAACTCGCCGTAGTGTTAGTGACGGTATTTTTTTGTTTTCGTGATGGCGAAGAGGCCTTTAAACAATTGCATCAAGGGCTGATTCATTTTCTTGGTAAATATAAAAACGTCTATTTGCAAGCCGCTGGAAATACTACACGAGCGGTTGTTTATGGTCTGGTGCTTGCTGCCTTGGCACAAGGGTTGTTGGCTGGAATAGGTTATTCGGTGGCCGGAGTTAGGGCGCCGGTGTTACTGGCTACTCTCACTGCGTTACTGGCCATGGTGCCTATGGGTGCGACCTTGATCTGGGTGCCGGTCGGAGTTTCGCTGGTTCTTGCGAATCAATTTTGGCCCGGTATTGGGCTGTTACTCTGGGGCTTTTTTGTCGTCAGCACCGTTGATAATATTATTCGACCGATCGTTATTAGTGGTGCCGGGCGAGTGCCTTTTTTGGTCGTGTTGTTTGGTGTATTAGGTGGTCTTACTGCTTTTGGTGCGGTAGGGTTATTTTTAGGACCAGTGATTTTGTCAGTGTTGCTGTCGGTCTGGCAAGCCTGGCTAAAACAACAGCAGATGGCTATTACAGCCGATAAAACGCTTCAAGAATCGTCTGAAAAACCACTGGAATAAAATTTATATTAATCCCCTTTTCCTCAAGCGCTGGGTAACTTGCCAGTGATAAAGTTTGGCTAATAACGGACGAATCAACGGCAGCCCAATCAGCCACGCAAGTGGTTTCAGTAACGGTATTTTATTTAGCAACAGGATGTAAGCGTCCAATTCTGAAACGATCCGGCCGCTGCTATCGCGCACATGCAGTTCCGATAAAGCCTTTTGTGGATCGATACCCAACTTTTGCAACTGATCTTCTTGGTCAGTAATATCGAACCAACAAACACTGTCAGACTTTGAGCCTACGAGTTTTTCGTAGTTTTTTCTATCGCGGATGCATTTTGGACAAGCGCCGTCGTAATAGACGATCAACTTGTCCGCTGTTACATGTGATTTTTTGCCAGTCGATGACATAATCAATCTAAAACTTAAGCATCAGAACAGCCTGTTGGTTTAAGTCCGCCATGGATGTGATGGCAAATCGGTAAGACCAACCACATCGCCGCCCGCTTTAGCGACTTGATGATCATTTTCCACTGAGCTGCCGCTGACACCGATAGCGCCAATCAATATGCCGTCTTCATCGACAATCGGTACGCCGCCGGGGAAGGTAATCAAACCTTGATTTGAATGTTCAATGCCGAAAAGTGGTCCACCCGGTTGCGATAACTGGCCGATTTGTCCGGTGTTCATGCCGAAGAAAACCGCAGTTTTGGCTTTTTTGATGGCAATATCGATACTGCCAACCCAGGCGCCGTTCATTCGGGTAAAAGCTTTCAAATCGGCACCGGAATCGACTACGGCGATGCACATTTGCGTGCCTAATTTATTCGACTCGGCAATGGCAGCCGCGATGGCTTTTTCTGCTTGTTCATAAGTGACGTGCATGGTGTAACTCCCTGGTTATTGTTGTAATTAAAATATTGTCTTAATTCGGCGAGAGCATTTTTTCCGGCCGGACGATCGCATCGAATTCCTCTGCAGTGATCAGTCCGCTGGTTATGGCTTCTTCTCGTAAAGTAGTGCGATTGCTTAGTGCCATTTTAGCAATATGGGCCGCCTTGTCATACCCGATGTGCGGCACCAATGCGGTGACCAGCATCAGCGATTTTTCCAGCAGCTCGGCGATTCGTTCGTTATCCGGGGTGATGCCCACTACACAATGATCGGTAAAACTCATCGCAGCCTCAGCCAGCAGGCGGATCGACTGTAACACGTTATAAATAATCACCGGTTTAAATGCGTTAAGTTCAAGATGACCTTGCGCACCGGCAATCGTTACGGTGACGTGATTGCCCATTACCTGAGCGCATACCATGGCTAAGGCTTCGCATTGGGTAGGGTTGATTTTGCCAGGCATAATTGACGATCCCGGCTCATTTTCCGGTAACATCAGTTCGCCCAATCCGGCGCGCGGGCCGGAGCCAAGCAAACGAATATCGTTGGCTATTTTATTCAGACTAACCGCCAGCGTGTTCAACACGCCGGAAATTTCCACCAATGCATCATGTGCGGCCATCGCCTCGAATTTATTGGTAGCTGAAGTAAATGGCAGCCCGGTAAAGCTTGCTACTTGTTCGGCAAACTGTTCGGCAAAACCTTGTTTAGAATTCAAACCGGTGCCGACAGCGGTGCCGCCTTGGGCGAGTGGAAACAGGCGCTTGAGACTATCGCGAATGCGGTCGAGTCCAAACTGCACTTGAGCTGCGTACGCTGAAAACTCCTGACCCAGCGTCAGCGGCGTCGCATCTTGTAAATGAGTCCGGCCGATTTTGATAATGTCAGACCACACTTGAGATTTTTCAAATAGCGCTTGATGTAAATGTTGCAACGCCGGGATCAGACACTTGTGGAGCTGTTCAACCGTCGCAATATGCATTGCGGTTGGAAACGCATCGTTGGTTGATTGGCTAAGATTACAATGATCGTTGGGGTGAACCGGCGATTTTGATCCAAGTGCGCCGCCTAGCCGCTCATTAGCCAGATTGGCTATTACCTCATTGGCATTCATATTAGATTGGGTACCGGAACCCGTTTGCCAGATTACCAGCGGAAAATGCTCGTCCAACTCGCCGCCGACCACATCCAGTGCTGCGTCGGCAATGCCATTGCCGATAGTTTCATTAAGGTCGTTTAAGCGGATATTAGTGAGCGCTGCGCAGTGTTTAACAATACCCAGCGCTCGTATTAAAGGTCTTGGCAGGCGTTCATTGCCGATTTTAAAATGAACCAGCGAGCGTTGGGTTTGCGCGCCCCAGTATTTGTCAGCGGGCACCGCGATTGCGCCTAATGAGTCGCTTTCCAGCCTTGTTGGATGATTGTCATCAATCATTGAATGTCTAAAAAACCAAACTTACTCGCCAGGTTTTTTTAACATCTTGAGAACCTCGCCCAGATGTCCTTCTTCTTGCGCGATTTTTGCGCGGGCATATTCTTCAAGCAGAATATTGCGACCGTTTACCAATTCAAGCAAACGATGGTAATGGCTCAATGCCAGCGTTTCATGCTCCAGGGACTCACGCAAAATATCGCCAATATCGTGGCGATGCGTTTCCAATAAAGAGCCAATTCCTAAAGAAGGATGACCGTCCAAATGGGTGATCAACTCGCCGGCTTCATTGGCGTGGGTCAGGGATTCATTGGCCTGGCTGCGCATCCAGGAAACAATAGGGATGCGGTTATAGCCGAAAACCATCAGTGCGTAGTGGGTGTAACGAACAACCCCAGCCAGTTCGGCTTCGAGAATGTTGTTCAAAACCGAAATAACTGCGTTTTTATCGATGTCGATGTTACTCATGATCGTCTCCGGTAATTGTATAGAGCAAAAGTCACTATAAGACTTTTGCATGAATAAGGAAACCGATTAAACCGGCTGCTGGAGAACAATAAAAATTTATTCTGAACTACAGGATATATGACAATTTTTAGTAAAAAACGCTTCAGTTTTAGCCCTTCACTCTGGTTTTTAAATGCTCTGCGAGTCGTTTCATCGCCGAAGACGCGTCCTCGGACAACAGGTGAACATTAATAATGCTTGGCATAGTTTGGTTTTGCAGGGAATGAATAAGAGCGGTTTCAAATTCCTCTTCTGTGGTGGCATCGTAGCCATTTAACGGACCGAAGACCTCACCCAGCCGGTCAAAGCGCCATGGGCTAATATCATTGAACGGGCCTTCAAGAATGAAGCGCTCGGTGCTGTAACCTGAATTGTTAAAAACTATCACAATTGGATTTAAGCCTAAATGTGCATGCGTTGACAGTTCGGTACCGGTCATTTGAAAAGCGCCATCGCCGACCAAAATCAGTGCGCGATGATCTGGGCGGGCGATTTGCGCACCCAGGGCCGCGGGGACTGCAAAACCCATGGTTGCGTAGAAACTGGAAGCCAGAAATTCGCTTTGTTCGTGTACTCGTAAGTCAATCGCTGCAAACAGGCAATCGCCGACATCACAAACCACCATCATTTCCGGGCTAAGTGCCTGATTGAGCCGTTCGATTAAGCGGCTAGTCGACATCTGCCGGTTTGGCTCGGGAAATCGATTTGGTTGCAATGTGATTGGGGGCGAGGTATAGGTTTGATTGTTGGTTTTGACCGAGCAGGCCAAGGCCGATAAAAAATCGGCTAACAAAACGCGAGGATAGCGATGAGCGCTGATTACCACTTCATCCTGTGCAGCACGGACCATATGATGGGGATCAAGCTTTGCGGTATAGATGCCGGTATCTATATCATTCAAGGTGACGCCCAGCATCAGCAGTAAGTCTGATTGCTCAACCATATAGCGCGCATGTTCGGAGCTCATCGCGCCTTCGTAAATACCCAGATAAGCAGGGTGACGTTCAGCAAGCACTGATTTGCCTGTTAAGGTGGCGGCGACCGGTAAACGCGCCCGTTCAACAAGATCAAGTAATTCACTCTGTAGTCCACGTCGATGACATTCAACGCCTGCAATAATCATTGGTGACACGGATTTAGCCATTAATTCCAATGTCTCAGACACGGCTTCCGCCAGTGCGCTTTCATCACTGGTAAATTTATCCAATACCTCAGAGGGCATTGGATAGCCTTCAACCATTACCAAGTCACGAGGAATTTCTATATAGACCGGCTTGCAATATCTGCGAGCGGCGGCAATGGCATGATCTATCTGCCGAAAAGCGATCACCGGATCATTGAGCACTACCGTTGCACAGGTGATGCGTTCAAAAATTTCGCGCTGGAAGGTGAAAGGACCAAAACGGTGATGAATTAATGGATCATCTTTTTGCTCAGTGATACCCGGTGAGCCGCTAATAACAATGACAGGTGAGGATTCTGCATATGCGCCGGCGACGGCATTAACCGTATTTAAAGCCCCAACACCGTAAGTTACCGCCAGCGCCCCCAAGCCTTGACAGCGAGCATAACCGTCAGCCGCAAACGCGGCGCAATCTTCCCGCGTCGTGCCGATATGCTGAACGGGGCTTTTGACCATTAGGTCATAAAAGCCGAGCACATAATCGCCCGGCACGCCAAAGATATGCTTAACGCCTTCTTGATATAAGCGTTTGAGAAGGTATTGCCCAAGAGTATCGAACTTAGCAGTGCTCATAACGATTTATCTCCTGAAAAATGCTGATTAAACAAGCCTAATGCATTGGCGGCCTACACGAGCGATTTTTCATGCCGCCGGTAGAAGCAAAGCGTGATGCCAGTTTAAACATTACATCCTAGATTTCTAAATGAGCAAGAAATTTTATGGTTATTGAACTGCTGCCTGTTCTTGTGATTAAAGGTCAAAACCCAACAAAGCCTCACAAATAGCATACATTTTGAAGGCTTTAAACGGCCATCTGCAGACAGCCAGTGAGTGAAAATCTAACCTTATGAAAGTCCGGCCCCGGCCAATAACCCGCCGTTGGCGACATAGAGGAAAGCGTAGTCAGGTTAGTCAATAGCAACTCCTGGAGGACATGCAAAACGCCATATCGTGAGAATTGATTTGCCTATAAGTCTGCATCGGCCAAAATGCTGCAATGCCATAATCAGATACTGAATCATACTGTTCATTAAAGATATTATTTACATACACTGCTCTTTCTTTAATGTGTTAGTTGGTAAATTCATTATCCTGAGTTTTCAAAATATGAGCCTGATTACGCCCCTGTTCTTTGGCTATATAGCAAGCTGCGTCAGCGGCGCTCAAAACTACCCTGATGTCGCTATCGGCGCTGGTCAACGGCACTATCCCGATACTTACGCCGACTGAAAAGGCTTTGCCTTCCCAAGTAAAGTTGAAGTCTTGCACGCATTCGCAAAGCTCATTTGCGATACCCCAAGCTTGGTCGAGCATGGTGTGCTCAAGCAATAGGGCGAATTCGTCTCCTCCCAGCCGGGCCAATGTATCGCGCTGGCGAAGTTTCGATTTAAACAGTGTACTCAAGGCACGTAACAATTCGTCGCCGGCAGCATGACCACAGGTATCGTTGACGGACTTAAAGTGGTCCAGATCAAGGAAACACAGCACATGCTCCGATTGCTCCTCATGGGCGCTTGCCAATACTCTGGTTAGGCGCCGCTCGAACTCTGTCCGGTTGATGAGGCCGGTAAGCGAGTCATGACTCGCTTGATAGGCAAGGCTTTGCATCAACAATTGAGACTCGGTCACATCCCAAAATACCAGTACGGCACCGTTGACCTGTCCATCAAGCTCGATTGGATAGGAAGAGTATTCGACTGAAAAAGAGCGGCCGTCCTTGCACTGGAATATTTCTTTACTTCGTTGGGGGATACCATCGCGGAAAGCACTGTAGGCAGTGCATTGTTCTGACTGGTTGACCGCTCCACCAGCGCCACTTTGATGTATCGTTGCATGGATGTCTTGGCCCATGAGTTCTTCTTGATCGTAACCCAGCATTGTCAATGCCGCCCGATTGACGAAAGTGCAGTGCCCTTTTGCATCAAGCCCGAGAATACCTTCACCGGCCGATTCCAGCAGCAACCGAAAACGTTCCTCACTGGCGCTTAACGACGAATCCGACTGCCTGAGCTCGGATAGCGCCTTATCCAAGTTGGCGTTGGCGGACTTGAGGATAGCGCATTGTTTTTCTAATTGCTCTGTACGCTGGGTTACCAGTTCTTCAAGACGTTTGCGGTAATAGTAAAGTTCTTGCTCGATTTCCTTGTCTTTGGTGATGTCGACCAGAATGCCTTGCAGAAATAAGCTCTCACCAGCCTCGTCTCGCACCACAACAGCCTCGTCCAAAAACCAACACACTTGCCCATCGCTCTTGACCAATCGATATTCGCAGCGTAGCGGGGCATGGTGCTCGTAAGTATGGGCGAAAGCCTCGATTACATCTAAATGATCGTCCGTATGAATCCGCTTGAGCCAGCCCTGAGTGTCATCCAGCCAATACTCTTGCGGAAAACCTAACTGATGAATCTGCGGGCTGAGGTATAACAGCTTCCCTGGATTTTCCAGTGACGCTATATAAGTGATAGCTGGAATTTGTTCCACCAGCGTGCGGTATTTGGCCTCAGCCGAATGCAATAGCGCCATAGTATCAGGCGTATCATGGATAGCTTGTTGTTCAGTAAACGCATCCGGTAAAGGCTTAGCGTCCGCGCTTATGGTCTCATCAGCGTCATTTAGAATCTCCACCGGCATCGCTAGTTTGCCGGTTTCTTCAGCCAAACTCCCAAGATCACTGTCCTGGTAGTGGGAGAGGACACTTTTGAAGGTAATACGATCGATCTGTTCGTTTGCCGCTAATAGACGACGGAAGCTGGATTTTTTGAGTATGGCGTTCATAAGAGAACCTCACTGATATTCTAACGGGTTTAATTAGTCCATTTTCAAATGGAGAGATAATAGGTTTGCTGCATGATTTTCACGCGCTCATCGCTCTACTCCGTGAGGTTAATGGCGGCACGGCGTATAGCGCGGGGAGTAGTCGGCCGAATTCGCTTTTGACCACTTGGTAACACTCGCAAACTTGGGCTTCCAGTCCCAATCTGTCCAGTACTGTAATGTGCCCACGTTGGTAATTAATCACTCCTGCTTGCTGTAATTTGCCGGCGGCGTCGGTAACGCTTTCGCGGCGTACACCAAGCATTTGAGCAATCAGTTCTTGGGTCATGGTTATGTCATTACCGGGCAGTCGATCAAGGCTTAGCAGCAGCCATCGACAAAGTTGTTGCTCTACAGAATGATGCCGATTGCAGACCGTTGTCTGCGACATTTGGGTAAGTAGCGCCTGGGCATATCGCAGTAGCAAATGGTGTAACGCCCCACTACGACGTCCTCCAAAGCGATTGAATTCCTGTAAAACCAGATGTGCCCGTATCCGATAGGCGTAGCCCTCACTTACTACCATCGCCCGATTTATCATGGTGCCGCCACCCATGAAAAGCGCGATACCAACAATACCTTCGTTACCGATCACAGCAATTTCTGTCGACGCGCCATTCTCGGTAAAGTACAGCTTAGCCACAATGCAAGTTGTGGGGAAATAGACGTAATCGAGCTGGCAACCAGATTCGTAAAGCGTTTCACCGAGTGGTAACAGGACCAGTTCCAGATGGGGAATAAGGCAGTTAAGTTGCGCAACGGGCAAGACATCAAGAAGGTAGTTTTGGCGAGGACTGGCTAGATCGTTCATAAATAAACCTTCCTGATTCTGGGTTAAAAGTGAGTGGCGTTCCTATTCAGGCCAGACGGAAACTGCCAAGTAAGAATTATGGAAACTAGTGTGTACTTTTTAGCACAGAGTATTTAGAGTAAAAATAAGGGCGACTACTTATAAAGCCAGAATAAACGTAAGGAATGTCTGAACACGTTGATTTCCATCATGCCCTTTGAAGCATGATCGGAAGATTTTAGAAATGTCCAATATAAAATCGTGAGGAAGTGCCTGTGGATCATAAACACTCATTAGCTAGCCTCTTAACTCCAATGAAGTGCTTCAACCCCATGAGCTGCAAAGGTCATAATAGTTCCGCAGGTATTCCTGTTACGAATTGGGTATTGAGACTATGAGAATTTCGCGTTACAAAATCCAAGCCATTCTCCAATATTTGGCCACGCAACCGCTTTGGATTCGATATGGCTTGGCGGCGCTGGCAGTCGCTGTCGCCACTCTTGCGACAGTGAATATTCCGGTGTTTGGTGAGCGAGCCGCCTTCTTGTTATTCTTTTTTGCGATTATCCAAACCGCTTTCTGGCTCGGACGGCGTCCTGGCATTTTTGCGATGGCTTTATCCTTGATCGCGGTGAATGCGCTTATTTTGTTTCCAGCTTGGAGTTCTCAGCTTTACGACGTCTTTATTTTAAACGCAGGTTTTTGCATTTTATCTGCTGTTATCATCGTTACCACCAGCCGCTATAAGCAACTAACTGAGCTACTTTGGAAAAGCCGACAGGATTTGGCTCATGCCCAAGCCATCGGACAAATCGGCAGCTGGCGCTTGAATGTGCAACGTAATGAACTGCACTGGTCCGACGAAAATCACCGTATTTTCGGTATCCCCAAGGGAATGCCGATGACCTATGAAGGCTTTCTCGTCACCGTGCATCCGGATGACCATGACTATGTCGATCGGATGTGGCAAGCCGCCCTGCACGGCGATCCTTACGATATTGAACACCGATTAATTGTTGAAGATAAGGTGAAATGGGTACGCGAGAAAGCCGAACTGGAGTTCGATAAAAATGGCCTGTTACTGGGTGGGTTCGGCACCACCCAGGATATTACTGAACGTAAACGCAGTGAACAGGCTTTGAAAGATAGCCAAGAGCGCTATGCCAAGATTATCGAGTCGGCTATGGATGCGATTATTACGATCGATGTCAATCAATGTATTTTGGTATTCAATCACGCGGCGGAAAAAATGTTCGGTTGTATGGCGGATGAAGTCATTGGCGGATCTCTCGAGCGGTTCATCCCAGAGCGGTTTCGTCACGCTCATTGCAATCATACCCGTGCATTCGTCCGATCCGGCATCAGCAATCGTAAAATGGGCTTTCTTGGAACTACCACAGGACTACGCACCAGTGGCGAGGAATTCCCCATCGAAGTGTCCATTTCTCAAAACGGAAGTGGCGACGAAAAATCGTTTACGGCAGTCCTGCGCGATATTACGGAACGCGAGCGTGGCGAGTTTGAATTGCTCGAAAAGCTAAGGTTACAGGATCAGTTAGCCAAGGTTGCGGCATCTGTACCTGGAGTGATTTGTTCTTTCCGGTTACGCCCGGACGGCTCAGCTAGCATGCCCTACGCCAGTCCGGCTATAGAATCATTATTCGGATTAAGTAGGGATGTTTTAGCAGAAGATTTTAGTTCGGCATTTGCCCGCACCCATCCCGACGATCTTGGACATATCAACGATACTATCGCGGAATCCGCCCATACCCTGCAACCCTGGCGAGATGCATTCCGCTTTAACCATCCAAGCAAAGGCGAAATATGGATCGAAGGTCATTCCATGCCGCTATGCGAGGATGACGGAAGTATTCTTTGGCACGGCTATATCCAAGACGTTACTGAACGCAAACTTGCGGAAAAGCAGTTACAGGACCGTGAAAACGAATTACGTCTGATTATGGACGCTACTCCGGCACTGATCGCTTACTTAAGTAACGATTTCCGGTATTTACGTGTTAATGCGACTTACCAAAACTGGTTTTGTATTGACCCGAAAACTATCCTTGGACATGAAGTGCGGGAAATAATCGGCGAAAGAGCCTGGACTATCGTTCAACCCTATATAGAACGGGCTCTAGGTGGTGAGCGAGTTGGTTTCGATCTACAAATCCCTTATGGCACAGGTAAACCCCGTTGGGTGCATGGGAGCTATATTCCCGATAAGGATACAAGCGGGACCGTCAAGGGAATCGTGGTGCATATTTTCGATATTGATGAGCGCATACGCATGGAAGAATCACTGCGTGCGAGCCAGAAGGAAAACATGTTTCTTGCCAACCTAATTCGTAACTCGTCACAGCCCGTGGCTGTTGGTTATCCCGACGGGCGGATAGGGTTGGTCAACTTGGCCTTTCAAGAACTGACCGGCTACTCCGCCGAGGAACTGCAACGGATCGATTGGGCGGCTGTACTCACGCCGCCTGAGTGGCTTAACATTGAGCGGGACAAACTGGCGGAACTTCACCGCACCGGTGTCCCTGTACGTTATAAGAAAGAATACATTAGAAAAAATGGCACCCGGGTGCCGATTGAATTATTGGTTCACCTCGAGACTGACTCCGAAGGCAAACCGCAATTCTACTATGCGTTTGTCAACGATATTACCGAACGAAAGCGTGCCGCCGAGGCTCTGCGTGCAAGTGAGGCCTTTGTGCGTGAAGTGCTCAACTCGCTGCCCGAACATGTTGTGGTGCTGGATGAGCACGGCGTGGTGACCGCAGTGAATGAGCCTTGGGAACGCTTCGCCATTGACAATGGCGGCTCGGCAGGGGGGGTATCGGTGGGCGCCAATTATCTTGACGTTTGTCGACGCTCGTCTGCGGCAGGCGACCTGGACGCGCGCAAAGCGGTTCAGGGCCTTGAGGTTTTGTTTGCTGGACAGCAACAGGAATTTGTCATGGAGTATCCGTGCCCGACAGCGAATGACGAACTCTGGTTTATCATGCGTGCCAAACGCTTAGTTGACAGCCTCCAAGGAGTCATTATTACCCACATCGACATCACCGAACACAAACGCGCTGAGCTTGCATTGCGCCATACCCAGGCGCGGCTCGCTCTGATCGTCGAAGAGGTGAAAGCGGGCTATTGGGACTGGGATTTATTGTCGCAGACTTTGTATTTATCCCCTGAATGGAAGCGCCAAATCGGTTTTGACGAGAACGAATTGTCGAATCAAAGGGATGCATGGGAAGACCGTCTGCATCCTGATGACCGGGCATTAGTGTTGGAGGCAACTGAAGACTATATCGCAGGCATTCAGCCCAGCTATGAATTAGAGTTCCGCCTTCTTCATAAAGATGGCTCGTACCGCTGGATTCACTCTCGAGGCGCATTATTGCGCGATCAAAATAACCAGCCCTATCGTTTGCTGGGCATAAATTTAGACATTACCGATTATAAAAAGACGCAGGAGTTGAATGAGAAGCGCGATCAGATGGAGCAAACGTTTCGGTATTATATCGCCAGACAGACAGCGGCTGCTATCGCTCACGAGCTGAACCAGCCGCTCACTGCTATCTCCTCTTATGCGGATGTAGCGCTACAACTAATGCAATCCGGCAACCAAAATCCAGAAATACTCTCCCATGCAATGGAAAATTGTTCTCAGCAAGCGCAACGTGCCGGTCAAGTCATACGGCAATTGATGACCGTATTGCAAAAAGATGAATTTATCAATGAGCCGATAGATATCAATACTTTGATCCATGAAGCACTCGATTTTGTCAAGGCAGATGAGTATTCAAGCACTTTTAAAATAGAGCTGGATCTCGCCGCTAGTTTGCCGCCGGTTTCGGCCAATAGTCTGCAAATTCAAAAGGTACTGATCAATCTATTGCATAATGGTCTGCAGTCCATGCTGGAAAACGGAATAAACGCTAAAACGATGACCGTAACAACGCGCAGCTTCCCCGATAATCCGGCCATGGTGAAGGTGACTGTGTGCGACAGCGGAAAAGGCGTGGAGAATGCCGCCGCCATTAAAAAAATGTTCCAGCCCTTTTACACTACTAAAGCCAATGGTTTAGGCATGGGCCTGGCTATCTGCAGCGCCTTAATCGAAGCGCACGGCGGAAAAATGTGGGCTGAACAAAACACTGATATTGGCCTAAGTGTTCACTTTACCTTGCCATTCACATTATGAGCACCCAACCTTGCGTTTTTATTGTCGATGACGACTATGCGGTACGCGACAGTCTTGGGCTGGTTTTCAAAACCGCAGGGTTGAATTACCTGACTTTTGAGAACGCCGAGCACTTTCTTGAAACCTATAGTAGTGGTACTCCAGGTTGCCTGTTGCTGGATATGAACATGCCCGGCTTAAACGGCGACGAACTGCAAGCCGAACTCATCCGCCGCGATATCCATTTGCCGATTATCTTCCTTACCGCCTATGGCGATATTCCCATGTCAGTGCGAGCAATGAAGGCTGGCGCGGTCGATTTTCTGACGAAACCGGTGCCAAGCAAACTGTTGATTGAGCAGATTCAGACAGTGCTGCAGCGCGAAGCGCTAACACAAGAACAAAATAGGGAAAAACAAGAACTTCGTGAACGCCTAAACTGCCTTACTTCCCGCGAAATGGAGTTATTGCCGCTGATTGTGGCTGGCAAATCCAATAAGGAAATCGCGAGGCAACTAGACGTTAGCCACCGTACTATCGAAATTCACCGCGCCCGGGTCTTAAAAAAAACCGGAGCAACCAATCTCATGGAACTTGCCCGCCTCTATGAAGCCTGCCAGCTTCAACCTGAAACAAAGTCAGGATAATCTTGATGCAATAGAAAACCAAAGAGTTGATCAAAAAGACTTTACTGAGGTTAATTAAGAAGCTGGGGTTTAAATCCGCCCTGTTTTATAAACCTAAACAGAGTCGTTTTTGATAAAAAGGGATGCTCTGCATACAGTGAAGGCTTTAGACAAGCCGTTCTTTTTGTTATTAACCCCGTTACTTTGATTTTCGGTTGCTTGTGAGCAAGCGGTCATACTCATCTTTAACCACCGTGTAACACTCACACACCCGCTTTTCAAGTTCGCGGCGTTTCAACACTGTAATCCGGCCACGCGCACGTACAATCAACTTATCAGATTCTAACTGACCAAGAACTTGGGTCACGCTTTCCCGGCGTATACCCAATAATTGCCCAATTCTAGCTTGCGTTATTATCACTGTATTGTCATATAACCTATCCAAAGTCATTAACAGCCACCGGCAAATTTGCTGATTCAGATTATGATGCTGGTTGCATACTGCAACTTGAGATGTCTGAGCAAGTAACCCCTGCGTATAAAGCAGGGCCAAGTGTTGCAACTTACCCCCTAACGAGAATTCTTGTTTCATCACTTTCCGGCTGAGTCGATAAGCATGACCAACGCTTTGCACTTCTGTGCTGGTAGGCAAGCTCTCCCCACCCATAAAAATGGATATGCCAACTATACCCTCGTTACCAACCAGAGCGGTTGCGTTTGTGGAACCGTCTTCCAGAGAATAGACCATCGAAACAATGCCGGAGATAGGAAAATGCACAAATTGTACATGGTCACCTGACTCGGACATCGTCAATCCCAATGGTAACTCCACGAGCTTAAGATCGGGTAACAGACGGTTATAATCGGTGGCAGGAAGGGCTGCAATTATGAAGTTTTGCTTAGGATCTGGGGGCGAATCATTTGTTATTATCGTTTGTGACATATTTTGAATATCCAAGTATGAAAACCGTTAAATTGGATTAACACAGACCATGACAGTATATTATTCATACAATTTGGGCTAGAGAAACTTTGCTTTGACTATCGTTGTCCTCAGCAAATGTGGATTTACCCATAAATTGAGTCTAGTCGCCAATGTCAGTGTTTAGTTATTTCTCCTGGTTAAAAAAAGGCGTGGTCGTCAATGACGGGTTTGGGTCGCTATTTGCCCGTTATCCTCGTTTAGAGTCTTCTTTTCTCCAATCAGTTTGACTAATCTTCGCTAAAAGTGGCCCGTCTTTAACGGGCTCTTTTCAGAGCTCATTTCACAATTGTGAGATTCGACAGTTGCTATGAATTAGCAATTTAAGCATTAAGGTTGTTAGCGATAAAATGTGTTATTAGCATTTTTAATTGTTGGATATGATTGAAACCTTATATCAGTAATGTATCAACGGACTTGCTAAACCGTTAAGAAATGGTAAGTGGTATTAATCGTTATCAAATTTAATTAGACAAAAACAATGAATTTGAATCTGGAAAAAATAAGTGACATTAGCGTGCTAACGATCAATGAAGAGCGCATTGATGCGCACAATTCGGGAGAATTAAAAGAATATCTTTTGCAGATGATAGAGCGGGGCGAAAAGCATATTGTTGTCCAGCTGGCGCATGTTCGATTTATTGATAGTTCCGGCTTAGGGGCATTATTGTCCGGTAATAAAAATATCATCGCTAAATCCGGCAAGTTTGCTTTAAGCAATATTCAGCAACAGGTGATGTCGATGTTTGAATTAACGCGACTGAATCGGGTGTTTGAGATTTATACTGACTTAAATGATGCTGTAAAAACTGAAACCTAGAGGTTAGTTATGTGTCCTTCCGTTATACAGGTAGACGTTATTATCCCCACCCAGACCAAATATTTGGATTTGATTGGCAGCATCGGTGAGCGTATCGCTAAAGAATTGGATAATTTTACCGGCGATAGGGAGGCTTTAGCCTATCAGTTAAATCTTGTCTTAACCGAAGCGACGGTGAATGCCATCAAGCACGGTAACGACAATCATCCACAAGACACCGTTAGAATCTCCATTCATTTATTTGAGCAAGAATTAAACATCAAGGTTTACGATCATGGTCAAGGCTTTGATTTGGCTACCATACCTGCACCCGATTTTGATCACCCTAAAGAAAGCGGCATGGGGATTTTTTTGATACGGTCTTTGATGGATTCAGTTACCTATACCCGGCAGCAGGATTGCAATGTGTTGGAGATTATTAAATACCTAAAGTAAATTCCTTCAAATAATATCGACAGTATTCACTTGGTTGACCGCATGAATAAACGGACTAAATCTTGGCAACATAATCTTAAAGCGATAGCTGAAAGAGCCTTAGGTAAGCAAATCGGCCTGTCGTTATGGCAGAAATATCATGAATTATTTTCAGTTGATTATCAGTCGCTCATTTCTCCCCGTTATGCCCTCAATGACATACTGCAACTGGAGCGCTTAATTACCTCCCATCGTGAGAGTGTCAGTTTGGTTAAGCCTTACGCCAGTCAATCAAACTACCGGCTACATTTTTATAGTCAACAAAAACGTTATCTTGATGAGTTCATTCCCGTGCTTGAGAACATGCATTTGCGGGTGATGGATCAGGTGCAGTTTACCTTTGCTATTGATGGTGAGAGTGCGACTATTAAAAGTTTCACCGTTAAAGCAACGCATAATCAATATGCACCATTGAGTCAGTTAAAAAACCGGCTGCTGGAAACCATCCAAGTAGTGATGGAAGGCCGGATTGAAAACGACGCCCTTAACAAGCTATGCGTGCTGGCAGGCATGAACTGGCAAGACATTGATGTGCTGCGCGCCTACCGAAACTACTTTTTGCAATTAGAGCATCGCACCACACGGGCAAGTTTTCATCATGCCTTAATTAATAATTCTCAAGTCGCCCTTGGATTGTTTAATTATTTTGAAGCGCGTTTTAGGCCCAATCCCGATTGGCAAGATCCTATGCTCCGAGAAGAGCAGGTTTTGTTTCCTCTGCGTCTGCAATTACTAGAGAGCATGGCGTCGGTCGCTGATATTAACGATGACCGAATTTTGCGCACTGTTTTTAATTTGATCGACGCCACCGTCAGAAGCAATTTTCATCAGCGCCGCTTGAGTGATGATTACTTTATAGCCTTTAAAATCAACAGTCTTGGCGTTATCGAAATGCCTGCACCAAAACCGCAAGTTGAAATTTATGTCCATGGCGTCGACATGGAAGGTATTCATTTGCGCGGTGGCAAAATTTCACGAGGTGGCATTCGTTGGTCAGATCGTCTGGATGATTTCAGAACGGAAATTTTGGGTTTGATGCAAACCCAAATCAGCAAAAATGCCTTGATTATTCCCACCGGCGCTAAAGGTGGTTTTGTTGTGAAAAGAAATGGCGGTAATCTGGATTTTAAAGCCGCCGGCAAGAAGGCCTATCTTCAATTGATACGCGGTTTGCTGGATTTAACCGACAATTATCGCGACAACACAATCGTAAGCCCTGAAGGTATTGTTGTGCATGACGGACCTGATCCCTATCTGGTGGTTGCGGCGGATAAAGGCACTGCGCAGTTTTCAGATATTGCCAATGGCGTTGCCGCAGATTATCAATTTTGGCTGGGTGATGCCTTTGCCAGCGGTGGTTCGCGCGGTTACGACCATAAAGAATTGGGTATTACCGCAAGAGGTGCCTGGGAATGCGTGAAAAGGCATTTTCGTGAATTAGGCAAAGATATTCAAACAGAGCCGTTTACGGTGATTGGTATCGGCAGTATGGACGGCGATGTGTTTGGTAACGGCATGTTGTTATCGCCCTGCATCCGCTTGTTAGCGGCTGTCAGCGGGCAGCATATTTTTATCGACCCCAATCCGGTCGTATCTAATGCCGCGTTAAGGGAACGCAAACGTTTATTTGAGCTGCCGGGTTCGTCTTGGAATGATTACAACAGAAGCTTAATTTCCCTGGGTGGTGGGGTGTATTCACGCGCAGATAAAGATATTCCGGTATCTGCAGAATTAAGAAATTGGTTAGGTATCCGCTATAAATCCATTGATGGTGAATCCTTGATCCGGTTATTACTGGCATCGCCGGTGGAATTGCTATGGCTGGGCGGCATTGGCACTTATGTCAAAGCCAGCACTGAAAAAACCGAAGAAGTGGGTGATCGGAGCAATGACAACGTGCGGGTCGATGCTTCTGATCTGCGTGCGCAAGTAGTCGGGGAGGGTGCTAATTTGGGATTTACCCAAAAAGCCCGGATTGAATACAGCTTACGCGGCGGTCGTATCAATACCGATGCGGTGGATAATTCTGCGGGGGTTGATACTTCCGATCATGAAGTTAATTTAAAAATCTTGCTTACCTTGCTGCATAAGCAACAGGTGATTGACGACTATCAATCGGTGTTTATTGACATGACTGAGTCCGTTTGCCAGTTAGTGCTGGCAGATAATATCGCGCAGAGTCTTTGTTTATCGTTAGATTATCTTCGCAGCGCCGATAATTCGGCGATGTTTTTACAAGTGGCGGACTTCTTGGAAGCAACAGGATTTTTAGACAGAGCTGTTGAATCCTTTGCCCAAACCAAAGAGATTTTATCCCGCTCAGAACAAGTTATCTCTCGTCCTGAGCTGGCGGTATTAATGGCTGCCAGCAAAATGTACCTGACCCAGCAAATACAAAATCATGTCACTTTGTTGCAGGATGAATGTTATGAACATTATTTACAGGCTTATTTTCCTGCCACGTTTACTAAGACCTTTAAGCAACATCTCGCCAGTCATCCGCTAGCCAATGAAATTAAAGCCACAGGCATTAGTAATAAAATCATTAATCAGGCGGGATGTGGTTTTTTAAGCCAACTCAGCGAAAATGGCAGCGTGTTGGCTTATGTCGATTGTTATTTAGCATTTGATCAGATTGTCGAAGCTGATCAGTTACGGCAGGCAATTGCTGATTTGGATAATATTGTCGCGGCAGATCTGCAATACCAGTTACTCCTGCAACTTGAACAAACCCTGATTGATTTGTGTCGCTGGGCGGTATCGCAAGGTAGAGCTATTCGCCCCGAAGTAAAAACCATCAATAGTTATCGCGGTTATTTAAAAGAGTATGAAGATTATATAAACAGCCGGCTGTCTGATGCTGCGCAAGAACAACTTAATGACTATCAACAGCTGCAGATTCCGGTGGCCTTAGCGCAAAAAATGGTCTTTATTGCCAACCTACAGAGTTTTCCATTTATGGTGTTATTGGTGACGGAAACACAGCAAAAATTCGCAACAATCGTTTCATTATTAAATGACGTTAGTCAAACGTTAGGCTTAAATGAAATCCAACAACAGTTAATCAAACTGACTCTGCGTGATAATTGGGAGCGAACTGTATCAGGTGATTTGCAAGCCGAGATACAACGCATTAGCGGCCAATTAGTTAACAGAATTCTGCTTAGTCAGGTTGCAAGCTGTGCCGAGTATGTTGAGTTAAAGATGGAAAAAAAGCCGATTGAGCAATACAGGCGCATGTATCAACAAATTCAAAAGACGCAGCCGGTAAGTTTATTAGCCTACGTTGCTTTAATAAAAACGATGGGCGATTTGCTTCAAGTGAGTACCTCGAAAATACAGTAGATTTTTTGAGGTACTTTTATCGGTATCGATTTATGTCAAGGCAATAGAATAGGCAGAGCTATTTTATTGCCAGCAACTCGATCAAGATCTGTTCGTAAATAGCTGACAAGATTTCCAAATCTTCCACGCCGACATTTTCATTCACTTTATGAATGCTTTCGTTCAACGGGCCGAGTTCGATCACTTGCGCGCCGGTTGGCGCGATAAAGCGTCCGTCTGAAGTACCGCCGCCGGTGTCGTCGATGGTTTCAAAGCCGGTCACTGTTTTGATAGCAACATGAGCGGCATCGATTAACGCGCCTTTTTCGGTCAAGAACGGATTACCCGATAAACGCCAGATAATATCGTAATCAAAACCGTGTTTATCGAGAATGGCATGGGTGCGTTGCTGAATGATTTCTTGGTTCAGTTCAGTGCAAAAGCGCAGGTTAAATTGCACTTCGACAGTGCCGGGAATGATATTTTCTGCGCCGGTGCCTGAATGGATATTGGAAACCTGCAGGCTGGTGGGTGGAAAAAATTGGTTGCCGTTATCCCAAACTTCATCCGTCAGTTCTTTTAAAGCCGGAGCAAAACTGTGGATAGGATTATTCGCAAGTTCCGGATAAGCGACGTGGCCTTGGATGCCGTTAATGGTTAGCTTTGCGCATAACGAGCCGCGGCGACCAACCCGTATCACATCGCCGATTTTTTTATCGCTGGAAGGCTCGCCTACCAGGCACCAGTCGATTTTTTCATTACGTTGCTCCAGCACTTCCACCACTTTCACCACGCCATTGGTCGCTATGCCTTCTTCATCGCTGGTCAGCATGATGGCGATGGAGCCTTGATGATCAGGATGCTTGGCAATAAAACGCTCAACCGCGGTAATAAATGCGGCAATGCCGCCTTTCATATCGGCTGTGCCGCGGCCGTACAGCTTGCCGTCACGGATGGTGGGTTTGAACGGCGGTGACAGCCATTTTTCCAGCGGACCGGTCGGCACTACGTCGGTATGACCCAAAAAGACGAACAACGGTTTTGCCGTGCCGCGTTTTAGCCAGATATTTTGCGTGTCGTTGAAATCCAGGCGTTCTGCTTTGAAGTCCAATGGGCTTAACCGTTCTGCGAGCAAGTCTTGGCAACCCGCATCCTCGGGTGTGACTGAGGCGCGGCGAATAAGCGCTTCAGCAAGTTTTAGTGTTTCACTCATAATTATGTTGTGTTAGCTATCGACTTTTGCGGCACTTGCATCCGCCAGGTTGGCGGCATACTCATCCGCCTTAAAGCCGATCAGCATCTTGTTGCTGGTGTCCAATATAGGACGTTTGATTAGGGTAGGGGTGACCAACATCAGTGCGATGGCTTTATCGGCATTAAGATCGGCTTGTTGCTCGGCACTAAGTTGCCGCCAGCTAGTGCTGCTGCGATTAAGCAGTGTGTTCCAGCCGAGTTGGTCGGCAAACGTCTTAAGAAGTTCGAGACTTAGCCCATCGCTACGATAATCATGAAAGCGATAAGCTATGCCGTTGTCATCCAGCCATTTCCGAGCCTTTTTGACGGTGTCGCAGTTTTTAATGCCGTAAAGCGTGATCATGGATTTTATAGTTGGCTATCGAGTAATTCTTCAATAGGAGGAAGTTGTTTGTCGGCTTTGCAGCGACCTTTGTAAAGATCAACAAATTCCATAAACGCTTGTTCAAGATCGTCGAGCATTTCTTCTTCGTTTTCACGTTCATCGGCAGGTACATCGTCAGAGTCTAAATACTCACGTTGCAACTCTACTTCACTGTTTAGGGCAAGCGTGGCGTAGATAAGGGCATTATTGGTTAGTTTTTCGCTCATGATAGTCTTCTTATAAAGGTTGGGGGAATTGGACTTGGTTTTGTAAAAAGTTAATTATTCCCCTGCCTTGTGAGCAGAGGAATTGTTATATGCAATTAAAATAACCCGCTGATTTTGCCGTTGTCATCAATATCGATACGTTCAGCAGCCGGTATTTTGGGTAAACCAGGCATGGTCATCATATCGCCTGCGATGGCAACGATAAAGCCCGCGCCATTGGCTAAGCGCACATCACTAATTTCAATGGTGTGTCCGGAAGGCGCGCCTTTAGTCGCCGGGTTGGTTGAGAATGACATTTGCGTTTTTGCCATGCAGATTGGGAACTTGCCGTAATCCGCATCCCAGGTTTTCAATTGCGCTTTGACTTTCGGGCTGGCGGTAATGGCACCGGCACCGTAGAGCTTGGTGGCGATGGCTTCGATTTTGTCCCACAGCGGCAGGTTTTCATCGTAAACATAGCTAAAACCGGGTTCGCGATTATCGACGATGTCGGTAATCGCAACGGCCAAAGCTTCAGCCCCTTTGCCGCCTTCTGCCCAATGTTTTGACACCACGCATTTTGCGCCCAAGGCATCGCATTTTGCTTGCAGCAAGGCAATTTCGGCGTCAGTATCAAAGGTAAAGTGATTGATACACACCACACAGGGCAGGCCGTATTGGTTGTTGATATTGTCCAGATGGCGCTCCAGGTTTTCGAAACCTTTTTCCAGCGCGACAAGATTTTCCTGATTGAGTTCTTCTTTGGCAACGCCGCCATGGAACTTAAGTGCGCGAACCGTTGCGACTAATACGACGGCTGAAGGTTTCAAGCCCGACATGCGGCATTTGATGTCGATGAATTTTTCAGCGCCCAAATCGGCCCCAAAACCTGCTTCGGTAACCACGTAATCGGCCAGCTTTAAGGCGGTTTGCGTAGCAGTTACAGTGTTACAACCATGGGCAATATTGGCAAACGGGCCGCCATGAATGATGGCAATGTTGTTTTCCAGGGTTTGCACCAAATTAGGTTTTATCGCGTCTTTTAATAATGCCGCCATCGCACCTTGGGCATTTAAGTCACGGGCATAAACGGGCGTAATCTTATCGGATTTATAACCAATCACGATACGACCCAAACGCTCTTTAAGGTCGGCACGACTGGTCGCCAGACACAAAATCGCCATCACTTCTGACGCCACCACGATGTCGTAGCCTTCTTCTCGCAAATAGCCGTTCGCCGGGCCGCCCATGCCGACCACGATGTTACGGAGTGCGCGGTCGTTCATATCCACCACACGTTTCCATTGGATGCGGCGGGGATCAATGTCTAGTGCGTTGCCGTGATTAATGTGGTTGTCGATTAACGCTGACAACAGATTATGCGCCACGCCGATGGCGTGAAAGTCGCCGGTAAAATGCAGGTTAATGTCTTCCATTGGCACCACTTGCGAATAACCGCCGCCTGCCGCACCGCCTTTAACGCCAAAGCATGGTCCGAGGGAAGGCTCACGCAGGCACATAATGGTCTTTTTACCGATGCGGTTTAAGGCATCGCCAAGGCCGACCGTGGTAGTGGTCTTGCCTTCACCCGCAGGCGTTGGACTTATTGCCGTCACCAGAATCAGCTTGCCGTCTTTTTTACCGGTCAGACTGTTGACGTATTCCAGTGATAACTTGGCTTTGTAATGACCGTAAGGATCCAGATGCTCAGCATCAATACCGAATTGTTCCTTAACCAGCCCGATAATGGGCTTCATCTGAGCTTGTTGAGCAATTTCTATGTCTGACATGGTTTAATTTTAAGAAGTTGATGTTTAGTATTTTGAAAATATTTGTGTTCAAAAGTTAGTTACGTCCTAACAAATGTCCATCTAATTCACGGTAAGCCGGAAACGCTGAGTCAAAACTGATTAAGCGAGCATTATGAGAAAGCGCTGTCGCTATAATAATTCTATCTTGTGGATCTTTATGATGTTCTGGCAACTTGACTGCCTGAATGCCTATTTGCGCTGTTACCGGTAAAATTCGAATATCAGTGTTGTATTCTATTTTATTAAACCAATCGTCAAACGGCATATTTAGATCGATTCGTCCGTGATGTACCAGCCACGCCATCTCGAAACATGATATGGCGGACACACTTACATCGTCCGCCTCTTCGATTAACGCAATGACTTCCGGCGATAATTTGTCTGGTATTTGATTAATCCACCAGTGCCAGATATGTGTATCCAGCAGAATCACTCACATCCCCCAGTCTGAGTCTGACACGGAGGACATAACATCTCCTAGCTCTCTTACTTGTCCCGCGAATTCGGGAGGAGGCGAGCGGCGCTTTTTAGCTGTTTTGGGTTCAACCTCATTTTGGGTATCATCAATAGTCATCACTAAGATCTCTACCCGCTGGTGTGCAAATGATTCGGGTAGATCAATCACAAGATGGGGAGAGTCCAGTGTTTGAAAAGTGCGCTGAATTTGCATGTTTGTTTTACCTAAATAAAATATTTTTCAGAAGCCTAGTAGGTCGGGCATTCTGTTTATGCCCGACCTATATATTAACTATAAACCGGAAACCGCTTACAAAGCGCACTTACCTTCTCGCGCACTTTAGCAATTACATTTTCATCTTCCAGATTTTCCATCACATCACACATCCAATTCGCCACGTCTGTCACTTCGGCTTCTTTGAAACCGCGGGTAGTTGGTGCTGGAGTGCCGACACGAATACCGCTGGTGACGAAAGGCGATTGCGGGTCGTTGGGCACGGCGTTTTTGTTGACGGTTATGTGGGCTTTGCTTAATGCAGCATCGGCGGCTTTGCCGGTGATGCCTTTGGCAATTAACGATACCAGCATTAGGTGGTCGTCGGTGCCGCCGGAAACCACGTCAAAACCGCGGGCGATGAATACCTTAGCCATGGCCCTGGCGTTGTCGATCACTTGTTGTTGATAAACGCGGAATTCCGGCTGCATGGCTTCCTTGAAAGCCACGGCTTTGGCGGCGATGACATGCATCAATGGGCCGCCTTGGATGCCCGGAAAAATGTTGGAGTCGATTTTCTTTTCCAGGTCCGGGTTGCTTTTGCACAAAATCAGGCCGCCGCGCGGGCCGCGTAAAGATTTATGTGTGGTACTGGTGACTGCGTCGGCAAACGGCACCGGGTTGGGATAGAGACCTGCGGCGACTAAACCAGCAACGTGTGCCATGTCGACGACAAGATAAGCACCAACTTTATCGGCGATGTCTCTGAAGCGTTGCCAGTCCCAAACGCGCGAGTAAGCGGAAAATCCGGCAATAAGGATTTTAGGTTTGTGCTCCAGCGCCAAGGCTTCAACTTGCTCATAATCGATTTCGCCGGTTTCTGGATGCAAGCCATATTGGACTGCTTTATAGATTTTGCCGGAGAAGTTTGGTTTGGCGCCGTGGGTTAAGTGGCCGCCATCGGCCAGGCTTAAACCTAAAATGGTGTCGCCGGGTTGAATCATCGCCATGAATACCGCCATGTTGGCTTGTGAGCCGGAATGCGGTTGCACGTTGGCATAATCGGCACCAAACAATGCTTTGGCGCGGTCGATAGCAAGTTGTTCGACGACATCGACATGCTCACAGCCGCCGTAGTAGCGTTTGCCGGGGTAACCTTCGGCGTATTTGTTGGTTAATTGCGTACCTTGCGCTTCCATTACTCGCGGGCTGGCGTAGTTTTCAGAGGCGATTAGCTCGATATGGTCTTCTTGACGTTGGTGCTCGGCTTCAATGGCGGCACTCAGTTCATCGTCAAAGCCTTTGATGGTCATAGATTTTTTGAACATGTTAAATCTCCTTAGGGACTAATTTTTATTGTTAATTGGTTGGATGAATAAGCAGAATTTGCAGATCGGCAACGTTGGTGCCGGTTGCGCCGGTGATCAGCAAATCTCCAGAATTTTGTAACGCGGTATAGGAATCGTTGTTTTCCAGCATTGCGACGGGATCAAACCCAGCGTCAGTCATGCGTTTTAAGGTGTTGGGATCTACTATTGCCCCGGCTGCATCGGTGGGGCCATCACGGCCATCGGTCCCGGCACTTAAAAATGTCCAATTGCCGGTTAAGCCTTGTTTTTTAGCGGCAATGGCAAATGCCAAGGCCATTTCTTGGTTACGACCGCCTTTGCCATCACCTTTGATTGTTACCGTGGTTTCGCCGCCAGCTACCAGTGCGGTTGCTTCAGTAATGCCTTGTGCGATTAAGGCTTTGGTGTGGATCACCCATTTTTCTGCTTCTTCTCTGGCTTCGCCGCAGAGTTGGTCGCTGTACAGATTGGCTTGATAGCCTAAGTCTTGGGCGGCTTGAAGTGTGGCATTGACACTGATGGCATTGCTGCCAATCAACGTGTAGCCGGACTGTTTGAAAACATCATCAGCGGGCTTGGGTGTTTCTGCAACCAAACCCAGTTGGCCTTGTTGCAGATAAGTGCGAACATTGGCTGGAGCTTGCTCCCAAACGCCGCGCGAACTCAGTATTTCTATCGCATCGCTAAAAGTGGTCGGGTCCGGTACGGTGGGCCCGCTGGCAATTGCACTTAAATCGTCGCCTAAAACGTCAGATAAAATCAGCGCTTGCAAATCGGCGGGCACCGCCAATTTTGTCATGCCGCCGCCTTTAAGTTGCGATAAATGTTTGCGCACACAGTTGATCTGGTTGATGTTTGCGCCGCACGCCAATAATAGATTGGTGGTGGCTATTTTTTCTTCGAGCGTGATACCGTCGACAGGGTAGGGGATGAGCGCAGAACCGCCGCCGCTAATCAATACCAGTACTAATTCACCTTGTTTCGCGTTACGTAATATGGAAGCGCATTGTTGCGCGGCCTGGAAACCCGATTGATCGGGTAACGGGTGACCGGCACCGATGACTTCGGCATGGTTGATCGATGTAACGTTTTCGTAGTTGGTGACAACAATCGCTTTATCTGCCAATAGATGTTTAGGAATAACGTCCAGCGCAGCTTTGGTCATCGCGCCAGCGGCTTTGCCGAAAGCAAGCACATGAATTTTTGACCATTGGGTCGTGCGTTTGTTCGACTCTGTATCTGAAAAATGCGTGGTAATTTCCAGCTTATTGTTAACAAAAAATAAGCATTGTTTAACTGCTAAATAAGGATCGGCAGCCGCTACACCAGACCGAAAAATATCGGCGGCGTGAGCTCTTAAAATTTGCAGATCGTGATTCATTGTGAATTTTGTTATGCCATTTCTTTTGCTAAGGCAAAAATGTTTTCGGCATCGAGTACTTGTTTATTATCTTCAAACAACTTGGCGATACAGGCGCGGTGTAAGGCCAATTTTAAAGTGCCAAAGCCAATGGCCCCCCAGATGATCTTGCCATGACGATCGGTGCCTTTATCCATCATATCAATACCACCAATACCTAAGGGCGGCGTCGCATTTGCGTCGGCCATCATTTCAATGGTCGGATTATTTTGCCATTGTTCTGTAGTCAGCAACTCAACACCGGCGGCTCCGGTAGCCAGTACGATATTGGCGCCTTTAATAGCGGCTTCCCGGCCATTGCTGTCAGCGGCTTCTATCGGTGTCAGGTCAACATTAAAGCGTGCTTTCATGTCCTGGCACGCTTGAGCTGCGCGCGCCAACGTGCGTGAAGTCAATGCAACCGTTGCACCTTCTTGAGCCAGCATGACTGCCGCGCGTTGACCTACCGGGCCGGTACCCGCCAAGACCACGGCTTTTTTACCCGCCAAGGTGCCGCTGCTAGCTAACTTAGCAACAGCCGCTGCCGCTGTTGTGTTGCTGCCATTGCTATCGAGCATCACAGAGACTTGAAAACCAGGGAAAAAATGTCTTTGCACGGCAATAAATAATTGCTGGCCGGCGGCCATGTCGCTACCGCCAACAAAAATGGCAGTATTTTTTTTATCTTTGGGGGCGCGAGTAAAAATAGCACCTTCAACCAGCGCAGTGATGTTTTCTGGAGTTAATCCTCCATGCCCAATGACATGATCGGCACCACCATCGTATGCGACAACGGTATCGAAAACGGAAGGGTGACTGTCTGTGTCAAATTGGAACAGCAATTTTTTCATTAGCTTACTCGGTAACCTATCTGGGAGTGGATGTTACGGGTCAATTAAGGCGCACGATTATACGCGATAAACTCAAGACTGCCGCTCTTTAGCAACGGGCCGAGTCGAGTTGTCTAATTAGTAGGTTGCAAGCTTGCATGTCAAGCGCTGTTTTCGTTACCATTCACGCAGTTTACAGTACATGCATGTGTACTTAGTTCTATTTGGGGTATTGGTAATTACTTGGGCAGAGAGTATTGGATTACTTGCACGCGCGCTCGACCAAGCTCAAGAAAAAATTCAATTGAAGGAAAACAGATGAAAAACCCCGTTCATATTGCTGTGACTGGTGCCGCTGGGCAAATAAGCTATTCGCTGTTATTCCGTCTGGCTGCCGGATCATTACTCGGACCAGAACAACCTATCATCTTGCATTTGCTGGAAATCACACCGGCATTACCCGCCCTTCAGAGTGTGGTCATGGAGCTTAAAGATTGTGCCTATCCACTTTTATATGATGTTGAAGTGACCGACAATCCCAATATTGCTTTCAAAGATGCCGACTATGCTTTTTTACTAGGTGCACGTCCTCGAGGCCCAGGAATGGAGCGCCGAGATTTATTGGAAGTCAACGCAGCCATTTTTGCCGTACAAGGCAAAGCTATCAACGAAGTCGCTAAACGCACGGTTAAGGTGTTAGTAACCGGCAACCCCGCCAATACCAACGCCTTGATTGCGTTAAAAAACGCTCCGGATCTCAAGCCGGAAAATTTTTCAGCAATGACACGTCTTGACCATAACCGGGCATTGAGCCAGTTAGCCGAAAAATGCGCCGTATTGCCAGCGGCAGTTAAAAAAGTATCTATTTGGGGTAATCACTCCCCGACTGAATATCCCGACATTCATCATGCCACTGTTAATGGACAAGCCGCGCTGTCTCTGGTTGATTACCAATGGTATGTCAACGAATTTATCCCTACTGTCCAGCAACGCGGCACAGCAATAATCAATGTTCGTGGACAATCCAGCGCCGCTTCTGCAGCCAATGCCGCTATTGGGCAAATGAGAAATTGGGTACTAGGCACCGAACCTGATGACTGGGTCAGCATGGCCATTTTATCTGAGGGCAGTTACGGTATTGAGCCGGGATTGATATTTTCTTTTCCAGTGACTGTCGTTGATGGCCGAGCCAGTATCGTTCAAGATTTGCCTATCAACGAATTCAGCCAACAAAGACTGCACATTACTGAGGCTGAACTCAAAGACGAGCGCGATGCGGTTAGGCATTTGTTTTAGCCGATTTTTTCTATCTCGTATTTATCAGTGTTACCGGCATTACTTTAGGATTTCCAATTGCAGCATTTAATTTTTATTTTCATGATTCTTGTGCTGAGCGCTTGTTCACGCACCCCGGAATACAAAGCGCCGGAAGGCGAAGCAGGTGGTTGTGGTAGCTTGTATTATCGCTACGACACAGCGCATCTCACACTGCTCAAGTTGAACTTGGGAGATCGGGCACTACAAGCTAACCAAACCAGCCTGGAACTTAATGTTCCCGAAGATAAGGTTGATGCCGAAATGCTGGTATTTGCCAAAGCAAGTCCCGATTATTTTTGCCATGGTCAAACGCCACAGCAACCGCCTAAATCCACCTGGAAACTCCTCAGCGGTAAAATCACAGTTAAAAACACGGAAGCCTGCGCAACGCCTGGTTCTTGCAACACTTCGGTGATACTAGAAGACGGTCAGTTTGGGATGGAGTTTGAAGGCCAAATGCTGAAGTTCAACATTGAGAGCGTCAGCATAGATAGGATTGCTGAAGGCGCTAAGTAGAGGAGGCTCGCGTACTGCCTCATTTGGTGTCAGTCGAGGGCGAGCAAAACTGCTTGCCCTCGACGAGAATAGTTAAAGTGGTCGCCCCAAGCGTTTTTCAACTGCTTTCTTTTCCCAGTCTGCCCCCAGGAACGGCAGGAAATTGAACACTGATCCTGCGTGGGTTAATATGCCGATGCCCCAGCCGAATGCCGGCCATATAAACCAAAGTTTATGTGGTGTTTGAATAAGATTAAATACGGCCAAAGCGCTGATGACTACAACATATTGGATAAGGTGAACGTAAAATCGCTTAACTTTACGAACATGTTCGAATGCAAGTATTTCATCATTACTGGTACCTTGTTTAGGGGGTGAATTCATGTCTGACTCCGGTTGAATAATAGAAAAATCGATCTCAAAGACCGCTGCCAGTGATTTCAGGGATTCAGTGCTGGCCGGTTGCCCTCGTTCAATTCGTTGAATAGTTCGGACGCTGATGCCGCTTAACTCAGCTAATTGTTGTTGCGACCAACCGTGTTGTAATCTTAATTTTTGTATCAGCATAAAAAACTCCTGTTATCACCAGAGCCGAGTCTACCGTTGAGCTGAATTTTTAGTGACGACATTCCCATGACAGTCACACGACAAAAACCCGCCACCCCATGAATAATATGAATTTCCTCGTAATGATGTGTATCGAATCAACGCCCGCTAACGTTTAACGTGCCTACCCAGCCGGTTCTGTTTTTATTTGTTCGAAATACCATTTTGCCTGTTCCCAGTTAAGGTCTTGTTCCATCTGGTAATCAAATTGGCGAGGGTGGTTTTTATGCTCAATAATAAATTGCAAATGCGCTTGAGCAATCTCCGGATCATAAACACGCCAAACTAATCTGCGCGTTTTATTCCAGGTCTCACGCACAAGAAACACTGCATTACCTCCGGTTTTTATTTCCTCATCAAGTTTGTCGCAAAACGGATCAACAATGTCTCGTTCATGTTGAGAAGGCATGCCATTTTCTAGCAAATCTTCAAAGTCGATAATGAGTGAAAGGTGCCAGCTAAATATCTTTTTGGGTTCAAAGTCTTTTAATGCAGTATTGAGTACAGCCACGCAAGGCAATCCTTCGGCTTGCCATTCCAGGATGCCGTAACTTTCTTTGGGAAGAACGACTTCAATTTCCTCTACTTGTTTATTTTCCATAATTGATAATTCTCAGAGCTATGCATATTTGCGTTGAAGGTTGTTTACTACTCATTTTCCGGAATTAGCAATGCCATCGACAGATGGTTTTCATAGTTGCCGTTAATTTTGACAGCCTTGATATGTCGGCCTTCTTGAAAAAAGCCAAAATTTTTATAAAGCTGAATGGCGATCTCATTTTGCTCACGAACCGTCAACACTACCCGGCTTAAACCGCGCTCTTTAGCCGCCTGCAGTGCGGTGCTGATGAGGCGTTTACCGATGCCTTGACCACGGTATTCACTGATAATACCCAAACCAAGCACGCCGGAATGCACGAATACCGGCCTGTGCATTGATGCAATATCGCACCAGCCGATAACTTTGTCGCCATCCAGGGCAATAAAGTGCGGCCAGTTTTCGGCAATATTTTGTTGGACAAATGCCTCGGTGACTTCTCGTGGCGGACCTTCAGTAAACGCCAGGTAACGTAATTCTCTGGCAACGCTATCGACTGCCTGGGCAAAGCTGTCGATATGCTGCGAACTGATTTTTATTATTGGATAGTTCATTGGTGATGTGTATTGGTCTAATAATTTTGCATCCGCTTCATTCAGGTGACATCTGCAGGTAAAGCGGCGTTGCAGATGCCTAAATCATAAGCTTCACAGGCTATGGCACAATGTGGAACTGGAGAAGATCATTGAGTGTGGTGCTCGCGCTATTTTCGCTTTTACCCTGGTCTACACCCGGAATATTTACATAATCCGTCCATTTGATTTCCCCGCCTATTTGCTCGGAGTTCGGTACCTGATTAAGATCCCAGCCTCCGCCCAGAGCTGTTATCAGCTGAACTGAGGCGGCTAGACGCGAACCTTGCAGTTGCACGGAACTTACCCTGTTCGTTAGCGCAACGGTCTGTGCCGTCATCACATTAATAAAACTGACAGTGCCGGCCTTATACTGATTAATGGTCAGTGCCAACGCCTGATTGGCAGAGGCCACGGCTTTATTGCGAACCTCCGCTTCTTCTTCCAAAATTCGTAATGCTGCCAGGTTGTCTTCTACTTGCTGGAAGGCTGTTAACACTGTTTGCCGGTAATTGGCGACACTGGCATCGAACGCATCTATTCTCTGTTTGTACTGAGCGTTTTTCGCCCCGCCATCAAAGATGACCAGTGCGGCAGAGGCCGGGCCCAAGGTCCAATAATTACGCGCCGAGGTATAGAGTGTTTCCAGCAAACCACTTTGGAAACCCTCACTGGCATTTAGGTTTACGGTTGGAAAATAAGCGGCTTTGGCTACGCCGATAGAGGCATTGGCGGCGGCGGCTTGTCGTTCGGCTACGGCAATGTCCGGGCGTCTTTCCAACAATTCAGAAGGCATAGTGAGCGGAATAGACGGCAATTTCGTGGTTAGTTCGGAAGAGGGCAAGGTTAATTGCCCAGGCGCTTTACCAATCAACACGGCAATCGCATGCTCAAAATTAGCTCGCTGTACACCAAGATTAATGGACAGGGCACGTGTTGATTCAAGTTGGGTTTCGGCCTGTACCACATCGCTTTTAGCGACAATGCCGGCCGCGTAGCGGTTTTGGGTGATTTCCAGGGTTCTTTTGTAAGCGGCAACTGTTTCATCCAGTAACTTCTTTTGCTCGTCCAATATTTTCAGCTGGAAATAATTCAATGCCAGTGTCGACTGACTGGACAGAATTAACGCCTGCATAGTGGCTGCACTGGCTTGAGCGTTATCGACGTTGGCTTCTATCTGTCGACGGACGCCACCCCACAAATCCAGCTGCCAGTTCGCGGACACCGAGTTAGTAAAGGTATTCCTGACTCCGCCAACCGGGGCGCTGATGCCGCCACTGGGAGCGACAAACCGTTGCGCTGAACCGTTAAGTGTGGCAGAAGGCAATAACGCCGCCTCTGCCGTTAGCACCAAATGCTCCGCCTGCCTGAACTGGGCTTCAGCCTGGATTATCGACTGGTTGGCGGATGCAACTTGTTCTTCCAGTTCGTTAAGCTTGGCATCGTTGAAAATTTCCCACCATTTACCGGACAAGACATTGTCGCGGGGTTGGGCTTGTTTCCAGCCCTTGACTTCCTTGAATTCAGTGGGAACCGTGGCTTCTGGGCGAACATAATCTGGACCCACCATGCAACCGGCTAGTTGTGTAGTAAGTAGTGAATAAATCAGGGGTTTGGCAATGCGAAAACTCATAAAATCTCGGCAGTTCTAAGCGGGTTTTACTGCTTTGGAAGCAGTACGGTTAAAGAAACGGCCATGAAACCATAGCCGGAAACGATCCAGGTAAAGATAAACGACTGGCGTGGTGTACAACGTCAGCAGTTGACTGAAAATAAGGCCGCCGACAATGGCAATGCCGAGCGGATGACGTAATTCTGCACCGTAGCCAGTGCCCAATGCTAAGGGCAATGCGCCGAACAACGCTGCCAGCGAGGTCATCATAATCGGCCGGAAACGTTGTACGCAGGCTTGATAAATCGCCTCGCGTGAATCCAGCCCCTGCTCGCGTTCAGCTTGCAGGGCGAAGTCGATCATCATGATGGCATTTTTTTTAACAATGCCGATCAGCAGGATGACACCGATCATCGCGATGATGGTGAATTCAGTACCGCAAACCATCAAGGCCAGCAACGCACCTACCCCGGCAGAGGGCAGGGTAGACAAAATGGTCAGCGGGTGAATATAGCTTTCATAAAGTACGCCCAGCACAACGTAGATGCTCAGCAAGGCGGCCAATATCAACAAAGGCTGGTTGCGCAGCGATTCTTGAAAAGCTTTGGCCGAGCCTTCAAAACTGCCATGAATCGAAATGGGCACGCCGATATCGCGCATGGCATTTTCGATTAAGCGGGTTGCCTCGGATAAGGAAATACCGGGTTTGAGGTTAAACGATATAGTGGTTGCGGCAAATTGACCTTGGTGGTTAACGCTTAGCGGTGTGTTAGTAGGTCCAAAGCTGGCTACTGCCGACAACGGTATTTGCCGGGCTGCAGCTTGTTCGCCGGTTGGCAGACGTTTGGCCGGCACATTGATGTAGACTTGTTTCAAGGCTTCGGGACTTTGCCAGTATTCAGGCGCCAGCCCCATCACTACGCGATATTGATTGAGCGGGTTATAAATGACCGACACTTGTCGCTGACTAAAGGCATTATTGAGCGTGGTATCAATCATCGCTTGGGTGATGCCATAGCGTGAGGCCATGTCTCTGTCGACAATCAGACCAATTTGTTCGCCTTTATCTTGCTGATTACTGTTGACGTCAGCGAGTTCAGGCAATTTAGATAAAGCGGCAACTACCTTGGGTGTCCATTCCCTGAGCAAATCAAGGTCGTCAGATTGCAGGGCATAGTCGAACGAGCCGTTAGACGGGCGACCACCAATACGCAGCTCTTGCGCAGGGAACATGAACAGGTTTGCACCGGGAATCCGGTTAAGTTTATTGCGTAAGCGATCCATCACTTCATCGATGGAGCCGCGCTCATTATGCGGCTTAAGATTGACGAAGACGTTGGAGTTAGTGCTGCTGGCAAAAGCAACGACGGTACTGACCGCTGGGTCGTTTTGCACAATATCGCTAAACTCAAACAGTTTTTTCTGCAGCGCCCCAAACGAAGTGTTTTGATCGGTTTGTATCCCGCCCAGCAAACGCCCCCCATCCTGGCTGGGGAAGAAGCCTTTATCAATGACCGTATACAAATAAATGTTAAGACCGATGGTGCTCAGCAATATCAGCAGCATGATGCGGCTATGACGCAATGCCCAATCTAGCGAGCGTTCGTAATACCCTTGTATGCGATCGAATGCCCGGCCAATGCCCAAATATAACTTGCCGTGCTTAGGCGTTTCCTTACCCAGCCAGCGTGCGCACAGCATAGGCGTAACGGTGAGAGAGACTAATAACGACACTATCACAGCGGCTGACAGCGTTACCGCAAATTCCCTAAACAAGCGGCCGACAACCCCGCCCATCAGTAAAATCGGTAGAAACACGGCAACCAGCGACACGCTCATCGCCAATACCGTAAAGCCGACTTCCTTGGCGCCCAATAATGCGGCTTTAAACGGCGGTACGCCTTTTTCAATATGGCGGCTGGTGTTTTCCAGCACCACGATGGCATCGTCAACCACAAAGCCGGTGGAAATGGTCAAAGCCATCAAAGACAGGTTGTTTAAACTATAACCACACAAATAAATGACCGCACAGGCGCCAAGCAGAGATACCGGTACGACAATAATCGGTACCAGTGTCGAACGGACATTACGTAAAAACAGCAATACCACCAGCATCACCAAACCGATAGCAATGAATAAGCTATGTTCGACTTCGTTGATTGAAGCCCTGATGCTTAATGATCGATCAACCGCTACCGACAAGTCGATGGTATTGGGTATCGTTGCGCGTAATTGCGGCAACATGGCTTTAACCTGATCGACGGTTTCCATGACATTGGCAATCGGCTGTTTTCTGAGAATCAGCAACACTGAGGGTTTGCCGTTTTTGAGCCCGGTGTTAAACAGGTCTTCTACAGAGTCGCTCACTTGACCTAGATCAGCGATTCGTACTGGCGCGCCGTTACGGTAATTAACAATCAGCGGTAAGTAATCCTCGGCTTTGCGGGCCTGATCATTGGCCTGAATCTGCCAGCGTTGGTTGCCGTCCTCCATTATGCCTTTAGGGCGGTTAGTGTTGGTTTGGGTGATGGTATTTCGCACATCTTCCAAACCAATACCGTATTTACTCAAGGCATTGGGATTCAGTTCAACCCGCACCGCCGGTAAAGCCGCGCCGCCAATCTGTACTTGACCAATACCCGGAATTTGGGAGATTTTCTGCGCCAAAATGGTTGATGCCACATCATACATTTGCCCCCGGCTGAGCGTGTCAGAGGTCAGCGCCAGAATTAGAATCGGCGAATCGGCAGGATTATCCCGCCGGTAACTCGGACGATTAGGCATGCCTGTCGGTAACATGCTTGAAGCCGCATTGATAGCCGCCTGCACATCGCGAGCAGCGCCGTTAATATCGCGATCCAAATCAAATTGCAGGGTAATACGCGTCGATCCCATCGAGCTTCCCGACGTCATTTCCGTCACCCCGGCAATACGACCTAATGCCCGTTCCAGCGGCGTTGCCACCGTGGCGGCCATCGTCTCAGCGCTGGCTCCCGGTATTTGCGCTTGTACCGTAATGGTCGGAAAATCCACTTGGGGCAATGAACCGACCGGCAAATTTAAAAAAGCCAATGTACCTAGCAAAGCAATTGCAAGCGTCAGCAGCGTGGTGGCGACCGGGCGGTTAATAAATAATGCCGACAAATTCATCTTAGAGTCCTAATGACTCAGCCGGCTTCGCTAGCCGCGAAGCACTGCGGTTTACGAATCGCGCATGAAACCATAGCCGGAAACGATCCAGATACAGATAAACGACCGGGGTGGTAAATAACGTTAAGGCTTGACTAAAAATCAACCCGCCGACGATGGAAATCCCCAGTGGTTGGCGTAATTCCGCGCCATAACCGGTACCGATTGCCAGCGGCAGAGCGCCAAACAGCGCCGCAAATGTGGTCATCATAATGGGTCGAAAACGTAATACACAGGCCTGGAATATCGCCTCGCGGGAATCCAGACCTTGCTCGCGCTCAGCCCATAACGCAAAGTCGACCATCATAATGGCGTTCTTTTTTACGACCCCGATTAATAAAATCACGCCGATTAGCGCAATCAGGCTGAATTCGGTGCCGCACGCCATTAATGCCAACAGCGCACCGACGCCAGCCGAAGGCAGGGTGGATAAAATCGTCAGCGGATGAATTAAGCTTTCGTACAAAACGCCCAAGACAATATAGATGCTCAGCAAGGCGGCAAGTATTAGTAAAGGTTGGGTACGTAGCGAGTCTTCAAAGGCTTTGGCCGACCCTTGAAAACTGCCCTGGATTGCATTTGGTACACCGATCTCACGCATAGTGTCTTTAATAACTTCTGTGGCGGTGGACAGCGAAATACCAGGTTTAAGATTAAAAGAAATTGTCGTGGCGGCAAATTGCCCTTGGTGATCAACTCTAAGCGGCGTCGAGGTGGGTGCAAAACTGGCTATCGTCGATAGCGGTATCTGCCGGGCACCGGCGGCTTCACCACTTGGTAAGCGTTGCGCAGGTACGCTGATATAGACTTGTTTTAAAGCTTCCGGGCTTTGCCAATATTCAGGCGCGAGCTCCATTACTACTCGGTACTGATTGAGCGGGTTATAAATCACCGATACCTGCCGCTGGCCAAAGGCATCATAAAGGCTGGCATCGATCATCGCTTGAGTAACGCCGTAGCGCGACGCCATGTCCCGATTTACTACCAAGCCGATCTGTTGTCCCTTATCTTGCTGACGCGTGTTGACGTCTTTTAATTCCGGCAATTTTGACATTGCGGCAAGCACCTTCGGAGTCCATTCCCGCAGCAAATCAAGATCGTCGGCTTGCAGACTGTAGTCGAACAAGCTTGATGAGGGGCGTCCGCCGATACGCAGCTCCTGAGCCGGGAACATGCGCATCGTAGCGCCGGGAATGCGATTGATTTTTCTAAACCTAGCCATGATGGTGTCGACGGAATCGCGCTCTTCATGCGGCTTAAGATCGACAAACATTTCTGCGCTATTGGTCTGCTGGCTACCGATAAAGCCCATTACATTAGTGACCGCCGGGTCGCTTTGAACAACATTGGCAAATTCGAAAAGCTTCTTCTGCATGGCATAAAAAGACGTACCTTGGTCAGCTTCAACCCGGCCAAGTAAACGCCCGCCATCCTGAGTTGGGAAGAAGCCTTTATTGATGATCGAGTACAGATACGCGTTTAGCATGACCGTGCCCAGCAAAATCATGATCATGATGCGACTGTGGCGTAATGCCCAATGCAATGCGTGCTCGTATCCCGCTTGAATTTTATCGAAGGCTCGACCTACGCCTAAATACAAGCGGCCGTGCTTGGGCGTTTCTTTTGTTAGCAGTCGTGCACATAACATAGGCGTGACCACTAAGGAGATCAGCAAAGAGACCAGCACCGCTGCCGAGAGCGTCACTGCAAACTCTCTAAATAAACGGCCGACGATACCGCCCATTAATAAAATCGGTAAAAACACCGCAATTAAAGACAGACTCATTGCCAACACCGTAAAACCGACTTCTTTAACTGCCAACAAGGCAGCTGGAAAAGGGGGCACGCCCTTTTCGATATGCCGTTGCGCGTTTTCCAGTACTACGATGGCATCATCAACCACAAAGCCGGTGGCAATGGTCAATGCCATCAACGAGAGGTTATTCAGGCTATAGCCGCATAAATACATCACCGCGCACGACCCGAGCAGGGAAACCGGCACGACGATAATCGGGATCAAGGTTGAGCGAGCATTACGTAAAAACAGCAGCACCACCAAAATAACCAAGCCAACGGCAATAAATAAACTGCGCTCAACTTCTTTCAGTGACGTTCTGATAGTTAGCGACCGGTCAGACACGACTTCCAGATTGACCGTGTTGGGAATTACCGCTCGCAACTGCGGAATCATTGCTTGGACTTGATCGACAGCCTCGACAACATTCGCGGTAGGTTGTTTTTTCAGCATCAACAGTACGGCGGGCTTGCCGTTTTTTACGCCGATGTTGCGTAAGTCTTCTACCGAGTCGACCACTGTGCCCAGGTCGGCGATTCGAACCGGCGCACCGTTGCGGTAACTAACGATTAGCGGCTCATATTCTTTGGCTTTGGGAGCTTGGTCATTAGCTTGGATTTGCCAGCGTTGATCGCCGTCTTCCATCACACCTTTAGGGCGAGTGGTATTGGTTTGCGTGATGGTATTTCTAACATCCTCAAGACCGACGCCATATTTATTGAGCGCGTTAGGGTTTAATTCCACCCGCACAGCAGGCAGTGCCGCGCCACTGATTTCTACCTGGCCGATGCCGGGCACTTGTGCCAGTTTTTGCGACAATACCGTCGATGCGACATCGAAGAGTTGCCCACTGCTAAGCGTATCGGAGGTTAACGACAAGGCCATGATTGGCGTATCAGCCGGATTGTAGCGGCGATAACTCGGACGATTGGGCATATTGCTGGGTAACTGGCTGCTGGCTGCATTGATTGCCGCCTGAATGTCTCGCCCGGCGCCATTAAAGTCGCGGTTTAAATCAAATTGCAGCGTAATTCTGGTATTGCCTAGCGAACTTTCCGAAGTCATTTCAGTGACGCCGGCGATACGTCCTAAAGTCCGTTCAAGTGGCGTAGCGACTGTGGCAGCCATAGTTTCAGCACTGGCGCCGGGCACTTGGGCTTGGACGCTGATGGTTGGAAAATCGACTTCCGGTAATGACGCGACCGGCAAATTTAAGAATGCCAGCGTCCCTACCAAGGCGATAGCAATTGTTAGCAGCGTGGTAGCAACCGGTCGGTAAATAAACAACGCTGACAAGTTCATTACGCTTCCTGATCGTCTTCAGAAATTTCAGGCTGGTTTAAATTTAGCCAGCTATTTACGCGTTGCGCCAAACTATCCATCCACAAGTAAATTACCGGCGTGGTGTACAAGGTCAATAACTGACTAAGTATCAAACCGCCGACCATAGTGATGCCTAGTGGGTGACGAAGCTCGGAACCTACGCCGTTGCCCAACATCAATGGTAACGCACCCAGTAATGCCGCCAATGTGGTCATCAAGATCGGCCGAAATCGCAATAAACACGCCTGAAAAATGGCCTCATCAGGCGGCAAACCTTGCTTACGCTCAGCTTCAAGCGCAAAGTCGATCATCATAATCGCGTTCTTTTTAACAATACCGATCAACAAAATGATGCCGATAATGCCGATGATGTCTAAGTCTCCGCCAGAGATAATCAACGCCAGTAAGGCGCCAACGCCGGCGGACGGCAGCGTTGACAGAATGGTAACTGGATGGATGTAGCTTTCGTACAGCACGCCCAGCACGATATACACAGTCACGATTGCCGCCAAAATCAACCACAAGGTGTTGTCCAGGGACGCTTTAAAAGCCAGTGCGGCACCTTGATAGCTGGTGCGTATGCTTAGCGGCAAGCCGATGTCTTGTTTAGCGCGATCAATAGCTTTAACCGCATCACCCAATGATTTGCCTGCGGCTAAGTTAAAAGACAGCGTTGCAACCGGGAACTGGTCGAGGTGATTGATCGATAGCGCGGTCGGCCGTTCGGAGATTTCAGCAATCGCTGATAACGGTACTTGAGTGCCATTGCTGGAAGGAATACGCAGTTCTTTGAGCGTTTCCGGCGAATTTTGCGCGTTGGGGTCAACTTCCAGCACCACGCGATATTGATTTGCTTGGGTAAAGATAGTTGATACTAACCGTTGCCCATAAGCGCTGTACAACGTGTTATCGACTGCCGCCGTGGTAATACCGAGACGGCTGGCAGTGCTGCGATCAATGTTGACAAACACTTGCTTACCTTGATCCTGCACGTCGCTGGCAACGTCGCTAAATTCGGGCTGACCGATTAACTTGTCCACCAGATGATGGGTCCAGCTATTAAGTTCATCAATATCCGGGGTTTCCAATGTAAATTGGTACTGGGTGCGGCTGACCCGGTTTTCCATAGTCAGATCTTGCACCGGTTGCAAATACAAAGTAACGCCGCTCATACCGGACAGCTTTGGCCGTAACCGGGCAATGACTTCGGTGGCACTAACGCCGCGTTCTTCCTTCGGTTTTAGATTGATTAAAAAGCGACCACTGTTGGGCGTGGTGTTGATGCCGTCGACGCCAATAAATGACGACAGACTTTCAACCGCCGGATCTTCAAGAATGACTTTGCCAAGGGCTTGTTGATACTCGCCCATTGCCGCGAATGACGCGCTTTGCGGTGCTTCAGAAATGCCCTGAATAATGCCGGTATCTTGGATCGGGAAAAAGCCTTTGGGGATAAACACATACAAGGCCACGGTTAAGGCGACGGTGATAAAAAATACCGTCATTGTTAATACTTGTCGTTGCAGTACCCATTCCAGGGTGCGACCGTAAGCTTTGATCAGTCGATCAAACCAACCATCGCCGAGTTGATTTGCTTCGCTATGCGCGGTTTCCGGGCGCAGTAGTTTGGCGCACATCATCGGCGTCAAGGTCAGTGAGACGATGGCGGAAATCAGAATTGCTACCGCCAGCGTGATGGCGAATTCCCGGAACAATCGACCGACCACATCACCCATAAACAACAGCGGAATCAATACGGCAACCAGGGAAAAAGTCAGCGAGATAATGGTAAAGCCGATTTGTTCCGAGCCTTTGAGTGCCGCTTTTAATGGGGTTTCGCCGCGCTCGATATAGCGGGAGATATTTTCAATCACCACAATCGCATCGTCGACCACAAAACCGGTGGCGATGGTCAATGCCATCAGCGTCAGGTTGTTGATGCTGAAATCGGCCAGATACATCACCGCAAAGGTGCCGACTAATGACAGCGGCACCGCAACCCCAGGAATAATGGTGGCGGGAACATTGCGCAAGAATAGAAAAATCACCATTACCACCAGCGCAATCGCCAGTAGTAACTCAAATTGCACGTCGTGAACGGAAGCGCGAATGGTGACGGTGCGATCCGTTAACGGTTTAACTTCCACGCTGACCGGCAAGGCCGCTTGTAGCTGTGGCAGCAAGGCTTTGATGCTATCAACCACTTCGATAACGTTGGCACCGGGCTGACGTTGAATATTAAGGATGACAGCCGCATTGTCGTTGGCCCATGCCGCCAAACGGACATTTTCCGCGCCGTCGATTATTTGCGCCACTTCAGACAAACGTACCGGTGCGCCATTGCGGTAAGCAACTAACAAGTCACGATATTCGTCTGCAGAGCGGAGCTGGTCATTACTGTCGATAATCGCCGAACGCATCGGCCCATTGAACATGCCTTTGGGTTGATTGACGTTGGCTGCGGCAATTGCGGTGCGAATATCTTCCAGACTAACGCCGTATGCTGCCAACGCTTTGTGATTAGCCTGAATACGCACTGCCGGACGCTGGCCACCGCTGATGCTGACCATGCCGATGCCGGGTAATTGGGCAATTTTTTGCGCCAGCCGGGTGTCGACCAAGTCTTCAACTTTAAATAACGGCAAGCCTTTCGACGTGATTGCCAAGGTCATGATGGGCGTATCTGCCGGATTCACTTTGCTGTAAATCGGCGCTTGCGGTAAATCGTTGGGCAAAAAATTGGTGGCCGCATTAATTGCCGCCTGCACGGTTTGTTCGGCAATATCTAAGTCAAGATTGAGATTAAATTGCAGCGTAATTACCGACGCGCCGCCGGAACTGGACGAGGACATTTGCGAAAGTCCGGGCATTTGACCGAACTGGCGTTCCAATGGTGCGGTGATCACCGAGGTCATCACTTCCGGACTGGCTCCCGGATACAAAGTCACTACCTGAATGGTGGGGTAGTCGACTTGCGGCAGTGCCGATACCGGTAACAGCCGGTAAGCCAATATGCCGACCAGCAACATCGCGACCATCAGTAACGATGTTGCTACCGGCCGCAGAATGAAGAGCTTGGACGGATTAAAATTCGCTGAGGAATTATTTGAGCTTGTCATAATTTTTAAGAGCGCCGGTCTCTTTTACGGAATTTGCCATCGCCTTGGCCTTCAGGTTTTGGACCTTGTTGCTGAGACACAGGCGAAGCTGCCACGGCTTGGCCGTCTTTTTGGGCAACATCCACTTTACTGCCTTCTTTAAGTCTATCTGTACCCTCATTTACAACGATTTCATTTGCTGTGAGATTACTTAACACCACGACTTTGTCAGCTTCGGTGGGGCCGAGTGTTACGCGGCGCAGTTGCACCGATTTATCTTCCTTAACTACGTAGACAAACGGACCTTGGCTATCGTTTTGGATGGCGGCAGTAGACACCAAGGTCGCGCCGCGTAAGGTATCCAGATGCATTTTGATGTTGACGAACTGATTGGCAAACAAGGTGCGTTCGTTGTTATCAAATTGCGCCTTCAATTTAAGCGTGCCGGTGGTGGAGTCGATTTGGTTGTCGATGGCCAGTAATTTACCTTCAGCCAGTTTAATTTTGCCGGCACGATCGTAAGCCGATACCGCCACGGGTTCATTGGTGCGCCAGCGCTGTATGATTGCCTGCACTTTATCTTCCGGCAGGGTAAACACCACAGTAATGGGTTGCATTTGGGTAATCACGACCAAGCCGGTGGTATCGCTGGCACGGACGATATTGCCCTGGTCTATTAGGCGCAAGCCGACCCGGCCGGGGATCGGTGCAGTCACACGTGCATAAGTAAGTTGTAGCTTGGCGTTATTGACCTGCGCTTTATCCATTTCGACAATGCCGCGATATTGTTTTACCTGGGCTTCTTGGGTCACGGTTTGTTGTGCGGCAATAGAGTCCTGCTCAAGCAATGTTAGATAGCGGGCATGGTCTACTTCAGCATTTTTCAGCAAGGCTTCATCGCGTAACAGCTGACCTTCAGCTTGCTGCAACTGAATTTGAAAAGGGCGTGGATCGATTTCTGCCAACAAATCGCCTTCTTTGACCAACTGTCCTTCGGTGAACGCAACTTTGATCAGTTCGCCATCGACTCTCGGCCGAACGGTCACATTGCGTAACGCGGTTACCGTGCCTAAACCATTTAAATAAACCGGAAAATCCCCTTGGCTAGCGGTCTCAACCGCTACGGCTGTCGGCGCATCAAAACCGCCGGGACCACCTCTGCCACCCCCAGGAGGGCCAGCTTGATCGCCAGGCGTCGAAGGGGGGGTTGCGAAATAATAGCCGCCTGCACCGATAGCCAACGCTATCAGTAAGCCGGGAAGCAAATATGATTTTGGCTTACCGGTGAAAGGAGGTAGCTCGTGGTGATTTTTTTGACTCATATAACCCAATAATTAATTAAGCGTTGAACGAATGGCTTTAATGCCGGCAAGCGAAAATTGCACGACGTGTTCGGCAAAGGCCTCAATGTCGCTTAAGTCGCTGGGATGTTGACGATATGGGCGGACACTTTGCATGTGTCTTAAACGTAGCAATTGAAAACATTGCCCCATGATGCTGGCGTGGCAATATTGGATGTGTTGTTCGTAAGCCTTCTGTCCTAAATATTCCCGTAATAAAGCAAACATTTGTATGCGTTGGGGATTGATTTCATTTTCCAAAATGTCAGATAAAAGCCGGGTAGGGTGCGCCATTTCTTTATGAAGAATCGCGAATGAGTAGGAATTATTATCTGCGACCCGATAAACCAGTGATTTAATCCGTTTGGCTAAGCGTTGTTCGGCAGTCGATTCAGGTTTTAAATCTAAATCCGGCGGGTATTGATCAAGCTCCCGATTAAACGCAAAACGCCAAGATTCCAGATAAAGAGTCTCCTTATCGTGAAAATGATAGTGAACTGAGGCGATATTGGCCTCAGCCTGCTCACAGATTTCGGCGATTGTCGCATCCTGAAAACCTTTTTCAGCAAAAATACGGCTGGCAGCGCTTAATAGTCGATGCCGAGTTTGTTCTGATTTGGTTTTAAGGTCGGCCATACAACATCATAATGTTTAAGTTGGACAATTGAAATTTGTATTTCAATTGTGTATTTGAAACAAAAAGCAGATTTTATGCCAAACAACTTGTTGTTGTTTTAATTGAAGTTTTGTTCGCGGTTAAGTCGCCACTGTCTGAAAATCAGCAGCGATTGCGCATGTGCTGACCGCCTGTCAACAGTTCTGCAGGGTTGAACTTAAACCTCCGCCCACATCCTTAATAGATTGTGATAGCAGCCGGTAAGATTAACAGCGGGCGCGCTGTCGCCTTGGGTATTGCGTAATTCCAAAATCGACATATCCATTTCAAACAACAGTCGTCGGCGTTCGGTTTCACGCACCATACTTTCAATCCAAAAAAACGATGTTACGCGTGCGCCGCGGGTGACCGGTTCCACCCGGTGGAGGCTGGAGCCGGGGTACAGCACCATGTCACCGGCCGCCAGTTTGACGCTATGTTCGCCGTAGGTGTCTTCGATAATCAGCTCACCGCCATCGTAACTATCGGGATCACTTAAAAATATTGTGGCCGATAAATCGGTACGTACCCGCTGGCCGGTCACCGCACAGTAGCGAATGGCATTGTCGATATGGTTGCCGAAGGTATTATGTTCACCTTCATAGCGATTAAACAGCGGCGGAAAGATCCGTTTTGGCAGCGCCGCCGATAAAAACAACGCATTTTGATTCAAAGCTTCCTGCACAATCGTTCGGACAGCTTGACATTGCTGAGTCTGCTCCGGCAATTGCAGATTGTTTTTTACCTGCGCCGACTGCGTACCGGCAGTAATGCGGCCATCTGCCCACGGCGCGTCGGCCAGGAGCTCGCGGCATTGCTGCAGGGTTTGGCTGGAAAGGAGTTCCGGGATTTCGATTAACATGACTTATCCTCCGATGGCCTGCAACGCGAAAAATACCGTCAAACTCAGTGAACCTAAGCCAAGCCCCGCCGCCGCTAATCGACGGCCATGCAGCCGTGTCCACAATAATGTGCCGGTCAAACTTAATACTATCAAACCACCGGCCAGCGTGTCGGCCAACAACACCCAACTCACGCCCAACCCAGTGCCTTTATGCAGATTAGTCAGCACCGAGAACACATTGCCTTCGCCTTGTTTGACGCTGACGAAGGCATTACCTTCCCAATATTCAGCCTGCATCATCCGCTGGGGATTGCGCACATTAATTTGCCAGAGTGGCGGCTGTTGAAACTGGGTATTATTCCAGGTCACGACCTTACCAGCTTCGCGACGGGCTCTGGCATGGTCGGTGTCCATATTTAAGGTTTGTCCCAGCCATGCTGCCATCGCTTTGGGATCGGCAGGGCGGGGTTCCGGCAGCGGCAACTGGATTTCCTTCTGTTCCATTTTGGCTGCCGGGATTTTCATGATGTCGCGATGATTAAGCAAGATGCCGGAAAAGCCGAACAGCAGCCCCAGCGCCGCACCCCACAAGCCTATCCAGGCATGGGTATGGCGCAACCACTTCAGGAAAGCGCCGCGCGACAAACGCTTCGGTAAAAATAGATAGCCACCGTTGGTTTTTGGCGGGCGGGTGGCTGGCTTTATTGGTGGCTGGGTAGATGTGTTCATGGTCTGAATTAATTGATATATACAGTTTTGATTCAATTAGTTTTTGTGTCGCAAGCGAGGATTTTTTAAATCGGGTTCCCGCACCCGAAGGCGGGATACTTTCATTTGCTTCGCCTCGGCAACTGCTCCTGCGTTGCTCTAACTCCTGCATCCCTGCAGTCGAAAAGAAAGTATCCAAAGAAAAGGCGACCCGGATTCCGCCTGATTCCTGCGCTTCTCACTTTTGACGAGGGTTTTCAGAAGGGGCATCCTAGCCCCCTCTGAAAACGAGCGGCATGCCCGATAAAGCGGGGCAGGCTCTCCCTGCCGCTCCCCTTTGGGCCTTTTTCGCCAAAAGTTGCGATGCTCGGGGCGGAATAACGGGAGAAAGCCACCTCCGACTATCATCAGTAAATCAATATTTAAAATTAACCGACAACTGCCCGGTAACCGGCGTCCCCGGCAATGCCGAATTCTGCTGGCCGGACTCGTAGTAAACGGTATCGGTCAAGTTGAAGACATTCAATTGCACGTCGTAATGTTTTTGATGATATGCCACCACCGCATCCAGCCTGGCGTAACCCGGTAGTACGGCTTCATTAACGCTGTCGGCATAGCGGTCGGTGGCATAAAATACACCTCCGCCTATTTCCCAGTTATCGGTGAGTCGGTAGCTGGTCCAGGCGACACCGCTATGCTCAGGAACATTTGTTGAGTTCATGCCCTGAAACGATTTGGTTTGGCCGCTAACGGAACCGACTGCGGTGGTATTAGACTTGGTTACCTCTGAATCCAGGTAAGCATATGTCACTGAAACATCCCACTTTGGCAGGATTTCGCCAGCCAGTCCCAATTCAAAGCCATCGGTGCGTTGCTCGCCAGACAATATCTGTAGATTCGGGTCGAGCGGCGAAGTGGTACGAGCATTGGTTTTTTCCAGCCTGAACAAGGCTGCGGTGGCAGACAGGCGGTTATTGAAGAAGTCCAGCTTGGCACCGATTTCGTAATTGTGGTTTTGCTCCGGCGGCAGATTGGTGTTGTTGGCTGACAAACTCAGGCTTTCGGCGGAAGGATTGAAGGATTTGCCGTAACTGAAATAGTAGGACTGTGCTTTTGTGGGTTGCCAGACGATGCCGCCGCGCGGACTCCATTGATCGACGCTGCTTTCAAAGTTGGCGACACCCAAACGATCTTCTTGCTGGGCTTCAAATACATCGTAGCGGGTACCGGCCAACAGTTTCCATTCAGGAGTGATTTCAAACTGATCCAGCACATAACCGGCATAGGTTTGGGCATGGGTCAGCCGGTCGGTGGCTAATGTGCCGCTAAAATCACTTGCTAAACGAGCAGTGCTGCGTGCTGATACCGGGTTGAATATTGAAATAGGAAAAGTGGTGCTGGTGCCATTGGCTCTGAAGGAGTTTTTCGACTTGAAATCGTAGTCTTCCCAACCGAATTCGCTACCGAACATCAAGGTATTGTTAAAGCCGAACAGCGGTTTTTTAAACACGAAATCGGTCTGGTTGTAGACGTTTTCCTGGGTATTCAGCCGCAAAGCTTGGGTACGGTTAATGGTGGCATTCAAGCCGCTACCGGTAGCCGCGCCGCTGAATAGGTGCGTCAGGTATTTCCGCTCATATTCACCGACACGGACACTGTTTTTCACCGAAAAATCCGAGTTGAATCTATGAGTTAGCGCCACGGTGGCAACGTTAACATCGGTGTCCATCAAGCGATTATCGGCAAAACCATAAAAGGTGTTGATCGGAACATCGGCGGGCCTGCCTTTGTACATCGGCACGCCATAGTCGAACACGCCTTCTTCCTCTTGATGCAGCAAATTCAAAGATAGATCGGTATCTGGCGTCAGCTTTAGTGCAAATGACGGTGCAATGCCCCAGCGATTGGTTGAATTGTAATCACGGAACGAACCGGCATCCTGGTACATGAAATTAAGTCGTGCCGACAAATCTTTATAGGCTGATTCCGCGTCGAGCGAGGTGCGTTTGAAATCATAAAGACCGTAAGTAAAGCCGCCGGTAATGCCGGTTTTACCGGTAGGTTTTTTGGCAACTTGATTGATCACGCCGCCGGTGGCGCCACGTCCGAAAAGAATTGACGAGGCGCCTTTTAGCACTTCGGCTCTCTCGATAAAAAAGGTATCGCGATTGTACTGGCCGTTATCCTTGACGCCGTCCAAGTACTGATCCGAGCTGGCGGCAAAACCGCGCAGGGTAATCGAATCGCCGGTGCGTCCGCCTTCGCCTGCGGCAATGGTCAGACCACTAACGTTTTTTAGTGCATCGCGCAGACTGAAGGCATTTTGCGACTGGATCAATTCCTTTTTTACCACGCTGACCGATTGCGGAATATCTCGAAGCGCCATTTCAGTCTTACTACCGGTGCTGGACGTCTCGGCTTTGAAGCGGTTGGCTTGTTTCTCACGGTTGGCTTTGACCTTAACGTCTTTCAGGATGATTTCCTGCTCCTCATTCGCGGTGGGTTCTTCAATCGGCTCGGCCGCCATCGCCATCCCGCTTAATGCCGCCCCCAGCGGCAACAAAGCCCCCAATCGCCATTTGGATTTTCTGCTCGAATTTTTGTTAGACATACGTTTCCCACTATTTAGCTTTAGTAAAAATTATTGGCTGCCTGGCGGGAAACGCTGGGTGGCTGGTTGATTGTTATGGTTTGTTAGTTTCAGGCTCTGACACAAAACCGATACGGGTAACGCCTGCTTTGGCGGCATCGGCCAGGGTTTCGGCGATAAGCCGGTACTGCGCGGCCTGATCAGCCCTGATATGCAATTCCGGCGGCGGCGTTTGTCCGGCGATTTGTTGCAGGCGTTGTTGCAGCTCGTCGCGCGATACCGGCGTTTCGTTCCAGAACAACTGTTCGTCAAGTTTTATGGACAAAGCGATATGCTCGGTTTTCTCCGGCTGCGCCTGACTACCGGCTTTCGGTAGGTCGATTTTTACCGTGTGCGTCATCATCGGTGCGGTGATCATAAAAATGATCAACAGCACCAGCATCACATCGATCAGCGGTACCATGTTGATTTCCGCAACCGGGTGAGTGTTTTTGCTTTGATCAAAACCGCCGAATGCCATTACGCACCTCCGGAGTTAAGCGGCACAGTTGCGCCGGTGGTCAGGAAGGCGAATAAGTCGTGGGCAAAGGCATCAAGCTTTGCCAGCACCAGCCGGTTAGAGCGGGAACAATCGTTGTAGGCCAGTACCGCTGGAATGGCGACGGCCAAGCCCAGTCCGGTCATAATCAAGGCTTCACCAACCGGTCCGGCAATTTGATCGAGCGTACCCGAGCTACCTTGGCCGATACCAATCAATGCGTGGTAAACACCCCAAACGGTACCGAACAAACCGACAAACGGTGCGGTGCTGGCAAGCGAAGCGAGCGCAGTTAGGCCCCATTCCAGTTGTGCGGTTTCTTCGTCGATCACACGGCGTATGGCGCGGGTTAAAAATTCCGGAGCGGAACCGGCTTCGTTCAGACGGTGCGCACCATGATTGGCATGATGTCGTGCAGAACTGATGGCGTAGTAAGTTAAATGCGCAAATGGTTCGCTGGCAGGGTGTTGATTAAGTGATTGCGCCACTTCATCCAGCGAGGTGGCATCCCAGAAACTGTTTAAAAATTGTTCGCTACGAAGACGCGCCTGTCTGCCTTGCCAGGCCTTGATAACAATAAAATACCAGCTGGCCATCGACATGCTGATCAGCAAGCCAAACAGGAACAAGCCGACAGCATCGTTTTGCGCTAAAAAATGTTTGAAATCCATAAGTTTATCCTTCAAGTGAAAATGCAACGGGTACAACAACCCAGGCCGATACTTTTTGCTCGCCGCGTTGGGCCGGAACAAAACGCCAATTTTTAACGGTATCAAGCGCAGCCTGATCCAGCCGGTCAAAGCCGCTGCTTTTACGTAGTACCACTTGGGCGACCGTACCGTCGATATTGATCATGGCGCGCAGGAGCACTCGGCCTTGCTCGCCGAGTTCGCGAGAAGCCGGGGGATAGTCCGGTGCCGGGTTGTTCAAATAGTCGGCATTGAGATGCGGCAGCGTGATCGGGGCATCGTCGGCAGTGCTGTTTGGTGATGCTGATGTCGGTGCAGGTGCCGGGTTGGCAGCCGCAACAGTCGCCGCCGGAACTGGCGGTGTTTCTAATGGTTTGGTAATCGTAGCTTCCGCTGCCGTGCTGGTGGCGGCGATGACCGGTTTTGGGGGGATAACCGCCACTTTTCGGGGTTGCACCTTGGGTTTGACGGCTGGCTTTACTATTTCCGGGGTTGGTTGCGACTGCGGTTTAACCGGTTCCGCCTGAGATTGCGAATTGCTAAGCCATTCCACCATGATGGGTTGCGGCGGCGTGACGGCTTCGCGCTTTTCGGTGGCCGGTGCCGTGAAAAACCATAGCAGATGCAGCGCCAGGGTTAGCGAAATACCGAGTAAGGCATCACTGCGTTTGATGGGGCTGTGGAAATTCGATGTGTCCCGTTTAACGGGATTGTTTTGGCCAATTGCTACGGTGGCATCAACGACGGTAAGCAATCCGGCAGCGGCTATTTTGCTGCTTGGAAACGTCGTGGGATTTTGAGCGGCGGATGCTGGGAAATCCAATAATTTAAAAGAATGTACTGACATAGCCATACCTCGTGTCTGAGTATAAGGTTGGCTGGCTTCCTGGCCCGGACGGGCTGAGTGGCTGGCTGTACCGCTGAATCGGGTTAATCTATTTAGTCAAAATCAGTTTGCCGTTGCTGGTGATACGGAGACGGTAGTCATCTCCCTGATGTTCGATAACAATTTCATTTTGCGTACCGAACAATAGCCGGCTGTTAAACCGGAGTTTGCCTGCAGCAAGTTCGCGCTCGCTTTGCGGCTCGGCTAAATCGGATGTCGGATTGTTAGGTGGATTTTTCATGAGTTTATAAATTGTCGATTTAACGAGTTAATGATATTGGCTCTGTCGTTGCCCGACCGCTTGTTGTTCAAGTAACAGAGCAGTTACTTTTTGCCAATGCTCCAATAATTGCTGATATATATTGCGGCTATCTGGAAACTGTTCCAGTTCTGGATGGGCCAGCAAAGAATCAAGTTGTTGCACGATTAAATGAGCCAGCTTCGGGCAATGACGACCATTGATGAACTGGGTCATCAATAGGCAAGTTGCGGCATGTAAATGCGGTAGTTCCGAGCGTATCTGAGCGTTGATTCTTTTATTTAACATGACAACCTCGTTCGAAACAATTTCACAAAATATTACATTGCTCACCAACTGTATTTTTCAGAGTAAAAGTGAGGGAGTAAAAAAGATCGCCTTTTTGCAAATGATAATGATTATTATTTGGTAGTCAAGAGTTTTAAGAATTTCTCTGCTATTAATCGTGTGGATTGTCTTTAATTTGGTTTATTTAATGCGGGGATAGTCAATTTGACGCTTTTGTTATGACACGAGGTGTTTTTCTATTTTGGGCAAGAGGCGTTCAGGTTATAAATTTTTCTAACCTTTCCATTGCAATACGTAAATTTTCTATCGATGTTGTATAGGCAAAACGGATATGTTGTTCGGCATGGTAATTACCGAAATCCTTGCCGGGCGTTATCGCTACGCCTTCAGTTTCCAGAAAATCCAGCGCAAACTTGAAGCTGTCGTCGGTAAATTTGCTGCAGTTGGCATAGATGTAAAATGCACCTTCGGGTTTAACTGGGCAATCAAAACCAAGTGCCAATAACCGTTGATAAAGAAAATCGCGCCTTTGTTCAAATTCATGCCGCCTGAGTTCAAGCAGATCTATCGTGCTAGGTTCAAACGCTGCAAGTGCGGCATATTGTGAGACTGTCGATGTCGCTATAAATATGTTCTGTGCCAGCTTTTCGGTCGCTTCAACATACGCTTCAGGAACCACCAGCCAACCCACGCGCCAACCAGTCATGCCAAAATATTTTGAAAAGCTATTGATGACAAAGACGTTGTCGTTGAACTCCAGCGCGGTACTCGCTTGCGCGCCATAAACCAAGCCGTGATAGATTTCATCAGAGTAAAAACAGCCACCCAATTCAGTCACTGCGTGAACGGTCTGTTGTAAATCGAGTGGTGAAATCAGGGTGCCGGTGGGGTTGGAAGGTGAGGCGATCAACGCTCCACGGGTATTTTTTGTCCAATGTTGCTGAATCAGGTCGGCGGTTATTTGATACTGCGTTTGAGCGTCGACAGGAATAGTTTTTGCCTTGCCTGCAAATAGACTGGCAAAGTTGCTGTTACAGGGATAGCAAGGATCCGCCATCAGTAGTTCTTCACCTGGATTTAGACTGACACCTAACGCTAATAACAGCGCTCCTGAGGCACCGGGGGTGATGAAAATGCGATGTTTGGCAACTGATATGCCATAGCGTTGGCGATAAAAATCAGCAATTTTTTCACGCAATTCCGGAAGGCCTGCGGCCGCGGTATATTTCACTTGGCCGGTCTGTAAATGTTTGATACCGGCGTCAATAATGGGTTGCGGCGTAGCGAAATCCGGTTCGCCAATTTCCATATGAATAATATTTTTGCCTTGCGCTTCTAATTGCTTGGCGCGTTGCAATAATTCCATTACATAAAAGGGCGAAATCTCATGGATTCGATTTGCTACTTGGTGTTCTAACATGTCAGTCCTTGAATTTATAAAGCTCCCGATCATATCAATAAACCTTGCTATCAATTTACTATTCTGCTAAAAATGCGCGGTTTTTAACCTTGCCTTGGGAGTTAATGGATGACTGATAATTCTAAAGCCGTTGCATCACCTTTTAGTTTTGCGCCTTATATAGAAAAAGACGGTGAAGAATACATGAATGGGCCTCAATTGAAGCACTTTGAGACCATTTTAAAAAACTGGAAATCTGAATTAATGCATGAAGTTGATCGCACTGTGCATCATATGCAGGACGATGCGTCTAATTTTCCTGATCCTAATGACAGAGCATCACAAGAATCTGAATTTAGTTTGGAATTAAGAACGCGTGATCGCGAACGTAAACTCATCAAAAAAATTGATGAAGCACTGAAATCTATTGAAGCAGGCGACTATGGTTTTTGTGAGTCTTGCGGCATAGAGATTGGTATTCGTCGCTTGGAAGCTAGACCAACAGCGACATTATGTATCGATTGCAAAACCCTTGATGAGATTCGCGAAAAACAAATGGGCTAAGTTCTCTTGTTGTGTCTGACGCACAACTATATGTAGGCCGGTTTGCCCCGTCTCCAACCGGCCCGTTGCATGTAGGCTCAATTTACACAGCCCTGGCAAGCTTTCTTGATGCTCGCTCCCATCAAGGCCAATGGCTGTTACGCATTGATGATCTTGACACTACTCGCAACATCAAAAATTCCGCTGATAACATACTGACAACCCTGGAGACATTTGGTTTAACTTGGGATCAAGCGGTTTATTATCAAAGTCAGCACCTTAGTGACTATCACGAATTTCTTGCTGAGTTAAATCACCAACAGTTGCTTTACCCCTGTAGTTGCAGTCGTAAGACTTTGTCTGCTTTGCCAGCGGATATTTATCCTGGCTTGTGTCTGAATCAACAGGTGTTACCTGATACACCACATGCAATACGCATCCAAACCGATCAACGTATTATTGCCTTTGACGATGAGTTGCAAGGCCTTATTACACACTCTCTGGCTGAGCAGCATGGTGATTTCATATTAAAGCGTAAAGACCTGGTCATCGCTTACCAATTTGCGGTAGTCGTTGATGACTACTTGCAAGGCGTCAATCATGTGGTGCGAGGCTGCGATTTACTTGACGTCACGCCCAGGCAAATCTATTTACAGCAAGTGTTTAAATTCATTACGCCCAGCTACATGCATGTGCCCGTGATTGTCGATGCCGAAGGTCATAAGCTCAGCAAGCAAACATTGGCTCAGGCGGTAGATACCCACTCTCCCAGTCAGTTGATTTTTAAATTGCTGGGATTATTAAAACAACACCCACCTATTGAATGCCAAAATGCACCAGCCAGCGAACTTCTCGATTGGGCGCAGCAGCATTGGAACCCAGCGGCCTTAAAAGGTACCGTACAATTGGCTGTGGCAGGCTAGTTGCCGTCTTTGAAAATTCAGGATAAATCATGTCAGATAATAAAGTGTATGCCGTAAATCCTAGCGTTGCCGCCAACGCACACATTACTGCCGACAGCTATAAAATTATGTATAAGCAGTCAATAGATCATCCTGAAGCGTTTTGGGCGGAACAAGCCGAGCAGTTTTTAGACTGGAGCAAGCCTTGGCATACGGTCATGGATTGTGACTTTAACAAAGGTCAAATCCGCTGGTTTGATGGCGGCGAACTTAACGTTAGTGTTAATTGTGTAGACAGACATTTGGCAACCCGCGCTGATCAGGTCGCAATTATTTGGGAAGGCGATAATCCTACGCAGGATAAAAAAATAACTTATCGGCAATTGCATGAGCAAGTCTGCCGATTTGCTAATGTCTTAAAGAATTTAGGTGTCAAAAAAGGCGACCGCGTTTGTATCTATTTACCGATGATTGCCGAAGCGGCTACCGTGATGTTGGCATGTACTCGTATCGGTGCTGTGCATTCCATCGTTTTTGGCGGGTTTTCTGCCGATGCTTTAAAAGACCGGATTATCGATGCCGACTGTCGCTACGTAGTGTGTGCCGATGAGGGTTATCGTGGCGGCAGAACTCTTCCCATAAAAGCCAATGTCGACCAGGCTGCGGCAGGTTGCCCGCAGTTGGAAAAAGTTATCGTGATAAAAAATACCGGTAATCAGGTGGCTTGGCATGAGCCACGCGATGTTTGGTATCACGACGCAATGGCAACGGCATCAAGTGATTGCCCAGCCGAGCCGATGGCTGCGGAAGATCCGTTATTCATCTTATATACCTCAGGTTCCACTGGTAAACCCAAAGGCGTGGTACACACTACCGGCGGCTATTTGCTGTATGCCGCGATGACCCACAAATATGTGTTTGATTATCACGATGGCGATATTTACTGGTGTACCGCCGACATAGGCTGGATTACCGGTCACTCGTATATGATTTACGGGCCGTTATGTAACGGTGCGACTACGTTGATGTTTGAAGGCGTGCCTACTTATCCTGAGGCGGATCGATTCTGGCGCGTTATTGATAAGCATCAAGTGACTATTTTTTACACGGCACCTACAGCCGTTCGTGCGTTGATGGCGCAAGGTAATGAGTTTGTCACTCGTACCGATCGCAGCAGTTTGCGATTGCTGGGTAGCGTTGGTGAACCGATTAATCCGGAAGCATGGGAATGGTATTACCACGTCGTTGGTGAAGCACGCTGTCCGATTGTTGATACTTGGTGGCAAACAGAAACCGGCGGTATTTTGATTACGCCGTTGCCAGGTGCCATCGCTTTAAAACCCGGCTCGGCCACATTGCCGTTTTTTGGCATAAAGCCGGAAATTGTTGATAACGAAGGGCGTGTTTTAGAAGGCGAATCCGAAGGTATTTTAGTGATTGGGCGCTCTTGGCCTGGTCAAGCACGCACTATTTATGGAGATCATCCTCGCTTTATCGACACGTATTTCAAAAATTATCCCGGCTATTATTTTGCCGGTGACGGTGCGCGTCGGGATAAAGACGGCTATTATTGGATTACCGGACGTGTTGATGATGTGCTCAATGTTTCCGGACACCGAATGGGTACTGCAGAAATTGAAAGTGCTTTGGTGCTGCATGAACATGTTGCTGAAGCAGCCGTGGTCGGTTATCCGCACAACATTAAGGGGCAGGGTATCTATGCCTATGTCACCCTGAATGTCGGAGTGCAACCTTCGGAGCAGCTACGGCAGGAATTGATTGAATTGGTCAGAAAAGAAATTGGCCCGATTGCGCATCCTGACATCATCCAATGGGCGCCGGGATTACCGAAAACTCGTTCGGGTAAAATTATGCGACGTATCTTACGTAAAGTGGCGGCTAACGAAATTGATAGTTTAGGTGATACGTCGACGTTGGCGGATCCTTCCGTCGTCGATGAAATTATTGATCATCGCGCTAACAAATAAATTGGATAGTCGAGTCTGATTTTGGCTGTGCGCAGATTCTCTCGGCATCGTTTGGCATTAATGGACAGGCTGAAGCGTGTCTCGTTATATGTTGCCTATGGTTTTGTGTTGTCATCGGTGGGCTTATGTTTGCTGTTCCGTTGGGTGCCGCCACCAACATCGATGTTCATGCTCTATCGGCATATTGAAGACCTTGCCGATAAAGGGACTTTTAAATATATTGAATACAACTGGGTTAGTGCAAAAGCCATCTCCCCGAGCGCAGGGTTGGCTGTAATTGCGGCCGAAGATCAGCGTTTTTTTCAGCATTCAGGGTTTGATTTGCATGCTATTCAATCTTCAATTGATGTCTATATGGACGGCGGTAAGCTCAGAGGTGCCAGTACTTTGTCGCAGCAAGTGGCTAAAAATTTATTTCTAGTTCCGTCTAAAAGTTTTATTCGTAAAGGACTGGAAGTCTGGTTTACAGTTTTGATTGAAGTGTTGTGGAGTAAAGATCGGATTTTGGAGGTATATTTGAATATTGCCGAATTTGGTGATCATTTGTTTGGCGTGGAAGCGGCCAGCCAAAATTATTTTGGTAACTCAGCCAAACAATTAAGTCGCCCGCAGGCGGCGTTACTGGCAGGGACGTTGCCCAACCCCATTGTTTTGCAAGCCAGGCGACCATCAAGTTATTTACTTAAGCGACAGCATTGGATTCTCAGGCAAATGCAAAATTTAGGTGCAACAAGTTATCTAAAAAGCCAGTGAACTTTATGAACTCAGCTGATTTATAACGCTATAATATTCACGAAAATCAGTACGCCCGTACAAAGTTATCTAAAACCGAGATTGATCAATCATGACCATGTATATCACCTATTCAAAACACCGTCTTTTAATCAGCAGCTTAGCGATTTCAGCCGTTTTATCCGGTTGTGCAACTACCGGCGAAGAGGTGAAAAATGAGGATCCCTGGCAAGGGTGGAATAAAGGCACTCAATCGTTTAATGATGATGTCGATGATGCAGTGCTGAAACCGTTGGCAAAAGGCTATTTGAAAGTGACTCCGGATCCTGTTGATCAAGGAATTACTAACTTTTTTAGCAATCTTAATGACATCGGTGTGACAGTTAATGACTTCTTGCAATTTAAACTGACTCAAGGTGGGATGGATGCAAGTCGCTTTTTAATCAACACCACAGTCGGCGTTGCCGGTTTTTTTGATGTGGCAAAGATGATTGATTTGCCTAAACACAACGAAGACTTTGGTCAGACTTTAGGCTTTTGGGGAGTGCCTTCAGGTCCTTATTTGGTGCTACCTTTTATGGGACCTAGTTCTCCGCGCGAAGCGGTTGGCAGCATTGGTGATGCATTGTTAAATCCGCTTACCTATACATTTGCTTTTGCTGGCGCCGGCGCAGCCGTGAGTGCAATTAATGTCGGCGCAAAAGCAGTAGATGTTACCGATACTCGCGCAGGATTGTTAACTACCGAAAAAATTGTTGATGAAGCTTCGGTAGACCGTTATGGCTTTATTAAAAATTCTTATCAGCAGCGTCGTGAAAGCTTGGTGCATGACGGCAATATGGCTGAAGAAGACGAAGTGCAGTTAGAAGACATCGATGAGCCTTCATCTTCAAGTCCTGCTAAAAAACCTGTGGTCTCCAATCAAAACGTTAAAACACAAAATAGTACTCCAGCGCCAGTTATCGATAACTCTGGATTACCACCAGTAATTGATAACTCCAGGCATATGCTGGAATTATCCTCTCCTGACAAATAAATTAAGTTCTATCAGCCAAAGATGACCTGCTTTTAACGTGATCATCTTTGGCTTTTCTTTTAAGGAAAGTTTGGTAGTAATTGTCAGTGCCAAGATTACTTTAGCTTTTACTGATAAAAATCATTTTTAATGTCAAAACAGCCTTCTTTGCGTCCGGAACATGATCATCAGCAATGTGTCAGTAAAGCCTTAGGCACAGCTGAACAGTTATGTATGCTTCGCGGCGTGCAACTTACTCCTATTCGTCACCAGGTATTAGAATTGATCTGGGATAGTCATAAAGCTGTTAAGGCGTATGAGTTACTGGATCGCATTAGACCGCTTCAGCAAGCCGCAAAGCCTGCAACCATTTACCGAGCTCTGGATTTTTTGATTGAACAAGGTCTTGTTCATCGGGTTGAAAGTTTAAATGCGTTTGTGGGGTGCCATTGTTCAGGGCAACAGCATGAGCAATTGTTGCTAATTTGTAAGCAATGTCAGGAAGTTGAAGAACGATCTGCTGCTGACGTGATGAAAACTCTTGCACAAGAAGCTGAACAGGCAGGATTTATAATTCATAGTAAAGCGGTTGAAATTCATGGTATTTGCGCTAAATGTGCAAGTAAATCTCAGTTGTAAAGTCCGCCCCTCACGCGCTTAGAAAGCGTAACTTTTTAAAGTTACTGTACGCTTGATGTCATAAAAATTTGTAAAAATAGCTACTGGTCTTTTTTGAAATTGTTATATTATAACATATCGATATTAAGTGGAGTCTCTATATGGGTATTGCCACAGTAATGTTTGGGCTCTTCAAATTGATAACCTTGGATGTCAGATGAACAAAAAACTTAGTTTTATTCTCTTATCAATCAGCAGTCTGGTCGCACATGCCGATGCTGATAGTGCTATTGATAAACAAAAAAAATCGGCAGTCTTGAATCAGGAAAATGATGTTAAAGAACTTGATGAAGTAGTCGTTGTCAGTACGGCCTTAAAACACGCGACCTCAAAATCTGCTAAACCGGTCACTGTGTTGTCCGGTGATCTGTTGCGCAGCAAAGTGGGTAGCACCATTGGCGAAACGTTAAAAAACGAACTTGGCATTACTACGCAATCGTTTGGTTCTGGGGTAGGTACGCCGGTAATTCGAGGCCAGGCTGGTCCCCGAGTTAGGGTAATGCAAAATAGCATGGGCAATAATGATGCGTCTTCGCTAAGCCCTGATCACGCCAATGGTGTAGAGCCGATTTTGGCGGAGCGGGTTGAGGTGCTACGCGGCCCGGCAACATTGTTATATGGCAATGGTGCAATTGGCGGAGTTGTTAATGTCATTGATAATCGTATTCCTGAGGTCGTACCCGATAAGTTGGTCGGCGGGGCAGGTGAGCAACGGTATGATTCTGTGACTAACGAAAGCGCCAGTGTTCTTAAGTTGGAAGGTGGCAAGAATGGCTGGGCTTATCATTTTGATGGTTTTTACCGTGATCAAGGTAATACTCATATTGGTGGGCGGGCAATTGACGAACAGGCGGTTCGAGTTAATGAACCGGATTTTGCAGCACCAATAAATCCTGATGGATTGATAGTTAACACGGAGGGGCGAACTCGAGGTGGTTCTGCAGGGGTTTCTCGTATTGGTGATGCAGGATTAATTGGCGCTTCTATCAATACCTTGGAAAGAAATTATGGTATTCCCTCTGACGGTAGTGGTGGTCTACCCGTAACTGTAGAACTAAAGCAGACTAAATATGACTTCAAGGGGCAGTTAAATAAGCCGTTCGCTTTTGCTGATCAGGTGCGAACAAAATTTGGCTACACCGATTACCAGCATCAAGAATTGGATGCTGGTATGCCGGCAACTACTTTCTTAAATAAAACCTATGAAAGTCGTCTGGAGTTGGAGCATCAGCCGATTGTTGCTGTGCGTGGTGTATGGGGCTTTCAATCCACCAATAGCGAATTTACCGCTGTTAGCGCTGATGGCTCAGCCCCATTGGTGCCCAAGTCGGACATTGATTCATACGGATTGTTTGCGGTGGAATCCTTCAAATCAGGTGTCGTTACTTATGAATTTGGTGGGCGCGGTGAATGGCAGACCATATCACCAGAAAGTCGTAATAGCCTGACTTATTTGCCGATCAGTGGTTCGGCATCAGCGTTATGGGATGTAACTGATCAACATCAACTTAGTTTGGGAATTACGCACTCGCAACGCGCACCTTTAATTCAGGAATTATTTTACGATGGGGTTCATGAGGCTTCGCGTAGTTATGAGTTAGGCGACGCTAATCTTACCCGTGAAGTATCTAATAATTTGGACTTGGGTTATCGCTATCAAGCCAGCTGGATGACGGCAGAAATAAATTTGTTTCACAACTGGGTGAGTGATTATATTTATCAACAGCGAGCGAACTATTTGTACGATGAAGATGCAGGTACATTTGTTTCTAATTGCCCCTCTGGCGGCGCATGTATTCCGGTTGAAGAAAGTCAGCAAGCTGCGGCAACTTTTAAAGGCTTTGAGGCTCAAACTATATTGCCATTGATGCAAAATAATTATGGCGCTTTAGATTTGACTTTGTTTGGTGATTACACGCGAGGTAAGTTTGATAAAGGTGGGGACGTGCCCAGAATGCCGCCATTGCGCTATGGATTTCAGTTAAGTTATGAAAAGAATGATCTTTCGACGAATGCGAGGCTGACACGTGGCGAATCCCAAACATATTCTGGCGAAAACGAAACACCGACCCCTAGTTATTTACTGCTAAACCTAGGCGCTCAATATCGATTGGCTGGTTTTCAGAAATCTAATATTTTACTGTTTGCGAACGGTAAAAATATGCTGAACGAAAATATTAGAAATTCAACGTCATATCTGCGCAATTTCGCCCCGGACCCGGGGCGTAGCGCTGAAATAGGTATCAGAATAAGCTATTAATTATTGGTACGTGACCAGCCCAATATCTAGCTATAAGAAGATTTCAAAAAGTCAGGTATTCTGTACATTACTGAATTGGGTAAAGAAATAGGTTGCTAAATTCAGCAATGTCTTTATAATACATCAAATCAATCGCGGGGTGGAGCAGCTTGGTAGCTCGTCGGGCTCATAACCCGAAGGTCGTAGGTTCAAATCCTGCCCCCGCTACCACATTCAGAACCCCTTTATGGGGTTTTTTATTTTTTGGGCTTCTGGTTGGTGTCCAAAAACTAAGTTAATGGAAGAGCCTTTGGCTCTTTTTTTATGTGCAAAATTTAATGAGGTCGCAATGAAACAGGCTCCCGAGCATTTGAGTGCGTTAATTGAGCCGATTGTTGAGGGGTTGGGTTACGAATGTGTTGGCATCGATTATAACCCTCACCCAAAGCACGGGTTATTAAGAATATATATAGATAGCGAGAAAGGAATTCTTGTTGAAGATTGTACAAAAGTTAGTCACCAGATTAGCGGGGTATTGGATGTGGAAGATCCTATCCCCGGCAATTATCAGTTAGAGGTGTCTTCGCCAGGCGAGGACAGGCCATTCTTCAAAGTGAGTCAATTTGAACGCTTTATCGGCAATACGGTATTAGTTAATCTATTCAAAACTATTGATGGCCGAAGAAAGATTACTGGTGTGATCAAACAAGTTGATGGCGACGTTATCACCTTGCAAGACGGTGAACAGATTTTTGAGGTGGCTTTTGCGGCGATGAGTAAAGCTCGCTTGGTCCCTGAGTATTTAATTGAAAAAGGAGGGCGCAGTGGCAAATAAAGAGATTTTGTTGGTAGCAGAGGTTTTTTCCAACGAGAAGGACATCGATAAAGAGGCGGTTTTTCAAGCGATAGAGTCAGCATTGGAAGCAGCCACAATTAAGCGTCATGCCAATCAAATAAAAACTCGTGTAACAATTGATAGAAAAACTGGCGATTACACCACTTACCGTTGCTGGGATGTAGTTGATGCAAATGATAAAATTGACGGTGATGTTGAATTTCCCGAAACGCAGATTTTGCTTGAAGTCGCAAGATTTGATAACCCTAATGTTCAAGTAGGGGACGTTGTTGAGGAAGAAATCGAATCCGTAGATTTTGGACGCATTGCTGCCCAAACTGCTAAGCAAGTGATTATCCACAAGGTACGTGAAGCTGAGCGTAAAAAAATCGTCGATGCCTATAAAAGTCGCGTGGGCGAGCTGATTACCGGTATTGTCAAACGTATAGAAAAAGGTAGCATTTACCTTGATCTCGGCGGGCATGTGGAAGCTTATATTGCTAAGGAAGATATGATTCCTCGTGAAGCTGTTCGCATCGGCGACAGAATTAGGGGTTATTTAAAAGATGTTCGATTAGAGCCGCGTGGCCCCCAATTGTTTGTAAGCCGGACTGATGCTCAATTATTGGTTGCTCTTTTTAGATTGGAAGTGCCCGAAGTTGGCGAAGGTTTGATTTCAATCATGGGTGCAGCAAGAGATCCGGGCTCCAGGGCGAAACTGGCGGTAAAAGCTAACGACCCAAGACTAGACCCTGTTGGTGCTTGTGTTGGTATGAGAGGATCAAGGGTGCAAACTGTTTCCAATGAATTGGCCGGTGAGCGTGTTGATATTATTCTCTGGAATCCAAGCGAAGCCCAGTTTGTGATTAATGCCATGTCGCCTGCAGAAATTGAGTCCATAGTCATTGATGAAGACAAGCACAGCATGGATTTAGCCGTAAGCTCTGATAATTTGTCACAGGCAATAGGCCGTGGCGGTCAGAATGTTCGGCTTGCTAGTCAGTTGACTGGTTGGGAGTTGAATGTTTTAGATGCGTCTAAAGCAGAAGAAAGCAGTGAGGCTGAAGCTGAAAAAATTATTCAAATGTTCATGGCTCAGCTTGATATTGATGAAGATATTGCATCAATTCTAGCTGAAGAAGGCTTCAATACGGTCGAAGAAATCGCCTATGTGCCAGTCAGTGAAATGTTGGAAATTGAAGGTTTTGATGCAGATTTGGTTGATGAGTTAAGAACTCGTGCCAAAGATGCGTTATTGATTAGCGCCATTGCCGCCGAAGAAAAAATTGAAACTGCTGAGCCTGCACAAGACTTGCTAGAAATGGCAGGGATGGACAGAGACTTGGCTTATGAAATGGCAGGACGGGGAATTATCACAATGGATGATTTGGCCGAGCAATCGGTAGATGATTTGTTGAGTTTATCCAATGTGGATGAAGAGCGTGCGGCTAAATTGATTATGAAGGCCCGCGAGCCTTGGTTTGCTGAGGCAAAAAGCGAGTAGGAAAGGGGTTACAGATGAGCAATAAAACAGTACAACAATTAGCAGAGATAGTGAAAATTCCTCTGGAAAAGTTATTAGAGCAGCTCAAAGAGGCCGGGCTATCTGCGACCGCCCCTGATGATGTTATTAATGAAGATGAAAAAATGCAGCTGCTTGCGCATTTACGTAAGCGCCATGGCAAAGATGATGAGTCTGCTGAAAATTCACCACGACGCGTCACTTTAAAGCGCAGATCCGTTACCGAATTAAAGCAGGCCAGCGCACCTGGAAGTGGTACAAAAACGATCAGTATTGAAGTGCGTAAACAGAAAACTTATATCAAGCGTGAAGCTGAAGCAGATGAGTCCAAGGTAATAAGCGCTGCTAAACCTGTTGTTGAAGAAGAGCTTTCTAAGCAAGTGGTGGAAAGTCTTACTACTATAGAATCTCCTGTATCGCCTGAAATAATAGCTGAGGTCTCATCTGAGCCTGAAGAATTGGCAGCTGTAGAAGAAAAAACCGAGGTAGTTGTAAGTGCCTCGGAAATCGATATTGAGCCTGATGTTGAGGACAAGTTTGGTGTTGTTAAAGTCGATGCTGATGACAAGAAAGTTAAGCAAGACAAGCCTATCAAGACTAAAGAAGCTGAGGAACTTAAAAAGAAACAGCTGGAAAAAGAGCTGCGCCTGGAAGAGTCCATCAAGCGAAACGCCGATAAAGTAAGACAACTGGCCGCAGCTAAAGAACAAACGTTACATAGAAAAAAACAGGAAGATTCAGCACGTGTTGCTGGAAAAGATAATAAGAAAGGCAAGAAAAAAGGCAAAAAAGTAGAACGCGCGGCTACCGTATCTGATGGCAAGCATCAATTTGAAATGCCTGTTGCACCTGCTGTTAAAGACGTTGCTATTCCTGAATCAATTATTGTTTCTGATCTTGCTCAGAAAATGAGTGTTAAAGCGGCGTTAGTGATCAAGCATCTAATGAAGCTTGGAATCATGGCGACAATTAATCAAAGCATTGACCAAGATACGGCTGTCATTCTTGTTGAAGAAATGGGGCATAAAGCTGTCATTCAAAGCGAGGATGATCTCGAGCGGGAAATGCTGGCCGAAGTGATGGGCGAAGAAGAGCATAAGGAATTACCTAGAGCACCTATTGTCACCATCATGGGGCATGTTGATCATGGTAAAACTTCATTGCTGGATTATATTCGTAAAACACGCGTTGCAGCAGGCGAAGCTGGTGGTATTACTCAGCACATTGGTGCTTATCAAGTAGTTACTGATCATGGGTCGGTTACATTTTTAGATACACCGGGCCATGCCGCCTTTACTGCGATGAGAGCGCGTGGAGCTGATGTAACTGACGTGGTTATTGTTGTCGTCGCGGCTGATGACGGTGTGATGCCGCAAACCAGGGAGGCTGTTGAGCATGCCAGGGCGGCAAATGTGCCAATTATTGTGGCGATGAACAAAATTGATAAGCCTGATGCAAATCCTGAGAAAGTTATGCAGGAATTGGCCAACATTAATGTGTTGCCGGAAGAATGGGGTGGTGAAGTCCAGTTCCTGAAAATTTCAGCAAAAACCGGTGAAGGTATTGATGATCTGATTGAGGCACTTATTGTTCAGACAGAAATTCTTGAGCTTAAAGCCCCTGTTGATGGCCCAGCCTCAGGCGTTGTTATTGAATCACGCTTGGATAAAGGCCGAGGTGCAGTTGCAACTGTATTGGTTCAAAAAGGCACCCTGGAAAATGGTCAAATGGTCTTGTGCGGTCATGAATTTGGCCGTATCAGAGCGATGTTCAACGAAAATGGCAAGCCAATCAAAGAAGCGGGTCCTTGCGTGCCGGTTGAAATATTAGGTTTGTCCGGTACACCTAACGCTGGTGATGACTTCTTGGTGGTGCAAAACGAGCGTGTAGCTAAAGATTTGGCTAAACATCGCGAAGATCGCAAAAAGTTAACCAAGCAAGCTGCGCAACAAGCTACTAAGCTCGATGAAGTATTCTCCAAAATGACTACAGGTGAACTTGCCAGTGTCAATTTGGTGATCAAGACTGATGTTCAGGGTAGTTTGGAAGCATTGCGAGGTTCTTTGACCGCTTTGTCTAATGACGAAGTAGAGGTTAAAGTTATATTTGGTGGCGTAGGCGGCATTAACGAAGGGGATGTCAATCTCGCTTTAGCGGCTGGTGCTATCTTAATCGGCTTTAACGTACGAGCTGATGCTACTTCTCGCCGATTAATCGAAGAAAGAGATGTCGATCTGCATTATTACAGCGTGATTTACGATGCTATCGATGAAGTTAAAAAGTCCATTAGCGGCTTGTTGGCACCTGAAATTAGAGAGCAAATCGTGGGGCTTGCCGAAGTGCGCGATGTGTTCCGTTCACCGAAATTTGGTGCTATTGCAGGCTGTATGGTTGTCGATGGCTATGTCAAAAGAAACTTGCCGATTCGTGTATTGCGTGAAAACGTAGTGATTTATGAAGGCCAATTGGAGTCGTTGCGTCGCTTTAAAGATGATGCAGCCGAAGTCAAAATGGGTATGGAATGTGGTATCGGTGTGAAGAATTACAACGATGTCCAGCCTGGCGATCAAATCGAAGTTTTCGAGCGCACAGAAATTAAGAGGGTACTGTAGATTTATGGCAAACGAATTTGGCCGTAACGCCCGCGTGTCGTCTGAAATGCAAAAAGAGCTGTCACTAATTTTGCAACGCGAAATTAGTGATCCAGCCTTGGGCTTTATTACCATCAACGAGGTTGTCGTCACAAGAGACCTCGCTGTTGCCAAGGTGTATGTGACTGTGTTGAATGCTGATGCAGCCGGGAAAAAGGCAAATGTTAAAAAACTCAATGAATTAGCCCCGGTTATTCGCCATGAGTTAGCAAAAAGAATGCGTTTACGACATATCTCAGAATTGCGTTTTCATTATGATGATTCTTTTGATACTGGTATGCGTGTTGCTGAATTGTTAAGCGGGCTGGATAAAAGCAACGAGGAATAACCTGCTATGAGCAAGCGCAAATCCGGGCGCAATATTCATGGTATTTTATTATTGGATAAGCGTCTTGGAGTTTCATCAAATAAAGCCTTACAGGAAGTAAGGCATTTATTTGATGCCAACAAAGCCGGGCATACCGGCAGCTTGGATCCATTGGCGACAGGTTTATTGCCACTGTGTTTTGGCGAAGCAACCAAGGTCTCGGCATTGATGCTCGATGATGATAAGCGTTACCAAGTGCTGATTCAGTTAGGTGTGATGACCGACACTGGTGATGCCGAAGGAATTATCATTGCGACCCAGCCGGTTCCCGAATTATCAGAGCAACAACTGTTGACTTGCCTGCAACAATTTACTGGTCCGATTGCCCAAGTGCCGCCGATGTATTCAGCGCTCAAACTTAATGGCAAAAAACTTTATGAGTTGGCTCGTGAAGGCATCACTGTTGAGCGTAAAGCCAGACAGATCAATATTTTTGAATTGAAATTATTGGAGTTTGGTGCTGATTGGTTGCGTTTGGATGTTTTTTGTTCAAAAGGTACCTATATCAGATCGCTAGCGGAAGATATAGGGCATGCTCTAGGTTGTGGCGGTACTGTTAAAGAATTACGCAGAATTAGTTCAGGACAGTTTGATATTAAAGACGCCTGGCGGATTGAGCAATTGGTTGAAATGGACCCTCTCGCTCTCAATGAATGCCTTCTTGATGTTGATAAGCCGCTGGAGTTTATGCCGGCTGTGCATGTTACAGATTATCAAGCCGATTGCATTGGTTATGGACAGTCAATAATTATCAATGAACACAGTCCGGGTAGCGTTCGTATCTACCATGACACTACGTTTTTGGGCTTGGGAGAAATCCTAATGGATGGTAAACTAGCTCCGAAAAAGTTGTTCAATATGAATAACTAGGCAAAAATTAAAAGGCGCAATGATTTTAATGCTGCGCCTTTTCTTTTAGGCCTTTTTTCCTGTTTCTACACCCTATCGTGGAAACAGTACTTAAGCATCGCCACAAAGCGATGTATTTTTAATTTAATCTTAAATAGGGATTATCAATGCCTTTTACACCAGCACAAAAAAAAGCAGTAGTTGAAGAGTACCGTTTGTCAGAAACCGATACCGGTTCACCTGAAGTCCAAGTGGCTTTGTTGACTGCACACATTGTGCATTTAACTCCACATTTTGCTGAACATAAAAAAGACAATCATTCCCGTCGCGGCTTGCTGCGCATGGTTAATCAACGTCGTAAATTGCTTGATTATTTGAAGAGAAAAGACAGCGCACGCTATCAATCTTTAATCGAAAGATTGGGCTTACGTAAATAAAAAAGTTTTAAAGAAACGGCACATTATCGTGCCGTTTCTGCTTTAACACTTCAGGGATGAACTCATTTTCAAACCACCTTTATACAAAGGAACCTTATAGTGAATCCTATCAGGAAAGAATTTCAGTACGGCGATAGAAAAGTTATTTTAGAAACCGGCGAGATTGCACGTCAAGCTGATGGTGCTGTCATCATTGATATCGAAGGCACCTCGTTATTGGTGACTGTTGTAGGAAAAAAAGAAGGCACCGGCGGTGACTTTTTTCCATTAACTGTTAATTACCAAGAAAAAGCCTATGCGGCCGGTAAAATTCCCGGCGGTTTTTTCAAAAGGGAAGGACGTCCTAGTGAACAGGAAACCTTAACTTCTCGTCTGATTGATCGGCCGATCCGTCCTTTATTTCCAGAAGGCTACACTAACGAAGTACAAATAATTGCTACTGTAGTATCGTTAAATCCTGATGTTGATCCAGAAATTCCAGCCTTACTTGGTGCGTCCGCTGCTTTAGCTGTCTCTGGATTACCGTTTAACGGCCCAATTGGTGCGGCTTGTGTTGGTTATAAAGATGGTGCTTATTTATTAAATCCATCACCTTCTGCACTGAAAGAATCGCAACTTACCCTAGTTGTTGCAGGGACCGCGCATGCCGTGTTGATGGTCGAATCAGAAGCTAAAGGATTGTCTGAAGAAGTCATGTTGGGTGCGGTATTATTTGGTCATGAGCAGTTACAAACTGCTATCAACGCGATCAATGAGTTTGCTAACGCAGCCGGTGCAGGCGTCGTTGAGTGGAAAGCACCAGAAGCCAATGCGGAATTGGTCAGCTTAGTGACTGCTGAAGTTGAAGCGGGAATTAAAGCCGCTTACCAAGTTGCTGAAAAACTAATCAGACAAGAACAACTTAAAGGCATTAGGAATGCTGTAGTTGAAAAGCTTGTTGCCAATGGCGAATATGCTGAAAAAGATATCCGTAACATCATTGAGCATCTCGAATACAAGATAGTCCGTAACGCCACTCTGGATGGTAAACGTATTGATGGTCGTGCTGTTGATTCGGTCAGACCTATAAGTATTCGTACCGGCGTATTGCCAAGAACCCATGGTTCAGCCTTGTTTACTCGCGGCGAAACTCAAGCATTGGTTGTCGCCACTTTAGGCACTCAACGCGATGCACAGATCATTGACGCATTGGCTGGCGAATACAAAGAGCCATTCATGTTGCATTACAATTTTCCTCCCTACAGCGTCGGCGAAACCGGCTTTGTCGGCTCACCTAAACGTCGCGAAATTGGTCATGGCCGCTTAGCGAAACGCGGTGTTGCGGCCGTATTGCCAAACATGGAAGAGTTTCCTTACACTATTCGTGTGGTCTCTGAAATCACTGAATCTAATGGTTCCAGCTCAATGGCTTCTGTCTGCGGCAGCAGCTTGGCATTAATGGATGCGGGTGTGCCTATTACTACACCGGTTGCTGGTATCGCAATGGGATTGATCAAGGAAGGCGATAGATTCACTGTATTGTCTGACATCATGGGTGATGAAGATCATTTGGGCGACATGGACTTCAAAGTTGCCGGTTCATCAGAAGGTATTACAGCCTTGCAAATGGACATTAAAATTGATGGCATCACTGCTGAAATCATGAAAGCTGCATTGGAACAAGCCAAACATGGCCGGTTGCATATACTCGGTGAAATGAACAAAGCTTTATCATCAACACGCGATGAAATGTCTGACTTCGCACCGCGAATTATTACTTTCAAAATTGACCCAAGCAAAATTCGCGAAGTGATCGGCAAAGGTGGTGCGACTATTCGCAGCATTACCGAACAAACCGGCGCAAGCGTTGATTTGACCGATGATGGCGTTGTTAAAGTTGCCTCAGTTGATAAAGCGGCCGGTGAAGAAGCGCGGCGTCTTATCGAGGAAATTACTGCAGAAGTTGAAGTAGGTAAAATTTACGAAGGTAAAGTTGTCAGGCTGATGGATTTCGGCGCTTTTGTTACTATTTTGCCTGGCAAAGATGGCTTAGTGCATATTTCTCAGCTTTCTGATGAGCATGTCGACAAAGTCAGTGACAAAGTAAACGAAGGTGATGTGGTTAGAGTCAAGGTACTTGAAATTGATCGTCAAGGTAGAGTTAGGCTAAGCATGAAAGATATCGAAGCCGTATAGACGAAATTTAATGCTGTAACCTTAAAAAGGGGTGATTGCTTTAGCAATCACCCCTTTTTTATGTCTTGCCATTTATCAATTAACTTTAGTGGAGCAATTCCCAGACTGGCTGTATTTGTTTGGGTAATGGCGCAAGCCGGCCAAGCTCTACCCACACATTTGCTGGGTTGTGAAAATCTGAACCGACAGAGCCGGCCAATTGAAACTGACTGGCAAAAAGACTGGTGCGTCTTATTTCATCTGGATTAGTTCTGCCGGTGACTACTTCCATGGATTGGCCGCCAGCATCTTTAAAAGACGTAAGCAGGCGCCTTAGCCTGCTGGCAGTTAATTTATAACGTAACGGATGTGCCAATACAGCTACGCCGTTGGCTTCAGTTATCCAGCTGACTGCGTCTCTTAGTTCTGCCCAAGTAGTCGAAACATACGCAGGTTTGCCGCTTCCTAAATAGCGATCGAAGGCTTCTTGCTGGGTCGACACATGGCGTTGTGACAACAAAAAATCAGCAAAATGGGTGCGAGTAATCATGCCGGCGCCGGCGATCTCTTTTACCGCTGCCAATGCGCCGGGAATACGATTTTTAGCGAGTTTGGCCGCAATTTGTTCGGCGCGTTCTGTACGAATCAATTGCAGATTGTGTATGCCAGCTGTCAACGTTGGATTTAAAGGATCAATACCTAAACCGACGATATGAAAGCAGTGATTTTGCCAGCTGGTGGATAATTCAATGCCATTGATAAGATGAATTCCGTTGGCATCGGCAGTCGCTTGGGCCTCTGTCAAACCTTGAGTGGTGTCGTGATCAGTTAATGATAAGTGGGTAACACCATGTTGACTGGCACGTTGTACCAGTTCAGTTGGCGATAAAACGCCATCAGAGGCGGTTGAGTGGCAATGTAGATCGTATATCTCAGACATGTTTATTGGTATTCACCATACAATTTTGCGTAAAGGCCCTGCTGATTGATTAATGTTTCGTGGCGGCCTTGCTCGCAGATTTTGCCTTCTTCGAAGACATAAACATGATCGGCTTGTTTAACGGCACTTAATCGATGAGCAATGATAATAGTGGTTCGGTTTTTCAAAAATAAACTAAGTGCCTTGTGTAGTTTATGTTCTGTTTCGCTATCCAACGCTGACGTCGCTTCGTCCAATATCACCACGCTTGGGTTAGTGACTACCATGCGGGCAATCGCCATGCGTTGGCGTTGACCGCCGGACAAACGCATTCCTTGCCGGCCGACGATCGTATCCAGGCCCTGTTCGAGATCTTTTACTGTCTCGAAGAGCTGAGCGATGGTTAAGGCATTCCATAATTGTTCATCTGTGGCGGGTTTACCTAAGGTTAAATTAGCGCGAATGGTGTCATTAAAAAGAATGGGATGCTGCAGTACCGTTACAACATGCTCCCTGACAACATCAAGACCAATTTGGTCGATAGGTACATCATCAAAGTAAATTTGGCCCTGATCTGGCGGGTATAGCCCTATTAATGTTTGCACTAACGTGGATTTGCCGCCGCCACTTGCACCAACCAATGCAACTTTTTCACCGGCTTTAATATGTAATTGGATGCCGTTAAGAACTTTTTCATCACCATAACTAAAATGCAGGTTGTCGACCTTGATTGATAAGGTTTTTTTGTTGAGGAAAGGATCGTTAATGTGCGGGTAATCCGGCTCCTGTTTTAAGGCGCCGAGTCGATTAATGCGGGTTAATGCAGCTTTTGCGGCAAAAAAAGCGTATTGAATACTGAGTATTTCTTGTACTGGTGCCATCATAAACCAGAGATACCCAAAGACTGCCAACATTTGGCCAATACTAAGATCAGAGTAAAACACCATTAGCATCGCGCAAGCACGAAAAATATCGAAGCCAAATAAGAACACTAGAAAGCTTAAGCGCGAGGCGGCATCACTTTTCCAGGCAAAGGCAATGGAGGTATCTTTTACTGAGCGGGCGGAATCGATTAATTGGTTGCAATAATGGCGTTCGCGGTTGCTGGAACGAATTTGATTGATGGCTTCTAAAGTTTCTGTTAACGATTGCTGGAATACTTCATAGGCTGAGTTTTCTTTGGATTTAAGGTCTTTTACTCGTGAGCCTACCGTACGTGTAAAGTAAATAACGATAGGATTTAGTAACAAGATGAACAGGCCAAGTTGCCAATGCATCCATAACAAAATAACGCCCGTACCGGCGATGGTTAATATAGCCACCAATGATTTGCTGATGGTGTTGCCAACAAAATTATCAATGGTATCGAGATCTTTAACTAAATAAGTCACTACCGTGCCAGTTCCCAAGCTTTCATATTCGGACATGGAAATAGTTTGTAAATGACTAAGCAGGCGCTTGCGAATACGGAAAACAATATCTTTAGAAATAACCGAAAATTGTCGCGACTGAATGACACCAAAAATGATGGCAATAATGCGTAGTATTACGCTGATTACCAGCACTATGGTGATATAGACGATAGGTAAATGCCATTCTGGAGGGGACAGTTTGTCTATTGTCGAAGTTATAAGGCCAGGCTTATTTAAAAGGACCTCATCAACCAGTAATGGCATTAATAAAGGAATAGGGACACTGACGACCATGGCCAAAATGGCAACTAAGTGGGCATAAAAGAGTTCTTTTTTATGCTCTAGGGCAATATGCCGAATGTTTGTCCAAGTATAAATTGGGGCTGTAGGTTTTGTTAGCACGGGATTGCGAGAATATAATCAGAATGTTGCGATTGTAACAGCTCGCTCTAGCTAAATTAACTGTCGTTGTATTGATAGATTTGAGATTTTTTGTGGGTAATTCTGATGTTCCGGCTGGTTTCTAAAAGCAAAACCAGCCGAATTTTCTGTTTAAGCGCTAGGTTCTTGCGCCTGATAGTTTGCGTGATAAGTCGTGTAAAGATAAACGGGAATATCAAGCCTACCCAGGTGGTTGTCAATAAGTGGCCAGACGTCATCCCATTCCAAGCCGCCGATTCCGGTGGCAAGTTTTGGTAGAGCTAAAGAATTGATCTTTTCATGTTCAATGACTTTTACCAGTGCACGTAATGCATGGTTAACAGTAGTCAACGTAGCTTTGCCTAAACGATGGTCATGGCTGTCTAAGCCTTCCTGGGTAATCAAATTAATGATGCGTACGCCATCAACACCACCCCAAAGCCATGCATCACCAGGTTCTGGATGATGTTTGTGGCACCAGTGATGAAAATCTTTATGCATGCCAGGGTATTGATTGTGCAATGCTAAGGCCAAACCTTTGTCCATAGGGTCATTGATTCTTACACCATGTGCGATAGCTTGGGCTTTGCTAAGTAAAATATCACCTTCAACTTGATAAATCATAATTTCCCTTTTAGTTATGTATTGCTAGTAACAATTTGGTTATTGATTGCTAAATCAAGTTGAATAATAAAATTGCAAAATCGGGCGCTTTTGAGTCTTAACGTAAGTTAAAAATAGCGTTACCGTCTGCCTTTTTTACCTGCTGTGACGTCTTCGAATTTAACTTTTAATGGTTTGCCGCAGTATAGATTGCCATCTAAGCTGGTTATTGCTGCTCTTGCTTCGTGACCTTCCATGCCTACAAAGCCGAAGCCGCGGCATTTGCCACTAAAAATATCAGAAACAAGTTGGATGGAGCGTACTTTGCCGTATTGGGAGAATAATGCTTGCACAGATTCTTCGGTGGCGTCGCTAGGTAAATTTCCTACAAAAAGTCGTTTCAAAAGACATATCCTAAAAATTTGGTTAGTTTATATTAAAGGCCGGTAGGCCATTTATACATAGATAAAAAATAGTATTGTTTTTAAGCGGCGGCCACATTTAATGCTTGTGGACCTTTAGCGCCGGATTCCACGTCATAGCTTACAGATTGGCCTTCTGCCAAGGTTCGAAAACCTCCATTAGCAGCGATGGCAGAAAAATGTACAAATACATCTGCACTGCCGTCATTTGGGGAAATAAAACCAAAACCTTTAGAATCGTTAAACCATTTAACGGTACCAGTTGCCATTAGACACTCCTAAAATAAATCAATAAAAAATTTGATTGCAAATCATGCCGGGCAATTTTGAGGAGAAAAGCGAATGGAATTTCTGAAAAAATAGCTGAATAACATGCAAAGATTGGGTAGATGTCTTAAAACTGAGTATAAGTACATGTACCTAGTTTTCTATTATAAAGTTATCTGACCCTTATAACCATCTTAAAATTTGCCGGTTAGTAATCAGTGCTGGCGATAATTATGGTCATAACGTCTTCCATGACCTTCATTCTGGGAATGATGTTCGTGATGTTCGTGATGTTCGGAATGGTGAGTTCGTTCTTCATGCTCGTTGCGAGGCCTTGAATATGAACCCTGCCATGATGAACGAGGATTGGGTCGATAACTTGGTTGTTGAGGATGATAGTGATGACTATAAGTTTCGTATCCTCCTGCATAATAACTTCTGTTATAGGAGGAAGCAGGATAATAAGAGTGGTTTTGAGGGTAATGGGCGCAACCTGTTGTGGCAATTACTAAACTAGCAAGTAACAGCTTTTGAACTAATGTATTCATGTTCGACTCCGACTCTCAATAATTGAATGACGGAGGAATTTTATATAGGGCACACTGAATGCTTAGTGAATCAAAGTTAAAAAAACATTTATTCAATCAAATAATAATATCTTCCACTATCTATGAAACACCCTGTTATTGATGCACAAATTACTCCTGAAGGTCGTTTGGATATATTGTCTAAACTCGAAGTCAATACACTTCTTGATACCAGTCAGGGTGGGTTATACCAACTATTTCGCAATTGTTCCTTAGCGGTGCTCAATTGTGGCAGCGATATGGATGATGGCAAGGAATTACTGAATCGTTATCCAAATTTTGATATTCGAGTGATTCAGGAACAACGAGGTATCAAATTAGAAGTCAAGAATGCCCCCGCGCATGCTTTTGTAGACGGCAAGATGATAAGAGGAATTAGTGAGCATTTGTTTGCCGTGCTACGTGACATTATTTTTGTTAGCGACGAGATAAACGATAACCCCAAATTTGATCTTAATGTTTCCGGAGGTATTAGTAATGCTGTATTCCATATTCTTCGAAATGCCAATATTTTGAGACCTATGACAAATCCCAATCTTGTAGTGTGCTGGGGTGGGCATTCCATTAACCGTGAAGAATATCAATATACCAAGCAAGTTGGTTACGAATTGGGTCTACGCGGCTTGAATATTTGTACTGGCTGCGGGCCTGGCGCAATGAAAGGCCCAATGAAGGGGGCGACTATTGGCCATGCTAAACAACGAATCAAAAATGGGCAATATCTAGGAATTACCGAGCCTGGAATTATTGCTGCAGAATCACCTAATCCGATTGTCAATGAATTGGTCATCTTGCCAGACATAGAAAAACGTCTGGAAGCTTTTGTCAGAATGGGGCATGGCATTGTTGTGTTTCCAGGCGGCGCAGGCACCGCCGAGGAAATTCTTTACCTATTAGGCATTTTGTTACATCCGGACAACAAGGATATGCCGTTTCCATTGATATTTTGTGGCCCGGAAAGCTCACGTAGCTACTTTAGGCATATCGATCAATTTATTGCCGGCACTTTGGGACAAGAAGCTCAGCAACGCTATCAAATAATTATTGAACAGCCTGATTTGGTTGCTAGAGAAATGCAGGTAGGCATTAGACAAGTCCGAGAGTTTCGCAAGTCTGCAGGAGATGCTTATTACTTCAATTGGTTGCTGAAAATTGATCAAGTTTTCCAGCAACCGTTCAATCCGACGCATCATAATATGCGCAGCTTGGAGTTACATAAAAATCAATTGAGTCATCAACTTGCTGCCAATTTAAGGCGAGCTTTTTCCGGGATTGTCGCCGGTAATGTGAAGAATGAAGGTATTCTAGCCATTGAAAAATATGGGCATTTTGATATCCGTGGTGATCTGGACATTATGCGTCTCATGGATTCATTGCTGACTTCATTTGTTGAGCAACACCGTATGAAATTGCCTGGCAAGCTATATGTACCTTGCTATCGCATAATTCAGTAGTCAATCAATAGGGGCTGTCATTAGTCTTGGATTGTAGGGCTGCATAGGTCAAAAGTTAAATTCGGTTTGAGGTTTCACCCCAAACCAGTTGATAATAACGGCATTGTTAATTCAACTAATAGAGAAAAAATGAGTAATGTATTTAGTTTTACAGGTACGATTGGTCGCGATGCCGAAGTAAGATATTTACCATCCGGACAGGCTGTGTTGAATGTCGCTGTTGCAAACAACGTGGGTTTTGGTGATAAACAGCAAACGCTATGGATTACTGTTGCCTTGTGGGGTAAGCGTGCGGAAGGGCAACTGCAAAATTATCTAAAAAAAGGTCAGCAGGTTTTCGTCTCTGGTGAATTGACGCAGCGCGAATACCGTGCCAATGATGGAACTACGAAAACTAGCTTGGAATTAAATGCCAATATTTTAGATTTGGTTGGCAAAAGGGGCGACTCGGGTAGCTCGCAACAACAAAGCTATCCAACATCTCCGGCATCAACATCATCTGTTGCCGAATCAAGAACTGTGTCGGATAATTTTGATGCACCCTACGATGACGATATACCCTTCTAAAAATATTTTTTAGCATTTAAGCACTATTCAATTGAACGGATAAAACATGATTAAAATGCCTTGGTATTCAAATAGAAAAATATTAGTTGTGTCCATTCTTTCAGCGTTATCAATGCTTGAAGGATGTAACAAAGAAGAGGATTCCGAGGCGCATTTACAGCGGGGCAAGGAGTATTTCGAGAAAGGGGAATACGATAAAGCTAAATTGGAATTGAAGTCTTCCAATCAAACAGATCAAGAAACTGCTGAGACTTATTACTACCTGGCTTTGTTGGATGAAAAAAACCAGCAGTTCAAAGCGATGAAGGAAAATCTAACCAGAACTATCGAGTTAGCGCCTACCTTTACTGCTGCCAGGCTAAAGTTAGGCAAAGTGTTATTGCTATTCGGACAGTTAGATGAGGCGACGGAGCAGGCTGAATATGTGCTAAAGGATGAAAGTCAAAATCTTGAAGCATTAACATTAAAAGCTTCAATTTTGATTAGGCAAAAGAAAGAAGCAGACGCGTTGGCGATTCTCGATAATATTTTGAAAGATCATCCAGATAATGCTGATGCATTGTCTTTAAAAGCGATGGTTTATATGGAAAAAGAAGACTATCCAAAAGCATTGGAATTAATTGAAGCAGCTAAAAAATATGATCCTAAAAATATCAGCTTAGATATATTTAAAATCCAAATGGATGCAAAAACTAAAAATTTGGATGCAGTAATTACCGATTATCAAAAATTAGTTGAGTCCAATCCAGATAATCAAGAGTTTAAGATAACATTGGCAAAAATCTATTCTCAATCTGGTAAAACAAAAGAAGCAGAAGATGTATTGCAAGGCCTCGTAGATTCAGAACCCAACAATATAAGGGCAGAATTGCTGTTGCTTGATTTTTATCAAGCAACAGGCCCAGACAAAATCGACAAGCAATTTTTGCAATTCACTGAGCAACATAAAAAACAGCCTCGTATGTTGTTAGCTTTAGCAGATTGGATGATTGCCAGAAAGAACTTTGATCAAGCTAAAAAAGTACTAAATACGGTTATCGAATTAGAAGAAAACTCCAATGTTGGGTTAGGTGCTAAAACAATTTTGGCAAAAATCGCTTTTGATTTGAAAAAGACTGATGAAGCACAAAAGATTGTCGATGAAATTTTGGAGTCAAATTCCAATTATGACGATGCAAAAATTCTTAATGCCAGATTGCTATTGGTTAAAGAGCAGTACGATGAAGCTATCGATCTGTTAACTAAGGTAACCTGGAGCAAGCCTGATTCAGATGAAGCAATGTTGCTACTGGCACAATCTCTTTTAGTTAAGGGAGATACTAAACAGGCTGATAAACAATTTATAAGTGCTTTACAAGCTAATCCAGGGAACTTACAGGCTTTTGTTTATGTGTATGAAAAATCACTAAAGGCTGGGGACTTACAATATGCAAAAGAAATACTTGAAAAAACACTTAGGCTTTATCCTGCCAATCTAGGCTTACTTGAAAAGCAAGGCCAATTACATTTGTCAGAAAAGAATTGGAGTGCAGCTAAGGAAACTGTAGAGAAAATAGCCAAAACACCTGATCCGCTTGCAAATAATTTAGCATCAATCTTGTCAGGAAAAATTCTTCAAGGGCAGGGTGAATATGCTAAAGCTGCTGAAATATATAAACAAGTTTTGGCCCAAATCCCTGAAAATAGTGATGTACTAGGGAATCTTGCACAATGCCATGAAAAATTGAATAAACGGGGGGAAATGATTGTTTTTTTAAACAATATGCTCAATAAAAATTCCCAAAATATTTCTGCGGGCATTTTATTGAGTGACTTGCTGATCTTAGATAAGCAGTTTGATAAAGCATCAGTAATTTTAGCCGGCCTTATTACCAATAATACTAGAATCGCGTCTTTATACATTTCACAAGCAAATGTCAAATTAGCGCAAAATGATAAGCAAGGTGCCTTATCTGTTTATCATGAAGGACTTAAATATAACCCCGATGATCTTAAGCTAACTTTATCTTTAGCCGCTTTGAATAAAGTAATGGGGGATTATGCAGCAGCGATTGAACGATATGAGTCTTTGCTAGTAAAAAATCCTTTATTTGATATAGCTATTAATAATTTGGCTATAGTATTGGCTGAAAATTACGACGATGAAGTACACCTTAAAAAAGCTGGTGAATTAGCTGAAAAGTTAAAAGATTCACCACAGCCCTACTATAAAGATACCTATGCATGGGTTTCAATCAAGCGAGGTGAGTTTCGCCAAGGCTTGAGCATCCTTAATGACCTTGTTACCAAGTTTCCAGATGAACCTATATTTAGGTACCATTTGGCGTTTGCTCATCATAAAAATGGTCAAATAGGATCAGCAATATCGGAACTAAAGCAATCGCTTGAAATAGCAAAAAGAAAAGGCGCATTTCCTGAGCAAAAAAATGCTGAAAAACTGCTTGAGGAAATTTTAGCTAAGCCAAAACAAAGTTGAGTTTTCCTAGATTGTATCTATGCTTAAATTAAAAACTGATAGGATAATATTTTGAAAATACTAGTTACCGGTGCAGCTGGTTTTATAGGCTCTAGTCTTAGTGTGAGATTATTGGAGCGTGGTGATGAAGTTGTTGGAATTGACAATCTAAATGATTATTACGACGTAAATTTAAAATTAGCTAGGTTAGAGCGGTTAAAAAAATATGCGAATTTTAAGTTTATAAAATGTGAAATTGCCGACAGACACTCGATGGAAGAGCTTTTTGCTAAAGAGCAGTTTCAACGGGTGATGCATTTAGCAGCTCAAGCCGGGGTAAGGTATTCAATTACCAATCCCCATGCATACATAGATTCAAATATTGTTGGCTTTTTAAATATCCTAGAAGGCTGTCGATACAACAATGTTGAGCATTTGGCCTATGCTTCGTCAAGTTCGGTATATGGTGCAAACACCACCATGCCATTTTCTATCCATGATAATGTCGATCATCCAGTTTCACTTTACGCTGCAAGTAAAAAAGCTAATGAGTTGATGGCTCATACCTATAGTCATCTTTACAACTTGCCAACGACTGGGCTACGTTTTTTTACTGTATACGGCCCATGGGGCAGGCCGGATATGTCACTGTTTATGTTTACTCGAAATATTATTGAAGGCAAACCAATAGATGTTTTCAACTACGGCAATCATCGTCGTGATTTTACTTATGTGGATGATATTGTCGAAGGAGTAATCAGAGTTATAGATAAACCAGCACAAGGTGATCCCAATTGGTCAGGTGATAATCCAGACTCGGCTTCTAGTCATGCGCCTTATCGAGTTTATAATATTGGAAATAATAATCCTGTGCATTTACTAACTTTTATTGAGACGTTGGAAAAATGCCTGGGTAAATCAGCGGTAAAAAACATGCTTCCTCTACAAGCTGGCGATGTGCCTGATACTTACGCAGATGTTTCAGATTTGGTGACCGATTTAGGATATAAGCCCGCAACATTGTTGGAAGACGGTATTAAAAATTTTGTTGAATGGTATAAGAAATTTTATAGGATCGATTAATGAGTAAACATAATAGGAAAATATCAGTTGTCGGTTTAGGCTACGTTGGTTTGCCTGTGGCTGTAGAGTTCGGTAAAACTCAGCAAGTTGTTGGTTTTGATATTAATTCAGTTCGAGTTGATGAATTGAAGCAAGGGATAGAACGAACAAACGAGGTTGAGCTTGATGAGCTTGCATCAGCCGACATTTTATTTACATGTGACCCTACTGACCTTAAGAAAGCAGATTTTCACATTATCGCTGTACCAACACCGGTAAACCAAGCTAAACAACCAGATTTAACACCTGTTATTAGTGCGTCAAGAACAGTTGGGCGACAGTTAAAAAAAGGCGATATTGTTGTTTATGAATCAACAGTATATCCAGGCGCAACCGAAGAGGATTGCATTCCAGTACTTGAGCAAGAATCTGGTTTAAAGTGGGGTGAGGATTTCAATGTAGGGTACTCACCAGAACGTATCAACCCAGGCGATAAAGTCCATACTTTTAAGACTATTACTAAAGTAGTTTCAGGAGATACCCCTGAAACTCTTGCCTGCGTAGCTGCTGTTTATGAGTCCGTTGTTGTTGCTGGGGTACATAAAGCCGCAACTATAAAAGTCGCTGAAGCTGCTAAAGTTATTGAAAATACTCAGAGAGATTTAAACATCTCATTAATGAATGAGTTAGCATTAATCTTTAATAAAATGAACATTGATACTAGAGATGTATTGGCTGCCGCTTCTTCAAAATGGAATTTTTTACCTTTTGATCCTGGACTAGTGGGAGGTCATTGTATTGGTGTTGATCCTTACTATCTGACTTATAAGGCCGCGGTACTTGGGTATTCACCACAAGTTATTTTGGCTGGACGCAGCATTAATGACAGCATGGGCAGCTTTATTGCAGCCCAGGCAGTTAAAGAACTGATAAAGAAAGGTGTGACCGTTAAAGGTAGTGTAGTGACTATTCTGGGATTCACTTTTAAAGAAAATGTACCAGACATTAGAAATACTCGAGTCATAGATATTGTTAATGAATTGCAAGACTATGGCATAAATGTTCAAGTGTTTGATCCAATGTCAGATACTCATGAGGTTTTTGAAGAATATGGTCTCGAATTAGTAGGTAGTGAAGAAGATTTGAAAGTAGCACAGGCTTTGATTTTTGCAGTCCCGCATCAATATTTTTTAGATAAAAATTGGTCATATTTGACAGGCTTGTTAGAAAACCACAATGGTGTAGTTATTGATGTCAAAGCAAAATTGGATAGAGGCAATGTCCCTAATGGTGTGACATTGTGGAGACTTTGATCTTTGGGTTATTTCCTAACATAACGAAATCTTGGTTTAAGATATTGAGAGGGTGAAGGTGGGATTTTTTTATAAATTTAGGCTTGCATATCTGTTTGTTTCACTGGCTCCAGGCTGTGGATATAATCAATTGAGTCAGGATGATGTAGTGGCTGTGCCCTCAGATTACACTTATATAATCGGTCCCGGAGATAGTGTAAATATTTTTGTATGGGGTAATCCAGATATTTCAACAACCGCAACAGTTCGCCCAGATGGAAAAATAACTATTCCGTTAGCGGAGGATTTGCCTGCTAGCGGCAAAACACCTTCCCAATTAGCTAGGGAAATGGAGAAAAAGCTTGCTAAATATGTTCGTGATCCGCAGGTTGTTATTATGGTTGGTGGATTTCAGGGAGTATACAGTCAACAAGTACGGATTGTTGGTCAATTAAGTGGCGGTGGCGGTGGCGGTGGTCGATTTTCTGCCAAGGCTTTTCCATATAAAAAAGATATGACTTTGCTGGATCTAATGATTCAACTTGGAGGTTTAGGGCAATATTCAGACGGCAATAGAGCAAGCATTGTGCGAAATGTCAATGGAGAACTTCAGCAGTTTGGCATTAGAATCGATAGTTTAATTGATGATGCCGATTTATCCGCGAATGTTTTAATTTTACCTGGCGATATTGTTATTATTCCAGAAGCATTTTTTTAACGGCAAATTAAAAGTCAATTACTAATGATATGAAGGGCAGTTAAATAATATGCAAGAACAATTATCCGCAATACTTTATTACGTTAAAGGAACATTAAAATATAAATGGACTTTACTAGCTGTTGCTTCACTACTATCCATTAGTGGGTGGGTATTCGTTTTAACTATGCCTGATAAATATGCTTCTGAGGCTAGGGTTCATGTCGAAACAAGAACCATGCTGCAACCGTTGCTGCATGGTATGGCGATTCAATCAGATATCAGAGGTTTGCTTAGAGTGATGCAGATGTTAATGTTTACTAAAAGCAATATCGAGCAAATAATTAAACTGTCTGATTTAAATAAAACAGTTAAAACTGAAGGTGAAAAGCTAGCTTTAGTAGCGCAATTAAAAAAAGACATTCAAATAAACGGTGGGGTTGAGGATATTTTTACAATAAAGTATCAAGCAAAAGATCCCGTAATGGCTAAAAATGTTGTACAAGCTGTATTAACTGTTTTTTCTGAGCAAACCCAATTAAATACTTCAGGTGATACTACGGATGCACAGCGTTTTATTGAAAATCAAATTCAAGATTATGAAACTCGTTTAAGAAATGCAGAAAAGGCTAGGGAAAATTTTCAGCGTGCAAACCTTGGTTTACTTCCTGGTCAGGGAGGTGGACAAATTGGTCAGATTCAGGAGATGACAACCGCATTAGAAGAAGCAAATTTGAGTCTGAAAGAAGCCATTTCTAGAAAAGAAACCTTACAAGAACAATTTGATGAAGCATTGGCTTCCGAAGAAGATGAGTGGGGGGGGGATGAGTCGGGTGGTGAAGCGACGGAAGAAAGCCCTCAAATTAGTTCACTCAAGCAAAGAAGAGATGACTTACTTATAAAGTTCACAAACAAACATCCGGAAGTAGTCCATATTGATAAGACAATCAAAGGCCTGGAAAAAATTAGAAAGGAGAAGTTGGCAAAAACCGATGATGCAGGGCTTTTAAGTTCAGCTGTAAAAACTAATCCATATGCACAGTCAATTAAAATTGCTTTAAATGAAGCAGATGCAAATATAGCATCTATACGTTCTCGGGTAGAAATTTACCAAAAGCGATTGGAGAAAGCACAGGAAGAAATAAATACCCGGTTATCTGTAGAAACGGAAATGCAAAATTTAAATCGCGATTACAGTGCAATTAAAAGTAATTATGAGAATCTACTAGCTAGTAGAGAGCAAGCACGGATGACTGAAAAGGTCGGTGACCAGGCTGAGGCGTTAAAATTTAAAATTGCAGATCCACCCAACACTCCATTGAAACCTTCATCGCCTAATCGCTCTTTGTTTTATACTGGAATATTAGCTGGAGGTACCGTCTTAGGATTGTGTGTATCTTTTTTAATTCATTTGCTTAGACCAACAATTATGACGCCATTACAGCTTAGACAGGTTACAGGTCTTCCTGTGCTAGGTACTGTTTCAATGAAACTCAATAGTGGTAAAGTAGAAAAAAATCGAAAATATTTGGCTATATATGCTGCCACATGGTCAGGGCTAGTTTTGATTTATTCATGTTTTATGATGATTGATATTTTTGAAATAAAAATTCCAGGTCTTTCCATATTGTTGAAGAGTATTAACTGATAGAAATATGGAGAGATTGTAATGAGTATTATTGAAAAAGCTTTCAACAAAGCAAAAGGTCAAGGACAGATCACAAATAATCCAATCCAGGCACTGAATGAAGATCGTAATCTTTTAAATGTTACTGGGGTTGAAAAAGAGACTTGTATTGATGTTAGTAAGCCCAGTACCAGCTCATCTAACGAAAGCAAGATGGCAGAAATTGACTGGGTTAAGTTAGCTGAATTAGGCTTTGTAACTCCTGGCGATTCAAATACTCAAGCTATTGAAGAGTATAGGAATATCAAACGGCCTTTAGTTAATAACGCCTTCGGTGAAGCAAGTTCAGGAATTGAACGCGCAAATTTAATCTTAATAACAAGTAGTGTACCTGGGGAAGGTAAAACATTTACCGCTATTAATCTAGCACTTAGTATCGCAAATGAACGAGATAAAAAAGTGCTTTTGATTGACGCAGATGTCGCTCGACCGTCAGTTTCTAAAACCTTGGGAATTCAGTCATCACCTGGATTGATTGAATATTTGGAAGGTCAGGATGTTGAGTTTTCCGATATTGTTCTGAAAACTAACATGCCGGGGCTTAGAATTATTCCCGCAGGTAAGCAACATAAGCATTCTACTGAATTACTAGCAAGTAACAGAATGGTTTTGTTAGCCCAACAATTAAGCAATAGATACCCTGATCGAATTGTTATTTTTGATTCACCGCCACTTCTTGCAGCAACCCAGGGGCAAGTATTAGCTGAATTAGTTGGGCAGGTTGTTCTGGTCATTGAGGCTGAGACCACACCTCAGAGCATGGTAATGGAATCGGCTAGCCGGTTGGCATCTTGTGATGTGGTTTTGACAGTTTTAAATAAAGCTAAAAGCACTGGGGATGCTGGTTATTATGGATATGGGCAGTATGCGCACTGATGGTGCTTGTGAACTAAAACCGTTCGCAATATTACGTTTTCTCCAGATGAGGGGCATACCATTTATATATCTGATTGGATTTAATGATGTAGCTTATCCTTACAGTTTAACAGTGACCCCTACTGCAACTATCCAGGAAACATATTCCGATAATATCAATTTATCTTCTGATAAGAAGCAAAATGCTTTTGTTACAGAATTGAATCCTGGAGTTTCTATTATTAGACAATCAGCACGATCTATGTTGGATTTTAATTATAGAATGCAAAACATATATAATTCTGGCGGTAATTCGGGTTTAAAAACATTCAATCAGCTTCAATATAATTCGCACAGTATTTTCATACCAGATCGGCTTTTTTTAGATTCACGAAGTTCAATTTCACAACAGAATTTAAATAATAATCGCTTGGCAAACGATAATATATCAGGTGCAGGTAATAGTACAAATGTTTCAACCTTTGGCTTATCTCCGTATTGGACACCACATTTTAGTAATTTTGCCAATGGTAATTTTCGAGCTAACTTTGATACATTTACTGTAGGAAGCGGTGCAACAGCTAATCAAAACTCAATATCGAATTCACCGGCACCTATTTCGGACTCTGCGAACTTGAGTGAAGTGGTACAGTTAACAAGTGGCAATTACTTCAAAAGAATTAATTGGTATTTGTCATTTAATAATTATGACAGCATTAGAAGCCAAGGAGATGATATAAAGTTTCAAAACTCATCAGGACTAATAAGAACTCATATTAATAAATATTTTAATGTGTTTGCCCAAGCCGGTTATAGCAATAATACTTTTCAGTCTATTAACAATAACCAGGGAAATGGCGCTTTTTATACAGTTGGAGGGCAATGGACGCCAAGTCAGCACTATAGTATTGAGGTTGGTGCGGGTAACAATAGCCATGTTACTGTAAAAATTTCCCCTATGCAGCGTTTGAACTGGGTTACGACTTACCGTGACAATTCTGTTGGTTTAAATACCAGTCAAACCAGTCAAGTAGGTCAAGTAGGTCAAGTAGGTACGACCTGGGAAACAGCGTTGACTTACCAAACAAGACAGTCGAACTGGTCAATAACTCATAATAATCTTACCACCACATCTCAACAAATTCTTTTGCAAGATCAGAAGAATCTGACTAATACTCAAGCTGCTAGTCCAATTATTACGCAACAAACGCCAAGATCTATTAATAATGGTTATTTATCTGACGAAGTAATTGTTCAAAAAATATGGAATGCTTCAGTATCATATATAACTGGTAAAAGTACTGTATCTACCAATGCATATAGTCGGGATAGTGTATATCAAATTAGTGGAAGCAAACAAAAAGCAACAGGCTTAAATGCAACATGGAATTGGAAGTTTGCTAGTCAAACCAGTGCATATTTGAGACCACAGTGGCAACAAACTGAATATGGAGATACTAATAATAAGGATCAATATTACGATATTTCCGTTGGCCTAACTCGTACTATTACCCCTCAAATGAACGGTAGATTAGAAATTAGGCATTCAGATCAAAGTTCTGATATAGATACTAATAACTATCAAGAAAATCGTGCCACAGCTAGTTTATTTATGAGATTTTAATTATGTACGATGGTTTTTATAATTTAAATAAAAAGCCTTTTCAATTATCCGCTGATACTGAATTCTTTTTTAACAGTGCGGTACATAGAAGAGCATTAGCATATATGCGTTATGGCCTGACGCAGGGTGAAGGTTTTGTTGTTGTGACTGGTAAACCCGGTACAGGTAAAACTATGCTAGTCAAAGAGCTAGTTAAAAGTTTAGATAATGACAATATTGCTATAGGGATAATGGTTTCATCCCAGGTCGGGGCAGATGATTTGTTGAAGATTATTTCAGCTACTTTTGGCTTACCTTATGATGGTGAAGACAAATCAACGTTGTTGACTAGGATTCAACGATTCTTCATTCAGCAAGCCAGGGAAGGTAAAAGAGTATTGATGATTGTCGATGAAGCGCAAAACCTTCCCAAGGATTCATTGGAAGAGTTGCGTATGTTGACCAACTTTGAATTATCCGGCAAGGCGCTGTTTCAAATTTTCTTAATAGGGCAGCCTGAATTGGGTGAAACGTTGTTTCTGCCCGAATTAGAACAATTGCGGCAGCGTATTGTTGCAACTTATCAGTTGAAGCCCTTAAGTGAAGAAGAAACAAAAAGCTATATTTTATTTCGATTGGAAAAAGCAGGTTGGAATAAAACCCCTGAGTTCGAAGATGATATATTTGCAGTAATTTGCTCTTATACCCAAGGAATTCCGCGAAGGATAAATACCTTATGCGATAGGGTGTTACTATTTGGTTATCTTGAAGAGTTAGCCGTTATCGGCTTGGCAGCTGTAAATAAAGTGATAGCAGAAATCGAGGAAGAGTCATCAGTTGTAACAGATGAATTTCATGATCTAGTTTCGGCGTCAACATCACCGACAATTAACGCTGATGGCACACTAATCGAACGAATTCAGGCGCTAGAAAAAGTGGTTTTTTCTTTGCAGAACACACTTAATAAGGAAAGAACATTGTTGCGTAAAGCTATTTTGATCCAACTAGACCTGGATAATGTATACGATGATCTTCCTGGACAAGAATAGGACCGCTGAATGAGTAAGAAGACCCTGATATGTGTGGTAGGTGCGCGGCCTAATTTTATGAAAATGGCACCTATTATCAAGCAGTTGAATTGCCTAAAGGAAACTGTTTCAGTCTATTTAGTACATACCGGCCAACATTATGATCAGGCAATGAAGGCTTCGTTTTTTGAGCAACTTGGTATTCCTGAGCCTGATGTTGATTTGGGCGTCGGATCTGGATCCCATAGTGACCAGACAGCCAATATTATGTTGCGTTTTGAACCTGTTCTGGATGCTGTCAATCCGTGTGCGGTTCTAGTTGTTGGTGATGTCAACTCAACCATTGCTTGCAGCTTGGTGGCAGTTAAAAAGCAAATTCCTGTTATTCATGTTGAAGCAGGTCTTCGTAGTGGTGATAGATCTATGCCGGAAGAAATTAATCGGATCTTAACTGATCAGATTTCTGATAGCTTGTTTACGACTGAGCGCAGCGCAGAAGCTAATTTGAATAAAGAAGGAATAGATAGTAAGCGTATCCATTTCGCAGGCAATGTGATGATTGATACCTTGTTGGCTAACTTACAACTGGCTAGTCCTTTTGCTGAGACGTTAAAAGACTATTGTGCTTCTGATGCAATTAAAGAAGGTGGATATGCATTGTTGACCATGCACAGACCTTCTAACGTTGATGATCCAGAAACGCTAACAAGATTATTACAAGTCATTGTTGATATTAGTGAGAAGTTACCGGTGATTTTTCCGGTGCACCCAAGAACACTTAGTCGCATTGAGCAAACAGGGCTATCAAAGCTTATAGCTTCAGGCAATATTATTTGTCTGCCGCCAGTTGGATATTTGCAAATCCTAGGTTTGATGAAGTCGGCAAAAATGGTCCTTACGGATTCTGGTGGGCTACAGGAAGAAACCACTGCTTTAGGTGTTCCTTGCGTGACTTTACGTGAGAATACCGAGCGACCGATTACTGTTGAACAAGGTACCAACACAATAGTCGGATCTGACGGCAATAAAATACAAGCATGCGTTGATGATATTCTGATTACAGGAGGTAAGTCTGGTCGGATTCCTGAATATTGGGATGGTAAAGCTGCCGAACGCATTGTTGAAGACATTAAGTCCCTTTATTTTTAAATTGCCTGCATGACTAATTCCATTTCTAAGTCAGATCGGGGGCTTATAAACGCCCTTACCGTCGATGTTGAAGATTATTTTCAAGTATCTGCATTCGAACCTTATATAGATAAAAAAGAGTGGGACAATCTTCCTCATCGTGTGGTGGAAAATACACTAAGGATACTCGATCTTTTTGAAGACAGAGGTGTAAAAGCGACTTTTTTTACCTTAGGTTGGGTGGCGGAGCGTTATCCGCATCTGATCCACCGTATTGTTAATGATGGGCATGAGTTAGCTTGTCATGGTTATGAACATATCCGTGTGACGGAGCAAACACCTGAGCAATTTCGTAGCGACGTCAGCAAAACAAAAAATATTTTAGAAGGGCTTAGTGGAAGCGAAGTTAAAGGCTATCGAGCAGCCAGCTACTCCATTGGAGCAAAAAACTTATGGGCCTTAGATGTCTTACAAGAGTTGGGTTTTCAATATAGCTCAAGTATTTATCCAGTTAAACATGATTTATACGGTATGCCGGAGGCACCAAGATTTATTTTTGAACCTATAGCGAATAATTCTTTCAAGGAAATCCCGATAACGACAGTTAGGTTTGGCGATAAAAACATACCTTGCGGTGGCGGTGGATTTTTCAGGTTTTATCCTTATGCCTTTTCCAAGTGGGCCTTCAAGCACGTCAATAACAAAGAACAACAATCGGGTATTTTTTATTTCCATCCTTGGGAAATTGATCAAGAGCAACCACGCCAGCAAGGCTTGAGCTTGAAAACCAAGACCCGTCACTATCTTAATCTCCATAAAATGGAAAGCAGAATCAATCAGTTACTAACTGATTTTAATTGGGACACTATGGAAAATGTTTTTTTGAAATAACTCCGCAGTTCCAGTCAACGAACCAAGCAGGTTAAATAAACATGATTAAAACACTGGACGCTGCCGATTATCAGCGCTGGAATGACTACGTTAGTACCAAACCCGAAGCGACTTTTTTCCACCAAGCCGGTTGGAAAGAAGTTATCGAAAAATCTTTCGGTCATAAAACCTATTATCTCTATGCCGAGCAAGAAGGAAAGGTCATCGGGATTTTCCCTTTAGTGCATATCAATAGTCTGCTGTTTGGTAATACGCTGGTTTCGAACGCTTTTTGCGTTTATGGCGGTATTGTCGCCGATGATGAACAGATTTATTCAGAGTTAGACACATACGCTTGTCAACTAGCTAAAGAGTTGGGTGTCGACTGTATGGAAGTTCGCAACAGAGAGCGCAAGTCGCCTGATCGACCTTTCAAAGATCTCTACGTCACGTTTAGGAAAGAACTCGACCCGGATGTGGAAAAAAATCTCCTGGCTATTCCCCGCAAACAACGGGCTATGGTTAGGAAAGGCATTGACGCCGGCCTTGTCAGCGTCATCGATGAAAATGTCGATAGACTTCATCTGGCCTATTCCGAGAGTGTTAGAAACCTAGGCACACCGGTGTTTTCAAAAAAATACTTTCAGACACTCAAAGATGTGTTCGCTGAGCAATGCGAAGTATTAACAGTTGAACGTGATGGGCAAATTATCGCCAGTGTGATGAACTTCTACTTTAGAGATGAAGTGTTGCCTTATTACGGTGGCGGCACTAGTTTGGCGCGCGACGTTAAAGGTAACGATTTTATGTACTGGGAAGTAATGCGCCGAGCTACGGAAAAAGGTGTGAAAATATTTGATTATGGCCGCAGTAAAATAGGAACCGGTTCTTATAGTTTCAAGAAAAATTGGGGCTTTAATCCGGAGCCGCTTTTTTACGAATTTCATCTAGTTAAATCCGATTCTTTGCCCGACATCAATCCGCTTAATCCAAAATATCAATTATTTATAGCCGCCTGGAAACGATTACCGCTGTTTGCGAGTCAATTATTAGGTCCGATGTTATCTAAAGACTTAGGCTAAACTCTATCTAAGCCCAGCGTATGGGCTAGTCTCAAGTAACTAACAGTCCCAGGCTCATATGGAAAACCTGCTTTTTCTTGTTCACAGAATTCCGTACCCCCCTAATAAAGGCGACAAGATACGCTCGTATCATTTGCTAAAACGGCTAGCGAAACATTATCAAGTCCATTTAGGTACTTATATTGATGATCCTGCTGATTGGCAGCACATTGATAAAGTTAATGCTATTTGCGTGAAAACTCATTATGTGGGGTTGACGCCGTGGCAGGCCAAAATAAAAAGCCTGAGCGGTTTGTTGAGTGGGCAGGCACTAAGTCTTCCTTACTACAACAATCAATCTATGCAGACTTGGGTTGACCAGAGCATTAACCAATATCAGATTAAAAAAGTACTGATATTTTCTTCGGTGATGGCGCAATTTATCAATGACAGTCACGATGTTGAGATGATTGTCGATTTTGTCGATGTTGATTCTGACAAGTGGCGGCAATACGCGGACAAAAAGTCAGGGCTGGCAAAATGGATTTATCAGCGTGAATCTGAATATTTGTTGAAATACGAACGTGTAATAGCCGCGAAAGCCAAAGCCGGTCTTTTTGTTTCCGAGCAAGAAGCTTTGTTATTTAAGCGATTGGCTCCTGAAGCCGATTCCAAAATAACGCATATTAACAATGGCGTTGATACCGATTATTTCTCTCCCGATCATAGTTTGGATTCACCTTTTCAGGCTGACGAGGCAGCGCTTGTCTTCACCGGTGCGATGGATTACTGGGCAAATGTCGATGCTGTAGTCTGGTTTGCCACTGAAGTTTTTCCAAGCATTCTCAATAATTATCCAACGGCAATATTTTATATCGTTGGCTCCAGACCCAGTAAAGAAGTTCAGAGTCTCGCCAAACTGAATAATATTGTCGTAACCGGAGCTGTAGACGATGTCAGACCTTATATCGCCCATGCCAAATTGGTTGTTGCTCCTTTAAGAATTGCCCGCGGCATTCAAAATAAAGTGTTGGAAGCCATGGCAATGGGTAAATATGTAGCCGCCACATCATCGGCGATGGAAGGCATTGTTGGCGAAGAACCGATTGATGTTTCGATTAACGATGCAGCAGACGCAATGGCAAATCAAATAGTTGAATGGTTAAAGCTAAATCCCCAGGCACCAGTATCATTAACCAATCGTAATTTTGTACAGCTTAAATTTAGCTGGGAACAGAATCTAAACCAGCTTCTAGCATTGTTGCAATAAAGCTGCCATGAGCGGCAACCTAACTTAATAACTTTGGAATAAAACTATGTGTGGAATTGTCGGCATTTTTGATCTCAAAGAAAAACGAGAAATCAATCGGGACTTACTCTCGCGAATGAATGAAACCCAGTTTCACCGTGGCCCCGATGAAGGTGGGCTGCATGTAGAAGCTGGCTTGGGATTTGGCCATCGGCGGCTATCAATTATTGATTTATCCAGTGGTCAACAACCGATGATTAGTCGGGATAAAAATGCCGTGTTGACGTTCAACGGTGAAATCTACAATTTTTTGGAGTTAAGACAAGAGTTGGAAGCATTGGGCTATCGCTTCGAAACCCACTGTGATACCGAAGTAATTCTGTACGGCTGGCAAGCCTGGGGGGAGGGTTGTGTTGATAGATTACGCGGTATGTTTGCTTTTGCCGTGTGGGATCGTGAGCAACAAACCCTATTTTTAGCTCGTGATCGTCTAGGTGTTAAACCGCTTTATTATGCCGAGCTGGCCAACGGTCAATTCATTTTCGGTTCCGAACTAAAGTCCCTTAAAGAACACCCAGACTTACCTCGGACCTTAGATCCGACGGCCATTGAAGACTATTTCGGTTTTGGCTACATACCCGATCCCAAGACCATTTATAAGAACGTCTATAAGTTGGAGCCTGGCTATTGTTTAACCATTAAACATGGCGCTAAAAATTATCAACCTAGGCAATACTGGGATGTACAATTTTCTCCCAAACCGCAGCAAGATGAACGCGCCGTCGCCGATGAGCTGATTGAGCGTCTGCGCGAGGCGGTGAAAATTCGCATGGTAGCCGATGTGCCGTTAGGTGCATTTTTATCCGGCGGCGTCGATTCCAGCGCGGTGGTTGCGCTAATGGCTGGCTTATCGCCGGATCCGGTCAATACTTGCTCCATATCTTTTGGCGACCCTGCTTTTAACGAAGCAAAATTTGCCGCGCAGGTCGCCGATCGTTATCACACAGCACATCGTGTTGAACAAGTTGATCCTGATGACTTCAGTCTTATTGACAAGCTGGCTGGTCTTTACGATGAACCGTATGCCGACAGCTCAGCGCTGCCTACGTATCGGGTGTGCGAGCTGGCTAAAAAACAAGTGACCGTTGTACTGTCTGGCGATGGCGGTGATGAAAATTTGGCAGGTTACCGTCGTTATCGCTGGCATACCTACGAAGAACAAATGCGCTCATGGTTGCCTGACAGCATCCGCAAGCCAGTATTCGGCTTATTGGGGCAGGTTTATCCGAAAGCCGATTGGGCACCGAAAATTTTTCGCGCCAAATCCACCTTTGAATCGATTGCCCGTGATTCTCTGGAAGGTTATTTTCACAGTGTTTCAGTATTGTCGAATGAGCTACGCAACAACCTGTTCAGCGATTCATTCAAACAGGAATTACAGGGCTATAAAGCTGTCGAGGTATTCAGAAAATACGCTGAACAAGCCCCCACCGATAATCCGTTATCGCTGGTTCAGTACCTGGATATAAAAACCTATCTTCCCGGTGATATTTTAACCAAGGTTGATCGGGCCAGTATGGCGCATGCCTTGGAGGTCAGGGTGCCGTTACTGGATCATAAGCTGGTGGAATGGATGGCGACTTTGCAACCGGACATGAAATTAAAAGGCCGCGAAGGTAAATACATTTTCAAAAAGGCGCTGGAAAATTATCTGCCTAACGATATTTTATATCGTCCGAAAATGGGCTTTTCGGTACCTTTGAATGCCTGGTTTAAAGGCCCTTTAAAAGACAAAGTGCGCAATGCGCTACTGGGTGAAACCATGAAGCAGTCCGGCTTATTTAATCAGTCATTTTTAGAGCAGATGGTTAATCAACACCAAAACGGGCTACGCGATCACAGCGCAGCGATTTGGTCATTATTGATGTTTGAGGCGTTTTTGCGGAATGAAGGGTTGTAGCTTTAATGCCCAACACTGAACCAAAAATAGTTGTTTTCAGCTCTCTTTACCCGAGCCAAGTTCGGCCTGCAGCAGGCGTTTTTATTCGCGAGCGAATGTCCAAAGTCGCAGAACAGTTGCCGTTGGTTGTGGTTTCGCCAGTGCCTTGGTTTCCGCTTCAAGGATTGATAAGACTATGTAAACCTGAGTTCCGTCCGCAACCAGCGACATTCGAGCGGCAGCAAGGCATTGACGTTTATTACCCGCGGTTTTTATCCATTCCAGGTTTACTGAAATCCTGGGATGGTCTATTTATGGCTATAGGCAGTTTTTTAACCTTGTACCGGCTGCGCAAGCAATTCCAATTCAATATCATTGACGCGCATTTTGCTTATCCCGATGGTTATGCCGCGACTTTATTAGGGAAATGGTTTGCTGTGCCTGTGACCATAACGCTTAGAGGAACCGAAGTCCCACAGTCAACGCGGCCTCAAATTAGAACGCGCTTATTACAAGCACTACAGAATGCCACCCAAATATTCTCGGTTTCAGAATCCTTAAAGCGCCATGTGGTTGAGTTGGGCGCTGATGCCGAAAAGATTCAACGGATAGGTAATGGCGTTGATACTAAAAAATTTCATCCTGTCGATAAACAAGAAGCCCGGCAACAGTTGGAGTTGCCTGAAGACGCTAAAGTCCTAATTTCGGTAGGTGGATTGGTCGACAGAAAAGGCTTTCATCGAGTGATTGATGTGCTGCCTGCACTGGTTAAACAGTACCCGAATCTCATCTATTTAATTGTCGGCGGTCCTAGCCCAGAGGGTAATATCAGCGAGCGGTTGCAGCAGCAAGTTAAAGATTTGGACTTGGTAGAGCATGTCCGTTTTCTTGGTTCATTGCCATCAGACCAACTTAAAACGCCGTTGTCGGCATCGGATGTATTTGTGTTGGCAACAGCCAATGAAGGTTGGGCCAACGTATTCTTAGAAGCGATGGCTTGTGGCTTGCCGGTGATTACCACCGATGTCGGCGGCAATGCAGAAGTGGTTAATGATGAAGCACTGGGGGCGATAGTTACTTTTGGTGATCGTCAGGCTTTACAGGAAGCACTATCAGCAGCTTTAGAAAAAACCTGGGATAAAACCGAAATTCTCAAATACGCTAAAGCCAACGCTTGGCAGCAACGGGTCGATAAACTGGTAGGCGAATTTAAACGTTTGTCGGCAAATTAAAATTTGTCTGACTGATCGCACTACTTTGTTTTTACTTCAATATCTATGGCTGAATAAGCCGCTCAAACTATGTCTTCTATATCAATCCTGTCGAAACTAAAGGCAGCTTGATTTTTCCACTATAAAAGTTTGCGCTGGCTTCATAACATAACAGCGAACAAGGCCATACGTTTCCAAATTACATGCTCAAAACCTTGAATTCATCATTGTATTTAAGTATCCAACACTGCTCATTTTTCTTAGTCAAAGCAACGCAAACTATGTAATCAATGGATTACATACCTTCATAAGCGCATAATGCTAATGCCACAAACTTTGCAAGTGAATTACACAAGCGAAGGGCGTAGCTATTAAGTTCAGTAGAGTTTTTCACCGCAAGGGTGGCATTTTGCTTGTTGCAGTAATAAAAAAAATAAGTTTTTGCTGGCGATAAATAATAAAAATGAAGGGGTAGGATATGGAACAAATGACAGATGAAGAACGTAAAAGCATTCTCGAAAGTTCCCCGGTGGGGACCTTTGCGTTAATGGCGACAGTGGTGGGGGGCATGGTTTTCGCCTGGCTGTTTTTGTATTACGGCGTATTTTTGCCGCGCGGCTAGGGGGATTTATGCAAACAGAACCCATTCAAGCCAAATGTAAGCAATTTTGTCGAGATTTTTTCACACAGCTTAATGCTGTCCATATCGATCATCTGGAACGAAAATGGATTGCCATATCAATAATCATCATCACCTTGCTGGTGGGGATTATCGTCATCGACGCCTTCTTTCACGGCGTTAATCCACCCAGTAAGGTGGAAACCATCGATTCGGCCAGCCTGCATTTAAGCAAAGAATTTGCCGAAGAAAATCTAGGAGTGCAAACCGATGACAAAGGCAATGTCGTTGTTCGCATGGTCGCCGGACGCTATTCGTTTTTCCCCAAACACATTGATGTGCCTGCTGAAACACCCATCACCTTTCGCTGGGTCAGTATGGATGTTTTACATGGCGTGCATATTCCAATGACTAATATGAGCACGATGATAGTGCCCGGTTATGTCGCTGAAATTACCACTACTTTTCCAAAACCGGGTGAGTATCCCTTGTTGTGTAACGAGTATTGCGGAATGGGCCATAACCATATGTGGAGCAATATTTCCGTTATAGAAAAAGAACACTGGACGTCTAAACAAAATACACCAGTGCCTGCGGCTAAGGGAGGATCAGTTAATGAATAATGCAGCAGAAAAAAAACTCGCGTTAAGTCATCTATGGGTGGCTTTTGCAGCCTTTATCGTGGCCTGTTTTATGGGTGAATATCAAGTACTGGAACGCAGCGGCTTATTTCCATCATTGGAATCGCCCACTGTCTATTTTGCTTCTGTCAGTACCCATGGCGTGTTGATGGCGTTTGTATTGACCACCTTTTTTATCATGGGTTTTGGCTATTACATTGCCAGCACCAGTCTAAAACAACCGGTATGGAATAAACCGTTGGCATGGGGGGCATTCTGGTTGGCCTTGTTTGGCGTGGTGTTGGCGGCCGTGCCATTATTGAGTGGTAAAGCCTCCGTGCTGTACACCTTCTATCCGCCAATAGTCGCGCATGCAGCTTTTTACATTGGCGCGACGTTGCTGGTAGTGGGGTCGTGGGTATGGTGCGCGATCATGCTGGTCATGTTCACCCAATGGAAAAAAGCCAATCCCGGCCAAAATGTGCCGTTAGCGATGTTTGCTACCGCAGCCAATGCCTTATTGTGGCTTTGGGCCAGTGCCGGTGTGGCATTAGAAGTACTGTTTCAATTGATTCCATTTTCATTGGGATGGATTGATACTATTGATCCTGGCTTGGCTAAAACCTTATTTGCCTGGACTTTGCATCCGATTGTGTACTTTTGGTTAATACCGACTTACACCGCATTTTATGTATTCGTGCCTAAACAAGCCGGTGGTTTTTTATTCAGTGACGAAATGGCCAGACTGGCATTTGTCGTTTTGGTGGTGTTCGCGCTGCCAATCGGCTTTCATCATTTATATATGGATCCGGAACAAGCTAAAGGTTGGAAATTGTTGCACGGCGTTGGCACTTTCGTGGTGGCCTTACCGACCTTAGTGACCGGGTTTACCGTAATAGCTTCATTAGAAATTGCCGGCAGATTGCGTGGCGGCAAAGGTTTATTCGGTTGGATAGGCACCTTGCCCTGGACCAATCCGATGGTATTAGCGGTTATTTTGGCATTGCTGATGCTGATCTTCGGCGGCTTCGGCGGCATTGTTAATGCCAGTTATGCAATGAATGCGATGATTCATAACACCGCATGGGTACCGGGTCATTTCCATCTGATCTTTGCCGGTACCACTGTCATTATGTATCTTGCAGTTGCTTATTACTTATGGCCAATCTTGGTTGGTAAACCGTTGTTTTCCAATTCGATGGCTCTAGTGCAGTTGTGGACTTGGTTTATCGGTATGAGTGTGTTGACAACACCGTGGCATGTGTTGGGATTGTTAGGCCAGCCGCGGCGAATTTCCACGGTTGTTTACAATAACCTGTTGACCTTGTCGTGGAAGCCATACGAATTGATGATGATATTGGGTGGCCTGATTTTGCTGGGTTCAGCTTGTTTGTTTATTTACAACTTGGTTAAAACCCAGTTGACGCCACTGGTGGGAGAATTCACCGCCGAGATCGAATATGCCGAGCCGATTCATGCAGTTGGTGTGCTGCCGGAATATCTCAATGATTTGAAACTTTGGAATAAAGTCATAGCAGTATTAATGGCGATCAGCTTTGGCTATCCGATCTTGCAATTCTTTTTTATGAAAACCTTTGGTTCAAGTGTGTGGGGATATTAATCATGAAAACTTTCATATTTTTCCTAGCACTTGTTGCCCCGTCGCTTGTAGTTGCCGGTTCGCCATCCAGTATTGCCTGGACACCTGAAACGCTTAACTTTGTTAAACATGGCAATGCCGACAAAGGTAAAGAACTGGCGCAGCAGTGTGCTGGTTGTCATGGTGAACAAGGTGTCAGCCAGATGCCGGAAACGCCATCTTTAGCCGGACAATTAGCGACTTACACTTATAAAGAGTTACGTGATTATGCCCAAGACCATCGTAGTCATCCGATTATGACTGCGACAGCAAAAGGACTTTCCGAACAAGAATCTGCCGATTTAGCGGTGTGGTTTAGCACCTTAAAACCAGCCGACGGGGAAGGGGGCAAGCAGTTAGCTAAAGCCGAAAAGATGGTTGAAGAAGGTGATGGCAAACGCATATTGCCGCCATGCTTTGTATGCCATGGCGCTAATGGTCAGGGTGAAAAAATGGATATTCCCGCTCTGGCAGGGCAACGTGCAGATTATTTGGAAAAAACACTGTTGGAATATAAAACCGGTCAACGTCATAACGACATATACAGTCGTATGCGTTTGATTGCCCAGCAGCTGAGTGAGACTGAAATCAAAGATCTAGCTCAGTTTTATCAGCAAGAAAAGTAGTTAAAAGGCTAGCAATAAAAAATAGAAAGGCGGATTTGCGAAGGCAGTTCGCCTTTCTTGCATGTTGAACTTAATAAAATCAGCGAATTTTATGGTGATCAGCATTTGGCGCTGCAAGATCGTTTAATGCCAACAATCAAATTATTGTTGGAAAAATATTTTGAATAGTAATGGCTGATTCCTCTTTGTCGTATAAAAGGAATCAATGCTGCCTTTGTTGAACTATCTAACCTCTACCCAACACTTTATTCCGGGCACTTTCTGCTACCGCCAGAATATTGCTTTGTAAATCTTCAGCTACCGCGAGTTCTTTGAGTGTGTTGGTTAAGTGACTGATAACGACATCGTAGTGAAAATCGTCCGGCTTTAGTTTTAACAAATGGGAATGGGCGTCAGATAAAAATACAAGCACACGGGTATCTTTGCCTCCTGCAATCTCCAGCAGAAAATCAAAATCGCTGGCAATATGAGTGCGCTGCATGCCTGGCTTGCCGAATGCGGCCATGAAATAATCATCAATTAAAGCAGTAGTCTGATCTGGGTTAGTTAGTCCGGCAAAAATTGATGTTAATAATTTCTTCAATGGTTTAGTTTGCTCAATCACCGGATTGCCGCTAAAAAACCGGTTTATCGCATAGTCATCAAGCATTTTGTCGTAAAAAAGATCAACAATCTCGTTGAGCAAATTGTCATCAATTTCAATATAGTGTTTTGCAGGGGCTATGTTGATAGCGCTCATATTCTTCTCCCGGGTGTCGATCTTATAATTGGATAACTTTCGGATCTTTTGGCTATTAGAGAGTTGCTAACTTTATGCAAGCCAACTAGAAAAGAACTTATACTCAAAACACTGCTTGTCAAATCATAGCTATGGCTGAAAGTCAGCATCAATTGCCGGCATCTGCTGCAGCAAAACAATATTTAAGAAGGCGCATAAATGATGACAGAACTCCCGCTCACCACAATTGCTCATGCCATTCAGCTGGCTGTGGCGCCAGTGTTTTTACTGACCGGTGTGGCCGGCATCTTGTCGGTGTTGACGAATCGATTGGGACGAATTATCGATAGATCGCGATTTTTGCATGGCAAATCGTTGGCAGAGGTGGAAATAGACCAAATTGTTCAGTCTGAGCTAAAAGTATTAAAACAGCGGGCCCGGCTGATTCATTGGGCAATTGGCTTATGCACGACTTGTTTATTATTTATTTGTTCGGTGGTCGCAGTATTATTTTTAGGGTCGTTTTTTAAGCTAAAGATGGAGGTGGTCATTGCCTCGTTATTTGTCGCGGCGATGTTTTGTTTAATCGTGGCATTAATCAATTTCATCTCTGAAATTTTTCTAGCTACAGCCCATGTGCGGCGTGGGCATTAAGGGTGAACTTTTTGTTATGCATTGGTAATTTTTCCGTTCGTGGTGAGCTTGTCGAACCATGAATGGAAAAATTTCTAACAGGCTCCGTCAAACCGTTCATGCTTCGACACACTCAGCACGAACGTTTTGACGGATCGGGGTTGAATTATACGATTATCTAGCTTTTGGTTTATTGTTGGGCAATTATCTTAGCTTTACGCGTTTCGCCCTTGCCGATGGTTAATAAATCCCAAATCAGCAAGCCTAATCCGGCCGCCGTAACGACACCGAACAATAAGCGCCAGACCATCGCACTCTGGAATGACGGGTGATTCTGTGCAGTAAAATAACCTCCCCAGGTGGAACCTTCTACGGCGCGCTCGATAAATGATTGCTCATAGCCAGCTATTAACATTGCGATAGTCATTCCCAGCACGCCGACATTGAGCAAGCCTATCGCCCATTTCCAGCGCCAGGCATTGGCGGTGCCTTCACCCATCCAAATGCCGCCGCGCCAATGTTGTATAGCAAGATAGAAGAACGCGATATTAATGGTGGCATACGCGCCGAAAAACGCTAAATGCCCGTGTGATGCCGACCATTGGGTGCCGTGGGTGTACATATTGATTTGCGGCAGCGTATGCATAAAGCCCCACACACCGGCACCGAAGAAGTTACCAAAAGCGTGAGCGATTACCCAGGCCAGGGCAGGGTGGTTGCCGTTTTTGAAGGCATGACTGCCGGAGTCATACACCGCATGCACTACCATCGCCACCAAGGGAATCGGTTCTAATGCCGAGAAGAATCCGCCGATGGTCAGCCAGTATTCTGGTGTGCCGATCCAGAAATAATGATGCCCCAAGCCTAAAATGCCGGAGCCGAACATCAACGCAACTTCGATATACAACCAGGTTTGCACGATTTTGCGTCTGACGCCCAGCAGCTTCATCAATGACCAAGCCATGATTACGCCGACCAACACTTCCCAGGTAGCTTCCACCCATAAGTGAATTACCCACCACCACCAGTATTGCTCATGGGTGATATTGGTCATATAAAACATACCGGCCACATATAAACCTGCCAAGGCCACCAAATCCAGCGTTAATACGCCCGCGATACCCGACCACTTACCCTTAGTGAAGGTAGCAACTACGTTATAGAAAAAGATCAGCATCACGACGACGATGCCAATATCCGCCCAACGTGGGGCTTCAATGTATTCGCGGCCTTCGTTGATAAACCACAGGCTGGAATCTTTGCCCGGCCCGATCTGCACTAACAAATACACCAGCACCACGACGGTAACTGCGGCGGTTAGCACCCAAAATGCGATATTGCCCAGCTTTAGGCCGACGATTTCGGTCTGGCTTTCATCTTCCAATAACCAATAGACGCAGCCGATAAAACCGTACAGCATCCAGACGATCATGGCGTTGATATGCACCATGCGGTTGACGTTAAAATCCAGGATTTCAAACAAAAATCCGGGCCAGATAAACTGGGTCGCGGCCAGCAAGCCAAACAGAATCTGGGCTACAAACAAAATAACGGCTACCGTAAAGTATTTAACCGCCAGTTGCTGGCCGTCCGATAAATTGGTGCTGTCTAATGCTACCCAGGTTTTGAAATCCTTAAAATATGCGGTTGTTTTTTCAACCAATCCAATTGCGCTCATGCTCATTCCTCCGCATAGATGGTTTTGAAGTTATAGGGAAAGCCATTAGTGTCGATGCTGGACATCCACTTCAAAAAGGCAATCAGGCCTTTGGCTTCCTGTTCGGTAATACCCAGATTAGGCATTTTGCGATTGCTGCCGTAGGTGCGGGCATTGTTTTCCGGGTCCATTAAAAACTTCATCATCAAATCTTCACGTACATCGGTGCCTATCCAACCTTTGTCCAGCCAGGCTTTGGTTAAATCCGGCGCGTAATAAGCACCGTTACCCAATAAGGTGTGACAATTCATGCAGTTTTTGGCTTGTGAGGTTTTCTTGCCCAAATCCACCAGTTGCCGGGCTTCTTCTTCGCTAAATTGCTGGCCGAATAAAAATTCATCGCCGCCGATTACCGGTATCGATTTATGCAGCTTTTCCTGATATTGGTAATCGATTTTTTTGTTGATCACCGAATAAGCCTGAACGCGTTTACCACCAGCGCTAGTCTGGCTTAAAGAATCCATGGTTAATACCACCAGAATCAGAAACGATCCGGCCGTCACCCAGATGGCGACTTTTTTCCAGAACGATTCCGACGCCCATAAAGGTTCGTCATTCATTGTTTATCCTCCGTTGTTGGTTCGGCGTGAGTTTTGACACATAAATGCCAAATACCGATAGGGGCAAAAAAATAGCCGAGCACCATCACCAGGGATAGCATCAGCCAGACTCCGGAAAAATTTGCCGCACGCGTCAATTCCGCCACGCTGACCAGCAGCACGGCATAAGACACATAGGCGGCCCATTTAATTCGGGGATTGGATTTTATTTTGGACCAGGCATACAGCAGCGCGTAGCTGGCACCTGACAAAATAATTAAAGCGGCGGTAAAAAAACTGATGAAGAAATCTTTTAAGGCGATAGGTTCAATCATGCTGACTCAAACAAGCCAGCGGCTTGAGATTGGTTTTGTGAGATCCGTTCATACTTCGACAAGCTCAGCATGAACGGATAAATTGCTGCTAATTTTGAAACCGTTCGCACTCGACTGCATGGATGCAGGAGATAGAGCACCAACATTAGGCGCTTTAGGCGACGCAGGAGCAGTTGCCGAGAGTTTTGTCGAAGTGCAACTTTTAAAGGTTTTCTTTTTAATCAAAGCGGGCTTTCCATCAGCTTAAAAAAATCTTTCGGCGCGCCACAAATAGGACAGGACCAGTCATTCGGCACGTCAGCCCAGCGGGTGCCGGGAGCCAGGCCGCTATCGGGGTCGCCCTTCGCTTCATCATAGATATGCTCACATTCCCGGCATTGATATTTTTTAAAATCGGACATGATAATTTTCCTGTTTAAGAAGACTGGCTGACATTAAAGGCATCGGCATAAATATCCTTCATTGAGGCACCGGCCAGAAAGGCTTTCCTCTTGGCTGTTTTAACCATTTCCGGATGTCCGCAGAGAAATATACGCCAATTCTTGAGATCAGATATTTGCTTAAAGGCCACTTCATCGGCACGTCCTGACGCGAAGCCATGACGGACATCGTCACCGGAAAGGCAGGGCACATAATTAAAATTCGAATATTGTTTGACTAGATCCTGTAGCTCACCGCTTAGATAGAGTCCGTTCAGATCTCGGCTACCGTGAAACAAATGAATAGGCCCGCTATGACCTTGACTGAGTGCGTCGCGGATAATGCCGTAAAGCGGCGCAAGCCCCGAACCTGTGCCGATTAAAATCAAGCCTTGCTCGCTATTGCCGGGTATGTAAAAACAGTCGCCGCCGGGACCACGAATCTCGACGGTTTGACCTGGACGTAGTTCTTCATGTATCCAGCCGCTGACCCGGCCCTGCGGCAGACGACGGACATGCAGATGCAGGCGATCATCTTCATGCGGCACGCTGGCGAGCGAGTAACTTCGGCCAAGCGTTTGATTTTGAAACAGGTTGATAAATTGCCCGGCCCGGTAATCGATGGGGGCATGGCATTCGAGTTCGACATGCATGATTTCTGCGTTCAGTAACTTCAAACTAAGGACTGTCGCAGGAATTACTGCCTGGGCATCCTTATCGTCCGGCAGCGCAACTTCTAAATCCGCATCGGGATAACACACACAAGCGAGAAAATAATTTTGCAGCTTCAGGCTGTCTTTCAAACCTTGTTGTGAAGTTTCAGGTGGCTTGCCGCCTGTCGCCCGCATCATGCAGGTTTGGCATGCACCGCTACGACAGGAAAACGGCACGGGCACGCCGCGATTGGTCAAACACTCCAGTACGGATTCGTTTGGCTCCAGTTCAAATTTATCGTTTGCGTAACGAATAGTAGTCATTGCCCGCGCTCTAATTTAGTTATCGATCTAGTACATCATTGCGTGTACTTTCGGCAATCGCAGCCACTTGCGCGATCAGTTCTTCTTTTACGCCTAATTCACGCAAAGTAGCGCCCAGATCTTCGATCACCGCATCAACATGCGAGTCATTTAAACCACGCGCGACCAAATGTGCATGGCCTCGACGCATATCTAAGCCGGTGTAATTATGCGGTCCGCCGAAAGCCATGGTCAGAAAAGCTTTTTGTTTGGCCGCCTGTTTTTCCATGTCCACGTCTTCAAAAAAGGCGCTGATGCGATCATCACTCAACACTTTACGGTAAAAAATATCGACGGCGGCATTAACCGCAGCCTCACCACCTAGTTGTTCGTATAAAGATTGTTCTGACATTTTTCTCTCCAAATATTAAAAAGGCGTTTAAGATACATCTTAAAGCCTCTATTATTTCAGCAGAGGCTTTAGTTACTAACTTATATAAGATGCATCTTAAATGAATCTTATAGTTTGATTGTAAAATCGTCAATCTTTATCGTTTATTAGTTAAGGCCTCACAGGAACTCAGGCAAATTTAAAGGAGTATCAAATATGCAACTTACACAATTTACGGATTTATCATTACGCTTACTGATCTATCTTGCGCGTTTGCCTGAACCCGGCTTGGCGACAATTTCCGAGATCGCCGACTATCACCAAATTTCCCGCAACCATTTGGTGAAGGTGGCGAATAGTTTGGCCAATCAAGGCTTCATTATGTCGACCCGCGGCAAGGGCGGTGGCTTGCAACTGGCTCGGCCTGCCTACGCCATAGGCTTGGGCGAAGTGGTGCGACGCACCGAGCAGAACATGAACCTGGTCGAATGCTTCGATATTCCTTCCAATCAATGCCGCCTCATCCGCAATTGTTTCCTCAAAGCGACGTTATATGAAGCGCAACGGGCTTTTATGTCCGTGCTGGATAAATACACACTGGCGGATGCGGCCAGTTTAGGTGCCAATACTGAGTTATCATCGCTGCCCACCGCTACACCGCCCCTTACTTGAGTCATATTCATGTTTTACCGTTTATTCGAGGCAATAATCTGCTGGATGCGTTGTTCTACACCGTCTAATTCGTTTTCGTAAATTTCGGTTCGATAGGCATCGCCATCGACGTTAACGGTAGATGTTAATAAAGGCTTGCCTGCTTCACTGATATTGATGCGGGTGATCGTAGAAAGCCCCGGCTGCAGAGGATTGTCCTTAAGCTCTTGGGGATCCAGCCTGATTCGCACCTGCACGCGTTCGGCGACATGAATAAAGTTGCCGGTGGTATTGTCGGTAGGCAACAGTGCAAACGTGCTGCCGGTACCAGGGGTGATGCCTTGCACTTTGCCGTGATAGATCAACTTATCGTCATAGGCATCGACCATGATTTCGGCTGCTTGCCCTGGACGGATGCTGGCGATCTGGGTTTCCAGAAAGTTAGCGTCAATCCAAAGGTTGTCTAGCGGCACAATGTTTAACAAAGGCGCACCCGCTTTTACGTGGTCGCCTATTTGCGCTTTGCGTTTGGCGACATAACCCGAAATCGGTGCAATGACGTTGCGACGTTGATAATTTAGAAAGGCGCTGCGAACCCGGCTTTTCGCTTTTTCGATAGCGGGATGGTTGTCAATGATTGTGCTGTGTATCAGGGTTTGTTTACTGTTAACCGTATCGGCGTTAGCAATACTGCGTACTGTTTCGCCCAACTCGGCTTCAGCATGTTGCAAAGTAAATTCAGCTTGAGCGCCATCCAGTTTTATCAATACGTCACCTTTATTTACATGCAGGGTGTTTTCAGTGAGGATTTCGATAATCGTGCCTTCCGTCTGCGCTTCTAATGTAGTTACATTCCCCATCACAAAGGCATCGTCGGTGCTAACCCAACCCCGATTGACCAGCCACCAGTAGCCGCAAACACTTAAGCCAGTCAGCACTATCAACAGTGTCGCCAGCTGGAGGCGGTGGTTGCGTTGCCGGATAAGTTCTTTAGGCCGAATATGATTTTGCATTACGGCTCTTCCACCAGTATTTCTTGTACTTCACGGCGTTGTTCTTGTTCAACCGTGCGTTGCGCAGGTTGCTTGGTTGGGTTGGCAAACCAAACCAGCAGTGCCAAGCCCACAAAAATACACGCTGCCATCCAGAATGCATCATTCATACCGTGGATTACCGAGTTGCGCCCGGCCAATTTGGCGAGCTTGGCGACAGCTGTTGCTTCACTAAAGCCCGCCGCAATTAAGCTGTCCAATGTTTGCTCAAAGTTTGAATTGAACACCGTGTGTGTTTCGGCGAATCGGCTCATATGCACTGGCACTCGGTGATAAAGCACAATGCCTTGCATCGTGATGCCCATAGCACCCGCGGCGATGCGTATCAGGCTTGCGAGCTCCACCGCCCGCCATTGACGCTCCTGCGGCAACCCATGCAGTACTAATGCGGTTAACGGCACAAAGAAGCTACCCAGGCAAGCGCCTTCCAGTAATTTTGGCCAGAACAATTGTGCAAAAGCATCTTGCCCATCAAACCCGCTTAACCAAAAATAGATTGCCGCAAAGCCCAGACAATTAAGTGATACGAGCAAGCGGGCATCGAAGTGTTTGACGATTTCATGAAACACGCTGGCCATCGGTTTGGCGAAAATTGCCATCGGCAAAAATACCAAGCCAGCCAGTAATGATGAATAACCCAAGGACAGCTGCAACTGGACGATCAACATTGATAGCAATCCTTGAAACATCATAAACCCCATGAACAGAATGATGATGCCAATGGTGAAATTTCGGTGCGCGAATAAACTTATATCCAGAAACGGGCGGCGCAGGCTTAGTTCCCAAATCATCCAATAAATCAGGGTAATGACAATGAATACAATCAGGCCATTAACATATAAAGAATTAGACCAGTCCCTGTCGTTGCCTTGGTTTAGCAAGGTCTGCACACCAAAAAGTACCAGCGCAATCAACACAAAACCCACGCTATCAAAGCGGTGCCGGAGTCGTTTACTGTCACGTTGATAAAGCAGTGCACCGATTATGCCGCCTACGGCCAACGCTATCGGGATATTGAACCAAAATAGCCAGCGCCAACCGAGTGTGTCGGCGACCCAGCCCCCGATAGGCGGCCCAAAGGTGAACGGCGTTAAGGTAAACACGCTCCAAACGCCGATGCCGATGGATTTTTCGTTATCAGGATATTCTTTGATCAGCAGTGATTGTCCCAAAGGCAGTGTCAATCCCCCGGCAAAACCAAGCAGTATGCGCCCGGCCAAATAGCCGTAAAACGAAGTTACTGTGGCGCAGATTATCGAAGCCAGTGCAAACACAAACAAGGCGGCCACAAAGGGGCGATATTCACCCATTCGCCGCGACAACCAGCCGCCCACCGGAAACGCGAGAGCCAACCCGATCATGTAATCGGTCTGTGTCCAGGTGGCAAAGCTGGGCGGAACTCCCAAGCCTGCAGCAACTCGCGGCAGCATCGCGATATAAGCCCCGGCATTAAATGCCACCAGCACATGACTCAGGCCCAAACAGATGTTGAATAAAACAAAACGCCATCCTTGAAGCTGTTTATCGTCGATGATAGCCATAAGGTATTAGTCCGCAGTTAATAACTATGTCACGGCGGGCGATACCCAAACCAAATGTGTTTTAACTAAAAACAATTGCCGCGATGTGGTTGCCGACAACTATAAGAACCGTGTTGATATAAGACAAACGATTTTTATTGGACTTTAATATTGATGAATCCGATACTAAACGCATGGATATTGATCAAATAAGAACTTTTTTGAGCGTCGCCGCCAACGGCAGTTTTCTGGAAGCAGCCAATAGACTGTATGTCACTCAGTCGACAGTCAGCACACGGATACAACGACTGGAAGCCTATTTGGGCGTTTCATTATTTGTGCGTAATCGTTCCGGTGCGACGTTAACATTGCCGGGACGGCGCTTTTTGCGTCATGCTAAATCGTTGTTATTGACGTTGGATCAAGCAAGGCACGATATCGGTTTGCCTAGTCGCTATCGCGCCAGCATTACCATTGGTGCACGGATTGCGTTGTGGGAAGCATTGTTGCCGGAATGGATAGGCGTGATTCGCCAACAAGTGCCGGATATTTCAATACGTAGCGACATTGGTTTTGAAGAGGATTTAATGCGTGGTTTGATTGAGGGCACGATGGATATAGGCATGATGTACACGCCGCAACACAGTCCCGGACTGCAGGTTGAGCATTTGTTCGATGAAACCTTGCTGTTGCTGACCACCCATCCCGAGAAGCCCTGGCCCAATGATTATTACATCTATGTCGACTGGGGACCGGGGTTTTACGCACAACACAGTAATAGTTACCCTAATCTGGAACGCCCGGCTCAAGTAGTCAACATCGGCTGGCTGGCGATACAGCTAATCCTCAGCAATGGCGGTTCCTGTTTTTTACCTATTCGCATCGCCGAGCCGCTGATTAAAGCGCAAAAACTATTTCCTGTGCCCAACAGCCCGCAATTCAAATTACCAGCTTATATGGTGTCGCCGCGCGACAGCGATTCGGTTATCTTGCAACAGATACTCGATAACTTAAGATCACTGGCCGCGCTTGAACGGTATAAAAATTATCTTGATCGTTAGTGGGGAAGGGGCCGCTCTGGGTGGGATGTGAAAATTTTTCTGTTAACAGCAATCGTGATGCTTTAACGAGCATTGCAGGGTTAAGTTTTCAACGCTGATTGACACTTCTCCCGAAGGATTATGGTGAATGCATCTTACGAGTTAAATTTAAACTTTCTTGGCTGATTGAATGGAACTTTTTTGCAGCTTTTTTAATATCGGTCACGCCATATTGGTCTTTCATGACCTCAAGACCATTCTCAACCAATTTAGTAAAATCAGCTTGAGTTCCGGTTTCTAAATAGTCACACAAATCAGTCAGGTTCTCCTCCTCAATGTTCACCCCATTCATGCGGGCATACGCCAGTATTGCTAGCCGAAAAACTCTATTCCTTTCGGGGTCTTGTTTATCTGGCCTAATAATTGAGATGGCTGTTTTTGACGCTACGTCGACGCCAGGTAGTCGTGGGAGATCAGTAGGGTTGCGAAAAATGTTCGGAATATCGGTCAGCATTTGACCTGGAATCCTTGGTATCGCTTTTAACTGAGTAAGGATTGTATCTTTCACATCCCTTTTTGCCTGACCGTTAATTAGAAGTTCAAAAGCCGCTTTAATTTGTTCTTCATTCAAAGGGACAGATTTACCAGCCCCTTCTTTAAGTGTGGAACTAAATTTTTCATAGGAAAAATTTATCAGTGTTTGCGCATCTACGTTGAAGTAATCCGAGGCAATACTACTTCGTGGGTCTGCGGCATAAATGTCTAATTTTTTGCCTAATGTGGCGAGGATAATTAGTTCTGAGAAATTAACTTCATTTTGAGGGGGCTTGTCAGTGAATATGCCCTTAAGTTTCTCTAAGATTGACATGCGTACTCCTGCAATTAAATAGAAATTCGATCAATTAATCGGTGGGCAAAAAAGCCTGGACACTCTACTAGGCTGTTGAGATTTTAATTAATTCTGCCAAGTCGCCAAAGTACTTAAATATTGTGCGCATCAGATGTTGATATGTTATGTATTTATCCTGTTAATCGGTGGCTCAAACTTGATTAAGTTAGGGTAAAAACTGGATCAAAACCGATGTTTTAGCATCATGAACTATCAGGCTATACAAAACAATTATCAGATGCCGCACCAGTACCAAAGTACTGGATTTATATGTCAGCTTTATTTTCAAAAGCTTGCGAAGCAAGCCAAATTAACCAGCGCTGAGATTCATGGAATGCACCGAACCGGAGTCGGAAGGTGCGTGAATCTTAGTCGCCGGTAGCTATATCGTTCCGGCGTTTTATCGAGCGTGCTGTTTGCGATGGAAAAATGCAATCGGTCGATGCCGATAGCGTAACGTCATTGCTGCGATGTTTAGCCACCTTGTTGTGGCTAAACGATATTGGAGCAGGACAGCCGGGGCTTGCGTAGCAATCTAACCGTCGCTAAGTTTTGATGATTTCACGCAGGAGCAAGGAAATTACCCTTCAAAACTTAGCGACTCGCTTGGTGCTTGCTTGTTAGTCGTTTTGTAATACAATTCGTATTATTTAAACCGCCTGGAGAAAGCCATGACCGCCATCAGCCTGCGTTTACCCGACGACATTGAAGCTAATCTAAAAGCCGAAGCCCAATTAGAGGGCAAAACCCAATCGGAAATCGCCCGGCAAGCGATCACCGAATATTTGGCTCGCCATGAGAAAGAGCGCTTTATGGCAGAAATGGTCGCCGCAGGACGAGCACTGGCAGTCGATCCCCAAGCTTGGGCCGAATCACGTGAAATGGCAGAGGACTTGGCTGACGAAGGACTGGACGCCATTATCGCAGCAGAACGTGCTGCCGGCATCGATCCTGATGAAAAATGGTGGAAATGATGCGGCGTGGGGAAATATGGACAGCCAATCTTAACCCCAATAAAGGCAGCGAAATCGGCAAAGTACGCCCGGTGTTGATCCTGCAGGATGACGGCATGATAGCCAGCGGCTTAGCGACTATATTGGTTGCACCGCTGACCAGCCAGTTTCGGCCGATATTCGCCCCACTCCGTGTCAAAATCGCCGCCCGCAACCGCTTAACCCAGGATTGTTTTGTAATAATCGAACACATCCGCGCACTCGACCGATCCCGGTTTGGTGAAGGCCCTTTGACTAGCCTGACAGCAGAAGAAATGGCGACGGTGGAGAAGAGTTTGCGCGGTGTGATGGGGATGTTGTGATTAAAACTTGTCTTTGGACGAATACCGGAAACAACAAAGTGGCACATAGCCGTGTTTAAACGGATTGATATGGCAATAATCAACATACGCAGCATAATCGGTGTCATTCCGAATGACGTGTTCCCAAAAACGTCGTTGCCAGATGCCGCGCTCGCCGCGCGCCTTCCGCACCGCCGAGCGGCGTTCGGTTATCGGAAGCGCTTTGGAAAAGCCTTGTTTAATCAGTCGCCAGCGATTAGTAAAGTCATCATCACCCGGCGGCAACGTCCAGACACAATGTAAATGATCAGGTAAAACCACCCATGCATCTATGACAAAGGGGCGTTTTTTGCGAACATCCCGCACCATGTTTCGCAAAATATCAATGTGGGTTATCAATAAATCATTGGGAAAGCGTTCCAGTAGATTTACCGTAAAAAATACGTCCCGCCCGGCACCCGATAACGTCGATAATCTGGCATCAAACATCTCTACCGCCAAAAAATAAAGCGGCCATCATAACCATGTTAGTCAGTTGATTGGTAGGGCGGAATAGCCTTTGGCGTATTCCGCCATAACGAAGCTCAACATGCGACCGAAGCTTTTAGAAGTGGTTGGTATATTCAAGCACCACATGCGCCGTATGCGGCTAAGGCCTATTACGCCCTACGAATGCGCCTTACCGCGTTAATTGATGGCCACAAAAGCCAGCCTCATAGGTGAAGGTTCATCCTTTTATGCTATTTGCTTCAAAAAAATTGAGCATGTCCGTTAGTAGAGAGCTTCGAATTGTATCTACCTCAATTAGTAATTCATGTTTCGCGCCCACTTTAATAATCGCTTTGTTTTCTGGTCCGCATCGTCCATTTATATTGTCGACTGGAAGGTTTTTGCAGAATTCTGTATGTCCATTAGGATGAATAATCGAGTCTGCTCCAGCTTGGTAAAGTCGAACTGGAATTTTAATATTTGAAGCTCCTTTTATAGTCTTTTCTGCTGCATTACAGGCGTTTGATAGCCAACCCCAAGTAGGAGGACCAAGACGAATAATACTATTACTATCATTGCCATACAATTTAGTTAATATGTCATAACGCTCGGGTTCGTTAGTGTATTCATTCTCTTCAAAGGATTTTGCGACGTATTGGGGATTCTCGTCTACAGATTGTTCACTCTTGCCATGCTTCGTTTGATTATGTGCCCAGATGCAGGTAATTGTATTTGGTATAATCGGCCAAATCGTTGACCTCATTTGAAACATTGGGGATGTAAACGCAACTGCTGTAAAGGGTTGATGCTTCATTCCACGGCTATATTCTTCTAGATACAAAGCGGCTATAGCACCACCCATTGAATGGGCGAGTAAATAAAGATTTTTATGCTTTTGTTCTTCAACCTTCGAAACAAACTTATAAAAATCTTTAACGTATAAATGGAAATCACCTACATGTCCCTTTTGTAGGTTATCAAGGTTTTTTTCACGTTCTGAGTTTCCTTGGCCACGGTGATCAATGATGTACACAGAATAGCCATTTTTCCATAGATCAAATGCGACTTCTTTATATTTAAGATAAGATTCTGTTCTACCTGTTGAAATAACAACAGCACCCTTTTCATTGGTTATATCTGCTTGTTCGATACCTATGTACTCAATTTTAAGTGAGCACTCTCTTAGGTTTTGCCTATCTTTATTTTTGCCGCTACATTTTTGGCCAGTTTCTTTTAATCTTCTACCACTCGCTTGAAAATAATTGGTTTTTCTTTGATTCCATACGTTCTCAATTTGTTCTATATATTCTGGATTTTTCAAATTTTCCGCAGAGGTAAACGTGTAGCCATCTCCAGCAATAGCTTGTTGTTGGAAAATAATAAAATAATTTACGGCGAGTAATGCTAAGACTGCATAAAGTTTCATAAGATCTCCTTGAAATTAAAACCTAATTTTGGTGGGTTAAATAACTTAACCACTACAGATTAGCGCGCAGTCATTTGTATTGATTTCGAGACAAATAACCTATATCAACTTAAAGCAATAGTGGCATGCCTGTTGGTGAGGCTAAATTAAGACATTACTAATAAAATGATGACTGAAGTAAATCAACGATAATTATGCGCGAGTTATTGTGCCAGGTGGAAGCAAGTCAAAAACAGCCTTGAGAGATGGATTAACAGTTGCACCAAGCTCTAGGAGACCAATAGCCAAATAATCTGATCTATGTTGGCTCCCTTTAAAATTGAACGAACAACGGTAGATGTTTTTTTGTTGAACAACTTCAGATACTTTGCTCCAGTGTTTGCGAAATTCTTCTAAGATTTCTCCATCCTCATACACGATTACGCGCTCTGCAGGTTCATGTAGATCACCTAAACCATCAAATATCCTTGGCGATGGATCGAAGGTAATTGCGGTTACGCCATGATGAACAGACACGCTTAGAGCTAATCCTCCGCCAAGGGAATGGCCTGTTACTACTGCATTTTTGTGGCTATTTTGACTCAGATACCGCCCGAATTCTTTACGTGCCTGGCGATACTGAAAATTGAAAGGAGGGATCGCTAAATTTGCTGTGAGATAGTCAACCTTGCTATCTGTTCCACGAAAGGCAAATACAACCTCGTTTGATCCTTGTTTCTCAAAAATGTCATAGGCTAACCCTGATAATAAGTGTTCTTTTGTTGGTTCATTTGTAGGATTGCCATCCCAATCCACTTGAATCCATCCTAGTTTTTCAACTTCAAATCTGATTCGATCGTCCTTATGGTAGGAATTTGATGAGAGCATTGCAAATGTAGCAACGCGACTTGCAACTTCTTTAGATATTGGTTGGATGTTATTTTCTTTACTCATGGTCAGTTCCTTAGGTGTGTTTTGATACTTCTTTTTATTGTGTAAGCAGACTACCTCGACTTAAACTAATAACCATCCCTCTTCCGTACCAGTACTAAAGTAGTACCTCTCACCCAACCCAATCCCCAGTACAATACAAAGCCAACTATCCAACCCGAGGCTTTACCCCATGAACGTCCTCCTCATTGACGACCATTTTTGCGCCCGCGAGGGTGTGGCTTGTTTGTTGAAGCAGATATTTTCCGAATTGCAGGTGTTTGAAGCGGAAAGCTTTGAGGAAGGTTTGGCGATTGCTCGGGAGACGCTGTTGAATCTGGTGTTGCTGGATATTCAGTTGCCGGGTAAGAGCGGGCTGGCGGGATTGAAGGAATTGCGGCGCGAGTTTGAGAATTTGTGCGTAGTGATGTTTTCCGGGCTGGACGAAAGAGATCTGGTGTTTGAGGCCTTGCGCTTGGGGGCGATGGGGTTTATCGGCAAAACGGTATCGCGGCAGGAATTTGTTGAGGCGTTACGGGATGTGTTGTCGGGGCGGGTGTATTTACCGGCGTCGGTGGTGGGGCCGCAAGCGGTGCGAGAATCTGATTTACCTGCCAAGACTGCCGACGTTGGAATTCGGCCAGCGTCCAATCCGGCCAGTTTAGGTTTGACGCCACGCGAGTTTGAGGTGTTGGGCTGGCTTGTGCAGGGCAAGTGTAATAAGGAGATTGCCCGTAAACTGGGGATTGAGGAGCAAACGGTGAAGAATCATTTGCGGCCGATTTTTCAGAAGTTTGGGGTGGTACGGCGGACGGAGTTGTTGGTTAAGGTGTTTGAGCAAGGGATTGTGTTTGGCAAGCCGGGAGTTGGTAATTAGTTGTTTGCGCGCCTCGAAAAAACTGTTTACATTCATGGTTCGACAAGCTCACCACTAACGTAACTGATTGATTATTCTGTATCCGTTCGCGCTGAGCCTGTCGAAGCGCCTGGTTTTTCGAGGTGCTCATTTGTGTCGCTAACGAGAAGTATGGCTTGAATCGGGTTCTCGCACCCGACCGCGATGCCAAAGAGAAGTAACCAATAGAAAAATGCCGCTTAATTCTTGCGCTCCTTGTTTTTAGTGGGGATCACCAGAAGGGACTCCTGCCCCTCTGCTGACGTGTGGCATCCATGCCACACCCCTGCGGGCTATTCTCGACAAAAACTGCGTTGCTCGGCGCGGTATACGGGAGTTCCCGTTGAAAACTACCATATTTATTGATGAACTGTGACTTAGCCTGTCACTGTTTTGGAAAGCGCAAAATTATTTCCCCATCGCCTTTGCCATCATTTCCATTAACACTCCTGCGTTGGCAGGTTTGCGTAGCAGTAGTGTGGATTTTGGCCATTTTGCTTTTTCATCTGCGGAAATGGCCCTAGCGGAGAGGATTATCGTGGGGACTGCGCCGCAGTCGGCTTCGATGGCGGCGATGATGTCGTGGGCGGTTTCGTTGTTTTCCAGAAAAAAGTCGGTGATGACTAGGTCAGGGGGCCTGATGATTTCGCTAAGTACCGCAAGCGTTTCTGCTTTGGAGTTGGCTTTTTGTACCAGACAGCCCCATGCGCATAGTTGTTCTGCCAGCGCGTTTAGCACCTTATGATCATCGTCGACGATTAATACAAAACTGCCGGAGACTGTGTTGTTTTTGTTAGGAGCCCATTTGCAGTAGGGCGGTTCGATAGCGATGGGTAGGTACAGTTGAAAGTCGCTGCCGCGATTTGGTGTTGAGTAAACGCTAAGTGCGTGGTCGGGCAGATGTTCCACGGCTGTTAGCACATAGGCTAAACCTATCCCCAAGCCACTCGCCTGAGGGTCATCACTGCGGCGATGACCTCGGTAAAATTCTTTAAAGATACTGTGTTTTTGTGGCTCGGCAATGCCTATGCCGGTATCTCGGATGTGCAACTTAAGTCGATTATTGCTGAGTTTGACTGTTCCGACCAAAATCCAGCCGCTGTTAGTGTATTTAATGGCATTGTCGATCAGGTTACTGATGATTTGGTTCAGAATATAAGGATCGCTATAAACGGTATAAGGGCGTTTCGCGCGCAAACGGACTTTTAGTTTCAGACCGCGTTTGGCGGCTTGCGGCGCAAACTGGTCTTCCAGAGAGGCGAGTAAAACGTTGATGTCGAAAATTGTCAGTAACGGGATTTGTTTGCCGGTTTCCAAATTGGCGATGTCTAAAACATGATTAAAAGCGTTATTGAATTCGTCGATGGCACTGCACAGTTTGCCGACTATAGGCTGTTGTGGATCGCTAGGTTTTTCGGTGTAAGCGGCTTCCAGTACTGAGGAATAACAGCTCATCGCTTGCAAGGGTTGCCGTAAATTGTGGCTGATTTGGCGCAGAAACAAACTTTTGTCTTCAGCGGCGTATTCGGCTTTACGGCGTTCTCTGAATGAATTGCGCGAATGTACTTCTAGCTGGCAACGGGTGCATAGGCCAAACAGGTTGACGATTGACAGAATCAGCAGTGACGGAATCAGCGTGACGATTTCAGTGCCCATCAGATACCCAGCGAGTGGCAGCGTGAAGGACGATAGCCAGCCAAACACGATGGTATCGAAAATAGGCAGCACCATTTGCCCATAAGTGAAGAAATAAATAGGCAGTAATCCAGGCCAGGTTTCGATATAAAACGCCGGATCACCATCAATCAGCATGACCGCAATTAAGTTGATAACTGAAATTGAGACGCTTAGTTTTACTACGCGGGTGATCTGGGTATGTGCTTGCTGATGGTAATGAAGATGACTAAACAACTCACACAATGCCAACACAATCAGGCAGCGGCCGATGAATTCCACCGGAGATAAGCCGCCTTTAGTCGTGACATCCAATATCACAAACGCCAGAAATGCGGCCGCTCCCAATAAAAGTGCGGCTTTTGATGTGGTTACCGTTTCTGTATGCAGTTCCTGCCAAAACAATTTTTCTGTGTCGGCATCGAAGGAGTCTAGTGAAGCGGTTTTACTCTTGAATAATGTTGAGCATTTTTTAATGCTGAGCCAGCTCGGGGCGAATTGATGGGGATGTTGGTTGCGTGAAGCTGTTTCTGCTTGATTCCGTCGCATTGCATTTCCTGGTATGTAAATTTGACCAGAGATGTGATATTGACTCCGTTCAGTTGAGCGGTGGGCAAAAAAGCCTGCCCACCCCACATCTTATATCGGGCAATCCCCCACGGGTTTAATGACTAACCTGAGCAATCCAGTCTTGTAAGTTGTAATAATTGGTGATGCGTGCCACTTTGTTATCGCGGATTTCAAAGAACGCACCAGCGGGTAGGCGGTAGGTTTGGCCATTTGCAGCAGGTAAGCCTTCGTCGGATTTAATGTATTCACCTAACACGACAAATTCTGCCGCGGCGCGTTTGCCGTCTGCAGTTGCCATAATTACCATATCAACCAGCTGTTCTTTATAGTTGTAGTTCATGCAGGCCATAAACTGAGTAAATGCTTCTTTGCCGATTTCGCGTTTACCTTGGTTGATGTCGTGGATGACATCATCGGTCAGAAGATTTAAGAATGTGTCCATATCGCCACTGTTAAATGCGGCATAGTAGCGTTCGATCAGGTTAATGCTGTCTTGATTCATGGTGACTCCTTCGTCAAATAAAAAAGGCGCAGGCCTAAGATTAAAAAAATTGGTTAGTCTTTTTCAAAACTATCGCGCAAGGTGACGGTGCGGTTAAAAACCAACTTGCCACCAACGCTATCAATGGCATCCAGGCAGAAATAGCCGGTACGCTCAAATTGATAACGATTTTCCGGCAGGGCGTTGATTAAGCTGGCTTCTACCCGGCACTCGTTAAGGACTTCAATGGAATTCGGGTTGATAGCATCCAGAAAATTCTCTTCATTATCTGGATTCGGCACGCGGAACAGGCGGTTATATAAACGTATTTCAGCAGGGTGTGAATGTTGTTCGGACACCCAGTGAATCACGCCTTTAACTTTACGGCCTTCTGGATTTTTGCCTAGGGTGTCAAGGTCGATGCTACAACGCAATTCGATGATATTACCGGCATCATCTTTGATAACGCTGTTGCACTTAATCACGTAAGCCCCGCGCAGACGGACTTCACCGCCTTCGATCAGGCGTTTGTATTTGGGTGGCGGCACTTCGGCAAAATCATCGCGTTCAATTAAAATCGCTTTAGAAAACGGTACTTGGCGTTTGCCTAGCTCCGGTTTTTGCGGGTGGTTGCTGACTTCAAGCTGTTCAACTTGATCTTCCGGATAATTGTCGAAGACGACGCGCAACGGTTGCAACACCGCCATGGCGCGTAGGGCATTTTCGTTTAAGTCTTCACGAATGCAGTATTCCAGCACGCCCATTTCTATCCATGAGTTTTGCTTGGTGATACCGATACGTTCGCAAAAGTCACGGATGGCTTTGGGAGTAAATCCGGCACGACGCAAACCGGCAATTGTCGGCATACGTGGATCATCCCAGCCATTGACGTGTTTTTCAGTGACCAGTTGATTGAGTTTACGTTTACTGACTATGGTGTATTCCAACTGCAAGCGGGCAAATTCGATTTGTTGCGGATGGGCCGGTGTTTGCAATTGCTCCAGCACCCAATCGTAAAGCGGACGATGGTCTTCAAATTCCAGTGTACACAATGAATGCGTGATGCCTTCGATCGCGTCGGAAATGCAATGGGTGTAATCGTACATCGGGTAAATGCACCAGGCATCGCCGGTGCGTTGGTGATGTACGCGGCGGATACGATAGATCGCCGGATCGCGCAGGTTGATATTAGGTGAGGCCATATCAATTTTTGCGCGCAGCACGTACTGGCCGTCGGCAAATTCACCAGCGCGCATACGCTTGAATAAGTCCAGGTTTTCGGCAATCGGGCGATTTCTGTCCGGGCTTTCTTTACCGGGCTCGGTCAAGGTGCCACGATAAGCGCGTATTTCTTCAGCCGACAGACTATCGACATAAGCCTGGCCTTGTTCGATTAACTGCACGGCGTATTGGTACAGTTGTTCGAAATAATCGGAGGCGTGGCGTAACTCGTGCCATTCAAAACCCAGCCATTGCACGTCCCGTTTAATCGACTCCATGTATTCGACGCTTTCCTTTTCAGGATTGGTATCGTCAAAGCGCAGGTTGCAGGTGCCTTGGTATTCGATCGCGGTGCCGAAATTTAAACAAATCGATTTGGCATGGCCGATATGCAAATAGCCATTAGGTTCAGGCGGAAAACGAGTCGCCACTTTGCCATTGTTTTTGTTGTTTTTAAGATCATTATTAATGATCTGATGGATGAAATTAGCCGGAGCTTGATTTTCGGATGTTGACATGGGTTTTAGGATTTGAGTGAGTTATTGAGCATTGTCAATAAACAGAAAATAGTAGTCAGCACTACGGCGCTATACAGGCCGCTATTGTAATGAATTACAGGGAGAAAAACCAAGCTTGCAAGGGGTTATTCCGCGACCAAGGTTTCTATGCGATAAAAGCCTTCACCTTCTTGGCCTAGTGCCTCGGCAAGCCAAGGTAATGTTTGCTGCATTTGGCTTAGCAAAGTCCATGGTGGGTTGATGATAATCATGCCGCTGGAGGTCATGCCGTGTTCGTTGCTATCGTTTCGAATGCCTAATTCAAACAACTGCACATTGTTGATGCCGCTGGTCTGAATGGCCTTTTCCAACAGTTGATTCTTGCGCCGATTAATCACCGGATACCATAAGGCATAAGTGCCGACGGCAAAGCGTTTATGCATGAGTTTTAAAGCATCAACGACCTGGGTGTAGTCATTTTTGATTTCATAAGAAGGATCAATCAAGACTAAGCCGCGACGCTCGATGGGCGGTAGTAACTTCAGGCTATCTTTAAGCCCGTCGCCATGCGAGACCGTGATGTGTTGGCTGGTAAGGTCTTTTAATAATTTGATCTCGGTACTGTGTAATTCAAACAAACACAGACGATCTTTGTTACGCAACATTTGTTTGATCAGTAAAGGCGAACCAGGATAGCGTGTTAATTTATCCGGCTGGTTAAAGCGTTTGACCAAGTTAAGGTATTCCGCCACGCACTCGGGCAGATCATCGCGCTGCCATAGCTTGCCTATGCCGTTTTGATACTCCTGGTTTTTTTGCGCGTAATCGCCATCGAGCTCGTATTTCCCTGGGCCTGCGTGGGTGTCGATGCAGCAAAATGGTTTATCTTTTTTACCCAGATGTTCAAGTATTTGTATCAGGATGGTGTGTTTTAACACGTCGGCAAAATTGCCGGCATGGAATGCATGGCGATAACTGAGCATGTTCTAAAATATTTTGTCTAGCAGCGTCATGGCGATTTCAATCGCAATCAGCCAAATGATTATCCATTCGAGTATCGATGAATGCCGGTGTTTTTGTTCGTCTGCCAGCATCTCAAATAATTCATGGATGGTTTCCAGCTTTTTTGACAATACTTCAGTACGCGGCGCTATTTCCAGGTATTTGGCAACGACAACATAGATGTTTTCATACTCAGGATATTCCCAAAAAAAATCGGGGGTATCGAGTAAGTCGTAATTCAAAATAATATCGCTTTTAGTCAAAAACAATTGTCCGCGAATTTTGGCGATATTTTGACGACTTAATTTGATACTGCCGTTTTCCGCTAATGATTTAGGGATGTAGTTAGTGTTGTTGATAGTGGTGATAGCATTGGTTTCAAATGAAGCCAGCTTAATCGATTGAGCCATGCCCTGCGAAAGGGAAAAAATTAAAATCGGATCGGATGATTCAATTTCAATATGATCTTCAACAATCCGTGTGGCCGGGCAATTTAGCGAGAAAGTGAAATGATCTTCTTCAATAACGCTTAGCGCATTATCTGCATAAGTTAATAATAATTGGTGCAGTTTGGTTTGCTGCTCTGCGCTGATATTCCAATGAACTACGGCGCCGTAAGCGAACACTACCGACCAGGTATTATCATCTTCAATCAGAATTGCGCCTTTGATTATGCGTATTAGCGAGGTTTCTGAAAGCAGTTTTGCTAATTGGCTAATATCGAAACGCTGCGCTAAACAATAGGCAGCACATTGATTAATGGATTGGAGTTCAGACATAAATACTTTTGATAACCATAGACACAGCTGAAAAAGAAACTAATAAGTTGCAGAGAACTATGCCATGGTTATCTTTTAAAATCATTATTCAGTGACTTTCAATAGCCAACCGCCTTCAGCGTCGCATTTGGATATTTTGGAGTTAACTTTGATGTTGATACGAACGGTAGTGTTCTTATAGGCTTCCGGTAATTTTCCTTTAACTAAGATAAAAGCCTCTTTATCTTCAAAGGTAACGTCAATCGGCTGATTTTTGATAGTAACTTCGATTTCATCCGGATGTTGGACATTAAAAGCCCGAAAAGAAAATTCTGATTCCGGTGTGGCTGTTTCCAAATGCTCAGGGGTGAATTTACCTAGCCTGGCTTTGATGCAAGAAGCCCCGCCACCACTGCCGCCGCCACCATGGCCTGCATGACCACCTGCGCCTGCGTGAGCTAATGAGATGTTAAACAAGAAAAAAAAAGCGAGGAAGATGGTTTTTTTCATAAGGATATCCTTGTTTGTTTTATAAGGTAGCGGAGGGCCTCATTATTGTGAGACGCCGCCTCCCTGTGCTTGTTATAAGGATGTAACGAGGGCCAATTATTCACAAATAATCGCGTTATGGCTATATAAAATCATGGTTGCAGCCGTTAGTCGTTGAAAAACCGATGAAAATGCTTGGGAATGATTGATTTGAACGGCATGCGCTGCCGCGGAAGTTTAATTTCTTACTCGACAGCTTGACGGTATCCCTCAATTGTCCGTTCTGCTTCCTGATGTTCTCTGCGTAAATTAATGTCACGTTGGGGGAACGGAATAGTTATTTTGTGTTCGCGCAACGCGTGTTCTAAACGAACATGTAAAGCATGCGTCACCGGTAAACGGTTACCCAATTCACTGACAAAAACACGTATAGAAAAGTTCATGGCGCTTTCACCAAATTCTACAAACAAGACACAGGGTTCCGGCTCGGTAAGCACTAAAGGGGTAGAGCGCACAGTGTCGAGCATCACTTTATGTGCTAATTCAACATCCGATCCGTAAGCAATGCCGACGGGAATGACTATTCTAGTGACCGCATCAGTCAGGCTCCAGTTGGTTAACTGGCTGGTGATAAAGGTCTTGTTGGGCACAATTAGATCTTTTTGATCCATATCTATCAGTGTGGTCGCACGCATTTGAATACGGCTGACTTTGCCGGTTACAGTGCCGATAGTGACTGTGTCGCCAACGCGTATAGGTCGTTCAAATAGCAAAATGATGCCGGATACCATATTGGCAAATATTTCTTGCAAACCAAAGCCCAAGCCGACACTCAATGCCGCCACCAGCCACTGTACTTGTGACCAGCTGCCGCCTAATTCGTTTGCCACACTCACAAAACCAATAGCGACCAGTAAGTACTTCGACAGTTGGTTGGCCGCATAACGACTACCGGCTTCTATCGATAAGCGGCTGAATATCAACAATTCCATTACTCCGGAAAGATTGCGCACTGATACCACGATGATAAAACTGTAAAGTCCTGCTAGTAGGAGATTGATCAGGGTTACCGGCTGATAACTTTCTTGACTTTCGATGTTGACGAGATGCTGCCAGAGCACGATACGCTCTAAAAATGAAAATGCCGGCAGAATATTTTTCCAGATAACCCAAAAACCAATAATGAGTGAAAAACCAATAAACACATTAAGCAGTTTGATGGTTTGGGCATTGATTTTGGGAATATCAATTTGTTGCTCGTCAATCGGTAAAATGGGATCTTCGCCGCCAGGGGCGAGTATTTGCTTATCTGCAAGAACAGCGGTTTTACGTTTTTGCCGAGCATTTTTAATGGCAAGTTGCCTGTTGACCAAGGTCAACCATCGAAACACCATTTCGTGAACAATCATGGTCAAAATGATCATCCGTATGGTAATAATCAATTGTTGCTGTAATTCCAGTGCGCTCAAATAATAGCCGGCGACGGCAAAACCAATAATGACTAATGGCGTGCAACACGCAACGGCATACCAGACAAAACGCAGGCGCGCGACCCAGCTGTTGGGGCGGACTGCGATAAAGTTACTTAGCAGACCCGCAGTCGGGTTAAGCATGCGGGCCATAAACCAGGCCATCGCCAGCATAGAAATAATAAGTGCCAACCGGCCTAAATTATCACTGTAAATTGTTTGAGCGCTGGCCCCGGTACTGTTGATTAGAAAAGCGGTGGGGACAATAACAAATCGTAACCAGGCAATCTGTTGACGTGCGAGGCCGGCATTAGCTTTCTGCCATTGAAAATGTGTACGAGCTATCCCTTTTGGAGCAAACAATTGATAGAAAAATTGTATAAAAAACAGTGGGGTTGCGGCGCCGCGCAAACCGGTACCTAGCGATTTACTAAAATCGTCAATCTCGATGTTGTGGCTTAAAAACCAACCTAAACCAGCAATTAACAGAGGCAGGGGCAAAACCAAGAGTAAAGAATAGGCTAGTGCTTTAAGGGTATAAGAAAAACTGTCGGTATAAATTTTTTCTACTTTTCCGGGAATATCAGCCAGTTGTTGTTTGGCCCATTTTTTACATAATTGCAAACTGGCGAAGCTGATTAGCCCCAGAAAGACCAAGAACGGATGTTTTATAGTTAACTTTAAAATGTCAGCAACAGCCGTCATCCAATTGATTGGTGACAATAACCATTTTGTTGATCGGTATAGGCCGGTAATAAAATCAGTATTAATGGGTTCTGAGCTGGGTACCCATAACAGACGTTCGTCAAGATAGGCGGCAAATTTTTGGGCTTGGGCAGCCATTTGTTGGCGGGCAAAATCAAAATCACCCAAAATACGCAAATAAGTTGTGTCAGCAACCAGTAACTTGTTGAGTAATTCTTTCTTATTGTTTAACAAAACGCGCAACTCTGCTTGCACCATCATGCGCTGTTCGACAGGTAAGTTATCGTCGACTTCCTGCATCATATTTTTTAAGGTTGCATCAATATTCACTAATTGATCCAGCGTATCTTCAACCTTGAATTGTTCGAGGCTGGTTAACGCTGTCTCATTCTGAATAGTTTGTGATTGCAGTTCTAATTCTGCTTGGGTTGATAAATCCCGCCGTTGTTCACGCAAAATTTTCCCTAATGCCGGACTTAATCCAGCCAGGCTGATTTTCTTTTCAGCGCTTTTAAAATCGGCTTCAATAGTACTTGCCTGTGCTTCTATTTTGGTTTTTTGGTCAGTGTATTGCTCAATTTTTGCGGTAATAGTCTGTAGATAGCCGCTGTATTCGATATTTTCGCGGGTAGTTTTTTGAATCAGGATATGTTTTCCAGACAGCTCTTTTTCTGCCTGACTTAACGCATCCTGCATTTCTTTAGCTTCTTGTTGTCTGCGCACTGACAGCACATTTTCAATCTCAGTCGCAATTTGCATGAGCGCATTTTTTTGCAAATCAACTAATTGCACTTGCACTTTTAGCCGGTCGACTCTTGCAGGGTTGCTAATCGCCTCGACTTCAAGCATTTTAATTTCTGCAGAGCGTGCCTGTACTAGCGTTTTTAATAAAAGTTGTTGCGCTTCCGTGTCGAGTTTTGCATCAGGTTTACCGATGGGTAGTTGCAGTTTTTTTTGTGTAGATTCAAGGTCTTGCTGAGCCGAAAGGAGTTCTTCTCGGATTAACTGGGGTCTGGTATTTTGCGTGCTGAGTTCGTTTTCCAGTTTTTTTAATTCTTCATCAAGCGTGCTTATTTTGCTTTTTTCAATAATGAAGTGCTGGTCTAATTCGGCTGTCGGAATATTGTCGAAGTCTTCGGTTTTTTGTTTGCCGGCTTTGCTAAGTGCTTGCTCAATGTCTTTTTGCAGTTTTTTAATTTCATCGGGGGCTTTATTGGCCGCGGCTTTTAGCGAGATGGCCTGGGCATTGAAGCGTTCTACGTTACTTAAGTTATCCTCCGCGGCTTGGTATATCGACAATATTTTAGATTTGGCCGCTTCATCAAGACCTTGACGAGCATTAAGCGCGGCAATTTTTGCTTTTAGTGATTCCTTACTGACCTCAAGCTTACTAAGTTCTGAATCGATTGTAGAAGGTGACGGTTTTGCCCAAGCGCTTGTCTCGCTAAGCAGCAGGAGCATTAAAATCAGTAAAAATGGCGATAACGATCGAGTAAGCAAAGGTGATTTTCTGTTCATTAGTTCTGTTTATAAGTATTAAAACGCGATGGTTTCGCCGACTTTGGGAATATTGGCATTCCAACCGGAACGATGAAAACAGGTTTGTAGAGATAGCAGCGCGTTTTTTTCACCATGAATCAAATAAAGGCGTGGTTTGGGTTGATTGAAATGGCTGGCCCATTGTAACAACTGACTTTGATCGGCATGTGCACTTAATGCCCCCAAGGTATGTATTTTTGCGGCCACATTGATTTCCGAACCGAGAATTTTCAAGGTACTTTTTTTACCATCGACAATGGCCCGACCTAGTGTGCCTTCTGCTTGAAAACCGGTAATGACAATATGGGCATTGCGTCGCCATAAATTGTATTTGAGATGGTGGCGAATACGTCCACCAGTACACATACCGCTTCCGGCAATAATGATGGCGCCGCCGGTAATACGGTTGACCGCCATCGACTCTTCCGCTGTTTCGGAATAATAAAGTCCTGATAGCCAAGCTTGCCAACCACTTGGAGCAATACGGGTGAATTCAGGATCATCAATATTAAATAAATGTGCGTAATCAGCGTAGATCCGGCTTGCGCTGATAGCCATCGGGCTGTCCAGGTAAATTTGTTGTTGCGGCAATCCGCCTTCGCGCTGGAGTTTTCCTAACCAATAAATCAAGTCCTGTGTTCGTCCGACAGCAAACGCAGGCATGATGACATTGCCGCCAGTCTCTGCAGCCTCAGTCAATGCCTGACGTAATTCGGTAAGCGTATTTGCCAAAGGTTGATGATCCCGGTCGCCGTAAGTCGACTCAAGCAGCAGTACGTCAGCGTTAGTTAGAATTTCCGGGTCGCGGAGCAACGGTGCATTTGGATTTCCCAAATCACCAGAAAATACTAATGTTTTAACTTTATCTTGCTCGTTAATTTGTAGCTGGACAATCGCCGATCCCAGAATATGTCCTGCTTCATGGAATGAGATACTGATGTCCGGCCTTATTTGAGTATTGGCTTTATAAGCAATAGCTTGTCTAAATTCGAGCAGTGCTTCTACATCATCCAGTGTATATAAAGGTTGAAGTGGTTTTTTACCGGCGCGTTCACGGCGTTTATTTTCCCACTCAGTATCGCGCAGCTCCAGATGTGCGGCATCTTTGAGCATAAGCTCCAGCAATGGAAAGCTAGCTTCGGATAAAAACACAGGCCCTTTGAAGCCTTCTTTAGCTAATTTGGGTAAGCGTCCGCAATGGTCAAGATGAGCATGTGATAACACTACGGCATCAATGTTGGCGGGATCAAAAGGGAAGGGCGCTTCGTTTTGAAGCTCAGTCTCTTTAGATCCTTGAAATAATCCGCAATCAAGCAATATGCGACTGTTGTCGGTTTCCAGTAAATAACAAGAACCAGTCACCTGGCCGGTAGCACCTAAAAATGTTAGTTGGGTCATGGATTTACCTATAGGTTAGCAATGGAATTGGCAGGTTTTATGAAAAATAATGGCCTTGTTAATGGTAATATTGGTGTATTGCCTGACCGTTCAATTTTTCTAAAGCGGCGTGATCTGGATGGTAAATCAAACGTTTGCCTATAACGGCTAAAAATATCATATTGGAAATTAGTATGCTCAACACTGCCAAGCTGTATTTTCACAAAAAAAACGCTATAAAACTGCGCTTATTGTTTTTGCTGGTGTTGGGGTTGTCCGCACCTATCGGCCAGGCTGACAATACGGATGCGCTACAAACAGAAGTTTCCAAAGATATTGTCGACATCATCACAACCAAACAACATCCATATCTAAAATTATCAAATTTCGCTAATCGTAGCGATGATCTTGACTCGTTATATAAATTAACAGAATACAAATTGTTGTGGCTGGGAACTGACCAGTCGCAAAAAAATATTCCGGCGGCATTAGAGCTATTAAGCAATGCTGCTATTAATGGTTTAAACCCAACAAATTATGACGTCGATGGCTTAAAAAGTCGCTGGCAAGCTATCCAGGCAAACCCAAATGCTTATAAAGAACAAGCCTTACTAGACACGGCATTAAGCATATCATTGTTACGATTTGTGCATGATTTGCATTATGGTCGAGTCAATCCGCAAGGCATAAAATTCAATCTTAAGTTAAGAGAAAAAAAACTAACTGACTTGCCCGCTTTGATAAAAACCTCAGTGGATCAAGGTACGTTAGATCAGTTACCCAAACTGATTGAGCCGCAATTGCAGCAGTATCAAAAGCTTAAACAAGCGCTTGTCAGTTATCGCGAATTGGCGGCAACTGTCACACCTTTTCAAATTACCGGCATAGAAAAAAAGCTAAGTCCTGGCGATAAGCATCCACAAATACCAGAACTAAAGCAATTTTTACAACAGCTGGGCGATTTACCTGAAGACAATACGGCTTCAAGTACTGCAAAGTCGATTATCTATTCCGATAACATCGTTGCTGGAGTGAAGAAATTTCAGTTGCGACATGGTCTTGGGGCTGATGGAGTGATTGGTAAGACAACCGTTGCCGCTTTAAACGTGCCTTTATCACAGCGAGTAACCCAAATTGAGCTGGCCATGGAAAGATTACGTTGGCTACCTGAGTTCAACGCCGGCAAATCCATAATCGTTAATATTCCATCTTTCCAACTGTGGGCGTTTGATGAAATGGGTCAACTTGATCCTACAGTTACCAATATGCGCGTAGTTGTAGGTAGGGCGTTGGAAAATCAAACTCCCGTATTGATGGCGGAAATGCGTTTTATTGATTTTATGCCGTATTGGAATGTTCCTTACAGCATCGCCAAGCAGGAGATAATCCCCAAGTTACTGCAAAATCCAAATTACTTGGCTCAAGAGAACATGGAATTGGTACCCGTATTTGGTAATGAAGTACAGGGCACTGGCTACACTGGTGGCGAGATTGAACAGATCAAGCAGGGCTCTTTAAGAATTAGGCAGCGTCCGGGGGGCAAGAATGCCTTGGGAAGAGTAAAGTTTATTTTCCCGAACAAAGATGATGTGTATTTGCATGATACGCCAGCCAATGCGCTATTCAGTAAATCGCGCCGGGATTTTAGCCATGGTTGTGTGCGCGTTGAAAAACCCCAGCTACTGGCAGAATTCGCACTAAAAAATCAGGAAGGGTGGGACAAAGAGCTTATAAAACAAGCGCTGGAAACACCTAAAACAAGGCGAGTGTTATTAAAACAACCTATACCGGTGCTGTTTTTTTACACCACAACGTTTTTTGATCAGTACGATAACTTAAAGTTTTATTCTGATATTTATGGACATGACAATGTCCTTCTTGAAGCATTGACTAAGCCTGAAGACGTACCCGACCAAGCGCTATTTATAAGTAAAAATGCAAACAACCCGGAACAGCCTGCGGTAGTTAAATAGAACATTAGTTAACAGAAAAATACCGCATTTGCTCTAGCTAATTACTTCGAAAACGCCTGCACTTCGACGGTTCAGACTGACCTCGTCGAAGTGCTTTCAATAAAGCGCTTCAAACGCGCAGCAACAACACAAAAATCAGCATAAACAACAACATCACTGCATACTCTTCCAGTCGTTGCAGAATGCTAGGTTGATCTTCTCCCATAATCATGGCTACACGATTAGTCACTTGATCACGCATATGTACTCTATTTTCGGTCATGGTATTTCTCCTAGTGATGGATATAACTACGCATTTGTCCGACCAATACACCCTGAATTTCAACTTCGTCAAGCTTGTAGCGCATGGCGGTCATATTGGAATTGGCGGGGATTAGTAAAATTTCATGCGGGTATTGCTCGATAAATTTTAATGTTGCTTCCGATTTGTTAACTAAGGCGACCACAATTTCACCATTACGAGCGTAACTGCGTTGTTCAATGATTACCCAATCACCGTCGAAGATACCTTGCTCGATCATCGAGTCACCTTTTACTTGTAGTACGTAACACGGCTTTTCAGTTTTAAGCTGATCAGGAATGCTCATGTAAGTAATATTCTCAATAGCCTCAATTGGACGACCGGCAGCAATGTAGCCAACAAATGGCAATGCTCCTTCATTGTTGTTGGTCGTGAGCATTTGCTTGGCGTAATCAGTTAAGCGGATGCCGCGTTGTTTTCGTTGAGGTTCTTCAATGAGATTGGCCGCAATCAACGCTTTGATATGGGCATGTAAAGAACCACGCGATTTCACACCCAGTGCTTGGCACAATTCCTCTAAGGTTGGTGGATGCGAAAAACGGGCATCATTCAGTAATAAGAAGTCGAACACTTCTTGTTGTTTGCGAGTTAATGTTGTCATATTTGTTCTGTATTTGTTTTTGTAAAAGATAGCACAAGAACAAACATAGAACAATAAAAAGTTACAAATATCCAGCAGCATTTTTGCCTAGCGTTACTAGGCAGCGACTTGCCGGCGTTTGTTTTAATAAGCCTTTAACGTATATTAGGCAGCCAGTTATATTGTTTGGAATGATTTGATGGACACCATTAGTATCCGCGGCGCGCGCACCCACAATCTTAAAAATATCGATCTTGATTTACCCCGTGATTCCCTGATTGTCATTACTGGTCTTTCCGGCTCAGGCAAATCATCACTGGCGTTCGATACCATTTATGCCGAAGGGCAGCGGCGTTATGTGGAATCGTTGTCTGCTTATGCCCGGCAATTTTTATCAATGATGGAAAAGCCCGATGTCGATCACATAGAAGGCTTATCCCCGGCGATCTCTATCGAACAAAAATCTACCTCGCATAACCCGCGTTCGACAGTCGGTACCATTACCGAGATTTACGATTATTTGCGCTTGCTGTATGCCCGCGCCGGTACGCCACGCTGTCCTGAGCATCAAGTATCGCTGGAAGCGCAAACTGTCAGCCAGATGGTGGATATGATTCTGGCGCAGCCGCAAGACCAACGCTGGATGTTACTAGCGCCTGTCATCAATGAGCGTAAAGGCGAATATGTGCAGTTGATTGAAGATTTACGCGGCCAGGGCTTTATTCGTGCCCGAATTGATGGCGTGGTCTGCGAACTGGATGAAGCACCCGCGCTGGATTTAAAAAAGAAACACACGATTGAAGTGATCGTCGATCGCTTTAAAATTCGTGATGATGTCACGCTAAGGTTGTCGGAATCCTTCGAAACCGCATTGCGCATTGCAGGCGGCATTGCGATTGCCGCCTGTATGGACAACGACACCCAGCTGCTGTTTTCAGAACGCTATGCCTGCCCGCATTGCGGTTACAGTTTGTCCGAGCTAGAACCGCGCATTTTCTCATTCAACAACCCCAAAGGCGCTTGCGGCACTTGCGACGGCTTGGGGGTAAAACAGCATTTCGATCCCGAGCTGATCATTCATAACCCGGACATCAGCTTGGCTGGCGGCGCTATTCGCGGCTGGGACCGGCGCAACGCCTACTATTACCAATTGATCACGTCATTGGCCAAACATTATCGCTTTGATCCGGAAGTGCCTTGGTCGGAGTTGCCGAAAAAAATTCAGGATGTACTGCTATACGGCAGCGGTAATGAAGTGATTACCTTTGATTTTGCCCACGGCACCAGCCAGTTCAGTACTAAAACTCGCCGCCATCCTTTTGAAGGCATTGTCGCCAATATGGAGCGGCGCTATCACGAAACCGATTCGCAACTGGTACGGGATGAGTTGGCCAAATATTTATCTCAAAAGCCCTGTAATACCTGCAACGGTGCAAGGCTAAATATTGGTTCCAGAAATGTGTTTGTTAACGAGCTACCTATCCACGACCTTACCCGGCTGCCGATCCGTAATGCGTTAGAGTTTTTTGAAAACCTCGATTTACCAGGTAAGCGTGGTGAAGTGGCAGCAAAAATCGTCAAAGAAATTCAGGAACGATTGCAGTTTTTGGTTAATGTCGGGCTGGATTATTTGACCTTGGATCGCAGTGCCGACACCCTATCCGGCGGTGAAGCGCAGCGTATCCGGCTGGCCAGCCAAATTGGCGCCGGTTTGGTGGGTGTGATGTATGTGCTGGACGAACCATCAATAGGGCTGCATCAGCGTGATAATCAACGACTGTTGAACACCTTGTTTAGACTGCGGGATTTAGGCAATACCGTCATCGTCGTCGAGCATGACGAAGATGCGATTCGTTCCGCGCAACATATTGTCGATATTGGTCCCGGCGCCGGTGTCCATGGTGGCCAGATCGTCGCCCAGGGCACCTTGCAGGATATTCTCAGCAACGAAAACTCACTAACCGGTCAATATTTGTCAGGCAAAATCGGCATTGATGTACCGGCCAAATTGACTGCCAACGATAAAACCAAGCAAATCACTATCCGTAATGCGCACGGCAATAACCTGCGAAATGTCGATATTTCCTTTCCAGTCGGTTTGCTCACTTGCGTGACCGGGGTATCGGGTTCCGGCAAATCGACCCTGGTTAATGACACTTTATTTGCCCACGCCTCCAGACTGATAAATCGTGCCGGCATAATTCCGGCGCCTTGTGATGCCATTGAAGGGTTGGATCAATTCGATAAGGTAGTTGATATAGATCAAAGCCCGATCGGTCGCACACCGCGTTCCAATCCGGCGACTTACACCGGCCTGTTCACACCGATTCGGGAATTGTTTTCTGCTACGCCGGAAGCGCGTTCACGCGGTTATACGCCGGGGCGTTTTAGCTTTAACGTCAAAGGCGGCCGTTGTGAAGCCTGTAAAGGTGACGGCGTTATTAAAGTGGAAATGCATTTTTTGCCGGACATTTTCGTCCATTGCGACATTTGTCATGGCAAGCGTTATAACCGCGAAACCCTGGAGATTCGCTACAAAGGTAAGACCATCGATCAGGTGTTGGCAATGACGGTTGAAGATGCTGCCGAATTTTTTAGCGCCATCCCGACCCTGTCGCGCAAATTAAGAACTTTGATCGAAGTGGGCTTGAGCTACATCACACTGGGCCAGAACGCCACGACCTTGTCGGGGGGCGAAGCGCAACGGGTGAAGCTTGCCAAAGAATTATCCAAGCGTGATACCGGCGACACCTTGTATATTTTGGATGAGCCCACCACCGGCCTGCATTTTCATGACATCAAACAGCTATTGGTGGTACTGCATGCGTTACGCGATCACGGCAATACCGTCATCGTGATTGAACACAACCTGGATGTGATTAAAACGGCGGACTGGATTGTTGATATGGGTCCGGAAGGCGGCAGTGGTGGCGGCATGTTGGTTGCTGAGGGTACGCCCAAGCAAGTCGCAAACAATCCGGCCTCGCACACTGGGGTTTATCTGAAACGATTTTTCGAATAACTTACCAATAACAGGCACAAAAAAAGGGGCTGACGATTCGTCGTCAGCCCCTTTTTTACGAGTAAAAATTAACCTTTTACTGCGCTGGCGATCTCATTAAAAGCTTCAACGCGTGCTTTACCAGTTTTGGCTAAATCAACACCTGTTTCAACAATTAACTGGCCCAAACCAGGTACTTTATAAGCAGTAAATACTAAGTATCCCACGACAGGAACAGCTACAAATGCACCAATAAAGCCATTAAAACCGATTACTGACAACAGCTTGCCCAGCAGAACGATTAAATCCAATGGCAACAAAACTATTGCACCTACATACGCAGTTACCGCGAAGGTAAACAACACAAAAACAACAAATTGAAGCAATCTTACCAACGCAACGTTAATTTTATTCATATCACCCAATACCCAAAATAGTTCTTAAAAAAGCTCTTTAAAGTGAAATTATACCTTAAAAAGCCAATTGATTTGTTCGTTTATTGCTCCTGCTCCAGGCCTTCTTTCTTGATAAAAAATCGGTACAAGATAGAACCAGCAATAAACCCACCTAAATGTGCCCACCAAGCTACATTAGCGGATAGTCCTTCTTGATATAGCGTTGCCGTCGTTGCATCGTGTAATTGCAACATCACCCAAATCCCTAAAAAGGCAATGGCCGGCACATGGATGATGACCGGGAAAAACAAGATCGGCACCCAAATGACGACTTGCTCTAGCGGATAAAGAAAAAAATACGCGCCCAGAACACCTGCAATAGCGCCAGAGGCTCCGACTACCGGCACGGTGAGTGATGGATCAAAATACCATTGCAACCAAGTTGCCAATAATCCGCACAGCAAATAAAAAAACAAAAACGGCAACCGGCCCATGCGATCTTCGATGTTATCGGCAAAAATCCACAAGAACCACATATTAACCAATAGATGTCCCCAATTGCCGTGCAAAAACAAGCTGGTTACGAAGGATAAATAACCGTCAAAATGCAATCCCAAGTTGGCCGCCCACTCGGGATTGGAATACCGGGCGGGCACCATGCCATAGCCATAAAGCAACCTGAAAACCGATTCATCGGGCAAAAACTGCATCACCACAAAAATAGAGCTACAAATGACTATGATCGACCAAGTCACCAGAGGCTTAGCATTACACGGTGCGGTATCTCTAATCGGTATCATGAGCTCGCCTCTATAAGGTTTGTTGGCGGATGCCAGGCGCAATATTTTAGTAGATAACTTTTTGTTCTTTCAGCGCATTGTAAATATCATCCAGCGTCGCCTGATCAGTGTTGAAAGACTTATCAGCTAGTTTTGCACTGTCATTAATTGCTAAGCAAATCAAACCGGCATGTTTAATTGCATTAATCAGTGACGCATCCGGTGTTTCCAATACTGTACTGGCATGGCCGGTATCAAACAGTTTTCTCTCCAACTGATAAGCCGCGTCAGTAGCGTTGGCGCCCGTTAAAGCAATGGCTGTAGGTACTTGGCTAAATCTTGCGGCGCGTTCTTCAACGCTCACCGGCAGTAAAGCTTCATCGTCATGAACGCCGATTATCATCCCAGCACCCACCGTACCATTGGTCAAGCGATCAATAATGATAAACGAGCCGGTGCCTTTGTGGGTTTTGTAAGCGTCAAATACGACTGGTGCATTGACCGATAACGTACAAGAACCGATTTCATTCAATTGCAAGACGTTGGCGTCGTGATGTTCCAACGTATTGACATCAATACGGTGATGAATCATCGCAATGGAACCGGACACGCTACGGGTTGCAAGCTTAATCACGTACTGCTTGCCCGGCGTCATAGCTTGCTCGGCCATCCAGACGATATGAGCCTTGAACTTGTCGGCTATCGTTGCGCTGATTTGTTCTTTACCTACCAACACATCGCCACGACTAACATCAATCTCATCTGCCAACGTTAAAGTAACGGCCATCGGCGCGAAGGCCCGTTCTAGCTCGCCGTCATAAGTGACAATGGCTTTAATGGTGCTGCTTTTACCGGATGGCAACGCAGTTACTTGGTCGCCTTTACAAAAAATCCCCGAGGCAATCGTGCCGCAAAAACCGCGAAAATCAAGGTTTGGACGATTCACATACTGCACAGGAAAGCGTGCGTCAGTAAAGTTGCGATCATTGGCGATTTCGATACTGTTCAAGGTTTCCATCAAGGGCGTGCCGGTAAACCAAGCCATGTATTCGCTAGGATTAACAACGTTATCGCCATCCAATGCCGACATCGGGATAAAGCGAATATCGTGCAAATCCAGTGTCTCAGTAAACGCCAAGTAATCTTGTTTAATTTTATTGAATGTGGCTTCACTGTATTCGACCAAATCCATTTTGTTGACCGCAACAATAATGTGCTGAATACCCAATAACGAGGCAATAAAACTGTGGCGTTTGGTTTGGGTCTGCACGCCGTAACGGGCATCAATCAAAATGATAGCCAAATCGCAAGTTGAAGCGCCGGTGGCCATGTTGCGAGTGTACTGCTCGTGCCCCGGTGTATCGGCAATGATGAATTTACGCTTGGACGTCGAAAAATAGCGATAGGCGACATCAATAGTAATGCCTTGTTCGCGCTCTGCCTGCAAGCCATCGACCAGTAACGCCAAGTCAATTTTACCGGCGCCGGTAGTGCCGGATTTAACGCTGTCGGCTTGCACGGCTGCCAGTTGATCTTCATAGATCATTTTTGAATCGTGCAACAAACGCCCGATCAGCGTACTTTTGCCGTCATCGACATTGCCGCAGGTTAAAAACCGGACTAATTCCTTACGTTCGTGTTGCGCTAAATACGCGTTTATATCGGTACTGATTAAATCGGATTGGTGGGACATAGTGTTCTCTGAATAACTGTGATGAATGGCGATGGCAAGCGTTTGTTAAAAATAACCTTCACGCTTTTTCTGCTCCATGGACCCGGCTTGATCATGATCAATCAAACGGCCCTGGCGTTCAGAAGTCGTCGTCAACAGCATTTCCTGAATAATCTCTGGTAGCGTCGTGGCATTCGATTCAACCGCACCGGTTAATGGGTAACAACCCAAGGTACGGAAACGCACCTTCTTCATCTCCACTTTTTCATCGGGACCGATGGGCATGCGTTCGTCGTCGACCATGATCAACATGCCGTCGCGTTCAACGACTGGGCGCTCTTTGGCAAAATATAACGGTACGATCGGAATGTTTTCCAGATGGATATATTGCCAAATATCCAGCTCGGTCCAGTTAGACAACGGAAACACACGGATGCTTTCGCCTTTGTCTACTTTGCCGTTGTAGATATTCCATAATTCCGGACGCTGGTTTTTGGGGTCCCAGCGATGATTTTTATCACGGAATGAATATACCCGTTCTTTGGCGCGAGATTTTTCTTCATCACGACGAGCACCGCCGAAAGCGGCATCAAACTGGTATTTATCCAAAGCCTGCTTGAGGCCGTCAGTTTTCATCACATCGGTATGTTTTTTGCTGCCATGCGTGAATGGTCCAATGCCTTGATCAACGCCATCTTGATTGATATGAACCAACAATTCTAAGCCCAGCTCCTTGATCAATTTGTCGCGAAACTCGATCATTTCCTTGAATTTCCAAGTGGTATCCACGTGCAGCATAGGAAAGGGCGGCTTGCCGGGATAGAACGCCTTCATAGTCAAATGCAGCATAACGGCAGAGTCTTTGCCGATCGAATACAACATCACGGGACGTTCGAATTCTGCAGCAACTTCGCGAATGATGTGGATGCTTTCGGCTTCCAGCTGTTTAAGATGTGTGAGTTTAAAGTCAGTCATATGTCCATTGCGGTTGTGTGTGAGCCTTTAGGCCGTCAGGCTTGAATAGTTGCGCGGTAGAGTGTTTTGCATTTTTAATGCTGGGCATTTTAATTTGAACACTCGTTTAATACCAGAATTGCTTACATTGTGGCAGAGCTTTTGCTTGGTTTAGGCGCGAGTTAATGTCCCAAACCGGCATGCACATTTATTTTAGTGGCATAGCGTGCCGGCCAATAAGACGCGAGCAAAGATAACAGTAAAACTAAGCCCAGCCATAGCCAGACGGAAGTAACAGAAAACCTAAAATCCAGTTGCAGCCCCAGCATGATTTCGCCGAGTTTATGTGACAGCGGCTCCGCTACAGCATAGGCAATCGGAATGCTGATCGCCCAGGCCAATAGGCCATGAAATACGCCTTCCAGTAGAAACAGGCTGAATATGGTTTTTGAGCTTGCGCCCAGCGCCCGACACACCCCGATTTCTCGTGTGCGCTGCAACACGCTGATGGCTAAGGTGCCGGCCAGACCGATTGCGCCAACGCCGGCAATTAAACTGGCCAAACCCAGCAGCATACTGGTAACGGGTTTAAATTGATTAAGGCTGAATTGGCGTTGTTCCAGTTTGGCAATCGTGGTGTAAACATCCAGCGGAATGTGCCGATCCTGGAAAAGCTGCTTTAGCGAATCGGTATACTGTTTTTCTTCGGTTATTGAACTGATATTTGCCGACAGCAGTGCAAAGGAACTAACTTGATTGCGGTGAGTGAGATTTTCAATCGTGCTCAAAGGCACGTAAACCGGCTCTACGGTATAAGTTGATCCGACAAACCAACGGTACAGTCCGATTACTTGCCAGTCTTGGCTTTGGTCAGTCACGGTTACCCCTGCATCTAGCTCCGTTCGGGTTGAGCTTGTCGAAACCCGCCCTTCGACAAGCTCAGGGTGAACGGTATTTTGGGGTGGGGTGAATAACTTGACGGTGATGCTATCGCCAACATGAATATTGTTTAATTCTGCCGTTGCTGCATTCAGTACCAGGTTTTTTTGTTGGTAGTCGTTGTCGGTCAACCAGCGGCCTTCAGCAATTAACGGTTGATACATTTGGGTAGTTTCAGGCAAAGCAATCAGTTGCGCGCCCAAGCTGCCGGATTGACGTAATAACTGCCCGTTATGCAAAAGCTCGGCAGGCAATCGTTGCCAAAACTCCAGTGCCGTGGTTTGTGGGCCGGCATTAACCACTTCCAGAATTAAAGCAGTAGATTGGTCAGCGCTAAATCCTAGCCGCACCGCATAGCGGCTCCGAGCCAGTTCGTTGTCTAAAGTAAGATTCACCGACGCAATCAAACTAAGAATCACCATAAACAAAACGCCGGTAATAATCAGTACGCATTGTGTCCAAAACAAGCGGGCTTTACGCCGAAACAGATTACCCAGCGCGACCGCATAAAGCGTCGGTAAAGCAATGGAAAGTCTGCGTTCCAGCCACATATCAAAGCGGGCGCTGGCAAAATCGGAACCTAACCCGTAACTGGCAATAGCCTGACGTACCGACATAGACGCCCCGCGCCAGATAGGCCAAAATGATGCAAGCAACGGCGCCAGCAGGCCGCCGACACACATGACGGTTATCGCCCGGTAAGAGAATGCAAAACCTGGCATTTCAACATTGAATAAATTCAGCAACCAGCGGCTACTATAAAACGCTCCGGCCAAGCTGATTGGCATCGCCAACATCAGCGCCAGCATCGCCAAAATCAACACTTCGGCAAGATAAATCTTCGCAATCGTCCAGCGACTGGCGCCGATCGATTTCATAATGCCGATTTGGTCGGTTTGCTGGGTGATCAACGCTGTAACGGTGTTAAGAATTAACACGGAACTTAGCGCCAACGACGCCCAGGCCATTACCGTTAAAATCAGATTGATCCCCGAAAAAAAGGCTCGCCCCCAATGTTTTTCAGGGTCTTGTAACAGAGTAGCGTTGACACCGATGCCTGACTGACTCAAATAAGTGCGAATGCTTCCGGCAACCAAACGGGCTTTTTCTTCGCTATATGGCTCGCTGACTTGCACTAACACTTGTCGAAAACTATACGGTTTAATGCCAAATTTCGCCGCACTGCCTGCGTCGATAAAAAAATGCAGCTGGCCGCCGAATGTAGGTGGCTTAACAAATGGGTGACGTATGATGCCGTCGACATCAAAGTCCACTGGCCCTGTTGGCGTTTCAAATTCAATTTTATCGCCGGATTTAAGGCCGGCAGCAATGCTTGTTAACCGTTCTGCAGCCAGATGATTTCCTGCTGGTAAATATCCTGACAATAAAGGCATCTGATCATAATGTTGATTTTGGTAATCAGGCCGGAACACTATCGTGCCGGTCTGCCAATCTGGGTTATTGGAGATTTTGTAGCGGGCGGTAAATTGCGTGAGTACATCAACGCCGGCGACATTGGCAATGCTTTTAATCTGTTCAGCCACCGCCAAATCGGCGTCGGTTTTAAGAATCAGGCTGATATGCGAAGGCTGCGATTGGCGATGGGCGGTGTCCAAATGTCTCAGCTGCAAATCGATCATACCCAGCAACATACCGATAATCAGGATGCCGATGGTCAGGCTGGAAATTGACAGTAAAGTGCGCGCTTTATGGGCCGTTAAATCGGCAATGACTTTATGCCAAAGATGATTCAATGGCTTTGTCCTGCGTTTTTCGAAACGGAGGTAGGTTGATCTTCATGAATGCGTCCGGAGCGAATCACAATCTTGCGACTTGCCGATGCTGCCAGCTCATCGTTGTGCGTCACCATGACCAGAGTTTTACCTTGTTGGTTAAGGTTCAAGAACAATTGAAATACATCATCAGCGGTTGCGGCGTCAAGGTTGCCGGTGGGCTCGTCGGCAACAATCAGTTGCGGGTCGTTTGCCAATGCCCTGGCGATTGCAGCGCGTTGTTGTTGGCCGCCGGATAGTTGGCTGGGCAGTTGCTGCCATTGATCGCTTAATCCCACCAATTCCAATAAATGCCGCGCCCGTTCCAGTCGCTCGCGTTTGGGCAACTTGGCGATAAAGTCCATCGGTAACAATACATTTTGTAGCAGACTTAACGACGGCAATAATTGAAAAAATTGAAACACAATCCCGACATTGGCACCGCGCCATTTCGACAATTGCTCTTCACTTAAACGATGCAAATGGCTGCCGCTGACAGTAATTTCGCCCTGACAGGGATGATCGATGCCGGTCAGTAAATTCAATAAGGTAGATTTACCATTACCCGAAGGCCCAACAATCGCCACAAATTCCCCTGCATCGATAGTCAAGGAAATGTCATGCAAAACTGTTTGCGTGGTCTGACCCTGCGTATAGGTTTTGTAAACATTATTGAGCTGTATCAGATTGGCCATAACAGTGCTTAACAAGATTGGGTTGGTCATTTAGACTTTAAATTCTATCATGCGTACACACTTGGCACGCCAGACCGGCTTCCTCACTTAAGTTTATGACCCAAACTCAATTAATTTGGCTAGTCCTCGGGCTTGGCTGGACGCTGATAGAAATCGTAATTGCTGTAAAAACACGGGTACATTTTTCCAGTGCTGGGGAACACCCGTACCGCTCGGAGAGCTTGATTTGGGTGGCTGTGATAATCGCAGTCGTTGTTGCACTTTGGTTTAAACAAAAACACTGGGCGCCGTTGCCGATGGAGATTTTTTATCGCCAAATGGTAGCTATTTCCTTTTTTATCAGTGGCTTGGCATTACGCGCAAGTGCATTGCTAAATCTGGGTAAATTTTTTAGTACCACCGTCATTACCCACTCAGAACATCAGTTAATCGAAACCGGCCCTTATCGTTGGCTGCGTCATCCTGCTTATACCGGCTTGCTGATTAGTTTTTTTGCTGCCGGGCTGGCGATGGGCGATATGTTGGCCTTACTGGTTTTATTGGCACCGATAACTTTCGTTTTATATCAACGTATTCAAATTGAAGAACAGTGGTTGCTGGGCCATTTTGGCGATGCTTATTCATCCTATTGTTTGCGTACCAAGGCCCTTATCCCATGGCTTTATTAAGTTGACTAATACGTTTGATAACGCATATTCAACAGTCGACAGCTTTTTCCACAAACAACAATTTTATAAACATGGCAAAAACAAAACATATCGTTATCGTCGGCGCGGGCCCGGGTGGTCTGTGCGCAGGGATGCTATTAAGCCAGCGCGGCTTTAAGGTATCGTTATTTGATAAAAATTCGGAAGTCGGTGGTCGCAACCGGGCGATTCATTTGGATCAGTTTGTATTCGATACCGGCCCGACCTTTTTGTTGATGAAGAATGTGTTGGACGAGATGTTCGAACTGTGCGGCAAGAAAAGCGAGGACTACCTGGAGTTTGTCAAGCTGGACCCAATGTATCAACTGGTGTTTGGCGATCGTGCTGTGAACGTACATTCCGACCACAACAAAATGCGCGCCGAACTGCAAAGCAAATTTGCTGAAGGCAGCGCCGGTTTTGATCGTTATCTGGAGAAAGAGGGCAATCGGTTTCGCAAGTTGTACCCGTGCATTAAGCGCGATTACACCAGCCTGACATCGTTTTTATCGTGGGATTTAATTCGTGCTCTGCCGCATTTGGCGCTTAATCACAGTGTTTTTTCCAACCTGGGCAAGTATTTCCGGGAAGAAAAAATGCGTCTGGTGTTTTCTTTTCAATCTAAATACTTGGGCATGTCGCCTTGGGAATGCCCGGCGTTATTTACCATGTTGTCTTATTTAGAGCATGAATACGGCATTTACCACGTGCAAGGCGGGCTTAACAAAATTGCCGAAGCGATGGGTAAAGTGATTGTAGAGCAGGGCGGTGAGATTTTTACTAACTCGCCGGTGGCATCATTAGTGATTGAAAACAAAGTCGTTAAAGGCGTGCGTTTAGAAGACGGCACGCAAATCGACGCGGATGAAGTCATCGTCAATGCCGATTTTGCCCATGCGATGACGCATTTGGTTGAGCCCGGCGTATTAACGCAACACAGCCCGGAAAACTTAAAAAAGAAGCAGTATTCCTGCTCGACCTTCATGATGTATTTGGGATTAAACACCCGCTACGATATTCCTCATCACAACATCGTCTTCGCGCACGACTACACCACCAACATCACCAATATTTTCGACAAGAAAATCCTGAGTGATGACTTTTCTTTTTACGTGCAAAACGCCTCGGTAACTGATCCGACTTTAGCGCCGGAAGGGCAATCCGCGCTGTACGTACTGGTGCCGATGCCCAACAACCAAAGCGATATTGATTGGGATGAAACCTGTGCCCGCATGCGTGAACAAGTGTTGGATGCGATGGCCGCACGTTTGGGCATGACTGAAATACGTGAACAAATCGTCTGCGAAAAAATCATTACCCCGAAAACTTGGGAGACCGATGAAAACGTTTTCATGGGCGCAACTTTTAGTCTGGCGCATAAATTCAGCCAGATGTTGTACTGGCGTCCGCGTAATAAATTTCAAGAACTTGACAGTTGTTATCTAGTTGGCGGCGGCACCCATCCGGGTAGCGGCTTGCCGACGATTTACGAGTCCGCGCGCATTTCGTCAAAACTGATTTGCCGGAAATACGGCGTCAATATTCAGGAACCTAATCGCAGCACTTGGATGTAAACATGGCGGAGCAATTGCAGTCAATTTCTTCCTTGGATGGCAGAATTCTAAACACTTACCCCGTAACAACCGTTACTGAGATCAATCAGCAAATGGCTGCCGCGCGTTTAGCAGGAAAAACGTGGGCGGCTTATTCGGTGGCTGAGCGCCTTAAGCTGTTATCGGGATTACAGGCAATAATCCTGGCGAATTTCGATAAAATCACTGAAACGTTGGTGGACGTCACCGGCAAAGTCAAAACCGAAGCCTTGTTGGGTGAGATTTATCCTGTATTGGAACTGCTGCGTTACTACCAAAAACATGCCGAAAGCATTCTAGCGCCTTGCCCGGTCAGCACTTCGCCGTTGGCATTTCCTAATGCCTCTGCGCAATATGAACGCCGCCCTTATGGCGTGGTAGCGATTATCTCGCCGTGGAATTTTCCGTTGCAATTGACCTTAAACCCGCTGATTACCGCATTGGTGTGCGGCAACGCAACCATTATTAAAGTCTCTGAGTTGTCGATTCCGGTCGGTGAATTGATCGTTGAGTTACTTGGTCAATTGCCATTGCCCGCCGGTTTGATTCAACACGCCATTGGTGAAGCGCAAACAGGGCAAGCGTTAATCGATTGCCGCCCGGATTTAGTATTTGCCACCGGCGGTCTGGCAGCAGGGCGTGCGATTATGGCAAGAGCGGCGCAACATCCGATTCCGGTGATTTTAGAGCTGGGCGGTAAAGATGCGATGCTGGTATTTAACGACGCCAATCTTGCTCGTGCCTGCAAAGCAGCGTTGTACGGCGCTTTCAGCAATAGCGGACAAGTCTGCGTGTCGGTAGAGCGCTTATATGTGCAGCAAAGTTGTTATTATGAATTTTTAATCCAGCTGTTGGATGGCTTGGCTGGTTTAACTGTCGGTCATGATGAAGTGGGCGATTTGGGGGCGCTAACCAGTCTTGCGCAATTTGATGTGATCCAAGCCCATTATCAAGATGCCCTGAACAAAGGAGCCCAAGCCTCCGGGCCATTACAGTTAAATGGTCGTTATTTGCAGCCGGTAATTCTTTGGGACGTCACTCATGACATGCGCATCATGCGCGAAGAAACTTTCGGCGCGTTGTTACCGGTGATGGTTTTTAAAGATGAACAACACGCCATTAACTTAACCAACGACAGCGATTACGGGCTCAATGCCAGCGTCTGGAGTCAAGACATCGATAAAGCCGAGCGCGTCGCCAGACAATTACAAGTCGGTAACTGGGCGGTGAATGATGTGATCAAAAATATTGGTCATGCTGGGTTGCCTTTTGGTGGCGTTAAAAACAGCGGCTTTGGCCGTTATCACGGTGCCGAGGGCTTACGCAGTTTCACTTATACGGTGGCAGGCCTGACCAGCCGCAGCGCCCTCAATGATGAGCCCAACTGGTTTCCGTATTCTGATCTGCGTTACCGGCAAATGCGCGGCTTTGTCGATTTTATGTACGGCACCGGCAACCTGTGGCAACGCATCCAGCGAAATCTAACTGAATTGCAGGCATTTCGCGGTTACGCCTCCACCAATTTTCGCCAGCACTGGCGCAATTTTTTGATATTTCTAAGTAACAAGAGATAACTATGAATAAAAAACAACACATTGTTGTCATTGGCGCGGGCTTGGGCGGATTATCTGCGGCTATCTCACTGGCGACGGAAGGATTTACAGTTGATTTGCTGGAAAAAAACGACAAGGTCGGCGGCAAGCTGAATATCCTTGAAAAAGACGGCTTCACCTTCGACTTGGGGCCCTCCATTTTGACCATGCCGCATATCTTCCAGGCGCTGTTTGATCGGGCTGGCAAAAATATGGCCGATTACATCAACATCCAAACCGTTGAACCGCATTGGCGCAATTTTTTTGAAGACGGCAGCACGCTGGATTTAAGCTCCGATCCGGTAATTATGAAGCAGGAATTAGACAAACTCGGCCCCAATACCGCCAAAGAATTCGAGGAGTTTCTGGCCTATTCCAAAAAACTCTGCGAAATTACCGAGCAAGGCTATTTCGAACACGGTCTGGATTCCTTCTGGGAGTTGCTAAAGCATTACGGCCCGGTGCGCAGCTTGTTGGAATTCGATGTATTTCGTTCCATGGATCAAGGCGTGCGGCGCTTTATTAAAGACCCCAAACTGGTCGATGTGCTCAATTACTTTATTAAATACGTCGGTTCGTCGCCTTATGACGCCCCCGCATTGATGAACTTGTTGCCGTATATCCAGTTCGGTTACGGGCTTTGGTATGTCAAAGGCGGCATGTATGGCATTGCCGAAGGCCTGCAAAAATTGGCCGAAGAATTGGGCGTGAATATTCGGGTACAGTCGGAAGTTGCGGAAATTCAGCAGCACGACGGGCGCGCCACCGCTGTGCGATTGCTGGATGGTACCGTTATTCCTGCTGACATTGTGGTTTCCAACATGGAAGTCATCCCCGCTTACAAAAAACTGCTTAACAACGAAAAAGAAGCCAAACGCCTGCAACGTTTTGAACCCAGTTGTTCGGGTCTGGTGCTGCATCTGGGCGTTGACACAATTTATCCGCAATTGGCGCATCATAATTTCTTTTATTCTGATCATCCGCGTGAACATTTCAACGCGGTGTTTCATGACAATAAATTGTCCGATGATCCAACTATTTACTTGGTCGCCCCAGTCAAAAGCGACCCAACCCAAGCGCCACCGGGCTGTGAGATCATCAAAATTTTGCCGCACATTCCACGTCTTAATCCTGATCAACCGCTCACAGCAGAAGACTATGCCGCACTGCGCGAACGGGTATTGATCAAGCTGGAACGAATGGGCTTAACCGATTTAAGAAAACACATAGTCTGCGAAGAATACTGGACGCCGGTGGATATTGAACAACGTTATTACTCCAACCAAGGCTCAATTTACGGCGTGGTGGCGGATAGGTTTAAAAACCTGGGTTTTAAAATACCGCAACGCAGCAAGGACATCAGTAACCTGTATTTTGTCGGCGGCAGCGTTAATCCCGGCGGCGGCATGCCGATGGTGACGCTATCCGGGCAACTGGTGCGGGATAAGATTTTGGCGGATTTGAAGAGTTGATATTAGCGAGTAGGTAGGGTACGCACCGCGTACCAACTTCAAACATCCCTTATCAAAATCACCCCAAAAGGTACGCAGTGCGTACCTAGTTTGACTTTCATGCCGATTCCGTTCCCCCTTCGACCAGCTCAGTGCGAACGAAATTGGCACAACTCAACTGATTTTTCTAGGCAATTAGTTTGATGAACATCTCAGTTGTCATCCCCACCTACAATCGCAGCGGATTGTTGCGGCGAGCATTGTTATCGGTAATTGCGCAAACCTTACAGCCTACTGAAATCATAGTGATTGATGACGGCTCAAGCGATGATACAGCCGCGATGATTTGCGAAGAATTTCCGAAAGTAAGCTATTACCGTCAGGAAAACAGCGGCGTCAGCAGTGCTCGGAACTTGGGTATACGCCACGCAACAGGCGATTGGATTGCCTTATTGGACTCCGATGATGAGTGGTTACCTGAGAAACTAGCCCGGCAAACTGCGGCGTTAATTGCCGCTCCTGAAAGCAAGATTTGCCATACCGAAGAGCAATGGATACGCAATGGCGTCCGCGTTAATCCCGCCAAACAATATGCCAAACCCGGCGGCTGGATATTTAAAGACTGCCTGCCGTTATGCGCAATTTCACCGTCTACCGTGATCATTCATCGTTCGGTATTTGATGATGTCGGGTTGTTCGATACCGATTTTCCCGCGTGCGAAGACTACGATTTGTGGCTGAGAATCACCGCAAACTACCCGGTATTACTGATTGCAGAGCCGCAAATAAAAAAGCACGGCGGCCATGAAGACCAGCTATCGCAACAGCACTGGGGCATGGACAGGTTTCGGATAACTGCCGTGCAAAAAATCATTGATGGTAATCAGTTATCAACTGAAAACCAGCAAGCGGCAGTCGGCATGTTGTTGAAGAAAGCGGAAATTTATCTTAACGGTGTGACAAAACGCGGCAAGACAGAGGAGATGGATTATTACCGGCAGTTGATTGATCGTTATATTGACTGAGATTTGCCCCGGATGACATAAGGTTCGATCCGGGGCTTGCTAACCTTACCGGCTTAGCTAGAAATTAACATTAAGATTAGACATCCATACATTGTTATTTTGATCAGCTACTGGCGAATTTTTCCACACATGTTGGTATAAATAACCTGATTCAACTTGAAACTCAGGCGCAAACCGATAACCGACACCTAAATATAAGCGGTTTTGTTGCGCTCCGGCTTGCAACTGGGCGTTATTGGCATTGTCGTTAAGATTGAAAAATATTTCTTCAGAGGCAATTACAGACCAGCGCGACCCGCCAGGAATTAACTGCTCAACCCGAAGACGTGTCCGCCACCGGATGCTGGGATCGGTATTTCGAGGCAAGAAACGTTCCTCCAGTCGATTGCGAACCTCCCATATAAATTGCTTGTCGTTGGCGGTGTCTTTCCAGGTAAATCCTTGAAAAGCGCGGTTTTCAATGCGATAAGTATCCGAATCGGGAGTGACAGAATCGGCACTCATTAAATAGCCCACCCAAAGCGTGACATTTTTATTGATGGCCCAGCCAATGGCAGGTCTAATCATCATAGAGGTAAGGTGTGACATGTCGTTGCCGACACGCGGCTGAAGTTCTAAAAAACCGCGTAATTGCTCAGTCAGTTTTACGTTTAGATTAACTGGAATCCACGCCTGAAAATCTGAGTGGGGAGCTGCTTTTAAATTGGTACTGACTAGTAAAGCCGCAATCATGAAAATTTTAATTCGCTTGGGTTGTCCCGTAAACGACATGCTTTATATCCTTGGCGATACTGCCAAATAGTGTTTTTAAGTGGTGTCAAAATCAAAAGGGTCATACTCGATTGATTTTAAATTGAGTCGACTTTCTGTCGCCGCCTCTGGCAATGGGTTCTACCCGCCGCGCCAGTTGTAATTGAATGCGCTCCTTGAACCGGCTGTCACCCAATGCCCACGCCTTATTAGTCGCATCCCTGATTTCGTTAATTTGAGTTTCAGAAATCGACTGATTGAACAGCGCTCTATAAGCCGACTGGCGCTCCTTGTCGTCAGCCCCCAAACGGTGAAATTCAACATGCGAGGTAACTAAGTCATCCTCATGCCCCAGCGCATTAAAACGATAACTCGACCACGGATATTCGGCCGAATCGGCCACCATGCCGGCACGCACCGGATTGAGCTCAATATAGCGCATGCAGGCCAGCAAATACGATTCGCTGTCGATCAGCGTTGCTTTGTACCGGCCTTCCCAAAGCGTGCCGGTGCGCCGGTAACAGTGATTGAAATATTGCACATAATAACGCCCCAGCATTTGCAGCGTTTTGCTCAGGCCGGTTTCGAAAAAGGGCGTCATCAGCAAATGGACATGATTGGTCATCAGTACATAGGCATGTACTTGACAATCATGTTTTTTGCAGGCTGCCAGGAGTTTTTCCAGATAAAAGCGGTAATCCGCATCGCAGCAGAAAATCTCGGAACGGTTGTTACCGCGAACGATGATATGTTGCGGCTGGCCGGGAATGACCATTCTAGGAAGACGAGCCATGAGCTTAAACCTGAGAAAAAACAAGAAGCTACAAGCTTAGCGGGATTCTATGAATAATCAATCGAGTCTGACCCCTTTGACCGTTTGACCGACGTTTCCAGATAAAAGCGGTAATCCGCATCGCAGCAGAAAATCTCGGAACGGTTGTTACCGCGAACGATGATATGTTGCGGCTGGCCGGGAATGACCATTCTAGGAAGACGAGCCATAAGCTTAAACCTGAGAGAAAACAAGAAGCTACAAGCTTAGCGGGATTCTATGAATAATCAATCGAGTCTGACCCCTTTGAATTCTTTTTAAGTTGAATTTTTGCCATAAAATGAAGCGAAGCGGAATGGCAAAAGTGCAACTTAAATACCATCCGCTTGATAACTTTGTTAGGCGCTTTTATGTGAAACTAACTTCCTCAGCTTTGTCTGCATACATATGCTTTTGCCTTAGAACACTGATTTGAATAACAGCAGGAATAGTTACTCTATAAGCCGCACTAGCAACGTCTATCAATGTCCATGCGCCAGTAATAGCCCAACCAATTGGGCCTGCTAAAACTGCCATTGTTCGAGTAAGAATAATATTCCCACCAAAAGTTAAGCCGCGCCCAATTAATGCTTTCAGTATTCCATTTACAACAATTAAAGTTAGTTGATATGACTTAAAACCACCGGCACGGAATACGGCCTGAAAAACACCAAACATAAATTGAGGAGTAACAGTTTCAGTATTTTTTATGCCCATAGTTTCACCAAGCTCTTTCAGCTCCTCAGGGCTCATTTTTTCAAGTGCGTCAGAAAGAATTTTTTGAACTAGCATTTGCTCAATTCTTTCTGTGCTCGAATCTTTATTGTAATTCACCTTCATTTTGTCGCAGACATCCATCAATACCTCTTTATAAGGAACGCCCTCGCCACCCCTAAATATTGTTGCAATACTGTTAGCGCCGTAACATTGAATTTCGCCAGCAATATCTTGCCAGTATTTATTGTGGTCAGGATGATACGCTTTATAATCCTCTCTTGATGTCAACTCTTCGGTTAGCCTGATGTCACCATCTTTGTCATGCGTTAAGCAAAACACCAAATCATCTAAGTCAGAAGATTTCATTTCAGCTAAAAAAATTAAATCAGAATCAGCCCTATAAGCCATTTTATTTCTCCACGCCCTGTGAAGGAAAAGTGTTAGACGCGGGCGCTATGTGACGCCTAACGTAGAGTTGAGCGGCGGCCGTAAGGCTGTTCCGTAAAGCCAGGGGCTTAACGCCGTCCGCTCGAACGTGTGTTATCTGCGGATGGCCTAACGTCCTTGTATCACGTTAGATAGTTAACTTAAACCAGTATCGTTAGAGCTAACACGAGCTTGCAATTGCATTTCTTACCGCCTGTGCCGCCGCTTTTTCAAGTGAACCATGAAGTTTTACAGCTGTTCGTTTCGCTTTTCTTCCTTGGTTTTCTATTATTCTACGGGCTGCACTGATTTCTGGTGCATATTTCAAAGCGAATTCGTCGGGTTTATTGATTGTTGGTGCAACATTCAATAATTCTTTGGTCAGTGGTGTTTTTGGGGTTGTTAAAGCTGGTTTAACCCTTTTTTCATTGATTGTTGGTGCATTATTCAATGATTGGTTGGTTTTGTATTCAGCCACTAATTGTTTAACGGCTTCGATCGCTCCGGTTGGTATTCGCATTTGTACGGTTTTTTCACTGGGTTTTCTACCCGCTCCGATTCTTTGTCCGCCTTTCATGGTGTCTCTTTGATTTCTGGTGCAAAAATCAATTATCAGTTCTACGGGCCGCGTTGTCAATCGGTGCTTGGTGGAAAGGTGGGCACTCGGATGCGTGGCAAGGCCACGCGGCGGGTGCCCGCCTTTCCCCTCACACCGAAGGTGTGCAACGCGGCGCAACACAAACATTTTTGAATTTCTTAGATAATCAAAACAGATATACGTTTTGGTGTCTCTATGATTTCTGGTGCAAAAATCAAAAGCAATTGACGTCGGGGTGGAGACCCAAACGACACAATAAAGCTGGCAGGGGTGCTTTTCCCCTGCCAGCTTTATAGAGGCGGCTTGAATTAGCCGCGCGTTGCGCTTCAGATAAGCAATGACTTACCCCGGCGAAAAACAAGGGCTTAACAATTGGCAGTGCTTGGAGAGCGCGACTTCGGGCATTATCTCGATGGCGGTGTGTAATTATTACCGGGTATCGCTCGACCCTAGTTAACCCTTGGGCTTTTACGAAAAGATGGCTTATGGCCGCGTAAGCGGGGCATTTAGCCTCATGCAAGGGGGTGGCAGATAACTATTGATTATCAAGCAAATCTGCCCAGACAAGTCGATATTACCCGCCTTTTCAGGCACGTTTGCTTTGATAATTAGAAAACCGCGCATAATTGCCTCGATAACTTGATATTAGCCGTAAAATCAGGCAAATTCGCCTGCATATTTAATTTGCGCCTCACTATAGCCGGTAACCACTCTATGTCAAGCACAAACGCACCTACCTTAATGGATGAAGTTCGCCGCATTATGCGGCTGAAGCATTATTCCCTGCATACCGAACGTACCTATTGCGATTGGATCAAGCAGTTTGTGAAATTTCACCGCATGGGCGAAAAGCAGGCACTGTTCGAGGATAGCGAGGCGAAAATTGAGGCGTTTTTAAGCTATTTAGCGACCGAGCGCAATGTCGCGGCAGCGACGCAAAATCAGGCGATGAATGCGCTGGTGTTTTTGTATAAGCAGGTGCTGGAAAAGCCATTGGAAAAGCGCATTGATGCTATTCGTTCCAGTAAAAACAGGCATATTCCGGTGGTGTTGTCGGTGGACGAGGTAAAACAGATATTGCCGCGATTGGAAGGCGTGGCGCAGTTGGTGGTTAAAATGCTCTACGGCAGCGGTTTGCGGATTACTGAAGCGGTACGGCTGAGGGTGCAGGATGTCGATTTCGACTATAAGCAGATTACCGTGCGCTCCGGCAAAGGCGATAAGGACAGGGTGACGACGTTTTCCGCGACATTGATTCCGTTGCTGCGCAATCATCTCGATAAGGTGAAATCGATACACGATAAGGATTTGGCGGACGGTTTTGGGGCGGTGTACTTACCGCACGCGCTGGCGAAAAAATATCCCAATGCTGATAAGGCGTGGGGTTGGCAATATGTATTTCCGGCACGTTCGTTGTCGGTTGATCCTTTATCCGGCGTTACTCGGCGGCATCACCTTGACCAGTCTTTGATCAATAAAGCGATTAAAGCGGCGGTGAAGCAGGTCGGTATCAGCAAACGGGTCAGTGCTCATACTTTTCGCCATAGTTTTGCCACACATTTGCTGCAACGCGGTACCGATATTCGGACCATTCAGGCATTGCTGGGCCATAGCGATTTAGAAACCACGATGATTTATACCCATGTGTTGAATCAGGGCGGCCAGGGTGTGGTGAGCCCGCTGGATGATTTGGGGATTTGATGGCGGGTTCTGCTTTTACTTAAAGACCGCGAATAGATCGCGTGTAAACCGTTCGTGATTATGCCTTGTGGGTGCTGAGCGCTCGAATTGCACTAGATTACCCAGCGGGTGATTCATCCAAAATACCATCCACCCTTCGACCAACTCAGATCTAACGGGATTTGGGACGGCTTAAGTGCAGTTTTTAGGTTTAATGAAACGGCTTATCGGGATCATTATTCAGTTATTCCGTTTGCGGGTTGGTAGAATTGCAAGTGAATCGTCAGATTACTATTAAGGTGTCATTTTTGCTTTTATCACAGTTTATCGAATCGGCATTAAGCCGGGAAAACGCCGCCGGGCGTATTTTTATCGCTTACAGCGGCGGAGTAGATTCGCATGTGTTGCTGCATTTATGCGCCTGTACGCCATCTTTAAAAGACAAAATCATCGCGGTCTATGTGCATCATGGTTTGCAGGCAGCGGCTGAATCGTGGCCTGAGCATTGCCAACAAATCGCAGCCGCTTTGGGTGTCGATTTTCAGTTGCTGAAGGTAAATGCCCATGCTACAAGCGGCCAAAGCCCGGAAGAAGCCGCCAGAGATGCTCGTTACACAGCTTTTAAAGCACTGCTCAAAAAAGATGATGTGTTGCTGGTGGGGCAGCATCGGGAAGATCAATTAGAGACGGTGTTGCTGCAATTATTTCGCGGTAGCGGCTTGGCGGGGCTGTCCGGGATGCCGGAACGAATGGCGTTGGGTGAAGGAGTGCTGTTGCGGCCATTTTTGAATATCAACAAACAAGCCATCAACGACTACGCCCGGCAGCAGCAATTAAGCTGGGTGGAAGATCCCACTAATCAATGCAGCGATTACGACCGCAACTTTTTACGCAACGATGTTCTGCCGCTGTTAAAGCAGCGTTGGCCTGCTATCGATAAAACAGTAGCGCGTTCGGCTAAGCATTGTGCTGACGCGCAGGAACTGGTTAATGAAGTCGCCGGACAGTATTTTGACTTGGTTTTTAATCAAGCAGACCAGACGCTGATTATGAGCCAATTAAATTTACAGTCATTAGCGCATCAGAAGCTGATTATTAGGCAGTGGTTTGCACAAATTGGTTTAAAAATGCCTTCTCAAGATCTGGTGGGTCGAATTCTTGATGAAGTCGTCGGCGCCAATGAGCAAAGCGCTCCGCTGATTAGTACCCAAGGTTTTAAAATTCGTCGCTATCGAGACAAGTTGTATTGCTTGCCGCAAGCCGTCATAGAAATTCAACAAGCTAAAAGCTGGCCGAATCAGCAGCGGTCTATCACTATCGGGAATCACCAAGCACTGAGCTGGATTGAATCTTCCACTGGCATTTTGGCTGAACATTGGCATGCCGCCCAAATAGAAATCAAATTTCGTAGCGGCGGTGAGAAAATTAGGTTGTACGGCAGAACAGGTCATCACTCGCTGAAAAAACTATTTCAGGAAGCAGGTATTTCGCCATGGGAAAGAGAGCAAATGCCGTTGATTTATTTAAATGGCTGCCTTGCTGCCGTGGGTGATTTATGGATTAGCGCAGAATTTTATGCTGAAAATCCGACTGCTTGCGTGCGTGTGGTGTGGCAAAGACAAGAATCAGACCCGAAAGACAATGACGAAGTCGCTTTAGTCGATTAAAATGGGCGGCTTGTTAGGGGAATAAGCACGGTTTATATCACCCCTGCTTTAAGTGATTAATCCAAAACATTAATCATTGTGCCCAGATCTTCATCAGCTCTTCTCAGGCGTCTTAATCTTACATGACCAAATACATTTTTATTACCGGCGGCGTTGTTTCATCACTTGGTAAAGGCATTGCTGCTTCTTCGCTGGCCGCCATTTTGGAATCACGCGGTCTCAAGGTCACTATGACCAAGCTGGATCCTTATATTAACGTTGATCCAGGCACGATGAGTCCATTCCAACATGGGGAAGTATTTGTTACCGAAGACGGTGCAGAAACTGACTTGGACTTAGGCCATTACGAGCGGTTTTTGAAAACCACAATGGCGAAAAAGAACAATTTTACCACCGGGCAAATCTACGAAAGTGTGTTGCGCCGGGAACGTAAAGGCGAATACTTGGGCGCGACCGTACAAGTGATTCCGCATATCACCGATGAAATTAAGCGCCGCGTTTATGAAAGCGCAGTAGGTAAGGACATTGCGTTAATTGAAGTCGGAGGCACTGTTGGCGACATCGAATCCTTGCCGTTTTTAGAAGCTATTCGGCAAATGCGCGTGGAATTGGGGGCCGATAGATCGTTGTTCATCCATTTGACGTTGGTGCCTTATATCCGTTCCGCCGGGGAAATCAAAACCAAACCCACGCAGCATTCCGTAAAAGAATTACGCACTATCGGTATTCAACCGGATATTCTGATTTGCCGATCCGAGCAACCGGTGCCGATCGCTGAGCGCCGTAAAATCGCGTTGTTTACCAATGTTGAAGAAAAGGCGGTTATTTCTGCGGTTGATGCTGATTCTATTTACCGCATTCCACTGTTGTTGCATGATCAAGGCTTGGATGACATTGTCGTTAATAAGCTAAGACTAGACGTGCCGCCCGCTGATTTGAGTGAATGGGAAGCGGTAGTTGATGGTTTGACGCATCCTGTTGATGAAGTGACGGTGGCCGTGGTCGGTAAATATGTTGACCATACCGATGCTTATAAATCATTGAATGAAGCATTGATTCACGCCGGTATTCGCACTCGTCATAAAGTTAAAATCATCTATATCGATTCGGAACTGATTGAAGATGAGGGTGTGGCCAGATTAAAAGATGTCGATGCTATTTTAGTGCCCGGCGGTTTTGGTGAACGCGGTGTGGAAGGCAAAATCGCCACCGTTAGATATGCCCGCGAAAACAAAATCCCGTATCTGGGTATTTGTTTAGGTATGCAAGTCGCCGTTATTGAGTTTGCTCGTGATGTAGCTGGTCTTGAAGGCGCACACAGCACCGAGTTTTTGCCTAAATCACCGTACCCGGTCATCGGTTTGATTACCGAGTGGATGAATGAAGCCGGTCAGCTGGAAATACGCGATGAAAATACCGATTTGGGCGGTTCCATGCGTTTGGGTGGCCAGCAGTGCCGTTTACAACCGGATTCATTAGCGTTTCAAATGTATCAAAAAGATGTCATTACTGAAAGACATCGTCATCGTTATGAATTTAACAACCAATATATCCAAAAGCTGGAACAGGCAGGCTTACGTTTTTCAGGCAAATCCATTGACGGCCGCTTGGTTGAGGTGATTGAAATCCCTGATCATCCTTGGTTTTTGGCGTGCCAGTTCCATCCTGAATTTACCTCTACACCTCGTAAAGGCCATCCGTTATTTTCCGGGTTTATCCTCGCAGCAGCTAAAAATAAAAAGGTAACCGCCGCATGAAGTTATTTGATTTTGAAGTAGGGCTGGACCAGCCGTTTTTTTTGATTGCCGGTACTTGTGTCATTGAAAGCGAACAAATGGCGATCGATACCGCGGGTTACCTGAAAGAACTCACTACCGCATTAAACATTCCGTTTGTTTATAAATCCTCGTTTGATAAAGCCAACCGTTCTTCGCATGAGTCATACCGTGGCCCCGGTGTTGAGCAAGGCTTGAAAATCCTGGAAAAAGTCAAACAGCAAATCCAAGTGCCGGTGTTGACTGATGTGCATGAAGATACGCCGCTGGCGGAAGTTGCCTCCGTGGTAGACATCATGCAAACCCCGGCATTTTTATGCCGCCAAACCAATTTTATTCAGCAGGTTGCCGAGCAAGGCATTCCGGTCAATATCAAAAAAGGCCAATTTATGGCGCCTTGGGACATGGTGCATGTCGTCAATAAAGCTAAGGCGACCGGCAATCAGCAGATTATGGTTTGCGAACGCGGCGTCTCGTTCGGCTATAACAACCTGGTTTCCGATATGCGTTCGTTGGCGGTAATGCGCGACACCGGCTGCCCAGTCGTGTTTGATGCCACGCATTCGGTGCAATTGCCGGGCGGGCAGGGTACTTCTTCCGGCGGTCAACGCGAACATGTGCCGGTATTGGCGCGCGCAGCAGTCGCAGCAGGCATTGCCGGACTGTTTATGGAAACTCACCCAGATCCAGCCAAGGCTTTAAGCGACGGCCCAAATTCATGGCCATTGCACAGAATGAAAGAATTACTGGAAACTTTAGTAACCATCGATCGTGCGGTTAAAGCAACCCCATTTATTGAAACCACGTTATAAGGAATCATCATGTCAGCAATAGTAGATATTCGTGCCAGAGAAATTTTGGACTCACGCGGCAACCCCACTCTGGAAGCCGAAGTTACCTTAGCTTCCGGTGCTGTAGGCAGCGCTATGGTGCCGTCAGGCGCGTCGACCGGCGAGCGTGAAGCGATTGAACTGCGTGATGGTGATAAATCCCGTTATTTAGGCAAAGGTGTTTTAAATGCCGTTGCTAACGTTAACACTGAAATTCGCGATCTTCTGATCGGCGTCGATGCTGCCGACCAAGCCGCATTGGACAATAAAATCATTGCCCTGGATGGCACTGAAAGTAAAAGCCGTTTAGGCGCCAATGCCCTGCTGGGTGTTTCTTTGGCGGCAGCACATGCCTCTGCTAAAGATGCCGGACTGCCTTTGTACCGCTATTTAAATACCACCGGTGAATTCATTTTGCCGGTACCGATGATGAACATCATCAACGGCGGCTCACATGCCGATAACAGTGTTGATCTACAAGAATTCATGATCTTGCCGGTCGGCGCGCCTAATTTTCGTGAAGCCATTCGTTACGGCGCGGAAGTATTTCATAACTTGAGCAAAGTGTTGAAGTCCAAAGGTTTGTCGACAACTGTCGGTGACGAAGGCGGTTTTGCACCGAACTTGTCTTCTAACGAAGAAGCCATCAGCGTCATTTTACAAGCCATAGAACAAGCGGGTTACAAGCCGGGCGTCGATATTTATTTAGGATTGGATGCAGCCAGTTCTGAATATCACAAAGACGGCGTTTACAACCTGGCAGCAGAAGGCAAAACTTACAATTCAGCGCAAATGGCTGACTTCTTTGTCGATTGGGTGGATAAATATCCAATCATCACTATCGAAGACGGCATGGATGAAAACGACTGGGCCGGTTGGAAGTTGTTGACCGAAAAATTGGGCGGCCGTATCCAGTTGGTCGGTGACGATTTGTTCGTGACCAACCCAGCCATACTGCAACAAGGTATCGATCAAAAAATCGCCAATTCCATTCTGATCAAAGTTAACCAAATCGGCACTTTGACTGAAACTCTGGCGGCGATTGATCTTGCACATAAAGCTTCTTATACCGCAGTCGTATCGCATCGTTCCGGCGAAACCGAAGATACTACTATTGCTGATTTAGCCGTGGCTAAAGGTACCGGACAAATCAAAACCGGCTCATTGAGTCGTTCTGACCGTATCGCCAAATACAATCGCTTGATGAAAATTGAAGAAGAATTAGGCAGTTTGGCTAAATACGCAGGACGTAGTGCATTTTTTAAATAATGAGTTACTGCTACAACCTTAAAGTAACTAAACACGGTGCAGAGCTAATCTGCACCGTGTCTGCTTTTTTACTTAAGTTTCAGCCATGAAAATCATCATTCCGTTGATTATTATGCTGATTGTTCATCTGCAATATCGGCTCTGGTATGGGGATGGCAGCATCGCCCAGATTAACGAATACCAACAAGAGCTCGATGAGCTGAAGCAAGAAGTGGATAAAAAAAATCAGCGCAATGAAGCATTGCGTGCCGAAGTGTTGGACATACAAAAAGGCCAAGAAGCGATCGAAGAACGAGCACGGGAAGAGCTGGGTATGATCAAGGAAGATGAAACGTTCTTTCAGATTGTTAAATAACGCTCCAAATTCCTCGCAACACATTTTGCCTTTTTATAATTGATGACTGATTCAACAAAATTCTGGGCGGTCGTGCCTGCGGCCGGTGTCGGCAAACGTATGCAGGCAGACCGACCCAAACAATATTTACCGCTAGCCAATCAAACCGTTATTGAACACACGCTATCACGTCTGTTACAGGCGGAGGTGTTTACCGCAGTAGTCGTTGCAATTTCCGAACAAGATCCTTACTGGCCGACGTTGGCAATATCAAAACATGCCAATATCCTGACCGCGCCCGGCGGCAAAGAACGTGCAGACTCGGTGCTTTCAGGGCTGCGATTCATCAGGGATCAAGCCGCCGATGATGACTGGGTGCTGGTACACGATGCCGCTCGGCCTTGTCTTACAACAGAAGATATAAACCTGCTGATCAATACCTTGGTTGATGATTCTGTCGGCGGGATTTTGGCATTGTCATCTCACGACACCTTAAAAAATGTCCAAGGCACCAGCATTCACGGCACGCTCGACAGAAGTCATATTTGGCGCGCGTTGACGCCACAAATGTTTCGTTACGGGATGTTAAAGTCGGCGCTGGAAGCTGCCGAAGGCAATCCGGCCATCACCGATGAAGCCAGTGCCTTAGAGTTGCAAGGCTACCAACCAAAAATTGTTGAAGGCCGCCCTGACAATATTAAAATCACCCGGCCCGAAGACTTACCTTTAGCGCTTTTTTATATGGAACAACAATGATCAGAGTTGGACAAGGTTACGATGTGCATCGTTTCGGCGAAGGCGACAGTATTATCCTAGGCGGCGTTACCATTCCTTATGAGCAAGGTCTGGAAGCGCATTCCGATGGCGACGTGGTGTTGCATGCGTTGTCTGATGCGTTGCTGGGCGCGGCGGCATTAGGTGATATAGGCAAGCATTTCCCTGACACCGATCCTGAATTTAAAGGTGCCGACAGTCGTGTGCTGCTGCGTCATATTTATAGTGTCGTACAGGCCAAAGGCTATCGTTTAATCAACGCCGACATCACCATTATTGCCCAAGCACCAAAAATGTCGCCACATACCGCGGCAATGTGTGAAAACATCGCTGCTGACTTACAAGTGGACATTGACTTCATCAATGTAAAAGCCACCACCACCGAGAAGCTCGGATTTGAAGGCCGCAAAGAAGGCATTGCCGTCCAGGCTGTTGTCCTGATCGAAAAGTAAGCCAGTGCCTTACACCAATATTCCTGATTGGCCTGCTGTTTACGGCGGACCTTCTGCCATCGGCGATATTCGCACACTTCCTGAAGACTTTATCGTTGAAGAACAGTTATCTTTTGAGCCATCAGGCAGCGGCGAACATGCTTTTTTATACATTCAAAAGACCGGTGAAAACACTGAATATGTTGCCCGAATGCTGGCCCGCTTTGCCGGTGTTAGGCAGCGCGATGTCAGTGTTGCCGGCTTAAAAGATCGTCACGCCATCACCAGCCAATGGTTTAGCGTTTGGTTGCCGGGCAAACAAGATCCGGACTGGACGCAGTTTGAATCCGACAGCATCAAAATCTTACAAGCCATTCGGCATGCCCGGAAACTAAAACGCGGCGTGTTATCCGGCAATCGCTTTAAGTTAACCATTCGTAACTGGCAAGGCGATAAAGCAAAGACTGCCGAACAACTGCAAGCCATTAAAGACCACGGTATTGCCAATTATTTCGGCAGCCAGCGCTTTGGTAACCAAGGGCAGAATATCAACAAGGCTTTAGCGATGTTTCAAGGCGCGAAAGTGGGCCGGGAACAACGCAGTATTTATCTATCAGCTGCGCGTTCGTTTTTATTCAACCTGATTCTGGGGTATCGCGTCACGCATCAACTTTGGAATCAGCCAGTTGCAGGTGATACCTACAGTTTCGACGGTGGGCATAGTAGCTTCAAATCTGAGCAGCCGGATGACGAAATTGTGCGTCGACTCCAAGCCGGTATTATTCATCCTACCGGGGTTTTATGGGGTAAAGGCGATCCTGGGGTTTCAGCGGAAACGCTGGCTATTGAACAAAATATCATTGCTGACCATACCGAACTTGCTCAAGGCTTGATTGCTTCTGATGTGGATGTAGACCGACGCGCATTGCGGGTCAATGTACCGGATTTGCGTTGGCAATTTGATGGTGAGGATGTATTGGTGCTTGAATTTACCCTACCGGCTGGGAGCTATGCCACAGCAGTATTGCGGGAAATTGTGCAGATATAAAAGTTAAACTCACACGCATGAAATAAAAAAAGCCTCTGTTATAAGAGGCTTTTGAATTTCATATCTTGTATTAGGCGTCCATCAGAACGGTATGTCATCATCAAAATCATCGTAATCCGGTGGTGGCGGTGGCATTGATGAGTTAGTTTGCGGCGATGGTTGTGAACTCTGAGAGGCGGGCCTTCCTTGTTGTGCGTTATAGCCGGGCTGTGGTGCATCATTATTAAACGGCGCGGTGCCGCCGCTACGACTGCCCAGCATGTGCATTTCCGAGGCGATAATTTCTGTACTGTAACGATCTTGACCATCTTGGGCTTGCCATTTACGCGTTTGCAAGCGACCTTCCACATACACTTGGCTACCTTTTTTCAAATACTCCCCGGCGACTTCAGCCAGCCGATTGAAAAACACCACGCGATGCCATTCAGTAGCGTCTTTTCTTTCGCCACTTTGTTTGTCTTTCCAACGCATGGTAGTGGCCAGCCTGATCGTGGTAACCGCGCCGCCGGTGGGTAGGTAACGTATTTCGGGATCTGCGCCCAGGTTACCTATTAAAATCACTTTATTGAGCATGTGTTCTCCTATTTTTATTGTGCTGCCGAATGCCAATTTTTCGTGGCACTCAACAATATTATCTGCCACTTTTTATTCGATTATACCCAATATTGTCACGCGGATTTCACCATTAAAGTGAGGAGCCACGGCTAACTAAGATTAAATCTTTTTGGTACATTTGATTAGTAAGACCATGTTCCAAAAGCCAGGGGCATATTGTTCAGCAAATCCCGCCGCTCCCGCCAATTGGGCATAAACTTGTCCATGTGAGCGCGAAAGCGTTCGTTATGTTTGCGTTCAAGCATGTGAACCAACTCGTGGACCAGAATATACTCTAAACACTCAGGAGGTTTTTTAGCTAATTCAAGATTCAACCAAATGCGCTTAGCTCCCGTATTACAGCTACCCCACTTGGTTTTCATCTTCTTAACGCTCCAATCGACTATCTCAACTGCAATTCGGTTTTTCCAATCGGGGATAAGCTTTTCAATATGGGCTTTAAGTTGGGATCGATAAAACTCCGTCAACACCAAAGCTCTATTCTCAATCGTTGTACCTGGGTTTACTAACAAATGGATTTTGCCGCCCGAGACTTTTACCTCATGCCGACCAGCTCGCTCCACAACGTTTAATCGGTAACGTTTACCCCAAAAATAATGGCATTCACCACTCACCAAAGCCCGATCAGACTGTCTGGGTTGCGCAGCAAAGTCGCGTTGTTGTTTTTTAATCCAGGGAATACGGCTCACCACGGCCATGCGAATTGCGGTGTCGGTCATCTGTTCCGGCGCAGACACACGAATGCGGCCATCGGGTGGTAATACACTGATATGCAGGTTTTTAATCGCCTTGCGATTGAGTTGAAGCGATAGCGAGCCAATTTGCACTAAGGGCATTAGTGGTAATCCCTCTGGGCTTTGGCCAATTCCAACACTTTCAAAATATCGACGTCGTAGCCGGCAGTTTCTTGTCGTATCGCATTACCAATTTCTCGCTCTTTAAAGCGATCTCCCACCCAGTCAGCCTTTTTGGTGTAACGAATGGCGCTATCGATTTTAGTCGCCAGCACTTCGTCCTTACCAAAATTGTCGTAGAACGCCCGCTTGGCTCGGGTATCCATCGAAGACGGATAGCCTGAACCGACTTGCTCCGGGTGAACTACTTTCCTGGATAATTCACGAATGCGCTTAAGATATTCCTGATATTCAATCGCTTTTTGCCGACGTAAATTGATTAATTCATCCAGCAATACCGACATATGTTCGTAGTATTTCGGGTTGACTGGGTTTTCATCGACGATGGTTCGTCTTACATTGTTTTCAATGGTTTCCGCCATCGCATCCTGATTCTTCCGGATACCTTCGGGCAGTAACTCGGTTGCCTCAATGCCTTTTTCGACAATCAATTTAATGAGTCCGAGCTCTCCAAAGTCAATTAATGGTTCACTGTCATCAGCACGAATATACATATCCAGCAAATGGCGCATGGCCGGTTCAAAGCGTTTCATGTCCAGCAAATCACCACTGGCGAGTTTCACCTCGTCACGCACTTTTTCATAATGGGCCACTTCCACTCGAATCCGCTCGGCATCTGCTACAGAAAATCCCGCCTCCGGCAATTCATTGGCGATATTGGCAAACGCTCGTATCAGCTTGGCAACGTTCTGGTATAGCGTAAGACGCAACGCTTCTTTTTCGCTAAGCGCATCCTGATTCACCCCCGACTCACCGCAGAAGAAATGAATGTAGTCTTGAGTAGCCCATGGCGCTTTCACCGGTTCGCACAATGCTCGCACCATTTCCAAGGCATTGTCCAAATCCAGTCGTGCCTGTACCAACCGGTCTTTCAGCAGTCCGGCAACATCTTCTTTGTCGTAGCCTTCAAACGCTCCTTGGGTATAGTCGGTAATGGCTTTGTCCAATGAGCGGAACAAATCCTTGTAGTCGACGATATAGCCGTATTCCTTATCATCACCATCCAAGCGGTTGACCCGGCAAATAGCCTGGAACAGACTGTGATCCGCCATTTGCTTGTCGATGTACAAATAGGTGGCGGAAGGTGCATCAAAACCGGTCAGCAATTTATCCACCACAATCAGCAACCGCATTTGCCCGGGCTCTTCGATGAAGCGTTTTTTGACGATTTTCTCGAACTCTTCAACCCGGTTGGCCGCTACATCTTCGGGCTGCTCAAAGTAATCGGCCAGCATCTTGCGATAGATGTCGTATTTGAATAACTTCTCGGTCAGCCCTTCGCCGGTTTCCTCGCCTTTAATGCTGGTGGCGGTGGGCTGGAAACTGGTGACAATCGCCACCTTACCGGCCAAATCCGACTGACTGAACATTTCATAAGCCTTGCAAGCCTGATAAACACTGGCACACACCAACATTGCATTGCCATAGCCATCCATCAGCCGGGGTTTTGTGTCCATGTCCAACAGAATGTCATTAACGATCTGCTGCAAGCGCGACTTGCTGGATAACACCTTTTGCAAAGTGCCCCATTTTTGCTTGAGCTGGGTTTTGGCGATGTTGGATAAGCCACGAGTTTTAGCTTCAAACCATTCGTCGACTTTCTTTTGCGAGGTGATGTGCTGGTCGATGTCCCGCGCCTCGTAGCGCAAATCCAGCACCACGCCATCGGCCACCGCCTCATCGAATTTATAGGTATGAATATACGGCCCAAACACCTCCACGGATTTTTTCTTGTCCTTTTTCATCAGCGGCGTACCGGTAAAGCCGATAAACAGCGCATCAGGCAAGATAGACTTCATGGCTTCATGCAATTTGCCGGACTGGGTGCGGTGACACTCATCAACAAACACAAATAAATCGCCTTTCACTTTAAAATCCTTGGGCAAAGATTTTTTCAGCTCCTCGATAAACGCATCGGTCGCACCCTCATCCTCGCCTTCAGATTGCCGACCGAATTTATGTACCAAGGAACAGACCAGCCAAGGATTGGGTAGGTTCAAGGTGGCGACCAAATCAGCGCCGCTTTTGCTGCGGTAAATGCTTTCTTCGACACCGGTAAAGACTTTTTCAATCTGCTCATCCAGCTCAGTCCGGTCGGTTACGATCAAAACTCGGCTATCTTGAACGTTCTCGCGTATCCACTTGGCCAGCCACACCATAGTCAAGCTTTTGCCCGAACCTTGTGTGTGCCAGATAATGCCGCCTTCACGCCGCGCAATGTGCGGCTTTGCGGCTTCGATGCCAAAAAACTGGTTATGGCGACAAGTCTTTTTGACACCCGAATCAAACACCACAAAGTCGTGAATAATCTGCAAGAAACGTCGTTTGTTGCAGATTCTACTTAAGTGATAATCCAACTTGTGTAGGTTGGGCTGAATGCAATGAAGCCCAACATTTTGATTTTGTTGGGCTTCGCCTTGCTCAACCCAACCTACATTATTCTCCTTCCATTCCAGATAATACTTTTCCGGGGTTTCAATCGCGCTGTATCGCAAGCCCTGCGTGTCATTACCAGCCATCACCAGTTGCTGCGTAGTAAAGAAATTGCGGATGAAGTCTTTTTTCTGATTATCCAGATTCTGGCGTATGCCTTCGGCCACCGACACCGAAGAACGCTTCAGCTCCAAGATACCTAAAGCAATGCCGTTGACGTACAACACCAGATCGGGGCGCTTAAGGTTCTCGCCTTTGATGGATACTTCTTCGGCAATGGCAAAATCGTTGGCTTCTGGATTGTTCCAGTCGATCAACCACACGGTTTGATTTTGTTCGCCAGCGCCTTCTTTGTCTTTCACGCCATAGCGCAACAAGCGATACACATCCTTGTTGGCGTAATACAGCTTTTTACCTTCGCCCAGTGCCGCTGCGGTATCCAGTTGGCGTATGGCTCGGGTAATCAACGCATCACTAATGCCGCGTTTTTGCAGCCAAGCCGTTAGTAAGCCGGTTTCGATGTTTTTATTGCCGTCGCGATCCTGCCAATCGCCTAGATAACGGTAGCCCAGCTCATTTTGAAAGAATGCAACGATACGGCTTTGCGTGGCACGCTCGCGTTGACCAACAATACTCATTTCATACTCCATAATCCCAATGTCGTTGCCTCTCTAAACTGTTATAATGAGCGCCAATATTTAGGAGGTTTGCCATGACTGCGCAAAAAACCGTTAAAAAAATTACTAAAGCCCGCATTGTCAGAGCCGTAGCCAGCTCTAGCGCCATCGAAACCGGTCAGTCTGTGCGTTTAATCGAATTAAAACTCAAATCCAGCACCAACAAATTCCGCCATTTAGCACTGGCCGATTGATCGCTAGTTTTCCAGCACATCCCTGACCAATCTCTCCATATGCTGGTAATCTCCAGCATGCCCTGCTTGAATCGCCTTAAAGTAAAAGTCTTTATGCTGATCCCATAAAGAATAATCCAGCGGCCCATGGCCCGCTTGCGTAGCCATCACATCCATCAGCAATCTGGATATGCGACCATTACCCTCGCGAAACGGGTGAATCAGAATAAACTCCACATGGCTGCTCGCCAAAAAGCCGATCAAACGTTCACGCTCCCAAGTCGCCAACTCGGCATAGCGCTGTAAATAGTCGCATTCAAACGTAGCCATCAAAGCTGGAATGCGTTGCGCAGCCGCAAATTCAAAGCCATCTTTACCCATATTCACCGAGCGGATCGAACCCGCCCAGCTATAAACATTACCCAGCCATTTACGATGCCAGACCAGAATGTCTGCAAAACTGAGCGTAGTCACGGCAAACTCGGGTTCGTAAAGATACTCGTACAACTTCAGCAATAAACTGTTCTTGGCTTCGTGCATATCCTGTTCGCAAGCAATACCCAGCTTGTTTTTGAGCACTTTGTCGTCAGAGCCCGGCTCGAATTGATCTTGATCGCTGCCGATTGCATATTTCATGCGATCAAACCGCTTGTTAGCGCCGCAGGTGTTTTGCAACGTAATGTTAATCCGATTAATGCCGTTTGCTTTGCCATCGCTTTGGTTAACTGACTAAGCGAATAAGGCCGGTCAGCAACTCCTGCATCATGCCTTGTTTGATTTGGCGGGTTTTGCTCAGGCGTTGTTGCAGGGTTTGGATGTCGGCGTCCATGTCGGACAGGATGGTGGCGATGGCGGTTTGTTCTTCTGCCGTTGGCAGAGGAACAAGTGCTTTTTTAATATCTGTTGTACCTATGTTTGCCTGAACTCCAAGTGATGCCACCCCTTTGCAATACGTTTTCCAAATCGGAAGGCAACTTAAATAACTGAAATATTCACTACATCCCTTTTGGTCGTTAATTCGTAACAAACCTACCCTCTGGTTTAATAGTGCAACTTCAGTTAGTTTCGCAATTGCCATTTGCCCGATTAAGTTTTTATCTGGAGTAACATCAGTCATAGCTATTAATAAGTCACCATCTCGAACCCAAAATTCTTTCAAATTATTGAATTGTTCTTCACTCCAACGACTTACCTTGGTTGAATCAAATTGGAAATTTCCTGATAACCCTATTTGAGCCATCGTTATGATTGGTATCCCTTCTTGGGTATAACCCTTAGCTGAAAAAGCAAAACCATTTCTGAATTCTTTAAGAACACTTCCAAACTCAATAGCCTCCCAATCCTCAGGAATCTCCCCCAACTCACTCTGCTTATAGCCCTTTTTAGTACCATCTTCGCGCAGGTCGAATTGTGGCAGGCGGGTGCGACCGGTGAGGAGTTGCTGCATGGTGGCGGTTTTGATGGCCTGTTTTTTAGCAATCAGTTTTTCCAGCTCGTTAATCAGTGCATCGACATCGGATAGGGCATTGGCGATGGCTGTTTGTTCTTTAATTTTTGGTAAAGGGATTTGTAAACTCTTCAGCATTCCAGCATTGAGAACGGCCATTGTTCCCCCCTGGGCAGCTGATGAAAGATAATTCTGAATGTAATCTGATTCAAAGAAGTATCTAAAATAATCTGAGTTAACCTTAGTTTTATCGAATCTAAATCTCAATAAACGTGGATTAATTATTCCCTTCTGAGCATTGGGCGGAATCACAAGAAGTTTCCCTGCCGTACCAACTAAGCTCAGAAGAATGTCACCATCAGTAACTTCACATGATTTCAGCTGTCGAAATTTGACCTCATCAATAAAATAATCCCCATATTCATGATCAGCCTTGATAACTTGTTCTTGCCCATAGATTTTGTAACCAGTTTTTACATACACTTCTTTCGTTAAAGCCGAACCAAACGGACCAGCTTTAACAGCAGGAAAATTCTTTAAATTAAGATTCTCGATTTCAGAAACACTCCATTCCTTTGGAATTACCCCAACTTCCGACTGCTTATAACCAGCAGGCACAGTTTTCCCAGCCGCCTCCGCCATATACTGACTACTCACCTCGACGACCTGATGCTTGTTTGTCATGCCGCCTCCAAAATCGATGCCTCGTAGTTTGGTGGATAAGCGAATGCGCATCCACCAAACCTTGCCATAACGGAAACTTGGTGGATGCGCTGGCGCTTATCCACCCTACATTTATTATATTTGTCTTTTGGTTGGGGTGGTTCATTCGAGCTCCATGTCGTGAATGTGGCTGGGCGGTTGTGCGCCCCAATCGGCTGGGTACCAACCTTTTTTTACGGCATTGGCGAACGATGACCACGGCCATTGTCCGGGCTGTTGCACATATCCGTGTTTGACCGGGTTGTAATGGATGTAATCCATGTGCCGCTGCCAATCGTTTTCATCGCGTATGGTATGTTCCCAAAATCGGCGTTGCCAAATCAATCGCTCGTGGCGGGCGTTGGTGGTGGGGTCGATTTGGCGGGAAACGGCTTTTTTTATCTCTCGCCAGCGGGATGAATAATCAGCATCACCGTCTGGCATTTGCCAAATGCAGTGTAGGTGATCGGGGAGCACCACAATCGCATCTATTTGAAACGGCCGAGTTTGTTTGACCTTGCGCAAGGCATCTCGGAGTATTTGAATTCGGTTGGCATCGTTAAATATCGCCTGGCGATGCCAAGTGACGACGGTAAAAAAATAGCAGGCGCCGGTGATGCGTAAACGTTGATAGTTGCTCATGGTTATTTGGGGTGGTGGATGCGCTGACGCTTATCCACCCTACAGTCTTGATGACTTACCGTCATAACGACCACTCCAAACCCATCGCCTGCAAGTGTCCGGCAACTTTATCGCTCAATACATCAACCGATTGCGTGATGGCAGGCAACGGCTCGGCATAACGCTCTTCCAGTTCTTTAACCCGGTTGGCCAGTTGCTGGGTGACGCGCTCGATTTCGGCTTGAATGTGGGCCTGCAAGCTGGCCAGCCATTTGTCTTCGACGATCAGGACTTTGATCTCGGCTTCGCTCAAGCTCGCGTAGTGTTTGAATACGGCTAAATCCAGTGCTTCCTGATGCTCCTTGAGAGATTTTTTGGCTTCAGCCTCTGCATCGAACAGTTTTTGCGCCTGTTTCAGCGCGGCTTTTTCGTTGCTATCGGTCGCGAATTTTGATCGGGCTTTGACGCTGGCAGCGGTGACTTTGTCTTTGTCGTTAAGCGCATCGCTGAGCAGGCCATCGTCGCCGCTGTGTTCTTCGAGATAGCTTTCCAGTTCCTGGCTGGCGGCATCCAGATCGGTCTGGATTTGCTCGATGCGGGTTTGTTGGGCTTGAAAGTAACGCGCCACCAGCAAGGCTGGCGGAATCAGCTCGGCTTTGTATTTGGCTTTGTTGATGATCAGATCGGGCGTTTCTTTAAGCTTTTCGCCTTTCTGCGCCACCAGTTCGCGCAGGATTTTACCGGCTGACCAGCCGTCTTGTACCAGCACATAGACATCGTCCTGCATGACCTCGGCCCAGTAATCCATCAGGATTTGGTAGACATCGTATTTATTCAGCAAGGCGCTGTCGGCATAGGCTTGTAACAGATCTTCGCTGATGCGCTGGATGATGAGTTTGGGAAGTTGGCCGATTTCAATAGCGTTTAGCGCAGCCCGTTCACGCCACGCGCTGAACGGTTGCAGGCTTTGCTGTGCAAAGGCAATGAATTCGGGGTGGTTCAATATCGTGGGTTTAACCTGTGCGGTCGAGATCAAGGCTTTGCTGTAGCCGGGGCGATCTTCGGCAAACAGGCTGTTACGCAAACTGGGGAATACCTGCCAATAGGCTTGCAGCGCGGCGATGTCGCGGTTGGGAATACCACCTTGCAAATGACCGCTTAAGTCGTGCAGGTCTTCGGGTTCGCTGCTGTCGATGTAGCGGGGAATATTCAGGTTGTAGTCGTTGGCGGCGATTTCGTTTAAGGCCACCATACGGCTGTAGCGCGGCAACAGCAGTTGTTTGGTAAAGGCATCGACGATAAGGTGAATGTCCTGAGTGCGCAACCGGTTTTTGTTACCGTCTTTCATATAGCCTTTGCTGGCATCGATCATAAAAATACCGCTGCGGTGCGCGGCATGTTGTTTATCGATGACGATGATGCAGGCCGGAATGCCGGTGCCGTAAAACAGGTTGGCAGGCAAGCCGATAATACCTTTGATATAGCCTTGCTTGAGCAGGTTTTCGCGAATCCGCGCTTCGGCATTGCCGCGAAACAACACGCCATGCGGCAAAATGACGGCGCCTTTGCCGGTGGATTTCAGGCTTTTAATGATGTGCAGCAAAAAGGTGTAGTCGCCGTTTTTATCCGGCGGTATGCCCCAGGTGAAGCGGTCGAATTCGTCTTGCTGCGGGTTAATGCCGCTGGTCCAGTTTTTATTGGAAAACGGCGGATTGGCGACGGCGAAATCGAAGGTTTTGAGTTTGCCGTTAGCGTCTTTCCATTGTGGATCGGCAATGGTGTTGCCTTTCCAGATTTTGGCGGTGGCGTTGTTGTGCAGAATCATGTTCATGCGCGCTAACGCGCTGGTGGCGTTATCCATTTCCTGGCCGAAGATGGTCAGGCCGCGCGGGGCTTCGTCGCTGGCTTTTAACAACAACGAGCCGGAACCGCAGGTGGGGTCGTAAACACTGGCATCCTGTGGCGTGTCTTGGCTGATGCCAATCACTTTAGCCAGAATGCGCGAGACTTCCGCCGGGGTATAAAACTGGCCTTTGGATTTACCGGATTCGGTGGCGAAGTGGCGCATCAGGTATTCGTAGGCATCACCCAGCAAATCGTCGCCATCGGCGCGATTGGCGGATAAATCGATGCCTTCAAAAATACCCACCAGCTTGGACAGGCGGTCGATCATGTCCTTGCCTTTGCCAAGCTTGTCTTCATCATTGAAGTCGGCGACATCTATCACGCCTTTGAGGTCGTTCTCTTCAGCGAGGGCACTAATGATCTTGTTGATGTTTTCGCCGATTTCTTTGTCGCCTTTCAATGCCACCATGTCATCAAAGCTGGCACCGGTAGGCACCACGATCATGCCATAGGGATCGCCTTTGTACTTGTCGGACACGTACTTCATAAACAGTAAAGTCAGCACGTAATCTTTGTACTGACTGGCATCCATTCCGCCGCGCAGTTCATCGCAGCCAGCCCAGAGGGAAGAGTAAAGTTCGGTTTTTTTTATAGCCATTTAGAGGAGCATTTCCGTTGATTTGTATTCAATGTATTCCGTTAAAGCAGGTCAGTATTCAGACCCGCCGCTTTTAAGCGCTGCGTTAAATTACGCATTTTGCTGAATTCGGTGCCAAGACTTTGGCTAAGTCCTACTCCCTCGCAAAACTCTTTAGCGGTGATGGTTTTCAGTGCATCGGCGTATTTGATCATTTGCAGGTGCAATTCTACGGTGTATTGATTGCGCGGCGCTTCCGCCAAGGCTTGGTTTATGCGTTGGTAAATTTCATTTTCATTCATAGTCTGGCCGGAAATGCCTGATGTGTTTATCTAATTTAGCTAAATTATATAAACATTCCGTATGCCACGAGAATATTTTTATGGTTGGAGTCGACAGCGCTTATTCCCTAACACAGAAAGCGAGCGTTTATTTTGGAGTAAATGGTCTCTAAAAGTTGGTCGATTTATTATCGGGACTAATGTTGATTTAGATTAGTCCCAGGTGAAAAGAAAAAGATAATCGAACTATTTACCCATAACCGCTGGGATAAACTAATGGGTGATTCGGTTTCTCTATGGGTACATGGACATTCGTCTAACCTCCCTTGTGGTTTTCAGCTACCTTAACCCAGGCGCGAAGAATCTCTGCAACGCTCCATGCCTGAGCGATACAGCCTCTTGGAGTGAACAAACCTTCTGCATCGAAAACTTCGCTGATGGAGCCAATACAGGCTTCATGCAAATGTCTCTCCAAAAATTGATCAAGAAAATCACGCGCATCTTTACGCTGGTCGGGATAGACGCGTAACCAGGCATCGATGTAGTGCCCCAGCAGCCAGGGCCAGACAGTGCCTTGATGATAAGCGGCATCGCGGGTGCGAAGATCGCCATGGTAATCGGCTTTATAGTCGGGGTGATCCGGGGACAATGTCCTGAGCCCCACCGGCGTCAACAGCCGATCTTTGATAGCCTGAAATACCGATTGCCAATGCGCCTCATCCAATACCGGATGTGATAGCGATAGCGCGAACACTTGATTGGGTCGGCACGCCGGGTCGTTTCCACCGTTTTCAGCGTCGACTACATCAAACAAATGGCCCGTCTCGGCATTCCAAAACCGTTCATTAAAGCTAAGCCGGGTGAGGTCGGCGCGCTTTGCAATCTCGATAGCGGCTGAGCTTAAGTTTTCCTCCACCATCCATTTTTCCATCAGGCACAGCGCGTTGTACCACAAAGCGTTGATTTCAACCGCTTTGCCGCGACGTGGTGTAACGACCCAATCACCCATCTTGGCATCCATCCAGGTCAATGCGTAACGCGGATCGCCTTGGACCAGCAGACCGTCACTGGGGTCGCAATGAATACCGAAGCGCGTGCCGCGAATATGATGGTCAATAATATCCAATAACTTGGGCAGCAATTCCTTGAGTAAACCTCGATCTTGGGTATATGCGATATATCGGTCCAGCGCATGGAAAAACCAGAGCGTCGCATCGGCGGTGTAATACACGCCCTCGCTTTCACCTTCCGGAAACATGTTGGGAATCAGGCCATCACGCAGATGATGGGCAAAAGTACGCAGAATATGCCCCGCCTCGATATGCCGTCCTGTCGTCAGCGTCAGGCCTTCGAGACTGATCATGGTGTCCCGCCCCCAATCGGTAAACCAGTGGTAACCGGCAATGATGGTACGCACATCGCCGCCGGTTGCACGGGTACGTGTTGTTTCGGCTACGCGCTCAATCGGCGCGATAATAAATTGATCAGCTGCCAACACCAACTGCTTGGCCAAGCCTTTATCCAATTCCGGAGGCGCTGCCGCCAGCAAACGTCGACACCGCTCCAGTTCGGCTTGAAATGTCTCTGCAGGGGACAGTGCCATGATGCTTTCCCAGCTTTCCGAAGAAGCGATAAAGGTGACATCTTTTCCGGCAGCAAGATCAACGCGAAAGTAACCAGGGCTCCACAGATTACCTTGAGCTTCATAGCCTCTTTGTTCCTCGATACGGTAAAGAATGTCGCTAAAGCGTTTGGCTTCAATCGTGAATGCCGGGTTCTCGCCATCGACGTAAAGACGTAAGGGCGGCATTGAAAAACCATGAATTTCAAAATGTCCGGCAGAGGCTTTAAGATCGTAGGTATCCATGGGAAATCCTTCGGCCAAAGAAGCTTCATGGCGACGAAAATGTACGGCTACGCGAATTTTAAGTCTTACCGGTCCTGTGCCTGAAACCAGGCGATACCCTACATGAACCGTGTTGCTCATATAAGGCATCAGTATCCATTTTTCAATCACATGGTTTGCCAGTTCATAGCGCCATATCGGTACCCCGGATTCCAATCGAAATTCGCGCAGGCTCGACATGCCGTGTAGATCGAGCGATCCGTCCGCCAATTCTATGCCGCCTATTTTCTGGGTGCTGCCATTAGGAAACCGAACCAACTCACTGAGTTGATTCAACATCACGAAGCGACCTTGTGGATCAGAAAGCGCAGCGGTTAACAGGCTGTGGAAACGTCGTGTAGGCACGCCCGAGATCGTTCCGGATGCATAGCCGCCAAGACCGTTGGTGACTAACCATTCACGTGTTAGTAACTCTTCCTGTTCGGCAAGATCCCCAGTCCAATTCGTTCCAATAACAATATTACTGTTCATGATTAACTCTTTCCTTTGCTTGAATAATAGGATGTAGCACAACAGCAGATTCGCCTTGAAGATACCAATTGCCTTTCATGGGCCAGGGCGGCATGCCCATACCGCCGTAATGAGGATCGTCGCTGAACCACATGGCATCCCAAACACAACCTTTAGGCGCTGTCAAAAGCGGTTCCGGCGCCGGAACAAGGTGAATATCCCGGCTCAGGTTAACCAATAAAAGACGGTCATCCCCCGGATTCTTGCCGAAAAAACGTATCACCCATGCATCCGGACTTAACACTGCCCCATCAATGCGGCTGCTTTGTTGACAGGCCTGAAACACCGGATCGTTACGACGCAAGCTTAATAAATCGCGGTGCAGGGCATATTCTTCCTTATGCAGATTGCGTTCATTTAAGTCCAGTTTTGAATGGGTAAACGTTTGCGGGTCGCAGGGATCGGGCAATCGAGCCTGCATTTCGGGTGTTGCCAAGGCACGAAATTGAGCCAGAAAATCAGCGCGTCCTCTCGCCACCAATTGGGCAATTTCATCTTTATGGTCGGCAAAATAAAAGAACGGGCTGGTGGCGGCGAACTCCTGGCCTTGAAATAACATAGGTGTCTGCGGAGCCAATAAGAATAGGGCGGTCAAAGCCCGATAACGGTTTGGACTGGTTAATAAGTGGACGCGTTTGCCACTGCCGGAATTGGCTAATTGATCGTGATTTTGGATGAAGTTGACAAACTTGGCTGGAGGCATATCCAATCCCGGCGTTCCGCGCGTATTGTCTTGCCATGAGTACCATTGCCCCTGGTACAAGAAACCGCGCTTTAATGTCGATACAAATTCCTGAGCACCCCCCCGGTAATCGCTATAGTAAGCATCTGCACGGCCGGTAAGCGCTACCATAGCGGTATGGTGGAAATCGTCGTTCCATAATGCGTCTAGGCCGAAGCCTCCGGTTTCGAGAGGCGAAAACAATTTTGCATCCTGCGGCTCATTCTCGCCAATAACAAAAGTCTTACGCGGAGCCCCGGCGCTACGCACTGCCTGCACGATTGCAGCAATAATATGTTCAGAGGAGCTGTCGAAAATTTGCTGGGTTGCATCAAGACGCAGGCCGTCAAGGTGGAACTCTTTAATCCAATACGCACTATTGGTGAGCACATAATCGCGCACGGCGGCTGAGTTTGGTTCGTCAAAATTCAGGGCATCGCCCCAGTCGCTCTGATAGCGGGTGGAAAAGTAAGCACTGGAGAATTTGCCTAGATAATTACCATCCGGGCCCAAATGATTGAATACCACATCCAAAATCACGCCGAGACCCACGGCATGCGCCTGATTAACAAAATACCGAAATTCGTCCGGGGTTCCATAAAGCCGTGTCGGTGCGAACAAATTGACACCGTCATAACCCCAACCGAACCGGCCCGGAAAATCGGCTACCGGCATGATCTCCAACACAGTCACGCCCAATGCGGCCAGTTCGGGCAGCTCTTTGGCCGCAGCGAGCCAATTGCCGTCATGGGTAAACGTGCCGATATGCATCTCATAAATAACCTGACCTTGGGCTTCAACACCTGTCCAGGCAGCATCCGTCCAATCAAACGTTAAAGCATCGACCACTTGTGATGGTCCGTGCGGACCCTGGGGTTGAAAACGCGAGGCGGGATCCGGGTAGGGTTGCGGGTCATCATCCAAGAGGTATCGGTACAAGCTTCCTACATAAGACTCTTGTAAATCGACCGAAAAATAACCATTGCCTTCACTTTGCAGTTCAATTTCGGCCGGTGGATGGGGAAGATCAACGTCTTCACCTTTATCTTCACTTGGAGAATTAATGACCAGTTTCACTATCTTTCTTTCAGGTGCCCAGACCCGAAAATGCACGCCTTTTCCGGGCACTCGTTCTGCCCCAATTGGGAATCGGCGACTATTGATTAATTTGGTAACTATCTGTTTGCTCATAAATATTGTTCCAAGTAAGCCGCTAAAAATTCAAATATTGCTGCTGCAAATTGGTTACCGTTTCAGAGGCCAAAGTTTCTTTCTATCAAGATTCAACGAAGATAAGCCCCACCGGAAAGTCTGCCAGTACTTGTGCGACCGGTAGCCGCCATCCGGACAACTGCTTAAAAGGGGTCAGTATTTTTCCCGTGAAGGCACATGTGTATTGAGTATCAAGACCATGAAAAGGTATCGCCACCGCTGTATCCCTCCAAATTTCTTCTCCGAGAGGAAGACTTTTAGCTTCACCTAGTAGCTGCGCGAAAAAACGTGGCGCCACCGTAATAACCGAACGTCCCCCGTCAATGCGCGCATAGGCGCACAGATGAGCGGCATAGTCACCCTTAACTGCCAGCGGCAAATAGCTCCCTTGCTGAAACACTTCCGGCCAGCGCTTTCGTAACGCCAGCGCCGCCTTAATGACCAGTAATTTGGCTTGACCATCTTCCAAGGTGTCGCAAAACGCACGAACGCCTGCACAGCGTTGTTGCGATGTCTGCGTGGCAAGCGTCTGCAATGCATTCAGCAAGGTTCGGGGATGACTGAAATCTACTTGCCTCCGGTTGTCCGGATCCACCAGGCTGAAATTCCAACATTCGCAACCTTGATAAATATCCGGCACCCCCGGTGCGGTGAGTTTTATCAAGGTCTGTGACAGGCTATTGAACATCCCGAGTTGCGCAATTCGTCGCTGAAAGGGTAGAAAATCGATCAGGAACGCACTTTCCGCCGGCGCATTTATCAACGTATCGACGAATGCCAGGATTGTGTCTTCATAGTCTGTATTAGGATTTATCCAGCTGGTATAAACCTTGGCTTCACGCACTGCCTTAACCAGATATTCCGACAGTCGAAAGCCTAGATTAGCCATTTCATTCGCATCCGGCTCACCTAGCGGCCAAATACCAAGCAAGGTCTGGTAGATGAAATATTCATCGTTGGCTGTGGGTACCAACATTCCGTCCACACTTCGTTTGAGGTTGCGGTTGGCATGGCTCCAACGTCGCAGTGCCAGCCGCCAAGCAGCTGGTATTTCAGACAGTACATTGAGGCGCGCCCGCACATCCTCGCTGCGCTTGGTGTCGTGAGAGGAAGTGGTCAACATTGCATGTGGCCAATGTTTTGCGTGCGCCTGGTTGGCTCGGTGGAATGCGCTAAGCGTCACGCCGAATTGACGAGGATCGCCGCCGACTTCGTTGAGTGACAGCAAGCGGTTATAAATATAGGCGCAGGTGTCCTCCATTCCTTTCGCCATGACCGGGCTGGTGAATTGCTGGAATTTCATAGCAAATGAAAGCACCTGCTCATAGTAAGTGGTCGATTTTCCTTCTGCTGCGGAAAGAGTTAACACGTCACGCAGAAAATCAAAGATGCTGGTATCGGCTGCTGTACTTCTACGCTTAGCCGCTGCTATTGCCTGTTCAATGTTATACCGGTCTTCCGCCGCAACCTCACGGGAGCTTATGTAACCTCGATAAACCGGAAAACAGGCGATTATTTCAGCCAATGCTGTCCGTAATCCGTGTAGCGTGTAATCGCAAGTATGACGATCAGCATCAGCAATTTTTGAGAGCAGATTGGCCAACACATTGAGCTCCCCAGCCAGCCCAGTCTTCATGATGAGTTGCTTGGAACGATAGAGCAAATCATCAAAATTGACATGCTCTCCTATGAAGCTCTTATACAGACGTTCTAACCGTTCGGCGTTACTGGTAACCACAAATAGCCCGTTGAGCAGGTTACTGAATTCGTAACCCGTAGTGCCATGCACCGGCCAGCTGGATCGTAATTGCTCGTTTACCGCCAGGATTTTTTCCACCACCAGATAGGGTGCGTGCCCGGCACGACTGCAGCGTTCGACCAGCTTGTAAAAATAAGCTTCCGGATCATATAACCCATCCGGATGATCCAGACGCAAGCCATCCAGCTTGCCTTCCTGCACTAGCTGCAGCAATAACTGGTGGGTTGCCTCAAAGACTTCGTCATTTTCCATGCGTAGCCCGGCAAGATCGTTGATGTCAAAAAACCGCCGGTAGTTAATCTCGTCCGAGGCGACCCGCCAGAACGCCAGCCGGTATGCTTGCGCCTCAATCAAGTGATGGAGCTGATCGAAACTGGATGATTCCCCAGCTACGCCGCTGAAGATATGCAGATTTTCTTCAAGAAACTCGGCGATGTCGGAGGATTGCTTAACCAGACCGGCAAGATGATGTTTATAAACTTCCTTGTCGCGTCTGCGCTCAGTCTGACGTTCAAGTGAGCTTTCATCACGAGCGGGAAGATTACGGAACGCAGTTATAAGACTCTGGTATTCCATCAATACCGGATTATCCAGCCCACACCGTCTGCTCAAAGTATCTATGCGATACGCCAGGATTTGTGGGTATTCAGCCGGATCAACCGGAAAATGGTGCTCAAAGTAATAAATGACGAATTCACCGTGTTCCGCGTCAAAGCGCAATTGCAATTCGGCATTGTCGAGCACTGCACCATAAGAGTTACCCAACACCGGCAACAGCACCTTGCCGTGCAGCTTGGCCTTTATCGGCATCCAGTCAATATCAAAGAATCCGGAGTGTACGGATGCCTGACCGTTTTCCAGCACGTCCAGCCACCAGGCATTATCTCCGCCCTGAACGCCCATATGATTGGGAACGAAATCAAGAATCTGCCCCATGCCTTGTTCGGTGAGGCTTGCACAAAGCTGCTCAAATTCTTCGTGCGTGCCGATCTCGGGATTCAGTGTGTTGTGATCAATAATATCGTAACCATGTCGACTACCTGGCCGCGCCTTGAGATAGGGCGAGGCATACAGGTGTGAGATGCCCAACTCGCTCAGGTAAGGAACAATCTCGCGTGCCTGATTAAAGGTGAAATCGCGGTTGAATTGCACACGATAGGTGGACAATGGAATGTGCGGTGGGGGCGACTTAAACGCTTCTTCACGCCTACTGTTTTGTCCATACAATAGCCAGCGAGAGCCACTATCAGAGAAGGCGGATGGCGGCGTAACCAGTGCAGCAGATGCTTTTTTATGCACGCGTTTCATGTTGTCTACGCCTGCTTCAGCAGCACCAGTGAGCGTCCGCCCAATGGATAAGCTTGCTCTGTCTTGTAACGTGAAACATCAGGTGTACCGATAGCGTCTTGGGTGTCGAGCAGCACTTCCCAATAGTCATGCTCCTCGAATTCCGGCAACATAAATGCGATGTCCTCATGATGCGCATTTAGAAGCAACAGCAGATTAATATCCTTTAAACGCCGTCCGCGCCCGTCGGTTTCAATCAGCTTACCGCCGGCAAAATAAACGCCCAAACAATGGGAAGATGCTTGATTCCAGTCGTCATCCCTCGTTTCGGACCCATCGGGATTGAGCCAGACGATATCTTTTATCTCGCCGCCATAATTGGGGGTTCCCTGAAAAAAATATCGTCGCCGAAATAAGGGATGCTGGTTGCGCAAGCTGATAATGCGTTGCGTGAATGCAAGTAATTCCTGATCCTGTTGCTTCAGTTCCCATGAGAGCCAGCTAATCGCGTTATCCTGACAATAGGCATTGTTATTACCGAGCTGGGTGCGTCCGATCTCGTCGCCTGCCTGCAGCATGGGAACACCTTGTGAAAACAGCAGCGTAGCGAGAAGATTGCGCTTTTGCCGGGCACGCAAAGCATTAATCGCCGGATCGTCGGTTTCTCCCTCGACGCCGCAATTCCAGGAACGGTTATTGTCGGTACCACTGGAATTATCTTCTTGATTGGCCTCGTTGTGTTTAGTGTCGTAGGTCACCAAGTCATGCAAGGTAAACCCGTCGTGCGCGCTGATGTAATTGATGCTGGCATGAGTCCGTCCACTGCGCTGGTATAGGTCGCTGGAGCCAGTTAAGCGTTGTGCCAGTTCTCCGATCAAGCCTTCATCGCCTTTCCAGTAGGAACGAATACTATCGCGATACCTATCGTTCCATTCCGACCAGCCCAACGGGAAATTTCCCACTTGATAGCCGCCTTCGCCCAGATCCCAGGGTTCGGCAATCAGCTTGATGGTGCTTAGGACAGGATCCTGACGGATGGTATTGAAGAAGGTGCCAAGCTGGTTCACTTCGTGTAACTCTCTTGCCAGTGAGGACGCCAGATCAAAACGGAAGCCGTCTACATGCATTTCCAGCACCCAATAACGCAAGCTGTCCATCATCAACTGCAACACGCATGACTCTTGCATGTCCAGAGTATTCCCGCAGCCGGTGTAGTCTACGTAATAACGCGGATTGTCTTCCTCCAGGCGATAGTAGGAGGCATTATCGATGCCACGGAAGGACAATGTCGGCCCCAGATGACTGCCTTCGGCGGTGTGGTTGTAGACCACGTCCAGAATCACCTCAATGCCGGCCTTATGGAAGGTCTTTACCATAGATTTAAACTCGCTTATTTGGCCGCTGGCGGAATAACGGGAATCGGGCGCCAGAAAGCCTATGGAGTTATAGCCCCAGTAATTGCGCGCGCCTCGTTCGACCAGATGGCGATCATCAAGAAACGCATGCACCGGCATCAGTTCAACAGTGGTAACGCCTAGCCGTTGGAGATGCTCTATGACGGGGTCCATTGCCAATCCGGCATAGGTGCCTCGCAACTTGGGCAGAATATCAGGATGTTGCATGGTAAAACCTTTGACATGCAGCTCATAAATCACCATGTCGCACCATTGAATGTCGGGGGGATGGTCATTTCCCCAGGCGAAAGCCTGATCGATAACCCGGCACTTCGGCATAACATTGGCATTGTCGCGACGACTAAAAGATAGATCGTCGTCCTTGCTGCCTATGCGATAACCGAAGTGGGCGTCGCTCCAGAGCGGTGTCCCCACTATGTCTTTTGCATAGGGCTCTATCAGCAGTTTGTTCGGATTAAAACGATGTCCCTCTTTAGGTCGATAAGGTCCATGCACCCGAAAACCATAAAGCAATCCGGGGCGAGCTTCGGGTAGATAGCAATGCCAGACTAAATCACTACGCTCTTTGAGTTCGACGCGCTGGACTTCGTTCTTGCCCTTGGCATCGAATAAACACAATTCGACCTTTTCGGCATGTGCGGAAAAAATAGCAAAATTCACTCCTTCACCATCCCAAAATGCACCGCGCGGATAGGGGCGCCCCGGCCATACCGCTGTTATCGTCTTAGTCATCTTGAAAACCTCTGGTCAAAATTATTGGCGCCTGGTTGAGCTGTCTGCTGACCACACTGCAATCCTTAAATCACAGATTGCAATCGCGATAGTATGCAGCGGAGCGGAATCACTACCCAATCCGGGCGCTTATCAAGTGCGTTGCGCACATCGTAAAGTGCCTTTTCCAGTATAAAAAGATCGAGTAGGTCGCGTAGCGGTGCATCCGGTGCAACCAATGAATTGTCCACTGTTTCCATGTATGCGGCTAGGAAAACGCGGCTAACCTCTGCTTCCCACTCACGTACAAATGGCTCAAACTTTGACATATTCTTGGGTTGCTCTGCGCTGGCGTGGGCTAGAGCAGTATGGGCGGCATAGCTGAACGATCGCAGCATGTCGGCCACATCCCTCAATGGCGAGTGTTTGTGGTGGCGCTCAACGAAAGTGCAGGTAGGATCACCCTTAAAATCGGTAATCACGAAATCATTATGTGCAAGTAGCACGTGCCCAAGATGATAGTTGCCGTGGTAGCGTGTCTTGACTAATTTAAGCTGTCCGCTAATACACGCCTGTAGACGTTCTGCCAGTGCGTTGCGTCGCGCGAGTAATGTTTGTGCTAGCTCCACAACAGACACTGCAAGTTCTAGCTCCCGGCTTTTGAGCAGATCCAGTGTCCTTTGCGCTTCGGCTTGCCCATGCTGGATCCAGTTAGAGAGATCAGAGTCGTTAACGGGCTCCGGATCAAAGGCGGAATCACCGGTTATTTTTCCTAGCGCATTGTGTAGTTCGCCAGTCCGCTGACCAAGCGTGCGTATTAAAACTAGATAGGCAGCATGTGCTTGTTCCGCAGGTTTGGGGGGCTCGCCTGCTGTGCGGCATTCTTCAAGGAATCGCCCGAGATAATCCAAGGTATAATTCCAACAGTCACCCTGATTTCTTACATAGCCCTGCAACAAAGCCAGTGTCATTTTTCGGCCTTCGCTGTCCTCATACTCAACTAGGCCAAACACGGGGGCTATATTGGGAAATTTGACCACCTCGGTTAAAAAACGCCCAATCTCGAACTCCGGTTGCATGCCGATTTCCAGATGCCGATAGCCTTTCAGAAAATATTGTTCAGCCAATACGACGTTAGTATTACTGCCCTGTAGGCCAAGTGATCTTATTGAAAAATTGGCAGATGCTTTACTGAGTGAAATAAAAGCGTCGGTAGCTGAAAAACGGATAGTGCCTGTTGCGCAAGTTAGCGTTTCTCGTGAGCGAATGGCCTCTTCCATTGCTTGACAAAACCACTCGTCGGCAAAAGCATCAGCCACTATGCCAATTTGAGCCTGTTGGCGCACTTTGGCCACAGTGGTCGGCAACATGGCGCGCAGGTGTTTCTCGTCGCCGTTTTCCCATGCCAGTGCCAGTGGCAAAAAGCAGGAATATGGCACGCCTAAATCACCTTCAACACGGCACAATGCTATCAGCCACTTTTTACCATCACTTCCCCACTCGACATAATCGTTAATCACAACACGTTGTACCCCACTGCCTTTAGCGCCAGACCAGAGTTGCGCAGCGACAAAATGCGGTAATACCTCTTCTTCGAGCTGATGACGGACTTTCTCAGCAATGGCAATACGCGAAGGTATAACTCGATCATTGAAGAAGCTATTCCAGCCATCGAACAGCACCAGTGTCGGCAGTTCCTCGGGTAGTAAATGCTCATCGTGCCAAGCTGGGGCCTCTTCACCACTGGCCAGTCGGAACCAATAATGATTATGGCCGGGTAAGGTAAGAAGATAGGGTAATTCACCAATTGGCGGAAAAGACGCACGGCCCATTAATTCCACCGGCACGCGTCCCTTATACGCAGAAAGATCAAGTTCAACCGCCTGAGCGGCACGGGACAGGTTGGCCACGCACAATATAATGTCGTCTTGGTATAGTCTGAAATAGGCGAGTATCTTGCGATTGCTGGGATGCAAAAAAACCAGTTTCCCGCGACCAAATGCCTGATGATTTTTGCGTAGCGCCAGCACACGCTGCATCCAGTTCAACAGCGAACCACGCTCACGTTGTTGCGCCTCTACATTGACTGACCCGAAGCCATAGACCGGATCCATGATGGGGGGGAGATATAGGCGTTGCGGATCGGCGCGCGAGAACCCGGCATTACGGTCCGGACTCCATTGCATGGGGGTACGTACCCCATTGCGATCACCCAAGAAGAAGTTGTCGCCCATACCAATTTCGTCGCCGTAATAGAGACTGGGCGAGCCCGGCATGGATAGCAGTAAGCTGTTCATCAACTTGATTTTATCGATTTCGTTGTCCATCAGCGGGGCCAGTCGGCGCCGAATGCCGACGTTCACGCGTGCGCGCGGATCTACAACGTACATCTGGTACATATAGTCACGTTCTTTGTCAGTGACCATTTCCAAGGTAAGCTCATCGTGATTACGAAGAAAGACCGCCCATTGGCAGGAATCCGGAATATTCGGGGTCTGCCGCATAATATCGACAATAGGATGGCGGTCTTCCTGGGCAATGGCCATGTACATTCGAGGCATGAGTGGAAAATGGTAGGCCATGTGACATTCATCGCCGTCACTGAAGTAGTCACGAACATCTTCCGGCCACTGATTAACTTCAGCGAGAAACACGCAATGAGGGTAATGTTCATCAAGTACCGCACGCATTTGTTTGATGACGGCGTGAGTTCCCGGCAGATTTTCGTTTTGAGTGCCTTCACGCACGCACAGATAGGGAATTGCATCCAAACGCATGCCGTCAACACCTAAATCCAGCCAAAAACGCATCAGTTTGATGACCGCTTTCACCACCTTTGGATTATTGAAGTTGAGGTCCGGTTGATGGTGGAAGAAACGATGCCAGTAATAGGCATGGGCTTCTTCGTCCCAGGTCCAGTTCGATCTCTCGGCATCCTGGAAGATAATCCGCGTTTCGGGAAATTTCTGGTTGGAATCACTCCATACATAAAAATCCCGTTTACTTGAACCGGCAGGTGCCCGGCGCGCCGCCTGAAACCAAGGATGCTGATCGGAGGTGTGATTGATGACCAGTTCAGTGATAATTTTGAGGCCGCGGCGGTGTGCTTCCTTTACGAACAGTTTGAAATCGGCCATGGTGCCGTATTCGGGATGGATGTTGCGATAGTCAGCAATGTCATAACCGTCATCACGCATTGGAGACGGATAGAAGGGGAGTAACCAAAGCGTGTTGACACCTAAATCCTGGATATAATCGAGCTTCTGGATTAACCCCGGAAAATCCCCGGTGCCATTATTATCGCTGTCATAAAAAGCTTTGATATGCAGTTCGTAAATAACGGCATCTTTATACCAAAGCGGGTCATCCATCCATTGTGCGTTGCCCATCTGAGGATTTTTTATTTCGTTGGTCTCGTTCATAGTTCTCTTTTGCAGAAAGCTGTCTAAGCGCATTCGGTAAACATGCGTCGGCGGAATTTAAAATGTCACGATACTCAACAAAACTTCCGATGGTTCCAAGGAAATGCCGTCCTAATGCTTGGGGTCGCATGTCCGATTCCAAGTAAACACATGCGGGACACCATTGTCAGATTCCTAACGTTAAGATCCGTGTTAATACAGAGGGGACAGGAAAGAGGCCCCGTCCCCAATGTTCACTTCCCGGTTGACTAGCTTTGTGGTATCTCCGCAGCGTTTAAGGTAAGCATCGGCTTTCTTTCCATCAATGTTTGGGGTGATAGAAAGGAAATTGATTAAGCTCCTCACGCAACCGTTCCCATTTATTTGAAGTGTCCGGCCAGTGCTTCTTATCAAAACCAGGCGCCTTTTTTAAGGTCTCTTTATCTAGGTCGAGGACGTAATACTTCTTATCACTATTCCAACTTAGCCCGTCCCAGGGAATGGCAAACAGTTTGTCCCCAACGCCCAATACACCGCCAAAGGAAACAACGCCATAAACAACTTGACCACTCGCCGGATCGATCACCAAGTCTTTGATGTCACCAAGGTTTTCCCCATTTGGATTTTTCACCTTGGTACCAATGATCTTGCTGGCGCGACTGACCTGCTGCATCGACTTGTTGGACTCCTGAGTACGCTCAACAGCTTCCTTTTGGCGCTCTTGATTGAGTTCACTCTGCTTTTCTTTGACCTCCTGTTGTTTTTCCTGAAGCTCATGTTGCTTCTCCTGGACGTCAACCGCAAAAGAACTCCCCATGAATGCCGCACTCAAAAATGATACGGCGACAATGGCAATAAATGTTTTCATAACTATCCTCCAACTTCATAAAATGATGGGTACCTCGGTAAGTTTCGAGTTTGACAAGGTATGCTGAAACCATTCGGTTCGCCGTTTAGGTCAAACGACTGACAGTTTTAGGTCTGAATTCCCCTCATCATTGACAATTATTTTTGTTTTTTAATCTGCAGTCTGTTCGCTAGCATACATAAGCCAACCATCGAAATGAGGCTGCCCATACGCTTTGGCCGAATTCAGCGTTGTCGACTCTTTAAGTTCTGACAGCTCGTCATTAAGATCTTCTTACATCCACCAAAGTCCCTCCCCCGAGTCTGAGCTCGATTCTCAGGAGTGCCGAGCGTATGTATAGATTCAGTTCGTCTCTGTTCGCTACCGTACCGACTAACTTCAGTTTTACCCGTATCGTTCTAATTGAGCGTGGGGGATTGTTATTCCGCGCTTTAGCCATTGCTATCTGGTGATGGCTAAATAATTATCAGGAGGCACCATGAACAAAGATCAAATAAAAGGCCGCGTTGAAGAAGTCAAAGGTAATGTATAGATTCAGTTCGTCTCTGTTCGCTACCGTACCGACTAACTTCAGTTTTACCCGTATCGTTCTAATTGAGCGTGGGGGATTGTTATTCCGCGCTTTAGCCATTGCTATCTGGTGATGGCTAAATAATTATCAGGAGGCACCATGAACAAAGATCAAATAAAAGGCCGCGTTGAAGAAGTCAAAGGTAAAGTCAAGGAAGTCACCGGCAACATACTGGACGACGATGAGTTGGAGTTAGAAGGAAATATCCAAAAAAATGTTGGCAAAGTCAGGGCAGGCTTTGGCGATCTCAAGGAAGATCTTGAAAAAGATAAGTAAAACCAGTACATGAAAACGATCAGCCGCTTCGTTAGGGCACTGACGCCATTCAATTATCTTGAAAAAGAAACGCGCACTAGTAAGGAGATCATTATGTCTAAACGATTATCGTTAGTTATGTTTACGCTTACGGCCGGTCTAATAATAATGACCAGCCCTATTCGAGCCGAACAGGGTACTGTCATGCAATTGGCTGCCGACTCGCCGTTGGAAAATACCCAACGTAATGTGCGTGATAAAGATAACACTACGTTAACCCCGGAAGATCAAAAGGAAACTGAAGCTGACATAAAAATTACTGCTGACATACGCCAAGCCGTGGTTAGAGATGAGTCACTATCAGTCAATGCTCAAAACGTAAAAATCATCACCCGTAATGGGATCGTCACTCTACGCGGGCCCGTTGAAAACAAAGCCGAAAGTAAAAAAATACATGAAATCGCCAAGCAAACACCGGGGGTGTTGAAGGTAGAAAATCAACTTGAAAATAAAGCGCCATAAAGGCCCAGGAGAACGTCATGACTAAAGCAGTTTTTTGTATCGCCCAAAATATCGATCAGACAGAAACAATTGTCACTCACCTGAAAACAGCAGGCTTTTCCACCGATGATATTTCGGTGTTGTTTCCCGACAAATCCACTACCCATGATTTTGGTCATGAAAAACACACCAAAGCGCCGGAAGGGGCGGCTATTGGTGGCACAGTGGGCTTAGGCACGGGGGCGGTACTCGGATTATTAGCCGGGATTGGCGCCCTGGCTATTCCAGGTGTCGGTCCTTTAATCGCCGCAGGCCCCATTATGGCGGCACTGAGCGGTGCGGCAGTTGGAGCGGCCACCGGCGGTTTGACGGGCGGGTTAATCGGACTGGGTATTCCAGAATATGAAGCCAAGCGTTATGAAGGAAAAATCACAAGCGGAAATGCCTTGATTTCTGTCCATGCAAAAACCAGCGAAGAGATTGACCAGGCGAAAGACATTTTCGAGAAGGCACATGCAGAGGATATTTCCTCGACTGAAGAAGCATCTGTCTAATTGGAAATAGGGCATATCACTTACGAATGATCTAGCAAAAACTTCGGGGGGTGTAAGCCCATCTCCGGGTATATATACCCGTAACAAAACTTATAACAATCAGGATACTACTATGAAAACTAAAGAAATTATCGTTACATGTTTAGTTGCTTTGGCGTTATTGTCTGGCTGCAACAAAGAAAAGGAATCCACCTCTACCTCGACCACCAGCAAAAGCGTTACAACACCGGCTCCTGCTGAAGAACCCTCTACAACTAAAACTCAGGAATCAACTACCACCACAACCGAAACAAAAGGTAAATAATTTAAGATTTGCCAGTTCCCAATCTCCTGATTGGGAACTTCTATCTTGTAGCTCCCCAGTTATTGAGTTCAAAAAACAGCGAACTCTGCCAAAGCACAACTAATTTAATTAATACAGGTCTATAGTTTTCGCGGTTTTAGATGTTGATTCCCACTCAGACTTCTCCACAATCCTGGCAGAAAAAATCCCCGTATAAAAAGATGCCAAGCAACCATAAGGGTGATGTGGGCAATATCCTTTACTGGATGGAAATAACTAGGCCGGGCATTTTCAGGGTAAGTTGTCTGCACCGGCACGAAGGCGCATAGAAATCTGTGTCGGGCAGCTTCAATGATGATCTCGCTTTCGAAAACGAAGCTCTGGTTACGGCTCAGCTTGAACCGCGAGAGCCGGATGAGTTGCGCAGGATACACTCGGAACCCCGACTGGCTATCTTCAACTGCCTGGCCTGAGGCCCAGGCGATCCAGAAGTTGGCGAAACGGTTGGCTCGGTAACGGGCAGTTGGAATCACTGCTCGGTTCCATAAGCGTGAGCCAATCACCAACTTGTCCGGATGGGCTTGTGCTGCCATCAAGAGCCTTGGAAGATCGGCCGGATCGTGCTGGCCGTCCCCGTCCATGGTTACAATCCCCTTCGCGCCAAGACTCAGTGCCGCTTGCATGCCATTCCACAAGCTAGCCGCTTTCCCTAGATTTTCAGGATGTTGCCTCAGCGTCACCGGCAAATTCGAGAGCTTTTCCACCGTACCATCGTTGGAACCGTCGTCGACCACAATCACTGTACCAAAATGCCGTAGGGCACCTTGCACCACCTCCCGAATGGTGGCGGATTCGTTGTAGGCTGGAATTACCAATATGTATTCGTCTTTTCCGTTCATGCCATTTCCCCATTCACGCCGAACAATTGCCGGCAACATACGAGACACCGGCCGGTGACCAGAAAGATCATCTGGTACCCCTTCCTCTTTATCTGATGAGCCACGAAAGCTGGCAGCGATGATGGCGTTGTGCAGATCGTGGTATTAATTGTTCTTGGTAAGCCAAGCTTCTATTCGTCTGAATGCCAGAAATCATAAAAATTGAACCAGTTATAAGGCGCCAAGCGGCAGTAATGCTCCAGACGGTTAGCGTAGTTCTGCATAATGTGATGGACGGCGGCCTCCCGCTCGTGCCGACGGACTCGCGGCGGGTCGGCCAGATGTTCAAACCTGACCTCGTAGCGCCCATCACCCTGATGCAGGCAGAAGAACAAAACTAAGGGCATGTCGAGAATTCGAGACAGTAGGGCAGGGGCCTCAGGAAACCAAGCTGGTTCGCCGAAGAATTCGCAGCGAACTCGCTTGCTGGAATGAACACTGCGGTCTCCCATTAGCGCAATGATGCCGCCCTGATGCGCGTGCTCGTCAAGCCCAACCAAGGATCCGACACTGCCCATATAGATAATGTCTTTGAACAGCGACGGGTTCAGCTTCTGGTACAGACCGGTAATGCGGGGCGTTCCCTCTCCGTAAACGAGCGCCTTGATACGATATTCGCTCTGCAACAGCCCCACCGCCCGAATAATTTCGAAGCTGCCAAGATGGGCACCTACCAGTAGGCAACCACGTCCGGACTGGGCGTAAGTGTCCAGCACTTCCAATCCGTGCATACGAATATCCAGTCGCTGGCCCTGCCCGGCAAACATATATATTCGATCCAGTAGCGTGCAGGCGAAGGTGTGGTAATGCCGGAACACATCGGCCCAACCACACTCATGTCCCAACACCCGGCTTAGAAAGTCGCGTGAGGCGCTACGAGTACGAAACGAGAAGACAACGAAATAGGCTGTGATCGGGTAAAGTAAGAAGCAAGATAGCCATCGTCCGGCCCGCAGGGCGATCCAGTTGATGGTGTTCAACCAGAACAGGTTGCTCCGCTCCGGCAATTCCAGCCACGCCTGTTTCATGGGACTGCGCTGTCGAAGAGATTCAAAGCCGGTGGACATCCAAAGGTCTCGCATGTGCAGCGGATCGTAACGTTCGCGCGACGAGTGAGTTTCAGTCGACAGGCCTGTCCCGGTATGGGTATCGTCTTGAACTTGGCGCTCACCATCGGGACGATGATAAACGCCGCCGAACTGGGCAAACGGTCACCTTAGTTGCCATCTCATGAATCGAGTGCAAGGGGTTTAGTGACCCTTCACTATTGTGCACCACTCACCGACAATATTAAGCAAGTTCCTCGCCGAGTGATCCACTGAAGTGACTTCTGTGATTTTGCCATTTTCCTTGGCCGCGCGAACACTGGCATCGCCGCGTGCCAGCAAGCCCAAGATGGACTCTGCACAGGCTTTACCTTCTTTTGTCGCGGCTGGGTTAGAAGAACCAGCTTCCCCGGTCGCTATATCACCCCAGATAACCTCGGTACCCAGAACACCCTTAATCGGCGAATCGACGATCATGCAACCACTGAGACCGACTACGAGACTCATTACGCTGGGAATCAATAACATTCTCGTGGTTATTCGTCTTTGCCCTGCGGCTCGGTCGGGAGCGTTTATCAGGCCGTGCTGCCATTTCTGCCCCAATTCCCCATTCAGTTCTACCGATGTATCTTTAATTTGATCCAAAGCCATAGCTATTCTCCAAAAAAATAAAAAGTTAATGGGCTTAATCGCCCATTTCTATTGAATGGTTCATAAACAAGAGGTCTGGGCTAGTCACTATTCTCCTCGGAGAAATTAAAAACATACTGGCTCCCATATATCGAACCCACTATGATTTTTTTAATGACGTGCCCATCTCCGTTTGTCAGGACCACATAATTACCGGATGGTGCTTTTACAAAGGCTCGGATCGTTGGACCCGATAAGAAGTAGGGTATGGCCTTTTGCTTCCTCAATCTTCAACTTGGTATCGCTCACATTATTTTTTTTGTTCGTGCTCGCCAACACCGCCTTACACACAGCTAAAGACCCTGTCCGTCTGGTTTCATACATCTACTTGGATAGTTAATCTATAGAAGTATCTCAAGCCCGTCTGTACGCTATCGTACAGATCGACGACAGCTTTCCCCTTAAATTGCCTGCCTATTGCTGTAGCTATCTTTTCGAGTAAATTTCATTCTCTAACTTGGCGTTATAAGTTTATGTTTGGTGTTGAGATGTTTTTTCTACTGCGTACGCTAGCGCACTGAACGGATCCCGCTTTGCCCCATACAATAAAAACTTAGGGAAAACGATTGGGAAAAAGGACGCCTCGTACCACTATCTAAAGTATAAAACCAATGAAAAAACATAATTTATACGGCACACACCATAGTCCCACGACCGGGTTCGCTGGCAAGTTTCCCAAAGATGCCACTGAGCAAAAGGGGGCTGAGCACCCTGTTGATGACCAACTACAGCAATCCTGGGAGCTAGTGGAGCTTAAGCAAGTACTAGAAACGAGCCAACAGCAAGCGAAGGTTTTACAAGAACAAAATGTGTCGCTTGTGGAAACTAATGCCTCTCTCAATCGAAAACTGATGAGACTTGCAAAAAAATGCGCACTCGCCAGCCACTTTGGGTATCACGACAAGTTAACCGGATTGCCTAATCGCAGCTTACTGACAGACCGGCTTAAACAAGCGCTAGTGCAGGCCGCACGACAACATAAGCGAGTGGCGCTACTGTTTATCGATTTGGATACATTAAAAAGCGTTAATGATAATTTTGGGCACGCGGCAGGGGATAGAGTTTTACAGCAAGTAGCAGAACGTTTAACTGCCAGTATTCGTTATAGTGACACCGCCTGTCGTTATGGCGGTGACGAATTTGTAATAATGCTGCCGGAAATGGACGAACAAGAATGTGTGGCGACCGTGATTGAGAAAATTCGCGCTTGCCTGGCAGCGTCTTATGAAATGGACGGTAATGCTATTGAAGTTGCCGCGAATATCAGCTGCGTTGTTTATCGTAACGACGGTCAAGATTGTAGTGAGCTGGTCAAGCAAGCCGATATTGCCATGTATCTCGCCAAGGCATACAGCTACAATATTATTTAGGGAACCTCTAAAACTTATCCATTCATGCTTCGACAGGCTCAGCACGAACGGATAAGTTATTGATTTAAATGAACCACCGTTCGCATTTATGCCCTATGGGTACTGAGCTTGTCGAAGTGCAATTTTTAGAGACCCCTTTTAGTCTTTCGAATCAGCCGAACTAAGCAAACAAGCACACGTATAAAGTGCGAGCGGCTTTTTAGCCTATGACAGGGTAAGGTAAAAATCTTCGGTCACATTGTTCAAAGTACCAAAAGTACAACATACAAATTTATTCAGAAGCTGCTATCGCAGACTCGCTATTGCCCATCACTAACGCCCGCCACTCCGCTTTTTGCGGCATTAATGGCGGCATAGCCGCGAATTCAGGTTCTGGCGTCGGCCTTGCGACCAACTGATCGAAGTCGCGGGTCACAACACCCCCTTTGCGGAAAAAAGCGTTGTAGATAGTCCAATTCGCACGATTGCGAGAGCCGTCCCATGGAAAACGACTCAACATCGATGGCAGGGTATAAAATCCATCATAGGTGTCCAAGTATCCGCGATAGAGTTGATCCGCCGAAAGCCCAGCCGGTTTGAAAACGATGTGGGATTGATCGTATTTATTCCAATCGAAAGAGACGATTTGCTTGCGCCGCATCATCTCAAACCAGTTGATGGTGCCCGGATAGGGTGTTAATAGCGAATAGCCGCACATGTCGAATTTGGCGTCGATATTGAACTTTAAGGTTTCGTCGAACACTGACGGTTCATCACCTTCAAAGCCGAAGATAAACAGGCCTAGTGCCATAATGCCATAGCGATGCAGCTTCTCTACCAGTTCGTGGTAAGAATCGGGATTGTTCTGGCATTTATGGACATTACGTAGAGTTTGCTTAGAGATGGACTCGAAGCCGATGGACAACATAAAACAACCGCTTTCCGCCGCCAGTTCCAGCAAACGTTCGTCGTGGGCATCGCGACTGTTAACAGCCGCTTGCCATTTCAAGCCACGCCCCTTAAATGCCTTCATCACTTCTATAGCCCGTTTCGGCGTACCGAAAAAGTCAGCGTCGTTAAGCAAAATCATTCGTTCATCCATGTGTTCTATCTCGGCGATTAGATCAGCAACGGGCCGGTAACGAAAGCGCAGGCCATACATGGTAGGTTCGGCGCAAAAGGTGCAACCGTGATGGCAGCCGCGTGACGTCTGAACAAATCCCTTGTTGATGTAGCGGTTGCTCTTCAGCAATCCTTGCCGAGGGATCGGCATTCCGACCATCGAATGCAGGTTTTCGGCCTTATAGATGCCATTCAATTGGCCGTGGCGTAGATCGTCGAGAACCTTGTCCATGACCAGCTCAGCTTCCCCAATTACCACCGCATCAGCATGTTTAAGCGCCTCCTGGGGCAAATAACTGACATGCACGCCGCCCATAATTACAGGTATGCCGCGAGCCCGGAAGGCGTCGGCAATCTCGTAACCTCGATTCACATAAGATGTCATCGCGGAGATACCTACCATATCGACCTTCAAGTCGAAATCGATGGGTTCGATATTTTCGTCGGTCAGAATAATTTCATAATCATTTTTTGGGATCAGTGCCGCCACGGCGAGTAGCCCCGCAACGGGTGAGTACAGAGCTTTGCCAAAAAATAGCGGCCGGGTAGCAAAGGTATCTGCCCTCGGATTAATCAAATGGATGCGACGGGTTGTAGCCATGGAGATGCCCTCTTGGTATACGGAAATATAGAAACACTAGACACTGTTTCTATGTGTTTACTAAGGCAAAGCCTAATAGCAAGAGTAGCCATTGTCTGTACGCTACAGAACATAAAGTAGATTACATATTCTGTCGATTTTGTGGATGGTGAGTAAGCCAGATGAATCATTGGAGTGCAGTATCGGCTAGCTTTTAATATCGACCTATTTATGCGTAGTTCTACGAATATCTGCTCAATACGAATATTGTTATAACGTTCTCCCGTTTGTTTATCCTGGAATTGTTCGTTTAACCCTACTGGAGAGACCGTGTAATGTTAACCAACACACATAAAGATGATTCAAGACGGACTTAAAAGTAGTCCTCGGCAAAACCATCTTATCAACGCCCTGCCGGTAGTCGAATATGAGCGCCTGTTGCCACTCCTGGAACTGGTGCCAATGCCGCTTGGTGAAGTCCTTTACGAGTCCGGGGAGAAGCTGCGTTATGCATATTTCCCCACGACTTGTATCGTATCGCTGCTGTATGTCATGGAAAATGGCGCGTCGGCAGAAATCGCGGTGGTTGGCAATGAGGGGGTTATAGGGGTCGCCTTGTTGATGGGGGGCGAAACCATGCCTAACCGGGCGGTAGTGCTTAGTGCAGGCTATGCCTATCGGCTCCGGGAATATCCGCTACTGAGGGAATTTGAGCGGATAGAGGGTAATCACGGCGGCGCGCTGCTACATATATTACTGCGTTACATCCACGTCCTGATTACTCAGATGGGGCAAACTGTGGTTTGCAACCGGCATCATTCCATAGATCAACATCTGTGTCGTTTTTTGCTAATGTGCCTTGACCGGCTCCCTTCGTATGAATTGAACCTAACTCAGGAATTAATTGCTCATATGCTCGGTGTGCGCCGCGAAAGCATTACCGAAGCAGCCAGCAGATTACAGATGGCGAGGTTGATTAATTACCGACGTGGGCATATTACGGTGCTGGACCGGCTGGGATTAGAAGAGCAGGTCTGCGAATGCTACCAAGTGGTTAAAAAGGAATCTGATCGTTTGTTTCCTGAAATTTCTCAAGTTATTCCATTGAGACCGGCTTGGTATGCCTGAAAGGCATGAAGCGTAGGCGTCTGTTCCCGAGGGAACAGACGCCATCAGATGGATCCCTTCGTAAATACGTTGTAACCCGCATAAGGCCTAGAACGGCAAGTTTGTCAGTCTGCCGTGGTTTGTTATTTGATTTGAGTAATGGCTAATTCGCCTGCTACCAGAGTGACTTTAGGTGTTTATAGCGGCAACCACAAAATAATTTACTTACGGGAATACTGAGTGACACGTCAAATTGTCATTGGGCATGTGCTGATTGCTGCGTGTGCTTGATAATCAGGCTTTGCAGTTGGGCGGAATCTAAGTATTGATTATCCACTTTAAGATAGGCAACGCCATCTTCATAGCGCAATGTTACTTCTTCAATACCGGCAATCTTCAATAATTCAGTAGCAAATTGATCAGCTTGTTGTTCAGTGAAGTCGGTGATTGAGATTAACAAGTTGGCCCAATAACGCGGTGGCTTCATTGATAACGATAGTAATAGCCAGCTTAAGGCGGCCAGTGCACACATCAAAAACACCGCGGGTGCGCCAAACTGTCCATAACACCAGCCGCCTGCTGCACCGCCGATACCGGCACCTAAAAACTGCGCGCTGGAATAAATGCCCATAGCGGTACCTTTTAAATCGCCGGGTACAGTTTTGGAAATTAGAGAGGGCAGGGAGGCTTCCAGTAAATTGAAGCCGGTGAAAAACAGCCACAGAAAACCGATGATGCCAATCAAGCTGTCATGTGTGCCCATCAAGCCCAAGTCGGCAAGCACAATCGTAGCAATCGCGCCAATGAACACTGCTTTCATTTTGCGCTTTTTTTCCGCCAGAATAATAAACGGAATCATCGCAGCCATGGAGATAACAAACACCGGCAAATAAACCATCCAATGTTCTGCCGGTAATAATCCGGCATCGCGCATCAACAATGGCACTACTACAAAGCTGGCGGTCAAAATCAGATGCAACACAAATATCCCGTAATCCAAGCGCAGTAATTCAGGGTCTTTTATAACGTTAGATAATTGACTGGGTACCAGCTCTGCATCTCGGTGTACTTTAGATTTCTCCGGGTTGGGGACGACATAAATAACTACCAAAATCGCCACTATGCTTAACACGGCAATCAGCCAAAACAAGCCGGAAACACCGATTAAACCGGCAACAATTGGACCGGCAATAATCGCCACACCAAATGAAACGCCGATGCTGGCACCGATTAAGGCCATCGCTTTAGTGCGATGCACTTCTTGTGTTAAATCGGCCACCAGCGCCATTACCGTGGCGGCAATGGCGCCCGACCCTTGAATGGCGCGGCCAATCAAAACGCCGTAGATGGTTGTTGACGTTGCCGCCACCACACTACCGACAAAAAACAGCAACATGCCAATAACGATGATGTGTTTACGGCCATAGCGATCGGACAAAATACCGAACGGAATTTGCAACACAACTTGCGTTAAACCATAAATACTGACGGCCAGCCCCATCAAAAACGGTGTCGACCCTTCAAGCTGTTCAGCAAATAATGACAACACCGGCAAAATTAAAAACAACCCCAACATACGCAATGCATAAATGCTTGCCAGCGACCATGTCGCTCGTTTTTCCGATGCTGTCATCGGACTGGTAATATCTTGTACCTCAGTCAAAACCTGTTTCTCCTATAACACAACCGCTTGATAGCGCCGATTTTTTAAGTTGACTGATTATAACAACCTTTGCTGCTTGAACTGGCGCATTTACTAAGTGTTTTAGTCAACTAATGTGTTGATTTGCGTTATCAGCTGCATGACTCCTGTTTGCATGTCAGCCAGAGATAAATTGCTCGCTCTGAGCATGCCGACCACACCAACCATAATCCAGAACACATTCAACAAGGTGTAGGCTTTGTCCTTTTTTAGCAATGAACACCAGGAAAGTATCACCGCATCAGTGGTATTAAATGCCCAGACAAATAAAAATGGACTGTCTGGTCCCAGCCAGCTCACTAATGAAAAGCTAAAAATCCGCATTAGCACGCCGAGCATTTCAATGGCGCTAAGGTATTTAAAAACGAAAGAATTGAGTGTGCTGATCATTCTGAAAATAAGGATTGGGTTATCGGATGTTCGGTATAAGGTGCATGGCGACTTAAGTGATTATTTATTTTTTGTCGTTTTCAAGCTAACCAGCAACCTACGAAAGTCATTCTTGGGCAACGCATCATGCATTACCAACAAGGTTTTGATAGTCTTGCGCGATAAAATACTTTCGTATTGGTAGTGAAGAATCACCGCAAAAGTGGTGGTCACTGTGGTTGTTAAAATTTGCACTGAGGCAAATTGCTCATCGATTTCAGAAATTTCCCAGCCTGCCATTTCACTGTATTTGATTTTGGCAGGGGTGATGTTGAGTCGCTTGATAAGATCATAAAAATGTATAACAACAACCGTGAATAAGCTGATTTGTATTGTAACTGCCAAGGCGTTATAGATACAGGCAACGGCTGCTATTAGATGAATCAGTGCTAGTGCCTGTTTGAGTCGTGCCGAGGATTTAAGTTCCAGCGAAAGAGGCGTTTGTTGCTTATGCACTGTCTGCGGCGTCTTTGGCCTTATGAGAGCGGACAAATGCAATAAACTGCTCGGCGGGCAGAGGTTTACTGAAGAAATAACCTTGCACTTCATTACAACCCTGTTCACGCAGAAAAGTCAGTTGTTCTTGAGTTTCTACACCCTCGGCAATCGTTTGAAAGCCAAGGCTACGCGATAAATTAATGATCGCGGTGACAATGGCTCGGCCTTCCGGATCCCCGATAATATCGCGGACGAATGATTGGTCAATTTTGAGTTTGTATACTTTAAAGCGTTTTAGGTAACTGAGCGAAGAATAGCCGGTGCCGAAATCGTCAACCGACATGCGAATGCCCCGCACATGTAGCTTATCAATAATGGCAATGGCAGCGATTGGGTCGTCCATTGCTACGCTTTCGGTCAGTTCTAATTCAAGTATGTGGGGAGGCAGTTGTACTTCGTTCAATACTTGGGTAACAAGGTCGGGCAAACGCGCATCGCGAAACTGTATCGCAGACAAATTAATGGCCAAAGTTATCTCGGCCATGCCGTCATCTTGCCAGTGTTTGTATTGGCGGAGCGCAGTGCGCAACACCCAGGCGCCAATAGCCATAATCTGACCGCTATTTTCAGCAATGGGAATAAATTCTGCGGGTGAAATCATGCCTAAATCGGGGTGTTGCCAACGGATCAGGGCTTCGGTACCGATAATCTGCCCGCTGTGAATACAAAATTGCGGCTGATAATGCAGCAGCAATTGATTCTGTTCCAATGCATGGCGCAAGGCATTTTCCAATAGTAGCGTTCGCGCTGAATTAACCTGCATTTCCTGGCTGAAAAATCGATACCGGTTGCGGCCTTCCTGTTTGGCACAATACATTGCGGCATCGGCGCTTTTTGCTAAACCTTGAAAATCCACACCATCATCTGGATACACGGCAATACCAATTGATGGCGTAGCGACCAATTGGTGCTGCTCAATAGTAAATGGCTGGCTCATTGCGTGGAGTATTTTATCGGCCACATGGGCGGCACCATTGGTATCCGTGTCTAATAAAATCAAAATGAATTCATCACCGCCTGGACGCGCGACGGTGTCTTCATCACGGACTGAAGATTGCATCCGTTTTGCCGCCTGTATTAGTAACTGATCACCAATATGATGCCCCAGCGTGTCGTTGATGTTTTTGAAATGATCAAGGTCAAGAAACATCAATGCTAACTGGGAGTGGCTGCGAATAGCGGCGCTGATTGCCTGATTGAGCCGATCATCAAGTAACGTGCGATTGGGTAAGCCGGTAAGCGCATCATAGTAAGCAAGATGTTGAATATGGGATTGTGCGTTTTTATGGTCGGTAATATCTGAGAGCACACCGTCCAAGCGTGTTACTTTGCCATCTGGATCGCACACCCGTCGGCAATGGTTGTGTATCCATCGCACTTCACCGCTTGGTTGAATAATTCGATATTCGGCAATGGCAGAGCCTAACTCGAAAGTCTCCTGATTCTTGGCAGTAGCAATACCTTTATCTTCGGGGTGGACAGCGTCTAGCCAGAGCATGGGTTGTTTAAAAAAATCATCTGCCGATCTGCCATAGATCTCTTCGACTGCAGCATTCAAAAAAAGCATCTCATGACTGTTAGCATCCACCGACCAAATAACCTGATCGATGTTATCAAGGATGTTATCCATCCTAAATTGAGTTTGTTGAATTTGCTGGGTCAAGTTGATACGTTGTTGATCTAACTCAAAGCGGTCGATGGCATAACTAATATCCATCGCCATTTCTAATAACAGGTCCTGACCTGCTTCATCTAAGGCGTTAGTATGTTCGCAATAAACATTTAAACTGCCGGTTACCACACCGTTACGATGCAAAGGCAGTGAGGCCGAACTGCGCCACCCGTAATGCTTGGCGCGCTCATGCCAAGGCGCGGTAAGTAGGTCATTGAGAAAATCATGACACCAAAAGGGCCGGTCGTTGCGCATGGCAGTCCCGGTAGGGCCTTGCCCGAAAGGACTGTTAGCATCAACGGAAAGCTCGATGTCCTGAAGATATTCAGTGCCGGAACCAAAACTTGCGACAGGATTAACTCGTTGGCTATACGGGTCAATCAGGCCTATCCAGACCATTTTCATCTGTCCAAACTGCACTGCATCACGGCAAATTTGTGGAAATAATTCGGCTTCGTTGTTACAGCGCACTATCGCCTGGTTACATTGACTAAGTGCGGCGTAGAGATTCTTCATACGCAGGTTTTTAAATTCGGCAGTATTACGCGCCTCATTTAAGGCATTAAGCTTAACTTGAGTTTGCGATAACCCTCCCAAGATGCTGTGCATCATGTTTTCTGCGACAGGGATTTGGCCTGAGAAATCGCCGCTGCCAATTCTAGTAATTTGGCTATGCAGTTCAGCGACTGAGCCGCCCAATATTGCATGCAAGGTTTTATAGGTACGGCACAGCATTAAGAATAACGCTAAGCCGAATGCCATGAAGACCACGCGTAATAGCACTGCTGTATTTTCAGCGGCATAGACAGCAGCCGATGTGCGCTGGGTCATCAATTGATAGAACACGTTAATAGGCCCCATAATGTTGGCTTTGGCCTGATGATAAGCGGCATCTTGCAACATTAGGCTGGCTTTAATGCGATTGGCGTCGGTAGGTGAAGGTGTTGAGCCTATTAAATTAAGGGCGGCGTATTCGGTAAGGGTTAGGGCGTCTGAATTGGCTTTTGCTAACGCTAACTGGGCAAATTCTTCATCTGTAAAACCAGCTTGCCGCATAAGATCAAGCAGGGCAATGGTTTGCTCGCTGTAAGGGCGGGGGCGCTGATCGTCAGCCAGTACCAAGTCCCAATAAATATTTTGATAATAAACAGGACGAGGCTTGTTGCCTTCGCGGATGTCGATAATTTCTTGATAGTGTTGTTTGTAGATGGGGTCGCCGGTGATTACATAGCTGCGCACCATGCGAGTGAGATCATCTGAGGAATGGCGTAATTCATCAGCCAGTAAAAATGATTGCAGCCGTAATTCATTGGCTCGATCAATCTGTTTTTCTGAGTAAATATAGATGCCAAAAACAATGGTGAAAATCACGAATGTAGCCAATGTCAGCCAAATACTGTGGGTGAACGAGGCTGGCTTATTAGCTGATGTCATGTTGTCGAGTTTATGATTCCGAATCGGGGCGCCTGAGCTGGTTAGGCAAATTTTAAATAGTGTAAGAACTCAGCCTAGCTATGATAGTTCAAGCCTTGAAATTAAACATCGTTATAATCGTAATCCAAATAAATAACCTTAATTTTGAACAAAAATGAATTCTGATTGGAAAAACTTTCTTCTTGCGGAACATGGCATATTGACTAGCGATACACGTATCGATTTTTCAGGCTTTGAATTTGAAGTTGACGTTAAAAAACGCCTTTGTCCGCTAACTCAGCTAGGTGTATTAACTGTTGCAGGCAAAGATGCGGCAAGTTTTTTACAAGGCCAGATCACTTGCAATGTGCATGACATTACCGATAACAAAAGCACTTTGGGCGCCATCTGCAATCCTAAGGGGCGGGTGATTACGACATTTTTATTGGTAAAACGCGATGATGCTTATTTGTTGCTGTTGCCGGTGGAACTTTTAGCAGCTATTCAAAAACGCTTACAAATGTACATACTGCGCTCAGCGGTAACCTTAACCGATAGTTCTGGTGAGCTTTGTTTGATAGGCAGCTGCCAGCTTGATGTTAAGACGTCGACAAATGATCAGTTCGGCAATACCACTCGCCAACAAAATCGCTTGAAGATTGATCTATCCCGTCAAGTAAATCGCCAGCTGTTGATTACGGATGCTGAAGATGCGCAACTCTTTTGGCAAGAACAAACCAGTGAACATGACTATCAACCCGCAGGTTCGGAAGTTTGGCGGTCATTGGACATCATCGACGGCATTCCCTGGCTGACCACGGCAACCTCTGAAGAATATATTCCGCAAATGCTAAACCTGGATACGCTGGGCGGCATTAGTTTTACTAAAGGTTGCTATACCGGCCAAGAAATTGTTGCTAGGACCCATTATCTGGGGAAAGCGAAAAGGCAGATGTTTGTTGCGGAATGTGACTTGACTGAACCGCCTGCGGCCAATACCGCTATCATCGACGACAGCACTGGTGAATCAGTGCCTGCAGGTCATGTGCTGCAGGCGCAAGCCAGTCAAAGCGGTTGTAACATGCTGGTGGTTTTATTGGTATCCGAAACCGGCACTTATCAGCTTAAGATTAATGGCAAGGACATCAGGCTGTTATAGCCTTAATCACTAATGCCTAGATTCCCCAGTGAGTCTAAGTTTGGTTTTACGGTATAAATGCGGCAACAGTAAATACCATGGCATTTTTAACCAATGCGACCGGACAAACAGCAGCCAACGGGCAGTGCCGGTCCAGCGGTCACTGCAGCTGACATGATCTGGCTGTAGTGCTCGCAAAAACAGCAGATCCATCCAGCGTTGTTTTATCGGGCCGGGTAAATGTGCTGGAGTGTCACCAATAATATAAGCCGGTATGGGTGTTTGCAGAATGAGCCGGGTATAACGTAGCGCATAATGCAATGAAGTTTGCTGCTTTAACGCCACGGCGCGTTGCAGCAAACGCTTCCAGAAAGTGTCTTCTACCGAAAACTCCTGCAACAGTAAGTGTAAATCGGTCAAATCCCGAAAGCCTTGATCAAACTCACCGCCGTAAAATAAATGCGCTACGCTGTGCAGTATTCGATCTTCCGGAGCCAGCACCCAATTGTCGGTCTCCGGTATGTTGATGGCGTGCGTTAATAACTCGTTGGCGTCCGGGCTAAAATGGCAGGTTCTTGGCAAGATATTGTGATGCACGTCAATAGAACTCTGGCGCTTTAGATTTCGTAATGGCGGGATTTCATGCATCCATTCCCGATAATATTTCTGATCATAAACATCAAACGTGCTGGTCATCCAGCCTGCTTTTATCAGTGCTAGCTCAACGTCCTCTATCGCTTGTTCAGGTACTAAAATATCAACATCAGAGAATACTCGGCCTTTGCTGGCAAGGTTATCGGCAAGATAATAAGCCGAACCTTTTAAAAAAATGACCGGGACATTAAGCTGCTGCAGCGCTTGTTTGATGCATTGAATTTCTCTCTCCAATGAGATGGTGAAACGTTGTGCATAGACATGAGCGGACTGAAAATGGTTTCGAGGCTGTTCAGGTACGCTATCCAGAATATTTAGATCATCAAGCAATACCGCCAATCTTGTCAGTACGTTAGCTCTGCGGGCTTGGCGAATCAGTAAGTCCCAGTCAGTTAAAGCGAGTGTTAACGCCAATTCAGGCTTGATAATAATTTTTGCCAGCAGCGAAGGGGAGGGTAATGACATCGGTGTTATTAGTTGAGAAAAATTAAGTGCGCCATTTTACGACAATCCCAGCCAATCAATCGCAAGATGTTAAACTTAAACGCGCATATTTATAACCTGGCGCGAATTGACATAACCACTTTCTATTTAAAGAGAACCGCAAAAATGACAACGTTACCTCCTAAGACCTGTTCAGTAGAACGCCTAGTGACTCATCCCAAACTGGTTGCAGCCGCCCTTGCCGGCAGTAAAACTCAACAGCGTCGCGATGGTGTTTATGGTTATCCGGGCGAGGAATTTGATTTGGAAGGCGTCACTTTTGTGGTTACCGATTTACAACGCGAGCGCTTAGGCGATATGACTGATGAACATGCTAAAGCAGAAGGTTATCCAAGTTTAGCGTTGTACCGTGACATTATTTTGAAGATGCATGCAGGCATGACTTGGAATGAAGATGCATTGGTGTGGGTGCATAGTTTTGCCATTAAATCAGCCGGCTAAAAACAGTGTCAAGTGGCAGGGGCGGTAAATACCCCTGCCATGAACCAATTTAACCGAGAACCGATCTAACCAACCGTCAAAAAATATAGTCCGCTACTTAGGCATGTTACTGAGAACAGATAGGTAACCCGTCTGCCCGTCGTCAATGCCAAACTCCGGCCCATCAGGCAAATCAAGGCACTCATCAACAGCAACGCCGATAAATAAAAGCTGGCGTTAACGTCGGCAGGAATTTCTGCAGCATGCGCGTAACCATGAAATATCGCAAAACAAGACAGCACTATAAATAGTATTTTCGCCGTTTGTGGGTGTTGAACAATCGCAAGCAGACCAAAAGCAATTACCGATATTGCCAGCAAAATTTCAAGATAAGGGAGGACGATAAAATTGCTCAACGCTGCACCGGCAATCATTAAGCCAAAAAACAATAGTGGCAATAATGGGTGGTCTTTGCCCTGGTATTTTGCGGAGCTAAAGCCAACTGCCATTAGTACTAATAAATGATCAAGTCCTGTGAATGGATGCAATAAACCGCTTAGTAGACTGACATCGGTAAGTCCGCCGGTATGGGCATAAAGCGATGGTGATATTAATAATAGTGCGACGCCAAGCCATTTAATTAAACGCATTTTATTTCTCGAAAGTGTAAGTTGTTGTGGGTTTATATCATGAAAGCAGAGCATGCCTAGAACGGTTATTAAGTTCTAAGCATGGTGTTAAGTGCTGTTGCCAGTAAGCTATCGAGTTGAATACAGGAACTGGGATGATCAATGCTGTCAGTCGTCCAAACGGCTTTAACGCCTGCCGCCAAAATATGCGCTTCAGCATCATCGCAAAACAGGGCATGTGTAACTACTGCGTACACAGCCTTTACACCGCGGGCATGCAAAAGCCCAGTCGCTTTGCTTATTGTCCTGCCGGTACTGGCCATGTCATCGATGATAATGACGGGCTTATCTGCATAATCGTATTCCGGCAAAATCATCGCTACCTGCTTATCGCCCTGTCTGTTTTTATCAGCAATCAGATAGTCAAAACCTGTTTGCTTAGCAATACCGGCAACCCATTGCTCGGACTCGCTGTCCGGTCCCAGCAAAATACCAGCAGCAAATTTTTGTTTTAAAAATGCGGCAATCGCATCGGTAGCGGTAAGACTAATGGCATTTTTGATCGGGATGGCCTGATCCAATGATGAGATGCGGTGCAAATGCGGGTCGACGGTGAGCACGTCATCAAACAGACTGGCCAGTAATTTGCCGATGATGCGTTGACTGACTGCTTCGCCCGGCTGATTGGCAATATCTTGGCGCATATAGCTCAAATACGGCGCAACCAGCGTCACGCGCTTGACGTCTAATTCGCGCGCGGTGGTGGCAGCCAATAATAATTCTATTAATTTGTCGTTAGGCTGATTAAGGCTGCGACAAATGATCACGTGTTCTGGCAAGGATGGCGGTAATCGCACCAGGCTTTCGCTGTCCGGAAAATGGTGCAGGGTGATTTCAGCCAACGGCACAGCCAGGCGATCAGCCAAGCGTTGTGCTTGATTTAGATAATCAGGGAAGGCGAGTATTAGCATGGTTTCCTCGTTCCCACGAACGCGAGGGAATCAGTGATTTTTGTATTAAAAAGCGATCAATGGTTTGAGTATGTCTTGTTTACTGCCAATCATGTAACCGTTATTTTGCAAGGCCTGGTCTTGAGCGAACTTAAAATCGGCGGGGAATTCGGCATGAATACGATACAAAATGTCGCCTTGCTTAACGGGTGCTCCGAGCTTTTTTAACAAATCGACGCCGGCTTTTTTCATCATCGGCGCACCGGCAAGTCGGGCGATTTTAGCCATTTGGAAGTTGTCGATATTGGTCACCACGCCATCGCACCAGGCACTCACTTCAAAACATAAACTGCCGGGGCTTAAATCGACAACCTTTGCGCCTTGTGCTTGGATAATGGCGTTCATTTTTTCGCAGGCACGGCCCGATTCAAGAATGTCGCGGGCAATGGCATAACCTTGGCCGCCGCGGACATCCGGATCAAATTCAATAATTCTGCCCGCCAGCAGCAACGATTTTTGCCGTAAATCGGCAGGAGCATCGGGATCATTTTGCAGCACTTGCATCACATCGCGAGCCTCCAGCACCGGCCCGATGCCGCGTCCTATCGGCTGGCGGCCATCGGTAATCATCACTTCCAGATGCAGATTAAGCCGGTCGCCGACAAACTCAAACAATTTACGTAACGCTAGAGCCTGGCGCATTTGTCGAACCTTGGCGGTCGGGCCGACCGGAATATCGATAATCAGGTGCGTTGAGCCTGCTGCCAGTTTTTTCGACAAAATAGATGCGACCATTTGCCCTTGCGAATCAATCCCCAAAGGCCTTTCCACAGAAATCAACATGTCATCAACCGGTGCCAGTCGGGCAGTGCCGCCCCAGGCCAAACAACCTCGCTCTTTACGAACGATGGTGTGTAATTGATCGGGCGTCAAATTGACTTCAGAGAACATCTCCATGGTATCGGCAGTGCCGGCCGGTGAAGTAATGGCGCGGCTGGAGGTTTTAGGAATCAACATGCCATGCGCAGCCACTATCGGCACCACCAGCATTGAAGTGCGGTTGCCGGGAATGCCGCCGATGCAATGCTTATCGGCCACCAGCGATTCGTGCCAGTTCATGGTGTCGCCGGATTGCAGCATGGCGCGGGTCAGATACAGCAGCTCGTCGCGGTCCAGGCCATTTTGTCCGGTGGACACTAGAAAAGCCGCCATTTCCATTTTCGAATAACGCGACTCGACAATGTCTTGGGTAATGGCGATAAAATCGTTTTGACTCAGCTGCTCGCCATTGATTTTACGGCGCACCGCATCCATAGAGGTCGGCGGTTCGGCGTGATTAACAGTGACCAAGCTGCCTTCAGCGGTATTAAGTTGTTTGAAGGCCTGCTCAGAAAGCCCCAGCTCACCTGGTTGGACGATTGAGGCATCATCTACCACATTTAAAACCGCCAGCACCCGCGTGCCGTTAATACTGATCTGGATTTTGGATAGCGCCTGAAACCCCTCAGCGCGGTATATGCCGCAGTCGCGATTAAGATAGGCGACGTTTTCGTGATAAGTATCAATGGCAATGCGGCGCACTTGCAGGGTATCGTTACTCATGGGCCTTAATTAGTTGGTGATAATGGTTGTTGATGATGCGGTTTGCAGTTGGGCTTGTCAACATACGAAAATACGTTGAAACGCTTGATTCATTTGAGCGTTCGACAGGTAAATTAATGGTATTGAAATGGTAAAAAATGCCAACAATTATGCTCATTGCACCGCAATTACTATTAGAGAAAGATATGACTATCTCGCATGTATTCGACACTTACGCCAAAACCGCTCAAGGCAAAACATTGCATTTTAATGTGGTGTTGGATGAGGAAAATCAGGAAAAAGCCTTGATCTACGCCCAAGATTGGCTGGCAAGCATTGGTTTGGAAGATGCGGTGGTCACGCCGGAGAACTGCTACTTCTACCACAGTCTTGAAGCTCCAGACGTTATGAGAGCAGACATTGACCGGCAAGGTTACGCGATTTATAAGATGGAAGGCTGTCCGAGATAAGGCGACCTACCTTTAACTATTCGTGGCTGCCCAACTTACCAAAACTGATTTGGCACCTAGTAATCCTTGGGCAACCTTGTAACTAGTTCATCCCACTGAATAAACACGCCGGGCAAAACGCACACTGCAGTTTCACCCAGTAATTCATAAAATTCAGGTTTACCGTACTCGCCATTACTTAAAAGATAAACGGTTAATACCCGGTCAACCGGATGAATCAGCCAATATTCACGTACACCATGACGTTCATAAAGTTGGCGTTTTTTGATTTGATCATGGCTGGCGGTGGACGGCGACAGCACTTCGACAATCCAGTCCGGCGCGCCGCGCACCCCACGGCGATCCAGTTTGCTGTCATCACAGACCACCAAGAAATCTGGTTGTACTACGGTGTCGATACGGTCATCGGCCTCGTTATGTTTGGGGAACCGCACATCAACTGGGGCAATCAGGGCGCGGCAGGGTTTTCCTTTTAATGCTAATCGGACCTGGAGATAAATCTCTCCTGCTACTTCCTGATGCGCCAAATCTGGCGCAGGAGCCATTAAATAAGCATCGCCGTCGATCAATTCATAGCGGACATCTTCAGGCCAAGTGAGGTAATCGCCGTAGCAATGATGTTCTTTGTCTTTTAACGCCAAACTCATAATGGTGTCTCCGGTTATTAATTGGGGTAAGTCTTTATGCCTTCTGAAACAACGCCATCGATTCAACATGCCCGGTTTGTGGAAACATGTTCATCACTCCGGCTTTAACCAGTTTGTAGCCCAAGTCATTGACTAAAATACCGGCATCTCTTGCCAGCGTCGACGGATTGCAGGAGACATAAACAATCAGTTCTGGCTGCCATTTTTTAAAATGATGCAATATCTCGGAAGCCCCGGCTCTGGATGGATCCAACATGATTTTATTGAACTTATGTTTAGTCCAGGGCAGGTCGCTGATGTCTTTACTTAAATCGGCTGCATAAAACTCGGCATTCGTGATGTTGTTATGGCGAGCGTTTTCTTTGGCGTGATTAACCAACGGCAAATCACCCTCGATACCTACCACTTTTCCTGCAAAGCGCGCCATCGGTAAGGTGAAATTACCCAGACCGCAAAACAAATCCAGCACGGTATCGTTTTCGTTCAACTGCAAGGTATCCAGCACCCGGTTGATCATTTGCCGATTAATTTCGTAATTCACCTGGGTGAACATCGCGGGCCTGAATTTGAATTCGATGTCCTGATCGGGCAAGCGGTAAGTAGGGATTATTTCCGGCTCACCAGGTAACGGCACGATGGTATCCGGGCCTTTCGATTGCAGGCACAAGCTCATGTCGTGCTCATGACCGAAAGCACGCATATGCTCTATGTCATTATCGGTTGGCGGTTCCAGCACCCGAATAGACAGTACGCACTGCTCATCACCCAGTGCCACTTCAATTTGCGGGATTTTATCGCGAATGCTTAAGCCTTCAATCAGTTCTCCCAATGCTAACAACTTGGTACCTACTTTCGGGTGCATGACGATACAGCTGTCAATTTCCGCCAAATAAGGATGGCGTCTTTCGCGAAAACCGACCAATACGCGATTCTTTTTTTCAACATATTTCACGCCCATACGCGCTTTACGCCGGTATCCCCAATGCGGTCCGTCCAAAGGCGCCCAAAGCTCAGGGATTTCTACCTTGCCGATGCGTTTGAACTGATCAATCAACAAATCTTGTTTGATGGTAATTTGTGCGTCTGAGTTGACATGCTGAAAGCTGCAACCGCCACACACGCCATAATGCAGGCAGGGTGCATCGACTCTGTCTTCAGCACGGCTAAGCAGATTAGCGACTTTGCCTTCTGCATAATCTTTACGAATTTCGGTATAGAGAAACTCTACTTCCTCGCCCGGCAACGCCTCATCAATAAAAATGACTTTGCCATCGACATGCGCGACGCCGCGACCATCGTGAGCCAGTGATTCGATAGTGACTTTAACCGGCGTTTCCGGCAGTGGTTTTCTTTTGGGTCTGTGACGTGCCATGTTTATTTTTGTTTCCAACTTCCTGAAGATTGAATCCACCACCCGGACTGAGCATTACTTACCCATCGAGCAGCAAAGGTTGATTTGATTTGTGCCGCCCATTCCGGATGACCGTTAGCATTGGCAATAGCTTGATACAGTGCTTGCCGATCTTGATTTTCTGCAGACACCAGCTTGCTCACTTGATTTCTAATCTGCAACGGTACGCTGGCTGGATCTCTAACCGCTAAAGAACCGTCCGCCTGTATACCGATATAGCCAGCTTGATAGTGAGGCAACAATGTAGAAAAACGCGCTTCCATACTGGCTCGAGCCTGACGAATTTCCGCGCTGTCGATGTTCAAATCGGCACCATCGGCATGCGCGGATGACATCACCAGATTGATTGCTTTATCCAACGCTTGATAGGTTGCTATCTGCCAATCGGACAAACCTGCTTTGGGTTCGGATTTTTGCGGCTCGACTTTTTGAATTTCTTTAATAATTTCATCGGCGGCTTTTTCGGCAGCCGCAGCGGGGAAGTAAATATTAATAGTGACGCAGGCGGTCAGCCATAACGCACCTAATATTGATAGTTTTTTCATGTGACTCTCCAATTACTTAATGATGACTTCATCAGAAGTCGTGATACGTTTTAATCGTTCCATCAATACCGCCCAATCGACGCGCGGATTATAGCCGATCACGTCTATGCGCGGCAGGCCGCCGCCGGTAATAATGGCATAACCTGACGGTGTAGCTTCTACACCCATCAGTTGACAGACACCTTCATGCAAGTAGCAACCTAAGCCCAGCTTGGCGTAGCCGAAGGTTTCAAAAAAACTCAAAAAACTTCTGGATAACGCATCAGCTGCAGCACCGCCGCCAATGTTGGCAATGTTTTTTACGGCTTTTTGGCTGATTCGATGCTTAGAATTATCGTCATCCGGGGTGCCGAGCCAGGCATAAAAGCTGATCGGTTGCCAATTTTCTAAATACAGCTGCCGGACATAGCCTGATAACTTGCCGGTGATGCCGCCGAACTCGAATTTACCGGTTAACTGTTCCATGTCCAGGTTGTCGATTTCCAAATCCGCATGAAACTTGGGTAACGCAGTAAAAAGCCCTGATGAAGCAAGGTTGCTGATTTTGACCACACCATCAAACACATGAATCAGCAATTCGCCAGCCAGGCTTAAGGTCTTGTTACTGTATTCAACTTTAGGAATTTGGCCGCTGATAGAGCCGGACAACGGTGTCCAGTTTAGGGCTTTACTCAATTGTTCCAAAGAAACCTGATCTAAACTGCCGGTAAAAACGACTTTAGGTTCTTGCTGTGGCTGGGCCTGCCAGCTAAATTGATTGATGGCGATAGTACCATTTAAAAACGGTATTCTGGGTTTATTCAATAAGCTGAAATTACTTGCCTGAGTCAAGAAAGCAAGCTTGGCAGGACCCATTGGTAAGGCATAAATCTGCAATTGCTGCCAAGCTAAGGTCGACGGCTCATTGAAGAGTGCGTTAGATGCCCAGTTGATTGTGCCAGAGCCTTCGTCGACATGTAATCGCCCGGCAGAATCATTAACACTTACACCATCAAAAACTGCCGTTAACGTCTCTAATGCCTGATCATTAATGGCAATATTTGCACGGGCTTTACCGCTCAGTGTTATGCCTTCCCAAGCGGTTTGTGCCAGAAACGGAGTTAGATAAATGGTAGAAACCGGCACCAGGTTTTCGCTGTGCAAATTAAGATCGGCTCGTTGAATATTAATGCCATCTTTAAATTGCAGCGCAGCATTGCCGCTTAACGATGCCACGTTGGCATGCTGATAACGTGCAGATTTAATGTCCAGCCGTTGGTTTACTACATCCCAATTAGCTTGGGCATCTAGTTGGATAGATTGTCCATTTGCATCTAAGTAAAGCGGCTCCATGTAGATTGCACCGCCATTAATTTTTGCTTTGCTTTGCCCCTGCCAAAAGCCGTTTTGATAACTGGCCTCAAGGTTTGCTTTTAACATCAAGCCTTCAGTAGCGATCTTGCCGTTGGCTGTTTGCCCGGTTAAACCCTCTAGGTGGGCAGTTATCGTAAACTTTTCGGGTATCTCTCGTATTCCCGATACATTTAAATTTAAGTCGATTTTCCCCGCTGTCAGTGCAAAAAATTGCTGCGGAAATAATCGATTTAACACGGCAACATCGACCTGTTTAGCCTTAATCTGTAATTGCCAACGATCGCCGTCAACCACGCCTTCCACCGCCAGTTTGGTGCCTGCCAAAGATAATTCTGTCAGTTTGAAGGTGCTACGCTTTTGATCAATCTGAAACGAAAAATTGGTCGATGGTGATTGCCAATATGTTGAATGCAGCTCCGCCCGGCCTTTATTGCACGCCATTTGTTTGGCTGTCCAAGTAAACGAAGTGCAACGAAGATTGACCAGGCTAAGATCGTCTAAAGGTTTGGGCAGAACGACTGTCTTAACAGTTAACGCCAGTTGTTGTTGATTTTTGGCTAACTCCGTTAGCGCGATAGTCGCCCCTTGTAACGACCAGCCTTGAGTTGCCACTGCTTCAATATCCAGCGACACTGCGTCAAAAGCATGGGCAACCGGCACAATGCCAACAATAATAACGGCTAGCAGGCGCCTGATCATGACTGCGGCATTCCGGGTTTAAGGCATGGCCTCAGCCCGGAAATACGCCTGTCGACAAGTAGCGGTCTCCACGATCGCAAACGATGGCCACAATGACGGCATTTTCTAGTTCTTTGGACAATTGCAACGCTACAGCCACTGACCCACCCGAAGAAACGCCTGCAAAAATACCTTCTTCAGTCGCCAATGCGCGCATCGTTTGTTCGGCGGTTTGCTGATCTACATCCATAATGCGATCAACTTGGTTTGCATGGTAAATCTTCGGCAAATACGCTTCAGGCCAACGCCGAATGCCCGGAATTTTCGATTCGCCTTCGGGCTGAACACCGACAATTTGAATAGCAGGATTTTGTTCTTTTAGAAATTTTGATGTGCCCATGATGGTGCCGGTGGTGCCCATGGAGCTGACAAAATGCGTAATCAGGCCATGACTGTCGCGCCAAATCTCCGGGCCTGTGCCTTCATAATGAGCACGTGGATTATCAGGATTGGAAAATTGATCAAGGATTTTGCCTTTACCGTCTGCTTGCATGGCTCTGGCAAGATCAATCGCAGCTTCCATGCTGCCGGCTGAGGGTGTCAGGATAATTTCAGCGCCATAAGCCTTCATGGATGCCTTACGCTCAGAGCTCATGTTATCCGGCATGATCAAAATCATTTTGTAGCCTTTAATGGCGGCAGCCATCGCTAAGGCGATACCGGTATTACCGCTGGTCGCCTCAATCAAACAATCGCCGGGTTTTATTTCGCCCCGCGCCTCGGCGTGTTTGATCATGCTTAGAGCCGGGCGATCCTTAACTGAGCCAGCCGGATTATTACCTTCCAGCTTTACTAAAATAGTATTGCTGGTGTTGCCAGGCAGGCGCTGCAATCTGACCAATGGTGTATTGCCAACAAACGCTTCTATGGTTGGAAAATTCATTATTTAGATACCATTACCGTTAAATTTTTTTTTAATTATCCCATAAAAGTGCATGCAATCGATTCGGGTTTTATTCGGCTACTGACATATTTGTCAGTAGCCCTTCGAAAATTAAGATTAATTTAAGACTGGCAAGTAACAATGGTACCTAACATGGTATTTACAGTTAATGGATGCGATTAATGACTGAAAAAACAATCTATACGTTCGGCACCGACGAAAACGAAACAATTTCTTCTCGGCGTAAATTTATTAAAAATATGGCATACGGTTCATTGTTGGCGCTTGGCGGCATCGGCGTCTCCGAAGCTAAAAGCCGACATGTATCGACGCATAAGATAGTGGCTCATCATGGTCACGAGCATAATTCACGCGCGCACACTGTGCTTGGTCGTCATACCTCGCCACGCGATGCACACACACATGCCATGCTAAATAAGCATCATGGAACTTACGACAACGAGCCTTTTGCAACCAGTGAATACAGCTCTCCGCGTATTGCCGATCGGCATTCGCCAACACATAAATCATTGGCTTTTCTAAACCCAAATACCGGCGATCGTTTACAGCTTACCTATTTTGAAGGCGGCCGTTATGTAAGCGGTGCTTTGCGCGAAATCAGCCATCTCTGCCGCGACCACCATACTGGCGACATCCACGCGGTTGACCCCGCTTTATTGGATCAACTGCACGATTTGAAACTAGTCTTAGGCGTTAACAAACCATTTCAATTAGTTTGTGGTTATAGGTCCCCGTTTACTAATGCAATGTTACGTAGCCAAAGCCATGCGGTTGCCAAGAATAGCCTGCATATGCAAGGTAAAGCTGTCGATATTCGTATTCAAGGATTAGATACTCGGGTTATCAGGGATGCCGCATTATCAATGCAGAGCGGTGGTGTAGGTTTTTATCACCGAGATAATTTTGTTCACCTAGACAGTGGCGATGTCAGGAGTTGGGCTAGTTAAGCAATCATTCTCCTGTGTTTAAAAATCAGTGCCGATGACGCTTTAAGATAAACCAGATTGAACGCACATTTGATTCTGGCTTCGCCAAAATCAAGGTCAATAAAAGCTCCTCAATAGCCGCCAAAATACAAACCACTGCGGCTATTCGAAACGGCCATTCAGGCCCTCCTAAAAACAAAACGTATAACGTTGATCCCATTGAAGCTGCAGCTAATTTGACGCCCCAAGTGTGATAGCTGGTAAAACAGCCAAACTTCACAACACCGGCAATGGCTGGTAACAGGCAACTCGCGACAACCAGCAATACGTAAAGCCACTCTCTGGCGACCACTTCAGGCCACAGCCACCAGCAACAAACAGCAATAGTCAGATAGGTAATCACATCTGCCCAGCTATCGAGCGTCGCGCCAAATTCTGATACCTGTCCGGTCAATCGAGCCGCAAAACCATCGAGTAGATCCGTTAAAAAAGCAATCGCCAACAACACCATAAAAGCAATCCCATCGCCATGCCACGCTAACCATAACAAGACGGGAGCAGCAACAAAGCGGAAGCCAGTCAGCAGATTAGGTAAAGTCCAGCGCGAAGTTTTCATAAGCAAAATTCTGCGGTAAGTGGAGCGTGATCGGACAAAGCATGCCAAGGCGCATGTGCTAATTTAGTGCAGGAAAGTGGTGATAGCCCACGATAATAAATTCTATCCATCGGCAGTAACGGCAGCCAAGAAGGGAAGGTGCACGCATAGCGCCCATGAAACTGTAGAAACGCTTCCTCTAAACCCAGTTGATCATGAAAATGTCGTTCGATTTGTTTACGCCAATCATTAAAATCACCTGCCACAATTAACGGGGCATCATGCGGCACATGATTATCTATGCGTTCACACAATTGCACAGCTTGTTGCCCTCGCTCGGAACCGGTTAAGCCAAAATGTAAGCAGACCACATGCACCGCTAAATCGTTGTGCGGCAACCGTATAACTGCATGCAAAAGGCTTCGACTAGCCCAGGAATAGGGTGATACGTTGATATTGTCCCAGCTTTCAATGGGATATTTGCTAAGGATAGCGTTACCGTGATGACCGCTACGATGCGTCACATTTTTTCCATAAGCAAAAAACGGCCATACGCCTTCAGCAATAAATTCAATGTGCGAACATTCCGGCCAACCCGCTATTTTTTGCTGGTGTTTTTGATGCTCACCTTGCATTTCTTGCAGCAACAACACATCGGCATTCGTTGTGATTAATGCTTCTTTAATTTGATGCAAAACAAAACGACGGTTGCCGGAATTAAAGCCTTTGTGAATGTTATAAGTTAATACTCGCAAGCCTGTGTCAGTCATAAATACTCGTTTGATTGGGTCTAATAAGGCCGGTTACGAATGTGCCATTGATAAAGAACGGGCGAAATAAATTCCTCAAATAGAAAAAAAACCAGCACTAGCAATAAAATGTCAGTTAAGCCTAAACCAAGTTGCTGTTTTAAAAACAAAGTAGGCAGTAAAGATTCAGGAACTGTATCCAGTCCGCGTGCGTGACTACTTGGCGAGTAGCCCAACCGGCGCTTAATAAAACTGCTTACGCAATCACCGAGCATGGTCAGCATGCCGAATACCGCACCGATAATAAGATGCAAATCAAACAGCATAGCTACCGTGGCTGTTATTAGTATGCCTGAGCACACACCTCGCCAAGTTTTGCTATCACCCAATAAACGCTTGTCATCTCTCAGTGTATAGCCAAAATCAACTGGCCATGCCCAACGCTTACCCAATACAAGCGTTGCTAATACCGGCGCACCATTAGCGGCAAGCAGCAAAATTAGCGCCTGAAAAGAGCAAGTGACACATAATGACAATTCAATCATAAGAAAAATTTTTGCGTTGGCCCGCTATGCGCATCGACTGAGCTATTGACGATATTTACACTATATAATGGCAATATACAGCGTTTAAAAGGCATGCTGTGAAGTGCATTCGTCTTAAACATTTAATTCAAGAGGATATTTTAGTGGCAAAGGCTGGGGATTTAAAAAGAGGCATGGTGGTTGAGATTAATGGCATACCACACGCAGTAAAAAACGTTGATGTTAAAAGCCCTTCATCAAGAGGCGCATCGACATTGTATAAAATTCGCTTTACTAATCTAAAGACCGGGCAAAAATTGGATGAGTCATTAAAAGGCGATGACTTTTTCAAGGATGCCGATTTAGTACGGGCCAAGGTGCAATTTTCATATATCGATGGCGACAGTTATATCTTTATGAATTCCGAAGATTACACGCAATACAATTTGAGCCGCGAAGATTTGGAAGATCAAATCGGTTTTTTAACCGAAGGTCTGGAAGGCATTGTCGCGTTGTTAGTGGATGATGCACCGATGGCGATTGAGCTACCGAGCTCCGTACAATTGGAAATTATTGAAACGGCTCCAGCGCTTAAAGGTGCAACGGCATCAGGGCGTACCAAAACCGCTCGATTGACTACGGGAATTGAAATTCAAGTGCCGGAATATCTGGAACCAGGCGAAGTGGTTAAGGTAAATACCGAAACCGGAAAATTCATGTCACGCGCTTAATATTGACAACTTGCATGTCCGAATTGTTAGCGGTACCTCAAGGCGAGTTTGCACTAGACCGATTACCTAAACGACCTAAAGAACTGTTGCGGGCTTGGGATGCGGCAGACGAATATATGCTTGAATATCTATCTGAGCAGCAACTCTTATCTGCCGATGCACGTATTTTAATCGTCAATGATACCTTTGGTGCGCTGGCGGTGGCGTTAAATGACTTCCAGCCTTGGGCGATGTCCGATTCCTGGTTATCACAACAAGCAACTCGATTGAATCTACATATCAATAATTTGCCCGAAAACAATGTCAAGTTGATCAACAGCCTTGAAGCACTAGAGGGTATTTTTGATCTAGTGTTAATTAAAGCACCAAAAACCTTGGCGTTGTTGGAAGATCAGTTAATTCGCCTGCGCGCCCATCTAACACTTACCAGCCAGATCATTGTCGCCGGCATGATTAAAAACCTGCCGTCATCGGTTTGGAAATTAACAGAACGTTTAATCGGGCCGACGACAACATCGTTGGCAAGAAAAAAAGCCCGCCTGATTTTTTCCCAGCCGGATGCCGGGCTGACCATCCCTGCGAATCCTTACCCCGTAATTTATCAACTCGAAGGGACCAGCTATTCGATCAGCAACCACGCCAATGTTTTCTCGCGAGATAGCCTGGACATCGGTACGCGCTTTTTCTTGCAGCATTTGCCTGCCAATCAAGATGCCAGAGACATAGTCGATTTGGGATGTGGTAATGGTGTGGTCGGATTGATAGCCGCGACTAAAAATCCAGGCGCCACGCTCCATTTTGTTGACGAATCATTTATGGCGATAGCGTCGGCGCAAGATAATTTTTATCAAGGTTTAGGGCAGGGACGTCAAGCCTCATTTCGTGTTGGTAATGGCCTAACTGATTTTGCTAAACAATCGGCTGATTTGATTTTATGCAATCCACCGTTTCATCAACAGCACACGGTAGGCGACCAGATTGCACAAAGTATGTTCAGGCAAGCCAGAAACGTGTTAAGGCAAGGTGGTGAATTATGGGTAATTGGCAATCGGCATTTAAACTACCATGCCGATCTTAAAACTCTTTTTGGCAATTGCACTGTAGTAGCGACCAATACCAAATTTGTCATTTGGAAGGCGCAACTCAGGAAATAGTTAAAAAAAATCCCGGTGACCTTAAAAGGTACCGGGATAAAAACAAACAAGACAGGAGCGTCGATGTTTGTGTCAATACCAGGAGGTGGTAAACGGTTAGTGGTGCAGCTTAGGACTTGAAAATATGTTGCTTAATACCGCCGCACTTGCAAATAAAACAGTTGAAACAATAAATTCGCCCGACATAAACCCAAACATACCGAGGATAAATATCAGACTGATCAAAATATCTCTTTGGAATGCGTTCATTTTGTTAATCCTTTAAAAAGATTGGGATGAAATCGACTACGGCTTAACTATAAAACTATAGTTATTTATTGACAATAGTAGTCAATATTGATTTATAGTTTCCTTATTGGGAATAATACGTAAGTGCTATTGATTTAGAGGTGTTGCGATGGCGATGCTGAGGAAGTAGCATCGCCGATATGTCGTTTTAATGATTGAGGTTTTAATTACCACAACCACCCGCACTTATTGGTTTTAATGTGGCGTTAACGTCTAACGCACCATTGGTACATAGATCGTATTGACGCTGACCAGTTTGATGCAAGGTATAGCAATATCTGCCTGCGTTAGCGTAGTCATAACACACCTCTTCTTTTTTCGCAGCGCCTTGTCCAGTCTCATTTACTGACCAGCTACCTACTTTGGATCTAGGATCGACCGGGTCATTCGGACCTTTTTTGTAATCCCACAACGTACCGTCTTTGTTATGCTCCTCTTGCCATTTGTCACCGTTGCCTTTGGTTGCGCAAACCGTTTGACCTGTCAATATTTTCTTTAGATTCTTAGTAGAGGGGGTGTTGCAATCAGCCATTGCTTCTCCAGCAATAGCCGTTGATAAGACACTTGCTACGATAATCATGTGCTTCATATTGTTGACTCCGAAATTAGGTTATAAATAAAACAAAAAAGTCCCAAATACTTCTATAAAAACTCAAATGGCTCAAACGTGGCTAGCATAGCAGTTGATCTGCATAGTTGCCAACAACCAGGGCTAAGACTAAAACTAAAGCCTGAATCAAGACGTTACATTTCTATTGCTCTGTAATAATCAGATCATCAACGAGCCTAACAGGCGTTATCAAACCGAAACTAAGTCAAATGCATCTAGCTTTATGCCTTTATCAGATAACATGCAGCCATCATGAACTAACCATATATGTAAGCCATTCGACCACTATTAATCGACCATGTAGTACCCAATACAGGCAAATCGATACACCGGATAGCCGGAAGGCGGTTTTAATTATTATCGTCCAGCACTGCGCATAATGTATATTATGTTAAATTAATATATATTTTGTATGGCATCTAGTTGGAGCGCCTTGTAAGTAGCTTTAATCTATAGTCTCAGTCCAGCGACAACGTTCATTAACAATTTTAGCGGTGTTATTGTTGCCGATGCCTTTAGCAACTAATGCAACAACTCGGTCATCCACATCGTATCCTACATGCGCATCTATTGGGCTAGCCATTTTTCCTAATCCAAAAGCATCGAAAATTGTGGCTACGTTGATATTAATGTTGGTTACATCAATGCAAAGCCTAGAATCTAAATACTTGTCTACAAAACCATTCGGTATTGCATAGCTTAAAAGATCATTCGGATCACTAAACGCTATGATGGGGGTTTTGGCGAGCATTCGTTGTTGGTATTTTGCACCCTCCGGCTGGCAATACGCTGCTTTTTGACCGCTGACATCGGGTAATTTTCGGCCCATCTGCAGCATAGGCAGTTGATTTGACATCATATAGATGGGGATTTCCTTGTCTTTTAACGCCAATCTAAAGTCAACGTCACGCTGGTCTAGCAAAGAAGCAATGCGCTGCATTCCATCAATGGTGATACGGCTACCAAGACTATGGGAAATAAAAGCATATTGATCTTTGCGAATATTACTTGCCGCTGCATCATCATTAAACGAACAAGACTGCGTTACATCATTTGGTAAGCTATTCCAATCACTTTTAGTCATCCAGCAAAATGCTTGTGCAAAAGAAACCAAAATATCTTCTCTACTTTCTCCTAGATAAATGATGGGATCAGGTCCTGTATCATTAGAAAACTTTTTCATTAAGTCATTCATTTCGGCCCGGCGAAAGGAATATTCACCCGAATTATCGTAGGCTAAAACTTCTTTTTGTTTTGCTGTGATCGCTGACCAAGTCAACTCATAAAACAATAATTCCTTGCTTCTGTCCTTACTTAACAAGCGATTAACTCGCAGATTACCAAGATTTTTACTGACATCCACACGACTGGTCAGCATGATGTTTTTATGTTGAGCTGACATAACCGGTAAATCCAGTTCTTTGGCTAACTTTTCCAAGAATTGTGTCGAATATCCTGGCAAATGATCACCAACCCCGTGAATCATAAGAACTTTCATTTTTCCTTGCGGATTACTCAGAAATGGTGAGAGTCCGCCAAAAGGCTTACCCCATACTTCGCAAATTCTGGTATCAACCGATTGCTGTTTTTCCAAGAACGCTTCAGCGAGACCTTTGCCAAAGCTTGAGCAACCGCTAAGCTCTGTTGCAATGACAGTTATTAAAAGGATTTTAAAAACAGCCTTCATATTTATTAAGTCCTTGGTTTAATAGCTGTAATAAGTGCGTTAACTTCGTTTCTGTGAGACAGCTTAATATCAAAGAATCCAGCATCGCGTAACTGAGTTAATGCGACGGTTTCGCGCATGACATGGTTTTCTGATTCATCACTAAATAAATGCACTATCCAGTGCTCCAATAAATCCAATCTGTTGATGTTGGTTAACACATTGAAATAGCCACTCACTTCTTTTTGTACAAGACGAGTATGCTCAGACACATTGTCAAGCGCATAACGATCGCCATTGATTAGAGCGCCGCCTGGCTTGAGGACTCTGACGATTTCGTTAACCACTGCTTCACGATAATTAGCCAAAAAATTGTGTAAGGTATAAGCCGACGCCACAATATCAATGCTTGCCGTTGGCAGATTTTGTAATGCTGTTAAAGCATCCTCGCTTCTGAATGCAAGTTTTCCAGCATCAACCCAATGCTGCAAATGGTTCTTAGCCTGATTTTGCATGACCGGTTCGTTGTCAACGCTAACAATATGAACGTTATCCTTGGCATTCAATAACGATAAAGTAGTGATGCCTGTGCCCCCACCTAGCTCAACAATGGATAAAGCATCTTCCGATTCATGCTGATAATCACCCACCGCCAAACCAACCAAGCGGCTCATTTCTGTCGCTAACGGACAAATAAGATTGAGCATTTCATAATCTTGACCGATAACGCCGGAAAACACGGCATCGTATTGTGCTTTGTCTGTAATCATTTATGTGCTTGTTGTTTATGTTGATAAGCGGCTAATTGTTCTGGAGTAGCGTCTAATTGATATTTATCTTTCCATTCACTATAAGACATGCCGTAAACCATCTCCCGGGCTTGTTCATAATCCAAATCTACACCCTGCTCTACTGCTTCTGCGGCCAACCATTTAGCTAAACAGTTTCGGCAAAAATCAGCAAGAATCATAATGTCTATATTTTGGACTTCTGGATGCTGTTGTAAATGGGCGAGCAAGCGTCTGAATGTAGCCGCTTCTAATTCTGTTTGAGTTTTTTTATCCACGGATAATCTCCTAAAATGGCGAGCATTCTAACAGAATCGACCTATAGGGCATGTACATTGCAAAGATAAGATTTTACAATACCAATAAGTTAACATTGCGTAACCTTCCGCAAGGGTCATGAGAATTCATAGTTCATCTTTATCTTTACCTGCCAACACAACCAATCGTCCGACTCCGAAAAATGCTGTTGTTCAGGATATTGGTCTGGTTAGTAAAGCCGATTCACAAAATCAACCTCCTAACAAAACCCCCACCCCACCTAATGAAATAAAAAAAATATTGAGTTCCGTTGCTTTGCACGTCAATGAAGGTGCATCTGAAGGGCTCGATACAAGGACATCAAAAGCGTTGTTGGCTTATCGAATGGAAGCTTACTCCTCCATAAAAGAACAAGATTTGTCAGCTATTACTGGCATTGATGTTTACGCCTAACTATCTAAATTAACCAACTTTTTTTATCATGAAACAACTTTTTGAATTCATCCCCATTCTGCTATTTTTTATCGCTTTTAAGCTTTATGACTTTTATGTAGCCACAGCGGTGGTTATTGTTGCCACGGTGCTACAAGTTGCTTATGCATGGATTAAGTATCGTAAAGTCGAAACGATGCAATGGATTACTCTGGGTCTTATTTTAGTAATGGGTGGCGCTACGTTGTATTTGCGGGACGAGCAATTTCTCAAATGGAAATTGTCGATTATTGAATGGTTGTTTGGGGCAGCATTTTTAGGCAGTCAATTCGTTGGAAAAACACCCTTTATTGAAAGAATGCTGTCTGCCAGTTTGACTCTGCCAGATGTTATATGGAAACGCCTAAATACACTTTGGGGGTGTTTTTTTATCAGTGTTGGCTTTATCAATTTGTACGTTATGTACAACTACAACACTGAAGACTGGGTCACTTTCAAGACATTTGGTGTACCGGCATTGATGGTCATTTTTATAGTATTACAAATGGCTTTTTTATATAAATACATTCCCGATTCAGAGGAGTAAAGAATCGTGTTGTACGCAATTATCAGCGAAGATATTACAGATAGCTTGCAAAAAAGACTGTCTGCGCGCCCTGCGCATCTGCAAAGACTACAAGAATTACAAGATGCCGGTCGTTTAGTGCTGGCTGGACCACATCCTGCTATTGACAGTGACAACCCAGGCGAAGCCGGCTTTACTGGCAGCTTAGTGGTTGCAGAATTTGAAAGTTTGCAGGCGGCCCGACAATGGGCTGATGCAGATCCTTATGTTGCCGCCGGTGTTTATGCCGCGGTAACTGTTAAACCCTTTAAAAAGGTATTTCCTTAAATGTCATCCGAATCGATTAAACAATTGTTAACTACTGCGTTTAAACCCGCAGTTCTTGAAATTATTGATAACAGTGCGGCACACGCCGGACATGCCGGCGCTCGTAGTGGCGGCGGTCATTATCATGTCACTATCGTGGCTGAAGCGTTTGAAGGTAAATCCATGGTGCAACGTCATCAATTGATTTATAACGCGCTTGGCGACATGATGAAACAACAAATTCATGCTTTAGGCATTAATGCTCTCTCACCCACAGAAGAAACTCAAGGAACTAGTAAATGAAAAAACAGTTTATACCTCTATTAATCGTTGGTTCTGCACTTATTGCCGGTTGTAATCAACAATCATCTACCGATACCAGCAGTGTTAGCGCACCCGCTGCAACTGTAGATAAGGCTGATGCGGTTGCTTCAGTAAATGGCAAATATATTGCTAAATCAACTCTTGAGCAGTTAGAGAGTGAAATTTCACAACGTAGCCAAGGTCAAACTTTTCCAAAAGAAAAATTAATTGAAGAATTGATTCAACGTGAATTACTTGTTCAAGAAGGTTTGAAGAAACAATTGGATAAATCTCCAGAAGTGCTTGCTCGTATTGAAGATGTTAAAAGATCTTTGGTGTCTCAAGCGGCTCTGCAAGATTACTTAAAAACTAACCCTGTAACTGATGCTGACATCAAAGCCGAGTATGACACCAAAGTTGCGGCTGAAAATGGTACCGAATTCAAAGCCCGTCATATTCTTGTTAAAACAGAAGCAGAAGCCAAAAAAATCATTGCGGAACTCGATAAAGGCGCTGATTTTGCTAAATTAGCAAACAAGAATTCACTGGATGCTAAAGAATCTCAAAATGGCGGCGACTTGGGCTGGTTTGTTGCCAGCCAAATGGTTGCGCCATTTTCAGAAGCGGTTGCTAAGTTAGAAAAAGGCAAATACACCAAAGAACCAGTACAAACGCAATTCGGTTGGCACATTATCTTAAGAGAAGATTCCCGCGCCCTGACACCACCTCCACTGGAAGCGGTTAAAGAACAATTACAACCGTATCTGCAACGTCAAAAAGTACAAACTTTCATAGAAGGCTTGCGTAAACAAGCTCAAGTTGAAGTTTTGGTGCCTTTGACTGAAGAAAAACCCAAAGCAGATGCTGCTGCGGCAACACCAGCTGCAGAAGCAACTGCACCAGCTACTGTTGAACAAGCTGCTCCAGCTGGCGAACCTGCTAAAACTGAAGAAGCTGTCAAGCCAGCAGAACCAGCAGCTGAACCTGCAAAAGAAGTACCTGCTGAACCGAAAAAATAAGCGGACTTCGTAGTAAAACAAAAGGGCGGTTTATCCGCCCTTTTTTATGCCAATTTTTCCAGGTATTGCACCATCAACTGCACACTACGATTGCCCCTGAACTCATTGATGTCTAAGCGATAAGCAGCGCGAATCTGCCTTAACCCCAACCAGTTTTCCGGTTGATCAACATAAAAAGCAATCGCATCAATAACTAGATTGCCGGTAGGCTTTCTAAGCACTAATTTAAGATGCCGCTGTCCGACGATACGCGATTGGATCACATCGAATATCCCATCAAATACCGGCTCAGGAAATTCTTGCCCCCAAGTTGCCGCATTTTGCAGTAACTCGGCAAATTCCAATGACAATTCTGCTTCCGTCAATTCGCCATCGGAATAGATTTTCTGTTCTAAATCAACGTCAGCCAGCTTCAATTTCACCACTTCGTCAAATGCCAACGCAAATGCGGGGTAGTCATGCATTTTAAGACTCATGCCAGCGGCCATCGCATGACCGCCAAATTTGCTCAACAGTTTGGGATGTGCAGCCGCGACATCGCTTAACACATCACGAATATGCACGCCGGGAATGGACCGGGCAGAGCCTTTAATTTCATCCTTACCCGCAGGCGCAAAAGCAATCACGGGACGATGGACACGATCTTTAATACGTGACGCTAAAATGCCAATGACGCCTTGATGCCAATTTGCATCGTAAAGACAAACCCCGGCGGGGAGATGTTGCTCATTAAGCACGTTCATATCGGCTAATAACGCCATCGCTTCACGGCTCATTTGCCCTTCAACTTCGCGACGATCATTATTTAATTCATCCAACTGCACCGCTATATCTTTGGCTAGCCCTGGATCATCAGTTAACAAACACTGTATGCCCAAAGCCATGTCATCCATTCGCCCGGCGGCATTCAGTCTTGGTCCCAAGGCAAAACCTAAATCCGATGCGACAATTGTCTGTGGATTTCTGCCAGACACTTCGATAAGCGCATTCAAGCCAGGATGCCCACGACCGGAACGAATACGCTGTAGGCCTTGATAAACTAAAACGCGGTTGACCGAATCCAGTGGCACCACATCGGCTACTGTGCCTAAGGCTACATAATCCAGTAACTGCGCCAGATTGGGTTCGGAGATTTGCTTTTGCTCAAACCAGCCCTGCTCTCTTAACCGACTTCTTAACGCCATCAACACATAAAACATCACCCCAACCCCAGCCAAAGCGCCTGACGGAAACTTATCATCCGGCAAATTAGGGTTAACAATGGCATCGGCGGCCGGCAACTCAGATCCCGGTAAATGATGATCGGTAATCAGCACCTTAATCCCCAAGTCCTTGGCAACTTTAACCCCGTCAATACTGGAAATACCGTTATCAACAGTGATTAGTACGTCCGGACTTTGCTGTTTGACCAACGTGACTATCTCCGGTGTTAAGCCATAACCGTACTCAAATCGATTAGGGACGACAAAATTCACCTGCCCTGCCCCCAACAATTGCAAACCTTTAACCGCCACCGCGCAACTGGTTGCCCCATCGGCATCAAAGTCCGCCACGATAGAAATTTTTTGCCGAGTTTTAATGGCGGTTACTAAGTGCCCTACCATTACGTCCATGCCAGACAGCAACCAAGGTGACGGCAGTTTCGCTAGCGTCCTATCGAGTTCAGCTGCTGAAGTGACACCCCTGGCCAGAAAAATACGTTCTAGTAGTGGCGAAACATCGCTCAACTGAATTCGTGTTTTGGGGATAGGACGGGTAACAATAAGTTTTTTTACGCCTTGATAAACCATAACTTGCTCAATAAAAAAGCTGAATTGATCAGCTTGGTGTGACTAATTAAATGTTCAGTACGCTCACGATTCACAGGCTCACCACGAACGGGCTAGGTTTTTCTAGGTTCTTTAGTATCAAAAACACAAATTTGACATTTTAATAACCTGCGCAAAAATGGTGAGTAGTTTATTTAAGGAAACCGCCATGACTAAAAAGAGTTATTTAGACGAACCAGCTGAAAACGCCGTTGAAGCCATTTTGATAAACATTGATCGCGATGTTGAACGCGGAGAAGACATTGTCATGTTTGGCTTTTGCGTAGTCATGCTGTCGTCCACATTCGCGCCGATAGCACCGCCAAGCGTTGTTTTACCGATGGTCGCGTTAACTTTTGCGCTTTCCTCCAGTCTGGCTCGGATGAATTACCATGCGATGGAAAGGAAACTCTACGAGGCGATGGCATTAATTGAGGACCACGAAAAAATCATGCTTCGACCTATTGCCACCGTTTTTAATGATAACCCCATGCATTCGCTGACGATTTCGTTTAATCCATTCAAAAATCTAAAGCGAACCTTAAAAAGCATCGTTGGCGGGCTGTTGATTAATCCGCTGTGGATGCCCATTTTTTATGTCATGGGCATGCAGATTATTGAAGAAAAAAACTTGGGACTTCTTAACCAAGCCATTATCGGCGTTGAGCAAAAGCTGCTTAACCGTTCGCACTGAGCCTGTCGAAGTGTTTAGTAATTCAAACTTACTCTGACAATGCTATTTTTTTAATAGTTTCAACCCAATCATCGCCGCTATTTAAACTCTCAACGAGTTGAATTTTTTCACCGCCGTGTTTATGAAAAATTTCCTGGTATTCAGTGCCAATTTCATAAACCGTTTCCAAACAATCCGCAGTAAATGCAGGCGATAAAACCAATAGATTTTTAGCACCTTTTTTAGCTAATTCCTCAATGACCTTGTCACTGAATGGCATTAACCATTTATTATCTAAGCGGCTTTGAAAACTCAGGGTATATTTCTCTTCGGGAATATTAAGCTTTTCAACAACGGCTTTAGTGGTTTGGTAACAGGCGGCTTTATAACAATAATAATTTTCGTCGGTTAATTCATCTTCGCAATAATGATCTTTGCATAAATAACCATCGTTATAGACCTTATCAACTTGTCTTTCCGGCAGTCCGTGATAACTAAAAATAATATGATCGTATTGATTAAAATCGTATTTTTCAGCTCTATTTACGATGCAATTAATAAAGTCTTCGTTATCGTAATACTGAGAAATAATCTTTAACTCCGGTATTACCCACCATTGACTGACAATTTCCATAAACCGCTGCAATGCACTACCGGTGCTGCTTGAGGCATATTGTGGGAATAACGGGAAGACAATGATTTTGTGATAACCCTCTTTTTTCATACGCTCCAGCACAGAGTCCATACTCGGGTTTTTATAGCGCATCGCCATTTCAACTTTAATATCGTCGCCAACAGCTTGTTGTAATTTTTTTTGTAAATCAACCGTGTGTTTTAGCAATGGCGAACCTGATTCTTTATCCCAAATTGCTTTATAAAGCTTTGAAGAACTGCCAGAACGAAACGGCACGATGATGCAATTAACCAGGATTTTTCTAGCTAACCAGGGAATATCAATTACCCGTGGATCGTTCAAAAATTGGCTTAAATAACTTCCTACATCCCAACGACTTGGACTATCTGGAGTACCTAAATTTAACAGCAATATGGCAGTTTTTGGTTTCATTATTTCAATATAAATAGATTGGTATATTTATTAAGCTCTTTTCAAGAGTCTATTGAAGACACATACTTAAGGTAGCTTTTTGTCATAAAAAATAGATAAACCGCTATAAAACCAGCCAATACTAACTGAGCAGTATCTCCATATACTACACAGAGAATCAAAACTGGCAAACCAATTAGCCAAGTCAAAAATAGTTTTTTTAATTTTAGAGATGCTTGTTCTAATTCGGAGATTTTATTATTGTTGCTATTAATTTCAGTCATATTTATCACCATAAGCAATTTTTCAACTCGGCATATAGTACCTGTCTATTAAACACCTTCCCAGCTCCACTTAATCTTTATTGTTGGATTCTTCTCGCTCAATCTGACGATCATGAAGCTGCGAAAATAAAACTAAAGCAGTGATTGCGCCGATCAGTGCAAAAAACATATCCGATTGGGTGTCCCACAGATAGCCTTGTGTACCCAGAAATTCATCCGCGCCCTGACCAATGGCGATAGCAACACCCCATTCGATAAGTTCATAACTAGCGCTAATTGCCAGCACTACGCAAATAACAATGAATCTGAGCATGTTCCTGCCACGCACATAGTGACCACGAATAAGAATCTCGCGGGCAACCAGCGCCGGCACAAAACCTTGAAAAAAATGACCAATCTTGTCGTAAGGATTACGGCTGAGATTTAATAATTCGGCAAGTTCAAAACCTAGCGGCACTCTCGCATAGGTGTAGGTGCCGCCAATTATCAACACAAGCGCATGAACAAAAATGCAGCTGTAGACCAACGTAGTTAGGGGAACTTTCGATAAGTCGCCCACAAAATAGGCAATGCGATAAGCACGGGGAATACCTCGAGTCCCCAAGTCGCGCGGTCATAGGGGTGAGCGCCGGACAATGCCAGCAGTGCGATTATGGCGAGTGAAGCAAGAATGAGGGTTTGGTGGCGTTGCATGGCATATCGGGAAATTGGTAAACGGTGGGAAAGTCCCACCACGGCTATCATTCACAACCTAAATCATCATCGAATCCGCACCAATCTCTCGAAAAAACGCCAAGTTGGACATATTTATGAAACGACGAATAAGGCCAATCCGCCGCTTGTTGTACATAGCCATGCTTCACTGGGTTAAAGTGAATGTAATCCACATGACGTGCAAAGTCGCGGTCATCACGAATAGCATGTTCCCAAAACCGCCTTTGCCAAATTCCCCGCTCCTGCTTTCGCGAACGACTTTTGGTTATGCGCTCGCCAGTTTCGATTTGTCTGGAAAAAGCCGATTTTATTTGCCGCCAACGAAGGCTGAAATCGTCATCATCTTCAGGTAAGGTCCAAATCGTATGCAAATGTTCCGGCATGATGACAATAGCATCCAGTTGGAAGGGATGCGCTTTTTTAACGTCCCGAAAGGCATTTCGGAGCGTGTCGATATGTTCCGTTAACAATGCCCCTTTTCGATCCGCCAAATTAACAGTGAAAAAATAAGTCCCGCCTGTAACCCGATAGCGTCGATAGTCGGTCATTGTTTATCGTATTGTCGATTTACGTTTGTCAGATAACGCGACACGTAGGATGGGTAGAGGCGGAAGCCGAAACCCATCAAAACCAGGCCAAAGCATGCACAATCACCAAGACGAAGTATCCAGAAAATCATTGAGATAGAATAAATAGATATATTGTGTTTAATGTGAATGATGGGTTTCGCTGCGCTCTACCCATCCTACAAACCCATCTTACGCGTCGCCCAACCTACCCGGCTTACGCGTTAAGGTAATTTGTATTGCTGCGAGGCACTTTCTCCCCAGCCATTTACTTTCCCGTCTTTAAGGACAATCTCCGTAGCTAAAGATTTTCTTACAGGTGTAAAAGGCTGATTTTTACGAATTATATAAAAGAGTATTTCATATTGCCCACCGTCTTTGCCCACAAATGATTCTGTCGACCAAGGATTATTCACTACACCATCGTGTGTATTTACAGTGCTATTTCCCATAATTGCAAAGACTTGAGATTTACTCATGCCAAGGGAAATTTTTGTCAAATGCGATTGGTTGTCTGACGCAAGCTCCGCCAACGTCCGCTGTTCTCCTCCTCCGTGACTTGCACAACCAAATAGCATTGATGCAAAAACTAAAATGCTTAAGAAGTTCATGAATGTTCCTTTTTATTGTGATGTAAAAGACGTGTCTATAAATTCATGGGAATTTAAGTCCACATACGGTGTCTTCGTCTTCTTTATCGTATTCAAAGCTGACGTTTAATTCATTCAAGTCTTTCAGTATCTGACAATCGTCGTAAATGTCAGAAGCAGTTAAGGCAACAACTGCTGCCACGCCAAAGCCTGGAAGAGCTTCGGCAGCAAATGATGAAACATTCTTACTAGCGTTGGCTACCGCACGACGCCCAATTTTGGTCGATACATTTTTTACAACTTTAGATCGAACTGCTGATACCCGCTTTAGCTCAATTTGTTGAGCTTCGATTGCCTTATAAGACTTTTCTAAGCTGGAATACCTTTGTGATGGACTTTGACTTAATAGACGTGACATGGTTTCGTCAGCAATAACCGGAGCAAGCACAGTTTTTAACAGGTTGAAGCCAGCGACATGAACCTTTTCATTCACAAGAATCAAAATATTCAACGAACCAAGTCCAAGTATTGGCATAACTATTAGCAGAGCTTTGGATATGCGCCAAAGTACTGACCTATATCCCCCGTTGGAAATTTTCTCCATTCGTTTTGCCTTTCAATCTAGCCGCCATGTATGCACCGCATACCATTTCAATAGTTTGAGAATTGCCCCCACCCACTGAATAATGGTACGCAATGCGTCCCCCACGATAATTACAAACTATCCAATATCGCCCGTTTAACCGCATCCAAACTAGCATCAATAGTCACCGGCTTGGCATCGGCGCATTGTTGCATAGCGATTTCTGGGTCTTTGATGCCGTTGCCGGTCAGGGTGCAGACGATGGTGCTGCCTTCGGGGATTTTGCCGGTGCTGATGTCGTGTAACGCACCTGCTAGTGATGTCGCTGAGGCGGGTTCGCAGAATACGCCTTCGTGTTGGGAAAGCATTTTTTGCGCGGCCAGGATTTGTTCGTCGGTGAATTTATCAAACCAGCCGCCGGATTCTTTTTGCACATTCCAAGCCAAATCCCAGGATTGCGGATGGCCGATGCGAATAGCTGTGGCGACGGTTTCAGGATTATCGACCATGGCACCTTCAACAAAAGGCGCAGCACCTGCGGCTTGATAACCGCACATGATTGGGCGCCCACGGACGACAGCTGGCAGGCCTGGGGCATAAGTGGAATATTCTTTGTAGCCTTTCCAATACGCGGTGATATTGCCTGCATTGCCGACCGGCAGGCAGTGGTAATCAGGTGCAACGCCCAATTCATCAATGATTTCGAACGCCGCTGTTTTTTGGCCTTCGATTCTGAACGGGTTGATGGAGTTTACGATGGTAACCGGGGCAAGGTCGGCGACTTCTTTAACCAACGCCATGCCTCTATCAAAGTTGCCGTTGATTTGGATGATTTTGGCATCGTACATCAAGGTTTGCGCCAATTTACCCAAGGCGATTTTGCCTTCAGGAATTAACACGAACGCTTTAATGCCTGCGCGAACCGCATAAGCCGCCGCAGCCGCCGAAGTGTTGCCGGTAGACGCGCAGATAATCGCTTTACTGCCTTGCTCGACGGCTTTGGTCACCGCCATAGTCATACCGCGATCTTTAAATGACCCGGTAGGGTTTAAGCCTTCAAATTTGACGTAAATCTTCACGTCTTTGCCGATCAAGCGGGGAATATTTTCCAGTTCAATCAACGGCGTGTTGCCTTCGCCCAAGCTGATTAAGCGGGTGGTCGGGCTGACTGGCAGGCGACTTCTGTAATGTTCGATTAAACCGGTGTAGCGAGTATGTTGTGGCATGGTGTTATCCCAAAGTTTCCAGACGAATACGGTTGACTTTACCTGTGACGGTTTTTAATGCTTCGATTTTAGCAATCGCGGCATTCATTTCTTTTTCCAGGGTGATTTGTGTCAGCAGGATGATAGGCACTGCTGTTTTATTGAGCTGTGGTTCTTTTTGGATGATGGCTTCAATACTGATGTTGTTGTCAGCCAATATTTTGGTGACATCTGCCAATACGCCGGGTTTGTCTTCAGCAGTCAGGCGTAGATAGTAAGCGGTTTTAAAGCTGTCTGGCGACAATACCGGAATGTCAGCCAATGAATCTGCTTGAAACGCTAGATGCGGTACGCGGTTTTCCGGATCGGTGGTTAAGGCTCTGACCACATCAATGACATCGGCCACAACCGCTGAGGCAGTCGGTTCTGCACCGGCTCCGGCACCGTAGTAAAGCGTTGGGCCGACGGCATCACCTTTTACCAAGACGGCATTCATTACGCCATCGACATTAGCAATCAACCTGCGCGCAGGAATCAATGTGGGGTGAACCCGTAGTTCAATACCTTCAGCGGTTTTTCTGGCGATCCCTAAGTGTTTGATGCGATAGCCTAATTGCTCGGCATATTCGACATCATCGCGAGTAATTTGGGTAATGCCTTCGGTGTAGACTTTGTCGAATTGCAGCGGAATACCAAAGGCAATGGACGCCAAGATAGTTAACTTGTGACCGGCATCGATACCTTCAACATCAAAGGTGGGATCGGCTTCGGCATAACCTAAAGCTTGCGCTTCGGCTAACACATCTTGGAAGTCGCGGCCTTTGTCGCGCATTTCTGTGAGAATGAAGTTGCCTGTGCCATTGATGATGCCGGCCAACCATTGGATTTGATTGCCGCTTAAACCTTCGCGAATGGCTTTGATGATCGGCACACCACCGGCAACAGCGGCTTCAAACGCGACAATAACGCCTTTTTCGCTGGCTTTGGCGAAGATCTCGTTGCCATGTAAAGCCAATAACGATTTGTTGGCAGTAACAACGTGTTTACCGTTTTCGATAGCTTTTAACACCAGGTCTTTAATTGGACCGGCACCGCCAATTAATTCCAAAACGATGTCGATTTCCGGGTCGTTGATAATATCCAGCGGATCATTGGTAAGGATGATGCCTTGGGTATCGCAGATGCGGGGTTTACTCAAATCCTTTGCCGAAGCACGGGTGATAATAATGTCACGCCCTGCCCTGCGCGCGATTTCTGCGGCATTGCGCTTTAATACATTGACGGTACCGCCACCGACGGTGCCCAATCCCAAAATACCCACTTTTACCGGTTTCAAATCAAACTCCTGAATAACTTGTTATTTTTGTAAAAATCGCTGAACAAATTAATTTCATTCATGGTTCGACAAGCTCACCACGAACGGAATTAACTTGATCCGTTCGGCTGTCCTTAGACCACCCTTGCGGTGGAGCTTGTCGAAGGACTGTACAGAGATTCCGTAAAGCCGGACATTATATAACGCCGTCTTTCTTAAACATATTGCGGATGCCGCGGACGGCTTGGCGTGTGCGGTGTTCGTTTTCGATCAGGCCAAAACGCACATGATCGTCACCGTATTGACCGAAACCCACGCCGGGTGCTACTGCCACTTTGGCTTCTGCCAATAGTTTTTTGGAAAATTCCAATGATCCCATCTTTTGATAGGCTTCCGGGATTTTCGCCCAAACAAACATGGTCGCTTTGGGTTTTTCGACCGGCCAGCCTGCTGCTGTCAAGCCATCGCACAATACGTCGCGTCTTTTGCGATACATGTCGGCAATTTCCGCAACACACTCTTGAGGTCCTTCAAGCGCGGCAATTGCAGCGATTTGAATGGGCGCAAAGGTGCCGTAATCCATATAAGATTTGATACGTGCCAGTGCCGCAACCAGTTCTTTATTGCCGCACATAAAGCCCACGCGCCAACCCGGCATGTTGTAGCTTTTAGACATGGAGAAGAATTCTACAGCAATGTCTTTGGCGCCTTCGACTTGTAGAATCGACGGTGCTTTGTAACCATCAAAAACAATATCGACATAAGCAATATCGTGTACCACCCAGATCTTATGCTCTTTAGCCAGCGCAATAATTTTCTCGAAGAAATCCAGCTCTACACATTGTGTAGTTGGATTGCCGGGGAAATTGATTATCAGCATTTTCGGCTTGGGCCAAGATTCAACGATGGCTTTTTCCAGTTCGTCGAAGAAATCCACGCCAGGAATTAACGGTACATGGCGCACATCCGCACCGGCTATAACTACACCATAAGGGTGAATGGGATAAGCCGGATTCGGCACTAGCACTGTATCGCCAGGACCTAATGTTGCCAAGGCCAAATGCGCCAAGCCTTCTTTAGATCCGATGGTGACGATAGCTTCTGTATTGGGATCCAAGTCAACATCAAAACGGTTTTTGTACCAGTCGCAGATGGCTTTTCTTAAACGCGGAATACCTTTAGACACTGAATAACGATGGGTATCCGGGCGCTGGGCGGCTTCGATCAATTTTTTGACGATATGATCGGGTGTGGCTTGATCGGGATTACCCATACCAAAATCGATAATATCTTCTCCTGCGGCACGTGCTTTGGCTTTTAACTCATTAACGATATTAAAAACGTAGGGCGGCAGGCGGCTAATCCTCTGAAATTCTTCCATTGACGGCTCTTTAGGCAACGAATGTAAAGTGGCGTTAAAAATGCGGGCTAAGGTACTGTTGTTACTACCCTATGTCAAATAGAGCTACTTACGCTTGTGGCTGTTGTAATGCCTGAGCGACTCGCAGTAAATCTTCCTGAGTGTCGACACCGGCAGCGGGTGTTGTAGCAACCGTTTTTACTAAAATAGCCTCGCCATGCCACAGTATGCGTAATTGCTCCAATGCTTCGACTGACTCGAGCGGTGAGGCTTCCCACAAGCAATAACGCTGCAAAAAATCGACGGTATAGGCATACATACCAATGTGGCGCAGATAAGGCATTTTACTGGTAAGTTGCCGGTCGACTAACGCAAACCCATCACGATCCCACGGGATGGGCGCGCGGCTAAAATACAACGCAAATCCTGCTTTATTGAGGACAACCTTAACCGCGTTGGGGTTGAAAATCTCTTCTTGCTCATTAATACGCGCGGCCAGCGTAGCGATACCGGCTTGTTTTTGGCTTGCTAATGCTTCCGCGACATCACGGATATAGTCGGGCGGAATTAACGGCTCATCGCCTTGCAGGTTGACGATAATTTGCTCGCTTTCCCAGCCGCACAGACTGGCAACTTCGGCAAGTCGTTCCGTACCGCTTTGGTGATCAGTGCGGGTCATTACCGCTTTGATGCCTAAGTCAGTAACGGCGTTCAAGATCCTGTCATCATCGGTCGCAACGATAACTTCTTCGGCGCCGGATTCCAGTGCCCGCTCGCAGACATGCACAATCATCGGCTTACCGGCAATGTCTAACAGCGGCTTACCCGGCAAGCGGGTGGAACCGAAGCGTGCGGGGATGACGACCTTAAAAGACGGGCTCATTTATATAATGCGTCGAGTTCTTCAGTGCCTAACTCGCGGGCCTCATCTTCGAGCATCACTGGAATATCATCACGAATTGGGAAGGCCAAACGATCAGCCCGGCAAATGAGTTCTTGCTGATCTTTTTTGTAAATCAATGGGCTTTTACATAGCGGACAAGCCAAAATATCGAGCAGATTTGTATCTATCATGTTTTTTCTCTTAACAAATTTAATAATCGTTGGCCAAACTCAGCTTCCGGTACGGCGACCACTGGCACAAACCAATGTTGTTTGCCCGCAAAGCCTAAGCATTTTACGGCGTCTTTTTCTGTCATTAATACGGGTTTAGGTGTGGCAAATTCAATATCTTGACGTTGCAATGGATAATGATCGGGATAGCTCTGCGCAACATCAACTATTATACCGGCCGTCCTGAGCATACTAAAAAAACGCTCTGGATTGCCTATGCCTGCCAGTGCATGACATTCAACGCCCGCGAACTCCGATAATGGCTTGATCTCGCCGGTCAGTAAATTGACTGCTGTGTCACCGACGAACTTCATGGCTAATTCGCCCGGCTCTGATGGCTCGCCATTTACCACGACAAAGTCGACGCTTTGTAGTCGCTCGATAGGTTCACGCAACGGTCCGGCGGGCAAGCAATAGCTGTTACCAAAGCGTCTTTCGCCGTCAATTACCGCAATTTCAATGTCTCTGCCCAGCGCGTAGTGCTGCAAGCCGTCATCAGAAATAATGACATTGCAACCTGACTGTTCGATCAATAATCTCGCTGCATCCACCCGTATAGGACTCACTGCTACGGGGCAACCGCTTCTTTTCGCCAGTAGTAATGCTTCATCACCCACCTGACTGGCGGTACTGTCAGCATTCACTCGTTGAGGCGAGGCTTGTGCTTCGCCACCGTAACCCCTGCTGATAATGCCGGGTTTGAAACCTTCATTCTGAAGCAACTGAGCTAGCCAGATCACCAATGGAGTTTTGCCGGTGCCACCCACGGTAATGTTACCGACCACAATCACTGGTACCGGGAGCTTATGGGTTTTTAATACCTTTATTCGATATAAAAATTTTCTAAACTTAACGAAGTCGGCAAAGAAGAAACCCAATGGCATCAGCCAAGCACCAATAAAATGATCCTGGTACCAAATATCCAGCGCCCACCGGGCGAGTTTTTTATTCATTGCTGTTCTACGGGGTGAACAGTATCAAAAGTAATCTGACTAAAACCCACCTGACCGGCAATATCCAGCGCAGTAATAACAAAACGGTGTGGTGTTTTGTCGTCAGCCTGGATAACAAACGGCAGTTGTCCGGCTGAATCTTTGAGTTTAAGCAATTCTTGTTTTAGTGCTTCCGGTTTTTGGCTGATTAATTCATGCGGCAAACCATCGGCTCCCAACAAGTAATAAGTGCCATCGGCATCGATTACCAGCACCACTCTTTTGGGCTGATTTTCAGCTTCTGTGCCAGTGGCTTCAGGCAACTTTATTTTGATTTCTGTATGCTGGTTAAACGTCGTAGAAACCATGAAGAAAAGCAGCAATACAAAGAGCACATCGATCATTGATATCAAAGTAATATCAATTTTTTCTCTTTTTTTACGTTGAAATTTCATCAGGAGTCCTCACGTTCTCCGTGCAAAATATCGATTAATTTCAATGCTTCCTCTTCCATGCTTATTACATATTCATCTACCAATCTTTCGAAATGACGATGAAAAATCAAACTAGGAATGGCAACCGTCAAGCCTGCTGCTGTGGTAATCAGCGCTACCGAAATACCACCAGCTAAAACACTGGGATCACCCGCCCCATGTGCCATCAGGGACGAAAAAATTTCAATCATGCCAAATACTGTGCCTAACAAACCCAGCAATGGACTTACTTGGGCGATAGTGCCCAACGTATTAAGGAACCGTTCTAAATCATGGGCGACCTTGCGACCAGATTCCTCTATACATTCCTTCATGAATTTCCTGCCATGATGGCTATTAGCAAGGCCCGCAGCTAAAATATTACCCAATGGCGAGCTATTTCTTAAATGGCGTAAGGTGGCATCATCAAGTTTTTTTTCTCGGTATAGCTTCCATACTTGTGGAACAAGTTCCGGGGGGACAATTTTTTTTCTTTGTAGCGTCCAAAAACGTTCGGCAACAATTGCCATCGTACCTATTGAACACAAAATGATTGGCAGCATCATCCAGCCACCGCTTTTAATTATTTCAAACACGCTATTTCCTAAACTGAAATGAATGGAGTTAGAGCGTAATAATCACGCTTTCTGCCGCCCATTCTAACTCAAGAGGAGTTTATTTTGGCCATTTTCCCGGCCTATCCACAGGTACACAATCAACAGTGCTAAAACGCAGCATCCGGCAGCCAGCGAATAAACCAATTGTGGTCCAAGCAACTCCCAATAATAGCCGCTGTAAAAACTCCCCAACATGCCACCCAAACCAAAACTCAGACTGCTATAAAGTGCTTGCCCTTTGCCTTGATGGTGTTGGCCAAAATATTGATACACCAATTGCATCGCCACGGCATGAACACCGGCAAAAGTCGCGGCATGTAACAATTGGGCAAAGACCAGTAAGCCAAGATAATCTGCGCCCCAACCGATAATCAACCAGCGTGCCGCCGCCAGCACAATGCTGAACAACAAAACGCTGCGTAGCGTAAATCGTTTAAATACCCAGCCCATGTAGATAAACAACACGATTTCCGCCACTACTGCCAACGCCCAAAGGCTGCCGGTTAAGGTGGTTGAATAGCCATGATTTTGAAGATAAATGGAGTAAAAAACGTAATACGGAGCATGCGCCAGTTGCAACAACATATTGACAGCCAAAAATGCGAGCACTTCGGGCTGTTTAACAATACGCATAATGCCTATCGAGGCGATATTCTGTCTTACAGTAGAAATATCCGGGGTAACCAAGCTTACCAGCCAGATGCCCGTTAACAAGCCGGTAATAATCCAAGGCAACAGAGCCAAGGCATGAATATCTAATAAACGGCCGATGCCAAGCACCGCGGCAATAAAGCCAATAGATCCCCATAGTCTGATGCGGCTGTAGGCATGGGCTTCTTGTTGCAGATGAAACAGTGTTACCGCTTCAAACTGCGGCAATGCCGCATTCCAAAAAAAACTAAATGCGACTGAAATTGCTGCAAACAAGAAATAGCCGTGCGCAAATAAAAATCCTGCAAAAATGGCTGCTGCAAAGAAACAAGCCACCCGGATAATACGTAAACTTTTGCCGGTGCGGTCAGCCATCCAGCCCCACAAAATAGGAGCAAAAATTCGGGTGCCGCCTAATAGCGCAGAAAGCTCACCGATTTCTGCCGGATTAAAGCCATTTTCTTTTAAGTAAAGGCTCCAGTAAGGGATAAAGCCACCTACTGTCGCAAAATAAAAAAAATAAAATCCCGACAAGCGCCAGTAAGGAACTGCCATGGATTATCTTAAAATCGGCAACCCTGACACAACACCAGAATTTTGTGCGCGATGACGTAAGAAATGATCCATCAGCACGATGGCCATCATGGCTTCAGCGATAGGTGTAGCGCGAATACCCACACAAGGATCATGGCGTCCTTCAGTGATAACGTTGATGGCTTCGCCCTGCTGATTGATACTTCTACCCGGCAAACGTAGGCTGGACGTGGGCTTTAACGCAATACTGGCGGTGATGTTCTGACCGCTGGAGATACCGCCTAAGATCCCGCCAGCATGGTTGCTTAAAAAACCATCAGGGGTGATTTCGTCACGAAACTGCGTGCCTTTACTATCGACACAGGCAAAACCATCGCCGATTTCCACACCTTTAACAGCATTAATGCTCATCAAGGCATGAGCCAAATCAGCATCCAGACGATCGAAAATGGGTTCACCTAAACCGGGTGGAATATTGCTGGCGACGACTTCAATACGCGCGCCAATAGATTCACCCTCTTTACGCAAGGCGTCCATATAGGCTTCCATTTCGCCAATTTTATTGGCGTCGGGACAGAAAAACGGATTGCTGTCGATAATGCCCCAATCAATTTGTTCAATCTTTATCGGTCCCAGTTGCGATAAATAGCCGCGGATCTCCACGCCCAGCTGTTCGCGCAAATATTTTTTGGCGATGCCGCCTGCCGCAACGCGCATTGCTGTTTCCCGTGCAGATGACCGCCCGCCTCCGCGATAATCACGAAAACCGTATTTATGCTGATAGGTATAGTCCGCATGGCCTGGCCTAAAAGTGTCGGCAATTTTGGAATAATCTTTGGACCGTTGGTCGGTGTTTTCAATCAACAAACCAATCGGCGTACCGGTGGTTTTGCCTTCAAACACTCCGGACAATATTCTTACTTGGTCTGCTTCGCGACGCTGCGTGGTATGCCGAGAGGTACCGGGCTTTCTGCGATCTAAGTCATTCTGTAAATCCGCCTCGGTTAATGCCATGCCCGGAGGACACCCATCAACAATACAGCCAAGCGCTGGACCGTGGCTTTCACCAAAAGAAGTGACAGTAAATAATTTTCCTATGCTATTTCCAGACATATCAGTTCAGCGCTGCAATAAATAGTGGGTGATATTGGTTAACTTGATCAGCGGTAAGCAAAAATACGCCATCGCCGCCGCGCTCAAAATCCAACCAGTAAAAGGGGACATCCGGGAAAGTATCTTGTAAGGTTTGGGCACTGCTGCCCACTTCTACGACTAGAATGCCTTGTTCTGTCAAATAGTCACCGGCATCGACAAGAATACGTAGCACCAAATCTAAACCAGACTCGCCGCCCAGGAATCCCATGTCCGGTTCGGCACGAAATTCAGGTGCCAGTGCGGACCATTCGCCGTGGCTTACATAAGGCGGGTTGCTAACGATAATGTCGTATTGTTCTTCGGGCAGTTGCTTAAATAAATCTGATTTATACAATGCCACTGAGTCTGAGAGCTGATGTTTGTCGACGTTAATTTCAGCAACATTTAACGCATCGGGTGATAAATCCACGGCATCCACCAATGCCTCAGGAAAAGCATAAGCGCAAGCGATGGCGATACAGGCACTGCCTGTGCATAAATCTAAAATGCGCTCAACTTGATCTTCATCCACCCAAGGAGAAAAACGTTGAGCAATTAACTCGCCAATAGGCGAACGCGGCACTAATACTCGCTCATCAACATAAAACGACAAGCCGGCAAAAATAGCTTCATGCGTTAAATAGGCGGCTGGCAGGCGTTCGTTGATACGTCTATCAACTATATCGACTACAGCTTGTCGCTCGCTGAGTGTCAGCACGCTTTCAAAATAAGTTTCTGATAGATTATAAGGTTGATGTACGGTATGTAGCACGAGTGCGACAGCCTCATCCAGTGCAGAGGTAGTGCCATGACCGAAGCTTATTTGGGCTTGAGCAAACTGACTTGCCGACCAGCGTACGTAATCGCGGATAGTAGTTAAAGTGGTTAAAACATCAGCAGACGTTGTTTTCATATGTCAACACGGTAAGATTGAGCGGCAAGTTGTCCGATAGCTAATTTAATAGCATCAACTTTAGCGAAAGCGCGAAATTCTAAACTAAACTGAGTCCGCTTGTCTGGATAAAACACAAATATTAAATGACTGAAACCGTTAACGACATTGATTTAAGCGCCGCTAGTTTGGCTAAAAACAAGCTGCTTATGGACTGCTATCGCTATATGCAGGCAGATAAATTGGTGCTGCCGACCATCCCTGATGTGTCGTTTAAAATCCGTCGGGCGATTAATGATGACAAAGCCAGCAGCACGTCAATTGCCAGAGTCGTACAAATCGATCCGTCGATTACCGGGCGTTTAATTCAAATTTCCAACAGCCCGCTCTATCGGGGCAGAAAAAAAATCGAAAGCTGCCCAGAGGCACTTACCCGGTTGGGACTGCGCGCTGCGCAGGACATCATTACCGCATTCGCGATGAAATCTATCTTCAAGGCCAAATCCCCCGTTATCGCCCGCAAAATGGCTGAGTTATGGGCGCATAGTAGTTATGTGGCCTCAATCAGCGCGGTATTTGCGCATAGAATCCCAGGCTTTGACCCGGACCGCGCCATGTTGGCGGGTCTAATCCATGACGTAGGCATCGTACCTATTTTGACGCATGCCGACAATCACCCTGATATTATCGCCAACCCCAAGGATTTAGCGGAAACGGTTAAGCAATTGCGCGTCGATATTGGTGTGCAAATTGTGCGGCGATGGGATTTCCCCAGTGATTTTGAAGATGTTGTCATCAACGCTGAAAACTGGTTCCGTACAGATAATCAACCCGCTAGTTATGCCGACATTGTCATGATTGCCCAATTGCATAGTTTTATCGGCAAGGTCGATGTGAAAAAAATGCCCAAAATTGACGATTTGCCCGCCTATCAAAAAATTGCCGAGCATTTGGATGCAAATGACAGCCTCGATATCCTTGAGACTGCTCGCGATGAGATTGAACATATTCGTAAAATGTTAGCTTGAGCAATCCTTGTGGATATTAAGCTGCCGCTATCAATTAATTTAACACCTTTTAAACTAACAGCATCTGGATTAGCCGGTCTTAACTTGCAAGTCGGACAACCGCTGGAAGCCAAGGTTATCAAGACCCTGATTTCTACCACGCAAAACGCCATTTCATTAAAACTGGGCAATCAAATTATCACCGTACAAAGCAGCCAGCCTTTGAACGTGCAAACTGGACAGAATTTAGCTGTTCAAGTCACTAAGACAACTCCAACCCTTGAATTCAAACTGTTATCGGCACTTCCCGAGGCAAAAAATCAGCCGATATTGTTGACGCTAATACCCCAACCTGCCGCCGCTCCCCAGCAACTGCAAGCAAAAATAATCGGCTTAACAGACAAGCAAATTCAGTTACAGGTAATGCCAAATGCATCTTCTGAGTCACCGTCAAAACCAACCATAATAAATATTGATAGAGCCTCAACATCCTTACCGGCAGCAAGTAATGTTGGTCAGCAGATAACCTTGGAAATTAATAAGGCCGGTAAACACCCGGAATATCGTCTGATTGCCAATGCCGGTAGCCCAATTGAGACGAAGATCGCTACTCTGGTTAAACAGTTGTTGCCGAAACAAGCATCGTCAATCGTCTTGCTTGAACAATTACACGAAAACTTACCGCAGTTAGTAAGCAGTCAAACGCTGCCGGAGCCGTTGAAGAAAGTTGCTTTAGAGTTACTACAAGGTTTGCCGCAAAAAGAGCAACTATTTGATGATCAGCATTTAGCTAAAGTGATAAAGGACTCAGGCGTTTTCTTGGAAGCTAAACTGCCATTGTTAATAAAAAGTGGCTTATTTGAAGGAAGTTTGAAAGAAGCAGTGCTTAATCTTCTGCAAAAAGCCCCACAACAGACGGATTCTAAGCCGCTGCCAGAAGCCGGTTTAGCAGATACTTTATTCAAGTCTGATTTCAAAGCGAATTTAGGAAAATTACTTGAAGCACTCAAATTAGAAATCAACAATCAAAATGACTTGGCAACTACCAGTGGCGAAACCGACGTATTAAAAAATCTACAACACAAAACCGAAAACTCGTTGGCTAAAATTGTTTTAGATCAGTTGGTATCGTTGCCTAAAGAGGACATTCCGAAACAGCTTTGGCATTTTGAGCTTGCCTTTATGGACAGGGAAACGCCGCAAACGGCAGAGCTGCAAATTCAAATGGATCAAGAACAAGATCAAGCGACGACAAGCAACAACTGGTCTGCCACTATAACCCTTACACCGCCTGGTTTAGGTGCAATTCATTGTGTGATTAACTGCCGGGATAAATTGGTCAGTACCTATTTCAAAACTCAATCAAGCCAGACCGCAAATTTGATTAAAGATAATCTTGAATATTTAAAGGCTCAGTTTGAAGATCAAGGTTTGAAAATCGGGCTCATGAGCGCCAACGAAGGCGAATTACCTACAAATCATGCATCAAAGCAATCACAAGGAAAAAAGCTGTTTGATGACCATGCCTAATGGCCATCAATTTGATTTAGAAGCTATTCGCTTTTTCTCGTGCTTCTTGAGCTCCTGCGGCGTCGTGCTGCATCTCTCTGGCGCGTGCAATCAATAACCAACTATGTTTCTTTAACTGGGCATCCTTAGAGGCCAGTAATGCTGCTTTTTTCGCCAAATCTTCGGCTTGTGCCGGCTTTGATTGCTGCAATCGCAATACTGCTAATTTATATAACAGTGTCGGATTTCTAGGTTCTAAGCGTATGGCACGCTCCATAGTCGCTACAGCAGAATCCATCTTACCCGCCTGGCTATCCTCATTTGCAGCCATTACCAACGCACTGACTGCCGCTGAACCAGATGCAACTGACTCTAAAGGTTGAAACGTTTTAGATTCTGTAAATTCCGTAGGGGCCGGTGGTGGTGTCTCCTGAGTTATCTCTTTTGGACCAATTTCCATGTGGGGAATTTCAGACGCCACAGGCTCGGCAATTGGGGGCGCTACTTCATAAGACTGCGTGGGTACGCTTTCTATAGGCAACACCTCCGGCGTACTAATATCTTTAAGCGGTTGTATTTTTACCGTTGACGATGATGGTGGTTCTTGTTTAGGCGGTTGCTGCACAGTAACTGGTGCCGGCTTTTGAAAAGAGCCATTTCCTGCCCCATAGACCGGCGCCGGAGGTTGCGTACCAGAAAGGTCGGCACAGCCAACAATTAAAGAGGGGATGGCGCAAATAGACAGCAGTTTTTTTATTGACATATAGATTTAAAAAAGTTCGACATCATCGGATTGTTCTTGTTGATAAGCAGTTTTTAATTCTAGCGCTTCAGCAACAGTCTTACCCTGCAAGATAGCGTCGAACATCACTTTTTCGGATTCCATAGTGTAACGAGATCGGATGTGATGCTGCAGTTCTAACCAAGCACTCGGGTTATAAAGCCGATTTTGATCAGCGACTAATTCAGATAAGTTTTTAAGATTTGACGTCACATGTTGCAAACATTGCACCATTCGATCATAAAATTGGAAAGCCATAATCGATGCTTTAATTTTACCAGTAGTCTCTTCACAGCAAGAGATGGCATCGTCTCTATTTTGCGATGATTCTAAAGCATGCAGGTAGGCATTCATGGCATTCATGTGATCAACAAGCGAAGTGAATGAATCTGTCAGCGTATTTACCGAAACATCGGACTCATTCAACATGGTTTCCACTTGCACAGCGGATAAAATTAATAATCGCGAGGTCTCTCTAACCTGGGACCAGTCAAGGTCAGGTTTGGTTGCGTTGGAATGAGACATTGTATTTACCGAGTATCAATGGATACGAAAAGATTAATTGTAGTTTTTGGATTCAGGAAGAGCTAAGCGCTATAAAAAACACAGTGCTTACTTGAAAATCGCCAGCAGTATAACAAAAATGGTTGCCAGTTAGATGAACCGAACTGGCGCAATCAACCATAGACCATAAATACTAAATCAAGAGCTGCGTTTAATATTTAAATTTCAAATTCTGAGCGTTCATGTCCAGCATCCAATAATTCCCGTAACCATTTAGGCATCACACCGCGGCCAGTCCATGTTTTGTCGCTATTGTTAGGATGACGATATTTGGGGGCAACTTTTACACCTTGATTTTTGCGAGGAGCTTTTTTCTCATTTTCAAGAATATCCACTCCTACACCAATTGAAGCCGCTAATTCTTTAATTTGCGCAATAACGTCTTTTCTTTTATTTGCCTGTTTATCTTTTAATGCTTTTTCAGCGTTTTCAATAAAAGACTGCAATTCGATTTCTGAAAGATCTTGCAATGATTTTTCAGAAATATTTTTTATATTTGACATGTTTTAATATCCTTAGTTAGTAATTGAAATTGCATTCTAAACATATTTTTAGTTAATTCAAAATATTCTAATTAATACATTTTTTTATTTACTGCTATTTTACTATTACTTTAAATTTATTTTCATGCAAAACATTACCTTTTTGATCTATCAATCGAACCAGCCATTGACCTTCTCCGGAACCAGATAATAATTTATGACTTGAGGTGCGCCAATTATCAGCAGCTACAATTAACTCATGCCTAGAAACAAGTTGATTGTTTTTCAACCATTCGTGATAAACCTTCTGACCGTTCATTTGTTTTAATTCATTAAAGTAGTAAATCGAAGCTGGTGTTTTATCAACAATAACTAGACGATTTATTGCTGTACCAGGCTCTTTATTATTCATTTGACCAGTAACCAGTGCTCTGACTACATAGTTATTGGCTGATTTCGGTTTGTTTTTTAACCGGTCTCCTGGCTTAGTTTTGGTCACATGTTTGCTTTCTACTGATTTGGAAGCACTGCTTTTATTTTTCTGAATATTGCCATGACCCTCAATATTGGCGGCGATTTCAGGACGAACAATTGAGTCATTTATCAGCGCTTGATTAGCTAAGGGTTGATTTTCTGTGACCGTGATAGGTTGTGATTCAGCTGAAGGCAATGGCGATAATTCTTGAGGCTCTTCGCGATTTAATACATAAGTCATTGTGAAAATTGCCAGAATAAGGCCTGTCAATGCGACTAAAATTCTCTTTTTATTCCACTCAGTAACAATGACCGGCGTGGCAGTCGCGTTGCCGACTCTGGATTCTCCAACAGGATATTTAACTTTAATTACAATAGCTTTCTTGTCTGCCATAACCACATGCCTCAATTTGGTTTGTTGATAAAGCGCTCTTTTCAATCAAAAGAACGCATATTTGAATAAGATTTTGCCTGATCTTGTTAATATACACAGTAAAAGACTTAACAAAACCATATCCCGAACAGAATAAATTGGACATAGATAATGAGTAAGCTGCTTAATTTTTTTCAGGAATCTTCTGCACTGTACGGTAACAACGCAAGTTTTGTTGAGGCTTTATATGAACAATTTCTTGATGATCCTGATTCAGTTGAGCCTGGCTGGCAAAAGCAATTTCGGGAGATCCACCAAGGCGCTGCTTATGAAATCCCCCATAGCCCAGTGGTACAGCGTTTTGCGCAACTTGCGCTCAAATCACAAGGCAAATTAGCTGCTTTACAAGGGTTTACTGAAGAAAGTGTTAAAAAACAATCAGCCGTAGCCAGACTGATAAATCATTATCGGGTTCGCGGTCATCAAATTGCACTTAATAATCCTTTGGGTAAAACAATTGTAATACCGCCCGATCTGGATCCGGCCTATTACGGGTTATCCGAATTGGATATGGATACCTTGTTTGATTCGGGCACTCTCGCCGGAAATGAGCAATTAGCATTGCGGGATATTATGGCCAATCTTAAGCAAACTTATTGCGGCAGTATTGGTTCTGAATATATGCATATTGTCGACACCAGTACTCGGCGCTGGATTATAAATCGCTTAGAAAGCACTAAAGCCAGCTTAGCCTTAACGTCAGAAAAAAAACACTGGCTATTAAAATTACTTACCGCTGCCGAAGGCATCGAACGGCATTTACATAATAAATTTGTTGGTCAAAAACGTTTTTCTTTAGAAGGTGGTGAATCATTAATTGCTATTTTGGATGAATTAACTCAAAACGCTGGAGAAAAAGGCGTTAAAGAAATTGTTATCGGCATGGCGCATCGCGGCCGATTAAATGTGTTAGTTAATATATTAGGTAAAAGCCCGGCAAGTTTATTTAATGAATTCGCCGGCACTTCTCAACTATCGCCGGGAGTAAGTACTGGTGACGTTAAATATCATATGGGTTTTTCGTCTGATATTAATACCCCAGGCGGTCCGGTACATATCACCTTAGCTTTTAACCCTTCTCATTTAGAAATTATCAATCCGGTTGTTGAAGGTTCGGTAAGGGCGCGACAAGACAGAGCCGGAGAAGAAGGTAAGGATACAGTGATCCCCGTGTTAATTCATGGCGACGCGGCGTTTTCAGGTCAAGGTATTGTCATGGAAACCTTGAACATGTCGCAAACCCGCGGGTTTAGTACCGGCGGCACGGTCCATATTGTTATCAACAATCAAATCGGTTTTACTACCAGCAACCCGCTAGACGCAAGATCCACACTTTATTGCACAGACGTTGCCAGCATGATTCAAGCACCGGTATTTCATGTGAATGGTGATGATCCTGAAGCGGTGATATTTGTCACTAAATTAGCGCTCGATTTCCGCATGACCTTTAATAAAGATGTGGTTATTGACCTCATTTGCTACCGGCGTCTGGGCCATAACGAAGCTGATGAGCCGGCGGCAACTCAACCATTGATGTATAAAAAAATTGCCAAGCTCAAGACCACGCGCAAGCTGTACGCCGAAAAACTAATTGATGAACAGATTATCAGTGTCGAACAAACTGCAGCGCTGGAACAAGATTACCAACAACTATTAGAATCTGGACAAGTGGTATCAAGGCCACCCTTGTCAAACAGTCTTTATTCTTACAGCGCTCAGTGGCATCAGTTTTTAGGCAAAAACTGGGATGTTGCATACAACACCGCCGTCCCGTTGGAACGTTTACGATTTTGCAACGACAGAACGCAGCGGCTGCCTTCAGGCTTTGAATTACACCCTCGAGTCGCCAAGGTAATGGAAAATCGTCGCAAAATGGCGGCCGGCGCTTTGCCATTAGATTGGGGTTTTGCTGAAAATATGGCTTACGCCACTTTGCTGATGGAAAAGTTTAATGTTCGATTAACTGGGCAAGACGTCGGTCGAGGTACATTTGTGCATCGCCATGCGGTGCTGCACAATCAACTCTGCAATAAAACCTACACCCCCATCAAACATTTAGATAAAGATCAGGGGAACGCGCAAATTTATGACTCGCTTCTTTCCGAGGCTGGCGTATTGGGTTTTGAATATGGCTACAGCACGACAATACCCAACACCCTAGTTGTATGGGAGGCTCAATTCGGCGATTTTGCCAACGGCGCGCAGGTGCTTATCGATCAATTCATTAGTTCTGGCGAAACCAAATGGGGGCGCATGTGCGGACTGGTCATGTTGCTGCCGCATGGATTTGAAGGTCAAGGTCCGGAACATTCCTCGGCGCGGCTCGAACGCTATTTACAATTGTGCGCCGAACACAATATGCAAGTTTGTAGCCCAACTACACCCGCACAAATATTTCACTTATTACGTCGGCAATTGGTGCGCTCATATCGTAAGCCATTGATAGTGATGAGCCCTAAAAGTCTCTTGCGACATAAGCTTGCGGTGTCAACGCTGGAAGAATTAACCAGCGGGCAGTTTAAGCCTATCATCGGCGAGCAAGATGCCATCGATCCAGGCCAAGTATCGCGCTTGGTATTTTGCGCGGGTAAGGTCTATTACGATCTTTTAGAAGCTCGTCGCCAGACTAATTTGCTAAACGTTGCCATTGTTCGTATAGAACAACTGTATCCGTTCCCGGATGTATTATTTAAAGCTGAAATAGCTAAATATAAGCAGTTGCGGGAAGTTATCTGGTGCCAGGAAGAGCCGCAGAATCAAGGCGCGTGGTATCAAACCAAACATCACCTTATTGATAATTTAGCAGCACACATTCCTGTTATCTACGCTGGGCGTGAAGCTTCTGCAGCACCTGCAGTCGGTAACTTTCGTGTGCATATAGAACAACAAAAAGCCGTCATACAAGCGGCTCTTTACGGCAAACCTTCAGGAAAATGATATGAGCATTGATGTAGTGGTACCCAATCTGCCCGAGTCTGTGGCTGATGCAACGTTAATAAACTGGCATAAACAGCCGGGCGATGCAGTTGCAAAAAACGAGCATTTGGTCGATTTGGAAACGGATAAAGTCGTGTTGGAAGTAACAGCGCCGGAGTCAGGAGTTCTGATCAAAATTATTAAAGAAAATGGCTCCATCGTGTTGAGCGGTGAAGTCCTTGCTGTACTTGAGCCTCAAGCTATCGCAACGCAAGCGGTCAGTATTGATCATACGACCGAACAACAAGAGACTTCAGAGCCGGTACTGAGTCCTTCGGTACGACGCTTGATTCATGAGCATGGACTCGATCCGACCTTGATAAATGGTTCAGGCAAGGATGGCAGGCTCACTAAAGCTGATGTATTGGAGTTCCTCAACAAACAAGCGTTACAAGAAGCGCAGATTATTCCGGCGAACAATAAAGCGTTGACAGAAGAATCAAAAATTGACGCCCCTGCCCTGACGGCGGCTGGTTTGCGCCCGGAACAACGCGTCCCCATGACACGTTTACGGGCAAAAATTGCCGAACGATTATTGCAAGCCCAGCAAAATGCCGCGATGTTGACCACTTTTAATGAAGTCAATATGCAGAACGTCATTGATCTGCGGAACCAATACAAATCCAGATTTGAGCAAAAGCATGAAGTCAAATTGGGCTTTATGTCATTTTTTGTTAAAGCATCAATTGAAGCGTTAAAGCGCTTCCCTACCATCAACGCCTCAATTGATGATAATGACATTATCTATCATGGCTATTACGACATTGGTATTGCAGTAAGCACCGAGCGAGGTTTGATCGTGCCGGTGTTGCGCGATGCCGACCAACTGGATTTTGCCGGCATCGAAAAAAGCATTGTCGAGTTCGGCGCTAAAACGCGCGCAGGCACGTTAAGTTATGACGACTTAAAGGGCGGAACTTTCACCATTACCAATGGCGGTATTTTTGGTTCAATGCTATCAACCCCCATCCTTAATCCACCGCAATGCGCGATTTTAGGTATGCATGCAATTAAAGAGCGGCCAGTGGTAGAAAATGGTCAAATTGTCATTCGACCTATCATGTATCTGGCACTGTCGTATGATCATCGATTGGTCGATGGGCGGGAAGCGGTGCAATTTTTAGTGACGATTAAAGAATGCCTGGAATCGCCCGCGCATTTACTGCTAAACATCTAAGTTTATGAAAACCAAGGCTACACAGGCAGCAAACCAGGTCTTTGATGTGGTTGTGATTGGAGCGGGCCCCGCAGGTTTAGCTTGCGCTGTACGTTGTGCTCAGCTTGGATTAAGCACGGCATGTATTGACAACTGGCGGGATAAAAAAGGCCACAACAGTTTGGGTGGTGCCTATTTAAATGCTGGCTGCGTTGCGACTTTGGCAATGCTGGAGTCTGCAAAAATCTATCACACGCTTAAACATGACATTCAACAACATGGTATTCATGCGGAAGGGATAGTTTTAGATCTCCCACAAATGCTTAAGCGCAAAGATAACATTATCGCAGCGTTACAAAACGATGCCGCTGATCTGTTTACTCAGCATCACATAAAGCGTTTTTTTGGCAAAGCTAAACTGATCAACGAAAGCCTGATTGAGTTTTCCCCCGCCGAGAAAGCGGCGGCAACATTAATCATCACGGCCAGGCATATTGTACTTGCGACAGGCTCTTCTCCTTTTCAGTTACCCTGTGCGCCGATAGATAATGAAGTCATTCTCGACTCGGTTGCTGCTCTCAACTTAGATAGCTTACCTAAGCGTTTAGCCATTATTGGCGCTGGAGTTGTCGGTCTTGAATTAGCAGGCATATGGAACCGGTTGGGCGTAAAAACCACATTACTCGAAGCTCAAGACACTTTTTTAAACTTACCTGATCAGCAAATTTCCCGCGAAGCCTATCGCATTTATAATAAACAAGGCTTGGATATGCGTTTGGGTGCTCGGGTGGTCGCTGCTCGTAAAACCCGCCAAGGTGTGACTGTCGATTACCAAACCAACGAAGGCAGCCAATCGTTACATGTTGATAAAGTAATAGTTGCAACAGGGCGTAAACCCAATAGCGAAGATTTGGCGACAGCTGAAGCCAATTTGTTACTGGATGAAAACGGCTATGTCCATGTCGATGAAAATTGCCGGACCACATTACCCGGCGTGTATGCCATCGGTGATTTGACTTTGCTTGGACCAATGCTTGCGCATAAAGGTATGGAGGAAGGTGTCTTTGTTGCCGAGCAAATTGCCGGCTTACACGCAGCCATTAACTTCGACAGACTACCCAGTGTGATTTTTACCGATCCTGAAATTGCCTGGGTTGGACAAACTGAACAGGCCTTACGTGCGGCTGGCGAGTCTATTCGAATTGGTACGTACTATTTGCGTGATACCGCTAAAGCCCAAACCACTGGACACACAGAAGGCTTGGTTAAAATCATCGCCCATGCAGAAACCGATACTATTCTTGGTGTACACATCATTGGGTCGCATGCCGCTGAATTGATTGCAGAAGCAGTGCTGGCAATGGAATTTTCTGCCAGCAGTGAGGACTTGGTAAGAACTATCCATGCTCACCCTACCCTATCAGAAGCGTTACATGATGCGGCACTTAAAGTTAAAGATGGCATCAAATAAAATCTAATTTTTCCAGCACTTAAAAACAATGAACAGATTAAAAGCAACAATACGCGACATTCCAGACTTTCCGAAACCAGGAATTATCTTTAAAGATATTACGCCGCTAGTAAAAGACCCAGCCATGGTAAGGCTTGCCGTTCATCAGCTTATTCATCCTTTTTTGGGTAGAAATATCAACGTGATTGCCGGTATGGAAGCCAGAGGTTTTATATTTGGCTCGCTAGTCGCTTGGGAATTAGGGTTGCCTTTTGTGCCGCTCAGAAAACCTGGCAAGCTCCCTTATGATGTGCAAAGCGTGTCCTACGATCTTGAATATGGCTCAGCAACTCTTGAAGCTCACATAGACTCGTTTAGTGAGGGTGACAAAGTCTTATTAATTGATGATTTGTTAGCCACGGGCGGCACGGCTAAAGCGAGCTGTGAGCTAGTTGAAAAACTGGGAGCAACCATTGAAGCCTGTGCTTTTGTGGTAGAACTGGATTTTCTAAATGGTCGGGAAAAACTTGAGGGGTATGAAGTTCATTCCTTGTTGCATTTCTAAAGTCACATTCATGTGACGCATAGTGCTTAAATATCAGCAATCTTGAAAAAAACATTCCGTTCGTGGTCAGCCATGAACGGAAGTCGCTGATTCTGGTGAATTTATTGTCTACTCTTTGGTTGGTTTAGTAGATGTTTCCAGCTCATCGTCCAAGTCCAATAGATTCGCAGACGAATCCATCCTGCCATCGGTAGCAAGATTGTTACGCCACTGTAAAAAAGATTCGCGGGTAAACACATACGGATCTAGCGCTGCTTCATCAATAAATTTCAATGCGCCTTCGGCATTTGCCCTGGAATTGAGCAATGAAAGTAATTGCACTGGCATGCCAATATAGGTTGCCGGATTTGCAGCAGTATCAAATACTGATCCAGGAATACCGCGTGCTGTTGATGGTCCAAGCAGTGGCAGCACTAAATAAGAACCTTGCGGCACGCCCCAAACAGCCAGAGTTTGCTCAAAATCTTCATCGTTCTGATGCCAGCCAACATTCTTTGCAACATCGAACAAACCACCCAAACCGAGTGTGGTATTCAGTGCCAATCGGCCAGTATCTTGAGCGCCCTGCTCAAACTTAGCTTGCAACACATCATTTAAAACAACATTGACATTTTTTAGGTTGTTAAAAAAATTGTATACCCCAGTTTGCATAAAATCTGGCGTTATCCAGCGATAAGCATCCGAAATGGGTTTAGCTACATAACTGTCCACAGAATTATTAAAGCCGAACATTGTTCGATTAAAGCCTTCGTATGGATCATCTGGATTAGCGGCATTGTTGTTTCCGGCTAATTCAGTTGTCGCACAACCACTTAGTAAAGTAACAATCGATGCTGCTAACGTTAATCTACGCGCAAGTTGCAACGAGTTTTTAAGTGATCCGGTTTGGGAGGAGCGAATAACCATAAAACCTACTGTTTAGAATAAGTATCAATTTTTTCGTTAATTTTAGCTATCAGGGCATCAAAGCCCTCACGCTGCAGTATGGTGGTGTATTCAGACCTCTTCAAGGCCAAATCACTTACCCCATTGGCTATTATATTGATAATACGCCAGCTGTTGCCTTTTTCCTTCAGCATGTAATCAAATTTGACTGGCTTATCGTCTGGTATAACCAAGTGTGAATGAATGACCACACCGCCACGCGTAGTTTGCTCTTCAGAGTCAAACACAAACGACTCACCTGAATAATCCTTAAAATTATGCGCGTACGAGGCAATACTTAACTTGCTAAATACCTCGTCCAACTTTTGCTGCTGTTCTTCAGAAAGTTTCTCTCCTTCTTTACCAACAACAATTCGAGCAATTTTACTGAGATCATGGCTGTTAATGACGGCCTCTTTGAGTTTTTCATAGCGGCCAGCGTAACCCAATTGCTTACCTTCTTTCATTACTGCAATAAGGTCAGATTGAAATTTTTCTACGATTTGCTTAGCTGATGCGCTACTTTCAGTTTGAGCAAACGCTGATGCTGTTAGCAAGTAACTCACCAAAATCACTATTAGCTTTATATTCATTAACATTTTTTTAAATCCTATTAAAAAACCATGATCCGCATAAACAACAGTAAGCAAATTACTCGGCAATTTCCACACGAATAGGAATACCTGCAATGCTTGATGTTGGCTTATCAGCAATGTAAGTAGGCGTAGGCTCTGGCACCATTTCACCTTCTGTTCTTGGGCCTTTAATAGAAGTCAGCAATGCTTTCAACGGGTGCTTTAACATATCTTCAACTGCGGTTGCTTCATAACCGCAATGCGCCATACAGCTTGCGCATTTAGGATTATTGACAGTGCCGTATTTTTCCCATGGCGTGGTATCGAGTAATTCTTTAAAACTTGATGCATACCCTTCATCTGCCAGCAGGTAGCATGGTTTTTGCCAACCAAATACGTTACGTGTCGGATTACCCCACGGCGTACAGTTGTAGTTTTGATTGCCGGCCAGGAAATCAAGATACAAGGTGGAATGATTGAGTTTCCATTTGCGCTCTTTGCCAATCTTGAAAATGCCCCGGAATAAATCCTTTATATCTTTGCCTTTAATAAAAACATCTTGATTAGGCGCATGTTCGTAACTAAAACCTGGCGCGATAGTGACACCTTCAACACCTAATTCCGTTACGTAATCCAAAAATTCACCTACTTCCTTGGCGTTTTCACCTTGAAACAAGGTGCAGTTGACGGTGACACGAAAACCTTTGCTCAACGCTAATTTAATAGCTTCAACCGCACGATCAAATACACCATCTTGACACACAGAAGCATCATGTCTTTCTTGCATACCATCAAGATGAATTGAAAAAGTTAAGTATGGTGATGGTTTGTAATCATCAATACGTTTTTTCAAAAGCAACGCATTTGTGCATAGATAGACAAACTTTTTACGGGCAATTAAGCCTTCAACAATTTGCGGCATCTCTTTGTGGATTAAAGGTTCACCGCCGGGAATAGATACCATAGGCGCTTCGCACTCATCAACTGCTTGCATGCACTCTTCAAAAGATAAGCGTTTGTCGAGAATATCATCGGAATAGTCGATCTTGCCGCAACCGGCGCATTCCAGATTGCAACGAAACAAAGGCTCAAGCATCAGAACCAAAGGATATTTTTTGGCACCTTTCAGTTTTTGTTTAATTAAATAACTGCCTACAGCCAACTGTTGACGTAAAGGAACTCCCACAAGCAAACCCTCCAAAAACTAAAAAAATGATCACCAATCGCGACCGATCATGCTGAGCGGCAAACGCAACAAATGAAACGTATGTAGCAATAAAACAACAACTGCCATTCATTTAATTTATGCAATAGCGGCTGTTAATTTAGAATTGAACCTAAGCAACTATATAATACAAGCGCTTACCAATTGCCTACTAGAATACTATCTTTTTAATTTGCACTCCAGTTTTTGCCTTATTTTGTTCTTATTAAGCCACAACAATACCCAATTCACACAACCCAAAAACAACAAGGCATTCTCGTAACCCATTGTTTTTAATTAAAATATTAATTTCGGCTTGTAATAGCCTGTGCGCATTAGCAACAAAACAACATTGCTTTGCAAAATACCAACAAACCGGCTATGATTACCACCATACCTGACTTGTCATGCTAAATAATTGCTTATCAAATACACCATGAACGGAACTCAAGTTTCTTTGGATAACCCAAAATCGCTGAGCAAATTATCGGATGATGACTTTCAAGCGCTACTTCTTGAAGGCGTATCCAGAACATTTGCTTTAACTATCCCGCAGTTACCGAATGAGTTATACGGTGCAGTTGCCAATGCTTATCTGTTATGTCGAATAGTTGACACAATCGAAGATGAAGTATCTCTTTCCCCTGAGCAAAAAAGATACTTTTGCTCTGAGTTCATTAATATTGTTAAAACTGGGGTAAATTCCGAGCCCTTTGCGGTTGAACTGGCTCCCTTGCTATCAGAACAAACCATTCCAGCCGAGCACACTTTGATCCATGTATTGCCTCGGGTCATTGAAATAACGCACAAATTCGATCCGGCACAAGTTGAAGCCTTGGCAACCTGCGTGGAAACTATGGCGCAAGGCATGCCTATATTCCAAGCGCAAGACTTAAGCGCCGGTTTGTCGACATTAGCCGACATGGATCGTTATTGCTATTACGTCGCAGGCTGTGTCGGTGAAATGCTAGCCAAATTATTTTGCCATTACTCGCCAGAAATTGACCAACACCGTGACCAGCTACTTAAGCTTTCGGTGTCATTTGGTCAGGGCTTACAAATGACTAACATTCTTAAAGATATTTGGGATGATGCTCAACGCGGCGTGTGCTGGTTACCTCAAGATATTTTCACCGAAGTCGGGTTTGATCTTAAAACACTCACTCCTGAAACCAACGATGAAAACTTCAGAACAGGACTGGAGCACTTAATTAGCATTGCTCACGAGCATCTGCATAACGCCTTGGTTTATACACAATTGCTGCCTAGTCATGAAACCGGCATGCGTAATTTCTGCCTCTGGGCGCTTGGCATGGCGGTATTAACGTTGAAAAAGATTAAACAAAATCTGCATTTTAACGATTCGGATCAAGTCAAAATTTCTCGTAAAAGCGTCAAGGCAACCATTATTACCACCCGATTAATAGGCCGCAGCAATTTCATGCTCAGCTTGTTATTCAATACAGTCAGCCGAGAACTGAAGACTCCTGACTGGAACTATTCACTGCCAACATCCACTTGTAACCCAACGGATATAGATGCCCCCGAGGGTACGCTGTCATCAACTGATAGCCAGACACAGAGGACGAACCATGTTTAACGAAGCTCATACTGAAATCACCAATACTTCTTCATACTCACCTGGCACTAGCAAAACAGCTATGGCAGAACTGAATCAAGCCATTAATAAGGCTCAAGACAAATTACTCAGCTTGCAAGATAAAGACGGCTTCTGGGTATTTGAACTAGAGGCTGACAGCACTATTCCATCCGAATACATTCTGATGATGCATTATTTGGGTGATATTGATCTGCCTCTGCAGGCTAAAATCGCCAATTATTTGCGTTCACGCCAATCTGAAGATGGCAGTTATGCTTTTTATACGGGTGGACATGGCGACATCAGCGGCAGTGTCAAGACTTACTACGCCTTAAAATTAGCTGGCGATGTAATTGATGCTCCACACATGGTCAAGCTTAGAGAATTTATTCTCAGCCAAGGCGGCGCGGCCAAAGCTAATGTGTTTACCCGTATTGCCTTAGCTATGTTTGAGCAAATACCTTGGCGTGGGGTTCCATATATTCCTGTTGAGATCATGTTGCTACCCAAGTGGTTTCCATTCCATTTGGACAAAGTGTCTTATTGGTCAAGAACCGTCATGGTGCCTTTATTTATCCTTTGCACACTTAAAGCCACTGCTAAAAATCCCAGCAAAGTTAATGTTCTGGAAATATTTGTTACCCACCCAGATGAGGAACAACATTATTTTCCTGAAAGGACATTGCTAAATAAAATATTTCTTGGATTGGATTTTTTGGGTCGAGTCACAGAACCGTTAATCCCAAAAAAAACGCGTAATTTAGCTCTTGATAAAGCCAGAGACTGGTTTGTTGAGCGATTAAATGGCGAAGATGGTTTAGGTGGCATTTGTCCTGCAATGATCGCCGCCTATCAAGCCATGTTGTTAATTGGTTTCCCTGAAGATCACCCACACGTTGTTACCGCGCGCAAAGCCATTGATAAGCTACTGGTTATTAATGAAGAAGATGCCTATTGCCAGCCTTGCTTATCGCCGGTCTGGGATACCGCATTAGCTGCTCTGGCATTACAAGAAGCTGACAAAGCCGGCAATGCCGACAATTTAACTCGCGCTTATGACTGGTTGAAAAGCGTACAGCTATCAGACGAGCCGGGAGACTGGCGCATTTCCAAACCCACCCTTGAAGGTGGCGGTTGGGCATTTCAATTTGCCAACCCGCATTATCCTGATGTCGACGATACCGCTGTCGTTGGCTTTGCAATGGCTGATTCCAATCTATCCAACTTAGATGAATCTATTCATCGTGCAACTCGATGGATTGTAGGTATGCAGTCTAAAAACGGCGGCTATGGTGCATTTGATGTTGATAATACCTCGTACTACCTTAACGAAATTCCTTTTGCCGACCATGGGGCGTTGCTAGACCCGCCAACTGCCGATGTCAGCGCCCGTTGCGCGATGTTAATGGCGCGCGTAGCTAAAGACCATGATGAATACCTGCCAGCTTTGGAGCGCACTATCGCTTACTTGCGTAGCGAACAAGAAGTCGATGGTTCATGGTTTGGACGCTGGGGCACCAATTATATTTACGGCACCTGGTCTGCATTATTGGGCCTAGAACAAACCAGCGTGCCAAAAGACGATCCGATGTACACCAAAGCTGTTGCTTGGTTAAAAAGCGTTCAGCGTGAAGATGGCGGTTGGGGAGAAGACAACTATAGCTATCACGATGCCAGCTTTGCCGGAAAATATAAATTCAGCACCGCATTCCATACCGCATGGGCGATTTTAGGCTTAATGGCTGCAGGTCATGCGCATAGCCCTGAAGTAAAAGCTGGTGTGGACTTCATTCTGCGTAAACAACAAGCAGACGGCGTTTGGAATGACCCCTGCTTTACCGCCCCAGGCTTTCCTAAGGTTTTCTACCTTAAGTATCACGGCTACGATAAATTCTTCCCGCTGTGGGCGTTGGCAAGATACCGAAACGAGCTAAACAAAGCGTGATCACCGGTTTTGTTGTCGCCCTACCAGAAGAACTCAGCACCCTAACAGCAAAAAAAATTGCGAAGGGGTGCTGTCTTTTTATTGCGGATAACAAAGTTGTTGCCTATTCCGGCACAGGTCCAGAAAACGCAAGGCTTGCTGCCGAACTACTCATTAACCAGGGCGCTGAAAAACTTATTAGTTGGGGCTGCGCAGCTGCTCTTGACACTATGCTTCAGCCCGGTAATTTAGTTCTGGCTACGCAGTTAATTGATGAAGATCAAGCGTTGCTTGCAACTGACAGCCAGTGGTTTAAATCTACGCAGCAAAAACTTCAGCAACATCTGACCATTCAATCTGGCGGACTCGCGGAAAGTAAAACCTTAGTTGTATCCTGTAACGAAAAAAGCCAACTACACGAAAAAACAGGGGCAATCGCTGTAGATATGGAAAGTATTGCTGTTGCGAAAGTTGCAATGCATTATCAACTGCCTTTCCTGGCGATACGAGCCATTGCCGACCCCGCTAATATGAACCTGCCGAAAGCCATAAGCGCAGCTCTTAACGAGCAAGGTGATGTAGAGCTAAGCAAATTATTGTTTTTTATTCTTAGACACCCTACTGAAATACCTGGCTTAATCAAGTTAGGCTTACATTTTCAAGCCGCCAAAAACACCTTAAAACAGGTCGCTAAACACCTGGAAGACATAGTTAGCTTTGCGCAACCATTGCAACTTTAAATTTTTGAACTCTTGACCCAACCAGTCAGGATAGATAGCAAAACTCCTACGAGGTACATATGACTTTTAGTATCAGTGAACTTTTAGCACAACACAGCACCGACAAGTTTGATCTTTACGAGCAATATTTAAATAACCAATTAGTCAGAGTATTGAAGACTATTGGCTATGATCGCCATTACAAAAAAGCTATCGGACAGTATTTGTACGATCAAGACGGTACAGAATACCTGGATTTGCTCAGTGGTTTTGGTGTGTTCGCCATCGGCAGAAACCACCCAACAGTCATTAGTGCGCTTAAAGAAACCTTGACGCTCGAACTGCCTAATTTAGTACAGCTGGATGTATCAGTACTCAGTGGCCTTTTAGGTAGAGAAATTCTAAAAACTACGCCTGATAACCTCAATAAAATTTTCTTCTGTAACTCTGGTACAGAAGCTGTTGAAGCCGCGATCAAATTTGCCAGATACACCACTAAACGCGAAAAAATTGTCTTTTGTGATCATGGCTATCACGGCCTAACCATGGGGGCACTGTCTTTAGTGGGCGAAGAAATATTCCGTGAAGGCTTTGGCCCCTTGCTGCCAGGCTGTATTTCGGTGCCGTTTAATGATTTGGATGCCCTGGAAAAAGCGCTTAGCAGTAAGGATGTGGCCGCTTTTATCGTCGAACCAGTACAAGGCAAAGGCGTCAATATCCCCGATGATAATTATTTGCCGGAAGTAGAACGTCTCTGTAAAAAATACGGCACCTTATTTGTCGCCGACGAAGTACAAACCGGCATTGGCCGCACTGGAAAATTCTGGGCTATTGATCACTGGAACGTTCAACCAGATATGATTTGTATGGCCAAAGCGTTGTCGGGTGGCTTTGTGCCGGTAGGCGCCGTCGCGATGACCACTAAAATCATGGATACCGTCTACAACCGTATGGACAGAGCCGTAGTACATGGCTCTACTTTTGCCAAAAACAATATGGCGATGGCGGCAGGCCTTGCCACGTTGCATGTCATGGAAGCAGAAAAACTGGTTGAAAACAGCGCCAAAGTCGGCACTGACATCATCAATAGCTTAAATGCACTTTCCGGCAAATATGAATTCTTAAAAGAAGCACGCGGCCTAGGCATGATGATTGCCATCGAATTTCAGTCTCCAAAAAGCCTTACTCTAAAAGCTGCCTGGGCCATGCTGGAAGCGGCAAACAAAGGCCTATTCTGTCAAATGATCACTATTCCTTTATTTAAGGAACATCATATTTTGACCCAAGTTGCAGGACATGGCATGAATGTCGTCAAACTTTTGCCGCCTTTAAACCTGACCACGAAAGATCGCGACCATATCGTCAGTGCATTTGATAAAGCCATCGCCGATACGCATCAAATACCGGGCTCCATTTGGGATTTAGGCAAAAACCTGGCGGGACATGCCTTAAAAGGCAAAAGAGGCGGTTAAAGCGAGACATCATGATGAAAAAAATATTCTCTTCAATATTACTATTAATGCTGTTGGCACAAACGCATAACCTTTATGCGCATGCGGTCATCACAGACTACTCGTTAAAAATAACCCCTATTCAGGCCAACAAACCCGATCAGGTGGAACTTAGTTTCAATTCTAAAATTGAATTAGGTCTATCCCAAGTATTTCTAGTTCGCAAAGGTGATAAACACGAATTGCTTGAAGTGACTAACGGCAATAAACAGGGCCAGATTATTATTCATATTCCTGCCCTGGATGCTGGAGATTACGCGCTCAGATTTAAAGTGTTCGCGGCTGACGGGCATTTAACCGAAGACATTATTCGTTTTAAAGTTTCTCAATAAGGTTTCAAATGGCTGGTATTGCTGATTTTCTAGATTCTTTGATTGGCGGCTTTGACCTGATTTGCTTCTGCATGGCAATCGGCGGCTTGTTCTGGGGGCTATTTTTACTTCGTCCTTGGGAAAATGACGGCACGCCAAACTCACCCCTAAATACTGTACTGTTACAAAAAACCGTTTCCTTAATTTACAAAGGCGGTTTTTGGTTAGCCGCAGCTCAACTGTTCAAAATAGTACTTAAGATCTGGTTGATGGTCGCCGTACTTGAGCGTTGGCCCTTCCCTGAGTTTGCCGAGACTACCCAATTTATAGGTGGAATGGTGCGCGCTTTTTTAACAGCGTTGATGGCAGGCTATTGCTACTACATCTTGAGCAAGCATCCGTTTTCCAAACAACATTGGATCACTGCGGGATTGGTTGCCTTGCCAATGATAATTTCCGGCGCATGGTTAGTTCATGCCGCTGGCCGTTTTGACAATCGTTTTTTGTTAATGTCTCTTACGGTTGTACATCAATTGGCCGCTGCTGCTTGGGTTGGTGGTATATTTCAGCTGGTCAATGTTTGGCTATTGCAGCGCGACAATCAAGTGCCAGAGCAATCATGGTCATTATTATTGAGGCGATTTTCCATTTTCGGGATCATTTCAGTCGGCCTGATACTGCTGTCCGGCTTACCTATTTCCTTACAATATATTGATAGCTGGAATGGCCTGATCGGCACCGGTTACGGTAATTTGTTGATGGTAAAAGTGGTGTTGTTATCGCTCGCACTGGGCTTTGCTTGGCTTAACCGTTCTGCAGTATTGCAATTTGTTGGCTTCGGTAACGATTATGCTTTAAAAAACCGCGTGCCCTATTATGTACAGGCAGAAACTTTAGTATTAGTGATTCTGTTGTTTACCGCCGCTAGTCTCGCGTCGCAACCACCCGCCATTGATATTCCAGATCTCACCGCAAGCTGGCAAGAAGTGCTGGACACCTTCACACCTCGCTTCCCGAGAACCAGTTCGCCCACGCACACAGACTTAATTGCAGGTGAAGCCGGACGGGTCGCTATTATTGGTCAAACACCTTCGATGGCGGCGACTGAATGGTCAAACTATAACCATAATATCGCTGGCATATTCCTGACGGTGATGAGCTTCTTTGCCATGGTTTCATACCTGAAATATCTACCGGCGCCGTTGTCAGCTGTCGATAAATATGTCCATCTAACCAAATATTGGCCCTTAGGTTTTGTCTGTTTAGGGATATTTTTATTTTTCCGCAGTGATGCCGAAACCTGGCCATTGGGACCCATCGGTTTCTGGGAAAGTACCTTCAATAATGGCGAAGTACTGCAACACCGCATCGCCACCTTATTGGTGCTTGTGCTTGGCTTCATGGAATTAGCTGCGCGCGTAACAAAAAATCCTAATAGCAAATTGCCTTATGTGTTTCCAATACTGGCGGCGTTTGGCGGCTTGATGCTATTAACCCATTCGCATGTGGGTTTTCAAGCAAAAAGCGCGTTTCTGATTCAAGTCGGTCACACCAGCATGGGTATTTTTGCGTTAATTTTGTCTTGTGGCCGCTGGCTGGAATTAAAACTGGATAGTCCTGGCAAAGACATTGCCGGGTTTATTTCTGTTTTTGCTCTGTTTCAGATGGGTCTTATTCTAATGTTCTATCTCGAACCCTTGTACTGATATGAATACATTATCGAAATACCCGCTGTTGCAAGACATTCACACCCCCGCGGACCTGCGCAAATTAAGCAAAGAGCAGCTTAAGCCCTTAGCGCAGGAGTTGCGGGAGTATCTGACGCACACGGTAAGTATTTCCGGAGGGCATTTTGCGGCGGGGCTGGGCACGGT